>CEAC01015888.1_pt1 | contig 391658 bp, 281 predicted proteins | sample 557411 | NCBI WGS metagenome assembly CEAC01 (sample SAMEA3182094, study PRJEB8094) | gut metagenome | biome: human; feature: gut; material: Stool; isolation source: human stools | place: Canada | collected 2012-02-21
ATTATGGAGCGGCGGCTTTCCAGCCGCCGTAATTTATCCGTAATTTAGCCGCAATTTAGCCGCAATTTATTTTTTCTAAACTATTCAGTTCCAGAGGGTGAGCTGTGTGGGTGGGAGGAGACGGAAGGTGAGACGGTGGTGGGGGGTGGCGCCGTGGGCGGCAATGGCCGCACGGTGGTCGGGGGTGGGGTATCCTTTGTTTACATCCCAATGGTAATGGGGGTAGTCGGCGTGGAGGCGCCGCATGATTTCATCACGGTGCGTTTTTGCAAGTATGGATGCTGCGGCGATGTTGGCGTAGCGGGCGTCACCCTTGACGAATGTGTGCCAGGGGAGCTGACGCCCGGCGGGGTCGGCATAGGGATAGAAACGGTTGCCGTCGATGATTACCGACTCGGGGCGCACCTTCAGCGCGTCGAGGGCGCGGTGCATGGCGGTGATGGAGGCGCGCAGGATGTTGAGTTCGTCGATTTCGCGGGGTGAACAGATGCCCACGCCCCATGCCACGGCCTGCTCCTCGATGATGGGACGCAGGGCTTCGCGATGCCGCTCGGTGACCTGTTTGGAGTCGTTGAGCCATGGATGGCTGAACCCCTCGGGAAGAATCACCGCAGCGGCCACCACGGGACCTGCCAGGCAGCCGCGGCCCGCCTCGTCGCATCCGGCCTCGAGCGTGCCGGGGGCAAAACATAGCTCCATAGGCATCATTTACCCCCTTTGCCGATGGGGCGGCGGAACGATTTGCGGCGTTTGTGCTCGCGGGCGTCGAAATATTCCCACTGGCCGCGCACCTTGTTGTTGGTGAGCAGCTCGGGGTTGGTCTCGGCATGGATGAAACCGTGCTTGATATAGTAAGGGATGAGGTCGGCGAAGAGCAGCGCGTTGACACCCTTGTTCTGGTACTCCGGTTTCACGGCTATGAGGAGCAGATCCACATAGTCCGACTTGCCGCGCAGGGCCTGAAGCAGGTGCCACCAGCCGGTGGGGAACAGACGTCCGCGGGATTTCTGCAACGCGCGGGAGAATGACTGGATGGAGATGCCCACGGCCACAAGACGGTCCTGCTCGTCGACAACGAGGGTGAGGAACTCGAGATTGAGGATGCCCAGATATATACCGATATAGTAGTCGATCTGGCGCTGCGTGAGGGGGGAATAGCCGTAGAGGCCGTCGTAGGCCTCGTTGATAAGGTCGAAAATGGCCTGGCCATACTGCTCCTTCACCTTTTTGCGGCTGGTGAACTTGAGCACGCGCAGATTGTTGCGCTGACGCACGATTTCGGCCACACGGGCATATTTCTCGGGGATTGCAGGGGGCACGGTCACCGCCATCTCCACCCACTCGGCGTCCTCCTCGAAGCCGAGGCGGCGCATGTGGTCGACATAGTAGAGATAATTGTAGATGGTGGCCATGGTGCCCAGCTCGTCATAGCCGAAGGTGAGCATACCCTCCTTGTCCATGTCGGTGAAACCCATGGGACCCACCATGGCATCCATGCCGCGCTGGCGTCCCCACTCCCCGATGGCGTCGAAAAGGGCGTCGCTCACCTCGGCGTCGTCGATGAAATCGAGGAAACCGAAACGCATGTCGCGGCGCCCCGTGCGACCGTTGACGGTGCGGTTGATGATGGCGGCCACGCGCCCCACCGGTTTTCCGTCGCGGTAGGCCATGAAGCACTGTGCCTCACAGAAATCGAAAGCGGGGTTGATGTCGGGCGAAAGGGTGGCGAGGTCGTCGCGCACAAGTCCGGGCACATAGTAGGGGTTGCCCTCGTAGAGGTCGTTGCCAAACTGCACGAACTTGCGCAGCTCGGAGCGGACGGGGGGAATCTGACGTATTTCTACACTCATCGTGTCAAGGATTTTACATTATTGGATAGCCGGCTGCGTTATAGCGCCGGCTGACGGTAGGTGAGCCATGCCAGGAAGATGCAGAGCACCAGCAGAGCCATGATAATCAACAGATAGCGCCGGCGGGGCACACTGCCGCCGAGGTCGACCTTAAGCTCCTGCACATCGTGATAGCGCCGGCGGGGGTTGTCGGTGAGACACCGCTGCACCACGCGCCGCAGATGGGGATCGCGGTTGTCCGCGGCGTCGAGCGTGGCCTGCAGCACCTTGCCGTAGTTGCGGATGTCGTCGCTGACGTCGGTGCCGGTGAGATGCTCGCGCTGCTCGAAACCCACGTCGATTAGCTTGAGATTGCGCACATTCTCGGTGAAGATGATGGTCTCGGGGCGGATGGGGTGGTGCACGATGTGGTTCTCCTGGATGTAGGCGATGGCCTCGGGGAGCTGACGGATGATCTTGTCGAGGATAAGATCGCTGACCTCACCCTTTTCGATCAGGCGGGCAAGCGAATCGCCATAGACATCGTCGGTGATGATGGAGCGTCCGACACCGGGCACATCCTCCAGGTCGTTGATCATCACTATGTTGGGATGACAGAGGTTGTAGCGCACGTCAAACTCCTGCCCGAGCATGGCCCGATACTTCGGGTCGTCGCGGTATTCGGGCCGGAGGGTCTTAAGCATCACCCATTTGCCGAATTTTCGGGCGGTGTAGACGTGGTAGAACTCCTCGTCCCATTCGGGGAGGTGCTCCACTTCGGTCCATTTCTCTTCGGGCTGCGGGGCAGGGGTGTTGGCGGGAGTGTCGGACATAGACGGAGGAGATTGGAATTATCGGGGTGAGAGGGATTCGGAGGCGGCCTTGCACCCGATGGCTATGGAGAGGATCTTGCGGGGCAGGTCGATATTGTTGTTCATATTGGAGAAGCGCGAGGCTCCGACGCCGGCGGCAAACACAGGCACGGGCGAACCGGTGTGCTTGGTGGTGACGAAACCGAGACCCGACTCATTATTCATGATGTCGAACACGGTCTTGGTCAGGGGGGTGTACTGGCCGTAGAGGGTCACCTGGTCACCCTGATTGCGCCCTGCCATCATTTCCTCGAAATCCTTGCGGACCTGAGCCACCTCCTCGTCGGTGGGTGTGAAACTGCTCCACCAGCCGAGACGGTCGCGCAGTATCTGCTCCATATCGTCCCAGCCATAGATGCGGCGCGAACGCAGCATGGCCTTGATTTCGTCGTTGAAGGCATCTTTCGACATGCGCTGGCCGGCAGTCTTTTCGGGGAAGACATTGTAGCTGGAGGTGGTGTTACCCACGCTCATGCCGCCGGTCTCATGGTCGGCGGTGATGACTATGAGGGTCTCGTCGGGGTGGGCGAGCATCCAGTCGCGGGCAATGCCGATGCACTCGTCGAAAGCGAGCACCTCGCGGATCACGGTGCCACCCTCGTTGTTGTGGGCGGCATGGTCGATTTTGCCACCCTCCACCATCATGAACCAACGGTCGGGCGAGGTGCGCTCGAGCTGACGGATGCAGGCGCGGGTCATCTCGGGCAGGGTGAGCACGTCGGGGAGCGAGTCGACCACGTAGTAGCCCTGGGCGTTATCCTTGTTCACCACCACGAGGCGGTCGGCCTGCTCCTGCAGCCCCTCCTTGCCAAAGGCGAGTTTCACCCCGCTGGCGGCCATGTAGTCCACATTGTCGTTGAGCTTGCCATCCTTGCCGTCAAGTCCGCCCAGACGCTGTCCGGCAGCGAACTGATAGCCCGATTCGGCCAGCTGACGGGTGATTTCGTAGCGCTTGCTGCGGTTGTCGACATGGGCATAGAAAGCTCCGGGAGTGGCGTCGTCGAGGTCAACCGACGTGAGCACGCCCACGCCCCAGCCGCGGTCAAAGAGCACTTTGGCGATTGACGTCACGGCGGTGGTGTCGGGGTTCATGCCCAGCATGCCGTTGCGGGTCTTGACGCCGGTGGAGAGCGCCGTGCCGGCGGCCGCCGAGTCGGTGACGGGCGAGCTGGCCGAATAGGTTTTGGCCATGGAGAACACGGGCATGGAGGTCATCACCAGCGAGGTGTCCTGTCCGAGACACTGGGCCTTGTACCATGTGGTGTTGATCACATGCGGCAGACCCATTCCGTCGCCGATGAAATAGAAGATATAGCGGGGAGCCTTGGGGCCGCGGCATTCGGTGCCGGGCTTTTCGCAGTGGCTTTTTTTCTCTTTCTTAGGTTCGGCGCCTGCCACGGCTGTCACCGCAAGGGCAAGCAGGGCCGAGATGATCACTTTGAATCTCATGGTTACTATGATATATAATTGGTTAGTATTCAGGAATCTTTATCGTTCATGGGAAGCATGGCGTCGATGACGCGGCGGTCGTTGCACAGGCGGGGCACCTTGCGCTGCCCTCCGAGCTTGCCGGTGGAAGCCAGCCAGCGGTCGAAAAGACCTCGGCGGGCCTCGATGACCTCGGGAGGGTCGAGGAAGATGCCGCCCGAGCGCTTGGCCTGGTAGTCGGAGTTGACGCACTGCAGCTCGGCATCGAGCACGCGGGCAAACTCCTCCACGCCGCCGCGGGGCCGGCGTGTGAACTCCACGAGCCACTGATGGCGGCCGCGGGTGCCGTCGCCGGCGTAGACGGGGGCGGCAGTGTAGTCGGCCACCTCGGCGCCGGTGATCTTCTGGACGGCGCTCATGGCCGCCTCGGCATTGTGCACCATCAGCTCCTCGCCGAATGCGTTGATGAAGCTGCGGGTGCGCCCGGCGACGGTCACCGTCAGGGGCGCCGTGGATTCGATTCTCACGGTGTCGCCGAGGCGGTAGCGCCACAGGCCGTTGGATGATGTGATCACAAGCTCGTAGACCTCTCCCGCGACGGTCTCCCAGGCGGGCACCGGGGCGGATGAGCTGTCGGCGGGGTCGGCGAACTCATAGAACACTTCGTTGCCCATCAGCAGACCCATAGGGGCGGCTCCGGGCTGATCCTGCACGGCGAAGAACCCTTCGGAGGCGTTGTAGTTTTCCCAATAGCGCATGCGTCCGGCGTCGGTGATGCGGGCATACTGCCGGCGGTAAGGCCCGAAGGCTATGCCGCCATGGAAAAACACCTCGAGGTTGGGCCACACGTCGTGGATGTTGCCGGCGCCCGAGGCTTTCAGCACCTCGCGCAGCACTGTCAGGAACCACGACGGCACTCCGGAGATGGAGCGCACATCGGCCCGGAGCGACGCCTCGACCAGCCGCGGCAGTTTCTGTCGCCAATCCTCCATGAGGGCCACCTGCTTCGAGGGGATGCGGAAGATGTTGACAAGAGGGTTGATGCGGTCGATGAGCGAGGCCGACAGATCGCCGACCTTCACTCCGGGGCGCAGCCCGGCGATTTCGTTGGCATAGCTGCCGCCGAGAATGAAGTTGCAGCCGCCGAAAACGCGGCTGTCGGGGTGGTGGTGCAGATACGACGCGAACGCGTAGGCCGCGCCGGCATAGTGGCATCCCTGCAGCGACTGTGGCGTCAGCGGTATATATTTGCTTTTACCTCCGGATGTGCCCGACGACTGGGCGTAGCGGTCGCAGCGGCCAGGCCACAGCACGTCGCGCTCGCCGCGGAGCATGCGCTCCACTTCGGGGCGGAAGGCCTCGTAACCGGCGGCGGGCACCCGCGCGGCGAAAGCGGCATAGCTCTCGCTGCCGTCGATGCCGCGGGCGCGTCCCCAGGCGGTGCGTGCGCCCTGCCGCAGCAGTCGCCTCAGGGTGGCGCGCTGCGAACCCTCCACGTCGCCGCGGAGCCGTTGCTCGCGGGCGTAGATGGCATGCATCAGGGGTTTGCACAGTGGGGTGAGGTTGATCATTGCTTACAAGGGGGAGAGAGAATATTTGCGGGAGAGAGAATACTTACGGATGTGGATCACTTGCGGGTGGTGCGACGGGCGGGACGGCGCGGGCGGGCCTCCTGCGAGGCCATGATGGCGCGCACCTCCTCGAGGGTGAGGGCCGCAGGGTCGGTCACCGTCTTGGGTATCTTGTAGTTGGTCTTGTCGCAGGCGATATACACTCCGTAGCGGCCATTGAGAATCTGCACCGAAGGGTCCTCGGGGAAGCTCTTGATCAGACGGTTGGCCTCCTCGCGGCGCTTGGCCTCGATGAGTTCCACGGCCTCCTCCTGGGTGAGATGGGCGGGCGACATGCCGGCGGGTATCGACACGAATTTGCCGTCATATTTCACGTAGGGGCCGAAGCGGCCGATGGCCACGGTGACAGGCTTACCCTCATACTCGCCGAGGTTGCGGGGGAAGTCGAACAGGCGGAGCGCCTCCTCAAGGGTGATGGTGCTCACGCTCTGCCCCTTGAGCAGCGATGCAAACTGCGGTTTCTCGTCGCCATCGCCATCGCCGAGCTGTATCATGGGGCCGAAGCGGCCGATTTTCACCGACACGGGGCGGCCTGTGGCGGGGTCGGTGCCGAGCACGCGCTCGCCCACCTTGTGCTCCAGGCGCATGTTCATGGCGCTGTCGACCTCGGGGTGGAACCCTTCGTAAAAATTCTTTATCTCGTTGTGCCAGGGGAGCCGGCCCTCGGCTATGGAGTCAAATTTCTCCTCCACCTGCGCGGTGAAGTTGTAGTCGAGGATATCGGGGAAATATTCGGTGAGGAACTCGTTGACCACCTCGCCGACGTCGGTGGGCACCAGTTTGCCCTTCTCCGACCCTACGGTCTCGGTGCGGTGGCTCTCGGTGATTTTGCCTCCGGCGAGAGTGAGCACGGCGAAATCGCGGGATGTGCCCTCCTTCTCCCCTTTCTCCACGTAGCCGCGCTGCTGGATGGTGGAGACGGTGGGGGCGTAGGTCGACGGACGGCCGATGCCCAATTCCTCCATCTTCTTGACGAGCGAACCCTCGGTATAGCGGGGCGGCTGCTGGGTGTAGCGCTGCAGGGCGGTCATGGTGTCGAGCGTCAGCGCCATCCCCTTGTTCATGGCGGGGAGAATGCCCTGACGGTCGGTGTCGTCGGTCTGGGAGGCGTCGTCGGCACCCTCCATATACACTTTCAGGAAGCCGTCGAAACGCACTGTTTCGCCGCTGACGGTGAAACGGGCGCCGCTGCGGCGGGCGGTGATCTCCACTGTGGTTTTCTCCATCTCGGCGTCGGCCATCTGCGATGCCACGGCGCGCTTCCATATCAGCGCATAGAGGCGCTTCTCCTGAGGTGTGCCGTCGATGGTTTTCTGGTCCACATAGGTGGGACGGATGGCCTCGTGGGCCTCCTGAGCGCCTTTCGACGAGGTGTGGTAGTGGCGCTGATGCAGGTAGCCGGCGCCCATGTCGGCGGTGATTTCGCGTCCTATGGCCTCCACAGCCAGCTGGCTGAGGTTGAGCGAGTCGGTTCGCATATATGTGATATGGCCGGCCTCGTAGAGCTTCTGCGCTATCATCATGGTTTGCGACACGGTGAAGCCCAGGCGGCGGGCAGCTTCCTGTTGCAGCGTGGAGGTGGTGAAGGGGGGTGCGGGCGACTTTCTGACCGGGTGGACGGCCACGTCGGTCACCTCATAGGTGTCGGCCGAGGCGCCCTGCAGCAGCTTGCGGGCGGCTTCGATGTCGGCCAGGCGCACCGAGAGCACGGTGGGCACTTTTTCGCCGCCGGGCAGGGTGAAATCGGCCGTGACGCGGAAATATTCTTCGGGGCGGAACGCCTTGATCTCGTTCTCGCGCTCCATGACCAGACGGGTTGCCACCGACTGCACGCGGCCTGCCGACAGCGCCGGCTTGATCTTTTTCCACAGCACGGGCGAAAGCTCAAAACCCACTATGCGGTCGAGCACGCGGCGCGCCTGCTGCGCGTCGACCAGATTCAGGTCGATTTCGCGCGGATGCTTTATGGCGTTCTCAATGGCCGGGCGGGTGATCTCGTGGAACACAATGCGGTGGGTGTTCTCGGGCTTGAGTTTCAGCACCTCGAACAGGTGCCATGCTATGGCCTCTCCCTCGCGGTCCTCATCGGAAGCCAGCCACACGGTCTGCGCCTCCTTGGCATTCTTTTTAAGGTCGGCCACAAGCGCTTTCTTGTCGGCCGGTATCTCATATTCGGGTTCGAAGTCCTTGTCGATGTTAATGCCGAAATTCTTCTTCTTGAGGTCGCGGATATGTCCGTAGCTCGACATCACCTTGAAGTCGGGTCCGAGATATTTTCCGATTGTCTTGGCTTTTGCAGGCGACTCCACGATCACCAGGTTCTTCAACATGCTGCTTAGATTTTTATATAGTTAATGTGTAGCCCCGCCGGGGGCTACCTCACCAATTTGGGGGCAAAATTACAAAAACAATGTTAAAATTCCACCCCGATTAACGCTTTTTTGTCTTATATGCCAACAAAAATGCCCCCGGACATGTTCGGTGCTCACTAAAATCGCTATATTTGCATCTCAGAGACAGTTTCGCGATTGTTGAGCAACTCTCTTGCCATTTTTTAACGACAGCCTTCACCGCCATGCACGATTTCTTCGCTTATATCTACCAGCAGATCAATGCCCCGGAAGTCAACGTCCTGGGCGCCGTGTTCAAACTCTTCATCGCCATGGTGCTCGGCATCCTCGTGGGGTTCGAGCGCAAACGCAAGGGGCAGATTGCGGGCGTCCGCACCTTCGCACTGATTTCCATGGGGTCATGCATGGCCATGCTGCTGTCGATCTACGTGCCTCAGGAATATCTCGGCCTGAAAAACGGCGATCCCGGCCGCATCGCCGCCCAGGTGATCACCGGCATCGGCTTCCTCGGCGCCGGCGCCATGATCCACATGCGCGGCTCGGTGCGCGGCCTCACCACCGCCGCCGGCATCTGGATGACGGCCACAATCGGCATGGCTGTCGGCGTGGGCATGTATCTCACATCGGTGATAGCCACACTGATGATTCTCTTCATCCTGGCCACTTTCCAGATCTATGAAAGCCGCGCCAACATCGGCCAGGAAAACCGCATGGTGAAAATGCTTGTAAAAGGAATCGTGACCGACATCACCCCCTACCGCGAAGTCTTCAACCGTCACAACGTGCACCTCTCCACATATTTCCTCAACTACGACTACACAGCCGACACCACCGAAATCACATTCAACGTGCTTGCCCCCTCGCACCGCAACTATCTGCCCATGTTTCAGGACCTGCGCATAGTGCGCCCCACCATGTCGCTCACCCTCTCGTCGCAATCCTGACACCCATCCCCCACAGGGCACAAAAAAAGGGTAAGCTATCTACATCGCACCGCTCAACCCCCTACCGTTGCTTCGATCAAGACCTGGCGGAGTTCAGGGGGAGCTGGTCGTGTAGGACTTACCCGGCCACAAAGTTACTACATTTTTCCCATCCTCCAAAATTTTCTTCACTTTTCTATTTCAATTTTTTTTACGAACTTTACAGCGTATAACCCGACCCATAACCAGATAGCAGAATCTGCTCATAACCAAAAAACTCAATAATCACCAAATTAACCTTCCTGATCATAACCAGATGAAAAGAATCTTATTTTCCGCGCTGCTGTCCGTTTTGTGCCTTATAGCGAGCGCAATAGACATCAGCGACATCAACATCCGCGATCCGTTTATCCTTCCCGTTCCTGACAAAGGGGTGTACTATATGTACTGCACGTCGACGGTCAACGACAGTAATGGCCGGGAGCGTGGCGGCGTGGCGGTCTACAAGAGTAAGGACCTCAAAAACTGGGAGGGTCCGGTGCAAGTGTGCACCATTCCCGACAACAATCTGCTCACAGGCCCCATCTGGGCTCCCGAAGTGCACTGCTTCGATGGCAAATATTATCTTTTCGCCACGATCAACAGCGATGTGGAATGGCGCAAAGCCGACCCGGGCTTCGCTAAATTCCTTTTCCGCGGCACTCAGATTTTCCGTGCCGACTCGCCTGAGGGTCCGTTCGAGGCTTTCTCGCCCCGAACACATACTCCTTACGACTGGATGGCTCTCGACGGCACGCTGTGGGTGGAGAATGGCAAGCCATACATGATTTTCTGCCACGAATGGGTGCAGATGAGCGACGGCACAATGGATATTGTGGCTCTCGAAGATGACCTTTCAGCTCCCAAAGGAGTGCCGATGCGGCTTTTCAATGCCTCGGCTGCTCCATGGGCGCGGCCTGTCTGCAATGACCGCAACAACAATCCATGCTATGTGACCGACGGATGTTTCCTCTATCGCACCAAAACCGGGAAGCTGCTTATGATATGGTCGAGTTTCACTAACGGGAACAACTATGCCATAGGTATAGCCGAATCGACAACAGGGTCGGTACTCGGGCCGTGGCGCCAGCAGGAGCAGCCTCTCTTCATGAAAAACGGAGGGCACGGCATGATTTTCAAACGGTTCGACGGACAGCCCTGTGTTGTCCTCCATCAGCCCAACTCCCCGGGCGGAGCCGAACGCGCCAAGATATTCGAAATCGAGGATCTCGGCAACACTCTGAAAATAAAATAACACCTTGTTGACAGTGAGAGGCGGCTAAAATCCGCCTCTCCACATTTAGGATTTTGGCGGCTGGAGAGCCGCCGTAATTTGAGATGGTGTGGAGAAGGCAGTGTGTGTATTTGCGGGCGCGAACTCTATGAGGGGGCAGATTGTTTTCTATATGTGCACACCTCTGATGCCGGGAGCGGTTTCTCCAATGGTGTCAAGACCGTTTTTTCGACCTTAAAGCCAAAAATTGGTCGGTTTTTCGCATTTCGGCCATCACGGGTTTGCAGCAAAAGTCACTTTACGTAACTTTGCCCTTGTCATCATGTTCAACTATTTATCCGTTAACAATATGCGTCGTTTTTGCGTGGCCGCTGCCCTCTGCGTGGCGGCTCTGACACCCTCGCTTGCCCAGACTTACTCCCTGGAGGATTGCCGCAGGCTGGCTCTGCGCAACAACAAAGAGGTCATGACCCGCCGCGAGAACCTCAAAAAGGCCGAATACACCCGCAAGGAGGCTCGTGCCGCCTATTTTCCGGCTCTCGATTTCGCCGGAGGCTACATCTACAATCAGAAAGACATTTCGATTTTCGACTCCGATCAGCTGTTGCCGGTGAAGAATTTCGATCTGCGCACGCAGAGCTACAAGTTTTCCGTAGTGAAGAACCCCATGACCGGCGAACCCATTAAGGGACCCAACGGAGAGTATATCCCCGAGCAGGTGGCATATCTCCCGAAGGAGGCTATGACCTACAACATCCACAATGTGTTTTTCGGCGCCGTGACGCTCACGCAGCCCCTGTTTATGGGTGGAAAGATTGTGGCGCTGAACAAGATGGCATCGCTGGGCGAGGAGATCGCCGACAATCTGTATGCCAACGAGGAGCAGAACGTGATCTACTCGGTCGATGCGGCCTACTGGACCGTGGTGTCGCTCAAAGCGAAAAAACTGCTGGCCGAAAGTTATATCCAGTTGCTCGACACGCTGCTCTATGATGTCGACTGCATGGAGCGGCAAGGTGTGGCCACCCGCGCCGACCGCCTCAACGTGGAGGTCAAGCGCAACCAGGCCAACGTTGATCTCACGAAAGTCGACAACGGGCTGGTGCTCTCGCGCATGGCCCTGGCGCAGGTGTGCGGTCTGCCGGTCAACTCCGACATGCAGGTGGCCGACGAGTCGACGCTCGAGGCCGATCCCCACGCCGAGGTGGCCACCAGCTACGACATGGAGAATGTCTATGCCGCGCGTCCCGACCTGCGTGCGCTCACCCTCGCCACCAAAGTCGAGGAGCAGAAAGCCAATGTGGCCCGCGCATCCATGATGCCGCAGATTGCGCTGATGGCCGACTATATGTTCACCAACCCCAACTTGTTCGACGGCTATAAGCGACGTTTCAACGGCCAGTTTCAGGTGGGCGTGATGGTTAAGATTCCCATATGGCACTGGGGCGGCAACTACTATGGCTACAAGGCCGCCCGCTCGTCGGCCGTCATCTCGCAGCTCGCCCTGCAGGATGCCCGCGAAAAAATCAATCTACAGGTGAGTCAGGCGGCTTTCCGCGCCGACGAGGCTCTGAAAACCTACAATATGTGCCGCAGCAACATCGCTGCCGCCGACGAGAATCTGCGTTGCGCCACCGTCGGATTCCACGAGGGTGTGATGACCGTTACCGATGTGATGGCCGCCCAGACCGCATGGCTCAAGGCCCACAGCGAGAATGTCGACGCCATAGTCGACGTGCAGCTCTGCGACGTATACCTCAACAAGGTGCTCGGGCGCCTCTCCGTGGCCCGGTAGACAATGTGCGCCCTGCCCGGGCACAATCCTATCTCCCCTATCAGCTAACTGTTATAACCAAACATATATGGCAACCTCATATCCCTCAGAAGAGAAAAAAGAGAACCGCCGGCTCATGCTGGCCATGGGCGGCGTGGTGTTCGCCGTGGCCGTGCTCGCCATCATCGGTTTCCTGTTTATCAACAAACCTGCCGAAATATTGCAGGGGCAGGCCGAAGCCACATCGGTGCGCGTCTCGGGCAAACTCCCGGGGCGCATTCTGGAATTCTATGTCACCGAAGGGCAGATGGTGCACAAGGGCGACACCCTGGTGCACATCCACTCCTCGCTGGCCGAAGCCAAGATGGAGCAGGCCCGCAGCATGGAGGACGCCGCCAGCGCCCTCAACAAAAAAGTCGACTCCGGCACCCGTCCGCAGATAGTGCAGAGCGCGCTGGAGGTGTGGAAGCAGGCCCAGGCCGCCGAGGAAATCGCCGCCAAAACCAACAAGCGAATGGAGGCGCTCTATGCCGACGGCGTGATTTCCGCCCAGAAACGCGACGAGGCCCAGGCTGCATATCAGGCAGCCACCGCAGCCTCGGCTGCCGCCCGCAGCCAGTATGAGCTGGCCAAAATCGGACCGCAGAGCGAGGACCGCACCCAGTCGGCCGCCATGGTCGGCGTGGCCCGCGGCGGTGTGGCCGAGGTGCAGGCTGTGCTCGAGGACCAGTATCTCACAGCTCCCTGCGACGGACAGATCGACGTAATCTTCCCCCACGTGGGCGAACTGGTGTCGCTGGGCGCACCGATCATGAACGTGCTCCGCATCGACGACAAATGGGTCACCTTCAACATCCGCGAAGACCGGCTGAAAAACTTCACCATGGACAAGGTGTTCAAAGTCTACATCCCCGCCCTCGACAAGGAGGCCAAGGTGAAAATCTACTATGTCCGCGACATGGGCGCCTATGCCACATGGCACGCCACAAAAACCACCGGCGACTGGGATTCCAAGACCTTCGAGGTCAAGGCCCGCCCCGAGGAGCAGCTCCCCGACCTGCGCCCCGGCATGACAGTAATCTATAGGGAATAACCCGTCCGGGAACCTGTCACCTGCCGCTTATTATTAAACTATTGAATTTATTCTAAAATACAATGTTATCCGTAGTCCGCAGAGAAATCGGTCGTCTGACATCGCGCCCCGTCTACCTCGTGGCGATGGTGCTTGTGCCGGTGTTCATCGCCTTCTTCTTCGTGGGCCTGCTCAACCCCGGCCTGCCGCTTAAAGTGCCGGCAGCCGTGGTCGACCTCGACCATTCGCAACTCTCGCGCAAGGTGACCCGCTCGCTCGACGCCATGGAGCTGATCGATGTGGCCGCAAAGCCCGAAAGCTACCACGAAGCGATGCAGATGGTGCAGGAGGGGCGCATCCTCGGTTTCCTGATGATACCCGAAAATTTCGAGCGCGAGGCTGTGGCAGGCCGCGGACCGGTGATCACCTACTACTACAACCTCTCGATCTACGTGCCGGCCTCGCTGATGTTCAAGGGGTTCAAGACCATGGCCGTGACCACCTCGGGCGCCGTGGTGCAGACCAACCTGACGGCCGCCGGCGCCCCTGATTATATCTCGTCGGTGGCGCTGCAGCCCATCACCGTAAATATCCACCCGCTCGGCAACCCCTGGCTGAACTACAGCTACTACCTCTGCCCCTCGTTTATCTTTGGCGCCCTGCAGCTGATGATATTCATAATGACCACTTTCTCCATCACTCAGGAAATAAAATACGGCACTTCGCCGCAATGGCTCGGGAGCGCCGGAGGCCGCATAGGCACCGCTCTGGTGGGCAAACTCCTGCCGCAGACGGTGATCTGGACCATCCTCGGCCTGGGCATCAACGCCCTGATGTTTCGCTGGAACCACTTCCCCATGAACGGTTCCATGGCGTGGTTCAACGTAGGCATGCTGCTCTATGTGATCGCCTGCCAGAGCTTCGCGGTGATCATCAGCGCCATACTGCCCAATCCGCGCATGGCGCTGACGGTCAACTGCCTCACCGGCATCCTCTCCTTCTCGCTCGCCGCCATCTCCTTCCCCACGCAGGCCATGTATGGCGCCGTGGCCATCTTCAGCGACATACTGCCCATGCGATGGTATTTCCTCATCTATTCCGATCTGGCGCTCAACGGTCTGCCGCTCTACTACCCGCGCATGTACTTCGTGTATCTGCTCATCTTCCCGTGTCTTGCCGTCGTGGCGGCTCCACTGATGAAAAAAGCGCTCAAAAAACCCGTTTACGTGCCCTGAGACGGTCGCAAACACTTCAACCTGTAAAGTTCCATGCTCAAACGTCTGTTCGCCTCTCTGAAGCTCTGGTGCGTGGAAGCCGCCCGCAACTTCCGCCACGAGATCACGATCATATTCACCGACCCGGCGGTGATGATATTCTTTTTCCTCCTCCCGCTGGCCTACCCCGTCACCTACTCGCTGATCTACAACACCGAGGTGACGCGCGAAATGCCCGTGGCCGTGGTCGACAACTCGCGCACTGCCCTGTCTCGCGAGTTCACCCGCCACGCCGACGCCACCGAAGCCATCAGCATCTACGGCTACGCCAAGGATATGGAGGAGGCTCGCCGCTGGATGGCCGAAAAGAAGGTGTTCTGCATTCTTGAGATTCCCCGCGACTATGCCCGGCAACTGGGCCGTCTGGAACAGCCGCAGGTGCAGTTCTACTGCGACATGACCCTGCTGCTGCGCTACCGCACATTCATCTCCTCGATCACCGAACTGCAGATCGCCACCGGCGCACAGCTGCGCCGGGCAGCTCTCGACCCCATGGGATTCCCCGCAAGCGGCGCCCCTTCGCAGGTCTCCAACGTGGGATTCGCCCTGGGCGACACGCAGCAGGGATTCGCCTCGTTCATCATCCCCGGCATCGTGGTGCTGATCGTGCAGCAGTCAATGCTGCTGGGCATTGTGATGATAGGCGGAACGCGCCACGAGGTGCGCCGCCGCCTGCTCGGCCCCGAGCCTCAGTCGGTGCTGTCGCCACGGTCGCTCTCGCGCTACTGGTCGACGCTCGAGCAGGACGCGCAGGGAGCCTCCCCCTCGGCACAGATCGTCGGACGCGCGCTGGCCTACACCATCATCTACATGCCCGCTGTCATCTACGTCTTCCACTACGTGCTGTCGTGGTTCAGCTATCCCCACGAAGGGGAAGTGATAATGTATTTCACATTTATCCTGCCCATGCTGCTGGCATCGGCCATGTTGGGTCAGACACTCAATCTGATAGCCCATGAGCGCGAGGCTTCATTTGTGATAGTGGTGTTCACCTCGGTTATCTTTCTCTTCCTCTCGGGCCTCACATGGCCCCGCTACGCCATGAACAGCCTCTTCACATGGATGGGCGATCTGGTGCCCGCCACAGCCGGCATCGACGGCTTCGTGCACATCAACTCCAACGGTGCTCCCCTTGGATTGCAGACCTCCAACTGGACCCACCTGTGGCTGCTCACCCTCCTTTACACCGTCACCGCCTACTTCGTCTGCCGCCATCTCACCCGCACCGCCCGCTAAAACGGCGGCTGGAAAGCCGCCGCTCCATACAGCCCCCATACGTCTCTGGAGACTGTAGCGATAGGCGTGCGGAAAAAAGTTGTATGGGGAAGCTGTGTGGGGAGGCGGCTTTCCAGCCGCCTTAATCTAAAGCCCGTATTTTAACTAAAAAAAGAGGATGCAGCGGGTAATCCGCTGCATCCTCTTTTATAAACAACTGTAATATAACAGATTAGCGCTTACCGGCTCTTAGTTTTATTCTTCGCCGGTGCTGAATTCGTTAAGGCTGTAGCCCATGCGTTCAGCCATGCGGGCAAACATCTCGGGGGTGTTGAGCAGCAGGGGCGAGCAGAGACCGTCGGCGGTCTCCTCCCAGATGTGGTGGAGTTCCTCCTTGTATCGGCCGAAGTCAGCGATGGGGCTGCGGGCCACGCCGCTTTCGGCAGCAGCTTTGGCGATGGCGGGCGACACTGATTCGAGCAGACGGGGATCCATGGGTTTGGGGAGAATATATTTGCGACCGAAAGCCATGTCGGAATCATTGTAGGCAACCTTGATTGCGTCGGGCACTTCGGTGCGGGCCAGTGCGGCGATGGCTTTGGCGGCGGCCAGCTTCATATCCTCGTTGATGCAGCGTGCACGGCAGTCGAGGGCGCCGCGGAAGATGTAGGGGAAGCCCAGCACATTGTTGATCTGGTTGGGATAGTCGCTGCGGCCGGTGGCGAAGATGATGTCGTCGCGCGAAGCCATGGCTTTGTCATAGGCGATTTCGGGATCGGGGTTGGCCAGGGCGAACACGATGGGGCGTTCGTTCATCGACTGCACCATCTCGACGGAAACCACATCCTTCACCGACAGACCGAGGAACACGTCGGCACCCACCATGGCCTCGGCCAGAGTGTGGAGATCGCGGTCGGTGGCGAATTCACGTTTCTGGGCGTTCAGACCCTCGCGGTCTTTGCGGATCACCCCGCGCGAGTCGACCATCACGATGTTTTCGCGACGCACGCCAAGCTTGTTGTAGAGACGTGTGCAGGAGATGGCGGCGGCGCCGGCGCCATTGACCACCAGACGCACATCCTCGAGTTTCTTGCCCTGGATTTCGACGGCGTTGAGCAGACCGGCGGCCGAGATGATGGCAGTGCCGTGCTGGTCGTCGTGCATCACGGGAATGTCGAGTTCGTCGACAAGACGGCGCTCGATCTCAAAGCACTCGGGAGCCTTGATATCCTCGAGATTGATACCGCCGAAAGTGGGGGCCAGCGCCTTCACGATCTGGATGAATTTCTCGGGATCCTTTTCGTTGATTTCGATGTCGTAGCAGTCGATGCCTGCAAAGATTTTGAATAGCACACCCTTGCCCTCCATCACGGGTTTGCCGGCCTCGGGACCGATGTCGCCCAGACCGAGCACGGCGGTGCCGTTGGAGATCACGGCAACGAGGTTGCGGCGGTTGGTGTAGTCCCACACTTTCTCCACGTTATCCTTGATTTCGAGACAGGGATAGGCCACGCCGGGAGAATAGGCCAGCGAGAGGTCGCCGGGAGTGCGGTAAGGTTTTGTGGGCACCACCTCGAGTTTGCCGGGACGCGGCTTGTTGTGATACTCGAGGGCCATTTTCTTTAGAATTTTGTCCATATAGATGAATGTTTTTTGAAAGCAGTGCCGCGGAGCTTCGCGCCGGGCGGCACCACTTTCCGGTTTAGAGAATTCTTGCTTAGTAGGAGATCAGCGATGTCACTTCCACATCGTCGGGGAGCACCTTGCGGCCATTGAGCGCGGTGAGTTCGATGATGAAGTTCACGTAGATTTTCTTGGGATGCATGCGGCACACCAGTTCCACGGCGGCAGCCATGGTGCCGCCGGTGGCGAGCACATCGTCGTGAATCACCACAATGTCATCCTCGGTGATGGCGTCGCGGTGGATTTCGATGGTGTCGGTGCCATACTCCTTGTCGTACGAGGCCGAAAGAGTGTCGGCGGGAAGCTTGCCCGGTTTGCGCACAGGCACGAATCCTGCGCCGAGTTCGAAGGCGAGGATCGAGCCGCCGATAAAGCCGCGGCTCTCGATGCCCACCACCTTGGTGACACCCTTGTCGCGATACATCTGCGAGAGATCCCATCCGATGATGTGGAGGGCACGCGGATCCTTGAACACAGTGGTGAGATCCTTGAACACGATCCCTTTGCGGGGGAAATCATAGACGTCGCGGATGCGTTTCTTGATATATTCCATGATCTGGTTTATTTATGCTTTTGAGAGATGATATGTTTATGAGAGATGATATTTTTGGGAGATGATATGTTGTTTAATGCGGACAGTTTGAGAGGGAGCTTGCTTAAAGTTGCGGTTTAACCAAAGTTGATGCCGGAGTTGAAGCGGCGGGGTGTAACGCTCTGGAATCGGGCAGGTTGCAGAGCTTTTGTTCCACGTGGAACAATTTAACATCCACTCCGTACGCGAAATTGTTACACACCCGCGGCGGCTGCGGAATTAGCGTCCCGAGAGCAACAACAATATGTTGATGTCGGCCGGCGACACGCCCGGAATTCTCGATGCCTGCCCCACATTGAGCGGACGGATTCGGGAGAGTTTCTGGCGCGCTTCGATCGAGAGAGCCGTGATGCCGTCGTAGTCAAACCGATCGCCCAAAGGCACCTGATCGAGCCGATGGAGCTTCTCGGCAAGGGCGGCTTCGCGACGGATATAGCCGTCATACTTCATGAGCACCTCGGCGGCCTCGACGATTTCGTCGCGCCTGTCAGCGGGCAGTTTTGCTATTTCGTCGGCCAGCGGTTTCACCACTGCGGAGAGAAGTTTCAGCGAGAGAGCGGGACGGAGCAACAGCGCCGACAGCCGGCAACCATCGCGTAGCGGAGCGAGCGGAAAGCCGTTGGGGTGCGGATGCTCCACACCCTCGACCGGGCAACCGAGCTGCTGCAACTGCGATGGCGTGAGAGCCTCGATCGCGGCATTGATCAGGGCCGGTTTCACCGAAAAACCGGATATGAAAGAGATAAGCGAATCGCGCAGGCGGCGCTTCTCCTCCACGAGTTGCAGACGGCGGTCGGAGGCGAGTCCGTAGGCGTGCGACCGGGTGGTCAGACGCATATCGGCATCATCCTGACGCAACAGTATGCGGTATTCGGCACGCGAGGTGAACATGCGGTAAGGCTCGTCGACACCCTTGGTCACGAGGTCGTCGATGAGGACACCGATATAAGCTTCGTCGCGTCCCAGAACGAATTCATCTTTGCCGAGCAGACGTCCGGCAGCATTCATGCCCGCTATAAGACCCTGGCCGGCAGCCTCCTCATAACCCGTGGTGCCATTGATCTGGCCGGCGAAATAGAGACCGTGGACCGGCTTTGTCTCGAGCGTGTGACGCAGCTGCGTGGGGTCGAAAAAGTCATATTCGATGGCGTAACCGGGGCGCAGAATCTGCACGTCGGATAGCGCCGGAATTGTATGCAGAGCCTCCAGCTGGATGTCGATCGGCAGTGAGGATGAGAAGCCGTTGAGATAATACTCGGTGGTCGACTCACCTTCAGGTTCCAGGAAGAGCTGGTGTGAGGTTTTGTCGGGGAAAGTGACGATCTTGGTCTCGATGGAGGGGCAATAGCGGGGGCCGATGCTCTGAATCTGCCCGTTGTAGAGCGGCGAGTCGGGCAGACCGCGACGCAACACTTCGTGGGTAGTCTCGTTGGTGTATACCAGCGCACAGGGACGTTGCACAAGCGTGCGAAGCACATCGGGGAGATACGAAAAACGGTGGAAATCATCCTCGAGAGGCTGCTGTGTGGTAAGCTCCCATTTTATAGTGCGGCCGTCGATGCGTACGGGTGTGCCGGTCTTCATGCGGGCGACGGTGAAACCGCACTCGCGCAGCTGATCCGACAGACCGACAGAGGCGGGTTCGGCGGTGCGTCCGCCCGGAATCTGAGTGCGTCCGATATGCATCAGGCCGTTCAGAAAAGTGCCGTTGCAGAGAACCACAGCACGCGCCCTGAAGGTCACGCCAAGCTTGGTGCGCAGTCCGGCCACACGCTTGCGTCCGTTGCTGTCAGTCTCGAAAACGAGACTCTCCACATCATCCTGCCACATCGACAGGTTCTCCTGCTGCTCGAGCGTCTCGCGCCAGAGAGCCGAGAATTTCATGCGGTCGCTCTGACTGCGGGGCGACCACATGGCCGGACCCTTCGAGCGGTTGAGCATGCGGAACTGGATGGCCGATCGGTCGGTGACAATGCCCATGCGGCCTCCCAGCGCGTCGATTTCACGCACAATCTGCCCCTTGGCAATACCGCCGACGGCAGGATTGCAGCTCATCTGCGCGATTTTATTGAGGTCGATAGTGATCAACAGCGTGCTTGCCCCGAGCCTCGCGCTCGCGGCAGCAGCCTCGCAACCGGCATGTCCGGCGCCCACCACTATCACATCATAATCAAAAGTCATAACTCAAATAATTCAAGTTTGCTTGCCCGAGTATAAAACGGCGGTTAAAAACCACCGCTCCATGGGGTTCATAGGTCGGCGGCTGGAAAGCCGCCGCTCCATAGGGCGTCGTAGAGCCGCAGCGCGGCATCCTCGTGCGCCTCCATTATCTCGCGTTCGCCCGGCCCTTTGTCATTGATGCCGCACAGATGAAGCACCCCGTGAACAATCACGCGAAGCAACTCGCGGCCATAAGGGGCACCCACCGCCTGCGAGTTGGTGAGCACCGTGTCGAGCGAAATCACCATATCGCCACGGAGCAGACGGCCCCGGCAATAATCAAAGGTGATGATGTCGGTATAATAGTCGTGCTGCAGAAACTCGCGGTTCACCTCGAGTATCTTCTCGTCGCAGCAAAAGAGATAGCTGAGTTCGCCGAGGATGCGGTTGTGCTCCTCCCCTACCCTACCGAGCCATTTCTCCAGAAATTCGAAATCGAGGTCGGGCATCGGAGCCACACCGTCGGTGAGCCATTGAATTTTGCCCGCGCGGGGCATTTTCTCTTCTTCTGACATAGATGTCATTTCAATGATTGAACCTGTGTTTCACATCAGGTTGAAAAGAAATGCAAATATAGCTATTTTACTTCAGAATATCAATCGGAAATTAAAATTTGCCAAAAATTCACACGTCGGGCATCATCCACCCCTATTTCGCGGAAAATCAGCAACAGCAGAAATTTCACATTACTGACTGTATTCCAACCATTTACATAAGAAACGAGCAGATTTAGAGGCTCTGACAGTGAAAAATTCGGCGTCGGCAGGGCGCCTGTTCACAATTTTTACACTCTCAAAGCATGAATCATCACACTCCAGGGCATGAACCATCACACCTTCTGCCTTACCATCGCAGCAAACGATGCGGGCACCGGAGTTGAGAAATCCATCAGCTCGCCATTGACGGGATGGACAAACTTGAGCGTCCGGGCATGCAGCGCCAACCGGTTGATCGGCGAAGTGCGGGCGCCATATTTTCTGTCACCCGCAATGGGGTGGCCGATATGTTTCATGTGCACGCGAATCTGATTCTTGCGTCCGGTCTCGAGCGAAACGGCCAGCAGCGTGTAGCCGTTGCCGGCAGCGAGGGTGCTGTACTGTGTCAAAGCCGGCTTACCCGCATTGGCATCGTCGGTCACATAGACAATATGTTGTGCGTTCTCGGCAAGGAGCGTGTTGACCTGCCCCTCGGCAGGCTCCACCTTCCCCTCGACCACGCACACATATTCGCGACGGAGCACCATATTGTTCCAGTTGTGCTGCAACGCCTCCTTGGCGCGGATGTTGCGTGCAAACACCATCAGCCCGGAGGTGTGCTGGTCGAGACGGTGCACGATGAAGAGCATGTTGCGGGGGTCCTGTGTCTTCACATATTCACGGAGAATGGAGTAGGCCGTGCCCTCGCGCACCTTGTCGTTGCCCATCGAGAGCAACCCGTAGCCCTTGTTCACCACGATAATGTCCTCATCCTCATACACGATTTTCAACCGGCGGTTGTAGAAGGTGACAAACGGCCGCGAGAAATTAACCGACACAAGCTGCCCCGCGGCAAGAGTCCGGTCGAACTGCGTGGTGACCTCGCCGTCGACCATCACCTGATTATATTTCAGCAGTTCCTTGATGCCGGTGCGGCGACGGTCGGGCATCGATGCAATCAGAAATTCGAGCAGCGGCACGCCGGCAGGAGCCGATGCGGTGCCCTGCGCAGGCTCCGTGACGCGGAATTCGACGATACGGTCGGGCCGGAAGCGGTTGCGCTCGGCTCCCGGTTTCATTCCTTTATATAGTTTCTTTGCCATAAATCAATTTATTGTGCACGGTTGCCGTTGAACAACCGGTCCTCGAAAATGGGATTGACCACATTGAGATCGACGGGGCCGTCGATGCCCCACACGTTGCCGCGGTGGGAGTATTGCCATATCGCCCAGTGGCGGTTGTCGGGATCGGTGTCGAGCGGCGGCCAGGAAAACGATGAGATCCAGAGAGGGAGGTTGTCGAAGTTACCGCGGATGAGCCGGTGGTAGCCGTCGATGTTGGTGTAGATGAGAGGCTGATAACCCTCGGCCACAAGACAGTCGACAAGCATCCTCAGACGCTCCACAATCAACGCCGTGGTGTGTCCGTCGGGGTTGCCCCAGTCCTCCACGTCGATGGCGGGAGGGAGCACGAAATCGCGTCCCCGCATGGCGTTCAGCAGATTCAGTGCCTGCAGCTCGCCGTCGGTGTCGTAGCGGAAGAAATGATACACGCCGGCAGGTATCCCCGCACGCGAGGCCCGGCGCACATTCTCGATGAATCCGGGGTCGACATAGTCGGTGCCCTCGGTGCATTTTATATATACAAACCCCACATCGGCGCCCGGCTGCTGCAGCTGCGCGAAATCCACATTGCCGTTGTGGCGCGAAATGTCGATGCCCCGCAGAGGATATTCAGTGCGGTCGGGCTTCGCGCCCTCGGCAAACCAGCGCCCGTAGACTATCCACCCCAGCTCGGCCACGAGGAGGCAGAGAATCACGGCGATTACGGCGCGGATCACGATATGAGGCAGCACTATTCTCATTTCGCAGGGAATTTTCGGGTCAGCGAACCGGCGATTTTGGCCAGAAAAAACACCACGGCCATCACTATCACTATCAGCGCCGAGCATGGCACATCGATCACCGTGGCCAGCGCAAGTCCTCCCAGCGAGCAGGCAAGCGAGATCAGCGTCGCCAGCGACGCTATCGAGGAGATGCGGCGGGCCCACACCTCGGCGGTGAGCTGCGGCAGCGAGATCATCGACATCAGCAGCATTATTCCCACCAGACGGATTGTGAGCACTATGCAGAGTGCCGTGAGCACCGTCATGGCAGCGTTGACACGCCGCACCGGAAGCCGCTGCACACGGGCGAAATCGGGGTCGAAAGCACACGCCACGATCAGCCGGTAGCGCCAGGCCACATAGACCGACAGCAACACCAGAAATCCGGCGAAAATCCACAGGTCGGCGGTGGATATGGTGAGTATGTTACCGAAAAGAAAGCTGTTGAGCTCGGGCACGAATCCGGGCGTGAGAAACACAAACAGCACACCCAAGGCCATGCCCACAGCCCAAATCACGGCTATCGCCGAGTCCTCGCGAAGCTTCTGACGCGTCGAAAGCCACTCCACGCCAAGTGCCGAAACCACGGCAAACACACCGGCCACAGCCATCGGCGGCAATCCCAGATAACACCCGAGACCCAGACCGCCGAAACAGGCGTGGGTGATGCCGCCCGACACCGCCACCATGCGGCGCGCCACGATGTAGGTGCCCACCAGGGAGGCGGCCACAGCTATCAGCGCCACGCCAATCAATGCGTTCACGAAAAACTGATACTCAAGCATATCGGGTAAACAAATTTAGAGCTTGTTTAATAATAAATGTTACCGATAGGGCGGTCACTGTCCGACAAAGGGTAATATTTTCAAGAACTTCACATCTGCTAAAACTTTTTCTCATGTTTCTGAGAAATATCTTTAGTGAAAAGTTACCTTTGTTTCGGCAACATTTATTATTAAACAAGCTCTTATAAAAATCACCGGTGAGAGTCGTGGAATAAACTGCCTGTCAGCGGTTTGCTTTCTTGCCGTCGCGGGCGGCGCGAGCCTCGGCCACTATCATCAGCAGCTCCTCGCGCACCTCGGCGGGAAGCGTTATGCCGCGGAGCTGCAGCGAACGCGCCCACGGGGCTATTTCGTCGGGGCGCAGAGTCAGCAGCACATCGCGGAACTCCTCTATCTCCTCCGGGGCATAGGCGTCGGCGCCCTTTCCGGCAAACCGGTCAAGCTCCTCATCCTCGTAATATTCCGGTTTTTCGCTCACGGCGGCCAGCAGAGAATCTTTCTCGCAGGTCATGTGCATGCCGCAGCACTCACCGGAATCATCGTCAGGCGACGGCTGAGAGGGCACGCCGTCACGCGGCAGCTCGTCTTGTGACGGCTCATTATGCGGCGGCTCAGCAGTGCCGGTGGCTTCGCGCTCTTCCGGCTTGTGAAGCAGCCAGAGCAGCAGCCCCACGCCCACCAGGGCGCCAAGAATTATCAACGCTACAGTCATTCGGCATTATCTGTGTCAGCGGCGGTTTCGGCGTTATCAGCGGGAACCGACGCGTCGGTAAGGGTGAATCCCAAGGTTCGCAGCACATCCCAAAAGCCGGGATACGACTTGTCGACGCACTCCACATCCTTAACCACGATTCCGGGAATATAAGCGGCGCACGGCGCGCACGCCATGGCCATGCGGTGGTCGTTGCGCGGGTCGAAAACAGGCATGGCGGTGATGGGGTGGCGTTTGCCGTCCCACTCCATGCCATAGTCGCGGATGCGTTCGATGGTCACACCCACCTTTTCCATCTCCTCGATGATTGCCTGCAGGCGGTCGCTCTCCTTGGCATGAAGCGCTCCCAGACCCACCAGACGGAACGGCACCCCGAGCATGCAGGCGGTCACGGCCAGGGCCGGCGCCATGTCGGGATAGTCGCGCAGATCGGCGTCGAGACGGCCAAACATCTCGGGCGAAGGGGAGAGTGCCACAGCACCCTTAAAATCGTCGGAAGGGGCGGTCTCCACACCGAGACGGCCGAAAAATTCGGCGGCGGCCGAGTCGCCCTGAATCGATTCGCCGGGGAGCGCCACGATGGCTTTGCGGGGATCGGATCCACAGCGCATCGACACCCAGCCGGCAGTCAGCGCCACCACCTCATACCAGAATGCGGCGGCCGACCAGTCAGCCTCTATCGGTTCGTCGACGGGACGGTAGGTGCCATGAGCCACACTCACCGACAGGGGTGTAAGCTCTATCTCTATGCCGCGGCGGCGGATCATGGCCGCAGTCATCTTTATATAGGGGAGCGACGACGGTTCGCCATCAAAGGTGATGGTGAGACCCCGCTCCATGGTGGGGGCTGTGAGCATCAGTGCCGACACATATTGCGACGAGAGCGTGGCATCGACCTTCACTTCGCCGCCGACAAGGCGTTTTCCCTTGATTTTCAGGGGTGCGAAACCCTCCTGGTCCACATATTCGATTTCGGCGCCCAACTGTCGCAGGGCATCCACAAGGGGTCGCACGGGACGGTGACAGAGGCGTTCGCAGCCGGTGAGCACGGCCTGACAGCCGGGCGTGGCGGCGATAAACGCGCAGAGAAAGCGCAGCGCGGTGCCCGACTCGTCGGCGTTAACCTCCTCGTAGGGGGCTGCCGCGCCCAGATTTTTCGATGCCTGGCACAGCATCTGCCGCAGAGCGGCTCGGATCACGGCTATGTCGCGGATCTCGGGTCCGTCGCCACCGGTGCCGCTGTAGAGCAGCGACCCTTCGGGGCAACCGGGGGTAAGCGCCTCGATCACCATGCGGCGGTTGAGCATCGACTTCGACAGCGGGAGGTCGGCGATGCCATCCTCGATAAGCTGTTCCGGGGGATATATTCTATAGTCCATAATTCTATATTAACAAGCACTTAAAGAGTGTTTACGGCCGCGGCAAGACGCTCCATGGCCTCCATGAGACACGCCCGGGGAGTGGCCACATTCACACGCATGAAACCGTGGCCCTGCAGGCCAAACATCTCGCCGTCGTTGAGCGCCAGCCGCGCGCGGCTGACCACAAGATCGACCAGCTCGGCATGCGAAAGTCCGAGATTGCGGAAATCCATCCACACCAGGAACGATGCCTCCGGCTCTATCATCCCCACCTGCGGCAATCTGTCATGCAGGAATGCGCGGACAGCGGCTATGTTCTCCTCGATATATTTCGTGGCCTCGGCCAGCCAGGCTCCGCCGGTGCGGTAGGCGGCCTCCGTGCCGATTGTCGACACAAATGTGGGCGCCGAGAACTCGTTTATCTCCAGCCAGTTGAAGAAGCCCTCGCGCAGAGCGGGATTCTTCACCACGCACCACGACGACACGAGGCCGGGGATGTTGAACGTCTTCGACGGGGCGCCGAAAGTGACTGCCACATCGCTGCAATCGTCGCTGCATGCTGCAAAGGGGTAATGCGGACGGCCATAGAGCACCAGGTCGCCGTGGATTTCGTCGGAAACCACAATCACACCGTTGGCCTTGCAGATGCGCCCCACCTCGGCGAGGATTTCGCGGCTCCACTGGATGCCCACAGGGTTGTGGGGGTTGCAGAGAATCATCATGCGGGGATGCTCCTCGCGGCAGAGGCGCTCAAGCTCCTCAAGATTCATATGATAGGTGCCGGTGGCCTCGTCGAGCACCAGCGGGTTGGCTATCACACGCCGGCCGTTGCCCTCCACCACGCGACGGAAGGGATGGTACACCGGGGGCTGGATGACGATGCCGTCGCCCTCGCGGGTGAAATAATTCACGGCAAAACCGAGTCCCTTCACCACCCCGGGCACATAGGTGAGTTCCTCGCGGGCCACACTGAAACCGTGACGGCTCCGCAGCCAGTCGATGATCGATTCCCAGTAGCTGTCGGGGGCCACGGCATAGCCGTAGATGGGATGGGCGAGCCGGCGCATCAGCGCGTCGGTGATCTCGCCGCACACTGCGAAATCCATGTCGGCAATCCACAGCGGCTGCAGGTCGGTGGTGCCGAACAGCTCCTTCAGTTCGCCCCATTTGGCGCATCCGGTGCCGTGCCGGTCTATTATTCGGTCAAAATCATACATAGTTACTGTTCAATGTGTTGTCCATGGTTTCAATATCTGAACGACGAGCCGCCCAGGAATTCGCGCAGCAGCGATGTGGGGGGTATGGATTTCTCCCCTATCGGCAGGAAATAGCCCAGGAAACGGCGCAGCCTGTAGGCTTCGGCATACTCCGGCAGGTCGTTGGGCACACCGCGCAGGATGGTCTCGGCATAATCCTTCATCACGCCCAGTTCGAATATGAGCGACGAATTGAATGTGGAGTCGGCATTTTCCTGATATGGGAAAATCCATTTCTCCTCGCCGCGGCGCACACTGGGCCAGCGGCGCAGGGTGTCGACAGCCGATGCCCCGCGGTATTTGTGATCGCGGATGATGCGGCGCAGCAGGCGGTTGTCGGTGGTGGGTATCCAGTTGTGGTCGTCGATCGACAGGGTGGTGAGCGCCGACACATACACGCGGTATTTCATCGGATCGGGCACTTCGGCGGTCAGCTCGGGATTGAGTCCGTGGATCCCCTCCATGAGCAGCACTGTGCCCTCGCCGAGCCTCAGTCGGTCGCCTTTATATTGCCGGCATCCCTTTTCGAAATTGTAGGCGGGGATCTCCACCTCCTCGCCGGCGAGCAGGCGCTTGAGGTCGGAATTGAACTGAGCAAGGTCGAGGGCGTGGAGCGACTCGTAGTCATATTCGCCGTCGGCGTCGCGGGGGGTGCAGTCGCGGTTGACAAAGTAGTTGTCGAGCGAAATCATGCGCGGCTGCAGCAGATTGGTCATCAGATATATGGCCAGCCGCTTGGTGAATGTGGTCTTTCCCGACGACGACGGGCCGGCCACGAGCACCACGCGGGCGCCTCCCTCACGGTAGCGCCGGGCTATCTCGTCGGCTATGGATGCTATTTTCTTGTCGTGGAGCGCCTCCGCCACATTTATCAGCCGGGCAGTGCTGTCGGTGAGCACGGCCTCGTTGAGCTCGCCCACATCATCGACGCCGATGATGCGGTTGAAGCGCAGATTTTCGTTGAAAGCGCCATACATCTTCTCCTGCGGATTGAACCTGGCCGGCTGCGACGGGTCGAAACGGTCAACGCCCAGCATCACGAAGCCCTCTTTGTAGGGTCGGAGTGAGAAGATGTCGATGTCGGCGGTGCTGGGCGCCAGCACGCCATAATAACTGTCGGTGACGCCGTCGAGGGTGTAGACCACGGTGTAGAGCTGGTGGAGCGTGTCGAGCAGACGCACCTTGTCGACAAGTCCCTCGCGCAGAAACTCGGCGCGGACATCGTCGGTGAGCCGTTCGCTGCTGACGAAGGGAAGCGCGCGTGCATGCAGCCGGCGCATGGAATCGAGCAGCTTGTCGAGCATCGTCTGCGTGATCTCGAGCAGCTCCTCGCGGCGGGCGTCACCCTCACCGCTGACGCTGAACAGGCGGCAATACCATCCGCCGGCCAGCGAATGCTCGATACGCAGCACAACCCCGGGAAGCGCCTCGCGCACAGCCACATAGAGCATCATGCTCAGCGAGCGCGTGTAGCAGCGGAAGGCCGAGGCGGCCGAACGGTCGACAAACCGCACCTGCTTGGGAGTGAACACGCGATAATCAAGCGGTTCGGTCTTGTTGTTGACCAACGCGCAGATGGGCCGGAACTTCAGTCCGAGATTCTCAAAACCTATTTTGCCGGCAATTTCGAGCAGGCTCTCGCCACCGACAAGCGAGATGTCGGTGCCGGTGTTGATGCAATGTATTTTCAGTGATTCACACATAAATTTCGATGGTTAAGTAACTGGCCGAAATTATTTTAAACAGTTACTTACGGTCGTGGCCGCAGTCACATTACAAAATTACAACTTTTTTTTGAATCGGCATAACATCGCAGTAATGAAGATATATGGATTGTTGACACAGCGTGCTGACCGAATTTGGGGATTATTGACAATAGGAAGACATAATGCGTATTAACTTGTGTGGGTCAGGATTTTGTGGTAACTTTGCATAACGGGGGGAGGCATAGAGTTTTGTCCTTTGTGATTCCTCTCGTCTCCTGATATGAACAACGAGAACCAGAATACAGAATATAAGCGTATATGGAAAGACGAATACCTGAAATGGGTATCCGGCTTCGCTAACGCGCAGGGTGGAAAGATTTACATTGGCATCGACGATGACATGACTGTGGTTGGCGTTGACAATCTGCATAAGCAGCTTGAGGATATTCCAAACAAAATTATCAGCAACACAGGTGTGTTTCCTGAAACCAACCATCTTACGATTGATGGCAAGGATGTCATTGAGATTGTTATTGAACCTTGCGGTATGCCTATATCTTATCGCGGTGTCTATTATTATCGTAGCGGGGCAACCAAACAAGAATTTCGCGGGAAAGCCATTCATCAGTTTCTCCTGAAGAAGATGGGTCTGAACTGGGAAGATATTCCTTGTGATGGCCTTACATTGGATGATATTGATGACGGCGCGATTGAATATTTCTTGGATCATGCTATCGAGGAGGGGCGAATGGAGCCTGAATCCCGCAAATCTTCCAAAGAAGAAGTCCTGTCAAATTTAGGGCTTATCAAGGACGGAATCCCTACAAACGGAGCTGTTCTGCTTTTCGGGAAATATCCCCAACGCAGATTTGTAACCTCCAGTTTCAAGATTGGTCGGTTCGGAGCGGATGACGCGGATTTGTTGAGCCAAGACCAAATTGAGGGGAATCTGATTCAAATGACAGATAAGATAATGCAGGTGTTAAGCAGCAAATATCTTATCCGTCCGATCCATTACGAGGGTATACAACGAAAGGAACCGTTGGAAATTCCGGAAGATGCCCTCCGCGAAATCATCTTCAACAGCATTATCCATAAGTTGCAATTCGGCACGTGGAATCAGATGAGTATCTATGATGATCATATCCGTTTATGGAACGAAGGTGTATTGCCGGAAGATTATACCGTGGAAACTCTTATGAGCAAGCATACCTCCAAACCCCGCAATCCAAAGATGGCACAGGTGTTCTATCGCGCCGGATTCATCGAGGCATAGGGGCGTGGCTATGAAAAGATTATGACGGCCTTTGATCAAGCGAACCTTAAACGGCCTGAATTTACCGTAGAGCAAGGAGGCTTTACAGCCACTATTTATCGTGAGGTTTTCATGTCTGTCAGGGGCGATGTAAAACCGAACCAAACCGATACAGAACATATACAAACCGACCCGAGCGCCCAGAAAACTACCCAGAAAACTACCCGGAAAACTACCCAGAAAACTACCCAGAAGATTTTGGATTTGATAGCGCTCAATCCATATATAACAAGGACCGAAATGGCGATTGAGTGCGCTGTAACGCCGGATGCAATTAAATTACAACTAAAAAAACTAAAAGATAAAGGGGTAATCCGTCGTGTTGGCGCAGACCGCGGCGGTTATTGGGAAATAATCAATCATTAATTATAAATTGCATCATCCGCATTTTGAAATTATGGTGCAATGTATTCCAAAGGTATGTTTTGCAGCCTGATGTCCTATGCAAAAAAAGACTCCGCAGCCGATGCGGAGCCTTGTGGGAGTTTTTCTAAATGTATTGACAGGTAATATATATCCCGGGAGTGCCGGTGTGACTGACTGGAGGTCGGGGGCTATGCTCCGGCGGGAAGTCGTATGAGCCTTTATAACTTAGTGGTAAACTTTACTTCTCTTTTAACCGTAGAAGGGGAGGGGGAGAGGTAGCCGCCACCTGGCGGAGGGGGGAGGAGTTTGTTTAGCGATAGTCCTTCAGAAGGGTCTGGAGGCGTTTGCGGGCGAAGAAGATGCGGCTCTTCACTGTGCCGAGGGGGAGATTCATCTCCTTTGCGATTTCGTTGTACTTGTAGCCGGCCACATGCATCGAGAATGGGATGCGGTAGTCGTCGGAGAAGGAGTTGATGGCTTCGGAAATTTCACCGGCGGCGATGGAGCCTTCGGGAGTTTCGAGACCCGACTCCTGGGGGAGATTGAGGTGATAGAGGTCTTCGGTCTGGTCGATCACCGTGGCCGAGCGCACCACCTTGCGGTAGTTGTTGATGAAGATGTTGCGCATGATGGTGAAGACCCATCCTTTGAAGTTAACGTTGTCGACATACTTGTCTTCATTGTCGAGCGCCTTGAGCGTGGTGTCCTGAAGAAGATCGTAAGCATCGTCACGGTTCGAGGTCAGCAGATATGCAAAGTTCAATAGGTTGCTCTGCAGGTCGAGAAGCTTGGTTTGAAATTTCTGGCTCATTTTGTGTGAATCTTGATAAGTTGATAAAAAAGAAGAATAGTTGAAAAATGTTGTTACATTTGTAACATCTTTGTGACTACACTGCAAATGTACACACATTTTTTTAATCTGCAAATATTTTTCGCACTTTTTTTCGAAAAAAATTGAAAATAATTTTTCGTTCAATTCTATCTTGCTGGCTTATAAGGATTTAAAAATTGGAAATTTATTTGCATTTTTGTTACAAAACTGCAATTTTTCGTGTTACAGATATTGTAATACCGATAGACTATAACCATCAAGAACAGGCGATTTGAAGCCAACCGGGCTACATAGTATAAACCATATTGCATAATTTCAAGAAATTACTAATCCGGTTCACTCCATTCGGGCGATTTGTAACAAGTTTTATTGGCTACATTGTCACAGAAAACGCGTGAACAAAACAGTTTTGTAATATTTTTGAGAAATTATGTAACATCAATGCTATATATTTTTAAGTATTTTTGGTATTCACCCCCTCCGGCGGCGCGCAATATAGACGCGTGTTTATACGTTACTTCTGTGATGCGAAATCCCTGTTACATATTACGATATATTATATATATGTGTGCGCTGGCCGCGGCTCTCTCCGCCACGGGGTGCATCGAGGACGCCGTGTCCTCCTCCCCTTCCGACCAGCCCTCATTCTCTACCGACACAGTGCGCATGGGTGAACTCTTCACCCTCGACGCCTCCCCTACCCACCGGTTTGTGGTCTATAACCGCCACGACAAGGTGATGAACATCAGCGAAATAGCGTTTCGCGGCGATGCAGCCGGGCAATTCCGCCTCAACGTCGACGGACAGGCCGGCTCCTCGTTTCACAACATGGAGGTGCGCCCCAACGACTCGATTTTCGTGTTTGTGGAGGCAACGCTCGCCGAGAATTCCGCCGACCTCCCCGTGCAGGTGCTCGCATGGATCGATTTCCGCGTCAACGGTGTCACATCGTCGCTCCCGGTGAAGGCCACCGCGCAGGATGTGGTGCGCTTCAGCGGCAACACGCGCTACAGCACCGACGCCTCCTTGGCAGCCAACCGTCCATGCTTCATCAGCGATTCGCTGGTGGTGGAACCGGGCGCCACGCTCACCATCCCTGCGGGTGCACGTCTGCTAATGCATGAGGAGTCGGAAATCATTGTCCACGGCACGCTCCGCATAGCCGGCACGGCCGAAAAACCGGTCAGCATCGCCGGTCACCGCACCGGCTTCGTGGCCGCCCAGATACCCTACGAGGTGATGTCGGGCCAGTGGGGCGGCATCCGCTTCACCTCCACATCGCGCTCAAGCGAGATTCTGCACGCCTCGATCCGCAACTCCACCTATGGCCTCAGGCTCGAACACGCCGGTGGCGATGCAGCATCGCCGGCCCTCGTGGCGGCCAATTCTGTGCTCCGCAACACAAAGGGCTATGTGGTCGACGCCACACTCTCGTCGGTGGCGCTGCTCGGCTGCGAACTGGCCGAGGCCGCCATGGGCGTGGTGAGTCTGCAAGGTGGCGACTGCACCATCAACCAGTGCTCGCTGAGCAATTATTACCTCTTCTCAGCCGTCGGAGGCCCCCTGCTGCAGGTTGGCCACTACGACCTTGAAAACGGCGACAGCGACGACGGTCTCCCCGCCGAGATGCCTCTGAATCTCGCCGTGGCCAACAGCATCTTCTGCGGATATGGCGGCGACCTCAATGTAGGCGATTTCACAGGCTTCCCCGTCACGTTCACCAACTGCCTGCTGCAATCGGCCGGCAGCAACGACGACAACTTCATCAACTGCCTGTGGGAAGCTGACCCCGGTTTCAACATCGACCGCCACGCCTACATATTCGACTATCGCGTAGGCCCGACGTCTCCCGCTCTGGAATATGCCGACCCCGCGCTCTGGGGCCGCTACGCCACCCTGCTGGGCACCGACATCAATGGCGACGCACGCACCCCCTCCCCTACCGCCGGCGCCTACCAGCGTCCCCGCGAATAATCATCACCCCGTAAATAACAATTTTTAGAAAGTAAGCAGCGCTGCACCGGAGAGCCGGCGCAGCGCTGCTGCATTTATCCTGGTTGATGATGGTTTACTTCAGGTTGGGATTGATCTTGCTCCAGTCGGCGATGGGGGGAATGATGCCGAGCGAGATAACCTCGTCGCGGAGCTTGCAGAGGTGCTGGTAGCTCTGGCAGAGCTCTTTGTGCTCCTCGGGGGTGCCCTTCACATCTTTTACGTGTACGCCGTTGGCGTCGACGGTGGTCTCCATGGCCATCATGATGTGGTTGAACTCGCCGTTGTCGACGTAGGTACCTACAGGCCAGGTGAACGAGGGACCGCCCATGGCTGCTGCAACCATCTCGATGGAGAGGAACGAGGGGCTCTGGAACGAGCTGCGGCCGCGGAGGTCGATGATGTTCTTGCCACCCTGGATCACGCGGGTCTTCATCTCCTCCCATTCCTTTTCGGGAAGGGCGTCGGTGCCGATGATCTGCGACAGGGGCTGACCTGCCACGGTGGTGGTGGAAGCGAACACGGCCATCTGCTCGCCGTGGCCGCCGTAGGTGCGGGCGTTCTGGATTTCGTCGGGCGAAATCTTGAAGTATTTGGCCAGTTCGTTACGCAGACGGGTGGAGTCGAGAGCTGCCAGTGTGGAAACCTGCGAAGGTTTCAGACCCGAGTAGATGAGGGTCACCAGACCGGTGATGTCGGCGGGGTTGAAGATCACAACCACGTGCTTGACATCGGGGCAGTAGGTCTTGATATCCTTGCCGAGCTGCTCTGCGATCTGCGAGTTGCCGCGGAGAAGATCCTCGCGGGTCATGCCGGCCTTACGGGCGGCACCGCCCGACGAAACGATGTATTTTGCATCCTTGAAAGCCTCCTTGACGTCGGAGGTGAAGGTGATGTTGAAACCCTTGAAGCCGCACTGAAGCATCTCTTCAGCCACGCCTTTGAGACCCGGCTCGTAGGTGTCGTACAGACAGATATTGGGTGTAAGGCGCATCATGCATGCGGTCTGCGCCATGTTGGAACCGATCATGCCGGCAGCACCGACAATCACCAGTTTGTCATTTGTCAGGAAATCCATAACAAAAAGCTTTAAAGTTTATGTATGTTGAGTGTCTTTTAGTAGAATCAAACAAAATTACTAAAAGTTCAGCATATAAAAAAATTTTAATGATTTTTTCGCTAACTTTGCCATCGTGAAGCGAAAAGATTTTGAAATTATGGCTCCCGTGGGGAGCTACGAGAGCCTCCGGTCGGCCATCAACGCCGGCGCCGACGCCGTGTATTTCGGTGTCGAGGGGCTTAACATGCGTTCACGCTCAAGCGTGAACTTCACCCTTGACGACCTGCGCCGCATTGCCGACGAATGCACCCGTGCGGGGGTAAAATCCTATCTGACAGTCAACACCATCATCTATGACGACGACATGGAGCGGATGCGCTCCATCATCGACGCCGTGGCCGCCTCGGGCATCTCGGCGATCATCGCCAGCGACATGGCAGCCATCCTCTATGCTCGCGAAAAGGGGGTGGAGGTCCACATCTCCACACAGCTGTCGGTGAGCAACACCGCCACCCTGCGCTATTACGCCCGGTTTGCCGACGTGGTGGTGCTCGCACGCGAGCTTTCGCTGGAGCAGGTGGCCGAAATCCACCGCGCCATCGAGCGGGAGCAGATCCGCGGCCCCCACGGCGCCCTCGTGCGCATCGAAATGTTTTGCCACGGCGCCCTCTGCATGGCTGTCTCGGGCAAATGCTATCTGAGCCTGCATCAGATGAATTCCTCGGCCAACCGGGGAGCCTGCACGCAGATATGCCGCCGAGGCTACCGTGTCACCGACCTCGAGACCGGCGACGAACTGGAGGTTGACAACAAATACATAATGTCGCCCAAGGACCTATGCACCATCCATTTCCTCAACAAGATGGCCGACGCAGGGGTGAGGGTGCTGAAAATCGAGGGGCGCGCCCGCGGGCCGGAGTATGTCGACATCGCCGTCCGCACCTACAGCGAGGCCCTGCAGAGTCTCTGCGACGGCACATACACCGATGACAAAATCGAACGCTGGCGCGCCGAACTGTCGAAAATCTTCAACCGCGGATTCTGGAACGGATATTATCTGGGGCAACGGCTGGGCGAATGGTCGGCCAAATATGGCTCGTCGGCCACACGCGTCAAGGAGTATCGCGCCAAAGGGGTGCGCTACTTCTCGAAATTAGGCGTGGCCGAGTTTCACATGGAGGCAGGCGAACTGCACAAGGGTGACGAGATAGTGATCACAGGCCCCACCACGGGCACCATAATCCACACTATCGACGAAATGCGCGTGGATCTGCGCCCGGTCGACACCGTGCGCAAAGGCCAGAGCTTCTCCATCGCCCTGCCGCAGAAGATCCGCCCCAGCGACAAACTCTACTTCTGGCGTCCCCTCGAATAGTCTTACCACTCAAACGACACCGAGGCGCCGAAAGCCGAGAGCGTCTGCGAGTCGCCGTAATACCAGTAATTATTGCCGGAGGTGAGCAGCAGATAGCTCACCCCTATGCCTATGGCCTGACGGGGCGACGACGAACTGACGGGGATACGCACTCCCACCGATGGACGGAAATAAAACTGCGTCTCATTGCTCAGATAGCCGTGGTCAGTCATCATATAGCGGTTGCCCAGCAGCCAGCTGGCGCCGAGGCGCATATCGATCAGCACCGAGGGGGATGTGGGAGCCGAACCGGTGGCAATGTCGAAACGGAAATCGGTGAACACCGGGAGCATTACACCCGTGCGCTTGTAGCCGTAGCGGCCATAATAGTTGTTGTTCCATCCGTCGGCCGGGTCGTAATAACCGTGTGTGTCGGGGGCGTCGGATGCAGGAGTGTGCACGATGTCGACACCGATACCGGCGCCCATATAGAACCAGGAATTATACTGATAGCCCTGCGAAGTGCTGATTTCCACATGGTTGATTTTGGCATTGCCGACGCCGGCATAGCCCGACACCTCCACCAGACCCTTATATCGGCCTGAGCCTGAGAGGATGGGCGAGAGCATGTTCGACAACTGGCTTGTGGCCTGCCAGACCTGAGCCTGCACGGGCAGAGCCGCTGCGGCCACAACGAGAGCTGCGACAGCTCCGCGCAGCATCATTCCTGTTAGTGAAGTTTTCATGATTAAATTTTTCCTTTTATATGTTATAAGGTTTTAACGGCTTTAAAGTTCAGTGGTTTCGCGCGTTTTAACCCGGAATGACAGATTGTTTGGAAAAACGTGCCGAAATTAGTAATTTTGTCGGAAATAAACATCCGTTCTACCGACGGAAATAACGTACCGGTTCACTGCACCGGAAATAAACATTTTTCCACAAAAATGAGTTCCACATCCCGCAACGCTTTCGCCGACCGCCTCCGGGCCATCCCATCCACCGTCGCCGCCTATCTGCGGCAACCGCAGGTGTGGGGATTTTTCGTGAGCCTGGCCGCGATCTTCATCCTCTCGCTCTGCTTTTTCTATCCCGATGCCTCGGAGGGCAACCAGCTGCGCCAGCACGACATGCAGCAGGGCGCCGCTATCGGGCAGGAAGTGAAAGCCTGGATGGCCGAAAACCCCGGCGCCGACGAGCCGCGATGGACCAACTCGCTTTTCGGCGGCATGCCCACTTTCCAGATTTCGCCCAGCTATCCGTCGGATTCGCTGTTCAGCTGGATTACAAAGCTTTACGGCATGGGGCTCCCCTCTCCGTCCAATCTGCTGTTCATGATGATGACAGGCATGCTCATCCTGCTCATGGCCATGAAAGTGCGCTGGTATTACGCTCTGATCGGCGCCGTGGCATGGGGTTTCAGCTCATATTTCATCATCATCATCGGCGCGGGGCATATATGGAAATTTGTCACGCTCAGCTACATCCCCCCCACCATAGCGGGCATCATCCTCGCCTACCGCGGCCGCTGGCTGGTCGGCGGTGCCCTGGCGGCTCTGTTCGCGATGATGCAGATTCAGAGCAACCACGTGCAGATGACCTACTATTTCCTCTTCGTGGTGCTCTCAATCGTCATATGCTATGGAGTAGACGCCATCCGCCGACGCAGCTATTGTCGTTTCTTCCGCGCCACAGCCTCGTTGGCTGTGGCAGGCCTGCTCGCTGTCTGCGCCAACCTCCCCTCTCTATACAACACCTACAAATACTCCAAGGAGTCGATGCGCGGAGCGCACTCCGAGCTGACCTCCGAACAGAGCGCCTCGCAGGCCACTTCGGGTCTCGACCGCGACTATATCACCCAGTACAGCTACGGTCGCTCCGAATCGCTCTCGCTGCTCATTCCCAATATCAAAGGGGGCGCATCGGCCCGACCCGTAGCCGGCCGCATGGTCCCCATGGCCCTTGCCGAGGTGCCCGGCGCCGACGAAAAAGCGCTGCAACAGCTCTCGCCGATGGAGCGGCAATATGTCAGCCAGTATGTCAGCCAGTATTTCGGCGAACCTGAGGGCACCAACGGCCCCGTCTACGTAGGAGCCGTGATTTTCGTGCTCTTCGTGCTGGGATGCATCATCGTGCGCGGACCGCTGAAATGGGCGCTCCTGGTCATGACGCTGCTGTCGGTGCTCCTGGCTTTGGGACGTAACCTGCAGTGGCTCACCGACTGGTTTATCGACTACGTGCCTATGTACAGCCGTTTTCGCACCGTGGAATCGATACTCGTCATCGCTGAATTCACCATGCCGGTGCTCGCCATCCTCGCCCTGCAGAAGCTGCTCACCACCCCTAAGGCATTCACCCGCTGGTTCCGCCCCATCTGCATCAGTTTCGGCGCCGTAGCGCTCCTCTGCCTCGCAGGATGGGCTGTGCCGCAGATCTACGGCCCCGCCATCAGCGAATCCGATCTCAGTATCTCGCAGATGATCGCCGACCAGCTTGCACAGATGCAGGTATCTGCCGACCAGGCCCGCCTCTTCTCGATCGACAACCCAGCGATCGCGGCCTACGTAGCCGACGTGCGTTTCTCCATGGTGCAGGCCGACTCCCTGCGGTCGCTGCTGTTTGTGGTGCTCGCATTCGGAGCGTTGTGGCTCGCCACATCGGGCAAATGCCGCCCCTGGCAGGGCGCGGTGATGATCGGTCTGCTGGTGGCCATCGACCTCTACAGCGTCGACAAGCGCTATCTCAGTCACGAATCATTCTGCTCGCCCGAGCTGTCGGCTTCCGACCCCTTCCCCCTGAGCGAAAACGACCGCATGATTCTTGCCGACACGGCCATGAACTACCGCGTGATGGATATTCCGCAGTTCCAGGGAGCAGCCCCGTCGTATCACCACAAGATGGTGGGCGGATACCACGCCGCCAAGCTCACCCGCTATCAGGATCTTATCGACCGACATCTGTCGCACTTCCTCCAGGGCAATCCCTCGGAAGCCGACTTCGGCGTGCTCAACATGCTCAACGCCAAATATATAATAGGCCCCGACAATCAGCTGCTCACCAACCCCGGCGCACTGGGCAACGCATGGTTTGCCGATACGCTCCGCTATGTCGACGGCGCCGACGCCGAGATGGAGGCTCTCTCGAATATCAATACCGCCACAACAGCCGTGGCCGACAGCCGCTTCCGCTCTATCCTTGGCGAAGCAGCGCCAAAAGCACCCGGCGACACCATCTACGAGACATCCTACGCCCCGGCACGACTCACCTACCGCGCCCGGTCGGCCCGCGGCGGCGTGGCCCTTTTCTCCGAGGTCTACTTCCCCTGGGGATGGGAGATCACAATCGACGGCAAGCCCGCCGAAATCGCCCGTGCCAACTACGTGCTGCGCGCCGTGCGCATTCCCGCCGGCGAGCACACCCTGGAGATGACTTTCGCTCCCCGCTCCGTCACGGCAACCGTCGGCGTGGCCCGCGCAGCCGTCATCGCCATCTATCTGCTGCTGTTCGCCGCCCTTCTCGGGGTGCTCCTCTACCCCCGCAAAGCAACAGCTGTCTCCCCTGCCAATACTGAGAAAAAATGAGCAGCCGACTACGACAACTGATCAACTGGCCCCGGCGATGGCGCGTATCTCATGGATTCGGCGTTCACTCCCCTTTCGCCTACTCGCTGATCACTAAGGTGATACGCGACCACTACGCCTACTATTACGCCTACCCAGAGATCGACCTGCTGTGCGGTAAAAAAACTCACAGCACACTGCTCGACAACATGATTTTCAGCTGCGCCGACTATTCCCGCGAGGAGGCGCATCTGCTGTTCCGCCTGCTCTGCCACTTCAATCCAGAGGAGATTGTGGATGTGGGAGGCTCCAACGAGGTGAGCCGCACCATCATCGAGCGCGCCGTGCCCCACGCAAAGCTTTACCGCTGGAACCGCCAGAATTTCGGCGTGCTCCAAGCCCGCAAGCCCGCGTTCGACATTGTCAATTACATTCTTGAGGACAATTTCACCATGGCACGCAAGTTTCTCCTCGGCGCCATCCACCAGGGTCCCGGACGCATTGTGATTTTCCGCAACCTCAAGCGCCCATGCACCCGCCGGCTATATGATCAGGTGACCAACTCGGTGAACTTCGGCATGACCTTTCACGACGATTATATCGGCATCTTCGCGGCGCTCCCCTCTCTGCCCCGTCTCGATTTTCCTATGCTGATAGAGTAAGGCTATTGCATAAGAGCCTGTTTAAGAGCTAACTAAAGTAAGATTAATACATGCGACAGATCACCGACACCGCCCGTCTTCTACGCGATTTCGGGGCATACCTGACCATGCAGCGCGGCCTGTCGGTCAACACCCGCGACGCCTACCGCTTCGACATCGAAAAATTTCTCGGCTGGCTCGCCGACCGCAGCCAACCGTTGCGCGAGGTCAGCGCCGACACTCTGCGCGAGTTCATGGCCGATATTCACGACCTTGGCATAGCGCCCAGCTCGAAAAGACGCCTTGGGAGCGGTCTTAAACACTTTTTCCGCTATCTCGTCGCCGAGGGGTATCTGACCGACAACCCCACGCAGCTGCTCGAGGTGCCTCGCCGCAGCCGTCCGCTTCCCGAGGTGCTCACCGTGGCCGAAATCGACGCGCTGATAGGGGAGTGCGACCTCTCGACCCCCGAGGGGGTACGCAATGCCGCCATGCTCGAGATGCTCTACAGCTGCGGGCTGCGCGTCTCCGAGCTTGTGAATCTCGAAATTTCAAAGGTATTTTTCGACGAGGGGTATGTGATTGTCTACGGAAAGGGTAACAAACAGCGTCTGGTGCCGATGAGCGAAACTGCCGCCGACCGCGTAAAGGAGTATCTCAGGTCGGTGCGTCCCTCCGTGCCGATGAAGTTGTCAGAATCCCATATTCTCTTTTTAAACCGCCGTGGCACTCGGCTGACACGTCAGATGGTGTTCACAGTGGTACGCGCAATGGCAGACGCGGCAGGCATCAAAAAAACCATTTCTCCACACACCCTGCGCCACAGTTTCGCCACCCATCTGCTCGAGGGGGGCGCCAATCTGCGCGCCATCCAGCAGATGCTTGGCCATGAATCCATCTCCACAACCGAAATCTATCTGCATCTCGACGCCTCCTCGCTGCGCACAGCCATCCTGGCGCATCATCCCCGCTGCATCAAGTGAAACGGACAACAGTTGCGGTGAGGAAGTCAATAACTGCCTCAGGTGAAGAAAAGATAGGCGGCGAATATCCCCGCCACGGAGCCTGTAATGTCGGCTAAAAGGGCATAGGGCACGGCATAACGCGTCTTGCGCACTCCCACCGATCCGAAATAGACGGCCAGAACATAGAACATCGTGTCAGTGGAACCCTGGATGGCTGCCGACACCTTTGCGACGAATGCGTCGGCGCCGTGGGTGCTCATAAGGTCGATCATCAGTCCGCGTGAGCCCGAACCGCTCAGGGGTTTCATAAGGGCCGTGGGGAGCGCTTCCACCCACTGTGAGTCGAAGCCCATGGCGGTGACCGCCATCGATGTCCACTCGGTGATCAGATCCATGGCACCCGATGCGCGAAACATGCCTATGGCCACAAGTATAGCCACCAGATAGGGGATAATGGTAACGGCTGTGCGGAATCCGTCGCGCGCGCCCTCGATAAAGGCATCGTAGACATTGAGCCGCTTCCACATTCCGGCGCAGAGAAAGAGCACAATCACACCGAAAAGTAGCGCGTTGGCTATCAGCGTAGACCACCGCTCCACCTGCGGCCCCTCCATTCCCGAGAAAAACCACACCGTGAACCCTATCACAGCCATCATGCCGCCCAGCCACGCCAGAAGCACCGGATCGAGCAGACGTATGCGCTGTTTCACACAGAGCGCCACGATGCCCACGAGCGTTGACACAAAAGTGGCAAGCAATATAGGCAGGAAAATGTCGGTGGGATTAGCCGCGCCAGCCTGCGCCCTGTACATCATTATCGATATGGGGATAAAACACAGCCCCGAGGAATTGAGCACCAGAAACATGATCATGGCATCGGTGGCGGTGTCTTTCTTCGTGTTGAGTTCCTGAAGCTCCTGCATGGCTTTCAGACCCAGAGGGGTGGCGGCGTTGTCGAGTCCCAGCATATTGGCCGACACATTCATGAAAATCGAACCCATGGCAGGGCTTTCGTGGGGCACACCGGGAAACAGACGCGTGAAAAGGGGAGAGATGAGCCGGCCGAAGAAACCGATCACTCCCGCCCGCTCGCCAATCTTCATCAGGCCGAGCCATAGCGACAGCACCCCGGTCAGTCCAAGAGAAATCTCGAAAGCCGTTGCGGCCGACGTGAAAGATCCGCTCATTATCTCGGACCACACCGCCGTGTCGCCACAAACCACCGACCTGTACAGCGCCATCACGAACGCTATCAGAAAAAACGCTATCCAGATATAATTAAGTGCCACCTATACTACCGAGTTAGTTATATTACCGAGTTAGTTATATGTACTACCGAGTTACTTATATGACACAAAATTAAACATAAATTAAACAACCGCAAACATTTTCCCCCATAATCTCGCCACCCCATCAATCAAAAGCATCATACAGTTCCGTAACAGTCAGGCTATGGGACGGCGGGCTATGGGGGCTATGGGGCGGCGGTTTTCTAACCGCCGTTACAAATTAGCCGTTATAAATTATCCGTTAAAAAGTGGCCTTTATAAAATATTCATCATTTCCTGTAATCCGGCGGCTGGAAAGCCGCCGCTCCATAAAGCATCGGGGTGCCATGCAATCGCGCACAGCACCCCGATTTAGAGTGAATCACATTGTTTGTAAGAGCGGCGAGGCCGGCAGGGCACCGCCGTTCCCGTTTGATATTGCTTCTGACCTTTGGTCAGGCGATGAGAAAAACTTGTCGTGATCAGGAAATGCCTTCGGCAGTCATCGCGCGGGCCACTTTCATGAAGCCTGCGATGTTGGCACCGTTGACATAGTTGGTGTAGTTGTCGTCCTCGCGGCCGAAAGCCACGCACTGCTCGTGGATCTTCTTCATGATGTCCTGGAGCTTGAGGTCGACCTCTTCGGCGCTCCAGGGGAGCATCTGTGCGTTCTGAGCCATTTCGAGACCCGATACCGACACACCGCCTGCGTTGGCAGCCTTGCCGGGAGCGTAGAGGATGCGGGCCTTGATGAACTCGTGAACGGCCTCACGGGTGGAGGGCATGTTGGCGCCTTCGCTCACGGCAATCACGCCCTGTGCGAGGAGTGCGCGGGCGTCGTCGCCGTCGAGTTCGTTCTGAGTGGCGGAGGGCATTGCGATGTCGCATTTCACATGCTTCCAGGGACGTTCGCCGGGGAAATACTGTACGCCGGGGTTCTCGGCTGCGAATTCGCTGATACGGCCGCGCATGGCCATCTTGAGTTCGAAAATCTGGTCGAACTGCTCCTGGGTCATGCCGTCGGGGATGTAGATCGAGCCGTCGGAGTCGCTCATCGACACGGGCACGGCGCCCAGCTGCAGAAGTTTCTTGGCAGTGTAGAGGGCAACGTTGCCCGAGCCGGAGATGGCCACGCGTTTGCCCTTGATGTCGATGCCCTTGGTAGCGAGCATGTTGAGCAGGAAGTATACGTTGCCGAAACCGGTTGCCTCGGGACGCATCAGCGAGCCGCCGAAGTCGAGACCCTTGCCGGTGAAAGTGCCGGTGAATTCGCGGGTCATCTTCTTGTACCAGCCGAACATGTAGCCTACCTCACGGCCGCCTACGCCGATGTCACCGGCGGGAACGTCGGTGTTCGGACCGATGTTGCGGTAAAGCTCAGTGATGAAAGCCTGGCAGAAACGCATCACTTCCATGTCGCTCTTGCCGCGGGGCGAGAAGTCGGAACCACCCTTTGCACCACCCATCGAGAGAGTGGTCAGGGAGTTTTTGAAAGTCTGCTCGAAAGCCAGGAACTTGAGGATGGAGAGGTTGACCGAAGAGTGGAAACGGATACCGCCCTTGTACGGGCCGATGGCATTGTTGTGCTGGATGCGGTAGCCCATGTTGGTGTGCACGCGGCCATTGTCGTCGGTCCAGGTGACGCGGAACTCAATTACGCGGTCGGGCACGCAAAGACGCTCGATAAGATTCTGACGTTCAAACACCGGATACTGGTTATAGACATCCTCGATGGAGTTTACAACCTCCTCCACAGCCTGCAGATATTCAGGCTCGTTGGGGAAACGCTGGGCCAGACCGGCCACAAATTCTTTTGCTTTCATCTGATTTATAGATAGTGTAAATTTATCAAAATGCCATCAAAAGCACCTAAACGGTGGCGAAATTACAACAAATTACGCACACTACCAAACATTTCGCAAATTATTTTCATTTTTCTCTTAAATTAACACTTCCCCTACTCTCCCTACTCTCAACTGATAAGTGCAAAATTAGCATTTTACATATAATATTAGCATTTTACATATAATATTAGCATTTTACATATAATAAAGGAGATGCGCGCCGGGGGGTGCACATCTCCATAGAAAAGAGCAAAGTTGCTTCGTTTATTATTTAACGAGAAACTTTAGAAGTGTCCAAAGGTAAGCAGTTTTTGGTTATGAAGCAACTTTATTGATATCTTTTAGCATAAAAGGATAAAAAAAGCGCAGGCAGGGAGAGTTATTTACCTCATTACTATGCAAATTTTTAACTAATTTTGCACCGAGATTGTTATAAAGGTATATTGTAGATCACCTTTCTGTTTGTTTATGAGGATAAAGGGAATAGCGACGTTGGTCCGGCTGATGTCTTTTACACTTGCGGTGGTGTGCGCGGCGATATGCTGCTCACCGCGGTGTGACGCCCAGATTCTTCAGCTGCCCGACCAGCAGCGTTACGACACCGACTCACTCAAGCGCGCTTTCGCCGACCAGCACTACTATTTCGGCCTCTACAAAGACAACTATTTTATTTTCGGCCCTGCTCTCAACCATAAGCCAAACAGGCACAACACCAACGTGAAGTTTCAGATTTCCGTGGCGCAGAAACTCACCAAGGCAACCCTTCCGTTCAACTCCTATCTCTATCTGTTCTACACGCAGAAGGTGTTCTGGAATGTGCTTGAATCATCCATGCCGATGACCGACCTCAATTTCAACCCCGGCATAGGTATCACCAAACCTATCTTCATAAAAAACCGCTTTATAGGCACCGCCGGCATTATACTCGAACATGAGAGCAACGGTCGCGACTCCATCCAGAGCCGTTCGTGGGAACGTATCAGTTTCGTTGGTTCGGTGATGGTCGACCCTAATTTCGTTGTGTCGGCCAAATTCTGGATTCCGATTATCGACGGTGTCAACAACAAGGATCTGCTGAAATATGTAGGTATCTATCAGGTGGGATTCCAGTGCCAGTCCAACGACCGCAAATTTTCATTGTCGGTGATGCTGGCACGTCGTGCAAGGGGAATGTTCAATTTCAATACCACGGTGGAAGCAGCCTGGCGATGGTCGCTTAAATCCAATCAGTATCTGTTCGCACAGTTCTACAACGGCTATGGCGAGGGCCTGCTCAACTACAAGCAATACACCTGCCACATACGTCTGGGCATCGTCATCAAGCCCACCCTCTTCTCGCAATTCTGATCCCGATCCTACCCGTTGATAACTATGTTGAAAACGGGCGGAAAACTTTATGAGAAAAAAATGGCTTAAAACTTGACTTCCGCCATCGGACATCGGCTTAATCGATGCACGGCCTTATTCCAAATTTTCGACACGCAAGTTATCTGAGGCAATATCATTGTCTGAAACCATGGTTATCAACCTCGGCAAGCTATGTTCATAAATCAAGTTATCAGCTGATAAAGTTATCAACACCATATTTATAACCATGCAATTCATTATATCATAGCATTTTCCGTATTGATAACATGTTGATATTCCACACATGTGCATCAATAACCTGAAAAAGCAAATTCAGGGCCAAAAATTTATGACGGTTTTCAACGCCCTTTATTCTTATTTAATGATTTCGAATTTTTTCTTCAAAAGCTCCGTTCCATTCCTTTAATGAAAATCAATATTAATAAAAGATGTTGACAACTCCTCGACCAAACAGTCGGTTCATCCCACCGGGATCAGCCGGCACAACTCAATGTAGCTCCTTCCCTCAGCGGCAAAAAGCTTGTTAAAAAATCAGCTTTGCTTTTGAATCACTCGTTAAAATTGATTAACTTTGCAAAGTAATAAACCACGATTTCACAGTCAGATATGTTCTTGTCCAGATATTATAAAATAGGGAAACTTGCGGTTTCTGTTTTCACTATGTTGGCGGCGCCTGTAGCGCAGGCGCAGGTCTACCTCGGCGATGAAGATGAATATGAGAACCCCGACACCGTGGTTGTGTCGCCGGGCCATGTATATATCGACGACGATGCCGAGACCGTGTTCGACACCCTTTCGGGCTACGAGGAGATCGAAGCCGATTCGCTGGCCAATGCCGCAACAGCCAATGCTGTCAGCAACGTGAAATCTTCAATGAGCCATATATTTGAAACCGGAGTAGACTCCATTCCGCAGGGCTACGCGCTGTTGCCCGGAATGACGCTCCCTACCGACACCACAATTGTGGTCGACGACTTCGGTTTCGAACCCACATTCTTCCTTCCGCTGATCTTTGACCGGTTTGATATACACATGGATCAGGAAAACGGCGACCCTTTCAAATGGCAGGTACCCTCGCCCGATGCTCCCGGAGCCACGCTGACACGACGTGCGCTGCGCGTGCGCCGCGACCGTAAATTTCTCCAGGATTTCATGCTCCGCCATCCCGATCTGGTACCCTACAATATGGCCACCATGCCGCGACCTCCAAAGAAGTATGTGATCAAGATAGATCCCTCTTCAGAAAAACTCACCGTCACCGAGCTGGAGCAGGCTCCGCGCACGGCCACTGAAAACAAAGCTCCTACACTCGAGATCGACCGCATAAACTGGCTCCACACGTTCGATGCCTCGCTGCAGTTCTCGCAGGCCTATGTGTCGCCCAACTGGTATCAGGGCGGCAAATCCAACCTCAACATGATAGCCAATCTGGTCTACAACATCAAACTCAACCAGAAATTCCATCCCGATGTGATGTTCGAGACCAATGTGGCTTATAAGTTGGGTGTGAACAACGCTCCCGACGACACCGTCCACAACTACAACATATCGGAAGACCTCTTCCAGGTAAATATGCGTTTCGGCATCAAGGCCATGCGCCACTGGTACTATTCGGTCAACACGCAGTTCAAGACTCAGCTTCTCAACAGCTACCGTATCAACTCCGACAATCTTGTGTCGTCGTTCCTCTCACCCGGACAGCTCAACGTGGGTGTCGGTATGACATATTCGGTGCAGAACCGCCGCAACACGGTGCGTTTCAACGCCTCTCTGGCTCCCTTGTCATATAACCTGAAAACCTGTACCAACTCGCGTCTCAATCCCACTGCATTCGGCATCGAGGAGGGGAGGACAACCAAAAGCGAATATGGTTCGAGCGTGGAACTTACGTTCTATGCCAAACTCGCCTATAACATCACCTACAACACACGTCTGTTTGCGTTCACCAACTACGAATACCTCCAGGGCGACTGGGAGCATACCGTCGACTTTGCCATCAACCGTTTCCTCACCACTCGCATCTATGCCCATCTGCGCTACGATTCCCAGACCAAACGGCTCCCCGACACTCGCTGGCACCGCTGGCAGCTGAAGGAGATACTCTCTATAGGATTCTCCTATCGCTTCTCGAGAATGTAAAATAATAGAATTTTTTGATTAACGGCGGCAGGAAACCCGCCGCTCCATATAGCCTCCATACGTTTGCGGGGTTGTGGGGCGGCGGCTTTCTTGCCGCCGGTTATAATTACAATCCTCTTGCTTTAATTTTTTGTGCTGAATAACAGTTTTTTTTGTGGGTGAAAAACTTTTGGGGGTCGAAAACAATTTATAACTTTGGGAATCTAAGCTATCTCTGTTTTGGGAGTATAAGCTATTTCGATGAATTAACCTGCAATTTAACATGATTCATGCCTTGCTGTCATCTGATGAGCGTCGCCCTCTGGCGTTTTATCTGGCAATGGAGGAGTACCTTGCATGCAACTATGAAGGGGATTATTTCTTCATGTGGCAGGTTGACCCTACGGTGATTATCGGAAGGTGTCAGAATCCGTTCACAGAGGTTAATATCGATTTCTGCCGCGAAAAGGGTATCGACATTTGCCGGCGTCGCAGTGGCGGCGGTTGTGTCTATGCCGACCGTAACAATATCATGATTAGTGCCGTGAATTCGGCCGGCGGCACTTTCGAGAGCCGTTTTTCCGACTTCTGCTCGCAGGTGGCGGGGCAGCTCCGCGCTCTCGGACTGGATGCCCGCGCCACTGGTCGCAACGACATCTGCATCGGAGAAAGGAAAGTGAGCGGCAACGCATTCTACTGCCTCCCAGAAGCCGCACCCGACGGCAGCGACCGCAACATACTCCACGGCACCATGCTGTTTGACGCCGATCCTGACACCATGGTTAGCGCCATCACGCCGTCACGGGCAAAGCTCACGGCAAAAGGTGTCGATTCCGTAAGGTCGCACATCACCACCGTCAAAGAACATCTTCCCGTTCTCGGCATCGGGGAATTCAAACGCTCCATGGCATCGGCACTTTGCGATTCTGAGCAGATGATGACTCCCGCCGACATTGCCGCAATAGAGAGTATCGCCGCCCGGTATATGTCGCAGGAGTGGATCCACGGCCGCTACACTGCCGATTCGGCGGTGCGCCGCACAAGGATAGAGGGAGTAGGGGAGTTTGCCGTCACCGTCGGCCTCCGTCCCGCCGCCGCTCCCGGCGATCCGCCTCTGATAGAGAATGTGGTCCTTCAGGGAGATTTCTTTCCACTTTGCGACCCCGGCGAGAATCTGCTCGACAGATTGCGGGGAGTGGCGATGACCCGCGAGGCAGTGGCCGCAACGATTGCCTACACCGATCCGGAAACTGTGATAGCCGGACTCACCCGCGAGGCTCTGCTGAGTCTCATCATATCCGGTTAGAACATTCCACCCCGGATAAAAAACTGATTGAATCTGAGAAAAACTTATTATACCTGACATAAACTTCATAAGCCATGGATGAACTTAAAAAAACCTGCCTGCACGACCTGCATGTGGCTCTCGGGGCGACCATGAGCCCCTTCGCCGGCTACGATATGCCCATAGAATATCCGTCCACAGGCATCGAGGCGGAGCACCGCGCTGTCCGCGAGGCCTGCGGTGTGTTCGACGTAAGCCACATGGGCGAAATAGGCATCACCGGCGAAGATGCAGAGTTTTTTATCAACCGCATTTTTTCCAACGATATAACCGGCGCCCCCTACGGCCAGTGTTTCTACGGCATGATGCTGCACGACAACGGGGGCGTAGTCGACGATCTGCTTGTCTACAAGCGGGGACACAACAATTTCCTCCTTGTTGTCAATGCCGCCAACATCGACAAGGATGAACAGTGGATTGTGCGGCATGCCGAAGGCTACCGTGTGGCGCTGGAATTTCTGTCGGATTCGCTCGGACAGCTTGCAGTGCAGGGGCCGCGCTCCGAGAGTGTGATGGAGGAGGTGGCCGGCATACCTTGCCGCGACCTCAAATTCTATACCTTCCGAGAGATGCGTGCCGGCGATGACGAAATCATCGTGAGCCGCACAGGCTACACAGGCGAGGATGGCTTTGAGGTCTACGGCCCCCACACGTTCATCCGCTCCATGTGGGAATCGCTGTTAGGGTCGGGACGCGTGGTGCCTTGCGGACTCGGTTGCCGCGACACACTCCGTTTCGAAGTCGGCCTGCCTCTTTATGGCGACGAACTCTCCGACGATGTCACTCCTCTCGAGGCCGGTCTGGGCATCTTTGTCAAACTCGACAAACCCGACATGATAGGCGGCGAAGCTCTCCGCAGGCAGAAGCAGGAGGGTCCGCGCCGCAAACTCGTGGGACTGGAGATTCACGATCGCGCCATAGCCCGCCACGGCTGCAAGGTGCTCTCGCCCGAAGGGGAGGAGATAGGTGAGGTGACCACCGGCTACCGCGGCATCTCCACCGACCGCTCGGTGTGTCTGGCCCTCATCGATGCCCGCTACTCGGCAATGGGCACCGACCTGCAGGTGCAGGTGCGCCGCAAGGTGTTCCCCGCAACCGTCGTTTCAAAGAAATTCTTCAAGAAATCATATAAAAACTCCTGAACAATACCGTAAAAAACATGATTTACTACAGCAAAACCCACGAATATGTGCGCGTTGAGGCCGCACGCGGCTACATCGGCGTATCGGATTTCGCCCAGCATCAGCTTGGCAACGTTGTCTATGTCGATCTGCCCGAAATCGGCGACACCTTTGAGAAAGGTGAGGAATTCGGTGCCATCGAATCGGTGAAAGCCGCTTCCGACCTTATCATGCCTGTGTCGGGCGAAGTGGTTGAGGTCAACGACATCCTCTCGGAGAATCCCCGTCTGATCAATCAGGATCCTATGCAAAACTGGATTATCGCCGTGGAGATTTCCGATCCCTCGCAACTTACTGAACTTATGGACCGGGAGGCCTACGATGCCTTCTGCGCCTCGGAATCACACTGAAAAAAGCGCGGCCATGCACAGATATTTCCCGCATACCCCCGACGACATCAGGCAGATGCTCGGGGTCTGCGGCGCAGGGTCGCCCGACGACCTCTACGCCGATGTGCCCGCCGGTCTGCGGATGAAGCAACCCTACGGATTCAGCCTCCCGCAGGCGCCGCAGCTAACCCCAGGAAAACTTCGCCGCGGACTCGACGAGACGAGTCTGCGTTCGCTTTTCGACTCCCTTGCCCGCGAGAACTGGCCATGCGAGGCCTGCTTCGCCGGGGGCGGATTCTACCACCATCAGGTGCCCTCGGCGGTGCGCAGCATCGTGGAGCGCTCGGAGTTTATGACCGCCTATACCCCCTATCAGCCCGAAATCTCGCAGGGAACACTGAAATATATATTCGAATACCAGACCTTGATGGCGCGTCTGACAGGCATGGAGATCTCCAACGCCTCGATGTACGACGGTGCCACAGCCACAGCCGAAGCTGTGCTCATGGCCGCCGGGTCGCAGCGCCGCCGTCGCGCGGTGCTTGTGTCGGCCACGCTTAATCCGCGCTATCGCGCTGTTATCGACACCTACGCCCGCTACCATGGTGTGGAGATTGTCGACATTCCCGAGGAGGATGGCGTCACATCCCGCGCCGCTCTCCGCGCCATTCTCGAGGAGCGCGGCAAGGAGGTGGCGGCTGTGCTGGTGCCCCATCCCAACTACTACGGCATCGTGGAGGATCATACCGGGTTGGCCGACGAGGTCCATGCCGCCGGCGCGTTGCTGATAATGCAGACCATCCCCTCGCTGCTTGCGCGGCTGGCATCGCCCGGCGCGCTCGGTGCCGACATCGTCTGCGGCGACGCGCAGTCGCTGGGCATTCCGCTGAGCTACGGCGGTCCCTATCTCGGCTTCCTCTGCTGCAACAAGCCGCTGATGCGCAAGCTCCCGGGCCGTTTGGTGGGCGCCACCGCCGACTCCCGCGGCAACCGATGCTTCGTTCTCACCCTTCAGGCCCGCGAACAGCATATCCGCCGCGATAAAGCCACCTCCAACATCTGCTCCAATCAGGGAGTGATGACCCTGTGGGTCACAGTCTACATGTCGCTTATGGGCGACGAAGGCCTGCGTGAGGTATGCGACATCTCGCGCCGCAACGCCCTGTATCTGCTCGATCAGCTGGAGAAGACCGGCAAGGCGCGTCTGCGCTATCCCCACCGTCCGTTCTTCAACGAATTCGTGGTGGATCTGGAGTGCGATGTCGACCGCTTTATCAGCGAATGCGCATCATATGGCATCGTGGCCGGAGTGAAAATCGACTCTTCGGCGCTGATGCTTGCCGCCACCGAAATGCAGACACCGGCCGACGTGGAGACACTCTGTACAATCCTTAAGAAAATCAGTAACCGGTAGAAATATATGTGACCGGTCATATTAATGAATCCATACAGCCATGAACAAGGAAGTTTACGGCAAACTCATATTTGAAGTGTCGCACCCCGGCCGACGGGGCTACGCGCTTCCGCAGAGCGACACTCCCCAGGCGGAGCCGCAGGTGGCACCTATCCCCGACTGCATGCTCCGCACTGACCCGCCGGGCCTCCCGGAGGCCGACGAACTCACCGTGGTACGCCACTACACCAACATGTCGGCCGACAATTTCGGCGTCGACACCGGTTTCTATCCCTTAGGGTCATGCACCATGAAGTATAACCCCAAAATCAACGAGGAGATTGCCGCCCACAGCGCTTTCGCCGGGTTGCATCCGCTGGCGCCCTCCGAGGCATGCCAGGGTGCTCTGTCGATCTACTATATGCTGCAGCGCTGCCTCAGCGAAATAGGGGGAATGAGCGAATTCACCCTCAATCCCTACGCAGGCGCCCACGGCGAACTGACCGGGCTGATGGTGATACGCGCCTACCACTACTCGCGCGGAGAGGGTGAGAAGCGCCGCAAGGTGATCGTGCCCGACTCGGCCCACGGCACCAACCCCGCTTCGGCTGCAGTCTGCGGTCTCGAGGTGGTGCAGGTGAAGAGCCGTGCAGACGGCACGGTCGATACCGCCGACCTCGCTCCGCTGCTCGACGACACAGTGGCCGCCATTATGCTCACCAACCCCAACACTCTCGGCATCTTCGAGAAGAACATCCCCGAAATTGCCCGCATGGTGCATGAGGCAGGCGCGCTGATGTATTACGACGGTGCCAACCTCAATCCCATGCTCGGAGTGGCACGCCCCGGCGACATGGGTTTCGACGTGATGCACATCAATCTCCACAAGACATTTTCCACGCCCCATGGCGGCGGAGGTCCCGGCTCGGGTCCGGTGGGGGTGCGCGCCGGGCTGGAGAAGTTTCTGCCCAATCCGCGAGTGGTGGCTCAGGAGCAGCCCGGCGGCGACACCGTGCTCCGCATCATTGAGTCGGCCGACGCCCTCGGCAGTGTCAGCGGCACCCTCGGCAATTTCGCCGTGGAGGCCCGCGCTCTTGCCTATATCCTCTCGCTTGGCACCGACGCGCTGATGGAGGCCGGCAAACTGGCCACCCTCAACGCCACATATATCAAACACCGTCTCAAGGATAAATATCTGCTCCCCATCGAAGGGCTCACCAAGCATGAATTTGTGTTTGACGGCCTGCGCGACAAAAGTCATGGGGTGACCACCCTCGATGTGGCCAAGCGCCTGCTCGACTTCGGTTTCCACGCCCCCACCATCTATTTCCCTCTCCTCTTCCACGAATCGCTGATGATAGAGCCTACCGAGACCGAGAGCCTGGAGACCCTCGACGCCTTTGCCGACACGATGCTGCGCATTGCCGACGAGGCTTCCACCCCCGAAGGTGCCGAAATTGTTAAATCAGCGCCCCATAACACTCCCATAGGGCGTCCCGATGATACTAAAGCGGCCCTCGAGCCCGTTCTTACTTATGATATGATCAGCTGACACTGACATCTTTTTCCGAGAAAAATGACCGAATACGACATCATCATAATCGGCAGCGGTCCAGGCGGATACACCGCCGCGGCCGCCGCTGTAAAGGCCGGACTGAAAACTCTCGTTGTGGAGGCCGACCGGCTCGGCGGCACCTGCCTTAACCGCGGCTGCATACCCACCAAAACCTTCTGCCGCAGCGCCGTGGCTGCCCTCGAAGTGAAGGGTGCGCCCGCATTTGGCGTGGAGGTGGCGCAGGGAAAAGCCGACGGCGAGTTTGGCATCGGCATCGCCGATCCGCAGCCCGTAGTGTCGCTTCAGAAGATACTCGACCGCAAGGATGCCATCGTGGAGGAGCTTCGCGAGGGTGTGGCCGGTATCATTCGTGGCGCGGATGTGTGTCAGGGCACCGCACGTTTCACCGGACCCCACACCGTGGAGGCCGCCGGCATGGAGTATACCGCCCCCTACATCGTGATCGCCACCGGTGCGGCGCCGGCCCTCCCCGACATCCCCGGCGCCGATCTCTGCCTCGACTCCGACTCTCTGCTCTGCTGTGCCGATTCCGTACCCTCGATGGCGATAATCGGCGGCGGAGTGATAGGGATGGAGTTCGCATCGGTCTTCAATGCCTTCGGTTGCGAGGTGCACGTGCTGGAATATTGCCCTGAAATACTTGCCGGCATCGATCGCGAGGTGGCGAAGAGGCTCCGTTCGGTGCTTTCGCGCCGCGGTGTGAAATTTCATCTCCAGGCGCGGGTGACCGGTGTGGAGAAACTTCCCGACGCCATGGAGGAGCATCGCCTCTATCCGCAGCTGCAGGTGGCATTCTCTGCCAAGGGAAAGGATGACAGCGTGACGTGTGCCCGCGTGCTCATGGCTGTGGGGCGCCGTCCCGTGATACCCGCCGGAGCCGAGGAGGCAGGGGTGAAAGTGGTTGCCGGAAAGATTGAGACCGACGCCGGTTTCCGCACGGCCGCCGAGGGTGTCTATGCCATCGGCGATGTCAACGGCCGCTGCATGCTCGCCCATGCCGCCGCCGCCCAGGCGCGTGCAGCGGTGGCCGACATCATCCGTCGTCGCGGAGGCCGGGCGCCGCAGGTGCAGCTTGAACCGGTGCCGGCATGCGTGTTCACCGTGCCCGAACTGGCAGTCACAGGCCTGAGCGAGGAGCAGGCCAAAGAGCGCGGCATCGACTTCCGCGTGCTCAAACTCCCTGTCCGAGCCAACGGCAAAGCGCTCACCATGGGCGCCACCGACGGCCTGGTGAAGGTGCTCGTAACCCCGGGAAACAACCCCGGCAACGGCGCTGAGAAAAGCACTGATTCACCTGCCGAAAGCCGGGTGATAGGCGCCGCCATCCTCGGACCCGATGCCTCGTCGCTGATCATGGAACTGTCGCTGGCCATCTCGGCCGGTCTCCCCGTGGAGGCGCTCACAGGCGCCATCCACCCTCATCCCACACTTTCCGAGCTTATTCCCTGCACTCTTGAATGAGTAGTATACCGAACAAAGATCTTCATGCCATCCGTGGCAAATTCTATATTTCCCGTCTGATCGAGGAGGGCGAACACGAGCATCAGGATTTCAAATTCCAGATTTCCGATGCCCGGAAGATAGCCCGTTCCATATCGGCTTTCGCCAACAACGACGGCGGCCTGCTGCTCGTCGGCGTAAAGGACAACGGCGTGGTGGCCGGCATCCGCTCCGAGGAGGATATACATGTGATAGAGGCGGCTGCCGAAATCTATTGCCGTCCTGCCGTGGAGGTGGAGATGCGCACTTTCCGCTGCGATGGCGGTGCCGTGGTGCTCCGTGCGAGCATACCGCGCGCCGCGCGCCGGCCTGTGGAATGCCGCGACGACGATGGCCGCTGGCGCGCCTATTACCGCGTGGCCGACGAGAACATCCTGGCACATCCGCTGATGGTGCGCGCATGGCGGCAGCAGTGCTCGCAGAGTCCGCTGGCGCTCTGCGGCGCCGAAGGCTCGCTGCTGACGGCCGCTCTTGCCCGGCGCGGGCATGCTTCGGTCGAAGAACTCATGATCGACTGCCACCTCTCGCGCGGCGCCGCCGAGGAGGCTCTTACGGCTCTGGTATCAGCCGGCATCGTGGGGTTTGAATACCACCATCCGGTGTTCAGGCTCATCCTCAACGAGAACACACACTCCAATGGGTAAACATTCTAAAAACAAATCGCCGGAACTGCAGGAGAAGATCGCCCTGCTGCCCGAGACTCCGGGCGTGTACATGTACTACGACTCCGAGGGTACCGTGATCTATGTGGGCAAGGCCAAGAACCTCAAACGCCGCGTCAGCAGCTACTTCAACCGCACACACGACGTGCTGCGCACCAATCTGCTGGTACGCGCCATCGCCGACATGAATTCGATTGTAGTGCCCACCGAGGCCGATGCCCTGAATCTCGAGAACTCGATGATCAAGGAGTATAAGCCCCGCTACAATGTGCTGCTCAAGGATGACAAATCCTACCCGTGGATATGCGTGACCAAGGAGATGTATCCCCGGGTGTTTCTCACCCGTCAGCGACTCCGCGACGGCGCCCGCTACTACGGCCCCTACACCAATGTGGGGGCGGCGCGCGCCGTGCTCGACCTCATCCGCGAACTCTACCCCATCCGCGGCTGCCGGGTGCCTGTCACTCCCGATTCCCTGGCCCGCGGCAAGGGGCGCCTATGTCTGGAATACCACCTGAAACGTTGCCCCGGCTGCTGCACGGGGCTGATTTCGCCCGAGGATTACGGGCAGTATATCGAGAATGTGCGCCAGATACTGCGCGGCGACACCGGCCAGCTGCTGGCGCATCTGCGCTCTGAAATGGAGCGCCTGTCGGCCGAGCTGCGTTTCGAGCAGGCCCAGGAGCTTAAGGAGCAGTATCAGCTTGTGGAGCGCTACCAGGCCCGGAGCGCCATAGTCAGTCCCGCCCTCGACGACGTGGATGTCTTCGGCTTCGATGACGACGGGGGCAACGACGTATATATCAACTATATGCACGTGCGCCGCGGAGCCGTGACGCGGTCGCTCACGCTGCAATACAAACGCCGCCTGGAGGAGACTCCCGGCCAGCTTCTGAGCTACGCCATGCAGGAGATTACCGACACTTTCGGGGTCACTTACGACGAGGTTGTGGCTCATTGCGAACCTGATATGGAGTTTCCCGGCGTAACCGTGACGGTGCCTCAGAGAGGCGACCGCGCCAAGCTGCTCGACGTGGCCCGGCGCAACGCGCGTCAACGCCGAGCCGACGCCCTGAAACATCTCGAGCGTACCGACCCCGAGAAACGCACCATGAAGACACTCGAACGCATCAAGGCCGATTTCCGCCTGTCGGAGCTGCCCCGCCACATAGAGTGCTTCGATAACTCCAACATCCAGGGCACCAATCCGGTAGCGTCGTGCGTGGTGTTCCGCGACGCAAAGCCGTCGAAGAAGGATTACCGCCACTTCAATATCAAGACTGTGGTGGGGCCCGACGATTTCGCCTCGATGAAAGAGGTATTGACCCGCCGCTACACTCGTCTGATGCAGGAATCGCCCGACGATCTGCCGCAGCTTATTGTGGTCGACGGCGGCAAAGGGCAGCTGTCGTCGGCTGTGGAGGCTCTCGACGAGATTGGGCTGCGCGGCAAAATAGCCCTTGTGGGCATTGCCAAACGTCTGGAGGAGATCTATTTCCCAGGCGACTCGGTGCCCCTCTATATCGACAAGAATTCCGAGTCGCTTAAGGTGGTGCAGCATCTGCGCGACGAGGCGCACCGCTTCGGCATCACGCATCACCGCGACCGCCGCTCAAAGTCGGCCATAGTGAGCGAACTGTCGAAAATTCCCGGGGTTGGACCGGCCACCGAGCAGGCTCTGCTGAGCCATTTCAAGAGCGTGAAGCGGATTTCGCAGGCCACGGTCGATGCTCTGGCCGAAGTCGTCGGCCCCGCCAAAGCAAAGGTTGTGCGCGCCCACTTCACTACCCCATGAATTCATCCTTTTGCCTTTTCTCAGTTCAAGCTTTAGAGCTTGTTTACTAATAAATGTCACCTTTAAGGTGACGTTTTTCGTCAAAAGTTTCCCCCTTTAGAGGAAAAACCTGTCGGCTCGACGGGAGTGAGGAGGGCAAGGATGCGTCGGGCTATGGTCTCCGGGGCAAACCGCGAGGCCACAGAGGCGTGCAGCTCAGCAGGCGAGAAACCGGCGGGAGCGTCGGGGTCGCCGGCAGCTACCGCACGGGCTGTCGACATGGCTGTCGACAATGCGAATGCCAGCGAGGCTGCCGTGTGCGCCGGAGCTATGAAACCGTTGACGGCATCGGTGACCACATCGCGCTGGCCGGCCTCGCCGAATGTCACCGGAATGGCGCCGCAGGCCATACCCTCCATGAGCGTGGCACCCATTGTCTCATATTTCGATGAACTCATCACCACGGTGGCGCCCGCATAGAGCCGCCGCAACTCCTCCTGGTCCACAAGACCGTGGTGGGTGTAGGGGAGCCGCAAGCGCGAGAGCACCGAGGGGTCTTTCAGCGTACCGGTGAAATGCACCTCAACCCCGCGGGCATCTTCGGGATATTCGTAGGCAAATGTGTTGAGGGCGTCGATGGCTGTGGGCAGATCCTTTATGGGGTCGTCGAGCGAGGCCGCGGCCATCACTATGGTCCGGCGCCCCTCCGCATCGGTCTTCTCCCCCGGGAGGAAAAGTTCTGCGGGGAATGCGTGCGGCACCACCTCCACGGGGTGTGCGGGCATGATCAGCGCACTTGACTCCACCTGATTGCGCTGCCAGGTCGACACGGCCACAAGCCGCAGATTTTCGGCTCTGAAGAGTTCCATCTTGCGGTTGGAGACAGCTGCGGCGAGCGATGCCAGCCTGTCGCTGTTGCCCAGATATTTGCATTTCATGAAGTGGCTGGGCTGACTGAAGCTGTGGCACTCGCCCGGCATGTGGCACAGGCATGTGGCGGCCCAGAGGTCGTGCATCATATAGAGCACCGGTTTGCCGGTGGCAATGATGGCGGCCATGGAGTCGAGCGAGAGAAATCCCTGCGAGGCCCATCCTATGATTACGGCGTCGGCCTCCTGCACGAATGGGTGGAGGTGGAGATCCACACCAAACAGACCGGTGGAGATCTTGAACAGATTGCGGCGTTTCACCCCGCGCAGCCACAGCTGCAGCCGCTCGCGCAGAAATGTCACAAGCCAGCGCCTGCGGTCGACCGCCATCACCGCCGGGTCGGCGCTGTCGGCGCCCCCGGGGCGCGCCACAATCATGCGGGCGTCGTGTCCGAGGGCACGCAGCGCGTCGGTGAGCCGCCGTGTGACGATTGCAGCGCCTCCGAGGTCGTAGTTGGTCGACAGTATGGCTATCTTCATATCTGCGAACTTAAGAAAAGTAGCTTCAGTAACGGAACTTTAGATATGCCGATGAATATTATTCAGCCGAAAGTTCCACCACTTTCGATGTATAGCGGCCGGAGGAGAACAGATCGAGACCCACTTTCATCAGGTAATCGCCCGTGAAGGTCATGTCGTTCTGAGGGAATGTGGAGCCCGCATCGGGCATGAGGTTGATTTCCTTCACGATATACCGTTTGTCGGGGTCGAGTCCCTGGAGTTTCACCCTGTGGAGTTTCTCCTTGAAGCGGGGCGCGAGGTCGTAGGCGAAGATAACGCCCATGGTTTTGCTGTCGTCGACATACTCCACTGCCATGTGGTTGCTCTCGTAGGGCGATACGAGGCGATACTGTGTGCCATTCATTATAGCCGGGTTGAGGCGCTTCCAGTTGGCGATTGCCTGCTGGCAGTAGGCGAGTTCGTCGGCCGAGAGTTCCTTGAGGCCTATGTCGAAGCCGAGTTTGCACATGGAAGCCATGTCGGTGCGGAATTTCACCGATGTGCTCTTGTTCCAGCTTGTCACGTGGGCGGCCATCACTTTCGCGGGGAAGAACTGCGAGAATCCCCACTGGATGTAGGCGCGCTCCACCGGGTCGGTGTTGTCGGAGCACCAGAATTCGGTGAAATATTTCAGTGCCTCGTAGTCGCAGCGGCCACCGCCACCCGAGCAGAGCATCATGGGCACGGAGGGATATTTCTCCTTGATGCGGTTGAGCACGTTGTATATGCCGCGCACGTGGTCGACATATAGCTGACCCTGGCGGTCTTTGGCATAGGGTGAATAGATATTCGTGATGGGGCTGTTGCAGTCCCATTTGAAGTATGCCACATCGGGATTCTCGGTGAGGATGTTGTCAATGACGCCGAACACATAATCCTGCACCCGTGGGTTGCCCATGTCGAGCACGAGCTGGTTGCGATAGAGGTATGTGTCGCGGTTGGGCTGACGGATCACCCATTCGGGGTGTTTCTCAAACAGCTCGCTTTGGGGATTGACCATTTCAGGCTCGATCCAGATGCCGAATTTCACGCCGGCATCTTTTGCCGCTTTCACCAGGGCGGGAACGCCGCCGGGGAGCTTTGAGCTGGTGGCCTCCCAGTCGCCCAGGCCGGCGTGGTCATCCTTGCGGGGATATTTGTTGCCGAACCATCCGTCGTCAAGAAGGAACATGTCGACGCCCAGATCCTTAGCCTCGCCCATAAGTTCGGCGAGTATCTCCTGGTTGAAATTGAAGCCGGTGTTTTCCCAGTTGTTGAGAAGCGTGAGGCGCGACCCCTCTCCATCCTTTACGCCATATTTGCGCGCCCATGCCTGAAGGTTGCGCGAACCTTGCGAGGCGCCGTCGTAGCTCAGAGTGAAGATGAATTCGGGGGTGGTGAACACCTCTCCGGCCTTAAGCTCATAATTGGAGGCGTAGGGGTTGATGCCTGAGATTACGCGGAGATTCCCAACGTTGTCTACCTCGAATGTGAACCGGAAATTGCCTGTCCAGCCCAGGGTGCCCATCAGCACCTCGCCGCTGTTCTCCCTGACCGGACCGTCGAGTCCCACCTCGAAGAAGGGTGATGTGTGCATGGCGGCACGGCTGCCGAGCTTGGTGTCGATAATCTTCTTGCCATACTGCAGCTGCTGGCTCGACATGCCGGCTTCCTTCGCCCAGTCGCCGCTGAACTCTGTCAGCCAGTATTCAGGCTCGTTGAAATAGAGCATGGCCGAGGCATATTGCTGCATGGTTATCGGTTTCTTTTCCTGATGCGATATTTCGGTCCATGTCTTTATCACATTTTCGGCGGGATATGCCGCATAAAAGAGCGTCACATCGACCGGATACTTGTTGTCGCGGAGGTTGATGCGGGTGAGGGTGCCTCCGTCGATTTTTTCGGTCGAGGAGCCGGTGTAGTAGAGATATGTGGTCATGTTGCCGTCGGCGTGGGTGATGCCGATGGCGGGTTCGAAGAAATCCTCGTTGCCCGAGGTGGAGTATGCCTCCCAGCCGCGGGTGCACACGGCGCCGTCGCTTGCGGCATACTGCGTCCAGCCGGGAATAGCCACGTCGGCCTCATGCAGGAATTTCGGACCGAGATAGGTCTGGTAGAGGCGGCCGTTGTCGCCCACCTTGAGGATGAGGTCGGTGTTGTCGGTGGAGATGCGGATGGTTTTCCCGGCATCGGGGGCGGCGGCAAAAGCCGCTGTCGCGATAAATGATGCTGCCAGGATGGTTGTCAGTTGTTTCATATATGATATTGATTTGGTTATGTCGAGGGGTTCAGGCGGCGGCACGGATGGGACGACGCCGGTCTATGATGCGGTTCACGCCGAGCACCGAGGCCACGAAGAGCACGAGCAGCAGTGCGCGCACCGGGAAGTCGATCCAGTTGTTTTCGGTGGTAAGCAGGGTGGCTGCACCCCAGATGGCGAGCGCCGAAATCACGTAGAGGCCGAGCTTGCCTAATTGGTAGGGGATGGGATAATATCGGCGGCCGGTGAGGTAGCTGGCCGCCATCATCAGCAGATAGCAGAAGAATGCGGCCCAGGCGCACCCCATGTAGCCGTAGACGGGCACGAGCACCACGTTGAGTATCAGTGTCACGGCCAGGCCTGACAGTGAGAACCAGGTGCCCCAGATGGTGCGGTCGCTCAGTTTATACCACAGCGAGAGGTTGAAAAAGATGCCGGCGAAAAATTCCGCCATCATTATCACCGGCACCACTTTCAGTCCCGGGAAGAAGCGGGGCGCGATGAAATAGCGCAGCACCGGCAGGTAAAACATCACCCCTAAGAAGATTACAAGGCCGCAGACCACAAACCAGTTCATGGCTGTGGAGTAGGAGGCATCTTTGTCGCGCCCTTTCACCTCCTTGTTCTGGGCGAAGATGAAGGGCTCGTAGGCAAAGCGGAACGCCTGGGTGAACATCACCATCACTATGGCTATCTTGTAGTTGGCGCCGTATATGCCCAGCCCTTCGAGCGCCGCGGTGCGGTCGGGGATGAGGATGGGATAGAGGATTTTGTCGATGGTCTGGTTCATGATGCCGGCGATGCCCAGGATGAGGATGGGATAGCTGTAGACCAGCATCTCGTGGAGCAGTCGGCGGTTGAAGCTGTAGCGCACGCATGCCACTTCGGGGTAGAGCAGCAGCAGTATCACCGCCGAACTGATGAGGTTGGCAAGGAATATGTAGCCGATGCCGAACGAGGGGTTGTAGAACCAGTCGATCCACCCGGGCGCATGGCTCTGCAGCCAGGGGCACAGGAGGATGAAAAAGAGGTTGAGGCCGATGTTGAGACCGATGTTGACCAGTTTGAGTGTGGCGAAGCGCATGGGGCGCTTGCGGTAGCGCAGATAGGCGAAGGGGAGAGCGGTGTAGGCGTCGATGCCTACGGTGACCACCATCATCCAGATAAACGAGGGATGGTCGGCACACTCGAGCAGCCCGGCCAGCCGGGGCGAGAGGAGGCATCCGGCGATGATGAACAGGATGGATGTGGTGCCCAGCGATGTAAGGGCGGTGGTGTAGACCTGCATGGGGTCGTTCCAGCGGTCGTGGTTGGCGAAGCGGAAGAATCCGGTCTCGAGTCCGTAGGTGAGAATCACCAGCGCCAGCGCCACGTAGGCATAGATGTTGGTGACGATGCCATAGTCGAATGCCGAAAACAGATAGGTGTACATCGGCACCAGGCACCAGTTGAGAAAGCGCCCTACGATTGAGCTTACGCCATATATGGCGGTATCTTTGAACAGCGACTTTATTGAAGCCATGTGGTTGGGTTCCGGATGATGGGTGATGGATGGCGGGCGGCACACCGGCTATTGCGCCCCGTCGAAAAGGCCGGCGAAACCGGGGCGGTCGAGTCCGAGGTGGCGCCAGGCCAGGTCGGTGACTTCGCGGCCGCGGGGAGTGCGCTTGATGAAGCCCTCTTTGATCAGGAAAGGTTCGTAGACCTCCTCGAGGGTGCCGGCGTCCTCGCCGATGGCGGTGGCGATGGTGCTCAGCCCCACGGGGCCGCCGCCGAATTTGTTGATGATTGTGGAGAGGATGCGGTTGTCGATTTCGTCGAGTCCGTAGCGGTCGATATTGAGCGCCTCGAGGGCGTAGCGCGTGATGTCGGGGTCGATTTTGCCCGAACCGCGCACCAGTGCGAAATCGCGCACGCGCCGCAGCAGGCGGTTGGCTATTCGGGGTGTGCCGCGCGAGCGGAGCGCCATCTCGTGAGCTGCCACAGGCGTGCACTCCACGCCCAGAAGCCGCGCCGAACGGCTGATGATCATCTCCAGAACCTCGTGGTCATAATATTGCAGATGCATCGGAATGCCGAAGCGGGCACGCAGCGGAGCCGTCAGCAGTCCCGAGCGGGTGGTGGCGCCGATGAGGGTAAAGGGCGACAGGGTGAGCTGCACCGAGCGTGCTCCCGGCCCCTTGTCGATCATTATGTCGATGCGGTAATCCTCCATGGCGGAGTAGAGATACTCCTCCACCACAGGCTTCAGACGGTGGATTTCGTCGATGAAAAGCACATCGTTCTCCTCCAGCGAGGTGAGAATACCGGCCAGGTCGCCCGGCTTGTCGAGCACCGGACCGGAGGTGACCTTGAACCCCACGCCCAGCTCGTTGGCGATGATGGCCGACAGTGTGGTCTTTCCAAGCCCCGGAGGGCCGTAGAGCAATAGATGGTCGAGCGCCTCGCCGCGACGGCGCGCTGCTTCGACAAACACGCGCAGATTGCTCACCACCTTGTCCTGACCGGAAAAGTCGTTGAAACATTGCGGGCGCAGCGCCCGTTCGAATTCCTTGTCGGCGCTGGAGCGGACAGCCTCGGAGCGTATGTCGTAATCTTCTGCCATATTCACCGCAAATTTAGCAAAAAAAAGCGACTTTCTACGCCTGACACTTAATTTTTGAGACTGCTAAATGCAGAACAGACGGTCGAATTAAATTTGACAATTCCAGCATTTGGCGCGATTTCGTTCCGGCATTTGGCGTAATTCCGTTCCGCAATTTGGCGTTACTCGGCGGGGGAGGGGTGCTGGGCGGCGTCCTCTTTGAGGAGGTTGTCGATGTTCTCGATGTAGTCGAGCGAGTCGTCGAGGTAGAATGCCAGCTCGGGTATCTTGCGGAGCTGCAGACGCACTTTCTGCCCCAGCTCGTAGCGGATGGTTTTGGAACTCTTCTTGAGGTTTTCAAGAATTTCCTGCGATTTTGCCGACGGGAAGATCGACAGGTAGACCTTCGCGATGGAGAGGTCGGGCGAGATTCTCACGGCCGACACCGAGATGATGATGCCGTGGGTTTTAGCGGTCTGGAGCCGCAGTATCTCGCTTATTTCTTTCTGAATGAGGCGTGCTATCTTGGCCTGACGTGTTGTTTCCATAAATTTATGTAGTGCTTTTCCTTTTATAACGTTGGGGATGAATGCAAAGTTAGAGAAAAAAACCGATTAATTTCGTAACTTTGCGCTATATGGAGAAAAAAACGATACTCGACATGCACCGAGACACTCCCGAGCAGTATCGCCGTCGCGACAAGCTGCCGCTCACCGTGGTGCTCGACAACATTAGGAGTCTCAACAACATAGGATCGGTGTTCCGCACTTCCGACGCCTTCCGCGTGGAGCGCATCTGCCTCTGCGGCATCACCGCCACGCCTCCCTCGGTGGAGATTCACAAGACGGCGCTCGGTGCCGAGGACACCGTGGAGTGGGAATACTGGAAGGACACTGCCGACTGCGTGAAGGCTCTGCGCGGGCGCGGCGTGCAGGTCTGCGCCCTCGAGCTGGTAAAAGGTGCCGTCAGCCTCGAGAAATTCCCCGTGACGCCGGGTGCTTCCTACGCAATAGTGGCCGGGCATGAAGTGGACGGAGTGGCGCAGCGCGTGGTCGACCTCTGCGACCACTGCATCGAGATTCCTCAGGAGGGCACCAAGCACTCCCTCAACGTGGCGGTCTCCACAGCCCTCGCCATCTGGCACTTCTATCTGGGTCTGCGTTGATACCCGTTTTGGCGTTGTCGGAGAAAATTGCTAACTTTGCGGCAAAACACACGGAGAATACAGAATGACCCAACGTCAGAAACAACGCAAGCTGCTTGCCGCTGCTTCGGTCGGCGGACACTGGATTCAGCTGCTACGGATTACCGACGGGCTCCGCGGCGCCGGCTGTCATGTCGATTTCCTTTCGACCAACCGTGGATGCGCCAGAATGATTCCGTCAGACAGCCGTTTTTATCATGTGCGCGATTTCAGCCGCACTGATTTCTGGCGGCTTGTCCCTGCTTTTTTCGAGGCATTGAAGGCTGTGTGGAAGAGCCGGCCCGACACGGTGATAACCACCGGTGCCGCACCCGGGCTGGTGGTGGCGCTGGCTGCCCGGTGTCTGCTCCGCCGGGTGATATGGATCGATTCCATAGCCAATGTGGAGCATCTGTCGCTCTGCGGCCGTGTGGCCTCGAAGTTTGTCACCGCCACTTTCACGCAGTGGCCCGAACTGGCCGGCGGCCGTGTGCGCTATGCCGGCAACGTGTTGGGCGATTCGCCCGAAACACTGTGCTCCTCCTCCCACGAATAACTCCTGACCTCCCACGAATAACTCCTGTCGCTTATGATATTTGCAACTCTGGGCTCGCAGCTCCCCTTCGACCGCTTCCTGAAAATGCTCGACGAGGTGGTGCCTTCACTCTTCAGCGAGGAGATCGTGGCGCAGGCTATCCCCGGCGACTACACCCCCCGCCACTTCCATCTCACGGGATTTATCTCTCCTGCCGATTTCGAAAAATATATGCACCGGGCGCGCATAGTGGTGGCTCATGCAGGCATGGGCACCATCATCTCGGCGCTGAAACTGCGCAAACCCATCGTGCTGGTGCCCCGGCGCCTGGATCTCGGCGAAATCCGCACCGACCACCAGATTCCCACTGCCATACGTATGGAGCGGCTGGGCTACACCCGCACGGCGCATAACACCGGAGAACTCAAGGCGCTGCTCACCTCGGCCTGGCTTACCCCCGAGCGGACTATCGCCGACGGGGTGTCACCCTCGCTGGTGCGCGCCATCATGGATGTATGATGCATAATCTGAATGAACTCTGACAAACAGAAAAAGGAAAAGCTCGAGCGGTTGTGGAACCGCGACTATTGCGTGGCCATGGCCGGCAATTTCATGATGTTCTTCGCCTTCTATCTGCTGACACCCCTGCTGCCGATATATCTCGACGAACAGTTCGGCGCCTCGAAGGACATGATCGGCTTGGTGCTGTCGGGCTATGTGATAGCGGCGCTGATAGTGCGCCCCTTCAGCGGTTTTATCGTCGACAGCTTCGACCGCAAGAAGGTGCTGATGTGCTGCTTTTTCCTCTTTTTCATCTGTTTTACGGGGTATATCGGCGCAGGCACGCTGCTGATGTTTGCCATCGTGCGCACGCTCCACGGCCTCCCCTTCGGCGCCACCACCGTGGCCAACTCCACAGCCGCCATCGACACGCTCCCCTCCTCGCGCCGCAACGAGGGGATGGGCTTCTACGGCCTGAGCAACAACCTTGCCATGGCCATCGCTCCCTCGGCAGGCATCTGGATATATCATGCCACCGACAATTTCGCGCTCCTGTTCTGGATATCGCTGATAGTGGCGCTGGCAGGCTTCGGCTGTGCCGCCACAATCAGGCTTCCACGGCGCAAACCCGTGGAGGGGAAGCCGCCCATGAGCCTCGACCATTTCTTCCTCACCCGCGCGTGGCTGATGGCGCTCAACATCCTGCTCTTCGGACTCTGCTGGGGCGTGATGTCGAACTATGTGGCCATCTACGCCAAGGAGGAGATGGGCATCACCGACGGCACGGGTGTGTTCTTCGCCATCCTCTCGGGCGGTCTTGTGATTTCGCGCCTCTATGGCGCCCGCAAGCTGCGCCGCGGACTCCTCACCGAAAACGCCGTGGAGGGCGCCCTGCTCAGTTCGGTAGGCTTCACGCTGTTTGCTCTCGCGCCGGGGCAGTGGGCGTTCTATCTGTCGGCATTTCTGGTAGGACTGGGCAACGGCCGCATGTATCCCGCATTCCTCAACATGTTCATCTCCGTGGCGCGGCACGACCAGCGCGGCACAGCCAATTCGTCTATACTAACCTCGTGGGATCTCGGCATGGGCATCGGCATTCTTCTTGGCGGCGTGCTGGCAGAATTCATCTCCTATACCGCCGCCTTCTGGGCCACAGCCTTCTCGCAGATCGCCGGCACCCTGCTGCTGATAGTGTTCACCCGCAGCTTCTTCCACCGCCGCAAACTCAACCAGAACTGACCCTCCCGCAAACAGATGGCCGAAGGAGTATAATAACCTTATTTTGCGTATGGAACACAAACAAGAAACCAATTTATCAATACAAAATACACCGAACAAGGAACCGGTCACATATTGTGACCAGTTGGCAATGCCAATAGAAAACCGTATCATTACCTTGAGAGGCAAACAGGTAATGATTGACCGGGATTTGGCAGAATTGTATAACGTTGAAACCAAAAGGCTTAACGAACAGGTTAAACGCAACGTTGAACGATTTCCTGAACACTTCAGGTTTCAGCTTTCCAATCAAGAGAAAGATGAACTGGTCGCAAATTGCGACCGGTTCAGTGGTCTCAAACACTCATCAGTAAATCCTTTCGCATTTACCGAACAGGGAGTCGCTATGCTTTCTGCTGTATTGAAAAGCGAAACTGCCGTCTATACCAGCATCCGTATAATCGATGCTTTCGTGGCTATGCGAAACTTCCTGATGAATAATGCCTCAATTTTCCAAAGGATGGAACGTATTGAGATGAAGCAACTGAAGACTGATGAAAAGGTCGATGCAATTCTTGATCGCCTTAATGAACCCAAAGAACCTGAACAGGGCGTATTCTTCAATGGTCAGATTTTCGATGCGTATGCCTTCATTTCCAAACTAATCAGAAAGGCTAAAAAACGGATAGTTATCATCGACAGCTATATTGACGATTCGGTGCTGGTACAACTGTCCAAACGAAATCCCGGTGTGACCGTAGATATTTACGACGGTAAAATTTCACAGCAGCTTCGTCAGGATGTTGCGCGTCACAATGCCCAGTATCCGGGCGTGACCTTATACGCTTACAATAAGGCACACGACCGTTTTCTGATAATCGATGAAGAGGTCTATCATATCGGGCACTCTCTTAAAGACCTCGGAAAGAAGCTGTTTGCGTTCTCAAAGATGGATGTTATGACAGGCGCGGAGCTTGTTTCAAAACTTTGAACTGACGAAGACAATCACAGGCCTTAATTTGATCTTCGTGCAGGTTCATAAATTCTACCTTTATTAAGAAATACACTCTTAAACTTACGCCGTAAACCGACTGGAATATTTATTGCAAATCTTTTTGGGGAATTATTTGGATAAATGAAAATTAGCATTTAAATTTGCGACAGCAAACCGCATCGCAGACCACGCCAGAGGGGAGAGGTTAATCCGAGCCAATCCCTCAGATCGGGGTTCCGCGGAGTGGGATGTAGTGAACATACATAAGAAAGCGTTTATCCGCGCTGATTCTTGACTGCTTGAAAAGTCTCGCAAACTTTATAAACCAAAGTCAGGAGTTGTGCAACGGTAGATGCCCGTGGATATGTAATTATCTTGCTTTCGGCTCTATATTTCGGGAGAAATATAGCCGGATGCACCGATTGCATATACTGGCGTGGGCTTCTGCGTTGCCGTCCGACTTTGGTTAGGCAATGCGAGACGCCTCAAGCAGTAGGACGGTAACAGATACAGATTCCTACGCTTTTTCTTTTATAAACCAATCTAACGCCAACGAGGGGATGACCGCGGCCCAACCATTTGGATGGTCGATTTTGCAACCATAGCCAACGACGCCATTGCCGAACTTAAAAAAGTCAAGGGTACTTCTTTGCTCTTTGGTGCGCCTGTATATTTGGCGATATCGGCAGATGGTTCTGTCGAAAGTTCAAATTTATGGCTTATTCTTAAAAATGCAAATTTTGCAGCCGTCATATTACCCTACGATTATAGGGTAATTACGGCTGAGGATTCCAGCGCATTTATATTGTTTATTGATGACAAGGGCAAATGCACCGACAGTATAGATATTAATGGTTGGAAACTGAAATTCGATGCTCCAATAGAAAGGTTGTACAGAACATACAAAAGATATGCAACCATCTCTAAAGCCGGATATGAGGTGATTCTAAAAACGCCACACGGCATTATTGCCCCTGACGATTTCAAGAGGATATGGATTTATTTCAGGCGAATCTCAACTATCAATGAGGATTTTGCCTCACTACCGCTTTATCAAGAGTTATACGACAACAATATAACAATAGACTCGATAAGTAAAGAGAATGTTCGTAAGGAATATGAACGATTCTGTGCCGGGTTTATTCTCAAAGCGAATGAAGAATTACTCGAAAATCTCAAACAAATCATAAAATCAACAAAATGAAACCAATCATTCAAAAACTTTGGATGTTAATAGCAATGCTATGCGCATCCCTTTTCGCATCCGCCTACGACTTCAAGGTTGATGGCATCTACTACAATATACTCTCTGACCAGTCAACTGTAGAAGTTACATATCGTAATACTAATTATGATGCCTATATTGGAGAAATCATTATTCCGTCCGAGGTATCATACAATGGAAATACATATACTGTTACGGGAATAGGGTATAGAGCTTTCTATAAATGTTCCAGCGTAACAGCTATCACAATTCCTCCCACTGTTAACAAAATAGGTCTATACGCTTTCGAAGATGCGAACCATATTCAAAAGGTTAATATTTCCAGTCTCACATCCTGGTGTATGATGGATGTGGATAGTTACTACTCTTGTCCTTTGGTTTATGGTGGAACACTCTTTCTTAACAATTCACCAGTATCTTCATTAGAATCTCTGGACTCTTCTTGTACAACTATCGCCAAATACGCTTTTTTTGGCAATACTTATTTAACCAATGTTGTGTTGCCGGAATCTATTCTAAATGTTCAAGAAGGAGCTTTTAGAGGTTGTTCAAATATGACCTATTTAGAAGTCGGACCCAATGTAACTAATATGGGAGAGGGCGTTTTTAAGTCTTGCTCTTCGCTTAGAACTATAAAATTTTGTAATGGTGAAAAGCTGCTAATGCTGGGCCGCTATGAATATGGCAAGATTTATAAATATTTTAAAGATTGCCCATTAACTACCGTATATATTGGCAGAGACATAGACTGGGAAGATGATACACACAATTACACATACTATTATCCCTTTACCACTGTTAAAACAGCGATTTTTAATCGAACCAGGGCATCTGACTATGGTTTCTCAAATTCCCTTACTACGGCTTATGTGGGTACTAATTGTAAAGAATTGTCATTCAACAGTAGCAATCTGAATAACCTTTATATTTTTACGAATGATGTTACGCAAGCGTATTTAAAGAATACAAGAACAGATATTTATATTATTGATAAGTCTAATATCCCAAGCAAAATCTCTGAATTAACGTGTGAAAGCGTTAATAATCTGGTCGAAATACAGAATTTGCAAAAAGGGGCAACTTATATCTATGGTAATACTCCTGAAATTGATTCAAACAATTTCGTAAATAATGTGGCTGATATGTCACTTATCACATCTGCAAGTTCTCTAAGCCCTTCTGTAGGGTTTTATGATTCAGGTATATCAATAACTCTTTCTAATGATTTGTGGGATGTAAAGTATAATCTGCCATATTCATATACCATTACTCCCGCTCCGCTTACAGTCATAGCCAATGATGCTTCAAGGAAATACGGCATGGAGAATCCGGAACTGACTTGTTCTTTCTTCGGCTTCAAAAATGGTGAAACAGCGGATGTTTTAACTCGTATGCCAAATGTTGAGACCACTGCCACTAGCGAAAGTAATGTTGGGACATATCCAATTATACCATCGGGTGCCGAGGCTAAAAACTATACATTCAATTATGAAAGAGGCACGCTCACAATTACGAAGGCTGATCAGACAATAGAATGGGAACAGCAGTTTGGAACCGTTAATGTCGGTGACGTGATAGAACTTACAGCAACCAGTTCTGCCGGTTTACCTATTAAATATACTTCCACAGATGACACTGTAGCTGAAATTTTTACCCAAGGAGGGAAAAAATATGTTGAGTTCTTGAAGCCCGGCAATGTTTCAATACGTGCTAATCAGGAAGGAAATGAGAATTACAATGAAGCTGACCGAGTTAGCAAATCAGTTAAAGTTGATTTGCTTGTTTCCTCAATTGTCCTAAATCAAAATGCCGCAGCTATTGCAGTAGGCAATTCATTACAGTTGACTGCATCAGTTGAACCTATAAATGCGTCAAATAAAACTTTGATTTGGGAGAGTGCAAACACAGAGATTGCTACTGTAGATGACTATGGCAAAGTCAACGCCTTAAAGCAAGGCTCTACGATTATTACTGTAAAGTCCACCGATGGTTCTAACATTGTTGAGAAATGCATGATTGAAGTAGTAGCCAATAGTGGAATTAACTCGATTACATCTGAAACTGTAAGCGTGTATGTTACTAATGGAATAATATACATAGCGAATGTGCCCTCAAAGCAAACAGCTAGCATATTCCTTACGAATGGCACGCTGGTAAGTTCAGAACTATCCAACGGTGACCTTATAACATTCCAACCCCCAACTACGGGTATTTACATTGTAGTTGTTGGAACAACTAATTATAAGGTTGCAGTCCTATAAGAAGATATAAAGATATACTTAGCGTCCCAGCAATATGTTGGGACGTTTTTATGTCTTTACTTCGGCAAGTGGCATTATACTCTATTTGTTAATTAGAACCCAATAATAAACGATTCGGAGTTGCAATGTCTTAACATTATGACATTGTAGCCTGACGAGATTTTAGGCTGAGGTCACCACATTTGACTCGGTCGAGCTAAAGGTTTAGCGGCTCCGATATGGTTAAAGTTTGGAGGTTGCTAAGGTGATTTGGTGGAGTTGAATGGTGGTGAACGAAGATGAATGATAATAAATCAATCGCTGAATATCAGTGGTTTAGAAGCCAATGCGCAATTGTTAATAAATGTTTAACTGCCTCAATCCATTGTCGCGGATTATATGATAAAGGTTAGTGCCTATCGGAATCGATGCTGTTTTCGCTATTATAATGCTTCTCGTATTCGCGGATGATACGTTCGATGTCTTTTTTAAGGTCAGGGATATGTTTTATAACCAATCCCCATAAAAATTCAGTTTCTACACTGTCATAACCGTGTATGATCCTGTTGCGTGTGTTGATAATCTCCTTGGCATTTGGAATCTCAAATGTCGGGTCTTTTTTCCTTATGCGGTTGATTGCTTCTCCCATTATTTCTGTCTTGCGTTCAACAGCACAAATCCTCAATCCGTCTTTTTCAAACAAATCAAAGCGTTTGGGAAAATCAGTAAAAAATCCCTCCAATTCATTTATCGCATTCAACACATCCTGAAGATGTTTCAGTATATATTCATCAGCCATAAATCAATTGTTTGGTGCGGTTCACGTTTTGAATGAAATATTTGTTTTTCAGACCTTTCTCAACAACCAAGTCAACTTTTCTTCCAAATATTTTTTCTAAAGCTTCTTGAAAATCGAAGTAATTTGTGACGTAATCCCATTTCTCATGGTCGGTGGTGTCGAAGTTGACAAGTAGGTCCACATCGCTCTGGTCGTTGAATCTATCTGTAAGGATAGAGCCAAAGACAGCCAGAGTCTTGACCCTGTGCTTGCGGCAAAGGTCGATGATTCGTTGCAGGTTCAATTCAATCAACTTCATAGACTGTTGTGTTTCAGATGCAAATATAGCTATTCCTTCTGATATATTAACGCTTCTGTTCTGAAAATCGTTGTAATATATATGCGCACATTCAAAAAAAGTGGGGCGGGAGGGGGATTTAGGGGAGAAAATGCTTAAATTTGCAGTGGAAACAGATTATGACAGATAAGGAAACAGTTGACAGGGCTGTCAGAGCCTACTGTAGCCGCCATGGCATTGACGCTTTCGCCCCGAAGGCGGCGCTGATCGACATGGACGGCACTCTCATCGACTCCATGCGCAATCATGCCGGCGCCTGGTATCGTCTCAGCCGCGAACTGGGGCTCGATGCCGCCGAGAAGGAATTCTATCTTTTCGAGGGGATGACCGGTCGCGCCACCGTGCGTCTGCTCTTCAGCCGCTGCAAGGGTTATGAGCCCTCCGATGCCGAGTGCGATGAACTTTATGAGCGCAAAGCCCGTTATTTCAACGAGCTGCCGCGGGTGCCGGTGATTCCCGGCGCCGCCCGCATGCTGTCGGTTCTGACCGAAGCGGGCGTCTCCCGCGTGCTGGTCACCGGCTCGAAGCAGCGCGCAAACCTCGACCGGCTCGACACCGATTTCCCCGGGGCGTTTCCGCATAATCTCCGCGTCACCGCGGCCGATGTCACTCATGGCAAGCCCCACCCCGAGCCTTACCTGAAAGCCATGGCCATGGCTTTGGTGAGGCCCGAAGAGTCGATAGTGATTGAGAACGCCCCTCTGGGTGTGCAGGCCGGTGCGGCTTCAGGCGCCTTCACTGTGGCCGTGGCCACGGGGCCTATCCCGGAGGAAACGTTGAGCGCCGCCGGCGCCGATCTGGTGTTCGGCTCGATGGATGCCCTTGCCGACGCTCTCCCACTGATAATGAACAATACTCTCCAACAATAACCGTGCTATGAATGTAGTCTTTACAAATCATGTGGCCGACGCCCTTGAAAAATTTGTCGGCGAGCTGAAACCATTCTCAGTCCACGTTCTGGTGGATGTCAACACCGAGGCCTTTGTGCTCCCCGTAATCTCCCGGATGTCGCCCACAGTGGCCGATGCAGGTATCATCCGCATCAAGGCAGGCGAGATGTTCAAGAATATCGACTCGCTGCAGTCGATATGGAAACAGCTCGAGGAGCAGGACGCCAACCGCCGTTCGCTGCTGATAAACCTCGGCGGAGGCGTGGTCACCGACATGGGCTCCTTTGCAGGAGCATGCTACAAACGCGGCATCAGTTTCGTCAACATCCCCACAACCCTCCTGGGCGCCGTCGACGCATCGGTCGGCGGGAAGACCGGCATCAACTTCAACGGTCTCAAAAACGAAATCGGCGCTTTCCGCGACGCCGACCTTGTGATCGTCTCCACCCTTTTCTTCAACACCCTCACCAACCAGGAACTGCTGTCGGGCTACGGAGAGATGCTCAAGCATGGATTCATATCTTCCGATAAACTTATCCACAAGCTTTTAGGCTACGATGTCACCCGCTATAACCCCGACACGCTGCTCGGGCTGCTCGAGGAGAGCGTGGCCGTCAAAGCACACTATGTGGAGAATGACCACGAGGACCACGGCGCCCGCCGCGCCCTCAACTTCGGTCACACATTCGGCCACGCATTCGAATCGATGGCCCTGCAGCGCAAGACACCTCTGTCGCACGGCTATGCCGTGGCATTCGGCATGATCCCCGCACTGGTGCTCTCCCACATGATACTCGGCTTCCCCTCCGAGATGCTGCACACCTATGCCGCCTACGTGCGCGAGCACTACGGCGCCTTCGAATTCTCGTGCTACGACTATCCCCGCCTGCTGTCGCTGATGCATCACGACAAGAAAAACGTGAACTCCACCGACATAAACTTCACCCTGCTCAAAGCTATCGGCGAGCCGCAGTGGAACGTCACCGCCACCGCCGACCAGATTACCGCCGCTCTCGACATCTACCGCGACCTGCTCCAGCTCCCCTGACCGCGTTGGCCGGCGGTTCCGGCGGTTCCGGCGGCAGGAAAGCCGCCGCTCCACAGCTTCAGCTCATTAGGGCGCGGAGGATGGAGAAGGTGGTGCGGGGGGCGATGCTGAAAAAGGAGGAGTATTGCTCGTGGTGGTTCTCGACGCCCGGGGTGTCGGATACTACGCGCACGGCGGCGAAGGGCACATTTTTCATGCAGCAGACCTGGGCTATGGCGCCCGACTCCATGTCGACGGCCACGGCCTGCGGTCGCACTTCGAGCACCGCGCGGAGTTCTTCGGGTGTCGACACAAACAGGTCGCCCGATGCTATGAGTCCGCGCACCACTTTTGGCGCCGGCGCATTGTGGCTCTCTCCCTCTGCCTCCGAAGCGTGCCGCTCCACCGAGGCGATGGCGGCGGGGAGATTGAGCAGATTGGTGCCCTCGCAGGCGAATGTCACGGGATAGCCCTGCACCTGGCCGCGGGCGTTGCCCGGTCCGCAATATACGTCGTGATATCCCACGGCGTCGGCTATGACCACATCGAGCACTCCGGCGCCGCGGCCGGTGCCTCCGGCGATGCCCGTGTTGACAATCACGTCGGGACGGAAGGTGTCGATGAGCGACACGGCGCCCACAGCGGCGTTGACTTTGCCGATGCCGGTGAGCATCACCGCCACATCGTTGGCGCCGATGCGGCCGGTGGCTATTTCGTAATCGTTGACGAGTGTGGTTTCCAGACCATCGATCAGCGGCAGCAGCTGCTGCTTCTCGCTGTCCATGGCCACAATGATTCCTATGCGCATTTTAAACAGACTCTAAAATAATTTCGACCGGTTGCTTATTTATTAATTTACGTCGGTGATGCGGGCGGCACGCTGCACACCGGGTATTTTGTGGATTTTGGAGCAGAGGGAGTTCACGTCGCCGACATCATTGACCAGCACCGTGAGGTCGGCGTGAAACACCTCGCCGTGGGTGTGGATCTCCAGGTCGCGCAGGTTGAGCGACAGATGCGTGGAAATCAGCGATATGAGTTCGTGAAGGATGCCCTGACGGTCGACACCCTCGATGTGGACGCGGGCGTTGAATGCCTTGCTTGCCGTGGGCGCTTCCCAGCGGCAGCTGACTATGCGCGGTCCGAAAGCCGATTTTATCACCGCCGCGCGGGGGCAGTCGAGGTCGTGCACCTCCACAGTGCCGTCGTTGCGGATATATCCCAGCACATCGTCGCCTGGGATAGGCTCGCAGCAGTCGGCGAAGCTGAAATTGATGGGGCCGTCGGCATTGTAGCGTAGCACGTAGGTCTCTTTGGTGCTGATGGGTTTGGCGGCAGGCGCGGCCGGGGTTTCGGCGGCGGTCTGGCGCGAGTCGTCGCCCAGACCTATCAGCTTGAGCAGCAGACGCTTGGTTTTGCCCGAGGTCTTGCGCAGATTTTTCACCACATAGTCGTTGAGGACGATTTCGTCGTTGCCGAGAAGGTAATAGAAATCCTCATGGGTAGGAGTTTTGTACAGACCCATCACCTTGGTAATGGCCTCGTTGTTGTCGGCAATGGCGTTGGCCTTGAGAAACTCCTCGAAGCGCTGCTTTCCGCGGTTGATCACCGGCTGGCGGTCGGCGCGCAGAGCCTTGCGCAGGCGTGTCTTACCCTTGGCGGTGGTGAGGAAGTCGAGCCATTCGGCCTTGGGCTGCTGCGACTTGGAGGTGAGCACCTCCACCTGGTCGCCTGACTGAAGCTTCTGCGACAGCGGCACCAGCTTGTGGTTCACCTTGCCGGCGATGCAGTGGCAGCCGATTTCGCTGTGCAGCGAGAACGCCACATCGAGCACCGTGGCATCCTTGGGCATGGTCAGCAGTTCGCCCTTGGGGGTGAACACCACGATTTCCGACGAGAAGAGATTGAGTTTGAGCGTGTCGAGAAAGTCGAGGGCGTTAGGCTCCGGGTCGGCCAGAATATCCTTGATGGTGTGGAGCCATGCATCCAGCTCCGACTCCTCGTCACCCTCGCCCACTTTGTATTTCCAGTGGGCCGCGAACCCCTTTTCGGCAATCTCGTCCATGCGGCGAGAGCGTATCTGCACCTCAATCCAGTTGCCGTCGGGACCCATCACCGTCAGGTGCAGGGCGCGGTATCCGTTGGCCTTGGGCACCGACACCCAGTCGCGGGTGCGGTCGGGGTGCAGCCGGTAGATGTCGGTGATGGCCGAGTAGATCTGCCAGCAGATCGACTTCTCCATGGCGGGATCGTCGCATTCGAAGATAATGCGGGCGGCGTAGAGGTCGTAGACCTCCTCGAAGGGGATATGCTTGGTCTCCATCTTGTTCCAGATGGAGTAGACCGACTTCACCCTCGCCTTGGCCTCGTAGCTCAGCCCCATGGCGTCGAGACGCTCGCGGATAGGGGTCATGAAATGGCCGTAGATGTCGTTGCGCGAGGCTTCGGTGGCGGCAATCTGCCGCGAGATGGTGTCGAACGCCTCGGGATGCTCATATTTGAAAGCCAGGTTTTCAAGCTCGGTCTTTATGGCGAACAGCCCCAGGCGGTGGGCCAGGGGAGCGTAGATATAGAGCGTTTCGCCGGCGATTTTATATTGCTTGTTGGGCGCCATGGAGCCGAGAGTGCGCATGTTGTGCAGCCGGTCGGCCATCTTGATGAGCACCACGCGTATATCCTCGCTCATGGTCAGCAGCAGCTTGCGGAAATTCTCGGCCTGGGCCGAGGCCTTGTCGCCGAAGATGCCGCCCGAAATCTTCGTCAGACCCTCCACCAGCTGGGCTATCTTCTTGCCGAAGTTCATCTCGATATCCTCCACAGTGTAGTCGGTGTCCTCCACCACATCGTGGAGCAGCGCCGCGCAGATCGAGGTGGAGCCAAGGCCTATCTCCTGGCTGGCGATTTTCGCCACCGCTATGGGGTGGAGGATATAAGGCTCGCCGCTGCGGCGGCGGATACCCTCGTGAGCCGATTTGGCAAACCTGTAGGCCCGCTCGATTATCTCCACCTTCTTGCGGTGGTTGGAGGCAAGATAGCCGTCGAGCACCTCGCGAAACGCCGCATCGATGCGGCGCTCCTCCTCCTCGGTGGTGAATTTCGGTGAAGCCTTCGGCGAGGCCGGCATCGCGGGCTGCCCTGCTTCGGCTGACTGTTTGTTATGGTCGTCCGACATATATTCTTCGCTTGTTCTACGCTGATTTTTTCGCAAAAATAATGATTTCCGCGGAAAAATCATTAATTTTGGGTGATAATCTACGAAGACCTACTTTCATTTATTATTAAACAAGCTCCTAACACTCCGACCCCTGACAATACACCCATGAAAATAATCAATTTTGCCGAAACCCCATCGCTCGTGGGGCAATATATGACCGAGCTGCGCGATGTCGACACCCAGCGCGATATGCTCCGTTTCCGCGCTAACCTCGAGCGCATAGGCCAGATCATGGCCTATGAGATCTCCAAAACCCTCGCCTACACCACCCGCCGCATCGACACCCCCCTGTCGCCCGCCGATTCCCTCGTGCTCGAGTCGCAGGTGGTGCTCGCCACCATCTTCCGCGCCGGCGTCCCCTTCCACGCCGGTTTCCTGAGCTATTTCGACCATGCCGAGAACGCCTTCGTGTCGGCCTACCGCCGCTACATCGAGAAGCGTCGCCCCGGGCAGGACGATTTCGAAGTGTGCGTGGAATACCTCGCCGCCCCCTCCATCGAAGGGAAAACGCTGATCATCGCCGACCCAATGCTCGCCACCGGCGCATCCATGGAGCTGAGCTACCGCGCCCTGCTCACCCACGGCACCCCGGCGCAGATCCATGTGGCATCAGTGATCGCCTCGCAGCAGGCCGTCGACTACATCGCCTCGCGCTTCCCCGCCGACCGCACCACCCTGTGGATCGGAGCTATTGACCCCGAAATCAACAGCCACAGCTACATCGTTCCCGGTCTCGGCGACGCCGGCGACCTCGCCTACGGTCCCAAGCTCTGACTAAGCCCTCACAAAAAAGGAGGTTAAAAACCTCCTCTCCATAGCCCCCATACGTCTGCACGGGCGTGCGGAAGCCATGGAGCGGCGGTTTTTAACCGCCGTTTTTTAGGATTGAGGAGTGCAGGAGGTTAAAAACCTCCTCTCCATAGCTTCCATATGTCTGCACAAATCGCTTGAGCCTAAAGAATATCAGGTATGGGGAGAAGCGGTCGCTTCAAAATGTTAAAGTTGTTGCAATGTTGTTACAAATTGCCGGTTCAGATAGAATTTCGCTCCTTATATATTAACTTTGCATAAATTAGTGTAATAGAGGTCAATTTTTTATCTTACCGGCGAACATTCAGTTAACATTTAATCCATTGATGAAACACCTATACGCATCTCTCTTAGCCGCCTGCATGGTGGCACCCGCCGCTTTCGGTGCCGTGACCTGTGACGACATCCAAAAAGCCAACATTTTCCACGCCTTCAACTGGAAGTTTACCGACATCCAGGCCGAGCTTGACCGCATAGCGGCCGCCGGCTACGGTGCGGTCCAGGTCAGTCCTGTTCAGGGAAACTGCAAGGAGAACGCCGAATGGTACTACGCCTACATGCCATATGATTTCGCTATGGGTACCACTTCCTCCAAGCGCAACGGCAACGGCACCCGCGACGAACTCAAAGCCCTCTGCGAGGCTGCCAATGCCAAAGGGGTGCAGATTATCGTAGACGTCGTGGCCAACCATGTCAACTCCAAGGACAACAACCGCGACAGGTTCTGGCGCAATGACGCTCACCAGCGCGACAAGGGTTATGTCAACTATGACAGCCGCAACTCCATCATCACCGGCAAACTTGGTGAATATCTCGATGTCATATCCGAGGACAAAGAGGTGCGCGACCGTGCCGCCGCATTTGTCAAGGATCTCAAGAGCCTCGGCGTGACCGGCATCCGCTGGGACGCTGCCAAGCACATCGGTCTGCCCGACGAGGGGTGCGATTTCTGGCCCGACGTCACTGCTGAAGCCGGTATGTGGCACTACGGCGAGATTCTCGACAATCCCGGAGGGGGCAACACCAGCTCCTGGGCCATCCTCCGCGACTACACCACCTATATGTCCGTGACAGACAACAGCTATTGCGAGGATAACCTCAACGCTTTCGGCTCAGGCAGCCTCCCCAAAAAGGACGGAGGCCACACGCGTCCTGCATCCGAAGGCAAAGCGGGCATTTCAGGCTCTAAGGTGGTCCTCTGGGGCGAAAGCCACGACACTTTCTCCAACAAAAGTGGCGCCTCAAAAAACAAGAGTCAGGACGCCGTGGACCGCGCATATATGTTCGTGGCCTGCCGTGACAAGGAGGCCGCCCTCTACTTCTCGCGCCCCAACGACGCCAACGGCAACCCCGTGAAAGCCTACGGCGACATCCGCATGGGTTTCAAAGGCTCGGTAAACGGCCTTGAAAACCCCGCCATCATCGCTGTCAACAACTTCCGCAAAGCCATGACAGGCCGCGCCGACTGCGTCACCGTCAGCGACGCCGCAGCCTCCATCACCCGTCAGGGTGGCGGAGCCGTCATCATCCTCCCCACCGCCACAGAGAAGCAGGTCACAGCCACCAACGGCTCGGCCTACCTCCCCTCAGGCGACTACAAAGACATCATCTCGGGCAACACATTCCACGTCACATCATCATCCATCTCGGGCAAAGTCGGTTCCACAGGCGTGGCCGTGCTTGCCGTAGAGGGCACAATGGGTGTCGACGGCATCATTGCCGACGAGGCCGACACCGATGCCATCCCCGTCTACTACAATCTCCAGGGCCAGCGCGTCGCCAATCCCTCAGGCGGTGTCTTCATCAGGCGCACCGGCACCAGGGCCGAGAAAGTCATTCTCTGACCGAAGAAAATTTCTGACAAAGGGCATGCCCTTTGTTATCCCCATCCGGGGATAACAAAATATCTTTACTACATTCTGTAAGCTTTTAATCAACCTATTTATTAACCATTATCATTCACTACCAATGAAAAAACTTTACCTTTTTCTTGCTGCGATGTTAGTCTGTCTGACATCCAACGCAGCCGTCAGCCACGATTTCTACATTTGTGGCGAAAACATCAACGGTGACAAAAACTGGGGCACCACAACAGCCAACCAACTGACCGACAAGGGGCGTGATGAAGCTCTTGGCGCATATGTCTACGAGTGGAAAGGCACCGAACTGGGAACCGGCTTCAAATTCCGCAACGGTAAGACCTCCAACTGGTCCGATGGTTACAATCTCGGTGGCAGTTCAGCACTCACTATCGGAGAAGAATACACTCTGAACAATTCAAGTACCTCCGGCAACATTCGCATGAATGAGGCAACTGTGAAAAACCCTGTGGTTACCCTCCGCATCTACTCATCCAATATCGACACTCCTGCATCGGCTTCCAAGATAACTGTCACTGTTAAAGGCGCAGGAGGTGGCGAAATCGAATGGTTCGTTCCCGGTCTTGACGACGAGAGCATGAGCCTCGACGACGCCCACAAGATGACCAAGGTCAGCGACGGCGTATATGAGCTGAAAAACTTCACCATCACCACCCCGGGCCAGTTCGCTGTGGCTTCCACCGGCTGGACCGAAAAGTTTGGCAATCTCGAGGCTGGCATCACCCCCACCAACCTCAGCGGCGTCCTCGCTCCCGCATTTGCTGAAACCGGCAATGTGGAATACACCATCACCGGCACCTATGACATCAAGTGGGTTTACGCCACCAAGACCATCTCCTTTACCGAGGCAGGTGGTGCTGATGTGACCTATTATATCGTGGGCGCCGAGATCGGCTCGGCAACCAATGTATGGGATCCCCCCTATGCCGACAATCAGAAGTTCACCAACAAGGGCGACGGCATCTATACCATCTCCCTTTCCCATCTGGGCAACTCCTTCAAGATCAACGCCGGCAACTGGACCGACAAGACCAATACCTTCGGTGCAGGTGAAGGCGATATCCTCCTTAACGATCCTTATCCCTACACCACCGGCGACGCCGCAGGCAACTTCAAGTTCGCCGACGACGTGACTTCCGTTGAGAACGCCACCGTTACTCTCGACACCAACGAAGGCACTATCATTGTGGAGGGTACTCCTACCCGCGCCGAGAAAGAATGGTATCTCACACTCTTCCCTGAAGGCGAGGTATTCGACTGGGCCAACGCCATCAAACTCAATAAGACCGCCGAAAACGTCTACACTGCCACCGAAGTTGCTATCTCGGGCGACGGCTCCTTCAAGATCTCGACAATGAACTGGGGCGAGCAGTATGGCGCAGGCAACGAGACCTCACCTATCGACGGCGAGAACATGGAGGCTGCTCTGGTTCCCGTGAGCCTGGAGTCGGCTGTCGTATATGAGGGCCTCAACGGCAAATACACCGTCACCTGGAACTACGGCACCAAGACCGTGAAGTTCGTCCAGACTTCCAGCGGCATCGACAATGTGGATTCCGACGCAACCGCTGCCCCCGTGGAATATTACAACATCCAGGGCATCCGCGTAGCCAATCCCAAAGGCTTTGTCATCAAAAAGCAGGGCGACAAGGTGGAGAAACTCGTCATAAAGTAATTCTCTTCGCATTGCTGACAGCAACCTCTCCACCTTGCTGACAGCATCCATTTCATTCCGACAAAAACCGAGACGCTGTGTCAAAATTCCGAATTTTGACACAGCGTCCTTGCTTTAGGGTCGTTTAGGGTTTAGGGTTTAAGGTTTAGAGAATACCATCGCCTGAAAAAGCACTCACAAAAAAAGGAGGTTTTTAGGTCTGGAGGAATGCAGGAGGTTAGAAAACCTCCTCTCCATAGCAGCCCCCATACGTCTGCACAGACATGCGGCAGGCGTATGGGGGCTGCTATGTGGGTTGTATGGGGCGGCGGCTTTCCAGCCGCCGTAAAAATCACTATCTTCAGCCGCCGTAGAAAATTAAGGTTTCAGTCGGGGTCAGGCGAGGACGATGTTGACGATTTTGTTGGGGACGACGATGACTTTGCGGAGGGTTTTGCCCTCGAGCCATTTGGCGGCCTCGGGTGCGCCGAGAGCCAGTTTCTCTACCTCGTCGGCGGGGAGGCCGGGCGCCACGGAGAGCATGAAACGGGTCTTGCCGTTGAAGCTCACGGGCATTTTCACCTGCGATTCCTTGAGGTATTCCTCGTTCCATGCCGGCCACGGCGCATCGCATACGCTGCCGCTGAATGAAGTCTCTCCGGTGGATTCTGCACAGGCGTTATCCCCGCAGGCGGTCTCCCCGGCGGCGGAATCTCCGGCGGCGGCGAGCTGATTGTGGGCAGCCAGATCATGCCAGAGCTGTTCTGCCATGTGGGGTGCGAAGGGGGCGAGGAGCACCACGATGGGTGCGAGCGCCTCGGCGCTGTGGCAGTTGAGTTTCGCCAGGTCGTTGATGCAGATCATGAAAGCTGCCACCGATGTGTTGTAGGAGAAGTTCTCGATGTCGCCTGTAACCTTCTTGATGAGGGTGTGGACGGCCTTGAGCGCCTCGGCCGATGCCTTTTCGTCGGTGACGAGCCACTGATCACCTTTCCAGAAGAGACCCCAGAACTTGCGCAGGAAGCGGTTCACGCCGTCTATGCCGTTGGTATCCCACGGTTTCGACTGCTCCACGGGGCCGAGGAACATCTCGTAGAGGCGCAGCGTGTCGGCGCCGTAGCGTTCGATGATGTCGTCGGGGTTGACCACATTGAACATCGACTTGGACATCTTCTCCACGGCCCAGCCGCACACATACTCTCCATTCTCGTCGAGGATGAATTCCGCGTCGGCATAGTCGGGACGCCAGCGGCGGAAAGCGTCGAGGTCGAGGCGGTCGTTGCTGACGATGTTCACGTCGACATGGATGGGGGTGGTGTCGTATTCATCCTTCTTCTGCAGGGTGACGAAGGTGTTGGTGTCCTTGATGCGGTAGACGAAGTTGGAGCGTCCCTGGATCATGCCCTGGTTGACCAGCTTGCGGAAAGGCTCGTCGCAGACCACCTTGCCCAGATCGTAAAGGAATTTGTTCCAGAAACGGGAATAGATCAGGTGGCCGGTGGCATGCTCGGTGCCACCCACGTAGAGGTCCACCTGCTGCCAGTAGCCGTTGGCCTCGGGCGACACCAGCTCATTGCCGTTGTGCGGATCCATGTAGCGCAGATAGTAGGCCGACGAGCCTGCGAAACCGGGCATGGTGTTCAGCTCCAGGGGATAGCCCTCGGGGGTGCACCAGTTTTTGGCGCGGCCCAGGGGCGGCTCGCCCGTCTCGGTGGGGAGATACTTGTCGATTTCGGGCAGCAGCAGCGGCAGGGAGTCGGCGGGGAGCATGTGGGGCACCCCGTCCTTGTAATATACCGGGAAAGGCTCGCCCCAATAGCGCTGACGCGAGAAGATGGCGTCGCGCAGGCGGTAGTTCACCTTCACGCGGCCCAGCCCCTCGGCTTCGATAAATTTCTTTGTTTTGGCGATAGCCTCCTTCACGGTGAGGCCGTTGAGGTCGAGGCGGTCCGATGCAGAGTTGATCATGCGGCCCTCCTTGGCGTCGAAACTCTCCTCGGAGACGTCGGCACCCTCGATCAGCGGGATGACGGGGAGATCGAACTTGCGGGCGAAAGCGTAGTCGCGCGAGTCGTGGGCGGGCACGGCCATGATGGCGCCCGTGCCGTATCCGGCCAGCACATAGTCGCTGACCCACACGGGAATCTCCTTGCCGGTGAGGGGGTTCACGGCGTATGCGCCGGTAAACACACCCGACACCTTGCGGTCGGCGATGCGCTCGCGTTCGGTCTTATGCTTGATTTCGTCACGATAAGCCTCCACGGCGGCTTTCTGCTCCGGCGTGGTGATCATGTCGACATATTTGCTCTCGGGAGCGAGCACCATGAAAGTGACGCCAAACACCGTGTCGGCGCGGGTGGTGAACACCGTCATCGCAACGTCGGTGCCGGCCACCTTGAACTGCAGCTCGGCGCCCTCCGAGCGCCCTATCCAGTTGCGCTGCGTCTCCTTGATGGAGTCTGACCATTCCAGACGGTCCAGACCGTCGAGCAGGCGCTGGGCGTAAGCGCTCACGCGCAGACACCACTGATACATCAGCTTCTGCTCCACGGGGTAACCGCCGCGGATCGACAGCCCCTCCGACACCTCGTCGTTGGCGAGCACGGTGCCGAGTTTGGGGCACCAGTTCACCATGGTGTTGCCCAGATAGGCAATGCGGTAGTTCATCAGAGTGTCGCTGCGCTGCTTCTCGTCCATGGCCTTCCACTCCGCGGCGGTGAAGTGCAGCGGGCGGGTCTGGGCGGCGTGGATCCCCTCGGAGCCATGCTCCTCGAAATGTTTCACCAGATCGGCCACGGGGAGCGCCTTGCCGGCGGCCGTGTCGTAGTAGTGGTTGAACATCTCGGTGAAAGCCCATTGCGTCCAGTGGTAATAGCCGGGGTCGCATGTGCGGATCTCGCGGTCCCAGTCGTAGCAGAAACCGATGCGGTCGAGCTGCGAGTGGTAGCGTGCGATATTCTCCGAGGTTGTTTTCTCGGGGTGCTGTCCGGTCTGGATGGCATACTGCTCGGCGGGGAGGCCATAGGCGTCATAGCCCATGGGGTGGAGCACATTGAAGCCGTTGAGGCGTTTGTAGCGCGCGAAAATGTCGCTGGCGATGTAGCCTAAGGGGTGACCCACATGCAGGCCCGCCCCCGAGGGGTAGGGAAACATGTCGAGGACATAAAATTTCGGCCTTTCGGGGTCGATGTCGGTGTGGTATACCTTGTTGTCTTTCCAGAAGCGCTGCCAGCGCGATTCTATCTCTTTATGATTGTACTCCATGATGGGGGTATGGTTTAAAGTTGAGGGTTTAAGGTTTAAAAGCCTGCGGTTGAGGGTTTATAGGCCTGTTATTTGCTCATGGCGAGCATGCGCTCGATGGGGCGGATGGCGCGGGCGGCCACCTCCTCGTCGACATGAATCTCGGGCGAGAGGTCGCGCAGACAGTCGCGCAGCTTCTCCAGGGTGTTGAGCTTCATGTAGCTGCAGTTGTTGCAGGCGCATCCGGCCTGCTCGGGAGGCGCGGCGATGAATGTCTTGTCGGGGCAGCTCTGGCGCATCTTGTGCAGGATGCCGCTCTCGGTGGCCACGATAAACTCGCGTGCGGGGCTTTCCTGGGCATATTTCAGTAGCGAGGCGGTGCTCCCCACATGGTCGGCCAGCAGCGTCACGGCCTTCTTGCACTCGGGGTGGACGAGCAGCCTGGCCTCGGGGTGCTCCCGTTTGAGGCGGATGATGGCGTCGAGCGAGAATTGCTCATGCACATGGCACGCACCGTCCCAGAGCAGCATCTTCCGGCCCGTCTCCGAGTTGATGTAGTTGCCGAGATTGCGGTCGGGACCGAAGATGATCTTTTCGTCGGGAGGGAGCGCCTCCACGATCTGCCGGGCGTTGGACGATGTCACCACCACATCGGTCAGCGCCTTCACGGCGGCCGAGGTGTTGACGTAGCTTACCACCGTGTGGCCCGGGTGAGCCTTGACGAAAGCCTCGAACTCGGGGGCGGGGCAGCTGTCGGCCAGCGAGCATCCGGCCTCGGTGTCGGGCACCAGCACCGTCTTGTCGGGGCAGAGGATTTTGGCGGTCTCGCCCATGAAGTGCACGCCGCAGAGCACAATCACTCGGTTGGGGAGCGTGCGGGCTTTCTGCGCCAGGGCGAGTGAGTCGCCGACCACGTCGGCTATGTCCTGGATCTCGCCGTCGGTATAGTAATGGGCCATGATGGCGGCGTCGCGCTCGGCTTTGAGCCGGCGGATTTCGTCGATAAGGGCCTTGTTGTCGTTCTGCATAATATCGGGCGTTTCAACAATTTGGATGCAAAATTACGAAAAATCCGCCGATAAGTAAAAGTTTAAAAATAAATTATCCTAAAAGTGCCCCCGCCGGAGCGGAAAGGGCATAAAAAAAACCGCGCACCTACACTCAACGTGCGGGGGCGCGGCAAATATTCACTTATCTTTAGTTCAGGAACATTTAGTTGACTTACATAAGGTATATTTACTAATTACAATGAGAATGCTTGTGATTGGCGGATGCTCCGGGTTACAGCGTGTAGACTGTCTTGGAGGTGCCGGCGGGGGTGACGCGCAGATAGAGCGTGCCGGGCTGCGGCTCTTTCACCTCCACGCCGCGCAGGTCGTACCAGCGCACCTGCGAGGGATCGAAGCTGTTGCCGGCGGCGCCGTCGGCTGTCACATCCTCCACGCCGGTGACGCTGCCGAGGGTGGCCTCAACGGGTGCTTCGGCAATCATCCAGCGGTCGGGACCGGGGTTGACCGAACGGGGCACCTTGATGTAGACGCGCGGGGTGAAGTTCACCGAATGATCGTGGCGTGTGGCCACATCGTAGGTGTCGGTCAGGGTGATGGTGCCGGTGGCGGGGCTTGCCTCCACGCCGTCGCCTGCGGCGCACTGGGGGCAGTGGGTGTCGTGGGCGCAGGCGATGTCGCCGTCGAAGTGCAGCACGGTTTCGGGATACTGATCCCAGGCGGCGCGGGCGCTGTTCTCGCCGGGAGCGGTCCAGGGGCCTATGCCGAGGTCGCGGCGCAGGGCTATCACAAAGTCGTCGGCCGTGAGTTCACCCTGGGCGTAGCCCATGGCTGAGGCGTCGAGGTTGTTGATGGTGATGCGTGCGGTGTAGGGCACCAGCAGCTCCCCTTCGTCGTTGATGCTGTGGGCGTCATACTCCTCTGCGTCGAGAGTCTGCCTGATGTGGTCGGCGAAACCGACGCTGATGGAGGCCGACATTGCGGGCACGTCGGGCATCGACACCACGGGGGAGCCGAAAGTGCCGCGCGAGCGCGAGGTCACCACCGTCTGGTAGCGCTTGTCGGGGTTGGTCTTGTCGATGAGGTTTACCTTGCCCGAGGGGCTTGCACTGGTGTTTACGATATTGATCTTGCCCACGGTGGTGGTGTTGGAGGGGTCGGTGACATCTTTCACTTCCACACCCGAGAGCACCATTTCGGTGGTGTAGTAGGTGCTGTTTACTGGGCGGTAGCGGTACCGGTGCTTCATCACCTCGGGATTGGTCATGTTGTATTCCACCATGTAGGACGACGGACGGGCGGTGGCGCCGAGGTTGAAGTCGGTGTCGGCCTTCACGTCGTCGGTGGTGTAGATGCCCTGGAAATAGGGGGAGGGGAGAGCCATGGCGGTGTAGACCGTGGTGGAGGGTGACACCACATTCTTCAGGGTGCGGTTCTCGGTGTGGTAGCGCAGGCCGGTGGCTTCGTCCACCTCGTAGTTGTTGTTGTTGACCAGCTCGGTGTAGTCGTAGCCCTCGATCTCGCCATGGTAGCGGTAGGTTGAGGGCACCTTGGCCGCATCGTTGAGGTCGGGCGAGTCAAACTTGTCGACAAGGCAGAACCAGCTGAGGAATCTTGTGGCGGTGTTCAGCTCCTTGCGTTTCTCGGTCACGGGGTCGTAGATGAGCTTCGCTCCCTGGGCCATATACTCCGTCTGGTAGATGTTGTTGTTCTTGTCGGCGAGATAGAAGAAGTCGCCCTGAAAAGCGTTGGGCTTGCCGTTGAGGGTCACATCCACCTCGATGTCGCCTGTTGTGGGGTTCTTCTCGGGCTTGGAGAAGATCAGGTCGGCGATGAGCACGTTGCCGCCGGTGGCCTCGCGGTAGATCTTCATCTTAGTTGGCCCGTTGGCGTTGAGGTCGCTGAGGTTCACATCCCAGCGGAGAGTCACGGTGTAGTGGTTGACATTCATCTCGGGGTCGAAAGTCGAGAAGATGTCGCCGGTGAGGTTGCACTGCGGCTCCTTCATCTCGTCGATGGTGAAGAGCTGGCCGTAGCCGGCCTCGAGATATTTCCACTTCTCGCCGCGACGTACCATCAGCCTCGATTTCTCGGGGGTGGCCTTTATGTCGAGAGTCGCGCCGTTGAAGGGATAGGGTTTCTCCTCATATTTGAACATGGTGCGGTCGCCGCGTTCCTGCGAGGTGGAGCCTGTCTGATAAAGCTCCACAACATCGGTGGCGTAGCTGTAGGAGATGGCCTCGAGGGGCGCGCCCGAGATGTCGCAGCCATAGAGATGGAAGTAGGGGGCGGTGGCGGGGTACACTATCGACTGCACCGAGGTGGCGCCGAAAAGGTATCCTTTATCGATATAGTTGTGGGTTATAGTGTTGTTGGCCATCCCCTCCACACCCTGATAGGGGAGGGTGAGCGATTTCAGCGAGGTGCAGTTGCGGAATGCATTCTGGCCGAGATTGCTTTTGCCAAGATAGGGGAATGCTTTCAGTTGCGGGCAGTCCATGAAAGCACCGACGCCTACGAGATCTACGTAATCCCCTTCGGGGCAGATGAAATCGGTGAAAGCGGGGAGATTGGAGAATGCGTTATTTCCTATAGTGTTGACATGACCGGTCGAGATGAACGACTGGAGCGAACTGCAATCCATAAAGCAACGGTCGCCAATGGAGAGATCTACCGCATCGGATGTCACGGTGACCAGACTACGGCAATATTCGAATGTTTCACTGCCAATGAATTGCAACGACCGGGGGAAAGCCACGGTGGTGAGTCCATCACAATACTGGAACGCGCCACCTTCGATTCGTTCGAGACCTTCGTTAAATTCCGGTTTAGTCAGTTTGGCGTCGCGCAAAAAAGCATTGCCGCCGATGGTGCGGAGCGAGGAGGGGAAGTTGATTTCCGAGAGGTTGACGCAGTCGGCGAAAGCGGCGGAGCCGATCATCTCGATGTCGTCGGGGAGTGTCACTTTTGTCAGCTGTTTGCTGCTTGAGAAGCAGTTGAAGGGAACCTCGCCGATGCCGGCGGGGTAATCGAGGGTCTCCAGACCGGAGGAGGCGAAACATGAACCGCCGATACTCTCCAGAGCGGGGCTCCACTTGATTGTCTTCAGGGAGGAGTTGTAATTGAAACAGTAGTCATCTAACTTTTTCAACCCCTTGCCGAGGTCGATATTCACGATACCCCGGCAATTATTGAACGTGGATTGGGGAAGCGACTCCATATAGTCAGGGATGGTGACCGACGGAAGTTTCTGACAATCTGCAAATACGGTCTGACCACGGAGTATCACCTTGCTCTTTTCGGGCCAGCTGATCTCGGTGGCCTGAGCGCATTTGGCGAATGCACCACGCTGCAGCACTATATCCTTATCCTCGGGGAATGTGATGCGGGTCACGCCGATATTCGAGAAGGCATTTGGCTTGACCACCACGGAATCTTCGTCGGCGGGGCGTGGCTCCCATGTGAGTTCTTTCAGACTGTAGTTGTTCTGCAGGAATGCTTCGGGCACGGGTGCCAGCCACGAGGGGATGGCGAAGCTCTGGAACTTGCAGTTGGATAACGCATTTTTGCCGAAGCCCTTGACACCGGTCTCGGGCCATACGATACTTTCCAACCCCGAATTAAAGAATGCATGGTCGCAGATGGAGTCCATCGAGGCGGGGATGGTAACCGATGTCAGCGCCGTGCAACCGAAAAACACATTCTTGCTGATCTTCTTGATGCCTTCGGGGAGGGTCACTTCCTTCAGTGATCTCCAGTTCTGGCAGAAACCCTGGGGAATGGTGTCCATGCAGGCCGGGAATGCGATTTTCTCGATAGTGGTGACGTTGTTGAACACATTCTTGCCGAAGTCGGAGCATCCCTCGAAGATGATTTCGGTGAGGGTAGTGCTTTCAAATGCATTGTCGGCCACTTTTGTGCCTTCGTAGAGGGTTATGCTGCCAAAGGGTTGGCTTACAGAACCGCATTGGGCGAAACAGTTTTTGTCGAGCAACTTTATGGATGGAGGCAGGTTTACATCGTGCAGCGATGTACAGCCCCGGAATGCTTTCTCTCCGATTTCGGTGACTCCCGCAGGGAGCACGATGGTCTCGAGTTTGTTCCAGGCTTCACAGAATCCGCCGGGAATCTCGGTCATCCAGTCGGGGAAAGTGAACCGGGTGATGTGGGTGTTACTCAAGAACACTTCGTCGCCGAAAAAGCAGGGTTCGTCGGGCAGATTGATTTCCACCGGGTCGCATTGGGCGAATGCCCGGGTGCCTATCGACATGCCGGCATGGAGGGTAACTGTGCCATCTTTCTTGCATAGGAGGAAGGCTTCGGTGCCGATGGTTTTGAGGGTTTCGGGGAACGAGGGCAATTCGAGGTTGCTGCAATTGCTGAAGGCGTTATAGCCGATCTCCTCCAGATTGGCCGGAAGGGTTATGGATGTAAGGCCCGGACAGCCGGAAAAGGCGTAGGCGCCTATTTCGGTGAGGCTGTCGGGGAATTTGCCGTTGGTGTCGGAGGGTGCGGTGAGCAGTATGTCGGTCAGTTTCGGGCATCCCTGAAATGCTCCTTTCGAGCCATAGACTGTCGCGCCGTTGATGGTGGTGAGTGTGGAGGGGAGAGTGATGGTGGTGAGATTGTCGCAGAAGGATGCCAGATTATATCCGAGAACCTTCACACCCTCCTCGAAAGTGATGGAGGTGAGGGCGTCCCAGCCGAAGAACATTTTGTTGGGCACGGTCTCCAGCCACCCGGGGATGGTCATCGATTTGATATCGGGCTGCTGGCCGAATGGATCGTCGGCCATGGAGACCATCGGCTCTTCGGGGAAGGTGATTGACGAGAGGTTGCACTGACTGAAGACACAGGTTCCGAACTGTACGCCTGCGGGGAGAACGATATTGTCGAGCTTGGGACATTTGTTGAAAGCGTAGTTGCCGATTGTGCGCATGGTAGCGGGGAATGTGATCCCTTCAAGCTCAGGGCACTCGGAGAAAGCATAATGACCTATGTATTCCAGTGTGGAGGGGATGCTGACGGAGGTCAGCTTGGGGCATTTCTGAAAAGCGTAGTTTCCGACACTCTTGAACCCCTCGGCCAATGTCACCGTGGTGAGGTCGGGGCATTCAAGGAATGTGCCGTCGGGGAGTGTGTTGAATCCCGTGACGTTGATTTCGGTCAGCCCTTTCACTTTCTCGAAAAGGTTGTTGCCGATATAGGGGGTGGAGTTGCCGTCGGATTCAGGAAACACAATCTCCTGTATAGTGGCTTCGGAATAGACCAGATGACTGTAATAGACATGCTGGATTGTGACGGTGCCGAGGTTGTCGCATTTGGAGAATGCGTATGGATCCAATCTCTGAAGCGATGCGGGGAATGCGGGATGGACAAGGCTGGTGCACCCCTGGAATGCTTTCTGGCCTATGATTTGCACACCCTCTTCGAGGATGACTTCGGCCAGCGATGTACAATCCTGGAATGTGGATGCCTGCAGCTCCTTGACGCTTCCGGGGATTGTGATTCTTTCGAGAGAGGTACACTCCTGAAAAGCATATCCCTGCAGGAGTGTCAGGGTGGAGGGGAGGGTGATGTCGGTCAGCGACGAGCATCGGTAGAATGCATACGACGCTATTGTGATGACATTGTCGATGCCGGTGATAGATTTGAGTTTCGGGCATTGGCTGAATGAATGCTGACCCAGCGACTTCACGGTCTCAGGCAGGGTGACCGACTCGAGATTGGCGCAGTCGTTGAATGAAAATTGGGTAATCTCGGTCAGTGGTGCCTCGATGGTGATGGAGCGCAGCCCGGCCGCTTTCTGGAAAGCGCGGTCGGCCATGCCGATGACGGTCCACGGCTCGGTGGTGGTGGCGCTGGTTGAGTGGTCGGTGACTGTGGCGGGGATGACTACATCCTTGGGGTTGGCGGCCGATGCCAGCTGGGTAGCGTTGGTGGCCGACACCTTTACGGTCATCTTTGCCTTGTCGACGATGTCGTAGACAATGTCGTTTTCATCGGTGACGGTGACGGTCTGCGCCTGTGCCGGAACTATCGCGGCCACCAGCAGCACAAACAGCCACAGCACACCCATGAGGCTTCTGTGAAGCCGGTTTTTGGAATGGAACATGTAGAGATGTGTGATAAGTGATAAGTTTAAGAGAAATATTCTATTTCCCGGATTTGCGGAAAATTTCGAAGTAAGTAAAATATCGGAAAACAGATTCATGGCATGGTTTCCGGTTGCAAAGATAGCGCGGGGTTGCGCCCTGAGAGGCACAACCCCGGTATACTAATGGTCTATTTCCCCCTGTAGACCCCCTGAATAGACCGCTTTTAACCAAAATACAAGACTTATGTGGGGAAAAAGATATAGAAAATCTACGGCGGCTGGAAAGCCGCCTGTCTTTAAAGTTTTAAATTTTCTTTATGATTTATTCTTGTTATTAACGGCGGCTGGAAAGCCGCCGCCCCACACAACCCCCATACGTCTGTGGGTATTGTGGCGATAGGCGTGCGGAGGGAAGTTGTATGGGGCGGCGGCTTTCCAGCCGCCGTTAAGAAGAGAAGGAGTTGCGGGGTAGGCGTGTATGGAGCGGCGGCTTTCCAGCCGCCGTATAATTTTATATAAATATCAATAGCGGAAGCGCGAGAGGTAGCGGGCGGTGGCGGCGTCGGTGGCGGTGTCGTCGGGGAGGGAGCATATGTGCAGCCCGATGGCGCGGGTCATCAGCATGTCGTCGTGGTGCGGCGGGCGTGCGGCATAGGCGCCCGAGGGGAGACGCTCATAGCGGTCCAGCTCGTCGCAGGCCTCGGAGCACCGCTCAGTGTAGAGGCCGTCGCGCACGGCGGCTATCAGCCGCGTTATTATCAGCTGCTTGGTCTGCCGGTTGGTGTGGAAACCGGGTATGCTCCCCGACAACCCGGTCACGGCCGCCTGCCGGGGCATCCCGCCCGCTGCCGCCGGACGCCGGTAGAGGTTGGGATAATGCTCGTAAAGCTCGTTGAGGATCAGCGCCCCCTGGGCGTAGGGTGCCTCGGCGTTGTGGCCGCGTCCCGATTCCAGGGTGTTGCTCTCGAACACGAGGCAGGCACGGTTGAAGTAGGCGGCGACGCGCGCCGCTTTCCACACCAGCAGGTCGTGGTCGATGTGGCCGCGCCACTGCGCCACCACCTCGGGGCGGTCGCCGCGGCGCAGCACTAAGATCACACTCCAGTCGGCGGTGTCGCTCAGACCGCCGACATCCACCGCGGCCACATAGGAGGCGTCATCCTCGGGAAACTGCCACACATGCAGCCCGCCCGTGGGGTCGGCGGCAAACCGCAACCCGGCGAGCGACTGCGGGCCGGTGGCGGCGCCGGTGTCCGACACAACTTCGCCGATGGCCACAGGTTCGCGGCAATCCTGCCGCAGCCGTTTCACTCCGTCGGGGGCGAATACCGTAGAGGAGGTGCAGGCAAAGGCCTCGTCGGCCGTGGAGGGGAACTCGCTTTTCATCTTGGCGTGCTCCTTCATTTCGCGGCGCCGGCGGTGATACCAGTGGATCTGCTCGAGGGTGAGCCGGGTGTCGGTCCAGAGGGCGAGTTCGTAGGCATCGAGACTTTCCCACAGCCGGCGGGCGTCGGCCTCGCAGGCCAGCGGGAGCGAATATTTGCCGATCTCGTGCCAGGGCACAAACACGGCACGGTTGTCCGACCTTCCCGAACTTGCCCGCAGCCACTCCTCGTGGAAAAGGGAGCCTACGCCGTCGGCGGTGCTCTCCATCACTATCATGGTCATGGGAGCCAGAGCCACCGAGCAGTAGATGGCGCGCACGGCGTCCCACGGGTCGAGACCGCGCGTGGATTTCCAGAACGCTACCTCGGTGAGGTGGACCAGGGCGGCATCGGCGCCACGCACGGCGTTGGGGTTGGTGGAGGCGGCAAGGTAGATGCGGTTGTCGCGCCCCTGCAGCTCGAGGATGCCGCGCGAGGTTTTCAGCCTCGGCGGCGCCTCCCCTTCCCACAGCTCCGGGGGATAGTTCAGAAGCATGTCGGCATAGAGATTGAGCACCACCTGGGTGCCGGTGCGTTCGGCGCCGCAGACTATGGCGTGGCAATGCTCCATAAGGCAGGACTGTATCCATGCCATGTAAAGCTCGGTGACGGTGCTTCCGCCCCACTGGCGCGCCTTGAGGATGATCATGCGCATGGGGCGGCCGGCGCGGCGGTCCTCCTCGAGCATCGCCACCACGCGCCGCTGCGGGCGGTTGAGGATGAAGGGCACCACGCGGCCGGTCTCCTTGTCCTTGATGCGGCAGCAGCGCGCCGCCCAGTATTCGAAATCGTAGCGGCAGCGCAGACGCGCCCACCCGGTGGCGTCGGTAACGCGGGTAAAAAGCGGGTCGGCGGTCATCTCGCGCGGCACATGTTCCACGCCGTCGGTCCAGGGGTAGGGGCCCGCAGGCACGCGCTCGCCCGAACTGCGGTCGCCGCGCACAGGGTCGAAGCTCTCGGCCTGCCGCCGCAGGGCGCAACGGCGGCGGTTCTCTTCCAGAATTTCGTTGAAATTTTCCATGGCGCAGGGTCAGATAAAGAGTTCGGGGAGGATGGAGAGGTCGGCGGTGGCCTCTACCGCATAGTCGGCAGTGAGGAAGCGGCGGCGGGGCACCATAAGCGGCTGGGTGACGGGGGCGTTGAGTTCGCCGTCGACGGTCATGGCGAGCATCACCACCGGCTCCTCGCTCCCCGAGTCGCCCGAAAGGCGCACCGTGCCTGTGACCTGCGAGGCAAAGAGATTGACGCGCAGCATTGAGGGGGTGAAAGTGGTGTCGTAGCGCCGTGAGAGCTGCACCGGCAGAGTGCCCGGGCGGGCGTCGGCCGATATGCGCCATGTGCCGCGGGGACCGCGCGCTATCAGTTCCCCCTGCCACAGGGCGAAGGCGAAGGGGTTTACCGTGTCGGAGAATTCGGCATCGCCCGCGCAATTCATCACGGGTATCTCGGCGCCGAAACTCTCGCGCCCGTCGGCGGCGATGCGGACAATGGAGCGGCCGCCGGTGGCCACCCAGTATTCGCGCCCGGCGGGGTCGTAGCCGAGGGTGGCCGTGGCTCCCGCCGCCACGGTGCCGGGGATGTCGGCAAGGTGGCAGAGGGTACGTGCCCGCTGTCCCGAAATCACCACGAGGTCATCCCCGGCGATGGCCGCGATGGCCGCCCCCGCGCTGTCGGAGGCGTGGCACACGGCAAGGGGCGAGCGCACAGGCCGGCGGTCGACCCGCGAGGTGGCGCGGAAACTCCCCTCGGCGTCGACTGTAGCCAGTGTGGTTCCCTCCTCGCTGAAAAACAGGAGTTTGGCGCGTGAGAAATCCCACCCGGAGTGACCCCGCGGAGCGGGCGCCACGGCGCATATTCCACTGCGGGCTATGCGCCGCCGCGACAGGGTGCGCCGCATGTCGGCCGAGCTGTGGATTTCGACCACCCCTTGCTCTACGGTGGCAGGGGTGACGGTTGAGGCGGGGGGAGCGTAGACGGTGGCGGCAGGGGGGAGGAACGGCTCGAGACCGGGCGACGCCCACACCGCCAGCGATGCGCCGGGCACGGCGGCGAGGGGGTAGAGGCCCGAACGGTGCCCGTCGGCGCCGGTGAGGTCGATGGCGATCTCCACGGCATCGGCCGAGGGGTAGGAGAGCATCGGCGCGAACGCCTCGGGGGCGTGGCCGGTGCCGTGGATTTCGCGGCATACCACAGTGTCGCCTCCGGGCGAGGCGATTTTCACCGAGATGGCGCAGCGCCAGTCGCCGGTGGCCGAGTCGGAGCGGCGCGTTATGAAGCTTTCGGGCGCCACCATCACGGTGGGACCGGTGGAGAGGGTGTTGCCGGCGGCGTCGAGCACGCGGCAGCGCGCCAGCAGGGGCTGGAAGCAGGCGCCGAGGGTGCGGGCCTGTGACTCGAGGGCGTCGTAGGCATGGAGCAACGCGTCGGTGAGGGTGCGGGCATCGGCGGCAGTGAGCTGCGACCCGGCGTTGCCCGATGATGCGCCCGAGAGTTTCACCGGTGCCACGGCCTGCTGCAGTGGGGTGTGGCCTGTGGCGAAAAGACGGATTTCGGGCAACTCGGGCATGTAGCCGCAGGGTGTGAGCTTCAGGTCGGAGCCGTAGGTGTAATAGTAGTCGGGATGATGCCGCAGCAGCAGACGCACCACGCCGGGGGTGTCGGTCACGGCCATTACAGGCTCGGCACCGACCCGCCCGATAGTGCGGATTTCGGTGCCGTCCCAGGTGTAGATGAGCGTTTTGTCGGCGACAAGCAGTGTGAGTGCGCGGCCGTCGCCATAAGGTTCGAACGAGCAGAGGGGGAGCAGGCTGCGGACGCCGATTCTCTGCGGGGTGCGCGCGCGGCGGAGCATCTGCGGCACTTCGGGATCGCGGCGGAGGTTCACGCCGGAGAATGTGAGCAGACGCGGTTCGGATTTTTTCATAGCTATAGTTGCGGTTTAGGTTTTTGCCGCAAAGATAGCTCGGGAGATGGCCTGCGCGTATGCGAAATTGTTACACAGCCGGGGTCAACGCCCCGTGGCAGAGCGGGTTACACAGCCGGGGTGGCAGCGGGCGCGCCGTCGGCGATGCTGTTGGCGATTTCCACCGCCTTGGAGATGTGGGAGCAGACATGGTCCTCGCCCACGAGATCGGCTATGCCGGCATGCTCGAGGGTCTCGCGCACGGTGTCGCGCACGCCCGAGAGCACCACATGGATGCCATCCTCCTGCGAGGAGCGGATAAGGATTTCGAGGTTGTGGATGGCGGTGGAGTCGATGAAGGGCACTTTGCGCATGCGCAGGATGCGCACCAGCGGCTGCTCCGAAGGGGTGGTGCGCATCATTTCGTCGAATTTAGTGGCCACGCCGAAGAAGAAGGGGCCGTCGATTTCGTAGACCTGCACGCCGGGGCGCACGTCGAGCACCTCGTGGTGCACGTCGTCGAGGTCGCTGCCCTCGGCCACATCGAGCTGCTCGGAGTAGACTTTGATCTGGGTGTTCTCCATCACGCGGCGCAGGAAGAGCACCACGGCCAGGAGCATGCCGATCTCGATGGCGATGGTGAGGTCGAGTACCACGGTGAGCAGGAAGGTGACGATGAGCACCGAGATGTCGCCCTTGGGGGCTTTCATCAGGCCGACGATGGTGCGCCAGCCGCTCATGTTGTAGGCCACGACGATAAGCACGGCGGCCAGGCACGCCATGGGCACGAGTTTGATCAGCGGCATGGCGCAGATGAAGATTATCAGCAGCACCACGGCGTGGATGATGCCCGCCACGGGGGTGCGGCCGCCGTTGGTGATGTTGGTCATGGTGCGGGCTATGGCGCCGGTGACGGGGATGCCGCCGAAGAAGGGCACCACGATGTTGGCCATGCCCTGGCCGATCAGTTCGGTGTTGGTGCGGGTGTGCGAGCCGGTGACACCGTCGGCCACGGTGGCCGACAGCAGCGACTCGATGGCGCCGAGCATGGCGATGGTGAACGCCGAGGGGAGCAGGGCGTTGACGGTGTCCCAGTCGAGCGAGAAGCCGTGCAGCGCCGGCATGGCGGCGCGCAGGTCGGTGAAGCGCGAGCCGATGGTGGGGATGTCGGCGATGATGCCCTGCGAGGTCATTGCCCACACTGCCGTTGTCATCACCACGATGGCGATGAGGGCGCCGGGGAGCCGCTTCGACACCTTGGGGGTGAGGATTATGATGGCAAGGGTGGTAAGACCCACGGCGAGCGTGGTGGGGTCGATCAGATGGAGATTGCGCAGATACATCCCCATCTTGGGGAGGAATTCGGATGGGAGACCGCTGAGGCCGAGCCCTAAGAAGTCGTTGATCTGGGTGGAGAAGATGGTAAGGGCGATACCTGCCGTGAAACCGATGACGATGGGGTAGGGGATAAACTTGATGACGGTGCCGAGCCTGAACAGACCCATCAGCACCAGTATCAGTCCCGCCATAAGGGTGGCCACGGCGAGACCCTCGACGCCGAAACGCGCTATGATGCCGTAGACGATGACTATGAAAGCGCCCGTGGGGCCGCCGATCTGCACCGAGTTGCCGCCGAATGCCGAGACCATGAAACCGCCTAAGATGGCGGTGATCAGACCCACGGCGGGGCTTACGCCCGATGCGATGGCAAATGCGATGGCAAGGGGGAGCGCCACGATGCCCACCACCACACCGGCGGTGAGGTCGGCCTGGAACTTCTGCGCGTTGTAATGCCGCAGAGCCGACCACAGCTTCGGCCGGAATTCAATTTTACCAGTTATTGACATAATACCTTAGAAAAATACCGATAATAAATCGGGAAACCAATTAGATGTATGAATTACACCTTAATTATTTAGCTCTTTTGAGAGTGTATAGCACTTTTGAGATTCCTCACAGAATTTCGCTGCAAATTTACAAATTTTTTAACAAAAAACAAGGCGGTGTGTCGGAATACGTGATTCTGACACACCGCCCCGGGGATATGATTTGGCGGCACCGTCAGCGGGGGTGGGTGCCGCAGATGTCAGCGATTATTTTCTGACAACCTTGATTGCCTCGTGGCAGTCGGGCACGACGATGTAGACACCGGCGCCGAAATCGGCGAGGCTCACGGTGGCGTTACCGCCGACGGCGGCAACCGAAGCGAGCTTGTGGCCGGCGGTGTCGAACAGGTCGACACGGGTGAGCCGCGGAGAAGCGACCATCACCGTGGTGTTGTCGACGAAGCCGAAGGTGAAGTCGTCGGGATTGAGGTTGGCAGCGTCGATCGAGCTGTATTTGCCCTTTTCGAAATCGATATGCGACACCTCGGAACGGGGAATGTCCAGATTCTCAAGCTCCTGGGCGCTGACAACAATCTTGTCATCAGCGAAATTGATCACGGGCTTGTCGGGAAGGGCATAGCGGTGGACGGCGCCATCCATCTTGTTGATCTTGACGAAGGTGACGATATCGTCGGGCTGCTGGGCCTTGATTCCGTCGCACAGCGCCATCGAAAGGAGCGCCACACAGAGTGTGAAAAGTATTTTTTTCATTGCAGTCAGATAACTGTTCAAATTTGTTTAAATCATCAGCGGATAGCCACCTTGCGGCTGCAAGCCACACTGCTGCCCTCCACTTTTACTAAAAAGACTCCGTTGCCCCAGGCGGAAGCGTCGACCGATGTCAACGTCCCCTCTGTCGGGAACGAACCCAGCAGGGAGCCGGAGATGTTGTAGACCGAGACCACACCGCCGGGGATGTCGTTCTGCGACGCAACCCACAGGGTCGCTCCTTCGGCCCACACGCGGATCCCTTCGGAATCGCTGTCGGCTGTCGGAACATCGATGCCTGCCGACTCGACGGCACCCTTTACGCAGGCCGCCGTGTTGACTAAGCCGGCGCCGTAGGTGTTGTTGGGAAGCGCGCCCATATAGTCTTCGGTGTTGGCCGTGGCGACAATTATCTCGCGAGCCTTCTCGGGAGTCAGGGCCGGGTTTGCCTCGAGCATGAGGGCGACAGTGCCGGCCACGAAAGGCGACGACATGGAAGTGCCGATATTGTAGGCGTAATAGTAGCGTTTCCCGTCAACTTGGGTGAGACCGTTGGTGTTGTAGTTTATCTGGTCAAGGGTAGCGCCGGCCATCGTGTAGTAATACTTGTTGATAGATGACACAACCGGGTTGCCTGCGGCAAGGATATGAGGCACCACGCGCCCGTCGGCCGTGGGACCGTAGCTCGAGAAGACCGAATGGCGTCCCTGCTCATAATCGGGCACATCAGCCATATCGGAATATCCTCCGGAGTTCCAGTCGATGCGGTTACGCGAATCAAACGAGCCGACCGAGATAATGCGGCGGGCGGTGCCGCCGATTTCACCTACGGTGCCCTCGTGCGTACCGTCGGTCCATCCCCGTTTTCCATTCGAGGAGAACTCGTTCATACTGTAGTTCCACATGTCGACGGTCTGGCCCTCCTCACCTTCGACAAACACTGCGACAAGGCGCCCGTCGGCAGCCTCTTCCACCTCGCATTTCACAGTGACGTGGGGCTGACCGTTGATGGGGTTGTGCTCCGCGTCCATGATAACCGAAGTGGTGACGCCGCATTCGTCGATGAAGAATGATTTCACTATGGCATCCCCCTCGACCGAGGTGTCGGCCTGGGGAGTCTGGGCTATAATGTTGCCTTTCAGAGAGTTGACCACACACAGTTTCACTTTCAGATCGGAGGCGTTCTTGCCCCAGATCTCAAGGTAATGGATGTTGTGGGAGGTCTCGGGGGCCTGGGTGAGCATCGTCTTGAGCAGTTTGTCGTCGGCGGTGAAGGTTTCCTGAGCGTGAAGTCGGACTTTGCCTTCGTTGCCACAGGCCCCGACGATGATACGTCCCGGACCTACGGCCGCGTCGATGGTCTTGTCGAGAAGCGATGTGCCGTTATGGGGACCGATATGGTCGCCGAGGCTCATGTTTATCACACAAGGCTTGCCAACTTTGTCGGCGTAATCAAAGATATATTTGATGCCGTCGGCGATGCCGACGCTGTTTTGCTGGTCGAGACTGACAAAGACGATGTCGGCTTCAGGAGCCACGCCGTAATACTGCGAACGCTTGTCGCCGCCGGCGGCTGTGCCCATCGTGTGGCATCCGTGCAGCTCCTGGGCGGAGTCGTAGGCCGCCTGGCTGAGCATCTCGGGATCGGTTATCTCCGCTCCGTAGCCGAAGCCTTCGGGGGGTGTGCCGCGCATCGACCGCTGGTTCCAGACAGCCTTGATGCGGGTCTTCCCTTCGGCATCGCGGAACGCCACATGGTCATACTCCACACCGAGGTCGATAAGCCCGACCACCACTCCCTTGCCTGTGAAAGGACGAGGGAGGGTGTTGTCGGTGTTCTTATGCACGATGTCGACACCTGCGACATTGCGGGAATAGTCGTTGAGAAGATTGACCCGATTGCCGAGCGAGATATATCTCACCCCGTCGACAGCCCCCGCTTCCGCAAGGGCGTCGACCGGAATGGAGACAGAGTAGAACAATCCGTCATGATTATGCCGGAACACCACGCCGAGGGCCTCAAGGGGGGCTATCGCCTTCTCGTCGTCGAGCATGACGTAGGCGCCGACAACCTGTGAGTCGTCAACCGAGGCCGTCCGGTTTCTGGTGTCGAACTTAATGGCAGGCATACCTTGACTGCGGCCGGCCAGCAGCATCCTCGCATTGGGAGCTAAAGTCCGTCCGGAGGCGGAAACCGCCGCCAGTCCCAGCGCAACAGCCAATATGCCTGAAAGGTATCTGTTCATTGGTCGTGGTTATTGTTAGAGTCCGCTGCACTCCCCTGTGAAGTTGATGACAGCGCGCTCGGGGGTGCCGCCGTTGCTTGAGGTCATAGGATTATAATAGAGATTAGTGACATTGGCCTTGACAGTGATGGTTCCGTCGCCGTTCTCGATAACCTGCATTGTGCCTGTCAGTCCTCTGGGGCGATATTCCCCGTTGGGGCCGGCAACCTGGATGCCCTCATATCTGAATGTGAAATCAGAAGATCCGGCGTTATCCTCGGCGGCGGCGAAATTGATTTCCTTACCGATTAATTCAGGCTTCATCTCGATCTCACACTTCATGCTCCAATGGTCTTCGTCGAACTGCGCGGCATATTTGGTGCGGCCGGTGTAACTGCTGTGGGTCTTCTTGAAGCTTGGAATGGCTGTTTTATTGGTAAGCTCTCCGTCCAGATTGTAATACCAGACTTCATTCTTCGGGCCGGGAGTGGGGAAAAGAGCCTCGAGGTCATCCACATCGGCAGGCGAGCCTTTGTAGGACGCGCGGACAGCGAATCCGTCGTCAAAGGTGGCGTCAAGTTCCATGGTCACCACGCCCTTGGGTGTGATGGAGGTGGAGAGGGTGCCCTCGGTGACAACCTCTTTGGGTGCGGAAATCTCGCCGTCGGTCACTTCATAAAGTCTTACTTTGGCAGAGGTCACATCGCCGGCGAGGTTTATGTTTTCTTTGTAGAGGCCGGCGTTGGTCATCTCCACGTCGACAAAGTATTGTCCATCTTTGAGACCGACAACCTCGGTGGCGTTTTCGGCGGTGCCGAACAGCAGCTGCACGTTGGCGCCGTCAGCCTCGGGGGCATAGCGGAAAAGAGTTGCGATATTCTCGGCGCGGTAGAGTTCGTTGCCGTCGGCGCCTGTGATGAGGAAACCGATTGTCTCATCGTGGGAGCCGAACGATACTTTGTTGATTTCGTTGACGTTATAGACAACTGTCTTGCCCGAGTTCAGCTCTACGGTCATTGTTTCTACGGTCTCGGTGTAGGCATAGGCCGAAGTGGCCATAGCCACGGTGCCGAGAGCAAGTAAAATGTTCTTTGCTTTCATTTTCTTATACTGAAATTATTTCAAAATTACTTTAAATGCTTTGTCTTTCACTGCAAGCACATAAACGCCCGAAGCGAGAGCCGATGCGTCGAGCCCGAAGGCGGCATCGCCCGACATGACTGCGCGGCCGTTCATGTCGAAAAGTGTGACAGCTGCGTCACCGCCGTTGACCACGATGATACGGCGGCCATTGACGATGGCCGAGACACCGCCGTCGGCGTCGGCCGAGACTGACTCTACGCCGGCGAGTTCTTTCTCGAGAGCCTCGCGGTCATACTGCAGTTCGACCGGTTTGTTGTTCCAGAGTCCGCGGATAGCGTAACCGGCGTCGTCGTAGAGATTGATCTCGAATGTGTAGTTGGAATAATCCGTTGTCTCTACTTTGACGGATCCCGATTCCACAGGAGCGAAGAGGTCATAGACATAGGTGAGATCCTTCTGGAAATGACGGTAGCTCGAACCGCCGTCGACATCCGACCATCCCTGACCGATGGTTATGGGTTCGTATATGCCGCCGGAATTCAGCTCGTTTTCGTTCCAGCGGTTGGGCACAACGGTGTAGACTCCGGGCGCCACAACTGCCGAGTTCTTGGGAACGAAGAATTCGATGCGCATGAGGTCAGCGGCAACGCCGGGGTCGGAGTCTTTGCCGGCGGGCGAACCGAGGTCGAGGACGAATGCGCGGCAACCGGCTTTCTCGCCCATATGCCACATGCGGCCCTTCGCGAGATAGTCGAGGTCGAGGTCCACGTCATCCGTGAGGTTGGAGACAGCCGAGGGGATATACGCGTTGGAGAAATCATAAAGGATATTGCCCGAAAGCTCGGCGGTAACATGATAGCCAAAGTCGGTGTAGGCGTCGAGGTGGCCGGTCAGCTGTTTGGTGGCGGGGTCGAACGAGATGGTCAGGGTTCCTGACTGGAGGTAGCCGTAGACATATTCCCCGCCATTCTCGCGGATGCGGATGAAAGAGCCGAAAGGCATTGAAATATATTCCGAGCCCATCGAGTATTCGATTTCGCGGCAGGGATACCATGTGTTGCGTTCGAAAGTCTTGGCGTCGACATAGGTGCCACCCTCGATGCAGTAGGTGGTCCTGTTCATGCGCTTGTGGGCGATCATCATCGCAAGGTTGATGCCGTCGCCGACGAGGCTGCCGGTTGTCTGGTCAAACTTCTCGGAGTAGAGATTCAGGTAGGTGACGCCATTGTTGGAGTAGTCGGTGACTCCGTAGTAGTAGGCGATACCGCCCTTGTCAAGATTGAGATTGAGAAGGTCTTTCTTGAGCATAGGGAAGCTTGCAGGCTTTTCGTTGACATTTACAATCGGCAGACGGCCTACATATTTCAGATCCAGAGGGTCCTTGGTGAAGGGGTCGACAGCCGTGGCGGTCACGGTGTAAACGCCGTCTTTGTCTACGGAGACAACTACCGGCGACTCTATCGCGGCGGTTTTGGGTTTGCCGGCGATGTAGAGTTGCACCTTCGACTCATCGGGATTGACGGTGAACTTTGTCATCGCGTCGGATGACTCGTAGGTGCCGGGCTGCAGAGCCAGCGGATCGGAGGGAAGATTGTAAAGGTCGAGCACGACGATATAGCCCGCGTCGAGCTTTACACTGCCCGTCTTGTTGTCATAACGCGCTGATTCACTGTCCGACAATACGAGATAGTAGTTCGGGGTGTCATACGACTTGTCGTCATAGAGGCCGACGACCTCATACGACAGATTCAGAGTGTTGGCTGCCCAAGCGGCTGAAGAGGCCGTCACGGCAAGCAACATGGCAAGTAGAAGTTTTCTCATATAAATAAATGTGGATTGATTTATCTTCAATATTTATTGTGGATTGATTTATCTGTCAGGCGATGGAAGGGTCAGGTGAAAGATTGTGATTGGTTGATCTGTATTACCGTATTGGCAAGCCAAAATTTTTTAAATGTCTGGTACGATTTTTTTAAAATGCTACAAAATTACACAATATTTAACCATTTGTCTTGTTTATTTTGTTAAATATGTTTAAAGTGATTGTTAGAACTTGTTTAATATAAAATATTGCCGATAAGATTGCATATCCTAAACCTGATTTGATGCGATTGTCCTGACAGACAAACACTAAATTTTGTGATATCGGGAACTTTGCGTAACTTTGCATGAATTTTTCTCTTACCCGCCAATGAACATTTCTTACAACTGGTTAAAAGAATATATCGACTTCGATCTTTCGCCGGCCGAGCTGACCCAGGCGCTCACGTCGCTGGGTCTGGAGTGCGACACTTATGAGGAGGTGGAGTCAATCCGCGGAGGCCTCCGCGGCGTGGTCATCGGGAAGGTGCTCACATGCATCGACCATCCCGACAGCGACCACCTGCACATCACCACTGTAGACCTGGGTCTCGAGGCCCCCGTGCAGATTGTCTGCGGCGCCCCGAATGTGGCCGCCGGACAGACCGTGGTGGTAGCCACCGTTGGCGCCACGCTCTATCCCGTCGGCGAGGAGAAGGGGTTCCAGATCAAGAAATCGAAAATCCGCGGCGTGGAATCGCTCGGCATGATCTGTGCCGAGGATGAGATAGGCGTGGGCAACGCTCACGACGGTATCATCGTCATCGACCGCGAGGTGCGCCCCGGCACCCCCGCAGCCGAATACTACAACCTGCAGAGCGACTACGTGCTCGAGGTTGACCTCACCCCCAACCGCATCGACGGCGCCAGCCACTACGGCGTGGCCCGCGACCTGAGCGCATGGCTGGCGCGCCACGGCAAGGATGGCCATCTGCGCCGCCCCTCGACCTCAGCTTTCGCCGTGGAGAGCGAAACCGGCGCGCTGCAGGTGGAGGTCGACGACCGCGAGGGCGCTCCCCGCTACAGCGGCGTCACCATCCGCGGCGTCAAGGTGGCCGAGTCGCCACAGTGGCTCAAAGACCGTCTGGCGGCAATCGGCATGCGCCCCATCAACAATGTGGTCGACATCACCAACTTCATACTTCACGGCATGGGCCAGCCCCTGCATGCCTTCGACCTCAACCGGGTGGAGGGTGGCAAAATTGTGGTGCGCACATGCCCCGCGGGCACTAAATTCACCACTCTCGACGGCGTGGAACGCACGCTCCACGAGGCCGATCTGATGATCTGCGACGCAGTGAAACCGATGTGCATCGCCGGCGTGTTCGGCGGTCTCGACTCGGGCGTCACCGACACCACCACCGACATCTTCATCGAGAGCGCCTGCTTCAACCCCACCCGCGTGCGCAAGACAGCCCGGCGCCACTCGCTGCAGACCGACGCCTCGTTCCGCTACGAGCGCGGCTGCGACATCAACGCCACCATCTACTGCCTGCAGCTTGCGGCCCTGATGGTCAAGGAGCTGGCCGGCGGCGAAATCTGCGGTCCCGTGGTCGACATCTATCCCGATCCCGTGCCCTGTTTCCCCGTGCAGCTCGACTACGGCTACACCCGCTCGCTCATCGGCAAGGATATCCCCGTGGAGGAGATCAACGCCATCCTCGCCTCGCTCGAAATCGGAGTGGAGATGAAGAATGCCGACGGTAACCCCACGGCCGATCCCGCCGCAGCCTGCTCGGCTTCGCTCAAGGTGCCCACCTACCGCTTCGACGTGCGCCGTCCCTGCGACGTGGTGGAGGACATCCTCCGCGTCTACGGCTACAACAACGTGGAAATCAGCGACCGGGTGCACTCGTCGCTCCAGTATAAGAGCCTCTGCGATCAGGACGACCATCTGCGCCGCATCATCTCGGAGCAGCTCACCGCTGTGGGTTTCAACGAAATCCTCAACAACTCGCTCACGGCCGAGGGATATTACACCGACATGAAGTGCTATCCCGCCGACCGCTGCGTGAAACTGCTCAATCCCCTCTCGACCGACCTCGACGTGATGCGTCAGACGCTCCTCTTCGGCGGTCTGGAATCCATAGCCCACAACATCAACCGCAAGGCTCCCGACCTGGCGATGTATGAGTTCGGCAACACCTACTCGTTCGATCCGGCAGCCGAAAGCACCGCCGAAGCTCCCCTGAAGCCCTTTGCGCAGCAGAGCCGTCTGGCCATCTGGCTCACCGGCAACTCCCGCACCGGCAACTGGGCGCGCCCCGCAGAGGAGTCGACCTATTTCGACCTCAAGGTCGCCGTGGCCAATATTCTGGCCCGTCTTGGTCTTGAATCGCAGGGTCTGAAACTCACCACCATCCCTGCCGCCGACACCCCCGACATCTTCGCCGCGGCCCAGCTGCTGACAACACGCAACGGCAAGGTGCTCGGCCACATGGGCATCGTCTCCAACAAGATGCTTGCCAAGGCGGGCATAAAGCAACCCGTGTTCTTCGCCGAACTCGAGTGGGCCGACCTGGTGCGCATGGCCGTGAAAGTCATCACCGAATTCACGCCCCTGCCCAAGACGCAGCCCGTGCACCGCGACCTGGCCCTGCTGGTCGACAGCAGCGTCACTTTCGACGCCATCGCCGCCGTGGTGCGTCAGACCGAGCGCAAGCTGCTCCGCGACGTAGGCCTTTTCGACGTCTACGAGGGGAAGAACCTCCCCGAGGGGAAGAAGAGCTACGCCATCAGCATCACCCTGCAGGATGTCGAAAAGACCCTGCAGGATGCCGTCATCGAAAAGACGATGAACCGTATCATCGACCAGCTCCGCCGCAACGTAGGCGCCGAGCTGCGCTGAGCCTCCCCGCCCGGCACCCCCTCCTACTCCACCGATCAAACAATTTAGCTAAAATCAGATATACACCACTCCCATGGGAAGAGCATTTGAATACCGCAAAGCCCGCAAGCTCAAACGCTGGGGCAACATGTCGAAAACTTTCACCCGCATAGGCAAGGAAATCACCATCGCCGTGAAGGCTTCGGGTCCCGAGCCTGCCAACAACCCCCGTCTGCGCGCCCTCATCCAGACCGCCCGCTCGGAGAACATGCCCAAGGATACCATCGAGCGCGCCATCAAAAAGGCCACCGAAAAGGATGCCAAGGACTACAAGGAGCTGACCTACGAGGGATACGGCCCCCACGGAATCGCTATCTTCGTTGAAGCCGCCACCGACAACAACACCCGCACCGTGTCGAACGTGCGCTCCTACTTCACAAAGCATGGCGGCACCCTCGGCACCCAAGGCTCGCTCACATTCCTGTTCGACCACAAGGTGGTGCTCAAAATCGCCGCCAAACCCGAAGTGTCGCTCGAAGACCTCGAACTTGAGCTGATCGACTGCGGCGTGGAGGAGGTCGAGGCCGACGACGAGGGTGCAGTGATCCTCACCGGCGTGTTCGAAGATTACTCCAATATCCAGAAATATCTCGAGGAGAACGGTTTCGAGATCCTCTCCACCGAATTCGTGCGCGTGCCCAACGACCTCAAGGAGGTTACTCCCGAGCAGCGCGAGAGCATCGACAAGCTCCTCGAAAAACTTGAGGAGGATGACGACGTCACCCAGGTCTTCCACAACATGAAGGAGGATGAGGCCGAGGCCTGACGCCCCCTCTCATGCCACAATAATTATGGAATTAAGGAGGTTAAAAACCTCCTCTCCACACTGCCCCCATACGTCTGTGCAGGCGTGGGGCGAGGCCTATGGAGCGGCGGTTTTTAACCGCCGTTTTTTTTATGCGTTTTGCAATTAAGATACACAGGCCTATGCTTTTTTGCTGTCGGCATTGCGGTTTTTCGGCGGAAAAGCTGTAAATTTGCACTTACAGCTTGTTTCGTGTCAAATCCTGAAACATGTTCTATACCAAATCTTACCGATAGGGCGCTAAATGAATATTGCACAAAGTTCCGCGTGGCGCTGGATGCGCCGTTATATCTCTCTGCCGCTGATCATAGCGGTGGCGTTCATTGTGTTCATTGTGTTCTTCAACGAGAACTCCCTGGCCAAGAAGCAGGAGTATCAGGAGACCATCGACTCCCTGCGCGCCGAAATCAAGGCCAACAACGACACCATGCTCTATTATCACCGCCTCAACACCTCGCTCTCCAACGATCCCCGCGAGCTGGAGCGAATCGTGCGCGAAAACTATCACATGCAGCGCCCCAACGAGGATGTCTACGTCTTCGAATAGCGCCGCGGCCAGCCCCACGGCGCCGGTCTCTCCGTTTTCTCTAACTCCCATTATATCTGAAATTTGAATATCCGATTATGAATTATACCCGCGAAGAACTGCTCGGCAAGCCGCCACGCACCGCCATGGTGATTATCTCCACCGTGGGGCTGCTGGTGATCGCCCTGGGCACGCTGCTCCCCATTTTCTATATCCGCCTGGGCATCGACGTGATGGGCTGGTGGAAATTTGTCTATGCCGGGGGAGCGCTCTGTTTCCTCATCGGCAAACTGTTTTCGCCCTACACGGGCAAGCACCCCCGCATAAAGCGTCTCTACCGCATCGAGGCGTGGTCGGCGGTGTTTTTCTGTGTGGCGGCCTTCTTCCTGTTCTGGAACGACGGAGAGCTGCGCGATGTGTGGGCGTTCACCCTGGCGGGTGGCGTGCTGCTGGTGTTTACCAACATCGCCATCCCCATCGTGGCGCGCAAAGCGATGAAAGCCAATTCCGATTCCAACGAAAAATCAGATAAGTAACTGGTCGAAATTATTTTAATGTTTATTCGAGGAAAATTTTCAGAAGATTTTACTCGATGAAGAAGGAGTGTAGCGAGCTACACGACTGATGAAGAGAGAAAAAGATTCAAAAATTTTTCCGAAGAAACATTGAAATAAATTGACCGGTTAGTATAAAATAATTTTGAACAGTTACTTAAGTAATGAAAATAGCCCTCATAGGATACGGCAAAATGGGCCATGCCGTAGAAAAAATCGCTCTCGAGCGCGGCCACTCCATCGTGTGTCATATCGATCAGGGCGAGGAGGCGCTGATGGACACCCCCGAGTTCCGCAGCGCCGACGTGGCCATCGAGTTCACCACCCCCGCCACAGCCGTCGACAACTACCGCCGCTGCCTTGCCGCAGGCGTGCCCCTGGTTTCCGGCACCACCGGCTGGCTCAGCCGCCGCGCCGAGGTGGAGAAGATGGTGGCCGATTCGGGTCTGGCAATGTTCTGGACCTCGAATTTCTCTATCGGCGTGTCGCTCTTTCAGGAGATATGCCGCCGCGCCGAGAATGTGATGAAGGATTATCCCGAATACACCCCCTGCCTGAGCGAGATTCACCACGTGCACAAACTCGACCACCCCTCGGGCACCGCCGTCACCACCGCCGAAAACCTCATCAAGGCCTCCGAGGGGCGTCTGACCGCCTGGACCGAGGATCCCGCCGAGTATAATGCCGACCATTCGCGCCTGCTGGTCAACCACGAGCGCATCGGCGAGGTGCCCGGCACCCACACCGTCATCTGGACGTCGGCTGTCGACACCATCTCGCTGGAGCACCGCGCGTTCTCGCGCGAGGGGTTTGCCTTCGGCGCCGTGCGTGCCGCCGAGTGGCTCGTCGCCGCCGACCGCAAAGGCATGTTCTCCATGCCCGACCTCCTCGGTTTCTGACCCTGCGGGAAGGCGGTTTCACCCCGCCTTCTGATAAATAATAGCCCCGTTATACCCCATAATACAAAGATAAATACTAAATTTGCATAAATATTTTGATGCACATCAGCTGTATGGCGAAAGAACGTTTTGAAATGGTGGCCAAGACCTTCCAGGGGCTGGAAGAGGTTCTTGCTGAAGAGTTGCGCGGCCTTGGCGCGGAAAATGTGGAGCCGGGCAAGCGCATGGTGTCGTTCGAGGGTGACCTCGAAATGCTTTACCGCGCGAATCTGAGCTGCCGCACGGCGCTGCGGATTCTAAAACCCGTGTATAAATTCACCGCCCGCGACACCGACGAGCTTTATGAATACACCAAGGAATTCGACTGGGGGTCGCTGATGACGCCTGATTCCACTTTCGCCATCGACACGGTGGTCTACAGCGACGAGTTCACCCACTCGCGCTTCGTCACCTACCGCATCAAAGACGCCATAGTCGACTGGTTTAAAGACCGCTACGGCGACGACGTGCGCCCCGGCGTGCGCCTGCAGGATGCCGATGTGATGATCAACGTGCACATCGCCGGCGACCGCGTCACACTATCGCTCGACTCGTCGGGCGAGTCGCTCCACAAGCGCGGCTACCGCGTGGCGCAGACCGAAGCCCCCATCAACGAGGTGCTCGCCGCCGGCATCATCCTCCGCAGCGGCTGGAGGGGCGATTCCCCGCTGGTCGACCCCATGTGCGGCTCGGGCACATTCCTCATCGAGGCAGCCCTGATCGCCCGCAACATCTCGCCGGGCATCTACCGCCGCCATTTCTCGTTTGAAAACTGGAAGGATTTCGACGCCGAGCTGTTTGACCGTCTCTACAACGACGACTCGGGCGAGCGCGAGTTCAATTATAAAATCTATGGCGCCGACATCTCGCCGAAAGCCACCGAAATTGCCGCCCGCAACATCCGCAGTGCCGGCGTAGGCCGCTATATCGAATTGGAAACCAAGCCGTTGTCGGCATGGACCGAGGCGCCTGCCGACGGTGTGCTCGTCACCAATCCCCCCTACGGCGAACGCATCTCGGTGGAGGATATGGAAGGCCTCTACGAACTTCTCGGCTCCAAACTCAAAAACGTATTCAAGGGTTATCACGCCTGGATTATAGGCTACAAGGAGGAATATTTCCACCGCATCGGCCTCTCCGCTTCGGAAAAGATACCCGTGCTCAATGGCGCTCTGGAGTGTCAGCTGCGCGAATATATCATCTTTGAGGGTGACTACCGCACCTTCCGCCGCGAAGGTGGCCGCCTGCGCGAGGCCGAGGAGAAGCGCCGCGAGCGTCTCGACGACCTCCACGACAGCCGCAAACGCCTCGAACGGCGCGAACGCCGCAAGTTCGACCATGAGCGCGGTGGCCGTTTCGACCGCAAGCCTCGCCCCGACGGCGAGGAGCGCTCCTTCAGCGAGAAGCGACGCGAACGCCGCCGCGACCTGGCCGGAAAACCGCGCAACAAACTCGAGGAGCGCTACCGCCCCACAGGTCACCGCGACGAAAGTTTCCGTCCGCGGCGCAAGCCCGACACCGATGCGGCTCCCGTGCGCCCCGAGTCGGACAACCCACTGGCACAGCGCCGCAACCCCGCCGCCCTCCGCTCCATCACCGGCAAACAACCCTCGCTGGGAGGTCCCGTGATGCGCGTGCGCAAGGGTTGGAAAAAACCGGGCGACTCCACCGAGTCAAACAGCTGAAATAGCTGAGATAGCGCCTACCGAAAACTAACACAATCACACCATAGCACATGAACATTCTGCTTCTTGGCAGCGGAGGCCGCGAATCGGCCCTCGCGTGGAAAATGAGCCGGAGCACACTCTGCTCCAACCTTTTCATCGCTCCCGGCAACGGCGGCACAGGCCGCTATGGCCGTAATCTCGACATCAGTCCCACCGATTTCCTCGCGGTGCTTAAGGCCGTGACCGACAACGACATCGACATGGTGGTTGTAGGCAACGAAGACCCTCTGGTGGCCGGCATCACCGATTTCATGGCCAAGGAGGCGCCCGGAGTGCTCGTCGTGGGTCCCACGAAAGCCGGCGCGCGTCTTGAAGGGAGCAAGGATTTTGCCAAACAGTTCATGGAAGCCGAGGGAATCCCCACGGCCCGCTACCGCTCCTTCACCGCCGACACCCTCGCCGAGGGGCAGGCTTTTCTTGAAACCCTGCAGCCCCCCTATGTGCTCAAGGCCGACGGTCTGGCAGCCGGCAAGGGCGTGCTGATTCTCGACTCGCTCGACGAAGCCAAGAAAGAACTTGCCGAGATGCTCTCGGGCATGTTCGGCGCATCGTCGGCAACAGTGGTGATCGAGGAATTCCTCAGCGGCATCGAGTGCTCGGTGTTTGTGCTCACCGACGGCAACGGCGGCTACCGCGTGCTCCCCGTGGCCAAGGATTACAAACGCATCCTCGAGGGTGACAAAGGCCCCAACACCGGCGGCATGGGTGCCGTAAGTCCCGTGCCTTTCGCCGACGCCGAATTCATGCGCAAGGTCGACGAACGCATCATCCGCCCCACCGTCGAGGGTCTGCGCCGCCGCGGCATCGACTATAAAGGCTTCATCTTCCTGGGTCTGATCAACGTAGGCGGCGAGCCGATGGTGATCGAATACAATGTGCGCATGGGCGACCCCGAGACCGAAGTGGTCATGCTCCGCATCGCCTCCGACCTTGTGCCCCTGCTGGCCGCCGCAGCCCGCGGCAACCTCAGCGACATGCCTCTGGAGCAGGATCCCCGCGCCGCCGCCACCGTGATGCTCGTGTCGGGCGGTTACCCCGGCTCCTATGCCAAGGGGAAGACAATCACAGGCGCCGACGCAGCCGACTCCGACCCCGACACCATTATCTTCCATGCCGGCACCGCCCTGCGCGACGGTCAGCTCGTCACCTCGGGAGGCCGCGTGATGGCTCTCAGCAGCTATGGCGACACCCTGCAGCAGGCTCTCGGCCGCAGCTATGCCATGGCCGACAAAGTCGATTTCGACGGCAAGACATTCCGCCGCGACATCGGCAACGAATTTGTCTAAGAGCCTGTTAAATAATAAATGTTGCCGATAGGGTCGCATATTCCGGGACTGCGCCGCGCCGATGACTGAAAAAGATATATCGCTGTTTTTGCACAAGCGCGGTTTCGCCGTGCTGATGCTCATGCTGGTGGCTCTGCTGGCATGGGTAGCCTTTGTCAACGGCCGCGTGGAGCCTCTTGGCAGCCCCCTCGGCGTTGGCGTGCCGGCGGCGCGCACCTGGATTTCTCTGCCCTTCTACTCGCTGCTGGCGTCGGTGCTCTCCACCGCCGCCATCGGCGTGCTTATAATCTGGATCAACCGCGCTTTCAATGTGCTGCGCAGCCTCACGCTGCTTGTGGCGGCGATGTTCTTCGCAATGCAGGCCGGTCTGCCTTCGGTGCTGGGCTGCTTCTACGGCGGCGACCTTATGGGTGTCCTCGTGGCCGTGTGCGTGGGTCTGCTATTCAGCTGCTACGGCAACGACCGCTGTCAGCGCAGCGTCTACCTGATATTTCTGATCATCACGGCTGCCGGTTTCACCGACATGTCGTTTCTGCTTTATCTGCCCGTGTTCTTCGTGGGATGCGTGCAGATGCGTGTGATGAGTCTGCGCACATTCCTGGCAGCTGCCATGGGTGTGATCACTCCACCCTGGATCATTTTCGGTCTGGGTCTGCTCAACCCCGCCACCGACCTCCACTGGCCCTGTCTGGTGATGGCATGGAAAATGTTTGACAATCCCGAGGTGGTGCAGGCGCTCATATGCACCGGGTTCACCATAGCCGTGGCCATCTTCTTCACCGTGGCCAACCTGCTCAAGATTCTCAGCTACAATTCGCAGGTGCGTGCCTACAACGGCTTCCTCACACTCTCGCTGATAGCCACGGCGCTCTTCACGGCGCTCAATTTCAACAACTTCTCGTTCTACGTGCCGCTGCTCAACTGCCTCACGGCCTATCAGATAGCCCACTTCTTCACCTACCGGCGCACCCGCCGCAGCTACATCCCCATAATGCTCCTCATCCTTGCCTATCTTGGCTTCTATGCCTGGAGCCTTCTATATTAGTCAATCTCTCATCCAGCTCTGCCGTCATGAAAAAAATCGTAATCGACCGATATATCCCCTACGATGATGACCCCTTCGGGGGTATAGCCCGTCTGGTGCCCCTCGACCCTTCGGAAATCACCCCTGAAGCCGTGCGCGACGCCGATGCCATGGTGGTGCGCACCCGCACCCGCTGCGACCGGCGCCTGCTCGAGGGTTCTGCCGTGAAATTCATCGCCACGGCCACCATCGGCACCGACCACTTCGACCGCCCGTATCTCGACGCCGCCGGCATCCGCACCGCATCGGCACCCGGTTGCAATGCACCCGCCGTGGCGCAGTATGTCTATGCGTCGATCTTCGGCGCAGGTCTTGGTCAGCCCGGCATGCGGCTCGGGGTGGTAGGTCTGGGTCATGTCGGCTCCATCGTGGCGCAGTGGGCGCGCTCTCTTGGCATAGAGGTGCTTGCCTGCGACCCTCCGCGCGAGATTGCCGATCACGGATGGGACGCCTCCGCGCCCCTGCAGCCGGGTGACAGCCCCTTCGTCACCCTCGACGAGATAGCCGCCCGGGCCGATGTCGTTACGTTCCACACACCACTCACACTCGACGGACCTCACGCCACCCGCCATCTCTTCGACCGCGATTTTCTCAGCCGCGGTCCTAAAGCCATGGTGATCAATGCGGCGCGCGGTCCCGTGGCCGACAATGCGGAGCTTTCGCGGGCACTCCTCCGGGGCGCCGTGCGCCATGCCGCCGTCGATTGCTGGGAAGGGGAGCCGCGAATATCGCGCGACCTGCTCGCGCGTGCCGACATCGCCACACCCCACATCGCCGGATACTCCATCGAAGGGAAGCGCCGCGCCACTGCCGTCGCCTTCAACGCCCTGCTGGAGCATTTCGGCTCGGAGCGCCGCGTCGATCCCGGCGTGCCCCTGCAGGCTCCCGGCTCGGTCACTCGCGACGACATCGTTTCCTCATACGATCCCTTCGCCGACACCGAGGCGCTGCGCCGCTTGCCCGACGATTTCGAGCGCCTGCGCAACACATATAATCTCCGCCACGAGGTGCCCGCCAAGCCATAAACCCTCAACTCTCAACCCTCAACCCTCAACTCTCAACTGTCAACGCACCTCAGCCATGAAATATGTAATCACCATCGGACGCCAGTTTGGCAGCGGAGGCCGCGAACTCGGCCGTCTGCTCGCCAAGGAATTCGGCATTGACTATTACGATAAGGAGCTGCTGCTCGAAGCCGCCCGCAAGGCGGGTGTCGACCCATCGTTTTTCGAGCGCAACGACGAGCGTTTCCCCTCAGTGGCCACCGGCGGCATCTCTTTCACGATGGGCATGAGCGCCATGCCGTGGTACAACCCCTCGAGCATATCCGACGCGTCGATCTATCGCGACATGTCGGAGGTGATACGTTCGCTGGCCGACCGCGGCCCCTGCGTGATCGTGGGCCGTTCGGCCGACTATGTGCTCCGCAACCACCCCGTTCCCTCCATAAACCTGTTCATCCATGCCGACATGGAGGATTGCGCCCGACGCATCATGGAGCGCGGCGACAAATTCGATATCAATGCCGCCCGTGCGCTCGCCGAGAAAACCAACCGTCTGCGCGCGGGATACTACAATTTCTATACCGATAAAAAGTGGGGCGACGCCGCTTCCTACCATCTCACACTCAGTTCATCGGAACTGTCGATGGAAGCCATGGCCGACGTGATCGCCACCTACATCCGCTGCCGTCTCGGCTTCGACCCCCGTAACAATTCAAAATAACAGAATTGTGACACACCATCGTTGACACACCCTCAGAGGTGGCTGAGGCAGCGGTCGATTATTACTTTCGGAGCGATGCCGCGCAGGCAGAAATGGTCGCCGCGGCGGCAGGGACGGTTGCCGAACACCGAGCAGGGGCGGCACGTCATCGGCAGCTGCACTATGTCCTCCTCATGCTGCCTCCACCCCTTGAATCCGCAATAGGGGTGTGTGGCGCCCCAGATGCTCACCACCGGCGTCATCGTCAGCGACGCCAGATGCATGTTGGCCGAATCCATCGACAGCATCACGTCGAGATGACTTATTAGAGCCAGTTCCACCGGGAACCCTAATCGGCGTCCGGCCAGCGATGTCACCCCGGGATAGCGCTCGGCCCAGCCGTCGAGCGTCAGTTGCTCGCTGTCGCCCCCGCCGAAAAGAAATATGCGGGTGGAGGGGCGCTGCGACAGTGCCTCCACCACCTGTTCCATCATTTCGGGCGGATATATCTTCCCCTCATGTTTTGCAAAAGGTGCAATCCCTATCCATCTTTCCCCCGCAGCCTTGGGGGGCGTCACGGCGGCGAAGAGCGCCGGATCGGCTTTCCCTGTGGGCGTGCCGGCATAAAGCCCGTCGAAACGGCTCTCCACGGGTAGCCCGAGGCGGTGAAACGCCTGGCGGTAGCGCGACCGCTGCGATGTCAGCGGCAGAAGCACCTTGTTGCGGGCACGCGTCAGCGCCCGTTTGCCCCGCCGTCCTTTGTGTATCACGGCCACGGGAATCCCCCGCAGGCGCGCCATCATGGTCAGCACTTTGGAGCGCAACACATCGTGCAGATCGATCAGACCGTCGAAAGGAAACTGCTCTCTGACATTACGGAAAAGACGCCCGAGCCCTCCCAGACCCGCGAACTCGTTGAGATCCACGCCGATTATCTGTAGATTTTCGGGCGGATTCACAAACATCGGCACCATTGAGCGACGCGTCAGCAGCGCGAACCGCACTTGCGGATAGCAGCGGCAGGCGCTGTAGAGCACCGGCACCGTCATTGCCACATCGCCTAAGGCGGAAAAGCGCACCGCCAGCACGCGGCTCAGCGACCGGGGATTGTTGAGCGGCCCTGCGGACTGTGCGCCGCTGCCGTTTTCGGGGGTAGGGTTCATATCTGCAAATTTAAAGATTAAATTCCATATTACCAAATGCGTGGACGGGAGCCGGCAAAAACAAAAAGGCCGGGCAGTTGCCAAGCAAAAACGGCCCCGGTGGAAACCGGAGCCGTCGTTACGGTTGGATGCGGTGGTTAGCGAATGATGACCTTGGTCACCTTGTCGCCCTTGCGACAGAGGTAGATGCCGGCTTCTGGAATGGCCACGCGCACACCCTGAAGTGTGAAATATTCGACAGAAGCGTCGGTGTCAGCCACCACTGCGTCAATGCCCGATGCGGGGGCGATCTTGAAGCTGTAGTCCTTGCCGCCGTTGTTGTCCCACTGGCTGCCGGTGTTGGTCACGAATTTTATCTGGCTTACCTTCTGAGCGTCGTTATTGAACGGGCCGATCGTCACCTCATACTTACCCTCGCTGTTGAGGGTGAAGGGGGTGCGGGCTGCCTTGCCGTCGGTGTAATACTGCGAGCCGGCGGGGAGATAAGCCTCTATGGGCTTCGCGAAATCGTTCACACCCCAGTGGAGGATGAGGCCGGCGGTGCCGTTGACGGCGGTGATGGTGATCACGTCGTTGACGGTGGGGTTCGCAGGCGAGATGGTGTAGGAGCCGAGCATTTCAGGCTGATCGGGATCGATGGGGGTGGAACCCTCGCCGTCGCCCACATACACGTGGAGAATCATCGAGCGCGACACATTGCCTTTGGTGTCGGTGGCTTCGATAAAGTAGTCGACAAGCACATCCTTCAGACCTTTCACCTCGGCCGAATATTCCTCGGCCTTATGGGCGGGCTGGGGGTTGGTGATAGAGGGGATGCTCTTGGCGGTCATGTCGATTTCCTGCCAGGGACCTACTTCATCGCCGCCGGCGTAGGTTTCGTTCTGGTTAGATGTCAGCGGGTTCACACCATCCTTGTCTACGCGGTATTTGAGTTTCACCGAACTGAGGCCGCTGAGGTCGTAGACATAGCTCCATACGGTGAAGTCGCAGGGTTTTACGATTTCCCATTCCTCTGCGCCGGGGTTGTAGGGCTCGCGCTGGGGATGGTAGATCGAAGGACCGGTCTGGTCAGTTCCGGCGGCGACGATGGCCGAAACTTTCTCCACGGCGAGGTTGGCGGCGGTAGCGGGCTTGGAGTCCCACTCCTCGGTGCCGTCCCAGTACCAGTAGCAGCTGGTCTCGCCGCACATCAGCTCGTTCCAGGCATCGCTGACGGCGCTGTTGCCGGGTGCCATGGCGGCTGCGGTCTTCACGTGGTTTGATGCGGCGGTGATGATGCCCCAGCTGTTATGGTCGGGGCTATAAGGCTCTGTGGCGCCTGCATAGGCTCCCTTGTCGCCGTTCCATTTGAGAAATTCGGGATCGGCGCCGGCACCCCACCAGCTGCCGCTCTCCACATGGATGATGTCGTTGTCGGCAGGGGGGAATTTGTCGAGATAATCCTGAATGGTGGTGCACTCGAAGCGGTCGGGATTGGCTTTAAGCCAGTCAACGAAGTTCTGGAAGTTGGAGCCGTAGTAGCTTGCCGAGCCGCCGCCGTGGTTGTCGCCATCGTGGTGCAGGACCACGAGGATGGGATGCTCGGGATCGTCATTGTAAGGCTCGAGCTGGCTGATGCACATCTCATACTGCAGTGCGCCGAAACCGCCGCGACCATCCTCGTTGCCGAACACCAGCGAGGTAGGTACGGCGATCATTCTGTATTCGCGGCCATCGACGGGATCAACATATTTCATCCAGTGGGGGCGGTGACCCCATCCGCCCGAAATCTGCCCGGGGCAGTAGAGGCCGGTTACGTGCACCCAGTCGCCGGGATTGGGGTTCTGCACGTCGGCCTTGTTGGGCTCTACCATCGAGAAGCCTTTAACCCAGGGGAAACCCTGGGTGGTGCGGTCGAAATGCGAGTTGTCGACCATCACCCACTCCAGCCCCTCCTTGACCAGCGCGGGAATCATATGCTCCTCAAATGCGTTTTCGGGAGGGAAGATACCTTTGGAATATGACATGCCCGGGAAGTTCTCGGCGAAGCAGTCGCGGTGTTTCTGTATCTGCTTGCGTGCGTCCTCCTCGTCGATAAGTGCCATCAGCGGATGGTAATAGCCGAAGCCCACCATGTCGAGGCGGGGATTCCCCATGTCGGTTTTCTTGGAGATGTAGTCGGTCCAGTTCTGTTTCCAGTTATGGAAGTGGCTGGTTTCTTTCTCGATCACGTTGAGGTTCTCGACCAGCGAGCCGGAGAACGATACCTGCGCACCTCCGGGTAGTCCGGCGGCAATGAGTTTGTCGACAGCCTGCGCGGGCCAGTTGGTGTAGGCTCCTGTTCGCGAGGTGAATACGTCGAGTAGATCATAACTCAGCGAACCTCCCTGGTGTGTCTCCATCACGGTTTCGCCCGGAGTGTAGATGGGCTGGTGCATGTGCCACTGGAAGGCGATGTAGATTTTGGGCTGCGCGGCCGAAACAGTCATGCCGGCCAAAAGAGCAATCCCTAAGATCGCTTTTTTCATGGAATAATGTAAAATTGGTTGATAAGAGAATATAAGAAAGTTAGATGAATGTTTTTCGTGGCAAAATTACACAAAATCCGGTGTTTTTTCGTTATAGTCTCCCAAATTTTTGGGCGTATGGACAAAAAACAGGGATGCCGTCGCAGCATCCCTGTCTCCCGGCGGCCTGTGTCGGTCGCTCTGTGTGTACCTTAACTCAAGTTGAATGATGTACTTTCTTAATTGATTCTTACTTTAACTCACTTACTTTTATAATTACCTTGATTTATTTTATTACAATCTTTTCGGAACCGAAGAGGTATACGCCCGGTGCGAGGGTGCGGGTGGCCTCCTTGAGTGTGACATCGCGGAGAATCACCACGCCGGCGGGGGTGCATACGTCGCGCCGGGTGTTGTCGGCGTCGCCGTCGGCCTCAACATTCTCAATGCCGGTGACGACATTTTCAGGAAGCGTAAGCGAAGGCACTGCCAATGTTTTCCACAGCTTGTGAATGCCGATCGAGGTGGCATAAGCCGGTTCGTCGGAGGTGCGGGCCATGGTCGAGACGGTCGAAGCGCTTTTAGCCACGGGGGTCTTCACAAGGAATGGATAAATCAGCGAGAGGTTCATGTTGAACGCCTTGGTTTCTGACAGCCGGTTGTCGGGTGTGGTGCAGCCGACGTGGGGGAAGTTGATGCCGAAAGTCTCGTTGACGATGCGCGATGACCAGTCGTTGGTTTCTTTCGACCATAAAGTCGCTCCGTTCTTCCGGCTGGTAAACCATTCCTCGTAAGGTTCGGCGAGACCATACCATGTTGTACCGGCCCAGCTGGTTTTGGCGGAGATATATGGCACGGGCTGCACATGTGAGCCATAATCCGCAGCGTCGGTGTGGGCACACTGGGAGTAGGCATCGCCAGTCACCTCGAATCCGCCGAATCTTGCCATCTTCTGACTTGAGGAAGCTGAATAGCTCAGGAGTGATCCAAGATTTATGCGCATGTCGTAAACCTGATGCTGATTGCCGTCGGCGTCGTCAAAGATGTCGGATACGACAGGCTGTATATATGCAGACTGTACCGTGTACTTGAAATCCGGACCTTTCGGAGAAATATAAGGATTGCCATATGGAATCCCGGTCGACCGATAGATTTCCCTGCCTCCGCGGCTGTAGATCGCCGTCATGACAAAATTTTTGTCGACCCAGATAGTTGTGGAGTTGGATGTAGAGGAGAAACCGCCGCCGACATACTGCATGTTGGTGTGGATCAGATTGGCAGTCTCCGGGGCGTCCGCCGGGCTGCGGGTGATGTCGGATCCCACGCCGGTATTGCCGGTAACGCTGTATGTCACGGTCTCGGCCTGGTCGCCTTCACCTTCAAGATAAACATTGTTGACCCATGAGAGGTCGACGTTGATGTTGTTTACTGTGTGGTAATAGACCGGAGCGATGTCGTGATGACCGGGGTGTCTGTCGGCTGTTGCCGGATAGTTCAGGTAATCGTCGAGTGTTTCGGTGATGACCGTAGGAGCTGATATGCTGCCTGAAGGTGTTGGCACAACCACATCGACCACGGCGGTGGAGGGTGTGACGGAGAGATTGTCAAGGATCTCACGAGAAATCTGCACGGGCTGTCCGTCGGCGGTCTGGTCGCCGGGCACTAAAATGCCGGTTTTAAGCACGGGGCGCGCGCTGAAGGTTACTGTTGTCTCGCCGGTGAGCGGGAAACGGAACGTAGAGGCTTCGCCGGGGGTGTAAGCCACGTTGCCGTTATCGGCGTCGGTGTCGTCATCGGGGAGCGGCTCGCCGTTGGCCGATATTTCAAAGCCTGCGATTACATCCTTGAGATATAACCACTGCGTGTCGCCTCCGTTGTCGGTATAGGCGATGAACTCTTTGTTTCCGTTCTCATAGCTGAGGCCTGCAGAACCGTTGATGGAGAAGCCGTAGGTGGTATTGCCGTTGATTTTTACGGTGCCGGTTGTCTGTGCGACTGTTATATCGACAGGCACCATAGTGGGGAAGAGGGTGAGGTGGTTGGAGACGGCATCTTTGTTGCTGTCTGTATATGTGACGTCGACGCGGAACCAGTAATCACCGGGGAGCTGGTCGTTGAGCTGTCCCGTGAACATATCCTCGCGTGTGCATTCCGATGCCATTCGGCCTGCGGCCTCGGTCTGCTCGAAGCTGTCGATCAGCTGATTGTTGCGGTAGACGCTCACCACGGCTTTTTCGATTCTCTTGTCTTCGATCACATTGTCGCTGACAAGATGCCATGCATAGCGGATGGAGCGGGGTGCCTCGCCGAAATATGCGCGTATCACGGGCGAAAGGTCGCTGACAACTAACTGCACATAGCTCTTGGCCATGCCTGAGGTGCGGTTGTCGGAGGGGTCGGTGCGGTCGTCGGTGTTGAGCCAGAGGATCAGGCGCTTGATGTCTTTGTTTACAAAGACGCCGTCCTCGTCGGGGATGGTCATGAAGTCGGCCGCGGGATCATCCTTGCCGGTGATGTAGAAGTCTACTTTTTTCTCGTCGGGGTAGGGTGTCTCGTCGGATGCGCTGGCGTTCCGCTCCAGCTCTTGCGAGTCGACGCGCATGGGATTGCGGGCCTTGTAATGGCCTACGTTGAGGTTGAACCATGCATAGGCGTCGCCGGGAACGATGTCGTCGCGCCATGCGCCGTAGCCTGCATGGCCGCCGCCGTAGCCGCTCCACACCTTGAACATGCCGCCGAACGACAGGTCGGAGAGCACATAGGGCTGCCAGCCGCCGTCGGGTGCCGGGATGTCGCCGTTGCGGTATTTCATGTAGGTGTCGGCGTCGGGCTCGCCCACGCGGTCGTAGAAGTCATATTTAAGGGCGGCGTCGGGTTCTGCGTGCTTCTTGTTGGTGCCGTCGCCGAGGGTGCGGGTCTGCATCTCCTTGTAGTATTGCAGGAACTTGTCGGGTATTTCCTGAGACTCTATTTCCTTGAGGGGCTTGAGGATAAGGTCGTTTGAGGTGTAGCGGTAGTTGTCGCTCTCGCGGTAGAAGAGCACGGGGTGGTCCTTCATCCACGAGTCCTGATAGACGGTCATAGGCAGATATTTGCCGTAGGCGTCCATATATGGCCGGCCGGTCTCCTGATCATACTGGATCCACTGGTTTGCCCAGTCAGGCACGTTGGAGTAATAGTTTATCGGATTACGGGCGGGGTCGATAAGCTGAGTGCCGTCGGCGTTGCGGCTCTCGTTGGTGATGTTGGTGCCGCAGAGCATGAAGTTTACCTCATTGAGCACGGCTTCCTTGTTCTGCTGCCATGTGGTCACATTGTCGATCACGAACTCTACAGGCGCGCCGTTGGGGTTGCCGTTCTGTTCAAGACTGATATGGAAGGTAGCTAACGATGGCGTACCCTTTTTGAAGGCTTCCGAGAGATTTTTGTTAGTATTATGGTTGCTTTCATCTGTTACATCTGTAGGGAACTCGCAGAAGTGCCACCATGACGCGGCAAAGAGAGGGCTGTAAGAATCCACGTATTTCGTAGAGATGACATAGTAGGGCCATTCGGTGTAGGTGTGAGTGTTGGCCGCTATGTTATAGTGACCATACTCCTTTATGGCGGTAGCTTTCATTTTTGTATTGGTTTCCCAGTCCACCGGAGAGTATGGATCCTGGCCGACCATATAAGTGTCCGCTGCGTTGACTACCTTGCCTTGTCCGGGCTGATCGATAATGGTGTAAAACTCGAAACGGTGATGGATATAGTCATCATAGCTGTCGACCTTGGCGATACCGAACATGCCGGGATACATCAGTCGGTTCTCGATTTTGAAACCGTTCTCGCGTTTTAGTTCCCATTCGGGGAGCAGGCGGAAGTCGCCGGTGCGTGAGCCTACGAAGAAGTAGTGAGTCACAGGGTTGCCCTGGGCATCCTTGAAATCCTCGGGCTTGAGGGGCATATCGGCTTCGTCGGCCTCGATGATTTTGCCTTTGATATTGTCGGTGTCGGAGAGATCTAACTGAAATTCATGGTAACCGTCGTCACTTTCGTAAGTGAAAGTGTTGCAGGATGCTACATACGGAGAACTCATAAAAAGAGAAAACTCCTCATTGGCATTCGGATAAATGGAAGAGTTCGGAGCTATGAAATACCTGTCTCCGGTCGGAGTAAACCTATATACAAACATCTGGCTGTTTATATAGTCTCTTGATTCCGCATAGGAGGGATACTCGGTTTTGAACCGGCATGAAAGGTGTTTGCCATCGCCTGTCAGACGGTAGGTGGAAGTCTGATTGGTTCTGCTGTCTTTTACAGCGAGATAATATGTGTCGGTCTCAACCTGGGGCAACGCATACACTTGCAGGCAGTTGGGGTCTCCGTAATCCTCCATGTAATGGACACGCAGGATATACTCCCCTTTGGGCAGATGGAAACGCGGACCTTCGCCCGGTTTGCCCTGAAACCATGTGGAGGCCGCATAATTATCGGAATCGCCTAAGGGGACATCGATGTCGTTGGATGTCTGCGGCGACCAGTTGCCACGGGTGTTGACTATGCATTTTTGTCCATCTGCAAGCGTATAGCCCCAGTAGCCTTTCACCGCATCGTCAGGAGTGGAGATGCGGAAATAGGAATCGTCGTAAACTTTAAGCTCGATTTCGGCTGTCTTACCATAAATATAATTATCAAAGTTGAGTTTGAGCCGTTCGTCGCAGGTGGTCCATTTGTTGATGCGCACTTTGTCGCCGTTCTCGTCGATCAGCTTCATGTCGCCGACAAGATAGAGATTGTCGTAGGGCACTTCCGCGATACGCCAGGGGTTGCCGTCGGGCTTGTAACCGCGCACTGTAAGCGATGCAGGGTCAAGGCAGATAAGAAAAGGCCGGGAGCCGGTCTTTATTTTGAAAGTGCCCTGACCGCCGAAAGTTTCGGGGAGTAATCTGGCGGGTACCTCTTTTGTGATGATCTCCCCGTCGGCGCTGCCTGTGGCGGGGCGCAGGTCAAGGCCTGGTTCGGTAAGCTCCGTGATGGTGCCGTTGTCATTTTTTTCGGCTTTTATATAGAATTCAAAATTCTCCGGAACATAGTGCGTAAGGGATCCTGAGCCGGTGTCCTCCACATAAGCGTCGACCAATGCATTGAGGCGGGTCGGGAAATTGGCGACATCCATGTAGAGTTCCAGTTTATAGGGCCATGTGTCGTCGGTTGAATCGGCATCGCGACCGATTACATATAATTTTGTACCGTCGGAGGTATAATTGCTTGTAGTGAGATTATAGAGGAGAGCTTTTTTGGCGGATGTATCAAACAGATACAGGCTGTTGTTGTCGGGACCTGCAAAAGCAACATAATCTTCATCGACATCCTTTACCGCCAGATCCACCACGGTGTTGGGTTTGAGGAAAGCTTTGCCTGAAAGGGAATTGGTGTCGTCGGCCTTGTAGCCGTAACTCTTTCCGTCGGCATCGGTGACATACACTGTTTTTGAAGTATTATCTTCAAAGTGGTGATAGATTTTGCCGAGTACAGGCTCGGCAAGAAGGAACGATTTGGGAGCGTCGTCGGCCTCGTTGTCGGCGTTGACAAAAGTGGATGCCGACAACTTGCTGTTCTGCCCGTGTTTCTGCACGACAATGTATATGGGTGAGAATCCGCCTTGAGCGGATGAAGAGAATAACTCCTGAATGATGAAATCATAGACACCGTCTTCCTGAATTATCCAGTTGACCGAAGGGTCATACTCCACGCGCTGTTTGCCGTAGCTGACGTTGCCGGGGGTTATAGGAGAGAGTACGGCATTATACCATGTCGGCTGAGCGTCGGAGTTTTCGGCTTTGATGGTAAACTCCATGCCTTTGCAACAATGCTGGTTTCGCAACACATATTTGCATTCTCCAACTTCTGTGAACTGTGGTACGGTTGAGGGGTCGCTCTTGCCATCCCAGGCCTGCATCCAATAACTGCGGCCTGTAGAGGTCCATGTCGGCTCGGCGGCCTGGGCGGGGAACGCGCAGGAAATGAGAGCCAGAATACAGAGGGTCAGCAATCGCATACCCGCTGAGATAGGGTAAGGATGTTTCATTGTAATTTATATAAGTGAAATATGATCGGTATGTAAGTGAATGTGAAAATGGGAAGTGAATGAATTTGTTCCTGATTAGGTATTTGATTCTACACTTTTTCGTTGACAATATTACACACTTTTTCACTTAAAAACAACGAAACATGCTGAAAAACATATAGTTAGGGCTGATTTTGCGGGGGGGGGTAGAACGTATGAAATTTTTTTCAAGTGCACGCAGTGCACTTAAAACATGAACATCCGCCGTGAGAGGCGGATGTTCGTTGATATCATGAATTTGTAGCGGAATCCACCGAAATGCAGTTTTGCCGTTGCGTCGATGGCTTTTCGGGTTGCGCGGCGGTTGATTTTCAGTTTTCCGCCGGAAAACTAAATATTAACCGCCGGAAAAATAAACCGCCAACTATTGGGGTTATTTTGTTTTGGCGTAGAGGACGGGGTTGGTGTCGGCGTCGTTATACATCTTCATCTGGCGGTAGACTTTCATGTATTTGCGGCCGGCGGCGATGTCGTCGAGGAGGGTGTCGATGGCCTGCGAGAGGTCGTCGCGCTGCTCGAGGAGCACGGCGAGCTTGGCGCGGCAGCGGTCGAGGTGGGCGGCTGTGGCGTCGGTGCGCTCGGTCTCGGCTTTCATGTGGAAGATTTTCACGGCGAGGATGGAGAGGCGGTCGAGCGCCCAGGCGGGGCTTTCGGTGTTGATCTGCGCGGAGGCCTGGGGGGGCACGCCGCTGTAGAGGTCGCGGAAGTATGTGTCGAGATCCTCGACGCGGTCGGTGCGGTCCTGGTTTGAGGCGTCGATGCGGTGTTTGAGTTCCATGCCGGCGGCGGGGTCGATCTGCGGGTCGCGGATGAGGTCCTCCATGTGCCACTGTGCCACGTCAATCCAGTTTTTGGCGTAGAGGAGCGCTTCGATTGAGCCTGCGGGGAATGGAGCGGGCACGGGGGCGTCGATTGAGTCGGTGACATGATAGTCGGCTGTGGCGCGGTCGAAGACGCTGTTGCAGCGCCAGGCAAAAGAGTTGTTGTGGTCGGTCATATTTTTTTGTGTTATTTTCGTTTTCGCTTGGATTGCTATAATAGCTGTTGTAGCTAAGATGGCTTTTTAGAGAGGATTATACGAGGCACTCGAGCAGGGGGATGTAGATGGCGCGGTAGGCGTCGGTCATGCGCGCCATGGAGTAGCGGCGCCGCACGGTGTCGAGTGCCAGGGTGACGCGGATGAGCGCCTGCTGATAGTTGTCGGCGATGCACCCGATGGCTTTGGCGCACTCTTCAGGCTTAGGGGCGAAAAGCTCGCCAAGACGCCCTTTCTCCACGATTTCGGCGGGACCGCCCGAATTGGAGACGGCCACGGGGAGGGCGGCGGCCATCCCTTCGGCCACGGTGAGGCCGAAACCCTCGTAGCGCGAGGGGTGCACCATGATGTCGTAGTCGGCAAGGTGCTCATAGATCCATTGGCGCGAGCGTTTGCCCAGGAATGTGACGCGCTGCTCCACGCCCATGCTGCGTGCCATCTGCCGCAGCGGCTCCAGATCGTCGCCCTCGCCGATGAGGTGGAGGGTGAATCGCTCGGGGAGCATCGACAAAGCCCTGATAAGGATGTCCTGCCCTTTTTTGCTGTAGAGCAGACGCGCCACCTGCACCAGTTTCACCTCCCCTTCGGGCTGACTGAATGGGCGGCGGCGGATGGCCTCGGTCTCGATGCCGTTGAGCACCGTGGTGATATTGAGCTTGGGAGCGCGGGCGAGCATGTCGGCTTTCACGGCGTCGCTGATGGCGATATATTTCATCGAGGGGCGCAGCCAGCGGTGCGAGATACCCTCGTCGTGGATGGTGAACACCATCTTGTGGTCGAGGCCGCGGATCACGCCGGGAGCGTTGGCGTTGTGGCAGTGGATCACATCGGGACGTAGACGCCGCACGCGGCGGTTGACTTTCAGGAGCAGAAGCAGGCGGTTGCCTCCCTGGCGCAGCCCCAGCCGCTCCACTTTCACGCGCGGGTCGAAGGTGGCGAGCAACGTCTCGTCGACCACGTCGTTGATGATCATGAGCGTTACATCGTCGGTTTCGGCCTGCCGGCGTGTGAGGTCGGCGAGCATGGTCTCTATGCCGCCGTAGTTGAGCGAGAAGAGCACATGGAGGATGCGCATGGGTCAGAACACGATTTCGTTAGCCGGGGGTTCGGGCGTGCGGGGCGTTGCGGGCGCCGCGGGTGTCGCGGGCGAGGGAGCTGCTGTTCCGGCAGTGCCGGGGGCTGTCGCCGGTGCCGGCGAACCTGCCGGTGCTGAGGCCTGACGGCGCAGGCTGTCGACGGTGCGCTTGTCGCGGTTGAGGGCGGGGGTTGACTCGAATGTCTCGAGGATGGCCTCGTCGTCGAACTGCTCGGGGGTGAGCACGATGTAGCGGTTGGATTCGCGCTCGCGCTCGATCACCTCCACTTTCTCGGCGCCGTAGACATTCTTGATGACCTCGGCCGAGGATACCTGGGGAGCGGGTTCCTCCTCGGCGACGGCTGCCTTGGCGAAGCCGCTGCGGTTCTCCTCCTTGCCGGGTTTGGCGGCGGCGATGGTGCGGTCCTTGATGGTGAAGTCGAAACCGGCGGCGAGGATGGTGATTTTGATTTTGTTGCCTAAGGTGTCGTCGAAGCAGATGCCGTAGATCACATCCACATCCTCGTTGATGCCGTTGATGAAGGAGGTAAGTTCCGAAGCCTCGCCCATGGCGAACTCGGGGTCGGCGTTGCGCGAGAAATAGAGGTTGAAGAGAAGTTTTTTCGACTTGGTGATGTCGCGGTTTTTGAGCAGAGGGGAGTGGAGGGCATCCTGTATGGCCTTGGTGACGCGGTGCTCACCCTCGCCGAAACCGGTGGAGATGATGGCGGCATGGCCGTCGCGCAGGGTGGTGTTGACATCCTTGAAGTCGAGGTTCATGTAGCCGTCGGATGTGATCAGCTCGGCTATGGAGCGGGCGGCGTTTGAGAGTGTGTCGTCGGCCTTGCCGAAAGCGTTCATCCAGTTGAGGTCGGGATAGATGCCGATAAGCTCGTCGTTGTTGACGATGAGGATGGCGTCGACGTTGCGGGCCATCTCCTCGGCGCCCTCGAGCGCCTTGAGTATCTTCTTGTTCCCCTCGAAAAGGAAGGGGATGGTGACGATGCCGATGGTGAGCAGCCCCTTCTCGCGGGCAATGCGCGCCACCACGGGCGCCGCGCCGGTGCCGGTGCCGCCGCCCATGCCGGCGGTGATGAACACCATCTTGGTGTCGTCGTCGAAGAGGCGGGCTATATCCTCGGCCGATTCCTCGGCGGCCTCGCGGGCCACCTCGGGGTCGTTGCCGGCGCCGAGGCCGTCGCGGCCAATGAGCAGCCGGTCGGGCACGGGCGAATTGTTGAGCGCCTGGCGGTCGGTGTTGATGATCACGAACGACACATGCTTGATGCCCTGCTCATACATGTGGCCGATGGCGTTGTTGCCGCCGCCGCCGACGCCTACAACTTTGATGATAGCCTCCTCGCGGGGCTCGTCGATGAAGTTGGAGAATTTTTCTATATCTTCGCTTGTCATGAGATTACTGATGCTTAAAGGGGGGTGTTGGAGCAGGGGTGATTATTTGAAATTGTCGTCGCCGTCGCCGTCGAAGATGTTTGTGAGCTTGTTTTTGAGCTTTGAGAAGATGCCCGACGAGCGGTGCATCTCCTCGTCGTCGGTGATATCGTCGTCGATGAACTCGTCATCTTTCGCCGCGGTGCGGCGGCGCTGCGGCGCGCCCTTGTCATGCCGGTCGCGGCGCGAACGTTTGCGGCGGCGGTCGTCGTCATCATCATCGTCGTCGTCATATCCGCGGCCGATTCGCGAGGTGCCATCGTCGTCGTCGGCATCGTCGGCATACATCGACTCGTAGTCGCCGTCGGCGGTGTGCTCGGGCGTCTCGGTCTCTTCGGGAAACTCCACGCATTCGGTTTCGGGGAGGCGGGCGGCGGCCTGGAGAATCGAAATCACGTCGATGTAGTCGCCGGCGTTGATGTGGCTGTCGGAGATGCGCACCGAGCCGGTGACGGCGCCGTTGCGCACCTTCATCTTGGAGTGCTTGCCCAGGAGGTCGGAGAAGCCGCGCAGACGGGCGCCGCCACCCACGATGACGATGCCTCCGGGGAGGTCGGCGGCTTTCATGCCGGCATATTCGAGCTGCGCCACGATGTTCTGGATGATTTCCGAGGCTCGGGCGTTGACGTAGGTGTTCACCTCGGAGTAGTCGATGCCGTCAACGCCGGGGCGGCGGGGACCCTCGGCGGGCATGGCGTTGCCCGAGATGCGCTTGATCTCCTCGGCACGCTCCTCGATGTAGTTGAGCGAGGTGAGATCGATGGTGATGTTGCGCGATCCCATGGGGAGGGTGACCAGATATGCGGGGGCGTCGTTCTTGAAGATAGCCACGGTGGTGGTTTCGGCGCCGAAATCGACAAACATGCAGCCCAGCCGACGCTCGTCGTCGGTGAGCACCAGAGCGGCTTCGGCCAGCGGACGCACTATATAGTCCTGGATTTTCATACCCAGACGCTCCTCGATGACGCGGCGCAGCATGCGCTTGATCTGCGGGGCGCAGGTGAGCACCGCCATGCGGGCGCCCACGCTCTGGCCGAAAGTGCCCACGGGGTTGGCCTGGGTCTTGTTGTCAACGGTGAAACGCACGGGCACCACGGCGGCCACATCGCGCGAGGCGTCGGAGGCGGCGCGTGCCTTGGCCTTCAGATCCTCGATTATGGCGGGTGTGATCTCCATTTCGGCGGGAAGCTCGGTGGCCACGGTGACCATGTCGCTGCGGAGCGAGCGGCCTCCCAAAGCCACGTAGACACCGGTGATGGTGCCCTCCTGGAGGGCCGACGATGATTCCAGACGCTCGCAGACGCGCTCGATGGCCTTGCTCACGTCGATATTCTGGATGCAGCCGTAGCGCACGGAGTCGATGAGTTTCTCCTCCTCGACAGCCACAACGTCGAGCATGCCCGACTCGTCGGCTACGGCGGCTGCCCCCCGGATTTTGGAGCTGCCGGTCTCGATGGCAACGATATATCTTTCAGTCATTTTGCAGGTATTTGTCTAAGATCAGGAAATTGTCTGATATATTGTGTTTGGAATTCGTTAACGTTTTACGGCGGCTGTGTCGGCGGCTCCCTGGCCGGTAGTGAGCATGGCGTCGACATTCTCCTCCTCCACGTCGCCCTCCTGGTCGAAGCGCACGGCGGGTTCGGGTATCGACTTGACGCGGCGCGAGGCTACCACCTGACCGGCCCATTTCACCGAGATGGTGTCGTAGTATTCCCACCCTTTCAGCGGTAGCACCTTGCGGTACATGGTCATCACCCTGGCCAGTTTGTCGTCGATGTCGGCTGTGTCGCCAAGGTTCACTACGTGGCCGCGGATGAGGGGCACCAGAATTATGTCGCCGTTGCCGGGGTTGACCATCAGCTGCGAGGTGATTGCCTCCCACTGCGGGTCGCGGCTGATGCGCTCCACAATGGGAATGAGCGCGGCGGGGTTGCTGCCTGAACCGAAGCGGCCTGTGATCACAGGCACGTCGAGATGGTAGCGTGCGCTGGCGGTGAGACGCTTGCCGGCGCGGTTGATATAGTATGAGCGGCCCGAATAGTCGAAGACACGCGCCACGGGCACCATCGGCTCCACGGCGATGCGGATGCGGTCGTCGGGCATGCGGCTCACGGTGGCTTTCTCGATGTTGGTGACGGCGTTGAGGCGATCCTCGATGCGCTGGAGGTCGATGTCGGCGGCTGCGCGGTCGGTGCGGTCGAGATTCCATTCGCCAAGGAGACGGCGCACCTCGCCCACGGTGACGAAGTTGAGCGTGTCGGGGGCGCCGGCGTCGATGCGGATGTCGAATCCGGCGCAGGGGCGCACACGGTAGTCGGCATTGGCCATCGCCACCGCCACGGAAACGTAGGCGGCGAGCAACAGCGCCAGCAGGCATCGGATTACGCTTTTCTTTGACATAGGCTTTAGCGGCTCTTTGACATAGACTATTGCAGACTTTCGGCCAGGCGGGGCACCTCGGTGCCTATGCTGCCGGCACCTGCCGTAAGCAGGAGTTCAAAGTTACTGCTTTTTACGGTAGAAATCAAATCGGAAAGCGGAATTAACACCTTTTTTTCCGTTGTGATGCGGTCGAAGATGATCCGGGAGGTGACGCCCGGGATCGGTTGCTCGCGGGCGGGGTAGATGTCGAGCAGAATCACCTCGTCGGCCAGCGAGAGCGCCTGGGCAAATCCTTCGGCGAAATCGCGGGTGCGGGTGTAGAGGTGGGGCTGGAACGCCACGGTGAGGCGGCGGTCGGGATATAGCTCACGGATGGAGCGGATGGAGGCTTTCAGCTCGTCGGGGTGGTGGGCATAGTCGTCGATGATCACGCGGCTGCCGTCGTCAAACACTTTCTGGAAACGGCGTTCGGCGCCCTGGAACGAGGCGATGGCCTCGCGCGCTTTCACGGCATCGAAGTCGCCGGCGAGATATGCGGCGGCCAGGGCTGCCACGGCGTTCTCGATGTTGATTTCGACGGGCACACCCAGAGGAATGTTGCGGATTACCCCCTCGGGGTATACGAAGTCAAACGAGATTGTGCCGTAGCCGCGGCGGATGTAGGCTGCGTGGAAATCCCCCTCGTCGCGCGAATAAGTGTAGACGCGCACATCCTTGCCGGGACGCGGTTGCAGTTTCAGCCCGGTGTGGAGAATGAGTGCTCCGCCGGGTTGCACCAGTTCGGTGAAGCGGGCGAAGCTTTCGAGATATGCCTCCTCGGTGCCGTAGATGTCGAGATGGTCGGGGTCGGTGGCGGTGACCACGGCGATCCAGGGGGTGAGCTGATGGAACGACCGGTCGAATTCGTCGGCCTCGACCACCGAGAATGGCGACGACGGGGAGAGGAGGAAGTTGGAGTGATAGTTGCGGAGAATGCCGCCGAGGAAGGCGTTGGAGCCGACACCCTCGGTCTGGAGGATGTGGGCGGCCATCGACGAGGTGGTGGTTTTGCCGTGGGTGCCCGAGAAGCAGAGCGATTTGCTGCGGCGGGTGATGATGCCGAGCACCACAGCGCGCTTGACCACCTCGAATCCCCCTTCGCGGAACCAGGTGATGATACGGTTGTCGGCGGGAATGGCGGGAGTGTAGACCACCAGCGTCGATTCCGGGTCGCGGAATCGGGCGGGGATGGTGTCGGGGTCGTCGGTGAACGAGATCTCCACCCCTTCGCGGGCGAGGTCGTCGGTGAGATCGGAGGGTGTGCGGTCGTAGCCGGCCACATGGCACCCCTGCGATAGAAAGTAGCGCTCGAGGGCGGCCATGCCGATGCCTCCGGCGCCTATGAAGTATATGTTCTGTTTCATGAGTGGTTGACTGAAACGGGCCTTGCGGCTTATGCTGTCTGTAAATTGGTGTTGACTATTTCTTTATCAGAGAGACGATGCGGTCGACGATTTTGTCGTCGGAGCCGGGGAGAGCCATCTTCAGCGCCTCCCGGCCGATGGAGCGCAGCCGCTCTTCGTCGCCGAGCAGGTTCACCACGGTGTCGCCCAACTGCTCGCGGGCATCCTTGTCGAGAATCATCACGGCGGCGCCGCGGTCGGCCAGGGCCATGGCGTTGTGGCGCTGATGGTCCTCGGCCACGTTGGGCGACGGGATGAGCACCGACGGCACGCCGGTGAGCTGGATTTCGCTGATGGTGGAGGCGCCGGCGCGCGACACAAGAATGGCGGCGCCGCGGTAGACCAGGTCCATGCGGCTCACAAACGGCATCACCTGCAGGCGCTCACTGCTCCATTTCTCCATGAGTGGTGCGGCGAATTCCTGGCATTCGTCGGAGTAGAGTTTGCCGGTCTGCCAAAGCACCGATGCTCCGGCCTCGAGAATCTTCTCCACGGCGAGCTTCATGGCGTCGTTGACGGTGCGGGCGCCCAGCGAGCCTCCCACCACAGCTACCAGCGGGCGCGCGGGGTCGAAGCCGAGGGCGCGGCGCGCTGTGGCGGGGTCCTCCCGGGCGGTGACGATTTCGTGACGCACGGGGTTGCCGGTCATCACAATCTTGTCAGCGGGGAAGAAGCGCTCCATGCCGCTGTAGGCCACGCAGATGGCGTCGGCCTTCTTGGCAAGGAGCTTGTTGGTGACCCCGGCGTAGGAGTTCTGCTCCTGCAGCAGGGTGGGTATTCCCTTTTTCTGGGCGGCCTTGAGGGTGGGGCCTGAGGCATAGCCGCCGACGCCCACGGCCAAATCGGGCCGGAAGTTGCGGAGAATCTTGCGGGCCAGGCGCATGCTGCGGAGCATTTTAAGCACCACGGCGAAGTTGCGCCAGAGACGGCGGCGGTCGAAACCGGCCACGGGGAGTCCGATGATCTCATAGCCGGCGGCGGGCACGCGCTCCATCTCCATGCGTCCGAGGGCGCCCACGAAAAGTATCTGCGCGTCGGGGTAGCGGCGCTTCACTGCGTTGGCTATGGAGAGGGCCGGAAAGATGTGGCCGCCGGTGCCACCTCCGGAAATCAGAATTTTCATCGGCATAATATGCGGAATGTTGTGGTTTTCTCGATAGGTTGGAGTTGAAATGTGAAAGAGAGCTGAAACGTGATGAGAGGGAGTTTACAATTGAGAACAGTTTACTGTGTCGTTGGGTTCAGATCTACTGTATCATTGGGTTCGGTGCATTGAGATCTGCGGGGAGATCGGCGATTTCCTGCGAGATGATGGCGTTGTCGTCATCCTTGAAAGCGGCCGAACGGCTCACCGAGAGCATGATGCCGAAAGCGATGGAGGTGACAAGAATCGACGAGCCTCCTTTGGAGATCAGCGGCAGCGGCTGACCCGACACGGGAAACACGCCGGTGACGATGGCCATGTGGAACAGTGCCTGCAGCACTATCATCACCGCCATGCCCATGATCAGCAGCGACGGGAAGGCGCTGCGGCATTTGGCGGCGATGGCGCCTGCGCGCCCCAGCAGAATCAGGTAGGCTGTCAGCAGCAGCATCCCTCCCATGAAGCCCCAGTCCTCGATGACGATGGCGAAGATATAGTCGGAGAACGCAAGGGGAAGACGCGCCGTCTCGCGCGAGTTGCCCGGGAGCACGCCGTGCCACCCGCCGTTGGCCTGCGCCATGAAGGAGTACATCTCCTGGCGGTTGACCGAGGTGATGGGTTGCTCATATTTGGGGATGGAGTCGAAGAGCCAGCGGGCGATGCGCCCCTTGTGGGTGCCGGTGCGGTTTAATGTGGTGGCCTCGCCGCTGGCGTCCCTGCTGGTCTCGGCGATGAGAGCCACTTCGGCGGCCGACTGCTTGTCGTGCGATTTCCACATATATCCCGCTCCGCCGATGATCAGATAGATCAGCAGCACTATGCCCAGCTTGCGGTTCTGGATGCCGCCGATCAGCATCATGGAGATGGAGATGCCCATCAGCAGCAGGGTGTTGGTGAGTCCCTGGGTGAAGAGCAGACCCGAACAGAGGAGCACGAAGAATGCGCAGCGGGCCACGCCGAAGGTGGTGACGCCTCCGCGCTCCTGATTGAACGCTATCACACGCGCGATGACCAACACCACGGCTATCTTGAGCAGCTCGGCCGACTGCAGCGCGATGCCGAACAGCGACATGGAGCGGCGCGCGCCGTTGATGATCTGCCCCTTGAAGAGCACATACACGGCGATGAGCAGTGCTGCAAGGGCAAAGACGGTGATGCCGTGGTTGAACACCTTGTATTTCACCCGCGACAGTCCCACCACCACGCCGAAACCCAGCAGCAGCATGAAGCCGTGGCGCATGATGGGAGCCAGCACGTTGGAGGCGGTGACCTCACGCGACGAGGCGCTGTAGAGTTCGATCACCGACACGATGATGAGGAAGATGTAGACACCCCAGATATATTTGTCGCCTTTGCGGAACTGGGTGTTGTTGGCATTGACAGCGGGATATTCCATCGGAAGGAGGAGAGGGTTTAGGGTTTATGGGTTATTGTTTATTGTTTAGGGTTTAGGGTTTAAGGAGGGCTTTGACTGCGGCTTTGAAGCGGTCGCCGCGGTCCTCATAGCTGTGGAAGAGGTCAAACGAGGCGCAGCATGGCGAGAGCAGCACGGTGTCGCCCTTCGAGGCGGCGCGGCGGCACTCGGCCACGGCGTCGGCCAGCGACGAGGTGGAGACCACGGGCACCACATCCTTGAAGAAGTCGACGATTTTCTCGTTGTGCAGACCCATGGCCACGATGGCCTTGACGCGCTGCCGCACCAGCGGGAGGATTTCGGAATAGTCGTTCCCCTTGTCCTTGCCGCCGAGAATGAGCACGGTGGATTTGCTTTCGGGCATAGATTCGAGGGCATACCATGTGGAGTTGACGTTGGTGGCCTTGGAGTCGTTGATCCAGCGCACGCCGTCGACCACACCGGCCAGTTCCAGACGGTGCTCAACACCCTGGAAATCGGAGAGCGCCTGACGCAGCACGTCGCTCCTGACATTGAGCAGGCATGCCGACAGGCCGGCCGCCATGGAGTTATAGAGGTTGTGCAGCCCGGGGAGCGACAGCTCGTTGCGGGGCATCTCGAAATCTTCGGCGGGGGTCTTGATCACCAGGTTGTCCTGGGCGTTGACCCATGCCGCGATGCCATCCTTGTGGTGCTCCGAGAAGGGGAGCATGCGCGCTTCGGTGGTGATCTGGCGCAACTGGTCGGCGATCACGGGGTCGCCCTCCCAATAGATGAACGCGTCGGCGGGGGTTAGATTCTGCAGGATGCGGAATTTTGCCTTGACATAGTTCTCGAACTTGTAGCCGTAGCGGTCGAGATGGTCGGGCGTGATATTCATGATCACGGCTATGTTGGCGTGGAAGCGATACATGTTGTCGAGCTGGAACGACGACAGCTCCACGACATATACGTCATGTGGAGCCTCGGCAACCTGCCATGCCAGCGATTTGCCCACATTGCCGGCCAGCCCGGCGTCGATGCCGGCCTTGCGCAGAATGTGGTAGATGAGCATGGTGGTGGTTGTCTTGCCGTTGGAGCCGGTGATGCACACCATGCGGGCATCGGAGTGGCGGCCGGCCAGCTCGATTTCGGAGATTACGGGAATGGAACGTTCGCGCAATTTCACAATCAGGGGGGCATCGAGGGGTATGCCGGGCGATTTCACTACCTCGTCGGCGTTGAGGATAAGCTCCTCGGTGTGGCCTCCCTGTTCATAGGGGATGCCGCGGCGGTCGAGTTCGGCGGCGTAGCGGGGGGCGATGGCGCTCATATCGGAGAGAAACACGTCCATGCCGAGCTTTTTGCCGAGGATCGCGGCGCCTACGCCGCTCTCGCCGCCGCCGAGCACCACCAGGCGTGCGCCGGGAGTCTCGCGGAAAGCTTCGGGGTTGTTGTTCGGATTATCCATGTTCTATATTATATAATGTGTGGCGCAAGAGGGAAGTGACTCCCTGCGCGGTTTATCTGATTTTCAGTGTCACGAAGGTGATTACGGCCAGAAAGATGCACACGATCCAGAACCGTGTGACGATTTTCGGCTCGGGGATGGCGTGGGAGGGGCAGTTGATGCGCACCTCCATGCCGGGGACAGGCTCCTTCTGGAAATGGTGGTGCAGGGGTGTCATGCGGAACACGCGCCGCCCCTCGCCATAGCGTTTTTTTGTGAATTTGAAATAGGCCACCTGAATCATCACCGAGAGGTCCTCCACGTAGAAGATTCCGCAGAGAATGGGCAGCAGCAGCTCCTTGTGGGTGAGGATGGCGAGCACGGCCAGCACGCCGCCGATGGTGAGCGAACCTGTGTCGCCCATGAACACCTGCGCCGGGAAGGCATTGTACCACAGAAACCCGATGAGCGCGCCGATAAATGCGGCGCAGAACACCGACAGCTCCTCCGACCCCGGGATATACATGATGTTGAGGTAGCTCGAGTAGATCACCGAACCGCCGAGGTAGGCCATGATGGCCAGCGCCACGGCTATGATTGCCGAGCAGCCGGCGGCCAGGCCGTCGAGCCCGTCGGTGAGGTTGGCGCCGTTGCTGGTGGCGGTGACGATGAAGATGGCAACGAGGATGAAGAGAATCCATCCGCCGGTGGCGGCGTGGTCGCCCATCCACTCGGTGAGCCATGCGTAGTCGAAGTTGTTCTCTTTGACAAATGGGATGGTGGTCTGGGTCGACTTTATGTTCTCCGTCTCATAGACTACCTCCTCGATTTCGTTGGATGTCTGGTTGATTATCTCATGGTTCTGGCGGATGACCATCGAGGGGGAGGCATACATGGTGACGCCCACGATGAGGCCGAGACCCACCTGACCTATGATTTTGAATTTGCCGCTCATGCCATCCTTGTTGTGACGCCTGATTTTGAGATAGTCGTCGCAAAAGCCGAGGGTGCCGAGCCAGAGGGTGGCGAAGAGCATCAGCAGCATATACACATTGTCGAGACGCCCCACCAGTAGGCAGGGTATCACGGTGGCGAGGATGATGATGATGCCGCCCATGGTGGGTGTGCCGGTTTTCTTCATCTGCCCCTCGAGCCCGAGGTTGCGGATAATTTCGCCCACCTGCATCTTCTGCAGGCGCCGGATTATGCTCCGGCCGAAAATCATGGCCACGATGAGCGAGAGGATGAAGGCGGCTCCGGAGCGGAAGGTGATGTAGTCCATGAGTCTGGAGCCGGGAACGCCAAACCCTTCGAGCCACTGGAATAGATAGTAAAACATGCTGCTGGATGAATGTTAAGAGCTTGTTTCTGATTATAAGTCGATTATTTGCCGCCGAAGCAGGCACGCACCACCTCGGCGTCGTCGAAATGATGTTTCACGCCGCGTATCTCCTGGTAATCCTCGTGCCCCTTTCCGGCGATGAGGACCACGTCGCCGGGGCGGGCGGTCTCCACGGCCCGGGCAATGGCCTCGGCGCGGTCGATGATGCTGACGGCTCCGGCGCGGAGGGCGTCGGTGTCGAGTCCCGCCTCCATGTCGCGGAGGATTTCAGCCGGGTCCTCGAAGCGGGGATTGTCCGAGGTGAGAATGAGACTGTCGGAGAGGGTTGCGGCCTCGCGGGCCATGATGGGGCGTTTGCCTTTGTCGCGGTTGCCTCCTGCGCCTACCACGGTGATTATGCGGCCTTTGGTGCCGACAACTTCGCGGATGGCGTTGAGCACGTTGACCAGCGCGTCGGGGGTGTGGGCGTAGTCCACGATGGCGGTGACGCCCGAGGGGGAGCGGAAGGGCTGGAAGCGGCCGGCCACGGGCACCAGGCGGCTCATGGCCACCAGCACCTGCTCAGGATCCCATCCCAGAGCCACGGAGGCGCCATATACGCCGGTGAGGTTGTAGGCGTTGAAGCGGCCTGTGAATGCCACCTCCACCTCCCGGCCGTTGAGACTCAGGAGGGTGCCGTCGAGACGGCTCTCGATTATTTTGCCGCGGAAGTCGGCCATGGAGCGGAGAGAATATGTGAGCCGGCGGGCGGCGGTGTTCTGGAGCATAACCGCGCCGTTGCGGTCGTCGATGTTGGTCAGGGCGAAAGCGTCGGCGGGGAGGGAGTCGAAAAAGCTCTTCTTGGCGTCGCGGTAGTTCTCGAATGTCTTGTGATAGTCGAGATGGTCGCGGGTGAGGTTGGTGAAGATGCCGCCGGCGAAAGTCAGACCGGCTATGCGGTGCTGGTGGGCGGCGTGCGAGCTGACCTCCATGGCTGCGTAGGTGCATCCGGCGTCGACCATGCGGGCAAGCAGGGCGTTGATGGTCAGCGGGTCGGGGGTGGTCTGCGAGGCGTGGACGGCCTCGGTGTCGACATAGTTCACCACGGTCGACAGCAGGCCGGCGCGGTAGCCCATCAGCCGGGCCATCTCATAGATGAGGGTGGCAGTGGTGGTCTTGCCGTTGGTGCCGGTGACGCCCACCAGGCGCAGCCTGGCCGACGGATTGCCATACCAGTTGGATGCCAGCTGCCCTAAGGCTATGGCGGAGTCGCGCACCTGCACCACTGTGGCGCCCTGCGGCACCTCGGCGGGGATTTCCTCCACCACGATGGCGGCGAGGCCGCTTGAGAGAAGCGAAGGAATGAACGAGTGGCCGTCGACGGTGACGCCGCGCACGGCCACAAACATACCCCCCTCGGCTGCATTGCGCGAGTCGGAGGTGAGCGCTGTGATTTCCCTTTCGGCAGGACCCGATACCAAGACGATGTCGAGGCCCTTTGTGAGTTCTCTTAGTTTCACTTTATGACGTAGTGTTTTTTTATGCTGTTGTTATGTTGTTGTTATGTTGTTGTGGTTGATGTCGGATGGGATACGGATAGGTCAGGGCGCCATGGAGAGCGTGACGCGGGTGCCGCGCGCAACAGGCTCACCGGCTGCGGGCGTCTGCTGTCGCACATAGCCCGAACCCTGCACGTGCACGTTGTAGCCCGCTTTCTCCAGGGTCACCACCGCTTCGCGGATGCCCAGACCGAGCACCGAGGGCACGGTGTTGCGTGGTTGAGCCTGCGGGGCGCGCGGATGCACCTCCTGTTTTATGCCGGCGGCATCGCGGATAGCTTTGTGGCGCCCCTGCTGGGTGGAGCCGTAGAGCATGGGGCGCGACTGCGGCGCGGGGTTGGCGGTGTAGTCCGAGGCATTGTCGAGCATACCGCGCGAATACATCTTCAGGGCAATGTTGCGCATCACCTGACCGGAGGTGGAGGCGGCGCCAAACATGTTGCGCTTGGGATGGAAGGTGAGCACCATGCATGAGTATTTGGGATTGTCGGCGGGGAAGAAACCGCAGAATGCCAGACGCTTGCGCCCGGTGTTGTACTGACGGGTCTCGGGATCCACCGAGTAGCAGGTGCCGGTCTTGCCGGCCAGGGCCACCTTGTCGCTCTTGAGCGAGCGGCCTGTGCCGTGGTTGCCCCACACCACCTGTTTGAGCATATACTGCATCTTGCGGGCGTTCTCCTCCGAGCAGATGCGGTCGCGGATGTAGCTGACGGGAATCACGGAGTCGAAAGTCTCGGTGCGCAGGCCGCTCACCAGACGCGGACGCACGTAGCGGCCCCCGTTGGCTATGGCGTTGTAGATCGAGAGGGTATAGATGGGAGGAATCTGCGAGGCGTAGCCGTAGCACATGCGCGAGAGGTCGACGCGCGAGGGGTTGGGGTTGAAATAGGGGGTCGATTCGCCGGCGATGCCGGTGTTCAGCGGGTCGAGGAAGCCGATGCTGCGCAGGCGCTCGACGAATCCCTTGGGGTTGGAGTCGTAGCCGCGGGTGATGATGCGCGCCATGCCTATGTTTGACGACTGCTCGATCACTTCCCTGACGCGCAGCGAACCGTTGTAGTGCGAGTCGGTGATGGGGCGGCCGCCGGCATAGGCCCAGCTCTTGCCGATGGGTATCACCTCCTCGAGGTTGTTGACCAGCCCATCCTCCAGAGCTATCATCATGGAGATGGGTTTCACCACCGAGCCGGGTTCGAAGCCAACGACGGCATAGTTGAGGGCCTCGATGTAGCCGTCGCCCTTTTTCGACCGCTCGAGGTTGGAGATGGCCTTGATGTCGCCGGTCTTAACCTCCATGAGCACGGCGCAGCCCCAGGTGGCCGAGCATGAGTCGAGCACGCGCTCAAGCTCATGTTCCACTATGTCCTGCAGGTTGATGTCGATGGTGGTGCGGATGGAGTAGCCGGGCACGGCGGGCACGTCGGTCCAGTTGACGATATTTTTGGTCAGGGGTATCTTTTTCGAAATGCCGATGCGGCCGTAGAGGAGCGAGTCGAGCGCTTTTTCCAGCCCCGAGATGCCGTGGATTTCATTGCATTCGCGTGTCTGACCCACGCCGCCGATGGAGCGGCGGGCCATGTCGCCGTAGGGTGTGGTGCGACGCATCTTCGACTCCACGATCATGCCGTTGCGGTTGGCGTTGCGGATGTTGAAGAAGGGGAACGTCTTCAGGCGCTGCAGGTCGGCGTAGCTGATGTTGGTGAGTATGGGGTAGGAACGCGAACGCTTTCCGACCACCTTTTCGAGCGGTTTGCTCAGGTGGGCGCGCCATTCTTCGCGGGTGCGGCGGGGAAAGTGCAGGGCCAGCGAGTCGGCCACGGAGTCCATGGCCAGCTGATAGCGGCTGAGCATGAATCGCTCGGCGCGGAAGTCGAGGCGCACGGTGTAATACCGCAGGTTGGTGGCCAGCACCTGGCCGTCGTCGGAGAGGATTTCTCCGCGCTCGGGCTGGATGGTGTCGGTGCGCTGCATCTCCTTCATGGCCTTGGCATTCCAGTCGCCGGCATGGATCACGGTGGTGGAGAAGAGTTTATAGGCGATGGCACCCGAAAACAGCAGCATGAGGATGGTGATGACCGCATAGCGGAACATCATGTGTCGCTGGTTGTTGCGGGCTGTCGCTTTAGGCTGTCGTGCGTTGCGGCGGGGTGTCATGTCGGTTTACTTCTGGATTTTGTAGGGGGGCTGCTCCTGCACGGTGAGGTTAAGCCCGAGAGAGTCGATTTTATGCTGCATCACCGATTCGCGGATGCGGCTCATGTAGGCCGATTTCTCGCGGATGCGTTCGGTTTTGGCCACCTCCAGCTCGGTCTGCAGGCGCTGGATGGTCTCCATCTGTGTCTGGCAGCTGTAGCGGCTTGTGATATAGATCATGAGCATTATCACCACCCCGAGCACGGCACCCCAGTGACGGCGGAAAAAGTCGATGGAGAAAAATTTGCCGTGGACCACGCGCGACACCAGCCCCCCCACCGAAAAGTCGAGACCGGCGCGGGACGGCACCTCCTGCTTCTCGATGCCGGCGTAGGGGGTGCCCTGCGGGTCGGTGGCCGGTGTTGGGTCGGTGGCGGCTGCGGCCTCGGCTTCTGCCTCGGCACCGGCATAGGTGTCGTCGATTTCGTAGTCGGGCGCGTTGTCGAGTGGATAGCTGTTATACATGGGGCTGACCTGTGAGAGAGTGGGGAATCATTCTTGCGGTAGTTTCTCGGCCACGCGGAGCTTGGCTGAGCGCGAGCGGGGATTGAGTTCTTGCTCGGTTTCGGAGGGGATTATCGGTTTGGCCGTGAGGCAGCGCAGGGGTGCCAGCGACCGGCCGAAGAAATCTTTTTCGGCACGACCCTCGAGGTTGCCTGTCTTCATGAAATTCTTCACAAGGCGGTCCTCCAGGGAGTGATAGGTGATGACAGCCAGGCGACCGCCGGGACGGAGCACCTGCAGCGACTGCACGAGCAGCTGCTGCAGCGCCTCGATTTCGTTGTTGACCGCTATGCGGATGGCCTGAAACAGCTGTGCAAGCTCTTTTTTCTCCTGTCGGGGATTGACCAGTGGGCGCACCACCTGCAGCAGACGCTCCACGGTGTCGACCGGCGCCTGGGCGCGGGCGCCGACGATGGCGCGGGCCATGCGGCGTGCCTGGCGCAACTCGCCGTAGAGATAGAGCATGTCGGCGATCTCCTCCTCCGAGGCTTCGGCAAGGAGCGTGGAGGCCGGGCGGGGTGCCTCGCGGTTCATGCGCATGTCGAGCGGCCCTTCCCAGCGGAACGAGAATCCGCGGCCGGGGTCGTCGAAGTGGTGAAACGACACTCCCAGGTCGGCCAGAATGCCGTCTACGGTGTCCACGCCGTAGTAACGCAGGAAATTGCGCAGAAAACGGAAATTGCCGCGCACTGCCGTGAAGGCGGCGTTGCCGGCGAAATCGGGGTCGGCTGCCGCGCGCTCTATGGCGTCGCGGTCCTGGTCGAAACTGAGCAGACGCCCGCCCTGCGCAGGGTCGAGCGCCCGCAGGATCGCGCGCGAATGGCCGCCACCGCCGAGAGTGCAGTCCACATAGATGCCCCCGGGCCTGATGTCGAGCGCCTCCAGCGTCTCGGGCAGCAGAGCCGGAATGTGATAGGGCATGGCCACAGCACCCTCCGAGGGGGGTGTGACCGCAGTTTCCGGAGTGTTTTTGGCTGGTTTGACTGACATAGGTGCTTGCCTTGGGCAGGAGTGGTTAAATGGGCGCGACAGCGCCGGAAATTCGAGCGTAAAATTACAAAAACTTTCTTAAGAATTTACAATTACAAACCCAAAAATTACACCTAAATATATAAAAAAGTTATCAACACCCCTCGGAGGCTTTCTGAGCCACCTTGCAACAGCCTCCCCGCTTCCCTTGTTTTGCCCGCAATTTGCAATTGCAAACCCAGTATGTGCAGGCGGCTATGTATATGCAGGCGGCTGGAAAGCCGCCTCTCCACACTCCGCCTCTCCGCACGCCTCACAGACGTATGGGGGCTGTATGGAGGGGAGGTTTTTAACCTCCCCAATACCCACATTCCCTAATACTCACACTTCCCATCGTAGCGGCGGGGTTACTCCTCGTGGAGGAGGCGGAGGGCTGCGGTGAAGGGCGACAGGCGGTTGGAAAGCACCAGTCGCTCCGATTCGGCGATGAGACGGGCGTTTTCAGGGTCGTCGTAGAAGCGGCGGCGCAACTCGGCGTCGATGGTCTCGTACATCCAGTAGCGTGCCTGCTCGCGGCGCTGGCGCTCGAAATAGCCGCTCTCTTCGATAAACTTGAAATAGCGGTCGATCATGTCCCACACTTCTTCGATGCCTAATTCGTAATATCCTGAATAGCAGAGCACTTCGGGCTGCCATCCCGATGGCGGGGTGGGGAGCAGCCTCAGAGCCGAGCGGATCTGGGCCTGCGCCATGCGGGCGCGGTCGATGTTGTCGCCGTCGGCCTTGTTGATGACGATGCCGTCGGCCATCTCCATGATGCCGCGTTTGATGCCCTGCAGTTCGTCGCCGGCGCCGGCAATCTGGATGAGCATGAAGAAATCCACCATGGAGTGCACGGCGGTCTCGCTTTGACCCACACCCACGGTTTCGACGAAAATGTTGTCGTAACCGGCTGCCTCGCAGAGCACTATGGTCTCACGCGTCTTGCGCGCCACGCCGCCGAGCGACCCTGCCGAGGGTGAAGGGCGGATAAAGGCGTCGGGCTGCTGCGACAGCTTCTCCATGCGGGTTTTATCGCCGAGAATCGAGCCGCGTGTACGCTCCGACGAGGGGTCGATGGCGAGCACCGCCAGGCGGCCTCCGTTGCGGAGCACGTGCAGCCCGAACACGTCGATCGACGTGGATTTTCCGGCGCCGGGGACGCCAGTGATGCCGATGCGGCGCGATTTCCCGGAGTAGGGGAGGCACTTCTCTATCACCTCGCGGGCTTTGGCCTGATGGGCGGGAGCCACACTCTCCACCAGCGTCACGGCGCGCGAGAGCATGGTGATGTCGCCTTTTAGGATGCCGCCGACGAGTTCGTCGACAGAGTATTCGCGACGCTTACGGCGTTTGAGATATGGGTTGACGCAGGGTGGCTGCGCCACCCCCTGGTTTACGGTGAGTCCGGTGAATTCCGCCGAGTTTTCGGGATGGTCGGCCCGGCAGTGGCATTTGTCGGTGTTATCTGTCATGGGATGCTGATGGTTAACGGTTTGGCAATCAGTGGGCTTCAAGCCAGTTGGAAGCGGCGCCCGACGACACTTCGAGGGGCACGCAGCCATGGAACGAATCCTCCATCTCGGCCACCACCATCTGCTGCACGCGGGGCAGTTCGTCGGCAGGGACGTTGAGGATGAGTTCGTCGTGGACCTGCAGGATGAGTTTCGAGCGGTAGCCGTCGGCGTTGAGGCGGTGCGCCACGCGTATCATGGCCTTCTTGATGATGTCGGCTGCCGACCCCTGTAGGGGAGCGTTGACGGCATTGCGCTCGGCGAAAGAGCGGACGGTGGCGTTGCGCGAGTTGATGTCGGGCAGATAGCGCTTGCGCCCCATTATGGTGGTGACGTAGCCCTGCTCGCGGGCGCGGGCTATGGAATCGTCGATGTAGCGGCGAATGTGGGGGTAGGTGGCGAAATATCCGTCGATGAGGTCGCGGGCCTCGGCGCGGGGTATGCTCAGGCGCTCCGACAGTCCGAACGCCGAGATGCCGTAGACGGTGCCGAAATTGGCGGTCTTGGCCTTGCGGCGCTGGTTGTCGTCGACTTCGTCGTAGGGGATGTGGTAGATTTTCGCGGCTGTGGCGCGGTGGATGTCGAGGCCCGAATTGAACGCCTCGGTCAGCTCGGGGTCGTCGGACATGCATGCCAGCAGCCTCAGCTCGATTTGCGAATAGTCGGCCGAGAGGAGCACGCATCCCGGGTCGGCCACGAAAGCGCGGCGCACTTCGCGTCCGAGGTCGGTGCGGATGGGGATATTCTGCAGATTGGGGTTGGCCGAGGAGATTCGTCCGGTGGCGGTGACCGTCTGGTTGAATGTGGAGTGGATCTTGCCGGTGAGGGGGTTGATGAGAGCGGGGAGTGCGTCGACATAGGTGGCCAGAAGCTTGCGCAGCGAGCGCGCCTCAAGGATTTTCTCCACTATCGGGTTGCCTGCGCGGTGTTTCAGCAATATCTCCTCGGTGGTGGAATAGGCGCCTGTCTTGGTGCGCTTGGCCTTGGGGTCGAGGGCGAGTTTCCCGAAAAGGATTTCGCCGACCTGCGAGGGGGAGCCGATGTTGAATTTCTCTCCGGCAAGGTCGTAGACCTCCTCCTCCACGCCGCGCAGCCGCGCCGAGAGTGTTTCGGAGAGCGATTTCAGCTCGGCCACGTCGATGCGCACGCCGTTCCACTCCATGTCGGCCAGCACGGCGGCCAACGGCAGCTCGATGTCGTCGAGAAGTTGCTCCTGGCCATTCTGCCGCAGCAGTGCGAGCAGAGGCTTGCGCAGGCGCCCGGTGAGGTCGGCGGCCTGACCGAGGCGGAGCACCTCCTTCCCGGCGGGGAGAGGACCGTAGGGTTTGCGGGCGGCATCGGCGTCGGCATAGTCGTCGGCTGTTAGACCTAATACGTTGAGGGCGATGTCGCTGAGGCGATGTCGCATCTCGGGCTGGAGCAGATAGTGGGCCAGACGGGTGTCGAAATATGGAGCGGTGAGTGAAATGCGCTCGCGGCGCAGAAGCACCATGTCGCGTTTTATGTCGTGGCTCACCAGAGTGGTATGCGGCGATGTGAAAAGTGGCTCGAGCAGAGCCATCAGCCGGGCCTTGTCGTCGGGCCGGGCGGGGATGTCGATGTATGTGGCGTTCCCCTCGGCGGTGCTCACGGCTATGGCGCGGAGCTGCGCGGTCATGGCTTCCTCGCCGATGGCGTAGAGGGCGATGGCGGCGAAAGGCGCCGCGGCGGCTTCCTCCACAAAATGGCCGATGGCCTCCTCGCCGCTGACAACCGTGGTGACGGTTTCGAGCGTGCGGGGCGCCGAGTCGGCAGCGGGTGCCTCGTCGGGAGTGTCGAGAAAATCGAATAGCGACGGCTGTGCCGACTTCCCGGCATCGGCCGTGGCCTTGGCGCCACCTTTGCCGGAAGTGCTCCCTTTGTCGGCGCTGCTCCCTTTTAAGGCGGCATCGGCTGATGCCACCTTCTCGGCGGTGCTCTCACCGCGGTTGAGACGGCTCAGGAAAGTCTTGAATTCCAGACGGGTGAAAATGGCGCGCAGAGCCTCGGTGTCGACCGGACCGCGGCGCAGGGTGTCGAAATCCACCTCCACGGGCACGTCGGTGCGGATCGTGGCCAGCTTTTTCGAGAATGTGATCTGATCGGCGTTTTCGCGAACCTTGCGCCCGATGGCTCCGGGAATCTCCGCGGCGCGGGCTATCATGTTCTCGATCGACCCGAATTCGCCGATAAGTTTCACGGCGGTCTTCTCCCCCACGCCGGGGCAACCGGGGATGTTGTCAATCTTGTCACCCTCGAGGGCGAGCAGATCGATCACCTGCAGGGGGGATGAGATGCCGTAGCGCTCGCACACCTCCTTGACGCCGCGGATTTCAAAATCCAGACCCCGCAGCGACGGGCGGTACATGAATGTGTGCTCGTCGACCAGCTGGCCGTAGTCCTTGTCGGGGGTCATCATGTAGGTGGTGAACCCCTTGCGGGCTGCCATGCGCGAGAGGGTGCCGATCACGTCGTCGGCCTCATATCCCGGAATCTCGAACACGGGGATGCGATAGGCCTCTACAATCTCCTTGATTATGGGCACGGAGGCCGAGATGTCCTCGGGCTGGGCCTCGCGCTGAGCCTTGTACTGGTCGTACATGTCGTGGCGGAACGTGGGGCCGGGGGGGTCGAAACACACGGCGATGTGCGAGGGGTTCTCCTTGCGGAGAATCTCGTCGAGGGTGTTGCAGAACCCGAATATAGCCGAGGTGTTGAACCCCTTGGAGGTGATGCGCGGGGCGCGGATCAGGGCGTAGTATGCGCGGTAGATCAGCGCGTAGGCGTCGAGGAGAAACAGTTTGTCCATTGGTCAGTTAATTCTGGCGGATAGCGGAGGCACAAAACGAATTGCAGAGGCGCACCCGCCGCCGGGGTGTGTCTCTGCAAAGTTAACGATTATTCGGGTAAATAAGTTAAGGCGCGGCAAGATTTATTATTAAACAAGCCCTATTTGCCCGGCTTATTTACGCAGTGAGATGCTCGATGCCACGTGCGAGGAGGTGTCGGGCGCCTGGTCGGTGGTGAGTTCGCGGGCGTTGATGCGCGAGGCCGCATTAGCGCTGAGCGATGCCTTCACGGCATGTCCGCTCACGGTGGCGCCGGCACCGCCGTTGGCATCCACTTCGAGATAGTTGGCCTTGATGTCGCTCACGGTGGCTGTTGCACCGCCGTTGACATCTACCTTCACCTGTGAGGCAATGGCGCCGCTGATTTTGGCCACGGCGCCGCCGTTGCTCTCGATGTCTATGTCGTTTGCCTGAATGGAACTGATATTGGCCACGGCACCGCCGTTGACCTCAACGTCGACCTCCGGGGCTTTGACGCCGGTGGCGACATTGGCTGTGGCACCGCCGTTTACTTCGAATGAGACTTTCTCAGAGGCGCTGACGGTGCTCATGGCAGTGAAGACGGCGCCGCCGTTAACCTCGATGTCGAGATCGGGACTGACCGACCAGGCGTTTTTGGCAACCAGGACAGAACCGCCGTTCAGCTCGATATCCTTGACTGCCGGGGCGGTGATATGCACCACTATGTCGCCTGTGCGCATGATGCGCTGCTGGTTTCTTTTCAGTCGCAGCTCAAGTTCGCCATCCTCGATGCGGCAGATGAGGTCGTCGAGCATCTGGCGCGAGCCTTCGGCCTTGAAGTCGGCGAGTTTGCCGGTGGTGTAGATCACCTTGATGCCGCTGTTGACCGAGATTTCGTTGAAAGCGCGGGCACGCAGAGTGCGCGTCACCTTGGTATTGTCGTTGTCGGCTGCCAGGGCGCACATAGGTGCCACCATGCACATCAGTGCCAGGATTATGGATTTTAACTTCATGATTTTTGTTGTTTTGAGATTGTCTAAGAGCTTGTTTAATAATAAGACGTTTTAATCGCCCCGATGGTTGCACCGGAGCGATTTTTTTGTAGAAAAAAGTTGTGGCGAGGTGGCTTACTGCTGATGCAGGCTGCGGTATTTGAATTCGCGGGGTATGCGCGGAAGCGAGGCTTCGGTCCAGGTCAGATTGGTGTAGCGGGTGTCGATCACTTCAAACGAGTCATCGACCACGCGCCGCGCGGTGTATGTGAGATAATACTGGCCGGGAGTGTCGCCGTTGATCACCACGGTGTTGTAGATGGTGGTGGAGTCGGCTTCGGCGGTCTGGAACACCGGTTCGGGCGATTTTGTCCATGATTTGGGGTCGAGCAGATTGGAACTTGTGGAGGCATGGAGCATGCCGGTGCAGGCATAGCAGGTCCACACGGCGCTGGCCGAGTAGAATACCACCACGTTGCGGCCGTCGGGCGACACCACGGCCTGCGGGTTCTCGTTGACAAAGATAGGATAGGTGGGCCGGTTGCCGTTGAAATTGATCCACTGGCGTTCCCACTCATATTCGGGAGTGGAGATGGCCACGCGTTTGGATCGCAATGTGAACGGGTCGGCCATTTCGGCTATGTAGATGCACTGCACCTCCGTCTCGGTGCGTCGGCTCGGCCACCCCGACCAGAGCATATACAGCTTCTCCTTGATTTCGATCACCGTGGGGTGGATGCCGAAATTGAACCCGTCGTTGGTGATGATCGGACCATGGAGGGTCCAGTTTTGAGTGAAGGGGTCCTTGTCGGGGTTTTCGTATACGAAAATGCGGTGGAGGTCGGTGTTGACGCCGTCGTCGGCTTCGAAATAGATATACCACCGATCGCGGATGCGGTGCAGCTCGGGCGCATAGATTCTGCCCAGGCTGTCGGGCAGGGTGAGAATCATGGAGTCGCGCGAATTCCGGATGTCGTGGATGTCGCGGTCGCGCTTGAAACAGATGTCAAGCGCAAACCCTTCGTTGGTGAAATAGTAGGTGTCGCCGTTGTGATAGAAATAAGGATGATAGCCGACCTTGTAGAGCAGGTTGGAATCGTCTGATGTCATGGCATTCTGCTCCGACACGCAACCTCCGGCAATGGAGCCTGCGGCGACAGCTGTGACAATGGCAGCCAAAAGCAGATGAAGCTGAGCTTTCATGGAAAAAAGTCGCTCCCGCCATCTTCACGACGGGAATGTTTCGGGTCAGTTAAAAAATTACCGGGCTATGCCCGTGCCCGCACCGGAGGGCGGATCGTGGATTACTTGGATTTGTGGTGTCGCGCCGGTGCGCGGCAGAGGAAGGTGATTGGTTTTTCAGGGGTCCGGTAGCTGCAAAGTTAGTGCGCCGGGGTGCCAATGGCAAGCTTTTTTCGGTCAATTAGTGATAAAAACTGACCAACGGACCTGTTGTTCAGCATGTTTTGCCATTGTCGGGTACCGGCGGGTTGGAGATGTAGGAGGCATACTCCTTGGGGATGACGCCGAATTTCGCCTTGAAGCACTTTGCGAAATAGGAGGATGAGGTGAAGCCGGCCATGAGGGCGACGTCGGAGACGCGCTCGCCCCGTCGCAGTAGCGTGGCGGCATGGTCCAGACGCAGGTTCTTGAGATAGTCGACAGGTGTGAGGCCTGTGAGGCTCTTGAGTTTGCGGTAGAACGATGATCGGCTCATGTTCATCTTCGAGGCCATGGCGTCGATGGTGAGTTCGTCGTCGTTGATGTTCTCGGTGCAGTATTCGTTGAGGTTGCGGATAAACTCGGCGTCGATGCGCGACGGGAATGGGCCTTCGTCGATGATGCTGGGCATGGCGGCGCCGACCTCGGCGGTGGCGCCGACCATGCGGTCGTAGAACACCTGCCGTGTCTTTATCACGTTGGCTATCTGCAATCTTATCTGTTTGATGGTGAATGGTTTCTCGATGTAGATGTCGGCGCCGCACTCCATTCCCTCCTCTTTGGCCGCGCGGTCGGTCTTGGCGGTGAGGATGATGAAGGGGAGGTGCGAGAAGCGCACGTCGTTCTTTACGCGGGCACACAGCTCGGCGCCGCTCATTCCGGGCATCATGAAGTCGGAGATGATGATGTCGATGTCGTGGTTTTCGAGTTTCACCAGAGCTTCGCGGGCGTCGCCGGCGGTGAACACGGTGCAGGTCTTCTCGAGCGCCTCGGCCGTGGCGGTGAGCAGCTCCTGGTTGTCGTCGACCAGCAGCACCGCCACGCGGCGCTCGGCGGGAGCCTCGGTCTCCCGGTCAGAGGATACGGCAGCGGCCCCTTCGATCGGCAGGTCGCCGGCTGTGGCGGCGGGCAGCGAATGGCTGTCGGCGCTGTTGCCGAGATCCTCGCCGGCCTGTAGGGGGAGCGTGAGGGTGAAGATGGCGCCGCCGGTGATGTTGTCGCCCACCGAGATGTCGCCTCCGTGAGCCACGGCGATGAGTTTGGCATAGGCCAGTCCCAGCCCGGTACCGAGCGAAGCGGCCACGCTGTCGCCCTTGACCTGGTAATAGGTGTCGAAGATTTTCGACCGCTCTTCGGGGTTCACGCCGGGGCCGTCGTCGCAGACGTTGAGCATGAAAGAGTCGTCGGCGGTCTTCTGGAGCGAGACCACGATGCGCCGGCGGCCATATTTCACGGCGTTGCCCAGCAGATTCATGATCACGCGGTCGGTCTTTTCGGGGTCGATGATGGCCACGATAGGTTTCTCGGGGAGCTGGAGTATGATCTCCTTGCCGGCTGTGACGGCGGGGTGGCGGAAACGGGAGCATATCTCGCTGACCATCTCGCTGATGTCGGTGCGGCGGCACTGCAGGCGTATCTCCTGGTCGCTCTCGGCCTTGCGGAAGTCGAGCAGCTGGTTGATGATGCCGAGCAGATAGTTGAGATTGTGGCGCATGGAGGCTATGTGGCGGTCGGTCTGGCGGCGCGAGAGGTTGCCCTGACGCGCCTCGTCGGCCATCTGCTCCATGGGGAGGGAGATGAGGGTGAGGGGAGTGCGGATTTCATGCACGAGATTGACGAAAAAGCGCATTTTGCTCTCGTAGGTCTCGCGCTCTTTCTTCACCTGAAGCTCGGCCAGCGAACGGCGGTAGCGGCGGTCCATGCGGCGGCGCGACACCACCGACACGCCCCACACGGCCAGCCCAAGCAGTATCACGCAGATGGCATAGAACCACCATGTGCGGTACCACGGGGGCAATACCACGATTTCCAGACGGCTCATCTCCCCTTCGCCGGCGAAATCGGCGCGGGCCAGCAGCGTGTAGGTGCCGGGGGTGAGGTCGGTGTAGGTGATGTCGGAACTGTTGGTCGAGAGCCACGACTTGTCGACTCCCTCGAGCATATATTTCACTCTCACCGGGGGCATGTCGGCCGGGCGGGTGGTGGAGAGGGATATGGTGAAGGTGTTGTCGGCGTAGGGGAGGACGATGCGCGAGCGGGTGTAGAGGGGCACGTCGGCGCCGAGCCGGCGCGCCTCGCCGCTGCTGTTGCCCAGATAGGGGAATGAGATCGACTGGATATAGACGCGCGCCATGCCGTTGTCGGTCTTCATCTCGCGCGGGTTGAAGATGCGCACCCCGTGGTTTGAACCGAAGAGGATGCGGCCGTCGGCCACGTGGGCCGAGACGTCGGATATGGCGGCCATGCCGGGGTAGACGCGGTAGGAGTAGTAGTTGACTTTCTTGTCGGGAGCGATGCGGGCGAGCACGCCCGAGGCGTCGCCCACCCAGAGCGAGCCGTCGAGATCATCCTCGATGAAAATTACCGGGTGCTGGCGCGACATGGCGATGTCGAGGCTGCGGAAATCGTCGGCCTCCTCGTCGTAGCAGTAGATCTGGTTGTCGCGGGTCACCACCCACAGTTTCCCGCGCGAATCGAGATGGAAGATGGCTGCCGAGCGGTTGCCAAGGGTGCGGCTCTCGAAGGGGAAGAAGTAGTCGCCCGCCTTGTCGCGGCGGTAGATGCCGCGGCTGGCGGTGGCGGCCCACAGGCGCCCGGCGTTGTCCTCGGTCATGGTGACAAAGGGCTGGTGCGCCGATATTTTCATCGGGCTGAAGAAATTGTCGTCCGAGGGGTTGTATTTGCAGAATCCCCAGTTGGTGAGCACGAAAATTTCGCCCTGACGGGTGCGGTAGATGTGGTTCACCGAGTTGGAAACCAGCGAATAAGGCACCGTGGGGCTGTAGGTGTAGCTTTTCTGCTCCCCGGTGTGGGTGTTGTAGTGGATCAGGCCGTCGTGGCGGGTGCCGATCCACAGCTCGTCGCCGTGGGCCACTATCGAAGTCACTTCGGGCGCGCCCTCCAGGGTTATGGCGTGCGGATTGTAGGTGTTGGTCTCGGCGTTGTAGTAGCCGATGCCTTCCGACGAGCCTGTCCACACTCCCCGGCCGTTGTCGGTGGCGCGCAGGGTGTTGGCGGGGGTGGGGAGTCCGCGGGGCGATGTCAGCCCGATGGTCTGGAAGTCGGCGGGCTTGAGAAATAGGTTGCTGACGCCGCCGCCCGAGGTGGTCAGCAGCAGCGAGCCGTCGGTGTCGTGGGCGATGTTGGTGACGCGGTCGTCCGAGATGGCGCCGTCGCCCATTGTCGACGGCCGTGTCACTCGGTTATACTGCCCCGTGGAGGGGTCGAAGCTCCAGAGCCCGTCGTCGGTGCCGAGCAGCAGCGTGGAGTCGTCGCCCGGCGCTATCACGTTGATTTCGCCGCCGGGCACCGCCGACGCGGCGCGGCTGATGGTGCGCGACGAGGTGTTGTAGCGGAAAAGTCCCTCACGGGTGGCGAAAAACACGTCGCGGCCCAGTGCGCAGAGGCGCAGGGTGTTTTTGTCGCCGTTGTAGTCGGGGAGCGCCACAGTTTCGAGGTAACCGCCCGAGGTGTTGAATATCAACACGTTTCCGCTCGGGTCAATGGTGTAGACGCGCTTGTCGGCGCCGACGGTCATGTCGGAGAAAAATGAGTTCAGTCGGCTGTTCTGTATCAGTGTGGAGTCACTGAGATCATATACGAAAAAGCCCTGGCCGTGGGTGAGGATCCAGATGTGGCGGTCGTCGGCGGCCATGATTTTGTTGACGGGGGCGGTGACCTTCACGTTGTAGCGGGTGCGGTCGGGGAAGGGGAGGATTTCGTTGGTGTCGCGGCGGAATATCGCCAGCCCCGACGTGCCGCCGAACCATATGTTGTCGCCATGCTCCCAAAGGGTGCTCACGCCGTTGCCCTCGGTGTCGTGGCCGTTGCCGAGATTCGACGGGAAGACCATGCGGCCGTTGCCGTCGTAGCAATAGAGGCCTGTGAACGTGCCCACCCATATGAACCCGAAGCGGTCGCGCAGGGCGCAGAGGCTGTTCTTGCCCTTGGCCACGTCGGTGTTGATCACCTCGGCGAAACCTGGCGAAGGATGTGCTGAGACCCGTAAAGCACTTGAGAATGAGAGGAGCAGGGTGATGGTATATATGATGCTTCTCTGAAGCTTGTTCATGGTGAATAATGTTGGGTTTACCCGCATTTTTGGTTAGCTGATGCAGGAAGAAGAATGGCTTTGGGTCAGATATTGCAAAGTTACAACAAAAAAATGACACAGCCGCCGTAATCCCCCAAAAATAGTATTATGTAATCAGGCGGCTTATGGGGCGGCTTATGGGGCGGCGACTTTCCAGTCGCCGTTTTTCAGGAAAAATAGTATTATTTAATAAGGCGGCTGGAAAGCCGCCTTTCCACAATGCCTTTCCGCAATGCCTCTCCGCAATGCCTCTCCACAATGCCTCTCCACAATGTTTAATGTTAAATTGTATTTTCCTTTATGCAGGAGGGTATAAGTAATTGATATTTTAAGTGTTCGCGCGCACGCGTAGGCTGAGGCATGCTATGACCGAAAAATGATACTAAATGAACGATTTTTTGTGGCTTTTTAACAATTTATGCAGTTATTTTGCATCCGTAAACAAGTCTCCGGACGAGTGCATCTCCGCCCGGCGGCTCGACAACCCTAACAATAACATAATTTCGAACCGTTACTTAACCAAATTCTTTAACCGATTTCACTAACCCATCAATCCCATTTCTTCACTATTTAACAAACCTGTAACCCTCCCTGTAAACCAACAATTCAACGAACAAATCAACTTAAAAATAATGTCATGAAATTGAAAAGATTACCCTTCTTTTGCAAATCCATGCTGGCAGCTCTCTGCCTGCTGGGCGCGGGGATGACTTTCACGTCGTGCGACGATGACTCGGAAGATCTCACTCAGGTCGACCGCGGTGCGCCGTTCGACCCTTCACAGCCTGTGTACATCACGAGCTTCACCCCCACCACCGGCGGCTACCAGGACCGTATCATCATCTATGGCAGCAACTTCGGTATCGTCAAGGAAAATGTTAACCTCACCATCGGTGGAAAGCCCGTGGTGATCGCCACTATCCGCGACAACGCCATCTACGGCTATGTGCCCTCCACCGCCTACGACAATGTCGAGACTGACACCGATGCCGAAGGCAACGAGGTAAACAAATTCACCGGCGAAATGCACATCGTGGTCAGCGACGGCAACGGCAACACGCAGGAAGCCACCGCTCCCGGTATATTCACTTATACTCCTAAGAAAGTTGTCGGCACCCTCTGCGGCTCCTCCAACGACTATGAGACCCAGGGCGAGGTGTTCGGCTCCTTCGAGGAGGCCCGCGGCTTCGCCTACGAGACCACCATGGAATTCGACCCCGAGGATCCCGACATGCTCTACATGCCCTACGACATGATCCCCGGCTGGATGCCCAACGGCGGCGCATGGGGCGGCTACATCGTGAAAATCGATTTCAAGAACCAGCGCGTGGAGCGCGCCATCAGCGCCTCGAAATTCGGCAACCGACGCCTCAACGACATCACCTTCACCAAAGACGGCCAGTATATGGTGGCTTCGGCCTGCGCCTGGGACCAGCAGGAACGCACCCCCGCCATCTATATGATCAAGCGTGACGCCAAGGGCGGATTCTCCGACAATTCCGACATCCAGATCGCATGCCGCTTCAACGCTTCAAACGGTATCTGCACTCATCCCGTCAACGGCGAGATCTACTTCTTCGGCTATCCCAACGCCAACCTCCTCCGCTTCGACCCCGAAGACTATTTCGCAGGCGTTGAAGCCGGCACATGGACCGGTCTGCAGGCCGACGGCGCCTACGAAGAGGTGTTCCGCGTGTTCGACGTGAACTACACCTCATGGCTGGCCATGCACCCCTCGGGCAACTACATGTATATCACCTGCGACAACATGCACTCGATCTATCGCTCGGATTATGACTGGGATGCCAAGACCTTCACCACTCCCTACGTGGCTGCCGGTACTCTGGGTGGCTACGGTTACAAGGATGCTGTGGGCAGCGAAGCCCGTCTGGCATGCCCCCATCAGGGCTGCTGGGTTCCCAACCAGCAATATATCGACGAGGGTCGTGCCGACATCTACGACTACTATTTCGCCGACTCGGGCAACTACTGCATACGTAAGCTCACCCCCGACGGCGTAGTCTCCACAGTGGCAGGCCGCGGCCAGTCGACCGACGGCAATCTCTGGGGAATAGAAGATGGCGACCCGCGCGCCGATGCCCGCTTCCGCGACATCCACGGCATGGCTTACGACGCCAAGCGCGACCGCATCTACACCTGCGACCCCTGCAACTACCGCATCCGCTACTACGGCCTTGACTCCGTGGTCGACGAAAACACCGGTGACGACAACGGTGATAATGGCGACAACGGCGACAACGGCGACAACGCCGAGCCCCAGGGTGCCAAATTTCCCCCTCTGAAGCCTGCCGCACAATGACTTCAGTCATAACCAATCTTCAAATCACGCTCTTCTAACCTGAAATAACATGAAAGAACGATTAATCACGCTTTTGGCGGCTGCGACGCTCACGTCGGGGCTGGCAATGGCCAAGATATATTCCGGTGCGGTAATCTCGTCGAGCGACGGCGAGCCTCTCGCCGGTGCAACTGTAATGGTCAAAGGAACAAGCGTCGGCGTATCGACCGACCTCGACGGCCGATTCGAGATCGATGTGCCCGACAACGGAAAGTTCCTCGTTGTCAACTATCTGGGCATGGAGCCCCAGGAACTCAACGTTCGCACCCTCGACCCCGCCGGCACCACAGTGCGCCTCGACGAGAAGCGCACCGCCCTTGAGGAAGTGGTGGTAACCGGTATGGGTGCCCGTAAGAAAATCACCGTGACCGGCGCCGTGACCAACGTCAACGTCGAGGACATGAAGCACTCCTCCACCTCCAACCTCTCCAACGCCCTGGCAGGTAACGTGCCGGGTATCATCGCCCGTCAGACCTCAGGTCAGCCCGGTAAGAACAAATCGGAGTTCTGGATCCGCGGTATCTCCACCTTCGGCGCCGGCTCGTCGGCCTACATCCTCGTCGACGGTTTCGAACGCGAGAGCATCGACGACCTCAACATCGAGGATATCGAGACTTTCACCGTGCTTAAGGACGCCTCTGCAACCGCCATCTACGGTTCAAAAGGTGCAAACGGCGTTGTGCTCATCACCACCAAGCGAGGCAAGGCATCGAAACTCAATGTCAACGTGAAGTTCGAGGCCCAGTACAACACCCGCACCAAGATGCCCGAGTTTGTCGACGGCCCCACCTACGCATCGCTGCTCAACGAGGCCCGCGTGACCCGTTCGGAAGGCTCCTACTTCTCGCCCACAGAGATTGAGCTGTTCAACAACGGTCTCGACCCCGACCTCTATCCCAATGTCGACTGGACCGACCTGCTTCTGAAGGATGGCGCCATGAGCTACCGCGTCAACGCCAACATCTCGGGCGGCGGCAGCACCGCACGCTACTACGCTTCGATCAGCTACGTCAACGACGAGGGTATGTACAAGACCGACAAGACCCTGCGCGACCGCTACAACACCAATGCCAACTACTCGCGCTGGAACTACCGTCTGAACCTCGACATCGACCTCTCCAAGACCACCCTGCTGCGTTTAGGCACATCGGGCGACCTCTCGAACCGCAACTTCCCCGGCAACGACACCGACACATGGAGAAACCTCTTCGGTTTCAACGCCACCTCGTCGCCTATCATGTATTCCGACGGCCGCATACCCCAGAGTGTCGCCACCGGCGACTGGAACCCCTGGGTGGTGACCACACAGTGCGGCTACGGTCAGCAGTGGAACAACAATGTGCAGAACAATATCTCTCTTGACCAGGATCTCCGCTTCGTCACTCCCGGCCTGAAGTTCAGCGCTCGTTTCGGCTACGATACCTACAACACCAACACCATCACCCGCAACAAGCGTCCCGAGCAGTGGCGCGCCACCGGTCGCGACAAGGCCACCGGCGAGCTCATCTACAACGGCCACACCGAAGCGGCGGAGATGGGTCAGTCGTCTTATGCCACCGGCGAGCGCCGCATCTTCCTCGACATGCTCCTCAACTACGACCGCTCTTTCAACAAGGTGCACAATGTAGGCGCCAACGTCAAGTTCACCTACACATCCAACACCATGACCCAGCAGCTCTCCGACGATATCAAGGATGGTATCGCCAAGAAGAATGTGGCTCTTGCAGGTCAGATCCTCTATAACTTCGACTACCGCTACTTCGTCGACTTCAACTTCGGTTACAACGGCTCGGAGAACTTCGCCGACCACCACCGCTTCGGTTTCTTCCCCGCCGTGTCGGCCGCGTGGAACCTCAAGCGCGAGCACTTCATGGACAATGTGACCTGGCTCGACATGTTCAAGATCCGCTACAGCTGGGGTAAGGTAGGTAACGACAACCTCGGCGATGCCAACGGCAACCAGATCCGCTTCCCCTATCTCTACACCCTCGGAGCTATCGACGGCCGCCAGTACAACTTCGGTACCTGGAACACCCCCTCGTCCGACATCTTCTCGAAAGGCTGGCACTACACCTCCATGGCATCGCCTCAGGTGACCTGGGAAGTTGCAAAAAAGCAGGACGTTGGTCTCGACCTTGCTCTGTTCAACAACTCCTTCTCGCTGACCGTTGACTACTTCCACGAGAAACGCGACGGCATCTTCATGCAGCGTAAGTATCTGCCCGCCATCCTCGGTCTGGAATCATCTCCCTACGCCAACGTAGGCTCCGTGAAATCGGAGGGCTTCGACGGCTTCTTCCGCTACGAGCAGCGCTTCGGCGAGGTGATGACCACCCTGCGCGGCAACTTCACCTACTCCAAGAGCACCATCCTCAACTACGACGTGGAGAACAGCACCTATCCCTATCAGTATCAGACCGGCTACCGTGTAAATCAGGTGCGCGGTCTCGTGGCCGAGGGTCTTTTCCGCGACTACGACGACATCCGCAACTCTCCCAAGCAGACCTACGGCTCCGTGATGCCCGGCGATATCAAGTATAAGGATGTCAACGGCGACGGCATTGTCGACGACAACGACATCGTGGCCATCGGCGCAACCTCCACCCCCAACCTCATCTACGGTGTGGGTCTGTCGGTGCAGTGGCGCGGCTTCGACTTCAACGTTCTCTTCCAGGGCGCAGGCAAATCCTCGATGCTCATCAACGGCAAGGCTGTCTACGCATTCTCCGAAGGCCGCTGGGGCCAGGTGCTCAAAGGTCTTATGGACGACCGCTACGTCGACGCCCAGACCGCCGCTCTGCTCGGCATCCCCGCCAACGAGAACACCAACGCCTCCTTCCCCCGTCTGATCTTCAACGACGCAGCTCAGGTTGGTTCCGGCGGTACCGACAGCCGCTTCAGCTGGAACAACTTCCGTGCTTCCTCCTACTGGCTGCGCGACATCAGCTACTTCCGCCTGAAGAACCTCGAGGTGGGTTACTCGCTCCCCTCCAACTTAATGCAGCGTCTGCACCTCTCCTCGTGCCGCTTCTACTTCCAGGGCACCAACCTGTGCACATGGTCGTCGTTCGACCTCTGGGATCCCGAAATCGGCTCATCCAACGGCGAGGCCTACCCGCTCACACGTGCTTTCACTCTCGGCGTGCAAATCAACTACTAATCTCCGGCTATCATGAAAAAACATTTATATAAGACTCTGATCGCTTCCGCAGGCCTGCTGGCCACAATGGCTGCCTGCGACTCCGATCTCGACTCCGACAAATACTTCGAGGACCGATCCACTCTGGAGTCTGTCTTCTCCAGCGTGGACCAGACCAACCAGTGGCTCTCGCGCGGATACTATTATCTCACCGATTACCTTGTTGACTGCGCCACCAACGAAAACGGCGGCAAGCGCTTCTGGGTTTATGCCGACGACGTCTATTTCGGCGACCGCGACGGCGACATCACCGGTACGGCTGCCGGCGGCGACTCCTGGGGTAACTTCCACCAGGGTCTCTATGACGAAAACTACGGCGCCGGCTACTGGGAGCAGGCCTACAAGGGTATCTTCCAGGCTTCGGTCTTCATCCACAATGTCGACCGAAACACCCAGCTCACCGAGGCAGAGCGCCTCGACATGAAGGGTCAGGCCCGCTTCCTGCGCGCCTACTGCTACTGGATGCTCCTGCGCCACTACGGTCCCGTGCCCATCCTCCCCGACGAGGGTGCCGACTACACCAAGGACTATGAGGAACTTTCATATCCCCGCCGCCCCTACGAGGAGGTTGCGCAGTTCATCGCTTCCGAGATGCTGCAGGCATCGAACGAACTCCAGACATGGAGCCGCTTCTGGGGCAACTCAGCTGCCACCGATGTGTGCCGCCCCACTAAGGGTGCCGCTCTGGCAGTGCGCGCTCTGGCCTACGTATTCGCCGCATCTCCCCTTGCCAACGGCCAGCTGGCAAACGGCGAGCATGAGGGCGTGGTGACCGACGCCTTCGCCAAAAATTTCCGTAACCGCGACGGCGAGGCTCTGCTGGGTCTCAACTACGACGAATCGAAATGGGCACGTGCCGCCGCCGCTCTGCGCGACGTGATCGAGTGCCCCGCCAACTACGAGCTTTTCCACATGGGTGTGCAGACTATCGACAACAAGACCGCCGGCTATCCCAAGACCATCACCCCCTTCAAGGATGGTGACTTCTCGGAAAAGAACTGGCCCGACGGCTATGCCGACATCGACCCCTACCTCTCCTACCGCGACCTCTTCAACAGCGTGGCTGAGATCAACTGCGCCGAGGTGATCTTCACCCGCGGCTATGTGGCCGGATCTAATGACATGGGCTACCGTCACGGCACTGTTGACGGCTTCGTGCCTCACCAGCTCCCCGCTACCATGAACGGCTTCAACTCGCACGGCATGACCCAGAAGATGGTCGACGCTTACTATATGAAGGATGGTTCCAACGCTCCCGGCGCCAACAGCGAATGGGGCCGCGGCGATGGCACAGCCCGTCCCACCGGCTTCACCACCAACGCCCGCGGCAAATATCCCTACACCAAGTATCCCCCGCTGGGTCAGGATGTGTCGATGCAGTATGCCAACCGCGAACCCCGCTTCTATGCTTCTGTCGGTTTCAACGGTTCATACTGGTGGAACCAGAGCCAGAATGTGTCGAACCACTATCAGCAGATTTTCTACTACCGTGGCGGTGGCAACGGCTACACCAACAACTGCTACCACCTGCGCAACGGCATCGGCATGAAGAAATGGATTCACCCCGAAGATTTCCGCGACGTGCGCTCGGGCAGCGACTATGCCGACATCAAGCACCACTGGGAACCCGCCATCCGCTATGCCGACATCCTGCTCCTCTACGCAGAGTGCATCAACGAGCTTAACGGATCCTACACCTACAGCAACTACAACAACACCGAGACTTACACTCTCTCACGCGACATCAATGAAATCAAGCGCGGCATTCGCCCCGTGCGCATCCGCGGCGGTGTGCCCGACTTCAAGCCCGAAGTCTACGCCTCGCAGAGCGAATGCCGCAAGAGCATCAAGCGCGAGCGCATGATCGAGCTGGTCAGCGAGGGTAAGCGCTACTACGACCTGCGCCGCTGGATGGACGCTCCCGTCGAGGAGAATATCCCCGTCTATGGCTGCAACGTGCTCATGACCGCCAAGCAGCGCGATGCTTTCCAGGAAGTTGTACCCTGCTATGCTCTCCCGACCACTTTCACCGACAAGATGTATTTCTGGCCCATCTCCTTCTCCGAGCTCAAGCGCAACCGCAACCTCGTGCAGGCTCCCGGCTGGAAACTGCAGGACTAATTCAAAATTTGTACACAACTCATAACCGAGTACACTATTATGTCAAAGACCAAATCAATACTGACTGCCTGCGTGCTTGCCGCATCCGCCATGTCGCTCATGTCGTCGTGCAACGACGACTGGAAGGATGAGCAGTACGTACAATATATCAGCTTCAAGGCGCCTATCGACGACAGCTGGCCCCGCACCGGCGTCACCACCGTCTACGTGCCTTTCACCCGCCTCAACGACGACGGCACTCCCCGCTACGGCGCCGAAGGCGAGTCGAGCTATCAGCTCCCCGTGCTCGTGGCCGGCTCAACCGACAACGAGAATGACCTCAATGTCAACATCGCCCACAGCGACACGCTCCCCATCCTCAACTACGAGCGCTTCGGTACCCGCGAAGAGCTTTATTACAAGGATATGAGCGAATACGCAACTGTGCCCACCTCGATCTTTATCCCCAAGGGGCAGAACAAGGCGCTGCTCGACATCCGAATGCACTTCCAGAACCTCGACATGCGCGACCGCTATGTGCTCCCGCTGACCATCGCTCCGGGTGAAGGCTACCAGCGCAATCCCCGCAAGAACTATGCCACCGCCATGCTCCGCATCTACCCCTACAACAATTATTCGGGTAACTTCCAGGCGAGCAACACACAGTTCTTCATCGTCGACGCCAACAATCCCGACAATGAGCCGGGCGCTATGTCGACCGTAATGAGCTACGCTGTGGATGACAACACCTGCTTCATCTATGCCGGCAAGTTCTCCGAACTTTCCATGGACCGTCATCCCTACAAGATCTATTTACACTTCAACGCCATCGACGACAACCACGGTACGATCACCATGGACGCCGAGGAGCCCGACATCAACTTCGTGCAGAACAAAGTCGCCCGTTATCAGATTGTATGGACACAGGATGAGGTGCAGGACTTCCTGAAATACTACAACGTGATCATCACCGACATAGACTACAACTTCGACGACATCACCACCTCGCCCGGACGCATCATCACCTACAACGTGCGCGGCGGCATGACGATGCAGCGCAGACTCAACATGCAGAAGCCCGTCGAGGACCAGATCGAATTCTAATCCCCTCCCTCAGGCTGCCTCAGCCTGACACCCCTGATACAACCAAACCGCAGACTTCCCCAAGTCTGCGGTTTGTTGCATATAATCCACCAAAATTTATTATTAAATAATTACGCCAGCTTGTGAGGCTGCAGCTTGTGGAGCGGATTGTGGAGCGGATTGTGGAGCGGCAGATTGTGAAGCGGCAGATTGTGGAGCGGCGGCTTTCCTGCCGCCGTTTCATAAAAACCAGAAACCACATCTTTTATAAACAAGTTTTATAAACAGGCGGCTGGAAAGCCGCCTCCCCACAATCTGCCTCCCGCCTGAATATACAATGTATTTAACTGGATATACAATGTATTTAAGTTGTGGAGAGGCTTATATGGGGCGGCGGCTTTCCTGCCGCCGTTCATCAGCCGGTTCATTAAATCATAGTGAAAAAACGGTGGAAAGAGACGGGAATGCGGGATTTTTTTCGTAATTTTGCACTCTGATACAGAAAATTACTTCAACATGAAAAAACTCGAGCACCTTCTCGCTGAAAAGCTGCTGAATATCAGCGCTATCAAGCTGCAGCCCGATATGCCTTTCACCTGGGCTTCGGGCTGGAACTCCCCCATATACACCGACAACCGCAAGACGCTTTCCTATCCCGAGATCCGCACTTTCATCAAGACTGAGCTGTGCCGCCTGATTATGGAAAACTTCGAGCGCCCCGATGCTGTGGCCGGTGTGGCTACAGGCGCTATCGCCCAGGGTGCCCTCGTTGCCGACAACATGGGTCTGCCCTATGTGTATGTGCGTTCGGCTCCCAAGGACCACGGTCTGGAGAATCTTATCGAGGGTAACCTCTCGCTGGGTCAGAAGGTGATCGTGATCGAGGATCTTGTCTCCACCGGCAAAAGCTCGCTGAAAGCTGCCGAGGCTATCCGCCAGAGCGGTGCCGAGGTGATCGGCATGGTGGCGATGTTTACCTACGGTTTCCCTCAGGCCGATGAGGCTTTCAAGGAGGCCGGTATCAAGCTGATGACTCTGTCGAACTACAACGCGCTGCTCGAGGCTGCCCTCCGCACCGGCTTCATCGCCGACAAGGATGTGGAGACTCTGCGTCAGTGGCGCCAGGATCCCGCCAACTGGGTGCCTGACATCAAGAAACAGGACTGAGCGCGTCGCCGCCCCCATCAGTAACGTAAATTATCAGATCAATCAAATGTCGACTTATGCAAGCAAGCCTGCGGCTGTGAGCCGCAGCGCCGAGGATATTTTCGCACGTTTCAGCGACATGACGCGCCTGCAGGAGCAGCTCGACCGGCTCCCCGCCGATCAGCGCGCCAAGGTGGGCGAAGTGGAGTTCACCCCCGATTCGCTGAAGATTTCCACACCTCAGGTGGGCGACATCAAATTCGTGATTCTGCGCCGCGAGGCTCCCGCGACTGCCGAGGGCACGCCGGGCAAGGTGGTTTTCGGCACGGAGTCGTCGCCGGTGCCTCTGACCATGGAGGTCGATATCACGCCCGTTGACGCGGCTTCGTGCTCGGTGACGACGCAGATTGATGTGGAGCTGCCTGTGTTTGCCCGCGCTATTGTGGGGCCGCAGCTTCAGAAAGCCGCCGACCGCTTCGGCGAGCTGATCTCGGGGCTGGCCATGTGAGTGAGGCCGTCGGCTGGATTACGGCGGCTGGAAAGCCGCCGCCCCACAGGCCTCAACGCAGCCTTTACCACAAGCCTCCACGCAGACTTCTATACAGCCCCGGTGAATCAATAACAACAGGCCTGCTGAATACCAAAGGGTTTTCAGCAGGCCTGTGGTTTTTAGGGATTTTATATGCAGTTTATTTGCAGTTGCAGGTGTCGTCGCAGTGGCAACCGCCTGAGGTGTTGTCGCAGTTGCAGTCGCTGTCGCAATGGCAGTCGCCAGAGCCGCAGTGGCAGCCGTGGGCGGGGTGGAGCTCTTCGGGGGTGGCGTCGCGGACGGCGAGGATGGTGCCGTCGAAGCGCACGGCGCTCCCTGCCAGGGGATGGTTGAAGTCGAGGACCACACTGTCGGGTTTCACTTCTTTCACGAGGCCGTTGATGCGGAAGCCGTCGGCGGTCATCATGGGCACGTAGGCGCCGGGCACGATGTATTCGTCGTCAAATTTGCCGTCGACCAGGAAGAGGTCTTTTTCGAGGGTGGCGATCTGCTCGGGGTCGTAGGGGCCGAAAGCTTCGTCGGCGGTGGCGGTGACGTTGAATTTCGAGCCGATCTCGAGGCCGTCGATTGCTTTTTCGAGGGGTTCGATCATGCCTCGGGTCACGCCGAAGATGATTTTTTCGGGGTCGGATTTGTCGGTCTGATGCATTAGTTTTTCGGAGCCGTCGGGGTTGACCTTGTAGAGGTCGTAGCCCAGCTCCACATATTTTCCGGGAACGATTTTTTCCATATTTCTAAAGTGTTAAGTATTTCTGAAGAATTGAATTATCTGAGGTGTTGCGGGTTACGGGGATATTAAGCGTTGTTTTGATTCTGCTCGCCGGGGAGGGCGAGGATGTCGTGCAGGAGCGCCACGGCTGCCTCTACGGAGGGGATATTGGAGAACGCGAAGGAGCGTTTGCCCGAGGCGTTCTCGCGGATTTTCACGCTGTCGAGATGGCTCTGCAGGTAGGCTATCATGCGGCCGAACATGGGCGACTGATAGTAGGCCTGGTTTGAGGAGTCGACAAAATAGGTGTACATCACACCCTGCTTGAGCACCACTTTCTCAATGCCGAGCTGGCGGGCGAGGCGGCGTAGGCGCGGCACGCGGGTGAGTTCGGCGGCTTCGGGTGGTATCTTGCCGAAGCGGTCGACCAGACGCGAGCGGAATTCGCGGATGTCCATCTCGCGCTCCATGGAGTCGAGCTCGCGGTAGAGGGCTATGCGCTCGCTTTCCTGCGGCACGTAGCTTGCGGGGAGGAGCAGCTCGAGATCGCTCTCGATCACGCAGTCGGCCACGAATTCGGTGTTGTCCTCCTCGGAGTCGCCATGCTCCTCATGTGTAAACGTTCCGGCGAACTCTTCGGTTCGAAGCTCGGTGACGGCCTCCTTGAGGATTTTCTGGTATGTCTCGTAGCCGAGGTCGGCGATGAAGCCGCTCTGCTCGGCGCCCAGGAGGTTGCCGGCGCCGCGGATGTCGAGGTCCTGCATGGCGATGTGGATGCCCGAGCCGAGATCGGAGAACCCCTCGATGGCCTGCAGACGGCGGCGCGCCACGGGTGTGAGGGGCGCACCGGGGGGCACCATGAGATAGCAGAACGCCTTGCGGTTGCTGCGGCCCACGCGTCCGCGCAGCTGATGCAGCTCGGAGAGGCCGAAATTCTGGGCATTGTTGACAATCATGGTGTTGACGTTGGGCATGTCGATGCCGCTTTCCACGATTGTAGTGGCGATCATCACGTCGTAGTCGTGATTGGTGAAGTCGAGGATGGCGCGTTCGAGCTGTTCGGGGGGCATCTGTCCGTGGGCCACGACCACGCGGGCGTCGGGCACCACGCGCCGCACCATGTTTTCGAGCGTGGCGAGCCCCTCGATGCGGTTGTTGATGATAAACACCTGACCGTTGCGCGACATCTCGAAGTTGAGCGCCTCGGCGAGGAGATCGTCGGTGAGCGAGTTCACCGAGGTGAGGATTGGGTAGCGGTTGGGGGGCGGCGTGGTGATCGAGGAGAGGTCGCGGGCGCCCATGAGCGAGAACTGGAGGGTGCGCGGTATGGGGGTGGCCGACATGGTGAGGGTGTCGACCGAAGTCTTCATCTGCTTGAGTTTCTCCTTGACGGCGACGCCGAATTTCTGCTCCTCGTCGATGACGAGCAGCCCCAGGTCCTTGAACTTCACATCCTTGCCCACGAGTTTGTGGGTGCCCACGAGGATGTCGATCTTCCCCTCGGCAAGGTCGGCGAGGATTTCGCGTGTCTGGCGGGCGGTGCGGGCGCGGGAGAGGTATTCCACCCTCACGGGGAAATCTTTCAGACGGTCGCGGAAGGTGTTGAAGTGCTGCCAGGCGAGCACTGTGGTGGGCACCAGCACGGCCACCTGCTTGCCGTCGATGGCTGCCTTGAAGGCGGCGCGGATGGCGATTTCGGTCTTGCCGAACCCCACGTCGCCGCAGATGAGGCGGTCCATGGGCCGGGGCGACTCCATGTCGGCCTTCACGTCGCGTGTGGCGGTGAGCTGGTCGGGGGTGTCCTCGTAGATAAACGATGCCTCCAGCTCGTGCTGCAGATAGCTGTCGGGCGAGAACTGGAATCCCTTTTCCTCCTTGCGGGCGGCATAGAGGCGGATAAGGTCGCGGGCGATATCCTTGAGTTTCGACTTGGTGCGCTCCTTCATGCGGTTCCACGCACCGGAGCCGAGCTTGTTGATTGTGGGTTCCACACCCTCCTTGCCGCGGTATTTGGCGAGCTTGTGCAGATTGTGGATGGAGACGAAGATGCAGTCGTTGTTTTTGTAGATGAGCTTGATCATCTCCTGCGTGGTGCCGTTGACGCGGGTGCGCAGCAGGCCGCCGAACTTGCCCACGCCATGGTCGACATGCACGATGTAGTCGCCCGTCTCGATGCTCGAAAGTTCTTTGAGCGAGAGGGCCAGACGCCCCGAGCGCGCGCGGTCGCTGCGAAGCGAATATTTGTGGAAGCGGTCGAAAATCTGGTGGTCGGTGAAGAGGCAGAGCTTCAGGGCGTTGTCGGCGAAACCCTCGTGCAGGGTAGCCTCGGCGGCGGTGAAGGGTATGTTTTCGCCCCGCTCCTCGAAGATGGCCTTGAGGCGGAGCGCCTGCTTGGGCGAGTCGGTGAGCAGGAAGATGGAGAAGCCGTCGGCCAGATATTTCTCAAGCTCGCGGGCGAGCAGATCGAAATTCTTGTGGAAAAGCCCCTGCGGCGAGCATCGGAAGTCGATGGCGTCGAGGTCGGAGGTGGAGGGCGCGCCGGCGGTGAACTGCATCATGGCGAACGAGGGGAGCCGGGAGGCGAAGCGGTCGTAGTCGATGAGCTGCCTGAGGGCGTCGGCGTCACCCTCGCCGGCATATTGCGCCGACGCGGAGAATGAGCGGGAGCAGATCTCCTCGATGCGTGCGAGCATGGCGCGGCTGTCGCGGCAGATAATCAGGGTGTCCCCGGGGATGAAGTCGAGGATGCTGCCTGCGCTGTCGCCGCCGGTGACGTCGGCAGTTATGGCCACTGAGTCGGCCTTCTGCTCCGAGAGCTGCGTCTCCACGTTGAAGAAGCGGATGGAGTCGATTTCGTCGCCGAAGAGGTCGATGCGCACGGGCAGCTCCGAGGCGTAGCCGAAGATGTCGATGATTGAGCCGCGGATGGCGAACTGCCCCGGCTCGTAGACATAGTCGACGGTGGTGAAACCGTTGTCGACGAGCCATTTGCGGGTGTCGGTGAGGTCGATTTCGTGGCCGGTGACGAAGTTGACTGTGCGGTCGGTCAGCTCGGTGCGCGATGCCACTTTCTCGGCCATGGCCTCGGGGCAGGTGACCACGAAGCGGAGAGCCGGGTCGGTGGTCCAGTGGCTCAGCGCCTCGGTGCGGAGAATCTGCTGGGGCGGGTCGGGCTGGCCATAACGGATGTCGCGGCGGTAGCCCGAAGGGAAAATCATCACGGCCTGCTCGCCGAGGATGCGTGCCAGGTCGTTGTAGAGATATCCGGCGGCGTCCATGTCGTCGGCCACCACCAGCGTGGGGAGGGCTGTGGCGGCTTCGGGGGTGCGCAGGGCCATGCCGCCAAGGAGCAGCGAGGGGGATGAGCCGGCCAGACCGGCCAGAGTGACAGGCCGGCCCGAGCGGGCCAGCTGCAGCGCGCGCTCCATGGCTGCGGCCCGGGCGTCGGTGACAAACCTGCGGGCCAGCTGCGCCAGAGTGGTGCCGGCGGCATTTGCCGGCCGGCGATTTTCGTCGGTGTCGGGGGATTTTGAGGGCATTGTTGGTTATCTACACTGCAAAAGTAACAATTTTTTCGGCAAATTAGCTTTCATTATGGTTGAAAAATACGCCTAAATAAATTTATTATTAAATTGTTAGCTGAAATCGGAAAATAATGCGTATCTTTGCACGATAAAAACCCTGTACCAATCGCTACAACGTTAAAATTCAACATAAACTGTTTTTTCTAACTATTATGAGTAAAGAAAAAAAATTCCTTACCTGTGATGGTAACCAGGCTGCCGCGCACGTGTCATACATGTTCTCGGAAGTGGCCGCAATCTACCCCATCACCCCTTCATCGACTATGGCAGAATATGTCGACGAGTGGGCAGCCGCAGGTCGCAAGAACATTTTCGGCGAGACCGTTCTCGTGCAGGAAATGCAGTCGGAAGGCGGTGCCGCCGGTGCCGTCCATGGCTCGCTCCAGGCAGGAGCGCTCACTACCACATACACCGCATCGCAGGGCTTACTGCTGATGATCCCCAACATGTACAAGATCGCAGGCGAACAGCTCCCCTGCGTGTTCCATGTATCGGCCCGTACGCTCGCCAGCCACGCGCTGAGCATCTTCGGTGACCACCAGGACGTGATGTCGGTGCGTCAGACCGGCTTCGCCATGCTCTGCGAAGGCTCCGTGCAGGAGGTTATGGACCTGTCAGGCGTGGCTCATCTGGCCACAATCAAAAGCTCCATCCCCTTCGTCAACTTCTTCGACGGCTTCCGCACCAGCCATGAGATCCAGAAGATAGAGATGATCGAGCAGGACCAGCTCGAACCGCTGCTCGACCGCGAGGCTCTGGCCCGCTTCCGTCAGCGCGGCCTCACCCCTCAGGCTCCCGTGATGCGCGGTATGGCCGAGAACGGCGACGTTTTCTTCCAGCACCGCGAGGCAAGCAACCCCGCCTACGACGCCGTCCCCGCAATCGTCGAGGACTACATGAAGAAGATTTCCGAAATCACCGGCCGTAAATACGACCTCTTCACATACTACGGCGCCGAAGATGCCGAAAACGTGATCATCGCCATGGGCTCCGTGACCCAGGCCGCCAAAGAGGCCATCGACTTCCTCATGAGCGAAGGCAAGAAAGTGGGTCTGGTGAGCGTTCATCTCTACCGTCCCTTCTCGGCCAAGCACTTCCTGGCTGCCGTGCCTGCCACCTGCAAGCGCATCGCCGTGCTCGACCGCACCAAGGAACCGGGCGCCAACGGCGAACCTCTCTACCTCGACGTCAAAGAGTGCTTCTACGGCAAGGAGAACGCCCCCCTTATCGTCGGCGGCCGCTACGGTCTGGCCTCGAAGGACACCACTCCCGCCCAGATCATCGGCGTATACGAGAACCTCGAGCTGCCCATGCCCAAGGATCACTTCACCGTGGGCATCGTCGACGACGTGACCTTCACCTCGCTGCCTCTGCCCGAGGAGATCGCCCTCGGCGACAAGTCGACCTATGAAGCCAAGTTCTACGGCCTCGGCGCCGACGGCACCGTGGGCGCCAACAAGAACTCGGTGAAGATCATCGGCGACAACACCGACAAATATTGCCAGGCATACTTCGCCTACGACTCCAAGAAGTCGGGCGGTTTCACCTGCTCGCACCTCCGCTTCGGCGACGCGCCCATCCGCTCGACCTATCTGGTCAACACTCCCAACTTCGTGGCATGCCACGTGCAGGCCTACCTGCACATGTACGATGTGACCCGCGGTCTGCGCGACAACGGCACATTCCTGCTCAACACCATCTGGGAGGGCGACGAACTGGCCAAGAACCTCCCCAACAAGGTCAAGAAATATTTCGCCGACCACAACATCACCGTCTACTACATCAACGCCACCAAGATCGCTCAGGAAATCGGTCTGGGCAACCGCACCAACACCATCCTCCAGAGCGCGTTCTTCCGCATCACAGAGGTTATCCCCGTTGACCTCGCCGTTGAGCAGATGAAGAAATTCATCGTCAAGAGCTACGGCAAGAAGGGCCAGGATGTTGTCGACAAGAACTATGCTGCCGTTGACCGCGGCGGCGAATACAAGCAGCTCACCGTTGACAAGGCATGGAGCAATCTCCCCGCCGATGCCGTGGCCGCCAACGACGACCCCGAATTCATCAACAAGATTGTGCGCCCCATCAACGCACAGGACGGCGACCTCCTGAAGGTTTCCGCCTTCAAGGATATTCCCGACGGCACATGGCAGGCCGGCACCGCAGCCTACGAGAAGCGCGGTGTGGCAGCTTTCGTGCCCGAATGGGACCCCGAAAACTGCATCCAGTGCAACAAGTGCGCATATGTCTGCCCCCACGCCTCCATCCGTCCCTTCCTCCTCGACGAGAAGGAATACGAGGCAGCTCCCGCCGTGGCCAAGCATGGCATCGCCGCCATCGGCAAGCAGTTCGCAGGCATGCAGTTCATCCAGGCTGTCGACGTTCTCGACTGCCTCGGCTGCGGCAACTGCGTTGACGTATGCCCCGGCAAGAAGGGCAACAAGGCTCTCTCGATGAAGCCCCTCGAAACTCAGCTCGACATGCAGGCCGAATGGGACTACTGCATCAAGAACGTGGCTTCGAAGCAGGATCTGGTCGACATCAAGGCCAATGTGAAGAACTCGCAGTTCGCCACCCCGCTCTTCGAATTCTCCGGCGCCTGCTCGGGTTGCGGCGAGACTCCCTATGTGAAACTGATCTCGCAGCTCTTCGGCGACCACGAAATGGTGGCCAACGCCACAGGCTGCTCCTCGATCTACTCCGGCTCGGTGCCCTCCACCCCCTACACCACCAACTTCCGCGGTCACGGTCCCGCATGGGCCAACTCGCTGTTCGAGGACTTCGCTGAGTTCGGTCTGGGCATGACCATCGCCAACGAGAAGATGCAGGCACGTCTGGCCGACCTCATGGCCAAGGCTCAGGAATGCTCATGCTGCTCCGACGCAATCAAGGAGCAGGCACGCAAGTGGCTCGACAACCGCAACGACGCCGTGGCCACCCGCGAGGTCTACGAGACCATCGTGCCCCTCTGCGCTGCCTGCGACTGCGACATCTGCACCGGCATCGTGGCTCTTAAGAACTTCATCGTGAAGCGTTCGCAGTGGATCATCGCCGGCGACGGCGCCGCCTACGACATCGGTTTCGGCGGTCTCGACCACGTGCTCGCCTCGGGCAAGAACATCAACGTGCTGGTGCTCGACACCGAGGTTTACTCCAACACCGGCGGCCAGGCCTCGAAGGCTACCCCCATCGGCGCCATCGCCAAGTTTGCCGCTGCCGGCAAGCGCGTGCGCAAGAAAGACCTCGGCCTTATCGCCACCACCTACGGCTACGTCTACGCCGCCCAGGTGGCCATGGGCGCCGACCAGGCCCAGACCCTCAAGGCCATCCGCGAGGCCGAGGCCTACGACGGTCCCTCCATCATCATCGCTTACTCACCCTGTATCAACCATGGTCTGAAAGTGGGCATGGGCAAGAGCCAGGCCGAGGAGCAGCATGCAGTGGAGTGCGGTTACTGGCACCTCTGGCGCTATAATCCCGCTCTGGAGGAAGAGGGCAAGAACCCCTTCTCGCTCGACTCGAAGACTCCCGACTGGAGCAAGTTCGAGGACTTCCTCAAAGGCGAGGTGCGCTACGCTTCCGTCATGAAGCAGTATCCTGCCGAAGCTGCCGAGCTTTTCGCCGCAGCCAAGGCCAACGCACAGTGGCGCTACAACAACTACCTCCGTCTCACCCAGAGCCAGTGGGGTGTAGAGCCTTCGCCCATCGTAGAGTGATTTTCTCACCATAACTAAAAAATGCGAATCGTGCCGCAATGGCAGGATTCGCATTTTTTTGTTGTGAAATGTCTCTGTTGAGTCAATTTTTTCTGTTGAGTCAATGTAGAGTTGTGTCGACAGTCTTGGTTGACGACCGTCAGTCGGCGCGCTTGAGCAAAACCGAGCCGCCCGCAGGGGTGGTGAAGATAGCCGTGGAATCAGTGGGGTAGGCGACGGCATTCACTGCGGGAAGCACCACCGACAGCGATCTCTCCAGATCCATCTGCGGGCACATCATGCGCGTGGAGGCCAGCTCGGAGAATCCCGCGGAATCACCCTCCACCACATAGCTGCCCATGATGGTGTTGCAGTTGGTGCGGGCCACAAAGGCCGTGTCGTTCTCAAAGATAATCACGATAGGCTCGTCGGCCTCTATTGCAGTCACGTCAAGTTTCGATGACGGGTTCTGAGCCACCTCCATGATGGCCCACTTGCCGATCACGCCGGGAAGCTGAGGCACGGCCGAGGTGTCGGGTTTGCTCGAGGCGCATGCGCCGAGCATCATTGCAGCGGCGCACGCGCCGGCTGCCATTAATCCTAATTTTTTCATTGTTCTCGATTTGTTTATCTATATAACAACGGAAAGAGCGCAAAAGGTGATTTTTACAAAAATTTAACCTGCGGAAGCATACGCAACCCCGCCGGCGAGCGTTTATATATTGACATTCCTACCCCCACACCATATAATATATGCTGTCAGTAATCATCTTTATTATCATACTGTGGTTTGTGCTCCCCCCGCTGCTCCGCTGGGGCGGAAATCTGGTCATGCGCCATGCCGCCCGCAGGATGACAGATAAATTCATGCGCGACGCCGGGCTCGACCCCGATGCCGTCCGCCGCGAACAACGCCGCCGTCAGGCCGACTCCGATGCCCGCTCGCAGGGAGGATGGTCGCAACCCGCCCCGGTCGAGAAAAAAATCGACCCTGCCGTGGCCACCGATGTGAAGTTCAGCGACATCACTTCCAAGACGCCCGCTCCCGATATCCATGCCGAAACCGCGCGACCCGTCTCGGCCGAGCCTCAGATCGAGGATGTCAGCTGGGAGGATATTCCCGATTAAACAAGCTCTAAGTGCTATCAGAATGAAAACCAATTATATACCGCGGCTCTATGAGTTCCTCGCCGAGTTGGGCCGCCGACAGGACCGCCAGTGGTTCAAGGAGAACAAAGCACAGTATGACGAGCTGCGTGCCCTCTGGATTGCCGACATCGACACCCTCATCACTCATGTGGGGCAGTTCTGGCCCGAAGTGAAATCGCAGACCGGCGCGTCGAGCGTCTACCGCATTTACCGTGACACCCGTTTCTCGGCCGACAAATCGCCCTACAAGACATATTTCTCGGCATCGGTGTCGCCCCGTCCGCGCGGTTCGGTGTCGGTGCATCTGCCCGGTTACTATCTCCAGGTGGGTCCCGGGCGCCAGGGCGTCGCCACCGACAGCTACGAAAGCGGCGAATCGGGTCTCTACGGCGGCGTGTGGTGCCCCGACGCTCCCGTTCTGCGCAAGCTCCGCAAGGCTATCATCGACAATATCGAGGAGTTCGAGGAGATCATCAATGCCCCGGCGTTGACGGCCACCTTCCCCGGCTGGTATGGCTCGTCGCTGAAGACCGTCCCCAAGGGGTATGACCGCAACCACCCTCAGGCGCATCTGCTGCGGCTTAAAGAGTATGGCCGCTTCATGCCGGCTGATATGAAATTCTTCTCCGACCCGTTGTGGCCCGAGCGCGCCGCCGGATATCTGCAGGTGCTTTACCCCCTGCTGCGTTTCCTCGAGTATTCAATCAACGAGGAATAGGCAACTTTTTTTCTCAGAAAACACCCCGGGGCTGCAAAATGTAAGCGAAATTTTTGTAACTTTGCCTCCGACTCAACACCAAATTCTATGGCAGAAATCAAATGTATCGGCATTCTCACATCCGGAGGCGACGCCCCCGGCATGAACGCCGCTATCCGCGCCGTCACCCGCTCGGCTATCTTCGGCGGTTTTAAAGTCAAAGGCATCTACCGCGGCTACCGCGGCCTGATCACCGATGAAATTGAAGAATTCACCACCGCCAACGTCTCCAACATCATCCAGCGCGGCGGCACGATTCTCAAAACAGCCCGCTGCAAGGAGTTCCGGACCCCCGAAGGCCGGCAGCTTGCCTACGACACCCTATGCCGTCACGGCATCGATGCCCTGGTGGTGATCGGCGGCGACGGCTCGCTCAGCGGCGCCCGCATCTTCGCCAACGAATTCAATTTCCCCATCATAGGCCTTCCCGGCACCATCGACAACGACCTCTACGGCACTGACACCACCATCGGCTACGACACCGCCCTGAACACCATCATGGAGTGTGTCGACAAAATCCGCGACACCGCCACCAGCCACGAGCGTCTATTCTTCATCGAGGTGATGGGCCGCGACGCCGGCTTCCTCGCACTCAACGGCGCCATAGCCTCAGGCGCCGAAGCCGCCATCATTCCCGAAATCTCAACCGAGGTCGACCAGCTTGCCGACCTTATCGAGAACGGCTTCCGCAAGAGCAAAAACTCGTCGATAGTCCTCGTGGCCGAAAGCCCCGTCACCGGCGGCGCCATGGGCATAGCACAGCGTGTGGAAAAGGAATACCCGCAGTACGACGTGCGCGTCTCCATCCTCGGCCACCTGCAGCGCGGCGGTTCTCCCACGGCTCACGACCGCATTCTGGCCTCGCGCATGGGAGCGGCTGCCATCGACGCCCTGCTCGACGACCAGCGCAACGTGATGATCGGCATCAAGAACGACGAAATCGTCTATGTGCCCTTCGTCAAGGCCATCAAGAATGACAAACCCATCAACCGCGACCTGCTCAACACCCTTCGCCGCCTCTCCATCTGATGCGGCGGATGAAAAATAACCGGCAGCATAGGCCGTAATTGAGAAAAAATTATTAACTTTGCAAGCCCGTAATCCGAAACCGGCGCACCGAAGATGCGCAAGGTCGAGGTTACCCGCGGCGCAGGCTCCGCAAACCGCGCGATGCCCGGCGCCACGCCGAAAGGGCCCCTCGGGGTGTAGCACAGTTGGTTAGCGCGCTACGTTCGGGACGTAGAGGTCGGGCGTTCGAGTCGCCTCACCCCGACAATAAGTTGATATTTACAAAATCCATTCAGTAAATATCAACTTATTTTTTATCTACTGATCTTACTTTTGATCCCTCCCTTAATATCTTCCAATCCGCTATGAAGTTATCTGTTATAACACCGGTATATAATCGGGCTGACTGCATAGGCCGCTGTATTGAAAGCGTGAGCCGCAATATCGCCCGTCACCCAGATGTGGAGGTTGAACATATAATTGTCGATGACGGCAGCAGTGATAACACTCCGGCGATTGTGGAAGATTGCGCGCGCAGATTGCCCCATCTGCGATTTGTGCGGTCAGACAGCAACCGCGGTCCTAATGCCGCTCGAAATGCCGCCGTCAACGTTTCTACCGGACAATGGTGTGTGATTCTGGATTCCGATGATTTCTTTGTCGATGACGCTACGAAGATAATCGCCGACACCATTGACGCTGCGCCGGGATATGGTCATTATATGTTCGCTCCCGATGATATGGAGGGTTACTACCGGTCGAATCCACTGCTTAATGGTCGTAGCGCCATAGTGGATTTTGAAGACTTCCTTACGGGACGTGTGACAGGGGATTTCGTTCACGTGATAGCAACGGAGACAATGCGCGCTCTGCCGTTTGACGAACGTCTGAGGATTCACGAAGGTGTGTTTTTTCTGCGGTTTTATCGCAAGGCCGGGCATGTGCTGTTCACAAATACCAGAGTGACGATTCGCGAGCGCTCGCGCGGCGATTCAGTGACCCGGGAGATGCTGCGCACATCGATTCCGCAGATTAGCCGCCACGCCATTTACCAGGAATTATATATCAAGTTTTTCGAGGAGGATATGATCAGCCATGGCCTAACTGCTCAGTTGCGCCACTTCCGCCGCCGGCTTCTCGAAAACTACGTGCTGATGGGTCGGTATGCCGACGCACGCGGCGTTATCGATGATCTCGGAGGTCTTGTCGGCAAGAAAGAACGTCTGCTTGGCCTGATTGTCCGCATGCATGCAGGCAACCTCTATCGCATTATGCTTAAATGGTATCTGATTGCCAAATACGACCTGCTTCGGCGCCCTGTCAACTGAATTTACCGGGTTGATCAACGGGCTTCTTTTGTAAGAAGGTCGGCTGTGACGCGGGCGCGGTGTTCGTCGGGGGTGACGAAATGGGTGGCGAGTGCGCCGGCCGAGAGGCGGGAGCGCAGCTGACGGTCGGTGACTATGCGCTCGATGGCGTCGGCATAAGCTTTGTTATCGCCTGTGGGCACCACCAGGCCGTTTACGTTGTCGGTGACCGTGTAGGGCATTGCCGAGTTATCGAAGACCACGGCGGGGAGGCCACGGCGCATCGACTCGCAGATAACCATGCCGTAGCCTTCGTAGAGCGAGGGGAAGGCAAAGATGTCGGCCTGCGCGGTCAGGCGGTCCTTCTCTTCGTCGCTGATGAAACCCGTGAAGATGACATTTAGGTTCTCCCGCGCGATTATTTCGTCGATGTTTCGGCAGTAAGCTTCGTCAATGCGTTTGCCGATGACTGTAGCCGCAACATTTACGCCACGCTTTTTAAGAATCACCATTGATTCGATCAAGTGTACCAGACCTTTCCGGGGATCAATATTGCCGATGTAGAGCAGATTTCCCGGGACTGGATCGGGAGCGACGGTCGAGTCGGGCACTTCAAATGGAATCTGCCAGTAGAAAAAATCTTTCCGGGGGAAATACTTATGGCAGAGGTCGAGCACATAGGGGCTGACGACCACAGGCGGGCGCGAAATCCGCAGGAATATATTCTCAAGTATCCGGGTGACTGTTTTGCGCAGGCATTTACCCAGAGTATGATATTCGAAATGGTGATGGATGATGATGAAGCGGGTGGAGGTGAAGCGTAGCATCCATGCCAGTGGAATAAGATAAAGCCCATAGACCGAGTTTGAGATGACCCAGTCATATTTGCGGCATTTTTTGAGCATACGCAGGTTGCTGATGCCCGACGTCAGGCGGCTGAATGTGCGTGCAAAACCTGCCGGCTTTATATTGTCGAGTGTGATGATGTCAACTTCAAACCGGGGGTCGGCGCTGAGAATTTCCCTGATCGAGTTGTCATATTTTACGCCGCCCGTGATAATGTCGCGCGGACCGCAGTATAGAAACAATACTTTCGTTTTCATAGATTGATTGAAGAAGATGTTAGTGCCGGTGTGGCAGGCGGCTTTTGATTTTGACAATAAGCGTATGCCGCATTTCAGCATCGATGGCAAATATCCAACTGAGCAGAGCCAGAATGGTGGCAGAAATCATCGTCATTGCCACTATCCGGAGAAATGTGAATTCCCAGGTGAGGGTAAGCAGGGTTGTGGCGCAATAGGTGGCTACGAGCAGCGCCATAGGTGTCGCGATGCCCCGGAGCCAGAAACGGCCTATGCCGAAGGCGGGAAGCAGATGGCGCAGCACGATGGTGTTGGCCAGCACGATGACGAAAATCATGGCGGCATGGACGGTGTAGACTACCGCCGGACGGCCGGTCCATTTCAGCAGCAGCCACATCAGCGGCAACTCGAGCAGAAACAGCGTGCCGGAGACGAAACTGTAGAGAGCCATACGCCCGGTAGCGTGCACTCCAACGCCCACTATGGTTGCCAGCAGATCGCCGCAGACGGCGGCAAGCGCTATGCGGCAGAAGACAACGGTGTAGGGGGGCACATCCACAAGCCACAGCTGCAGCAGTTGCGGCATGGCGATGATCATGGGGATGATGAGCAGCCCAAGCAGCAGCAGCGAATAGCGGGCGCAGTTGTTCATCAGCCGGAGCATGTAGTCGTATTCGGCGCGGGCATACTGCTGGATGATCTGCGGACGGAACGCGATGATGATGGAGCCTGCGAAACTCGTCACGGTGGATGTGACGGTGTTGCAGAGTCCGCCTGCCGCATTTAGCACCGTGCCTCCGAAGCGGTTGAGCACCACCAGGGTGCCCTGAAAACGCATGGTGCAGCAGAGGTTGCCGTAGACATCGCATGAGGTGAACCGCAGCAGGGATTTTACAATTGCTCCGTCATTGCGCAGGCTCCACCGGCACTCGGCAAACCGTCGGATGGAGTACACCATGTACATGGCGCCCACGATGGCTGCCGCCACAAAAATCAGGCCGGCGTAGACTATCAGGTTGTCGGCCGACGCGCAGAAAAGTATGGCCAGCGCCACACCGAGTTTCAAAAACACATTGACCATGGCTACCACAGCATAGTAGCCCATCTTTTCGTGAGCCATGATGGCGGCCACAAACGGTATCTGGAAGATAGTGATTACCGAGGCGAGAATCGAGAACTGATAGACCCAGTTGGCCGCTGCCATCCGTTCGGGGACTATGTCGAGCTGGTGGTTGACATACCATAGCCCCACGGTTTCGGCCAGCACTACCACGGCGAGGGCGATGACGGCGTGAACCGTCAGCGCGGCCGAGAAGGTGCGCCGGAGTTTACCCTTGTCGCCGGCCCCCAGCTCATAGCTGATGAAGCGCGAGGTGGCGCCGCTCATGGTGCCGTTGAGGAAACCGAGAATCACCACAATGCCGCCTACCACCGAGTAGATGCCGAAATCGGAAGCGCCGAGCACATCAAGCACCACACGCGACGTATAGAGCGACACAAAGATTGTGAGCAGCATACGCCCGTAGAGGTAGAGTGTGTTTTTTGCGATTCTTTTATCGTTGGCAGACGGCATGTTTGCAACTTAATAAAGGTAGCTCATATAAAAAGATGAAGTCTTTCTAAATAATGAAGTCTTTCTTCTCTTCCCGCGGATATTCGTCGGGATACTCCTTTAGCGATGACGGCTTGTTGGCAAGGAGCACCACGGCATATGACATTGCGGTTATCAGCAGGCCGGGAGGGTCGAATAGCGAGGACCAGCCACTGACGCCGTAGATGAGCATGATGATTACTACGTTGATATAGTATCTGGCATAACGGAGCTTGTGGATTATACCGTAGATGCCTATGTAATAGAGCAGCCAGATGATCAGGCCTATCCATCCCAATGTGAGGAGCACGCGCAGATATGTGATTTCCACGCTGGTCACGGCGATTACCTGCATCTCGGGGTCGCGGACAAACTCGCAGAATACCAGAGCGCGTGGGTTGGTCGTGCCCGAGTCTACGAATCCAAACCCCTGAAGTTCCCTGTGCTGTTCATGCTGCATCTCGAGGGATGGCAGAGCCTGGGCGATACGTCCCGAGCCGGCATCGGCAAAATCCTCGTCATCCTCGGCTTCGTCCAGAGCGAGAATCTGGTTGACGGATGACGCGATACGCATGGTCGACTGATCGGTCGTTGTGTAGCCCATGGAGTCGTCGATGTAATAGAGTAAGGTGAACAGCGAGATGGCTCCGACACCATAGAGCAGATATTTTTTCACTGTTCCCTGACAGATGATATAGCCTATTACGAGAGCGAAAATCACGGTGGAGGTCTGTGTGCTGCCCAGTGCTACAAGCAATATTCCCCACTGCCACCAGCGAAGTCGGTAATAACGGGCGAGAGGATAAACGAGCAATGCCAGCGGGAAAATGCCGGGAGGATATTTGCGGGGTATCGGGCCGCCGGGTCCATACATGACAATACTGTGCCAGGTCGAGACATTGTCGAAGCTGAACCATGCGCAAGGCACCAGCAGCCATCCGCGGACCACAAACGCGTCGATGATGTAGAACACGCACACCACAAGCATCAGCGACATCAGTTGCCGCCAGAATTCGTGGATGTCGAATGCCCGGCCGTTGAAACAAAGCAGCGGTATTATGAAGAAGCAGAATGTAAGGAACGACAGCATCGGGCGCAGCTGCACTGAGAAGCTTTCGAGGCCGAATGGAAGCGCTATCAGCATCACCGCCACGGCATAGCACACATAGGCGATTATGGAGCGTTTGAGCACCTTGTCCTTTCGTAGCAGAAACATTCCTCCGATCGCCACGATGAAGAGGATATAGTTGAGATTGACACCCCACTGCGTGTTGGGAAAGGAGAACGCATAGCCTCCGAACACAAACATCAGTTTGATGATGAAGGCTTCGCGGCAGACTTTGAATTCGCGCAGCAGCAGCAACGCCACCAGCAGGTTGCCGGGCTTGAACTCCAGCCCCACGAGAGCCAGCGAGAGCATGAACAGGATGTTCCATGCCCAGTCGGCTGTCGTGAATCTGAAATATACTTTGCCGGGTGCTTCGGAATTCATGAAGTGACTTGAAACGGAATCTGTGTGAGGCGCCAGGTTTATTTTCCGAATATTGAGGCTATGCGGCCCAGGAATCCTTTCTTACCCGACGGCGAATGCTTGCCGTGGTCTTCCGCGCTGCCATAACCGTAACCGTAGCCGTAGCCGCTGCGGGTGTCGGTGCCGTTGATGACAACGGATATTCTGGGCAGCCGTTCCGACTCCTGAATCCGTTCGATGAATGTGAGATCCTTGAAGTTGGTGACGCCCAGACGGGTCACGTAGATGGTGCAGTCGGCGTGGGTTGCTACGGAGAATGTGTCGCTGACCATGCCCAGAGGAGCGGAATCGATAAATATGTAGTCGTAGTTCTCGCGTGCCTGGCGGAAGAAATCGTTCATGCGCGGATCCATGAGCAGTTCCGAGGGATTGGGGGGGATCACGCCGGCGACAACTACGTCGAGGCCGGGAACCTCCTTGACATGCTGCACAATCTGGGAGAATGTGCAGTCGGTCTGCGAGAGATACGATGTGATGCCGATGTGCCCTGCGGGGAGTCCGAGATATTTGGCCAGCATGGGTTTGCGGATGTCCATGCCCACCAGCAGCACTTTGTTGCCGAGGAGCGCGAAAGCGGCGGCGGTGTTGAGCGATACAAAAGATTTGCCTTCGCCCGATTTCGACGATGTGACCACCACCACCTTCTGCTGCGGATCCTTTAGGATAAACTGGAGATTGGTGCGGATGAGTTTGAACAGTTCCACCGTCGACGAGTGCGACGAGGGTGCTACCACCAGATTGCGGCCGGCGTGGGATGTGGAAACCTCGCCCAGCACCGGCAGCGAGAGGCGCGATTCCATCTCGGAGCGCGACTCAGGTCGTCCCTTGATTATCTTGAGAGCGTAAATGAGCACGAAGGGGATAATGAGGCCTGCGAGGATGCCTGCTGCCAGAATGGTCTTCTTGCCCATCGACACCGGGTCGGAGGGGACGAAAGCCTCGTCGACAATCACTCCTTTCGACACGGCGTTGGTGATCATCATGGAGGTTTCCTCGCGCTTGTTCATCAGGAACACATAGAGATGCTGCTTGAGGCGCTGTTCGCGGGTGAGATCGAGCACTTTCCGCTCCTGTTTGGGCATGCTGCCGAGCGAGCCTTGGGTGGAGTTTATTCTGGAGCGTAGCTCGCGCACCAGTGTCGAGCAGTTGTCATATTGTTTCGAGAGCGATGTGCGTATGTTGCCGCGGATGGCGTCGAGCTGCTTCTCGATGTTTTTCACCTGATAGTTCTCCTCCTTTGCATTGGAGAGCAGGCGTATGCGCTGGCTCACCAGACCGTTGTAGTTGCTGATCATGGCGTTGACGCCGTTTGACGATTCGTCGACGGCGGTGTAGGGTATCATGGCATACTCGTTGCCGGGAGTGGAGATGAAGTCGCGGGCCATGCGGGCGATCTCCATCTGGGCTTCGGCCTGGTAGAGCTGTTTAGACACCTCGCCTTTGAGGGCGAAGTTGTATTCGGCGTCGGCCGTGAGGTTGACAATGCTGTTGGCCTCTTTGTAGTCCTGCAGGCCCGATTCCACGCCAGCCAGTTCGTCGGCTATCTGACTGATGCGGTTGTCGAGGAACTGAAGCGTCTTGTTGTTCTGATGATTTTTAGTGGTGATGGTGCGCTGGTCATACTTCTCAAGCAGCTTGTTGAGCAGTTCCTTGCCGAAAACCACGTCGGGTGTCCTGTAGTAAAGTCCGATCACATGGGTCTTCTTGTTGGCTATTACGGCTTCGATCTCTTCGCCGAGAGTTTCGGCGGCGCCGTCGTAACCGCCGACCGATATGTCGGCATTGTATGATTCTCCTGCTTTGAAATTCTTTGTCTTGGTGACGGTGAAATCGCCGTAGATGGTTTTCACCACATAGGGCAGAGTCACATCCTTCACGTCGAGAATCTTCTTTTTCTTCGGGCCGGTGACCTTGATTTTCGCACGGCCGTCGTCGCCGACCTTGACTTTGAACTTAAGACCTACGGCTGTGGTGTCGGCAAACTGCGCCGGAGAAACCACGTCGAGAGGGTAGTCTCGGTTCATTGTCACCTTTTTCAGCAGTCCCTGACGGAATGTGCGCGAGCGGTCCAGACCGAGCTCGCGGGCCACGTCGGTGTAGAGCGAATGTGATGTGAGAACGAAAATCTCGTCGTCGACATAGTTCTGAGCGCCGAACAGACCGCCGAAGCTGAGCGATGCCATCGGGTCGTTGTCGCCGGTGTCAATGAGCACGTTGGCTGTAACCTGATATTCCGGCTGGCGGGAGAAGGCGTATGCAAGAGCCAAGGCGCCACACACGGCCACGGAAATTACAAAGAAATACCATTTGGCGCGATACTGGTTTAAGAGTTCGCGAAGATCGATGATTTCCGACTGCTGTTTATTTTGTTTCATTCTTTTTCCTGTGGAGATGAATCCCTCGCGGGTGGGTTATTTCACGGTAAGTGCGATGACGAGCGATGCGATGACTGATGCGGCGCTCACGATAGTGGAGATTTTCGACAGATTGTAGGCTTTGTTGGAGTCGTATTTGGCGTTGTCCTCCTTGACCTGGTTGGGGGTTACGTAGATGTAGTCGCCGGGGCGGAGATAGAAATATTCCGAGGTGAGCAGGTCGGCCGACCCTAAGTCGAGAATCACGCGTTTCTGTTTGTTACCTTCGTTGCGGATGAGCATCACTCTATCGCGGAGACCATATTGTGTGAGGTCGCCGGCTGCCGAGATGGCGTCAAGGATGTTGAGGGTGTTGTCGGTGGTGTTGATGCGTCCCGGACGGTTGACCTCGCCGAGCACGTAGATGTCGAACGAGAGCAGGCGCACATTTACCTGCGGATTCTCCACCCATCGCGATATGGAGGCGGTGAGTTGGTTCTGCAGCTGTTCCACTGTCAGGCCGGCCACATGCACTTTCCCCAGCTCGGGCATGATGATGTCGCCCTTTGAGTCAACGATGTAGGTGAGCTGTTTAGGCTGCATTGAAGCGCTCAGCTCGCTTGTGCGTGCCGGGTTCACTACCGGAAGGTTGAAATGGGCGGTGGCTGCGGGGTCGGCAGAACTGACGGAGATGAAGAGCTCGTCGTCGGGCTGAATCACGAGGTCGGGCACGGCGGGCGCCTCCACCACTGTGGTCTGTTCGGTGATATCCTTGAAATATGGGAGATTGTGTGTCTTCTTGCTGCACGAAGATGACAGCAGCATGAAGATGGCTGCGATTGCAGCCGCAATGACCGGGGAGAAATATCTTTTCATTTTTGACAGTTTCAGAGTTAGGCAGGCATCGGCGCGCAGCGGAGCCGTCGGATAGGGTGAACTATGCAGTTAGTGTAACTTTTAAACGTTAATTCAGAAAAATTATTACTTGGTGGCCGTGGATTTTTGCGATGGGAAGAAACGGCGTGCTATCAATCCCCACAACCATTTGCGTGGCTGGTCGAGAATGATGCCGATGAGATAGGTGACCACAAGCAGGGCGGCGCAGGCCAGCACGTAGGCTGGGCCGTCGAGATTGTCGTAGAAGTTGTGGGTGGCGCGCAGGAAATAGGGCGGTTCCACATGGATGAGATACACTGCGAAAGCCGAAGCTGCCACGAAGTTGATGATTCGGGATTGCGGCACTTTCCAGGTGTTGCACCAGAGTATCCAGCCGCTCGCGCATATGATGACGGGAATTGCCACATAGACCGTGGGGTGGACGGGGATGCCGGTGTAAAGCAGGAAGCATATCATCAGAATCTCTATTGTGGTGGACCACAATACGATACGGCCTCCGTAGCGCGACAGATCACTGCGATAGATGTGCAGATAGCGTGCCAGAATGTATAGACCGATGAACGAGATGGTGGAGTAGCCTCCGAGGAATGATTTGTCTTTTAGCATCCAGCCATAGAGGAGCTCGAAAGCGAAGAATGCAAGCAGGAATAGCTCCATCTGCCGCCGCGTGGCGTGTTTTATAAATGCGTTGAGCACGGGGGAGAGAATATAGAGCAAAGCATAGCTCCCCACAAACCAGTAGCCTGCATGGATGCCGAAGCTGCGGCGGATACGTTCGATATCGATTGACCACTCTCCGATCAACAGGAGCACGAGGTAGAGTCCCCACATGTAGAAGAAGCTCTGGAACAGAAAGTTGCAGAAGCCTTTCAGAGAAGGTTTTATACCGAACCAGCCCGAAATCATCACGAAGATGTTGACGCAGGCCACGCCGAATCCCTGAAATGCGCAGAGACTGACGGTGCCGAAGGGGTCGGCCTCGAAGTCGGCGCGGTCGGGGAAACCCGATGTGAGAAATGCGGCATGGGTTATCATCACCAGCAGCATGGTCACGATGCGCAGCAGCTCGAAGTTGGATTGTCGGGGTTTTGTGGTGGATGTTTCAGTGGCGGTGTTGGCCATAGCTCTTTTATGACCGGTACGCGAGCCGCCGCGAATGGGGCAGCCCGCGTACCGGTTATGAGGGTGTGGGGTCGGAGTAGGTCAGAGATCCGACCTGCTCCGGATTTAATGGGCTTTATCAGTTTTCGAAATGGTCGCGGCGGGGACGGTCGTCGCGGCGGGGGCCGCGGTCTCCATCACGGCGTGGACGGTCTCCGAACGAACGGCGAGGACGGTCGTCGCCATCGCGACGGGGGCGGTCGCCACGGGGTCCGCGGGGACGCTCGGCGGGTTCAACCCACCCTTCGGGTTTGGGCTGGAGCGCACGCATCGACAGGCGGTATTTGCCGGTCTTCTTGTCGATTTCGATAAGTTTCACGGTGACTTCGTCGCCCTCTTTGAGGCCGCTGGCCTCCATGTCGGGCAGACGGTCCCATGAGATTTCGGAGATGTGGAGCAGGCCGTCGCGGTTGGGCATGAACTGCACGAAAGCGCCGAAATCCTGGATTGTCATCACGCGTCCGGTGTAGGTCTTGCCCTCTTCGGGCAGCTCTACGATGCGGTTGATCATCTCCAGAGCCTTGTCGATGGAGTCTTTGTTGGCGGCAGCCACTTCGATGTAGCCACCTTCGGGGATTTCGTCGATGGAGACTGTGGCGCCCGATTCCTCCTGGATGCCCTGGATCACTTTTCCGCCCGGGCCGATGACGGCACCGATAAGCTCTTTGGGAATGAGCATGGTGACGATGCGGGGCACGTTGGGCTTGTAGTCCTCGCGGGGTGCGGGGATAGTCTCCTCGATTTTGTCGAGGATGTGGAGGCGACCCTGCTTGGCCTGGTTGAGGGCGCGTTCGAGAATCTCGTAGCTGAGACCGTCGCACTTGATGTCCATCTGGGTGGCGGTGATGCCCTGGCGGGTGCCGGTGACTTTGAAGTCCATGTCGCCCAGGTGGTCTTCGTCGCCGAGGATGTCGGAGAGGATGGCGTATTTGTCGGAGCTGTCGTCAGAGATGAGGCCCATGGCGATGCCGCTGACGGGGCGTTTCATCTTCACGCCGGCGTCCATCAGGGCGAGTGTGCCTGCGCAGACGGTGGCCATCGACGACGAGCCGTTGCTCTCGAGGATGTCGCTCACCACGCGGCATACGTAGGGGAAATCATCGGGGAACATGCGCTTGAGGGCGCGGTGGGCGAGGTTGCCGTGGCCGATTTCGCGGCGGCCTACGCCGCGCTGTGCCTTGGCTTCGCCGGTGGAGAAGGGAGGGAAATTATAGTGGAGCAGGAAGCGCTCGCGCCCCTGATTGAGCACGTCGTCGAGAATCTTCTCGTCGAGCTTGGTGCCGAGGGTTACGGTTGAAAGGCTCTGGGTCTCGCCGCGGGTGAAGATGGCGGATCCGTGAGGTCCGGGGAGATAGTCGACCTCGCACCAGATGGGGCGGATGTCGGTGGTCTTGCGGCCGTCGAGGCGGATGCCTTCGTCGAGCACGCAGCGGCGCATGGCTTCGCGCTCCACGTCGTGGTAGTAGCGCTTCACCAGCGGGGTCTTCTCGTCGCGTTCCTCTTCGGGGAGCGATTCGATATATTCGTCGCAGATGGCGTCGAAAGCGTCCTGGCGCCAGTGCTTGTCGGCGGTGCCGGTGCGGGCCACGGCGTAAGCCTTGTCATAGCATTTGTCGTGCACATCCTTGCGGAGCTCTTCGTCGTTTACTTCGTGGCAATATTCGCGCTTTACGGTCTTGCCGGCCATTTCGGCCAGTTCGAGCTGCGCCTTGCACTGCTCCTTGATGGCTGCATGGGCTGCCTTGAGGGCTTCGAGGAGGTCGGATTCGGAGACTTCGTTCATCTCGCCTTCGACCATCATGATGTTGTCGTAGGTGGCGCCTACCATCAGTTCCATGTCGGCTTTCTCAAGCTGCTCGTAGGTGGGGTCGATGACAAACTGGCCGTTGATACGGGCCACACGCACCTCCGAGATGGGGCCGTTGAAGGGGATGTCGCTGACTGCGATGGCAGCCGAAGCGGCCAGGCCGGCCAGGGCATCGGGCATGTCTACGCCGTCGGCCGAGAACATGGTGATCTGGACGAAGGTGTCAGCGTGATAGTTGTCGGGGAAAAGCGGACGGAGCACGCGGTCGACCAGACGCGAGGTGAGAACCTCATAGTCCGATGCGCGTCCTTCGCGTTTGAGGAAACCGCCGGGAAAACGGCCTGCTGCTGAAAATTTCTCTTTGTAATCTACCTGGAGAGGCATGAAGTCGACGCCTTCGCCGGCTTCTTTGGCGGAAACTACCGTAGCGAGCAGCATGGTGTTGCCCATGCGCAGTTCTACGGCGCCATCGGCCTGCTTTGCGAGCTTGCCGGTCTCGAGTGTGATTTCGCGGCCGTCGGGCAGGGTGATGGTCTTTTTAACTGGGTTAAGCATTATGTCTATTGGTTTTTATTTTTTTCGTCTTTATCGTCTTTTCGTCGGTGGTTTCTCGTCAGTTATGCTATAAACCGCGCAAAGTTAGCAATTATTTTCCGAAATACCTAATAATCATTTCATTTTCTGATTTTTTAGAATTTCGGAAGGGCGGGGTGGGAGAAAGTGGCGGAGCGGACTGTGGCGGCGGTGACCGGCGGCGAGGTCAGCGGTGTCGGTCGGCGAGGTCGAAGCGGGCTGTGACTGTGGCGGGAATTTCGGCGGTGTAGTGCGAGACGAAGATGAGGGCGGAGCGGTTTTTGGCCGAGAGAGCGTCGCAGACGGTGCGCACGCGCTGTTTGGCGTCGGTGTCGAGTCCGTGGAGGGGTTCGTCGAGTATCAGCAGGTCGGGCTGGCGGATAAAGGCGCGGCAGAGAAGCACCATGCGCTGCTGTCCCGACGATAGGGTGTCGAAGGTGCGGTCGGCCAGCGGTGTCAGCCCCATGATGGAGAGCCAGCGGTCGGCCAGGATCAGCTCTTCTTCGCTGAGGCGGCCGAAGCGGTCGAGCCACGGGCGCGGACCGCGGGCGACGATGGCGCGCACGGTGTCGGGCGAGCGGAAATAGAGCTGTTCTTCGGGGCAGACATAGCTTATGCGGTCTTTGATTTCCCAGACGCTTTCGCCTGTGCCGCGGCGGCGGTCGAAGAGTGTGATATGGTTGGCGTAGGCCTGCGGGTGGTCACCTACCACCATGCTGAGCAGCAGTGATTTGCCTGATCCGTTGGGGCCGGTGAGCGCCCACCGCTCGCCTGAGCGCACAGTCCAGTCGATGTGGTCGAGAATGGCGCGGTCGCCGTAGCGCAGATGGCCGTCGGCTATGGCGAAAGCGATGTCGTGGGGCCGGTCGGGGCGGTTGCGGTCGGGAATGTCGGGAGCAGGTTGCCCGGGCGCCGGCAGGGTGCGGCGGATAGCGTCTATTTCTGCCTCCGAGGTGACCATCGAGGTAATGCGGCAGGCGTCCATGGTGAGAACGGCCGATGCGTAGGGTGGCACCTCAGCAGGGTCGCATAGCAGCATCACCACATTCACCCCGATGGCGGGGAGCGCCTGCAGGGCGGCATCGAGTTCGCCGCGCGACGGGGCGTCGAGTCCGATATAGGGGTTGTCGAGCACCAGCAGGTAGGGACGCGCGTGAAGCGCGTTTACTATCAGAAGTTTGCGAAGCTCGCCCGACGAGAGGTAGTTGATGCGTTTGTCCACGGCGCCGTGCAGCCCCATTGCGTCGCACAGCTGCAGCCAGCGGGGATCGCGGGTGAGGTCGCCGAAAATTTCACCCACGGTGGCCACATAGTCGTTCGACGATGATTCGAGCCGTTGGGTGTGGCATAGCACATCTACGCCTGTGAATGAGTGGATGTCGTTGAACGACAGTATTTTCAGCGGCAGATTCTCGGCCGGGAAACCGAGCCGGTTGCCAAAAGCGTAGCGCCCCAGGGCAAGCACTTTGCCCAATGTGGATTTGCCGGAGCCGTTGGGGCCGAGCACGGCGGTGACTCCCTCGGGCACCCCTCCCACGCCGGGTGCTATGTCGATGGCAACAGGGCCGTAACCGACCCTGTCGCTTAAAAATTCGCACGCAAATTTCATATCAAGTGGTAAATTTGCGCAAAATTACGAATTTTTTTCGAGCATTTTAAGGAAATCATCTTCGGATATGACGGGGATGCCGAGCGAAGCGGCTTTTTCGCGTTTGGCCGGACCCATGTTCTCGCCGGCGAGCACGTAGTCGGTCTTCTTGGAAATGGAACCGGTGTTTTTGCCTCCGTTGCGCTCGATCATCTCTTTGTATTCGTCGCGGCTGTGGTGAGCGAATACGCCTGAAATTACAAAGGTCTTGCCTCCCAACAGATCGGTGCTTTCGCCGGCGCTATCTTCGGGCAGCGACATCTGCAGGCCGGCGCGGCGCAGACGCTCCACGGTGTCGCGGTTGACGGGGTTGGCAAAAAATTCCACGATGCTCTCGGCGATGCGGGGTCCTATGTCTTTCACGGCGGCGAGCTGCTCGGCGGGCGCGGCCATCAGCGAATCTATGTCGGGGAAGGCCCTGGCAACTTTTTTCGCCACGGTGTCGCCCACGAAGGGTATCGACAGGGCGTAGATCACGCGGTCGAACGGCACCTGCCGCGATGCCTCCAGTCCTTCCATCACTTTCTCGGCACTCCGGGGGCCAAAACCCTCGAGGGTCATCAGTTTCTCGGGAGTGAGGTCGTAGAGGTCGGCGATGTTCCTGACCATGCCGGTGACCATAAGCTGGCGGGCGGTCTCCTCGCCGATGCCGTCGATGTTCATCATCTTGCGCCCTACGAAATGTTCCACGCGTCCGGCGATCTGGGGCGGACAGCTGTAGCGGTTGGGGCATTGCCATGCGGCCTCCCCCTCGACACGTATCAGCGGTGTGCCGCAGGCTGGGCAATGACTCACAAACTCTATGGGAGCGGCTCCGGGGAGACGCTGCGCGGTGTCGACACCGGTAATTTTCGGAATAATCTCGCCACCCTTCTCCACATAGAGCATGTCCCCTTCGTGGATGTCGAGAGTGTGGATAATGTCTTCGTTGTGGAGCGACGCGCGTTTCACTATGGTGCCCGACAGGAGCACCGGGTCGAGGTTGGCCACGGGGGTGACGATGCCCATGCGGCCCACTTCAAACGACACGAAGCGCAGCTTGGTCAGCGCCCGTTCGGCGGGAAATTTGTAGGCTATGGCCCAGCGGGGCGATTTGGCGGTGAAACCGAGGTTGAGCTGCTGCCGCAGCGAATTGACTTTGAAGACGAGTCCGTCAGTGGCCACGGGGAGCTTGCGACGCTCTGTGTCCCAATAGTTTATGAAGTCGTCGACCTCCTTGATGGAATGGAGCAGTGTAACCACCGGGGCGATCTTGAAGCCCCACGCGCGGGCAGCCTCGAGATTGTCTCGGTGATTGTCTGCGGGCAGATCGGGCCCTAACAGATAATAGAAATAGGCATCGAGGCCGCGGCGGGCCACTTCGCGCGAGTCAAGAGTCTTGAGTGTGCCCGAAGCGGCGTTGCGCGGGTTGGCGAAGAGCGGTTCCTCGTTGAACGCGCGCTCGGCGTTGAGTTTCTCAAACGATTCCCAGGGCATGAGAATCTCTCCGCGGATCTCAAACATTTCGGGCCATCCCGAACCGCGCAGTTGCAGGGGGATGGAGCGGATTGTGCGGATGTTGTCGGTGACCACATCGCCCTTTTCGCCGTCGCCGCGGGTGACGGCGCGCACCAGCCGGCCATGCTCGTAAATGAGCGATATGGAGGTGCCGTCATATTTCAGCTCGCCAACCACGTCGAACGGCTCGCCGCCGAGACCCTGGCGCACGCGCGCAAACCAGTCGTCGACCTCCTTTATCGAGTAGCAGTTGGCCAGCGAGAGCATGGGATGGATGTGTGCGGCCTGCGTGAACCCGTCGGCAAGGTCGGAACCTACGCGCTGCGTGGGCGAATAGGGGTCGGCCATATCGGGGTTTTCGCGTTCGAGCTGCTCCAGCTCTTTCATGAGCATGTCGAAATCCCGGTCGGAGATTTCGGGAGCGTTGAGCACGTAGTAGTTATAATTGTGGCGGTTGAGCTGGTCGCGCAGATCGAGGATGCGCTGTCGGGCGTCGGTCATTAAGATGATGTAATAATGATGAGGATATTGGATGCCGGTGGGGTCACTCCTCGGTGAGGTTCACCGTGAGGTTGTTGAGGGCGCGAAGCACGTTGCAGAGGGTCTGCGACCAGAAACCGTGGAAATCCTCGTAGATGCTCTGGAGAGTCAGACTGACGGTCTCGTCGTCGGTGTCGCGCACAGTGTCGAGGAAATTGTAAAATTCCTGGAACAGGTCGGCCAGCCCCTCGGAGATGGAGACGGCGATGGGAGTGTCGGAATATTTCATCTCCTGCACAAACACTTCGAGATAGGTGTCGTCGGGACCGAGCAGTTGCTCCACGCTCAGGCGGATGGCATCGTAATAATCCTCGTCGCAGGCCTGGTTGATGTAGACATCCTGGTCGAGATAGAGATCGGGCGCTATGTCGGTGGCTGAGATATAGATGCGGGGCAACAGCCTGAGCATGTGGTTGATGAAGTCGGTGCGATCGGCTTCGCGGGCTGATTCGAGAGCCTGGCAGTATTCGTTGCAGAGGCCGACGAAAGCTATGGCGTTTGGTTGCATGTCGGATTAAATTGCGTGTCGGGTGAAAATCTATGCGTGTCGGGTGAAAAATAATAGCGGTGGTGTCAGAAGCTCACCTGGGGATTGTCCTTACGGTAGAGATCGTTTTCGCGGATGTAGAGCAGCACATCGAGCGGAATGAGCTCATCGACTGGCTCACCCTTGATGAGGCGCTGGCGGATTTCGGTGCTCGACACGGGGAAATCGGGGCCTTTCACAGCGGTGACAAAGGCGTCATCCTCCTCGGGCATGTCGCAGTTGACGCGCGGATACACTATAGGTTTGAAATTGCGCAGAATCTCCTCCCACCGGCGCCACTGTTTGAAAATCTCCCAGTTGTCGGCGCCGATGATCAGGCGGAAAGTGTCGTCGGGATGCTCGGCCTGAAGGCGGCTCAGGGTGTCGATGCTGTAGTTGGGACGCGGCATTTTCAGCTCTATGTCGCATGCCTCCAGTTCGGGATAGGGGCGGCAGGCCAGACGCAGCATGGCCATGCGGTGCTGATCGTTGACCAGCGACTCCGGGTCGGCCTTAAGTGGATTCAGGGGTGTGAGCACCATCATCACTTTGTCGACGATGCCTTGCCTGACTATGTCGCGTGCCAGCTCTATGTGGCCGTTGTGGACGGGATTGAACGACCCGCCGAAAACACCTATCTTCATAAGTAAACAGTTGTAGGGACAGACGCCGGCGACGTTGCCGCGTCATTATCTAAACGCCCGACGGCCACCGAAAGTTGCTACTTCGCGAGAAATTCGGCCATTGTGCTCTCCACGGCCGCTATGGCCTCGGGGAGGGTGTCGTTGGTGATGACCTTGTCGTAGTGCGGACGGAACGACAGCTCATATTCGGCGCGACCTACACGCTGGCGGATGGAATCCTCCGAGTCGCTGCCGCGCAGACGCAGGCGTTTCTCCAGCTCGGCCACGCTCGGCGGCTCGATGAATATTGAAAGGGCGCGGTCGCCAAACTGTTTCTTCACATTCAGGCCGCCGCACACGTCAATGTCAAGCAGCACGTTGTGACCCTGGGCTATGCGGTTCTCGATTTCGGAGCGGAGCGTGCCGTAGTAGCGGCCGGGATATACCTGCTCATACTCCACGAAAGCGCCTTCGGCGATGAGGTCGTGAAACTGCCGGTCGGTGAGGAAGTGGTAGTTGACTCCGTCCACCTCCCCCTCGCGGGGCTTGCGGTTGGTGGCTGAGACGGAGAACTCCAGATCGAGCCCGGCGCGGTCCATAATGTCGCCGATGATAGTGGATTTGCCGCAACCCGAGGGGGCGGAAATTATGATAAGTTTACCTTCCATGGCTTTATTGCGTAATTTGGGATTTAGCTTTGGTTTCAGCTTTGGATTTCTTTCGTAACTTGGGTTTCAGGTCTGTTTCCGCAAATTTACGCATTCCCCGCCAAACTTCAAAATTTTCTCCGGCCCCATCGCCCCTGCAATGCCTTCAAAATGACTCACACATCAGACATTGACGAAGAGACAGATGTGTTATTCCGTCGTAATCCTTGGGTTTAATTATAGGATCCATTGAAACGACATATTTCGGATAGTTGTCAGGAATTTTCAGAAGGTTGCCGAATTCCCGTAATATGGTGTTGTTATCTGTCAAAAGGTAAGCCACTTGCATATAAATGGTTTTTCCGCCTTTCTCTGCTATAAAATCAATTTTATCAATTATACGCAATAAAAATACAAAAATCGGTAATTTATAAATTGTGATTTATAAAATCCGGACAAATGTTGATATATCTCGTTTGGGTATAATTATATAATACTGTAAAATCACAACAGCAGCAGACGGGGAGGTCTGCTGCTGTTTGCGGGTATTGTATCGGCGGGGAAGAGCCGTGCGAATGCCGACAGCCAACGGGGATGCCGGCCGGGGGGGAGTGTCAGAATTCGGCTGACTTGGGGGTGCGGGGGAAGGGGATCACGTCGCGGATGTTGGTCATGCCGGTGACGAAGAGCACCAGACGCTCGAAGCCCAGGCCGAAGCCCGAGTGGGGCACTGTGCCGAAGCGGCGGGTGTCGAGATACCACCACATATCCTTCATGGGGATGCCCATCTCCTCGATGCGGCCCAGGAGCTTGTCGTAGTTCTCCTCGCGTTCCGATCCGCCGATGATTTCGCCGATGGCGGGGAAGAGCACATCCATGGCGCGCACGGTTTTGCCGTCGTCGTTGAGTTTCATGTAGAAAGCCTTGATCTCCTTGGGGTAGCCGGTGAGAATCACGGGGCGCTTGAAATAATGCTCTACCAGATAACGCTCGTGCTCGCTCTGGAGGTCGATGCCCCATTTCACGGGGAACTCGAATTTGTGGCCGCTCTCCTCGAGGAGTTTCACGCCCTCGGTGTAGGTGAGGCGCACAAAATCCTGGCTGATAACCGATTCCAGGCGACCGATCAGCTCCTTGTCGTAGTGCTCGGCAAGGAATTCGATGTCGTCGCGGCAGTTGTCGAGAGCGTAGCGGATGCAATATTTCAGGAAATCCTCGGCCAGGTCCATGTTGCCGTCGATGTCGAGGAAGGCGATCTCAGGCTCGATCATCCAGAACTCGGCCAGATGGCGGGGAGTGTTGGAGTTCTCGGCGCGGAATGTGGGGCCGAAGGTGTAGATGGCGCCTAAGGCCGTGGCACCTAACTCACCCTCGAGCTGACCGCTGACGGTGAGGGCTGTGGGCTTGCCGAAGAAGTCGTCGGAATAGTCCACCTTGCCGTCCTCCCCTTTGGGGATGTTGTTGAGGTCGAGGGTTGTCACCTGGAACATGGCGCCGGCGCCTTCGCAGTCGCTGGCGGTGATCAGCGGGGTGTTGAGGTAGTAGAACCCGCGCTCCTGGAAGTAGCGGTGGATGGCGAACGCCAGAGTGGAGCGCACGCGCAGCACTGCCGAGAAGGTGTTGGTGCGGGGACGCAGGTGAGCGATTTCACGCAGGAATTCCAGCGTGTGCCCCTTTTTCTGCAGAGGGTATTTTTCGGGGTCAGCGGTGCCGTAGACCTCGATCGACCGGGCCTGCACCTCCACGGTCTGCCCTTTGCCCATCGATTCCACGAGGATGCCTTCGACGCAGATCGCCGAGCCGGTGGTGATGGGTTTGAGCTTTTCGTCGGGGAAAAGGTTGGTGTCGAGCACCACCTGCAGGTTTTTGATTGTGGAGCCGTCGTTGAGGGCCACGAACTGCACGAATTTGTTGCCGCGGCGCGAGCGCACCCAGCCTTTCACACAGATGTCCTGACCGATCAATGCGGCCGACTCCTGGTATATTTCGCTTATCTTAGTACGTTTCATTGTCTGAACGGTTTAAGCTTGTTTATAATTAATCAAGCTCTTATTCAAAGGAACCCATTTTGAGGAAGTTGACCTCCTCCTGGGTGAGATAGCGCCAGCGGCCGCGGGGCAGATTCTTCTTGGTAAGGCCTGCGAAGTAGACGCGGTCGAGCTTGGTGACATGATAGCCGAGCGATTCGAAAATGCGGCGCACGATGCGGTTGCGGCCCGAGTGGATCTCGATGCCGGCCTGGTTGCGGTCGGTGTCGGTGACATAGGAGATGGCGTCGGCGTGGATTTCGCCATCCTCCAGCTCGATGCCGTCGGCGATGCGCTGCATGTCCTCCTCGGCGATGTCTTTGTCGGTCCACACATGGTAGATCTTTTTCTTGACATACTTGGGATGTGTGAGCTTCGAGGCCAGGTCGCCGTCGTTGGTGAGCAGGAGCACGCCGGTGGTGTTGCGGTCGAGACGTCCCACGGGATAGATGCGCTCCTCGCATGCGCCCTTGACGAGGTCGAGCACGGTGGTGCGGCCGTTGGGGTCATCCGAGGTGGTGACGCAATCCTTGGGTTTGTTGAGCAGGATGTAGCACTTGCTTTCGAGCACCACAGGCTTGTCGTTGTATTCCACGATGTCGGCGTGGCCGATCTTGGTGCCGAGTTCGGTGACAACGTTGCCGTTGACTTTCACCAGACCCTGCTGGATGAACTCGTCGGCCTCGCGGCGCGAGCATAGACCGGCGTTGGCCAGGAACTTGTTCAGACGGATCTGCTCGTTCACATCGGGTACGGGCAGTTCATATTCGATACGCTTGGGACGGGGCACGAAGCTCTTGCCCTGCGGACGCATCATGCCCTTGTTGTAGCCACCCTGACGGTTGTTGTTGTAGCCACCCTGGCGGTTGTTGTTGTAGCCGCCCTGGCGGTTGTTGTTGTAGCCACCCTGGCGGTTGTTGTTGTAGCCACCCTGGCGCTGCTGGTAGCCACCCTGACGGTTGTTGTTGTAGCCACCCTGACGGTTGTTGTTGTAACCGCCCTGACGGTTGTTGTTGTAACCGCCCTGACGCTGCTGGTAGCCGCCCTGGCGCTGCTGATAACCGCCCTGATGGTTCTCGCTATTGTAGCCGCTCAGGCGGTTCTCGCTGTTGTAGCCGCTCAGGCGGTTCTCGCTGTTGTAGCCGCCCTGATGCTGCTGATAGCCTCCGGGACGGTTGTTGTTGTAGCCACCCTGGCGCTGCTGGTAGCCTCCGGGACGGTTGTTGTTGTAGGGACGCTGCTGGTAACCACCCTGGCGCTGTTGGTAGCCGCCCTGGCCATAATTGCTCTGGCGGGGCTGGTAGGGACGCTGGGGATAACCTTCGCGTGCGGGGAAATTGGGACGACGCTCCTGTGAGTCGGCGTCGGCAGCGGATGCGCCGTCGGCGGCGGGAGCGCTGTAGGGTCTCTTCTCGTAATGGTTGTCGTTAGATCCGAAGGCGTTGTCGGCAGCGCCGGGGATCTGCCCGATGCGCGGGCGTCGGGGTTTCTTAGATTCGTTGGCTTCCATAAAGGTATGGTAAAGAAATTGTTACGGTTTTTGCCTTAAGTTGAGCAGGAAACAGAAAATATGTAGTTAGACTTAAATGTCGAATAGTCAGACTTTAATGTCAAAGTGTGGTATACAAAATCACATGCAAGGTGCGGGTTGGAGCAGCCAGTCTTCACAATGAATTGTCAAAGGTAAGCATTTTTCCTTTAACCCGCAAATTTTTTCGCAATCAATCACGGTGTCTACGTTTCCTATATTTTCGTGTGTCAGATAATGAAAACGAGGCTGTCTAACAACCAAAGTTAGGCAGCCTCGTTAAAATTATAAATTTGTAGTGGAATCCACCGAAATGCAAATTTTTGCCTTTTCCCTTGAAATTGGTGATTGAAAAGGTCTATATGCAGGCAGTTGGAAAGTCTTGGTATAGGCGGCTGGAAAGCCGCCTCCCCACACTCCGCCTTTCCACGGTCTGCAGGTGGTTTCCTGTATAAAATTGCGGGCAGGCCAGTGTGGAGCGGCGGCTTTCTTGCCGCCGTAATAAACTTTCCGCGGGGCGGACGGGGTCAGTCGATGATGTCGAAGCCGGTGTAGCGGCGCAGACATTCGGGGACGATGATGCCCTCGGGGGTCTGGTTGTTCTCGAGCAGGGCGGCTACGATGCGGGGGAGTGCGAGGGCCGAGCCGTTGAGGGTGTGGCACAGACGGGTCTTCTTGTCGGCGCCGCGGTAGCGGCATTTCAGGCGGTTGGCCTGGTAGGTCTCGAAGTTGGAGACCGACGACACTTCGAGCCAGCGCTTCTGTGCGGCCGACCAGACTTCAAAGTCGAATGTGATGGCCGAGGTGAAGCTCATGTCGCCTCCGCACAGGCGCAGGATGTGCCAGGGGAGGCCGAGTTTCTCGAGCAGTCCCTGTACATGGTCCTTCATCTTCTCAAGGGCGGCGTAGGAGTCCTCGGGGCGCTCGATGCGCACGATCTCCACTTTGTCGAACTGGTGGAGGCGGTTGAGGCCGCGCACATCCTTGCCGTAGCTGCCGGCTTCGCGGCGGAAGCAGGCCGAGTAGGCGCAGTTCATCTTGGGAAGCTCGCTTTCGTTGAGGATTACGTCGCGGTAGATATTGGTGACGGGCACCTCGGCGGTGGGGATGAGGTAGAGGTTGTCGAGTTCGCAGTGATACATCTGTGCTTCCTTGTCGGGGAGCTGGCCGGTGCCGTAGGCCGAAGCCTCGTTGACCACGTAGGGCGGCTCCACTTCGGTGTAGCCGGCGGCGTTGGCCTCGTCGAGGAAGAACTGGATGAGGGCGCGCTGCAGCCGGGCGCCCTTACCGGTGTAGACAGGGAAGCCGGCGCCGGTGATTTTCACGCCGAGGTCGAAGTCGATGAGGTTGTATTTGCGGGCGAGATCCCAGTGGGGGAGGGCATCTTCGGGGAGGTCGGGCATGGGGCCGCCGGTTTTCTCCACTACGTTGTCGGCTGCCGAGGTTCCGGCGGGCACCATGTCGCAGGGGATGTTGGGGATGGTGCAGAGCAGTTCGCGCAGCTGTGACTCGGTTTCGGCGAGCTGCGAGGCTATTTCTTTCTGAGCCTCCTTGAGGGCGCCGACGCGGGCGCGGGCCTCTTCGGCCTCGGCTTTGTTACCTTCTTTCATGAGGCGTCCCACCGAAGCGGCGATGCGGTTAAGCTCGGCGGCCTTGTTGTCGTTGTCGAGCTGGAGTTCGCGGCGGCGGTTGTCGAGAGCGAGCACGCGGTCGATGGGCTCCTTTCCGTCGAAACCTTTTATGGCCAGACGCTCCACCACGCGGGCGGGGTCGGCCTTGATCTGTTGAAGTGTGAGCATATATGCTGTGTTTTTTGTTTTTTACAAGCTCCTGTTGTGGCGTGAGGACGGTGAATCCAGCTGGTTCACATGGCGGCGAGGAGTTCGCGTACGCGGGCGGAGATCACACGGCCGTCGGCGCGTCCGGCAAGCTCTTTCGAGGCCACGCCCATCACCTTGCCCATCTCTTTGGGCGAAGTGGCGCCCACGCGGGCGATGATGTCGCGCAGCACCTCGGTAAGCTCCTGATCTGTGAGAGCCTTGGGCATATATCGTGCGATGACCTCGGCCTGGGCGTTCTCCTCGGCTGCGAGTTCGGGACGGTTCTGCTGGGTGTAGATGTCGGCGCTTTCCTTGCGCTGCTTGATCATTTTGGCGAGGATGGCCATGGCCTTGTCGTCGGGGAGAGTGCCGTCGGAGCCTTTGGCTGTCTTGGCTTCGAGGAATTCCTTTTTGATGCCGCGGAGAGCCTCCAGGGCAACGGTGTCGCGGGCGAGCATCGCCTTCTTTATATCTTCGGAAACCTGGTCGAAAAGATTCATGATAATTGTGAGGTTTGAAATAACCCACAAAATTACACAACCTCATTGAAAAACGCAAATTTACGCTGCGTTTCGTGGCGCAAAAATTATCTGAGGGGCATCGCAGCGTGGAGGTAGCATGGTACCGGCGGAGCCGCGGGCGATTATTGCTGCTCCTCCACGGGGCTGAGCGAGAGGTCGGAGGCGGCGAACGAGAGCATCAGGGTGCGGGCTGCGGCGTGTTCGTTGGGGATCTCGCCGTCGAGGATGGCGTTTTTGATGCGTTCCTTGATGATGCCGACTTCGCGACATTCGCCGAGGCCGAAGGTGTGCATGATCTCGATGCCGTCGACGGGTGGCTGGAAGTTGCGGATGCGGTCGCGCTCCTCGAGTTCCACCATTTTCTGCTTCACCAGCTGATAGTTCTCGCGGAATCGGGCCACCTTGTCGGCATGTTTCGAGGTGATGTCGGCGGCGCAGAGCACCATGAGGTCGTCGACATCGTCGCCGGCGTCGAAAAGCAGACGGCGCACCGCCGAGTCGGTGACGGTGTCCTCCACTAGGGCGATGGGGCGCATGTGCAGATCCACGAGTTTCTGCACATATTTCATCTTGGCGTTCATGGGGAACTTCATCTGGCGGAAGATGCGGGGCACCATCTTGGCGCCTACGGCGTTGTGGCCGTGGAAGGTCCAACCGAGCTTCGGGTCGAAACGGCGGGTGACAGGTTTGCCGATGTCGTGGAGGAGCGCCGCCCAGCGCAGCCACACGTTGGATGATTTTTCGGCCACGTTGTCGAGCACCTGGAGGGTGTGGAAAAAGTTGTCTTTGTGACCGATGCCGTCGACCACCTCCACCCCTTTCATGGCCAGCAGCTCGGGGAAGATGAAGCGGAGCAGGCCGGCGCGGTAGAGGAGCATCCACCCCGTGGAGGGGCAGGGCGCCTTCATTATTTTCATCAGCTCGTCCATGACGCGTTCGCGCGAGATGATTTTGATGCGCTCGGCGTTGCGGCGGATGGCCTCGAAGGTTTCGGGCACAATGTCGAACGAGAGCTGGGTGGCGAAACGGATGGCGCGCATCATGCGCAGGGGGTCGTCGGAGAATGTGATGTCGGGGTCGAGAGGGGTGCGGATCAGTTTTGCCTGAAGGTCGGAGAGGCCGTTGTAGCGGTCGATGAGTTGGCCGAACGAGGCGGCGTTGACCGAGGCGGCCATGGCGTTGATGGTGAAGTCGCGGCGGGCGAGGTCATCGTCGAGGGTGCCGTCCTCCACTATGGGCTTGCGCGAGTTGCGGTTGTACGACTCCTTGCGGGCACCGACGAATTCGAGTTCCTCGTTTCGCGATTTCACCTGCGCGGTGCCGAAGTTGCGGAACACGCTGAGACGGGCGCCGCGGATGAGCCGCGACACGGCGCGTGCCACCTCGATGCCGCTCCCCACGGTCACGAAGTCGATGTCCTTGGAGGGACGGCCCAGAAGCAGGTCGCGGACATAGCCCCCGACCACATAGCATTCGCGGCCGAGCGAGTCGGCGGCCGAGCCTACCAGGCGGAATATTCTGTTGTCTAAGTTTAAGATCCGGGAATCCAAGTGCGGTATGTGTGAGTGAATGGTTGGGAGTGTGGCGTGTCAGTCGATGAGCTGGATGATCTCTTCGGGGGCGTTGGTGAGGCATTCCACCGAGTTGTTGCCTATGGCATAGGTGTTCTCGATGCCTACGGCGCCCACGCGGGGGATGACGAATTTAGGCTCGAGGGCGATGACGTTGCCCACCTCGAGCACCCCCTTGCTGCGGGGCGCGATGACAGGCTGCTCGTTGACCTCGATGCCCACGCCGTGGCCGCAGAAGCCGGCATGCTGGCGGTGCCCCATGAAATAGCGGCTGAAACCGGCGGCCTCGGCCATGGCGGCGGCCATGTCGTAGAGGTCGGCGGCGCGCACACCCTCGCGGGCTTTCTCCTGAAAGGCGTGGCAGATGTCGATGGAGCACTGGTGGGCGGCCAGAGCCTCGGCGGGGAGAGTGCCGCAGGCAAATGTGCGGGTCATGTCGGTCATGTAGCCGGTGTAGTTGCCGTTGACGTCGACCATCACGGCTGTGCCGGGCATGATTTCGCCTCCCGAAGCTCCCACGGGGAGCGAGGCGTGTTTGCCACCGCCGCCCATTGCGAAGTCGTAGGGGGTGGGCACGTCGGCGTTGCGGCCTGCCAGCACATTGCCCATGAATATTTCCATCGACTGACCTGAGACGCGGAAGATGCCCAGACACCCCTCAAGGCGCGAAAGGTGCTCGATGGCCACTTCGAACTCGAAGTCGGTCATCCCCGGGGAGTAGAGCGATGGGATTTTGCGGTAGACGGCCTCGTGGATGATGCCCGACTGACGGATGAGCGCGATCTCGCGGGGAGTCTTCACGGCGCGGGCGGCGGCCACGATGGGCGAGGCGTTGAAATAACAGCCGGCGGGGATGGCCTTGCGCACGCGCTCGACCACAGAATAGGGCATCACGTCGAGTTCCTGACCGAGACGCGCGGGGAGCGGCACTCCGGCCTCGGCCATACAGCCGGGGATCTCCTCCACCTTTCTCACATAGATCACGCCGTCGCCCTGCAGTTCCACGGGACGGCGCACAAACCACAGGGGGGCGGTGTCGCGCTCGAGGGGCAGATAGGCCCAGCCGTTGAACACCCGGCCTGTGAGGTAGTAGAGCGTGGCGTTGTCGGCAATGAGGATGCATCCGGTGGCGCCGGCCAGCCGGGCGGCCTCGCGGATGCGGGCCAGCCGCATATCGAGTTCCTCTTTCGGAAGGAGAATCAGATTGTCCATAATTACTAAGTAACTATAATGTGTTGTCAACCATGTTAACAACCCGGGAGAGGGAAAGGTTGCAGGGATGTGGAGCGGTGGTTTTTAATCGCCGCCGGGGAGGAAGAAAATGCCGAGCTGGCTGATCCCACGCAGGGTGTCGGCGCGCATGATGTGGCGCACTGCCACGGGTGTGTGCGAGGCGTGGAGGATGCTGCGGCCGATGGTGTCGGTGTTCTGAAACGAGGTGCCGATGCCGATTCCTGTCCATGAGCCGTAGCGGTCGGCCAGGGTGATGTCCAGTGTGTCGCGGCGGGGCTGTCCGTGGTCTAAGGTGGTCACTTCAACCCAGAGCGAGCGGTAGGGATAGGTGTTGTCGTGACGCACCCCCACCACAAGGTGTCCCGACACCAGGGAATCGGGGTGCACGGGATAGAATGTCAGCGGTTGATCGTAGACCCACCCCCCGGAGGGGATGTCGGCGTAGGCGGCATAGTCGTTGCCGGGAGCCGAGCAGGCGGCAACGGCGGCTGCGACTGCCATCGCCACGGTCAGTTTTATGGTTTCTCGCAAAGACATCTCGTGTTATTGAACAAGCTCTAAAAAGCTTTAAACAATCTCTTACTGTTGAGGCTGTTTCGGAGGCTGCTGCTGCTTGGGCTGGCCTTGCTGCTTTGGCTGCTGCGGTTTCTGAGGCCGTGGCTGCTGTTGCTTTGGCAGACCCTGCTGCTGCTTTTGCTGCTTCTGGGGTCGCGGCTGTTGCTGCTTGGGCTGCCCTTGCTGCTGCTTGGGTTGCTGCGGTTTCTTGCCCTGGCGCTGTTTCGATCCGTCGGGTTTTCCGCCGTCGGGTTTCGCTCCCTCGGTTTTGGGGGCGTCAGCTTTCTGGCCTTCGGCTTTCTTTGCAGGTTTCTTGCGGCGCTTTTTGCGGGAATCGAAGCGGGTGAGCGAGTCCTGGCCGAGGATGTCGGCATATTCCGACGGCTTTTTCTCCTCCCCGTCATCTTCCTTGAGCTTAAGAGGCTTTTCGCCCGCCTTGTTGAGGGCGATGACCTCGAATGCGCGGGCCGCGTCGATGGTGACGAGGTTGGCGGGGATGTTCTTGTCGGTGGAGTAGGTGATTTCGTGGCGGAAAATGTCGGCCTTGAAATAGAAATATGTGGCGTCGGCGGTCTCGAGGCGGGCGTCGCGCGGCGGGAGCTTGCGCGAAGCTTCCACGTAGGAGTCGACCTCGAAATTAAGGCAGCATTTGAGCTTGGCGCACTGGCCGGCGAGTTTCTGGGGGTTGAGCGAAATGTCCTGGAAACGCGCGGCTGCGGTGGAGACGCTCTGGAACGATGTCATCCATGTGGTGCAGCAGAGCGGACGGCCGCAGGGGCCGATGCCGCCGATGCGGCCTGCCTCCTGGCGCGCGCCGATCTGTTTCATCTCGATGCGCACTTTGAATGTCTCGGCCAGCACCTTGATGAGCTGACGGAAATCCACGCGCTCGTCGGCGATGTAATAGAAAATGGCTTTGTTGCCGTCGCCCTGATACTCCACGTCGCCGATCTTCATGTTGAGGTTGAGGTCGGCGGCGATGCGGCGCGAACGGATCATGGTGTCGTTCTCGCGGGCGCGGGCCTGCTGGTAGCGCTCGATGTCGTTGGGCTTGGCCTTGCGGAACACGCGGCGCACCTCGGCGTCGGGCTTCACGCCCGCCTTGCGCATGTTGAGGCGCACCAGCGCGCCGGTGAGGCTCACGCGGCCTATGTCGTGACCGGTCTGGGCCTCCACGGCCACCATGTCGCCGATTTTCAGGGGGATTTTGGCCGAGTTGAGGAAGAAGCCCTTGCGGGTGTTCTTGAAGTTCACCTCCACCATGTCGTCGTCGGCGTATCCTCCGGGGATGTCCTCGAAATAGTTGGTGCTGTGGAGCTTGCCGCGGATGTCGGCCTCGGTGACGCCTCCCACGGCGCCTCCCGAACAGCATCGGGCGCACTCGGGGAAGTCGCCGGGGGCGCCGGGCAGCTTGTCGTTCTCTTCTTTCATAGCAGTCAGAAAAAAGAGCGGGTTACTTGGCGAAGCTTACGGCGCGTGTCTCGCGGATGACGGTGATTTTCACCTGGCCGGGATAGGTCATCTCGTCCTGGATGCGCTTGGCTATTTCGTTGGAGAGGCTTTCGGTCTGTGCGTCGTCGATCTTCTCGGCGCCGACGATCACGCGCAGCTCGCGGCCGGCCTGGATGGCGTAGGTCTTGATCACGCCGGGATAGCTCATGGCCAGCTGCTCGAGGTCGTTGAGGCGCTTGATGTATGCCTCTACGATTTCGCGTCGGGCACCGGGACGGGCGCCGGAGATGGCGTCGCACACCTGCACGATGGGTGCCAGCAGTGTGGTCTGCTCGATTTCGTCGTGGTGGGCGCCGATGGCGTTGCAGATTTCGGGTTTCTCCTTATACTTTTCGGCGAGTTTCATGCCGAGGATTGCGTGGGGCAGTTCGGGCTCTTCGTCGGGCACCTTGCCTATGTCGTGGAGCAGGCCTGCGCGGCGGGCCTTCTTGGGGTTGAGTCCAAGCTCCGATGCCATGATGGCGCAGAGGTTGGCGGTTTCGCGGGCGTGCTGCAGCAGGTTCTGGCCGTAGCTCGAGCGATATTTCATTTTACCGATGAGACGGATAAGGTCGGGGTGCAGACCATGGATGCCGAGGTCGATGGCGGTGCGTTTGCCGGTGTCGACAATCTCCTCCTCGATCTGCTTGCGCACTTTGGTCACCACCTCCTCGATACGGGCGGGGTGGATGCGTCCGTCGGCCACCAGCTGGTGGAGGGCCAGACGGGCTATTTCGCGGCGCACGGGGTCGAAGCCCGAGAGGACGATGGCCTCGGGGGTGTCGTCGACGATGATTTCAATGCCGGTGGCAGCCTCGAGAGCGCGGATGTTGCGCCCCTCGCGGCCGATGATGCGCCCTTTGATTTCGTCGGAGTCGATGTGGAACACGGTTACGGAGTTCTCGATGGCGGCTTCGGTGGCCACGCGCTGTATGGTCTGGATGACGATGCGCTTTGCCTCCTTGTTGGCGGTCATCTTTGCCTCGTCCATGATTTCGTTGACGTAGGATGCGGCGGCTGTTTTGGCCTCGTCCTTCATGGATTCCACGAGTTTCTCCTTGGCTTCCTCGGCCGAGAGGCCCGAGATGTGTTCGAGCGATTCCTGGGCCGAGCGGCGGAGTTTGTCAAGCTCCTCCTTGCGTGAGGCGATCACATTCTCCTCGGCGTCGAGTTTCTGACGACGGGTCTCGAGGTCGGCGCGGGCGCGCTGGTTCTCCTGCTGCACCTGGTTCAGCTCCATCTCGCGCTTCTTCATGCGCGCTTCGGTCTGCTGCACCTTGGCGAGGCGCTGGTTGGCCTGGTGCTCGGCCTCTTCCTTGATTTTCATGCTCTCCTCGCGGCTCTTGAGGGCCTGTTCCTGGCGGATGACCTCGCCCTGGCGGGTAGCTTCGTCGATGATTGTGCGGGCGCGGGAGCGCCCTGTGCGGTTCTGGATCCAGATTGTAGCCAGCACACCGGCGGCAGCGGCCACCACGGTGATCAGCAGGTAAATCAGGACGTTTATTATGGTACTCATTCTTTATAGTTTTTTTCTTTATAGTTTTTGATGAAGTGTTGTTGAGTGTAAGCTTAAAAAACAGAAAGCGCCCGGCGCCGGCCATTGCTGTCGGCCGGGCTGTGCGCGTGAAATCGGTAAGAAGATGTCGTCAAATAAGATGTCGTCAAAGACGTGTCGGAGAGCTTTCCGAGCCGGGAGGCTGTGCCTGCCCAAGGTCGTGGAGCATCGAGTCGAGTCGGGCCTCGAAACCGTCGAGCAGCTTCTGCGCTTCCTCTGAAGACTTCAGCGAGCTGTAGTAGAGTTCGGCGAACTGGTAGGCCACCATGCCGAGCACTTCGAGCGCCGCTTTTTCGGGGAATCTCTTCACCCAGCGCTCCCACAGGCGGTTAACCTGATACTCGGCGGTCCGGACCGTCTCTTCTTTCTGGCGGTCGATGCGCATGGCCATCGGTTTCTGGCCGGCGATGCGTATCGTTATATTGAGTTTGTCTTCGGTCATTCTTTCAAGTCGGCAATGCACTTGTCGATTTCCCGCACTAATGAGGACAGAAGCTCCCGGGTGTGCTCCACATCCCGGCGGGTGGGAGCCAGAGTTGTGGCGATTTTCAGGAATTCATTCTCTTTGACGAGGTCGTCGACACGCTTCTGCAACGACTGCAGTTGCTGCTCGAGGTCGCTGATGCGGCTGAGAGCCTCGTCGCGCTGGGTGCAAATCCTCTGGAAACGCTCGGAGAAGACCAACATCTTGGCGCTCAGGCGCTCTACAGACTGCTGTAGTGATGGTTGTTGCTGTTCGCCGGCCATAATGCTCAGAGATAATGCCCCGGAGAGGGATGTAGTTCCTTCTAAATCGGGAAGTCTATTCTGTCCAAATTTTCACAAAATTACAAATTATTTTGCAAAACCACCAAACAAACACTCTTTTTTTCGCTAAAATTCAACTAAAATTCAGCGCCTTTGCCCGGTTTCGGCTCGCAAATCTATTGATTTGGGCGTGGTGTGGCTTTTTTCGCCACAAGTGATCAGGTGTGGGGGAGGGAGTCGAAGAGGGAGATAAGGCGGGTCAGTTCGGCTTCGTCGGCGAAGCTGAAGGTGATGCGGCCTTTGCCCGAGCGGTCGCAGGTGAAGCTTACGGGGGTGCGGAAGGCGGTGGAGAGGTGGTTTTTCAGCAGGTCGAAGTCGTGCGAGCTGATGGGTGTCTCTTTCTTGGCGGGGGCTTCGTCGGGCTCGGGAAAGCCCTCTTTCTGAGCCTGCTGCCAGTTTTTGGCCAGTTCTTCGACACGGCGCACGGAGAGTCCGTCGCGCAGGATTTCCTTGTAGATTTTGAGCTGCACGCGGGGGTCGTCGATGCCTAAGAGGGCGCGGGCGTGCCCCATGTCGACGCGTTTGTCGCGCAGACCCAGCTGCACTTCGGAGGGGAGTTTGAGCAGGCGCAGGAAGTTGGCGATGGTGGCGCGTTTCTTGCCGATGCGCTCCGAGAGGCGTTCCTGTGTGAGCTGATACTGGTCGATGAGTTTGCGGAATGTGAGCGCCACCTCGATGGCGTTGAGGTCCTCGCGCTGGATGTTCTCGATCAGAGCCATCTCTGTAAGTTCGGCGGCGTCGGCGGTGCGGATGTAGGCGGGCACGCGCTCGAGTCCGGCGATGCGGGCGGCGCGGAAACGGCGTTCGCCGGCGATGATCTGATATGAGTCGGGGCCTGTCTTTCGCAGCGACAGAGGCTGTATGATGCCTAATTCGCGGATCGATGCGGCCAGTTCCTGCAGAGCCTCCTCGTCAAACGAGGTGCGGGGCTGGTCGGGGTTGGGCGAGATTTTGTCGAGAGGTATGTCGTTGATGGCCGACGAGCCGCGGGCGGGGGTGTCGTCCATTGAAATAAGCGAGTCGAGTCCGCGGCCGAGAGCGCTTCTGTGGGGTGTAGCCATGGTGCTTCAGTGAGAGGGTGAGTGGTGGAGGTGGTGTTGGTTCAGGCCTTGCATTTAGCGATGAGTTCGCGGGCGAGCTGCACGTGGGCTGTGGCGCCGCGGCTCTCGGGGTCGTAGATTATGGCGGGAAGCCCGTGGGAGGGAGCCTCGCTCAGGCGTATGTTGCGTGGGATTACGGAGTTGAACACCATGTCGCCGAAGTGGCTTTTAAGCTCCTCGTAGATCTGGTTGGCCAGACGCAGGCGGGCGTCGTACATGGTGAGCAGAAAACCTTCGATTTCCAGCCCGGGGTTGAGTTTCGACTTGATGATGCGGATGGTGTTGAGCAGCTTGCTGATACCTTCGAGTGCGAAATATTCGGCCTGCACGGGGATGATGACCGAGTGGGCGGCCGTGAGGGCGTTGACGGTGATGAGCCCCAGCGAGGGGGAGCAGTCGATGAGGATGAAATCGTAGAGCGGCATCACCGATTCGAGCGCGCGTGCAAGTACGCGTTCGCGGCCCGGCTTGTTGATAAGCTCGAGTTCGGCGCCGGCCAGGTCGATGCGCGACCCCACGAGGTCGAGACCCTCCACGCAGGTTGTCACCTGCGAGCCGTTCATGGGGTATTCGTCGACCAGACATTCATAGATCGACGATTCCATGGTGCGCGGGTCGATGCCGTAGCCCGAGGTGGCGTTGGCCTGGGGGTCGGCGTCGATGATGAGTACCTTCTTGCCCTCCTTTGCCAGGGAGGCGCCGAGGTTGATGGTGGTGGTGGTTTTTCCCACCCCGCCTTTCTGATTGGCGACAGCTATGATTTTACCCATGATGCAAATGTTTATTACGGTTGCAAAGTAACAACAAAAATCCGATATTCAGCTTTTTATATAATGTTAAAAGCGACGGAATGTTGATAAGTGGCGCCCGATGTTAATAACCTGAGGCTTTTCCATGGATTTTTGCTAAATTTGCAGTTAGAAATTTTGACAGAATCTTATGGAAAAGAAACTTATACTGATAACCAATGACGACAGCGTCAACGCTCCCGGCATTCATTTTCTTGTTGATTGCGTGAAGGATATGGGCGAGGTGTGGGTTGTGGCGCCTGCCGAGCCCAAGAGCGGTCAGTCGTCATCGCTGACTTTCAACGCACCCCTGCGCATCGAGGAGATCGCGGGCTACGAGGGCGCGCGGCTGTTCACTGTCAGCGGCACGCCTGTCGATTGTGTTAAGATGGCCATGCATGCCATCCTGCCCCGCACACCGCAGCTGGTGCTGGCGGGGGTGAACCATGGCAGCAACTCGGGTTGCTCGGTAATCTACTCCGGCACGATGGGGGCGGTGTTCGAGGGTTGTCTCGACGGCATTCCTTCGATAGGCTATTCTCTGCTCCATCACTCGATGAAAGCTGATTTCAGCGAGTGCCGTCGCTATATCAGGGAGATCACCGCGCGGGTGCTTGAAAAGGGGCTGCCGCAGGGTGTGTGCCTCAATGTCAATTTTCCGGCGAAAGTGAAAATCGAGGGTATGAAAGTGGTGCGCGCCGCGCGCAGCCACTGGACCGAGGAGTTCAGGCAGTATACCGACCCGCACGGCACACCGTTCTACTGGCTCACCGGGCAGCTGGTCAACGAGGAGGAGGGCAACTCCGCCACTGATCTCTACTGGCTTGACCGCAACTATGCCACCTGCGTGCCGTGTGTGGCGCTGCAGAATGCCTCCGACGCCGATGTCAGCGCTGTGGAGTCGCTTCTGGAATGAGGCGGCCCGATGCTGATGCAAAGACGCTGAAAGCGGAATGCGGGCTTGCGCCTGATTCCGCTTTCAGCGTCTTTTTTACCTAAAAAATACCTGCTTATACTTTATGATACCTTATATTACTTATATTATAAGAGGGTATCCGGAATATGCGTATCGTTATTTCTTTGCGTCGGCTTTGGCGTCGTCGGCTTTGGCTTCTTTCTTCGCATCGGCTTTCTCGGCCTTCTTGAGGCGGGCGTTGAGACCTTCGATCACATCTTTGGTGATGTTGAGGGCCGGGTTGAAGTAGGTGCCGGGGGAGTAGATGAGGATGGCGTCGTAGTGCTTGTCGCTGTTGTAGTGCACCAGGAAGTTGTTGATGGAGTCGAGGAATTCCTGCTGCTGGCGGAGGGCTTCGGCCTGTGCTTTCTGCTGGAGGCTGCCGAGATAGTTTTCGGCCTGCTGCTGCTTGCGCTGGAGGTCCTGCATGTCGGCGTTGTACGAAGCTTCCGAGAGGTATCCGTTGCTCTGGGCTTTCTGCTGTATGCTGGCAGCCATGCGCTGCAGCTCGCTCTGGCGGCTCTGCATGGCGTTTTCAAGTTCGCGGGTGGCGCGGAGGTTGGTCTCGTTGTAGGTCTTTACCAGGTCGTAGTTGGCCATCACCGAGTCCATGTCGTAATAGCGGATGTTGGTGGTGGGAGCGAATGCGTCGCCCTCGACCTTGGCGGTCTTCGCGGGGGTGGCTTCCTTTGCGGCGTCCTCTTTATTAGCCTCGTTGCCCGAGCATGCGGCAAAAGCGATGGCGGCGGCGGCAGCCGTAGCGGCGAAAGCAAATTTTTTCATCAGTTATTGTTTGTGTGGTGTTTATTATTCCTATGTTCTTCAAGGCGCTCGCGGGCGCGGCGGCGCAGGCGAGGCAGATCGTGGGCGTGCCCGGGTGAGAACCGTTCTCCTTTAACGAAAATTTGTTTTACGCCTATCAGCGCTATCGCCATGGCAAGGAGCGCCACAACGGCGATAATGGTGACAATGACGGTTTTCATCGGTGTCTGCACTATTTTGGGCACAAATATAGGAAAGATATGGCAATTTTTTGCCGAAATTCATTTTTATTTTGTAACTTAGCCACATCAAAACCCAACATTTAACAGAATTTTTCAATCCCAAAGATATTTTAAAAGATTTGTCATGGAAGTAAAAGACCTTAAACCCCAGGCGGTGTTTGAAATTTTCGACCAGATCACCAAGATTCCCCGTCCCTCGAAAAAGGAGGAGAAGATACGCCAGTTCATACTTGATTTCGCCAAGGCTCACGGCATTGAGGCCATGGCCGACAAGGCGGGCAACGTGATTCTGCGCAAACCCGCGTCGAAGGGCCATGAGAATGCCCCCACAACTATCCTGCAGGGCCATATGGACATGGTGTGCGAGAGCGATCACCCCGGATTCGATTTCGAACACAACCCCATCGAGACTCTCGTGGAAGGTGAATGGGTGCGCGCCAAAGGCACCACCCTCGGCGCCGACAACGGTATCGGCGTGGCAGGCGCGCTGGCCGTGATGACCGACCCCGATCTGGTTCACGGTCCGCTTGAAGCTCTCTTTACAGTCGACGAAGAGACCGGCATGACCGGCGCCAACGCTTTGGAAAAGGGTGAGCTGAAAGGCACCATACTCATCAATCTCGACTCGGAGGATGACGCCGAAATCTTCGTAGGCTGTGCCGGCGGCATCGACACCGTGGCCACCTTCAAGTATGGCCGTTCAATGGCTCCCGAAGATTTCCACTACTTCCTGATGGATGTGCGCGACGGTCTGGGCGGCCATTCGGGCGGCGACATCCACCTCGGTCGCGCCAACGCCAACAAGATTGTGGCCCGTTTCCTTTTCAGCCTCATGAAAGCTCACGACACCGTGACCATTTCGGAAATCGACGGCGGCAACCTCCGCAATGCCATCCCCCGTGCAGCTCATGTGGTGTTTGGCGTACACAAGTCGAAGAAAGAGAGTGTGGTGGCTGCCTTCAACCAGTACGCCGCAACCATCGCCAACGAGTACAAGGGGCTTGAAAACACCCTCAAACTCACTATCGAAACCGCCGACAAACCGGCGTTTACCATCGACGAGACCACAACACGCAATCTGGTGATGGCGCTCTACAGCGCTCCTCACGGCGTGCAGTCGTGGAGCCGCGACATGGAGGGTCTGGTCGAGACCTCGACCAACCTCGCCTCGGTGAAGATGAAGGATGACAACCGCATTGTTGTCACCACCTCGCAGCGCTCGTGTGTCGACTCCCGCAAATACGACATCGCCAACCAGGTGGAGGCACTGTTCTCCCTCGCCGGTGCCACCGTTGAACATGGCGACGGCTACCCCGCATGGACTCCCAACCTCGACTCGCCCGTGATGAAGATGGCCGCCGACGCCTATGAGGAACTCTACGGCGTGCGTCCCGCCATCAAAGGCATCCACGCCGGTCTGGAGTGCGCTCTGTTCCAGCAGAACTATCCCGAACTCGACATGGTTTCGTTCGGCCCGACCCTGAAGGATGTGCACTCCCCCTCGGAACGCATGTATATCCCCGCAGTAGAGCGATTCTACGGTCAGCTGCGCCGCACACTCGAAAAAATAGCAAGCTCTAAGTGAAACTGCTGCTGCTCTCCCTCCTGGCGCTGAGCCAGGGACTCGCCGCCTGCGCCGGTCATCAGGTGACCGACGCAGGCGATGTGCGTCCCCTTACCGGCTCGGCCGATATCGCTCCCATTCCCGATCCATCGCCCGACCGTCATTTCTCGCGTCTGACCGAAGACGACTTCCGCGAGGTGGCCGAGGAACTGGGCATCGAGACCGCCGCGATAAAGGCCGTTGTCGACATCGAGGCGGGAAAATCGCACGAGGGATTCTATGCCCCGGGCAAACCGATTCTCAATTTCGACCTTACGATGTATCAGAAGTTTGCGCCGCGTCATGGCGTGAACCTCAAAAAGGCGCGCAAAAGTCACCCCGTGATTTTCCGTTCGCCCGACCGCAAGCGCTATGGCGGCTATCAGGCCGCCCAGCATGCCCGCTACGAGGCTGCCTGCGAGATAAATCCCGCCGCAGCATGCGACGGATGTTTCTGGGGCATGTTTCAGATCGGCGGATTCAATTATAAACTTTGCGGATGCTCCTCGCATGAGGAGTTTGTGGAGCGGATGAGCCGCTCGGAACGCGATCAGCTCGAGCTGTTTGCCGGATTCCTGAAAAACTGCGGCATGGTGGAGTCGCTGCGGCAGCGCCAGTGGCTGAAATTCGCCCTACGCTACAATGGTCCGCGTGCCCGCGCCCGCGGCTACCACACCCGCATGGCCAAAGCGTATGCGCGCCACAAGGCGTTGGAAAAGAAGTGACAGCAGCATGTCGGATGCCGGCGGCAGGAAAGCCGCCGCCCCACAGTTCCCATACGCACGTGTTAATCGGCGGTTAAAAACCGCCGCTCCATGGCTTCCATACGTCTGCGTGTGTCGGCGGTTATTCACTTTTGATAATTTTGAAAGTTTTCAACATGTTGGAATTTTTAGCGCAGTATAATCTTACAGGCCTGGTGCTGGGTCTAAGTGTTTTTCTGATCATAGGACTGTTTCACCCCCTTGTAATCAAAGGTGAATATTATCTCGGAGTGCGTTGCTGGTGGGGATTTCTGCTGCTGGCGATAATAGCCGCGGGCGCCTCGCTGATGGTTAGCCATTTCTTCTGGCAGACACTGCTCGCCGTGGTTGCTTTCTCGAGCCTCTGGGCCATCCTCGAGGTTTTCGAGCAGCGTGAACGTGTGCGCAAAGGTTGGTTCCCTGCCAACCCCCGCCGCAAAAGACCATAAAAATAACGATAGTAAAAATTTGAACCGGAAAAACTACACCCCTCCACAAAAAAATTTCGTTGCGGCAAGAAAAATCAATCTCAGAGTTTTTTCAAGAGATCGGGGCGTAGGCGGCGGGTGCGTTCGAGAGCCTGCTCGTGGCGCCACTCGGCGATGCGGGCTTCATGGCCTGAGAGGAGGATGTCGGGCACGCGCCAGCCGTTGTAGTCGGCCGGGCGGGTGTAGTCGGGCGCGGCCAGCAGGTTGTCCTGAAAGGAGTCGGAGAGGGCCGACTGCTCGTCGCCGAGCACGCCGGGGATCAGACGCACTATGGCGTCGGAAATGATGATGGCGGGGAGCTCGCCGCCGGTGAGCACATAGTCGCCGATTGAGATCTCCCGGGTGATGAGATGCTCGCGGATGCGGTAGTCTACCCCTTTGTAATGTCCGCAGAGGATTATGATGTTGTTGAGCAACGACATGGAGTTGGCCATGTGCTGGTCGAGCAGATCGCCGTCGGGCGAGGTGAAGATCACTTCGTCGTAGTCTCGCTCGGCTTTGAGGGCTGCTATGCAGCGATCCACCGGCTCCACCTGCATTACCATGCCGGCCTCGCCGCCGAAGGGGTAGTCGTCGACCTTGCGGTGCTTGTTGGTGGTGTAGTCGCGAAGGTTGTGGACATGAAACTCGGCCAGCCCCTTGGTCTGCGCCCTTTTCAGGATGGAGCAGTTGAGGGGTGAGTCGAACATTTCGGGGAGGACGGTGAGGATGTCGATGCGCATGGCGGGAGGTTGAAAAGCGAATGTAGGGGAGTTACTGTAGCAGAGAAGGATTATTGTAGCAGGTGGGGCTGGTGGAGTATCTGCATGGCAATCTGGTCGCGCAGCAGCGTGCCGCCCACCGATGTGGCGGCGGGAGCGCTGTCGATGCTCATTTCGGCAAGGGTGAGTGGGCACCCTGCTTCGGGGTTCCAGACCACTAAGCGGGCTTTGAGATCGTCGATAACGAGCAGAGCGCGGTTTTCGGCGGCGTGGAGGCAGGTGTATTCGCGGCGTCCGGGCGACAACTCGGGGTAGCGGCGGGCAAGCTCGTCGGTGTCGACCGGCACCAGTTTCTCGGGGAGGGTGGCCGACAGGTGGGGAAATTTGTCGAGAATCATCCGTTCGGTGTCGAGCAGAAGCGAATAGATCACACGCGCCATCTCGATCAGGCGCTCGGTGACCGCCTCCTCGGGGGTGATCATATACTGGCATGCCCAGGCGCTGACGTGGCACGACTGAGTGGCCGTCTCGGGCAGTTCGGGGCGCAGAGCCTGCATCACGGTGAACACGCCGAAACCGGGAGCTATGTCGTAGCGCACGAGCTGTTCGCGCAGCCAGCGGTCGAGGCCGCGCACAATGGCGAACTCGCCGCGGCGGTGGGGGAGGCTTATGGCCACCTTGTCGCCCGGATCGTGGAGAGGCGAGTCAGCCTCGAGAAAGAGCGGAGCCGACACGCGGCGCATGGAGAACCGCTCCATCAGTTCCCCTTCGATGTAGCGCTTGATGAGCGTGAGGGCAATTTCGGCGGTTTCGCGCAGCAGACGCGGACGGTTGGAGCCTTTGGTCATGACAGTTGTGGCGGATCAGAATTTATAGCCCACGCCGAAGAGGCCTGTGAAGCCCTGGGCGGGAACGTTGAATATGAGATCGGTGCGTTTGTTCAGCAGGTTGTCGAAGCGGACAAAACCGGTGAGCTGCGGAGTGAACTGCCAGGCGGCGCCCAGACGCAGGTTCACCATGTCGCGCAGCTTGGCGTAGCCCATCAGGGGTGTGGTCTCGGCGGGGGCGTTTTCGAACGGTTGCCAGGTGACCATGGCGCAGGTGAGCTGCCGGCGGCGTAAGCGCCCCTCGAAGCCGAGGTCGACGGTGAGAGGCTTGATGGGACGCAGGGCGATTTCAGCCGTGAAGACGCTGCGGGCGCGGTCATACCAGTCGATCCATGCCTCGTCGAGGTCGTTGTCGCCGCCGGTGGCGGTTTCATATTGCAGAGCCAGCGACAGGAAGCTGCGGAACTGCCAGTCGATGCGTGCGCCGAATTTGGCGCCTTTAACTTTCACCGGAGCGAAGAAATTGGTCACGGCATATGGTGTGTTGTCGGAAAACAGGCTCACGGGCGACGCCCAGTTGTCGCTGTTGGCGTAGTCGCCTGTGAGGGTGAGCGAGGCTCCATGGAAGGGCCCCACGCGGAATCCTATCTGGATGGCGGCGTCGAGGTCGCTGTAATAGTTGGTGATGCGGGAATCGGCGTAGCGCGAGATTTCGAACTGTCGGGCGAAATTGTTGGCCTGATGGCCCGAGTTGAGTTTCACCCAGATCCCGAACATCGAGCCGGGGTTGAGAGCCAGCGACAGTCGGGGCGCCACATGGAATTTCTCATCCTGACCGGTGCGGCTGCCGAGGTCGGCCTCGAGATGACCGGTGAAGATGCCGGAATTGTATTCAACAAAGGGGGTGGCGTCGATTTTGCCGATAGTCTTGCCCTTCTGTGCGGTCAGCAGATTGTCGCCGGCGTCGCTCAGCAACAGCATCTCGGGGGTCTGGAAGTGGTTGTAGCTGAAAAACTCACCCTCAAGCCGCACGCCGTAGGCCACGCGGGTGCCGATTTCGCCGCGCATCCATGCTCCTATGCCGAAGCTGCTCTCGTTGACCGACGGTGCGGCAGCAGGGGCGAGGTCCTTGATTTTGCGGTTGTTGAAGATGCCGAAGCGGGCGGTGGCACCGTAGGTCATGCGCGGGTTGATGCGGCCGTCGAAGCCGGCGCCGATGTTCCAGCGGAAGTTGCCGCCCTTGTCGCTGACGGTCCATTCCTCAGGAGCATTCCATGACGACGAAGAGAGGTCGGTGGCGATTTTCAGGATGTTGTAGCTGCCGAAGCGCTGAGCGAAGCCGGCGCCGAAAGTGAAGTCGAACGCGTTCCATTTGTGACCGTCCCAGAGGTCGTGCTTTTTGTCGGCCTTATAGCTGCGGTTATTGGTCTGGAGCCAGAGATTGAGGCGCTGCCGGTCGCTTGAAATCACGTCGTAGCCTGCCGAGAGGGAGGCGTTGACAGCGGGGAAATAGCCTAAGTCGGCATAACCGCGCCAGGGCGAAAGAGGGAATACGCCGCCGTTGGTGGCAGGTTCGAAAAGACCGATTCCGGGGGTGACGGGGGTCGGCTGCGCGGATTCGCGCAGAGTCAGCGGGTCGGCTTTGGCCTGCGGAGCGGAGAGCGCGGGGAAAACCACCGGACGCGCGGCGGCACGCTGGGCGGGCACAATGTCGCGGTCGATGGTGATTTCGCGGTCGAGATCCTGCGCTGCCGAGGTGAACGGGAGCGAGGAGGCAAGGATGAGCGCTGTGACGATATGCTGGGTTTTCATTGCTGTGAGCGGGTTAGTGCTTTTTTGATTCTGCCAGACGGGAGTCGATCATCTGGAAAATATCGGCTTCATCGCCGGGATAATTCTCGCGGAGCGACCGCAGATATTCGTCGGCTTCGAATGTCTGCCCCTTGCGGCGGTTGATGTCGCTCAGCAGTATGAAGCCGCGGGCGAGCCAGTATTCCTGGGGAGTGTTCGAGTCGATGAGGGCGTTGACGGCTGTGAGAGCGCGGTCGGTCTTATCTTCGTCGAAGAGTTGCTGGGCCAGATAATATGAGGCCTTGGCGCCGGTGACAGTGGCGGGATCGGCGGCGAGCGACTCGAAGATGTCGCGGGCGGCATCCGCGTCGCCTTGATTGCGCAGAGCCAGAGCGCGGGCCAGCATCACCTCGTTGCGGTCGTCGATGCCGAGCGACGACGATGCCAGCAGCCTGTCGGCGGCCTCGATCACACCGGCGTCGTTGCCTAAGTCGCGGTTGATGCGCACGATGCCCATGCGGGCCTTGTTGACGGTGAGTTCGCCCGAGGCTTTGGCTGCAAGCTGCGTGTAGGCCTCGAGCGCCTGAGTGGGTTTGCCCTGCTTCTCGTAGACGGGTGCGATGATGGCGAGAGCCTCAACAGCCTGCGGCGCGTCGGGATAAGCCTCCACAAGTTCCTCACCCTGACGGAGAGCGTCGTTGTAGCGGCCTGCCTCGGCGGCTTTCTCCACACCCTCGAGGAGCAGCGCCACCATTTCGCCATGCTTCAGCTTCGGTGCGTCGGGCACGGATGCCAGGAAGCGGGTGTAGGCGGGGATGTCGCCCATGTCGGCATAAATATGCTTGAGGTCTTCGGCTGCGGCCTGCGCCTCCTCCGATGTGGGGTAATCGGTGATTACGCGTTTATAAGAGGCTATGGCCTCGTCGCGGCTGCCTGAATTAAGTTGCGCTATGGCCAGCAGCAGCGCGCCCTGACGTCCCTGCGGGGTGGAGGGGAAGCGTTCGGCAAGCGATGTGTAGGTGGCGATGGCCGAGGCGTTGTCGCCCGATTCGGAGTAGCTTTCGCCCGTCTCGAGGAGAGCAGAGGGGATAAGAGCCGAGGAGGGGAACCGCTCCATCATCGCGGCCAAGGCCGCGATCTTTGCCTTGTGGTCGCGCATGAGACCCTTCATCACTGCCTGCTGGAACATGGGGTAGTCGGCGGCTTCGGGCGCTGCCGCTATGGCGCGGGCATAGTCGGCGTCGGCCTTCTGGAAATCCTTGGCGTAATAGCTACAGTCGCCCCTGCGGTTCAAGGCGTCGGCGCGGAGCGCGGCCAGCGCGCCGCCGCGGCTGCCGCGGTCGCTGAGGAAGCGGTCGAAATATGTGGCGGCGGAGGGGAATTCCTTGAGGGCGAAGCGGGCATAGGCCATGTCGTAGAGCGCCAGCGCGTGGTTGGCGTTGTCGGCGGGTGTCTCGCGCAGGAAGCGTTCGTAATTTTCCACGGCGCGTTTGTAATCCCCCTTGCGGTAGAGGGCTTCGCCGAGCCACAGACATGATTCCGAGGCGGTTTCAGCCGAGAAGCGGCCAAGCGAACGGGCCTCGGTGAGATATTTCACGGCGTCGTCGGTGCGGCCTGCCTGCAGTTGTCGGGCACCATACATGTAGAGCACCTGCTGCTTGGCGGCAAGGATGCGGTCGGTGGGACGCTTGATATTTTCGATGGCGCGCAGAGCGGCGGCATAATTGTTGTCGAGGATATAGCCGTTGATGATGTAGTCGGCCACGGCGGGAGCCATCTCGGAGTCGGGATAGTCGCGCAGGAAGTTTTCAAACTGCGTCACGGATGATCCGAAGGGCACCACGCCCCCCTGCGACGAGCTGACGGCATAGTTGTAGGCGGCCAGCTCAGTGACTTTGGAATCGTAGGCGCGGCGCACGGCCTGGTCGAGGGCGAGCATGGCCGAATCATATTTGCCCTGCTGCATATAAGCCTGTCCGAGAACGAGGTATGCGGCCTGACCCATGGCATTGTCGAGCTGCGTGACGGGCTGCAGCAGTTTTATTGCGCGGGGATAGTCGGCTGAATCGTAGGCGTCGAGACCGAGGATATAGAGAGCCGAGGGCTGTGGCGACTCCACGGCGGCCACATACTTCTTCAGCAGGGGGATGGCGGCTTTGCGGTCGCCCAGCTCGTAGCACGATTCGCCTGCCACGCGCTGCATTTCGGGAAGATATTCCGCGGGGCAGTCGCCGCCGAGCAGTTTGCGTGCCTGGGTGAGGGCGCGGTTGTAGTCGCCGTTGCGGTAATAGAGCTGCGCCAGATAATAGGGCGCCATGCGTTCGGGGTAGGAGTCGCCGGGCACCACTTTGGAGAAGCCGTCGAGAGCGGCCTTGTAGTCGCCTTGCACATATTTTATATATGCGAGGTAGAACCGGGCGCCGTTGGCGCGTTCGGTCGACAACAGGGGCGTGAAGAGCGCTTCGGCACGGTCGTAGCGGGCGAGTTTCAGTTCGCAGTAGCCCTCGTTGTAGGCCTGCAGGTTGGCCTGGGCCTCGCTCAACGCCTTGGGGTTGATCGAGCGGTAGAGTGTGAGAGCGCCGGCATAGTCGCCGCTGTCAAACACTGCTCCCGCCAGCCCCAGCATGGCACGGGTGCGGTAGGGCGAACCGGGATAGTTGTTAAGAAACGCCGAAAAGAGGCCTGCCGCATCTTCGCCGGGGATGTGGGCGGCGGCCACGCAGAGGTAATATTCGGCGGCCTCGCGCTGGTTGTCGGGCTGCGGATTGAGTTTGAGGGCCCGGCGCAGCTGGTCGGCGGCGCCGCGATAGTTGCCGTCGGCAATCATCAGCCTTCCGCGCTCGGCATAGCCGGGAGCTTTGGCGCTGTTGACGGCGCACACGCCGTCGGTCATCGCTGTCATTGCCGGCAGCAGTTCGTCGGCAGCAGCGGTGGCGGGCATCAGAGCGATGGCGGCAGCGCAAAGGCAGTTGAGAAATTTCATTTTGGAGCTGTGAATAATGGTGAATGGCGACTGAGAGGAATGGAGAGGGGGGGAGAGAGGGTTAGAGGGGTGTGGGTGCCACGGGGTCAGGATGTGGCGGTGTAGATGGTGGCGACGCCGAGGGTGAGCCGGCGCAGACGGTTGTCGGTGAAGCCGGCTTCGGCCATTAGCCGCAGCATGTCGGGTCCCTGAGGCATGGCGGCTATCGACTGCGGCAGATAGCGGTAGGCGGCCGAGTCGCCCGATACCAGCCGGCCCGCAAGGGGGATGATGCAGCGGGTGTAGAAGCGATAGAAGGGGCGCACCAATGCCGACGGGGGCACCGACAGTTCCAGCACCACCAGCCGGCCGCCGGGACGCAGCACACGCCGCATCTCGGTGTAGCCCTGCAGCAGGTGCTCGAAGTTGCGGACGCCGAAAGCCACGGTCACCACGTCGAAACTGCCGGTGTCGAACGGAAGGTGCATGCAGTCGGCCTGCACGAGGTCGACGCGGCTGTCGAGCCGCGCCTCTTCAACTTTCCGGCGCCCCACGGCGAGCATCCCCGCCGAGAGGTCGGCGCCGGTGATTGCGGCGCCTGGAATGGCGCGTGCCAGCGCGATGGCCAGGTCGCCGGTGCCGGTGGCGATGTCGAGCACACGTGCCGGAGCGCACGCGGCGGCCTCGGCCACCACTTTCCGGCGCCATGCGCGGTCGATGCCGAGGGTCATCGCGCGGTTCATGAAATCGTAGGCGGGGGCGATGTTGTCGAACATCGCCTCCACCTGCTTGCCTTTGGCCCGGCCCGGCGCGTAGGGAGTGACTTTTTCCGCCTTGATTTCCAAGGTGTTATTTTTCGAGGTTGTTGATGCAGTCGAGCAGGTTCAGCTCTATGCGGCGCTCAAGATTGTCGGAGGGCGCGGGCTGGAACTTCAGGCCGGTGATGTGCTCGTAAAGTTCGATATAGCGCTGCGACACCTCGTTGCAGAATTCAGGGGTCATTTCGGGCACTTGCTGTCCCTCTTTGCCCATGAAGCCATGCTCGATGAGCCACTGGCGCACGAATTCCTTGGAAAGCTGACGCTGAGGCTCGCCTTTGGCGAAGCGCTCCTCGTAGCCCTCGGCATAGAAGTAGCGCGACGAGTCGGGGGTGTGGATCTCGTCGATGAGAATCACCTTGCCGTCGCGTTTGCCGAATTCGTATTTGGTGTCGACGAGGATCAGACCCTTCTTGGCGGCCATTTCGGTGCCGCGGGCGAAGAGGCGGCGGGTGTAGGCTTCCATCTGTGCGTAATCCTCCTCGCTGACCAGGCCCTGGGCTATGATCTCCTCACGCGAGATATTCTCGTCGTGCCCTTCGGCTGCCTTGGTGGTGGGGGTGATGATGGGTTCGGGGAATTTCTGGTTTTCCTTCATCCCTTCGGGGAGCTGCACGCCGCAGAGGGTGCGGTTGCCGGCGGCGTATTCGCGCCATGCCGAGCCGGTGAGATAGCCGCGGATGATCATTTCCACGGGGAATCCCTGGCAGCGGTAGCCCACGGTGACCATGGGATCGGGGTCGGCAAGGCGCCAGTTGGGCACGATGTCGGCGGTCGACTGCAGGAAGTAGGAGGCGATCTGGTTGATCACCTGTCCCTTGAAGGGGATGCCTTTGGGTAGGATGACGTCGAATGCCGAGATGCGGTCGGTGGCCACCATTGCCAGCAGGTTGTCGTTGATGGTGTATACGTCGCGGACTTTACCGTGATAAACGGCAGTCTGGCCGGGGAGGTTGAAGTTGGTTTTAAGCAGAGTTTCCATTGACTCTTATATTTTATGTGATATGTTATTCTGCGGATGAGGGGGTGTGGTGTTGCTGCCGGGCGTTGCCGGCTTCGTTTTCGGCATCGGCGCGGGCATAGGCCTCCACGATGCGCTGCACCAGGGCGTGGCGCACTATGTCTTTCTTGGTGAACTCCACGCGGCCGATGCCGGGCACATCGCGCAGCACGTGCAGGGCCTGTATCAGACCCGACTGCGTGGTGCGGGGCAGGTCGATCTGGGTGGCGTCGCCGGTGATTATCATTTTGGCGTTCATGCCCATGCGGGTCAGGAACATCTTGATCTGGTGGGTGGTGGTGTTCTGTGCCTCGTCGAGCACGATCACGGCGTCGTTGAGGGTGCGGCCGCGCATGAATGCCAGCGGGGCTATCTGGATCACCTTGGTCTCCATGTACTCCTTGAGCTTCACCGCGGGTATCATATCCTCGAGAGCGTCGTAGAGGGGCTGCAGATAGGGGTCGATCTTGTCCTTCATGTCGCCGGGGAGGAATCCGAGCTTTTCGCCTGCCTCTACCGCGGGGCGCGAGAGGATGATTTTCTTCACCTCGCGGTTTTTCAAGGCGCGCACCGCCAGGGCGATGGCCACGTAGGTCTTGCCCGTGCCGGCGGGGCCGAGGGCGAAAGTGAGGTCGTTGTGCAGCACCGCCTCCACCAGTTTCTGCTGGTTGGGCGTGCGTGCCTGGATCGGTTTGCCGCTGACGCCGTAGATGATCACGTCGTCGGCTTTCATCTTGGCGGGCTGGTTACCCTTCACGATGTCGAGGATCACCTCCTCGGTGAGTTTGTTGTATTTGGCGCAATAGGCCTCCAGCTCTTTGATCTTCCGCTCGAAGAGGGCGGTCTCCTCGTCGTCGCCGATGACCTTTATCACCGACCCGCGGGCGGCCATGCGCAACTTCGGGAAGAGGTTGCGTATCAGCTGCATGTTGGCGTTGTTCACCCCGTAGAAGCTCACGGGGTCGGCCTGGTCGATTATTACGATTCGTTCAATCATGTTTCTTAGCGCAAAGTTACACATTTTCCCATAATTAACCCAATATTACGCGGGTAATTGACCCGATATTCCGCGGCGCCCGTCGACGGGGAGCCGCGGCGACCTCAGAGGGTGAGGAAACGGGTGAACGCCTCCACCGTGTAGAGGTGGTCGGCCACGGCGGCTGTCTCGCGCACCGAGTGCATGGCCCATTGCGGGGCGCCCATGTCGACCCCCTCCAGTTCGATCTGCGAGGTGAGGATATTGCCTAAGGTGGAGCCTCCGGGTGTGTCGCTGTGGTTCACGAAGCTCTGGCATGGCACGCCGGCGTCGGCGCAGATGGCGCGGAAGATGCCGGCCGAGCGTCCGTCGGTCATATATTTGCAGTTGGCGTTGATTTTCACCACCGGTCCGTCCCCCTGGATGGGGTGGTTGGTGGGGTCCTGTTTCGACGTGTAGTTGGGGTGCAGCGCGTGGCCGTTGTCGGCCGAAATCATGAACGAGCGGGCCACGGCGCGCGAATAGTCGCTGAAACTGTCGGCGCCCGCGGCTGCGCGGCAGGCGCAGATGCGGCGGAAAATGGAGCTGAGGATGGGCGAGGCCGCCCCCTGCTTGGTGCCCGAGCCGGTCTCCTCGTTGTCGAAGATGGCCACCACACGCGTGGCCTCGGCCATGGGGCGCTTCTCGGCGGCGTCGCACAGGGCGGTCACGGCGGCATGGACCATCTCCAGATCGTCGATGCGCCCCGATGATATGAACTCGTCGTTCAGTCCGAAAGTGCAGGCCGGAGTGGTGTCGTAGAGCGTCAGGTCGAAGTCGAGAATCTCCTCCGGCGTCACGCCTAACTCGTCGGCCACCATGCGGGTGAGCAGTCCCTTGGCCTCCTCGGGCTTCTCCACGCGCCCCAACACAGGCAGCATGTCGCGCTGGCGCGACAGCGGGTTCCCCTCGTTCACGGCGCGGTTGAAGTGGATTGCAAGATGGGGGATAGTGAGCAGCGGACGGCCGAAATTCACCATCCGCGTATCGGGATTGAGAGGGTCGGACGAACGCACCGTCACACGGCCCGCGATGGAGAGCGGGCGGTCGAACCACGTGTAGAGAATCGGACCGCCGTAGACCTCGGTGTTGAGCGTCACCATGCCCCCCTCCCCCACGATTTCAGCGTTGGGTTTGATGCGGAAGCCGGGCGAGTCGCTGTGGGCCGAGATGATGTGGAACCCCGCCGCAGGAGTGTCACACCCCACGACGAAAGCGAAAATCGCCGACGAATTTTTCACCACATACCGGCGGTCGCCCGGGGCGAGCGTCCAAGGCTCGGCCATATCGGCCTCCGAGAAGCCGGCACGTTCGAGCCTGGTTATAACATTCTTGACCGCCAGGAAATTGCAAGGCGATTCATTAAGAAACTGCAGAAGATCAGAAGTAAGAGCTTTCATCCAATTTTGCATTTTGAATAGGGCGGCGGGGTGTGGAGCGGCGGTTTTTAACCGCCGACATATAAACCGCCGGTCTTTTTAACCGCCGGCCCTTCAGCGGGGGCGGGAAGAGCCGAAGGGGGGCTCGGCCATCAGCTCCTTCATCTCGCGCGGCACAATGAAGACATCCTCGGGCGAGACGGGGCGCAGCGGCGCGAACCACCGGAAAGCCGGGAGATAATAGAGCTGCCGGCGGGCCAGATAGAGCGGCGTCATCGTGCCCGAAGTCTCGGACCACAGCTTCATTTTCTCAATGTTGTTGCCGTTGAAATCGGCTGCGAGATACGAACTCTCCACATTCGCTATTTTATTATAGGTGGAGTCATTTTCCTGAGGAAGCATTATGGCCTGCACATTGCCGCTCACATCGAGGTGGCGCAGATGCCCCTTCTCGAAAGTGGCAAACATCTCCTTGCCGGTGAGCTGATTGTAGAATTCCTCGTCGATATGCTCGGCCATAAAGCCGAAATCGGGCAGACGCGCCCAGTCGACCGTGGAATCATTGAGATGCACCGTGATGATATTTCCGAAAATCTGCCTTTCGCCATTCCACACCACCGGGTGGCGGTGCATATGCAGCAGTGAATCACGGCTCACAAATGCCATCGAATCGCAGATACCCTGCATGTCGCTGCGGAAGAAGCGCACATTGGGGTATGCCGCCAGATAATGGACCGTATCGGGCAAAGCCGGCGCGACAGGCTTCGGAGCCGCCGCCTCCACCGAATCGGGAGCGGAAACTGCCGGAAGTGAATCGGTCACAACGGATACAACATCTTCATAAATAATTCCCTCCGAGCCGTCGACAGCATCCACAGAATCGAGCGGAATCTCCACCGAATCAAGGGGGATCTCCTTTGGCGCCGCGCCGAGCGTGTCAGGGGCGGGGGGAAGGGAGATCACGCGCCAGGTGCGGATGGTGTCGCCGTGGAGATAGAGCGTGTCGCCCTGCGAATACTCGCGGGCGAGAGCGCGGCCCCACACGCGGGCGCTGTCGGCCGTCTCGAAATAGACGCCCCGGTCGCCGGTGAGGATGGCCTTGCGGGTGGTGTCGGTCATCACCACATTCCCCTCGGCGTGGCCGTAGCCCTTGCGCTGGTCGTAATAGAGCGTGTCGCCCGTGAGCGTGTTGCCGTTGCGGGCCACCACTAAGGAGCGGCTGTAGAGGTCGGCCTCCTCCGTCTCGGTGTTGTAGACCCCGCTTGTGGTGTGAATTGTGCCGTCGTGCGAGATTATGGTGGAAGTGGTGTCGAGCAGAGCGATATGCGTGCCGGTGTTGTAGAGCAGCTGCTCCGAGAAGATGCGCATGGTGTCGCGGTCGCTGCGGCTGGTCAGTTTCACATCCTCACGGAAAAGCGCGTCCTTCGTCGTGGGCGAGTATTCGCCGTAGACCGATGTCAGTTCGTTCTTCGGATCGGTGAGCACTCCCCCCACCTCGTAGAATCCCAGGTCGATGCCGAGGTCGTAGTTGAAAATATCGGTGGTGAGAGTCACATCGCGGTTGATCAACCTCACCTTTCTGCCGAAATCGGCAAAGAGCACCGCCAGTTGAGTGGTGTCGGTGTAGATCAGATAGTCGGCATAGACATGGAGCGTGTCGCCCTGACGCATGCGCACATTGCCGAAAGCCTCTACGGCCCCGGGTGCGTCATAGAAATGCGCCGAGTCGCAATACATAAACATACCCCCGCGGCGAAACTCCACATTCCCCGTCACAATCTGGTAGTCGGCGCCATTCACCCTGCGCAGCTCGTTGGCGCGCTCAAGAAACACCTTCGATGTGGTGTTGCGGCTGGCGTGCGGAATCGTCGGGCGGATAGGCGAGGTGTCCTTCTTCAGCATCGCCGCGCGCGCCTTGGCCAGGGCGGCCGGCCCGGGCTTGTCGGGCGTCTGCGCCCATAGCGTCGCCACCACCATGGCGGCGGCGAAGATCAGGACCCATTGCAGGCTCCCGCGGCGGGCTGCTTTGTTGCGCTTCATTGCTTATCAGCGGTTGAGCCATTCCGGGTGGATATATTCGCAGCCGTTGACCCAGTTGTCCTCTATTTTTACGTAGGTGTCCTTGATCTTCTTCGAGAGCCACTTGCGCACAATCTCCTGCTTGGCCGAGTTCTCATACATGGTCTTGATGGTCTGGTAGTCGTCCGAGAGGTTGGCCTTGTGGGCGGGGATGCGGTTGGTGAGCTTCACCATGGCCACTATGTCCTGGTCGCGGCGCGGATCCTTCATGATGAATGCCTCGGAGATTTCGCCCACCTCCATGGTGTCGATCTTGCGGGCCACCTCCTGCGGCAGATCCTTCATTTCGAAACGGGTGGTGCCGTCGGCCTGGTTGATCATGCGCCCCGAGTTGTTGCGCGTGTCCTTGTCCTGCGAGATGATGGGCGCCACCTCCTCGAAGGTGTAGAGTTTCTGATCGATGATTTGCGTGCGCACCGAGTCGAGGCGCTGCACGGCGTCGGTCAGATCCTGCTCGGCCACCTTGGGCCGCAGCAGTATGTGGCGCGTGTTCACGCGGTCGCCGCGCTTCTCGATCAGCTGGATGATATGGTAGCCGTATTGCGTCTGCACGATCTTCGACACTTTCTTGGTGTCGTTGAGGTTGAAGGCCACGGCCGCATACTCAGGCTCCAGGTGGCCGCGCCCCATGAAACCGATCTCGCCGCCGCGCACGCTCGAGCCGGGGTCCTCGCTGTAGAGGATCGCGAGGGTCGAGAAATCGCTCTCACCCTTGTTCACGCGGTCGGCATACTGGCGCAGACGCGACTTCACGTCGTCGATCTCCTCCTGCGGGATGCGCGGCTGGATGGTGATGATCTCGGCCTCCACCGTCAGGGGCACGTAGGGTATCGAGTCGGGGGGGAGCTGCGCGAAATAGCGCTGGATTTCGGCCGGAGTGGATTTGAAATCCTTAGTCAGTGAGCGCTGCACCTCCTGCACGCGATATTGGTTGCGCATGCCGTCGAGCATGGTGGTGCGCACTTCCGACAGCGGGCGGCGGAAATATTCCTCCACCTTCTCTTTCGATCCGAGGTTGGTGATCAGATAGTTCATGCGCTGGTCCACGGCCAGCGACACCATCGACTCGGCCACCTCCACGGTGTCGATGTCGGCCTGGTGCAGAAACAGTTTCTCTATGGCCAGCTGCTCGGGGAAAACGCAGTAGGGGTCACCCTTGATGGGCATACGCTCGTAGAGTGCCTGCTGATAGGCCTCCTCCACGTCGCTCTTGTAGATCGGCTGGTCGCCGATGGTCCATGCCACCTCGTCGACCACATTGTTGCCTGAGGGGGTTGTGGGGAGCTGCACGTCGCCGTCGGCCATCGCCGGCAGCGATGCCGCCAGCATGGTGCACCCGGCGGCCATTATCATGATTCTTTTTATATTCATTTCCTTATAATAATGCGCAAAGTTAGTCAATTCTTTTCAAAATGGAAAATTTGGCGGGGAAATTTGGAGATTGACAAAAGTTGTCGTAACTTTGCGGCAATTGAAATCACGACATCACGTCTGGGTCTCGTCCGGGGTTTTCGGTCGGGGCACATTCTTTTTATGTCGCTGTTCAACTTTCCTGTTCATCATTTAAGCAAATAATAAAAACTCTGTTAATATCATGGCTCTCACCTACATGACTAAAGATGGCTATAAGAAGAAGATGGAGGAGATCGCTTTCCTCGAAAGCGTGGAGCGTCCCCGCATCTCCGCCGCAATAGCCGAAGCACGCGACAAGGGCGACCTGTCGGAAAATTCTGAATACGACGCCGCCAAGGAAGCCCAGGGCATGCTCGAAATGAAGATTGCCAAACTCAAGGACCTCGTGGCCAACGCCCGCATCATCGACGAGAGCAAGCTCTCGACCGACGAAGTCGCCATCATGTCGCGCGTGAAGATGCGCAACGTGGCCAACGGCATGGAGGTCGAATACACCATCGTGGCCGACTCCGAGGCCAACCTCCGCGACAAGAAGATCGGCGCCTCAACCCCCATCGCCAAGGGCCTCCTGGGCCACCGCAAGGGCGAAGTGGTCGAAATCCGCGTCCCCGCAGGCGTAATGAAGTTTGAAATCACCGAAATCGGCTTCTGACACAGCCGGTTTCCAAGCTATTATAATATGTCTACCCTCTTTTCACGTATCGCCTCCGGCGAAATCCCCTCCTATAAGGTCGCCGAGGATAAGGATCACTTCGCTTTCCTCGACATCAACCCCGTCCATCCCGGCCATGTGCTCGTGATTCCCCGCAAGGAGACCGACTATATCTTCGACCTCACCGACGAGGAGCTATCCTCGCTCATGATCTTTGCAAAACGCGTGGCCGCCGCCATCCGCAAGGCCATCCCCTGCAAGAAGGTCGGCATCACCGTCATCGGTCTCGACGTGAACCACTGCCATGTGCACCTCGTGCCCATGAATCTCGGTTGCGAGATGAACTTCTGCGGCGACAAACTCACCCTCCCCAAGGAGGAGATGGAGGAGATCGCCGCCAAAATCGCCGCACAGTTTGAATAAGCCCTTCCCCGCCATGAGCAATCCCCGTTTTGCACTGCGCCCTGGCCGCTTCGGCGCAGCCATCCTCTCCATTGTCGCAATCCTCATGCTCGCCGCATGCTCCGAGCCGCGCTGGTCGGCCGCCGGCACGGTCGAGGGCGCCGCAGGGCGCCGGATTATTGCCGAGGCTCCCGACGGCCGCGGCGGGTGGTATCCTGTCGACACCGCCACCATCGCCGACGACGGCACGTTCCTGATCACGGGCACCCCCTTCGGCCATCCCGAGCTGCTCCGCCTGAGTCTCGACGGCGCCCGCGCCTATTTCCCCGTCGACTCCATCGAGCAGATCAGCTTCAGCGCCTCCGCCGCCGACTTTCAGAAGTCGGCACGCATCTCAGGCACCGCCTCGGCCGACCGCATGCAGCAGGCCAACGACCTCATCGCTGCCGCCGTGGCCAGGAACGGCGCCGCTGCCGCCGCCTCCGACGCGCAGCTCAAACGCAGTCTGGCCGAACTGATGCTGCACGACCCCGCCGACATCACCTCCTACTATCTTGTGTTTCACAACGTGGGCGGCGCGCGCCTGTTCAACCCCGCCGACCGCCGCGACCTCCGCATCATCGGCGCCGTGGCCAACGCGTTCACGCAGCAACGTCCCGCCGATCCCCGCACACCCCTGCTCAAAGAGCTTTATCTCTCGAGCAAGGCCGCCGTCTCACCCTCGCAGCCTGTGGTGCTGCAGGCTCCGAGCATCGGCTACCCCGACATCGCCCTCGCCGACGAAAAAGGTGCCACGCGCCGGCTCTCCGATGCCGTGACCAAAGGCAATGTCACCCTCGTCAGCTTCATAGCCTACACTGCCGACAACTCCCCCGCCACCAACGTCGAACTTAACCGTATCCGTCAGGCCGGCGGTGTCGAGATCTATCAGATCGGTGTCGACCCCGACGAATTCCAGTGGCGCCAGTCGGCCCGCAACCTCCCCTGGACCACCGTCTACAACTCCCCCAAGGATGGCGTCACCGTGCTCGCCACATACAATGTCACCACCCTCCCCGTCACCTTCGTCATCAACCGCCAGGGCGAACTCGTGGAGCGCGTCGACGACATCACCCGCCTCGCCCCCACCGTCAACAAATACCGTTGACACTGGCATCTTATACTCCGGCGGTAAAAAATTATAGTTCGGCGGTTGCAAACCGCCGCTCCATGGTCTCCGCCTGCAACGCCAACGTATAAACCTTATGGGGCGGCGGTTTGTAACCGCCGTTTAGCAAAACAAACTATAATCTAATCCCTGGAAAAATGAAAATATTGCTGCTCGGCGATGCCAGTAACTTCCACAACGCTCTCGCATTGGGTCTGCGAAAGCTCGGTTGCGAAGTCACCGTGGCATCGTCGGGCAGCGTTTTCATGAACACCCGGCGCGATATCGACCTGCGCCGACCTCTCCCCGGCCCCGCCGGCGGCGCCCTGCTCTGGCTTAAACTCATGGGCGCCACAGGCCGACGCCTCCGCGGCTTCGACATCGTCAGCTGCACCTCCCCCTGCTTCGTCGACCTCCGGCCCGAGCGCATCGCCCCCCTCTTCCGCCGCCTGCGCCGCCACAACGGCCGCATTTTCTATACCGCCCTCGGCACCGACATCCCCTTCATCGAGGAGTGCCTTGACCCCGATAGCCCCCTGCGCTACAACGAGTTGCGCTTCCCCGATGGCCCGGGGCCGCTCCTGCAGGCCCAGCCCGATTTCCTCAGCCGCTGGAGCCACCCCGCCCTGCGCGCCTGGACCGAGGAATTCTACCGCTCCATCGACGGCGCCGTCAGCGCCCTCTATGAATACCATCTCTCACTGCGTCGCCGCCTCCCCGCCGACCGCATAGCCTACGGCGGCATCCCCATCGACGTCGACTCCATCACCCCCGTCACCATCCCCGACATCCCCCGCCCCATCGAGATATTCCTCGGACGCCATGCCGCCCGCAAAGCCCTCAAAGGCACCGACCGCCTCGAGACCGCCATCCGCCGCGCCATGGCCGCCCGCCCCGGCGCCGCCCGCCTCACCATCGTGGAGAACCGCCCCTACGACGAATACCTCACCCTGATGCGATCGGCCCACCTCGTCGTCGACCAGGCCTACAGCTACACCCCCGCCACCAACGCCCTCCTCGCCATGGCCCACGGCATCCCCGTAGTCTCCGGCGCCGAACCCCCCTTCTACCACTTCCTCAACACCGTCGAGCAGCCCATCATCAACTCTCCCATCGACGTCGACTCCATGACCACCCTCTTCATCCACATCCTCGACAACCCCGCCATGCTCGCCCCCCTGGGCGCCGCCTCGCGTCGTTTCGTCCTCCGCCACAACGCCGCCACCACCGTCGCCCGCCGCTTCCTCACCTTCTGGCAGCGCCCCTGACCCGCCCCGGATTTCCGTCTCTCAATGCCAGGCAGTGACATCTCTTTTTATCAGGCTGAGGTATTATCTCTTTTTATCTGTTAGGCGGCTGGAAAGCCGCCTCCCCACAACCCGCCTGTCGCCCTCAATCTTAAATATTTAAACTCCATCTTATGATAATCTACTTCAGCGGAACGGGCAACAGCGCCATGGTGGCGCGCCGGCTGCGGCAGCAGCTCTTCGCCGCCGACACCGCATCATCCGCCCCCGCGGCGGATGATGCGGGCGCCGACACCCCGGAAACCGCCGATGCCGCGCGGCTCTACGAACTGTCGGCCGACCGGCTCCTCTACCCCCACCGGCAGATGCTCACCGCCCGCCCCGGCGAACCGGTGGTGTGGGTGTTCCCCATCTACGCCTGGGCGCCCCCCTATATGGTGTTGCGCTTCATCCGCAAGGTCAAATTCCTCCATGGCGAGGACGCGCGCCACTTCATGGTCTGCACCTGCGGCGATGACATCGGGCGTGCCGACGACCGTTGGCGTGAGGCCCTCGGTCGCCGCCAGTGGACCCCCCTGGGCGCATTCTCCGTGCAGATGCCCAACACCTACGTCGCCATGAAAGGCTTCGACACCGACCCCGCCGACGTCGCCGCCGCCAAACTCGCCGCTATGCCCGCACGCGTCGCCGCCATCGTCGACGCCATCCGCCGCAACTATAGCAGCAGCGACGTGGTGCGCGGCTCCTGGGCATGGCTCAAGACCAACGTGGTCTATCCCTGGTTCCGCGCCGTGAAGATGAACCCCGCACGCTTCTCCGTCGACCCCGCCCGCTGCACCCGCTGCGGCCTCTGCGCCCGCAGCTGCCCCATGCTCAACATCACCCTCGCCACCCCCTTCTCTGCCCCGGCGGCAGGTGTATGGGGCGGCGGCTTTCCAGCCGCCGTTACAAAGACCCCCCAATGGGGACCCGCCTGCACCCTCTGCCTCCGCTGCTACCACAGCTGCCCCGTCCACGCCATCGACTGGGGCGCCCCCACCGCCGCCAAAGGCCAATGGAGATTAGAGGTTTAAAGTTTAAAAGTTGAAAGTTTAGATAATAGATATTGCTGACGTGCAGACGTATTGAAGCTGCGGGAGGCGGCGCTGTGGGGGGCGGCTTTCCAGCCGCCCTCACGAAGAAAAACCTAAATTATTTATATACAGGCGGCAGGAAAGCCGCCTCCCCACAAACCCCGCCTCCCCACAATCCTGCGGGGTAGGCATGTATGGGGTGGCGGCTTTCCTGCCGCCGAACATCACAAAATTTTTGATTATTTTACCATGAACGACTCAAAATTTCTGAATTTCGACCAGCCCATCGACAAACACACCGGCGGCCACCTCCCCCACTGGCATCAGGATGGAAAGATACAATTCGTAACCTTCCGACTCGCCGACTCGTTGCCCAATGCCGTAATCGAAGAACTGAAATACCGTAAAGAAACATTCCTGCGTAACCATCCCCGGCCGTGGGATATGACAGTCCAAAAAGAATATTGGAACCGGATCGGACCCATGGCAGAGCAGCTGCTCGACAACGGCCATGGCAGCTGCCTGCTCAGGCATCACGCCCAACCATGTCCACCTGCTGCTGCACCTCCCCGGCAACTCCGAACTGCCCCGCATCCTGCAATCTATAAAAGGATATACAGCAGCACAGATCAACCGCTTGATGAACCGCAAAGGGAAACTGTGGATGCGAGAATCCTTCGACAGAATCGTCAGATCCTATAGCCATCTCAACCAATGCCTTAACTACATAAAACACAACCCCTCCACACTCCCCGCCTCAGACTACACCCTCTACCTCCACCCCAAATACCAACAATAACCCCGCCTCTCCACACTCCTGCGGGATAGGCCTGTACGGGGCGGCGGCTTTCCTGCCGCCGTTTCTCAGAAATCACATCAATTAATGCAGGCGGCAAGAAAGCCGCCTTTCCACAATCGCCGCCTCTCCACCATCCTGCGGGGTAGGCATGTGTGGGGCGGCGGCTTACCAGCCGCCGTTTCATAGATGTTGTTTGTGGGAGCTTGGGAAGCGCCGCTAATTATGCGATTGTATTATCTAAACTTTCAACCTTCAACCTTAAACCATAAATGCAGGCGGCAAGAAAGCCGCCTTTCCACAATCCCCGCCTTTCCACACTCCTGCGGGATAGGCCTGTACGGGGCGGCGGCTTTCCTGCCGCCGTTTAATATATTTTGTTCATGGAGGAATGTTAAATTTTAGGGGAAACGCTGTGGTTTTAACAAAGTTTAACTCTCTAAAAGATGGGTGTAAAGTGAAAAAAGATGTACATTTGCATCGCGAGTGTACACGTTACTTAGATCTTTTGTTTTCCACAACTTACTACACACGTCAGCGCGGACACTGTTATTGGCTCTCCGCGCCGCTCACTTATCTGAAAAATTAATTGCTTACTAACATCTTTTTCCTCAACTCATGAAGAAACTCTTACTTATTTTAATCACGGCCGTAGTCGGTCTTGTCGCTCATGCCGCCGACATGACCATCTACTACGACAACTCCAACACCCAATGGACGCAGGTGGTTATACACCCGTGCGAAGGCAATCCGTCCAATGACATTACAATGGATAAGGTAACTGGCAATATTTATAAAGCCACGTTCCCTACTACTATTACTAAGATTCTCTTTCAGCAGACCTCCGGTCAATGGGGCAACGGCGTACAGACTAGTGATTATGTAATCGATAGTTCTAAAGACGGTCATTTGTTTTATGGTCAGAAAGTCGACGGCACCAACTGCTCCGTAACCGACAAAGGCGACTATTCTGGCCCTGTTGATCCTGAACCTACTCCCGATCCTGATCCTACCACCGGCCAGTATACCATCTACTTCTATGACAAGGAGAATTTAGGTTCAGTGATGGTGCACATCTGGGGAACCAATACTCTCCATCCCTACAAGGACAGCCAGGAGACTATGACTCCTATGAACAAATATGTTCAGGTGGGTAGCGAATATTACCCGGTTTATATGTATACTTTCGATTGGGACAAAGTGCCGTCGGATCTGATGTTCTACAAATCAGGCGACAATGACAAACAGACAGGCGACTGCCGTTTCATTAACAACGCGTTCTATACCAATGACAACAATGTCGGTGTGACCGGTCTCAAGATCGTTGACCGCCGCGATGACGTCGTCACCGTCTATATGCATTGGAAAGAAGATTTTAATAAAAAAGGTGACGGGGATGCTCCTTGGTGCATTCCTTTCAAAGGAACGTGGAACGATCCAAATTCTTTGAATAAGAATCACGACAGTGCCAAAAAGATGTATCTTGTAGACAAGAAATATCAGATATGGGGCTGTGATATCAAAAAGAACGATCTCAGCAAGTACGATAACATTGGATTCTTCCTTTATGATAAGGATGGAAATCGAGTTGACTATTATATAGCCAGCAATGCGGAAGGTTATGACGGAGGAGAAAACTGGTACAAATATATCTTTACCGTGAACGATGGCCAAAAGGCTCCTCAGGCATATCTGACATATGCAGATTTCACTGCCGAAGTTGCTAAAGGTTATCAGAATCTTTATGTGACAGGCGGTGTTACTACCGAAAGCAAATATGACGGCATGACCATGAAAGTTGATGACGGATCTTCGGATATGAAAGCACTTTCATGGGAACCGGCAAATGCTCTTAAAGTGTCTCCCGACACAAAGGGCGATCCTGTATTCTTCCTGCAGCTGCATCCTTATTTGAATAATAAAAAAATTACCGCCTTTAAACTGTCGTGGATTGACACCAAGACATATAAGGCAAAACATAATTCCACGAATCAAAACAGCATACGCGACTGGGCTACCTATGACCTCGGTATCATAGGCGTGGACGACGAAACGAATAATCCTTCCTGGGGTATTTCGACAGACACTGACAAAAAGCAGTGTTATTTCAAGTACAACAAGGCCAATCCTCTGCTTGAGTACAATCAGTTTGACTGGACGATTACCGAAGGAAACATGAACGGTTCAGGCGTAGAAGAGTACTATTGCGTGGTGGATATGCACCCCGACTGCCGCACTGTCACTCTCTGCTCTTTCAATCCCCAGCCCTCTGTTTCCGTAACACCCGGTGAAGTGCATACCGGTACTTTAACCCCGCAGCAGGCTATTGATTTCCATGACGAACTTAACGCTCTGCGCGGTTCCGACGTCAATGGTCATGTGATGTTTGAAAAGGTTAACTATCTGTCCGGTAGTGTGAAGGTGACAGGTGCGCCAGGTGTGACAAGTGATGTTGTCACCAATGCCAACTTCAAGCGCGAGTATACAATATCATTGGACGGTAACAAACTGTTCAGTGTGGATCATCCTGCCACATATAATGTTGACTTTTTGCCTCTCGACGAATCCTCCGAGATGACAATCGCCAATAAATATACTTCGACCGTTACCAATCTCTCATTCCACTCCCGCACCAGCAAGGCTTATGTCACCGTTCCCGCAGCATTCCAGGCTCCTGTTGTAGAGGCAGTGGATAACGCGGAATACGTTTACTCTGAAACCACAGAGAAAATGCGTGCGTATGCCAAGCTGAATGTGACACATTCGAATCCCAATAACCATCATGTTTATACTGACTTTGAGATAAAAGACAATGGAGGCTCCAAGGTATACAAAAGCCCCGTCGCTCATAAAGATGATGAATATTTCACCGGGCAGTCGTCTATGCCTTCGATGATGTGGACTCCCTGCTCTGCTCCCGAGCAGTGGAACAGCACAGATCATGACTGGTCTTCGAAGTGTGTTGAGTCATTCAATAACAACAGCGTAGTAATTCCTTTCTTCATCAACGATGCGCTTCTGGCATCGGATCTCCCAGATTTCAAAAAGGGCGATAAACTGCCTCAGAAGACTTTCGATGTATCTCTTGATGTTGTCTACCCGATTCTCTATAGCTCCAAGCCCACTGTCACTGAGGCTGCGTCTGTAATTCCTACGGCAATGACACTCGCTCAGACCGGTTCCGAAATACCCGCTGACCTTTCCGATTTTGGTCTTAGCTTCTATCGTACGACAGGAACTGCTACAGTCCAGACCAAGGCTAATGTTACCGGCGTAGACGAAGTGTTTGGCGACGCTGAGGCCGACAATGCCGACGCTCCTGCCGAGTATTACACCATCTCGGGTGTACGCGTCAACGGCGACCTCGCCCCCGGCATCTACGTTGTCCGCCGCGGCAACAAAGTCACCAAGGAAGTGGTGAAATAACCCCTCCCGCATATCCAAGATATTTTTGAAGATATAAGATACCCTCAAAGATATTTTTGAAGATATAAGATACCCTCCCCACAGCCCCCGGCTCCCCGAGCCGGGGGCTGTTTGCGTTAATATATAGGTAGAGAAGCCATGGGGTAGGCGTGTATGGGGCGGCGAAGTGTGGGGCGGCGGCTTTCCTGCCGCCGTTAATTAGGCGATGGTATTATCTAAACCCTCAACCTTAAACCTTAAACCATAAACACAGGCGGCTTTCCACAATTATGCTGACGGCGGCAGGAAAGCCGCCGCTCCATAACCGCCGGTCTATGGGCGGGCGCACTAAATAATGTTAATTTTGAGGGAAATATGATATTTATCATAGATGGTGTGGCAAATATGCGGTAACTTTGCATTCGGTAAAATAGGTGTGCATCACATTTAGGTATATTTCGATTGAATCACTGAATATTAGAGAAAACATCATAAAAGTAACGATGAAAATTTTGACCAGCAAATTGTGCCGTGTCGCTGCTCTGACCGGCTTTACCGCAGCTATTGTGGGTCTGTCGTCATGCTCAGGCAAGAATGACCAGGCCGCGCAGATGGCCGCCATGCAGAATCAGGCTCCCGAGCTTGCCGTGCTCACGCTGGAGCGCGGCACTTCCGATCTCTCCAATGCCTATGCCGCCACTATCAAGGGGCAGGTCGACGTGGATGTGCGTCCGCTCGTGAGCGGTTTTATCACCCGCGTGATGTGTGACGAGGGGCAGTATGTGAAGAAGGGCCAGACGCTCTTCGTGCTCGACCAGGTGACTTTCCAGGCCGCCGTGTCGCAGGCCCAGGCTGCTGTGAACTCGGCGCAGACCAATGTGAACTCGATGAAGCTCACCGCCGACAACAAGAAGTTCCTTTTTGAAAAGAACATTATCTCGAACTATGAATATCAGCTCGCGCTCGACAACTTAGCCGCCGCGCAGAGCCAGCTGGCTTCGGCCCAGGCCGCCCTCACCTCCGCGAAGAAGAATCTGAGCTACACGCAGGTGACGGCCCCCGTGTCGGGCTATATCGGCACCATCCCCAACCGCGAGGGCACATTGGCCTCGCCCCAGATGGCGCAGCCGCTGACCACTATCAGCGACAATGCCGAGGTCTACGCCTATTTCTCGCTCACCGAGAAGGATATCCTCGCCCTCACCGGTCAGGGCCGCTCGCTGGCCCAGGCGATCGCCGACATGCCCCCCGTGGAGCTGCGTCTGAGCGACGGCTCGATCTATCCGCTCAAGGGTAAGGTGGCCACGGTGTCGGGCGTGATCGACCGCACCACCGGCGCCGCTTCGGTGCGCGCGCGTTTCGCCAACCCCAACGGTGTGCTCCGCTCGGGCAGCACCGGCCAGATACTGATCCCCCATATCGAGAAGGATGCGCTGATGATACCTCAGCGCGCCACCTACGAAGTGCAGGACCGCCGCTTTGTGTATGTGCTCAACGACTCCAACAAGACCGTGCCTGTGGCCATCACCGTGTCGCCCCTCGACGACGGCCAGAGCTATGTGGTCACCTCGGGTCTGAACGCCGGCGACCGCGTGGTTGTGGAGGGTGTAGGCTCGAAAGTGCGCCCCGACATGGTGATCAAGCCCGTGGACTATGCCGAGAAGCAGGCGCAGCAGGCCGCCATGGAGGCCCAGCGCGCCGCCGCCGAAGCCCAGAAGGCCGTGAAATAACAGCCGGCCCAGCTAAAATAGCTAAAATAGCTAAAATAGCTGCAACAGCTATGATAGCCAATAGCCAATTTATTCAATTACCTTTAAAGAAGCAATGAAGCTCGATACATTTATTAACCGACCTGTGCTCTCCACGGTGATCTCCATCTTCATCGTGCTGTTGGGTCTGATCGGCCTGTCGTCGCTGCCTGTCACGCAGTACCCCGACATTGCGCCGCCGACCATTTCGGTTACCACATCATACAACGGCGCCAACGCCCAGGCCGTGCTCAACTCCGTGATCGCCCCCCTCGAGGAGTCGATCAACGGCGCCGAGGGCATGACCTACATCGAATCCACGGCCACCAACACCGGCTCGGCCACCATCAACGTGCACTTCGAGCAGGGTTTCGACCCCGACATGGCTGCCGTGGATGTGCAGAACCGCGTGTCGAAGGCGCTCAACCTGCTCCCCTCGGAGGTGACGCAGGTGGGTGTGCTCACCCAGAAACGCCAGTCGTCGATGCTGGTGGGCGTGTCGCTCTACTCCGATTCGCCCGACTACGACGGCGAATTCCTCGACAACTACATGAAGATCAATGTGATCCCCGTGCTGCAGCGTGTGCAGGGTGTGGGCGACGTGATGTCGTTCGGCGGCGATTACTCGATGCGTATATGGATCAAGCCCGAGGTGATGGCCCAGTATGGGCTGACCCCCGCCGACGTGGCCGCCGCGCTGCGCGACCAGAACGTGGAGGCCGCCCCCGGCTCGTTCGGCGCGCAGGGCAACCAGTCGTTCCAGTATACGCTGAAATACCGCGGCCGCTACGAGCAGCCCGAGGAGTTTGAGAACATCGTGATCCGCGCCAACGCCGACGGCACCGTGCTGCGCCTGAAGGATGTGGCCGACGTGGAGCTTGGCGCCGTGACCTACGACTACTCCAATTCGCTCAACGGCAAGCCCTCGACCATGGCCATCGTGTTCCAGACGGCCGGCTCGAACGCCACGCAGATCATCAACGACTGTCTGGCGCAGGTGGATCAGCTCACCAAGGATCTTCCCGAGGGGCTGCACTTCGCAGTGCCGATGAACAACAACGACTTCCTCTACGCATCCATCTCGAAGGTAATCCACACGCTTATCGAGGCGTTTATCCTGGTGTTCTTCGTGGTGTATGTGTTCCTGAGCGACCTTCGCTCCACGCTGATTCCCGCCATCGCCATCCCTGTGGCCCTTGTGGGCACCTTCTTCGCGATGAAGCTGATCGGATTCTCGGTGAACCTGATCACGCTGTCGGCGCTGGTGCTTGCGATCGCGATTGTGGTCGACGACGCCATTGTGGTGGTCGAGGCGGTGCATGCCAAGCTCGACGCGGGCTATCAAAGCTCGCGCAAGGCCGCAATCGACGCGATGAACGAAATCGGCACGGCCATCATCTCCATCACCCTTGTGATGATGCTGGTGTTCATCCCCGTGTCGTTCATGCCGGGCACCGCCGGTATCTTCTACCAGCAGTTCGGTCTGACCATGGCGATAGCCATCGGATTCTCGGCGCTTAACGCGCTGACGCTGTCGCCGGCGCTCTGCGCCGTGTTCCTCAAGCCTCACAAACGCGAAGACGGCACCACCGCCTCGCTCAAGGAGCGTCTGGCCGAGAGCTACGCCGCCGCCGGCGAGGCCATGGCCGCCAGAGTGAAGGGCAACTGGGAGACCATGTGGCTGCCGCTGATCACCGTGGCGCTGCTGGTGGCCACGATCACCATGATGGTGCTCGGATGGTTTGACTTCGAGAATGTGCTCAAGGGCATCATAGCCGTTGTCTGCGCCGTCGGCACCGTGTGGGGCCTCTTCACCCAGGCGTTCAAACAGGCATTCGAGCGTGTCTACGAGAGCACGCTGACAGGCTACCGCAAGGTGGTGAAATTTTTCGTGGGCCACAAGATCACGTCGTTCGGCGTGGTCGGCGCCGCCGTGGCGCTGCTTGTGTGGCTGATGAGCACCACCCCGTCGGCCCTTGTGCCCAACGAGGACACCGGCATGTTCTTCGTGATGGTCGACATGCCCCCGGGCACATCGCAGGAACGCACGCTCGAGGTGCTCGACCAGGTCGACAACCTCATGAAAGATATTCCCGCCATCAACTACCGCCAGATGATCGACGGCTACTCGTTTATCGCCGGCGCGGGTCCCACCTACGGCACTTTCATCGTGAAGCTGAAGGACTGGAAGTATCGCGACAGCAAGACGGAGAATGTCGACGCCATCCTCGGTCAGGTGATGGGCATGGCCAACAAGGTGGTGACCGACGGCCGTGTGATCGCATTCGCGCCCCCTATGATCACGGGTTACTCCGTGACCAACGGTTTCGAGCTTAAGATGCAGGACAAGACCGGCGGCGACATCAACCAGTTCTTCGCCGTGGTGCAGGGCTTCCTGGCCGCACTGAACCAGCAGCCCGAAATCGCCATGGCCTACACCACGTTCAACCCCACTTTCCCCCAGTATAAGATCGACATCGACGCCGCCAAGGCGCAGCAGGCCGGCCTGAGCACCTCGACTATCCTGTCGACCATGCAGGGATATTTCGGCTCGATGTATGTGTCGAACTTCAACCGCTTTGGCAAGATCTACCGCGTGATGATGCAGGCTCCCCCGCAGGCGCGCGTGTCGATGGAGTCGCTCAAGAACATCAAAGTGCGCACCGCCTCGGGCTCCATGGCATCGCTTGAGAATTTCGTGACCCTGACGAAGGTCTACGGCCCCGACCTGCTGAACCGCTTCAACCTGTTCACCTCGATTTCCGTGACCGGTAACCCCGCCGAGGGTTATTCGTCGGGTCAGGCGCTGGCCGCCATCGAGCGCGTCGCCGCCGAGACTCTGCCCCAGGGCTTCGGCTACGAATACTCGGGTATGACCCGCGAGGAGGGTGGCAGCAACTCGGGCAACGCCACGGCCGTGATCTTCGGTCTGTGTCTGCTCTTTGTCTACCTGCTGCTGTCGGCCCAGTATGAGAGCTACATCCTGCCGTTCTCGGTTATCCTCTCGATTCCGTTCGGTCTGATGGGCTCGTTTATCTTCGCCAAGATCTTCGACATCACCAACAACATCTATCTGCAGATTTCGCTGATCATGCTTATCGGTCTGCTGGCCAAGAACGCCATCCTTATCGTGGAATTCGCGCTCGAACGCCGCCGCACGGGCATGTCGGTGATCAACGCCGCCATCGCCGGTGCCGCCGCCCGTCTGCGCCCGATCCTGATGACGTCGCTGGCGCTGATCATCGGTCTGCTGCCCATGATGTTTGCCCACGGCGTAGGCGCCAACGGCAACCGCGCCCTCGGCGTGGGTTCGATCGGCGGTATGCTCGTCGGCATGATACTCCAGATTTTCTTCGTGCCCGCTCTGTTTGTGATCTTCCAGCTGATCCAGGAGAAGATTACCCCCATCAAGTGGAAAGACACCGACAACGAGGGTGTGGAAAGCGAAATCGAGCAGTACGCCCGCTAAATATTTATCATAAAGCAAGCTCTTTATCACCAAGCAAGCTCTTATTACTGACAAAGCAATGAAACTCAGAAATATGATTGTGGCGGCTCTGGCCGCTTCAATGCTGGCGGCGCTCCCTTCGTGCCACATCTACAAGAAGTTCGAGATGCCCAAGGATGATCCCGTCACCAGCGAATATGCCCGCGCCGCCGAGCAGACCCCCGACAGCGCCGCCTTCGGCAATCTGCGCTGGCAGCAGGTGTTTACCGATCCGGTGCTCGCCGACCTGATACAGCGCGCCCTCGACGCCAACAACGACCTGGAGAACGCCCGCCTGAATGTGGAGGTGGCCAAGGCCAACCTCCTGGGCGCCAAGCTCAGCTATCTCCCCGCGGTGGCGCTGACGCCCAACGGCGCCGGCTCGAAATACAAGGTGCCCGGCTCGGAGATGACATGGACCTATCAGATCCCCATGTCGATCAGCTGGGAGATCGATGTGTTCGGCAAGATTCTCAACAGCAAACGCGCCGCGCAGGCTGCCCTCTACCTGCAGGAGGATGTGCTGCAGGCCACCCGCTCGCAGATTATCGGCGGCGTGGCAAGCTGCTACTACACCATAGCCGTGCTGCAGTCGCAGCTCAATCTCTCGCGCGAGACTGCCGAGCTGTGGAAGCAGTCGGTGCAGACCATGAAGGATATGAAGGAGGCGGGCCGCGTCACCCAGGCCGCCGTGGTGCAGAGCGAGGCGCAGTATTATCAGATCCTTGCCTCGATCACCGATCTGGAGACGGCTCTCGACCGCGCCAACAACGCCATGTCGCTGCTGCTGAATGTGCAGCCCCAGACCTGGAGCATCAGCCCCGACGCCCGTCTGGGCAACCCGCAGGTGCTCCGCGACGGTGTGCCGATGCGTGAACTGGCCATGCGTCCCGACGTGCGCATCGCCGAGCAGCGTCTGGCCGCCGCCTACTACTCCACCAACTCGGCGCGCGCGGCATTCTATCCCGGCATCACCATCTCGTCGAACGGCGGTTTCACCAACCTCCTCGGCTCGATGATCTCCAACCCCGGCAAATGGTTTATTCAGCTTGCCGGTCAGCTCACCGCCCCGCTCTTCTCGCGCGGCGCCAACATCTCGCGCCTCAAGGGCGCCAAGGCGCAGCAGCAGCAGGCTCTCAACAATTTCAAATATTCGCTGTTGAATGCCGCCACGGAGGTCAACGACTATCTCGTTGCCTACGAGAACTATAACCGCAAGGCCGAGCTGCTGAAACTCCAGACAAAGAATCTGGAGGAGGCTGTCGACATGACCAACCTGCTGCTCACCCACGACGGCCGCACCACCTATCTGGAGGTGCTCACCGCGCAGCAGTCGCTGTTGAGCGCACAGCTCAACGCGCTGGCCACCGATCTCGACCGCGACCAGACCATCATCAGCCTCTATCAGGCTCTCGGCGGCGGCCGCTGATTGCCCTGTCAGACAAGCTGAGTTACTGTTATAAAAAAGAGAATGCAACCGAAATTTTCGGTTGCATTCTCTTTTTTATACCGGCCCTTTTGGGTTTAAAGTTTAGGGTTTAAAGTTGAGGGTTGAGGGTTTAGATAATAGTTGTTGTCTACGGGCAGTGTGGGGAGGCAATGTGGGGAGGCAATGTGGGGAGGCGGCTTTCCAGCCGCCTGTCAGTATAAGATTTAGTTATATTATTCTATAAAACGGCGGCAGGAAAGCCGCCGCCCCACACTCTGCCGCTACACATGGTGGGTTATTTGATGTTGAAGATGTGTTTGAGGGAGAGGCCGGTGTCTTTGATGAGACCCTGGAGGGGGGTGAGGACGGGTTTGAATTTGTGCTCGACCGGGGGGGTGTAGATGCGGAGCTGGCTGTGGCGGCAGCGGATGTCGAGGATGTCGTCCATGGTGACAGGTTCGCCGTCGATGTGCGCTTCGCCGGCCTTGTTGCGGTAGATGACCACGGCGGGCGCGCGGAAGGTGTGCACCATGGTGTTTTTGTTGATGTAGCCGGTGAAGATGTCCATGCCCATGACGGCGGCGTCGATGGCGGTGCCGCTGTGCACCAGAGTGATGTCGAGGAGGCCGTCGGTGATGTTGGCCTCGGGGGCGATGTAGGCGTTGTTGCCCCACTGCGACGCGTTGCAGACAGCCACGAGGAATGCTTTTTCGGTGAGGAGCTTGCCGTTGGCCGAGATGGTGTAGGTCTGCGGGCGGAATTGCAGGAATTCGGTGAATGCGCTGCGCACGTAGCTGAACAGGCCGCGGTGGTTCTGCCGGGCGAAGCGGTGGCTGACGGCGGCGTCGAATCCGAGGCCGAAGGTGCAGAAAAAGGGACGGTCGTTGACGGTGCCGTAGTCCGAATCTACGATGTTGTCTGAGGCTATGACTTTGAGTGCCAGATCGATGTCGATGGGAATCTGGAGGTGGCGCGCCAGACCGTTGCCCGAGCCGGCAGGGAGGATACCGAGGGCTGTGGCGGTGCCGCAGAGGCCGCGTGCGGTCTCGTTGACGGTGCCGTCGCCGCCGCAGGCGAGCACGCCGTGGTAGCCGTTGTCGGCGGCTTCGCGCGCCAGGCGTGTGGCGTCGCCTCGCGCGCCGGTAAGACGCACGTCGACTTCGTGGCCGCAGGCAGCCATGGCCGCGACCACCTGGTCGGCGATGCCTTTCTTGCTGCCTGTGCCCGAAATCGGGTTGATTATGAGCATCAGCTGCGCCATGACAGTTGAGGGTTCAGATGAAAGTGTTTCCGACTATCTACGGTAGCAGGCGGCAGGAAAGCCGCCTCTCCACAGTAGCGGGCGGCAGGGAAGCCCCTACCCATGGTATAAGGCGGCGGCAGGAAAGCCGCCTCTCCATAGGGGTCAGTCGGTGACTTTGAGCAGGAAGTAGTTCTTTTTGCCTTTCTGCACCAGGATGTAGCGGTCGTTGAGCAGGAGCGCTTCGGAGGCGGGGGTGTAGGGGTCGGCAATCTTCTCTTTGTTGATTGAGAAGCCGCCGCCCTGGGCCAGTTTGCGCAGCTCGCCCTTCGAGGGGAAGACGGGAGCGTGGTCGGTGAGAAGGTCGGCGAGTTTCACGCCCTCTTTGAGCAGCGAGCGGGAAATCTCAAACTGAGGCACACCGTCGAAGACGGCCAGCAGTGTTGCTTCGTCGATTTTGTGGAGGATGTCGGCGGCCTTGTTGCTGAAGAGAATCTGCGATGCCTCGACGGCCATTTCGTAGTCCTCGGCCGAGTGCACCATGGTGGTGATCTCCTTGGCGAGGCGCTTCTGCAGGGGGCGTGCGCCGGGGTCGAGCTTCTGCTGCGCCACAAGGTCGGCGATCTCCTCGCGGGTGAGGACGGTGAAGATCTTGATATATTTTTCGGCGTCGTCGTCGGAAACGTTGAGCCAGAACTGGTAGAACTGGTAGGGGGATGTGCGTGCGGGGTCGAGCCACACGTTGCCGCTCTCGGTTTTGCCGAATTTGCCGCCGTCGGCCTTGGTGATCAGGGGGCAGGTGAGCGCAAAGGCGTCTTCGCCGCCGGCCATGCGGCGGATCAGCTCGGTGCCGGTGGTGATGTTGCCCCACTGGTCGGAACCGCCGAGCTGCAGGTGGCAGTTGTGGGTGCGGTAGAGGTGGAGGAAGTCGTAGCCCTGAAGGAGCTGATAGGAGAATTCGGTGAACGACATGCCCTGGCCCGATTCGCCCGAGAGACGTTTCTTCACGGAGTCTTTGGCCATCATGTAGTTGACGGTGATGCACTTGCCCACCTCGCGGATGAAGTCGAGGAACGACCAGTCCTTCATCCAGTCGTAGTTGTTGACGAGTATGGCAGCGTTGGGGGCGTCGGAGTCGAAGTCAAGAAATTTTGCAAGCTGCTTCTTGATGCATTCCTGGTTGTGGCGCAGGGTGTCGACATCGAGCAGTTTGCGTTCCTGGCTCTTCATCGAAGGGTCGCCGATCATGCCGGTGGCGCCGCCGATGACAGCGATGGGCTTGTGGCCCGAACGCTGGAAGTGCTTGAGCATCATCACGCCCACGAGGTGGCCGATGTGGAGCGAGTCGGCTGTGGGATCGATGCCCAGGTAGGCGCTTGTCATCCCCTTTTTGAGATATTCGTCGGTGCCGGGCATCATCTGGTGGATCATGCCGCGCCACTGGAGTTCGTCGGTGAAATTCATTTCGGCAATAAATTTTAAGTTTTAAGAAAGACAGGCGATGGTCTTTCAGGTTTTACGAAAGACAGGCGAGAGCCTTGGCGATGCGGTCCATGGCTTCGACGAGCTGGTCGTCGGCTGCTGCGTAGCTCAGGCGGATATAGCCGGGGAGGCAGAATGCCGAACCGGCCACGGTGGCCACGTGGGCTTCTTCGAGCAGATACATTGCCAGGTCGTTGTCGTCGGCGATGGTCTTGCGGGAGCCGTCGGCTGCGGTGTAGCTGCGGCCGATGAAGGCGCTCACCTCGGGGAAGATGTAGAATGCACCCTGAGGCTCCTCGAGCTTCATGCCGGGGATTGCGCGGCAGAGACCCACAATGAGATCGCGGCGGCGGCGGAAAGCCTCGAGCATCTCGGCCACGCATTCCTGCGAGGTGGTGTAGGCGGCTTCGGCTGCTTTCTGCGCCACGGAGCAGGTGCCCGAGGTGGTCTGTCCCTGCAGTTTGGAGCATGCCTTGGCCACGTCGGCGGGTGCGGCAAGATAGCCGATGCGCCATCCGGTCATGGCATAGGCCTTGGAGACACCGTTGACGATGATCAGCCTGTCTTTTATTTCGGGGAACTCGCCGAACGACACGTGGCCTTCGGGAGTGTAGTTGATGTGTTCGTAGATTTCATCGGACATGAGCCACACGCCGGGGTGGCGGCGCAGCACTTCCACGATTCCCTCCATCTCGCTGCGGGTGTAGACGGCGCCCGTGGGGTTGGAGGGGGAGCAGATGAGCACCAGTTTGGTGGCGGGGGTGATGGCGGCTTCGAGCTGCTCGGGGGTGACCTTGAAGTTCTGGTCGACACCGGCGGGCACGAGCACCGGGGTGCCCTCGGCGAGTTTCACCATCTCCACGTAGCTGACCCATGCGGGCACGGGGATCACCACCTCGTCGCCGGGGTTGACCACGGCCATCAGGGCGTTGCTCAGAGCCTGCTTGGCGCCTGTCGAGACCACGATTTCGGCGGGAGAGTAGGTGGTGTGGTTCTCACGGGCGAGCTTGTCGGCGATGGCCTGACGGAGGCTCATGTAGCCGGGCACGGGTGAATAATGCGAATAGTTGTCGTCGATGGCCTTCTTGGCGGCCTGTTTTATATGTTCGGGAGTAGGGAAGTCGGGTTCGCCTACTGAGAGGTTTACAACGTCAACGCCGGCGGCTTTGAGCTCGCTGCTCTTCTGCGACATGGCGAGGGTGGCCGACACGGCCAGCTTCTGGATTCTGTCTGCGATGTGTTTCTTTTCCATTCCGGTAGGGTAATTGGAAGGTGATTAATAGCGCGCAAATTTAATCATTTTTTCCCACTCTGCAAAATCGGGAGTTTCGTGGGGAATCGGGTGGAGTCGGGATTCTCGATTAGGCCTGCCTCGATCATGCGGAGCGAGTCGGCATAGCTGAGACGGTCGTCGGCGTCGGGAGCGACGGTTGCCGCGGCTTCGCGCAGAGCGTCGCGGTCGATGCCGCCGGTGGCTTCGGGTCGGGAGGCCAGGGGGAAGCGCACTTTGCCGGCGCGCGCCTTCGACACTCCGCGGCGGAACACGTTCTCGATCTGCTGCACGAGGTTCACACGGGTGTTGTCGGCGATTTCATGCCGCTCGAGCACCATGCCGGGCTTGATTTTGGCGCCACCGAGGCGCACTTTCATTTTCTCGGGCGTGCCCTTGATGTTGATGCCGAATTTGAACGGGATGGGCGATTTGAGCACCGAGATATGATAGTTGAGATTCATGGCCATGTCGTTGTGGCCCATCACGCCGAGGCGATACCGGTCGATGTTGAAGATGAAGGGGTAGAGGGTGACGGCGTTGTTCTCCACCACGGCCTCCACCTCCATGTGGTCGATCATGTTGCGCTTCTTGTCCTTGAACAGGAGCCATTTGCTCACGGTCTTGAAAGTCTCGGGATCGAGAAGCACCAGCGAGTCGCCGGCGATGCGGATGGCGGCGCGGAGCGATGCCAGGTTTATGTCCATGTTGCGTTCGACGTCGGTGGTGACGGCCACGTCGGCGTTGACGATGCCGGCGAAACTCTCCATCAGTGGCATGATGGAATCGATGGCGGGCACAAGCGTCTCGAGATGGTCGAGGCGGAAGCGGTCGACTTTCATGCCCATGCCGAACGACAGTGAATCGGGCTGCGCGCCCTGGTAGAGGGCGTTGAGCGAGATTGAGCCGATGTCGGTGGCGGCCGAGAGGTCGCGCAGGTTCAGGGCGCCGTCGAAGAGGAGCAGATCACCGCTGAAGCGGTGCAGCACCAGGTCGGAATAGAGCACATTGGCGCCGCTGACGCGCAGATGGGCGTCGATGTTGCGGGGCATCAGCAGGGGCAGCGTGTCGGTCACGGCCTTTGTGGTGTCAACGTCGGTGTCGGTGTCGTCGTCGCTCCAGAGATTCTCCGATGGGGTCTGCTGCGCCAGCGCCGGTCCGGCGAAGAGCGCCTGCACTATCTGGTTGACATTGATGGTGTCGCTGACGATGTCAAACTGTACGCCTAAAGTGTTGTTGCGGCGTGCGGTGAGAGCGCGGCGCAGGTTGGTGATGGTGCCGTTGATGCGGAAATCGCTCTGTCCCGAGCGCAGCGAGAGATCTTTCAGTCTCACGGAGTCGGAGGAGAAAGTCAGGTTGATGTCGCGCAGGCGGTTGCGCAGCGGGAAATAGGGGGTGGCGAAACTGCCGCGACCGGCGCGTATGTGGCCCGAGAAATCCCAGTTGCGCATGAAATTGCGGTCCTTGGAGTCGAGCGTGAGGTCGACGTCGCCATAGGCAGGCTGCGCCGCAGCGGCACCCGGAGCGGCGGCAGGGGCGCCAACGCCGGAAGCGGGAGCGTTGGGCGCGCGGTGGTGCTTGCGCCGGCGCATGTGGACGGTGAGATCAAGGTCGGCGTCGCGCAATGCGAATCGGCCGAGCTGCTGGCCGAAGAGCAGGCGCCCGGCGGCCACTTTGAGATTCATCAGCGGCGAGCGTGCCTCTCCTTTGAAACGGCGCAGGGAGCCGCCGGCCGCGGCGTCGCGCAGACGCACACGCATGGAGTCGGTGGTGGAGTCGAATTTCAGACGCTCCATGGCTATGTATCCGCCGAAGGGGTTTATCTCGGTGGTGTCGGCCGAGCCTTTCCGGTTGACGGTGCCGGCTCCGGCGCGGAAGTTCTTAAGTTCGAGATTCATGCCCATGCCGTCGGCCCAGAGGGTGTCGATTTTAAGTGACACCTGTAACAGCGAGTCGACTTTCTGCCCGCCGGCGGCGACGAAACTGTTGTCGGTGCCGAATTGCAGACGGGCCAGCCGCATGCGTGCCTGCATCATGCCGGGAGCGTCGGCCGAGATGTTGCGGAGCATCAGCTCGCCGTCGGCGTAGAGACGGTGGAAGTTGGCCTCCGAGAGGTCGCTCATGCGCAGACGGAAATCGGCGTTGCCGCTCAGCAGACCGGTGATGTGCACGGGGATGCGGCTGCGCAGACGGGGCGGTATGCGCCCGAGGTCGACGGTGCCGCGGAAGTTGCCGGCGATATTGGGGTCTTTGACGATGTCGGTAGCGCGGAGATTCAGATCGAGATTCACGCCCGCGCCGACAATATGGAATTTATTCAGATGGAATATGGAGCGGTTTATGTCGCTGCCGTCGAGGTCCACCTCGAGCTGTCCGGCAAATTCGCTGAAACGGAGCGTCTGGTACTGAGCCCGGCAGTCGGGGATCTCAAGAGTGGCTTTGAGCGAGGGGAGAATGGTGTCGGCGAGCACCCAGGGGCGGGTGAACTCCACGGTGGCCGACAGCTTCATGTCGGTTTTCAGCGGTTCGGCCAGGGGACGCACCTGCGGCGGCAGATGTTTCAGCGCCTGCTCGATGGAAATGGCGTCGATGCTGCCGGTGAAGCGGGTCACCGCAGGGTCGCCCGAGAAGTCGAGCGCGGTGGAGAAGTCAAACCGGTAGTCGTCGAGGGTGAGATGCATGTTGTCGGCTTCCACGGCCAGCGGGGTGTCGTGGTGCCAGCGCAGAGTGCCGTCGAGACCGAAAGTAAGTTCCGAGAGCCGGAACTCGCTGAGGAACGGGAGCCGCATGTCGCCCCGGAACGCGATGCTGTAGCGGGGCGCGTCGGCTCCGTCGCACGACACATCGCGTAGGCGTGCGCTCACATCGAGCGAGTCGATGAGCGAACGAAACCGCAGCGGTCCGGAGTTGACGATGCGGAATGAGTTGATCGATATGTCGGGGACGGATATGGGTGTGGTGTCGGTCTCTTCCTCAGTTTCAGGGAAAATGCGCCAGTTGGCCACCGAGTCGGTGACCTGGACGATATTGACGGCCGGTCGGTCGAACACCACATCATGGAGGGCGATTTTGCCCGCCAGAAGCTTCACCACATTGAGCGAACCGTTGAAATGGCGTATGGAGAGGAGCGAGTCGGCGTCGGCGGGGAGGTCGGCGCGGTCGGCCTGCGGCAGATGGCCGAGCGACCGCGAGATCACCTGCAGAGAGTCAACCTCGAGCTGCATCCGCGGGAAGGTCTTCCAGAATGTCAGCTCCACGCGTGCCAGTTTCACGTCGGCGTCGAGATAGCGCGAGGCCTCGCGCTCTACCATCGGGGTGAGCTTGCCCGGGGTGAGTATCCACACAATCAGCGTGCATGCAAGCAGCAGCAGTATCACCGCCAAGCCTGCAATCCATGCGCACCATTTCAGAATCTTTTTTAACATAGTAGTGAGGATTATCGGGCGGTGACGTGATAGCAGCTCTGCTTCCGCTCATATTTCACGTAGCAGCGTCCGTTGCGGCGCTCGTTCTCGATGACTTCGCCGAGGAGGTTCTTCAGGTCCTCCTGGGTGCGGGCCACGGTGAGAGAGTCGCAGATAAAGTTGATGTGCGAGATGTCGAATGTAGTGCCGTAGAGGTGGGCCGATGTGTCGACAGCGTTGCGGTTGCGCCGGCGCAGTTGTCGCACCAGCGAGGGTGTGCGGAGCACGCTTGTCACCTTCACGCGGTAGGCTCCCCCGCCGCGAGCCTGAAGCGAGTCGCGGAAAGCGGCGCCGATATCTTTCAGCAGCCGGTGGGCGCGCGGCACCAGATAGGGGATGGAGTGGGTGAGGTTGTCGAGATAGTATTCCTCGCAACTGCTGAGCCGTTCGAGGCGCTGCGCGTTGTCCCAGGCGTCGCGGAGGGTGTGCATGGGGGCTATGCCGATCTGCTCGGCGGCTGCAATCTGCACCTTGTTGCTGTCGTTGAACACTCGCGCCAGCGGGGCGCCGAGATAGTTGATGCGCAGTTTCACGCCGGCGGGAGGCATGGAGTCGAGATGCCGTTCATAGCGGTTGTGTGCCCTCACGGTGTCGTAGGGGAGGAGGATGGCCATTACCGCAGTGTGATGGATGAGGCCGTGGTCGGCTCCCGCCGCGTCAGTGCCGCAGTCGGAGGTCTCGGAGGCATGCGAGGCCGCGAAAAGCTGAGGCACACGCGAGGCATCGTCGGCCGCTCCGACGAAGGCGATCTCATTGGCCGTGGCCGATGCCGCCTCGCAAACCAGCGACGGTGTGCGCGGGCCTCCGCATGACAACACAGAGCATAAACCGGCGGCTGCCGCCACCACCCATATCAGCGATTTCAATCGGTTTCTTCCCATAGCGCATCAGATGTTGCAAAGTTAACTATAATCTGTGATATATTGTGCGCCCGTGCTCCAATTTTCCATGTCAGGGCAATAAATCGGCAGTTTCGCAGTTATATGTGTGTAAAATCACGTACACATGAATCTTTTCCGCTATATTCTCTCCGCCGCCCTGCTGGCCGGCGCCTCCGCTGTGGCTTGCGCCGCCGTGGTTGAAGCCACGCCCGGCTCGCTCGCTTCGCAGGTCAGCCCCGACGAGACCTCGCTCACAGTCACCGGCTCAATCGACGCCAGCGACTTCGACGTCATCCGCAATCTCCGCGATCTCCGCACGCTCGACCTCTCGGGTGCCACCGTGGCCGCCTACAGCGGCGACAGGCTCGAATCGGGCATAATGACCTCCGGCGCCGACATCCTCCCCGAGGCCGCCCTGCTGTCGGTGCCCGCAACCACAGTGAAACTCCCGGCCGGTATCGTGGCCATTCAGGCAGGCGCCCTGGGCAATATCGGTGCCCGTGAAATCGAGATTCCGTCAACGGTGAAAACCATCGGGGCGGGAGCCTTTTCTTCGCTCCCCGCACTCGAGAAAATCACCGTGCCCGCCTCGGTGACTTCTCTGGGCGACCGGGTGTTCAAGGATTGCCCCATGCTCAGCGAGGTGACCATTCTGGCCGACATCACGGAGTTGCCGGAGTCGACATTCCTCAACTGCAAAGCTCTGACCGACGTGCAGCTCCCCGCAGGCCTGAAATCAATCGGAGAATCGGCATTTGCCGGATGCGTGGCGCTGAAGAGCATTGAGATGCCGGCGTCGCTTGTGGCCATAGGCGATCTCGCTTTTGCCGGTGCAGGCCTGGAATCGCTCGATCTGAGCAACCATGCCGGTCTTGCCGCTATCGGCGAGTGGGCGTTTTCGAATTGCAACGACCTGCTTGACGTGGCTGTCGGCTCCTCGGTGGTTTCGATGGGCCGCGGCGCTTTCGCCCTCAACAGCCAGCTTGCCTCCGAAGTGACAGCTATGGCCGGAAATGTCAAATCGCTCCCCTCCCATTTCGTCTATGGATCCACTCTCACAGGTGTGAACCATCTGGAGAATCTGGCTCTTGACTCCATCGGCGACTATGCCCTTTCGGGCAACCTCGCGACGGCAGTTACACTCCCCGCCACCGTCAGCCAAATCGGCTCGGGTGCAATGGAGCGTATGCCCAACCTCACATCGCTCGACGCCTCGAGCATAAAGGCTGTGCCCTCGCTCGGCAAGGATGTGTGGGCCGAGACCGACCAGCCCGCCGCCGTCTGCTACGTGTCGCCCGAACTTTTCGACACCTACTCCAACACCCCCCAGTGGCGTGAATTCCAGCTCCAGAAGAAAGATCCCTCGGCTGTCGACGACACACACATAACCGATGTGGCCGACGGCGCTGCCGTGCGCGGCGTCTTCGACGGCATGGTGCTCCGCCTCGAATGCGACACGGAGATCCGTCAGGTGCAGCTCTACGATGTCTCGGGCCGCGTGCTCACCATCCACCGCGCCGCTCCGGCCCGCACCATGGCCATCGACACCGCGCCATTCGACAGCCGCGTGTTCCTTGTGCGCCTGCTCCTGGGCGACTCCTCGACCCCGGTGCTGAAACTCGTGCGCCCCTGACCGGCGCCAAAGCAGCTATGTAGCTAAGATAGCCGCTCTGTCGATTTTTTTGCAGAATTGTATAATTGTTGCTAACTTTGCAGTCCCCCTCCGGTTATATAGCAATCCCGGTGGGTTCGATCCTTTACATTCAGCCGGCTGTGGCCGTGAGGCTTTACAGCCGCCGCTACGTGGATAAATTTGATTGCTTGCAACCACATTAAAAAATGCTAAAAAACCATGCACTACCTTTTTACATCGGAATCAGTTTCCGAAGGTCATCCCGACAAAGTCGCCGATCAGATTTCCGACGCTGTCCTCGACCAGTTTCTTGCCGCCGACCCTCAGTCGAAAGTGGCATGTGAGACTCTTGTCACAACCGGTCAGGTGATTATCGCCGGAGAGGTGAAATCCAACGCCTATATCGACCTCGACGGCACCGCCCGCAAGGTGATCAAGGAGATCGGCTACAACAACTCCGACTACAAGTTTGACGCGGAATCGTGCGGCGTGCTCACGGCCATCCATGAGCAGAGCCACGACATCAACCGCGGTGTGGAGCGCGCCGATGCCGACAACCAGGGCGCAGGCGACCAGGGGATGATGTTCGGCTATGCCTGCGACGAGACTCCGCTGCTGATTCCGCTGACTATCGCTCTGTCGCACGCGCTGCTCAAAGAGCTGTCGAAAATCCGCCGCGAGGCTCAGGACAACCCCGCCGCCACCGATTTCACCTACACCGATGCAGAGGGACACCGCCGTTGCTATCTGCGCCCCGATGCCAAGAGCCAGGTGACAGTGGAATATGACGAGGAGCACCGCCCGGTGAAGGTCGACACCATCGTCATCTCCACCCAGCACGACGATTTCTACAATCTGCACGAGAGCGACTATCCCACCCCCGAGGCATACCGCGAGGCACGCGAGCGCGCCGATGCCGAGATGCTCGCCACTATCACACGCGATGTGCGCGACATCCTCATTCCCCGCACCATAGCCGTCATTCCCGCGGAGCTGCGCCCGCTGCTTGAGAAATTCGTGGCTCAGCTGGGACACGGCACCACTCTCCATGTCAACCCCACCGGCAAATTCGTGATCGGAGGCCCCCACGGCGACACCGGTCTCACAGGCCGTAAAATCATTGTCGACACATATGGCGGTCACGGTGCCCATGGCGGTGGCGCCTTCTCGGGCAAAGACCCGTCGAAAGTCGACCGCTCGGCCGCCTATGCCGCCCGTCATATCGCCAAGAATCTCGTGGCCGCCGGCATCTGTCGTCAGGCTCTGGTTCAGGTGGCCTACGCCATCGGCGTGGCAGCGCCTGTGAGTCTTTATGTCAACACATCGGGTACGGCTCTTGTGCCCTTCTCCGATGCGGAAATCTCGGCCAAGGTGTCGGAAATCTTCGACATGCGTCCCGCCGCCATCGAGCGACGGCTGAAACTGCGCGCGCCGATCTATTCCGAAACGGCCACTTACGGCCATGTGGGACGCACTCCGCGCACCGTCACCAAGACATTCCGCGACAGCACAGGCCACACTTTCACCCGCACCGTCGACCTTTTCACCTGGGAACGCCTCGACTATGTCGACACCCTGCGTGCCGCTTTCGGTCTCCCCGCTTCCGAATAAGCCAAGAGCTCTAAATGTCACAGATTCAGGAATTCAAGGAAAAAATTCTCGGCGGAGAAATGCTCTCGGCCGAGGAGGCTCTGTCGTTCGAAAACACCGCGGATGCCGACCTCCCGGAGCTTTTCAGCTGCGCTGAGGAGATCACCCGCCGCTGCGTCAGCCGCGAGTTCGACACCTGCTCGATCATCAATGCCCGCTCGGGCCGTTGCTCCGAAAATTGCAAATGGTGCGCCCAGTCGGCGCATTACCACACCAACTGCGACGTGTATCCGCTGGTGTCGCGTCAGGAATGCCTCGATGCCGCCGAATACAACCGCCGTCGCGGTGTGCGCCGATTCTCTCTGGTGACTTCGGGCCGCGCCCTCCGTGGCGCCGATCTCGACCGCGCCTGCGGATATATCAGCGAAATCCACAGCCGTGGCGGCATAGGGCTGTGCGCCTCCATGGGGCTGCTCGGTCGGGAGGAACTGCAGAAGCTCCGCGATGCCGGTGTCAGCCGCTATCACTGCAATCTCGAGGCCGCTCCATCATATTTCGGCACACTCTGCTCCACCCACACTGTGGAGGACAAGATCCGCACCATCTCCATAGCCCGCGAACTTGGGATGGAGGTGTGCTCGGGGGGCATCATCGGTATGGGCGAAACACGCCGCCAACGCATAGAGCTGGCTCTGGAACTGAGACGGGTGGAGCCGGAGTCGATACCGCTTAATGTGCTGTCGCCGATTCCCGGCACGCCGCTCGAACATGCCGAGCCGATTTCCGAACAGGAGATTCTTGCCACGGTGGCCTTCTTCCGGTTCGTTCACCCCTCTGTGGCCATCCGTTTTGCCGGTGGCCGCGCCCGCCTCAGTGCCGAATCGCAGCTGCAGGCGCTCCGCATCGGTGTGAACGGCGCCATAGTCGGCGACCTGCTCACCACCATCGGCTCCAAAATCGCCGATGACCGCACCCTGGCCACGATGGCCGGTTACACTGTCTGAACGCATTTTCGGCACATTTGCACACTCATGTGTGCCGAATGTTAAAAATGAAATCCCGGGCATTTGCCCCGAAACGCCTCTACAAACGCTGTGGAGGCGTTTTATGTTATATAACATATTTTTAAAAAGTTAAAATGAGTGTGCATTTCCCGCCGATATTCCGTAGCTGATTTGGCTGCCTGAAAATCTTTTTGTAACTTTCGGACGTTTTAGGTTAAAAATCATTAGAGCATTTATTATTAAACAAGCTCTAAACGAGTTCTTAAGGTTTACAATTTCACAGTCATTATGATAGAACGTTTCACTAATCGGACCGATTTCGCCAGCTACGAGGACTTTGCCGCTAATTTCCGGCTTACGGTTCCTGAGAATTTTAATTTTGCATATGATGTGGTCGACCGCTGGGCCGAAGAGGAACCCGAACGTGAGGCTCTGCTCTGGACCAACGTGGAAGGCGAGGAGCGGCACTTCAATTTCCTCCAGCTCAAGGAGCTGAGCGACCGCACGGCCTCTTTCTTCCAGGCTCTGGGCGTGGGTAAAGGCACCCGCGTGATGCTGATGCTCAAACGGCACTACCAGTTCTGGCTATCCATGATGGCCCTGCACAAGCTCGGCGCCGTGGCCATCCCCGCAACGCATCTGCTCACCCCCGAGGATATCCGCTACCGCTGCCATGCCGCATCTATCAAAGTGATTGTGGCTGCCGGTGATCCCGACATGACCGACCATATCAACGAGGCCGCGCGCGACTGCCCCTCGCTCGAGTGGCTGATCTCCACCGGGCCGTCGGTGCCCGAAGGGTGGCTCAACTTCGATGTGGCCATCGAGAAAGCCCCACCGTTCCGCCGCCCCGAGCATGTCAATGTAAATTCCGATCCGATGCTGCTCTATTTCACCTCGGGCACCTCGGGCGAGCCGAAAATGGTGGCCCACGACTTCACATATCCTCTGGGCCATGTGGTCACGGCCCGTTTCTGGCATCAGCTCCAGCCGGGCGACATCCATCTCACTCTGGCCGACACCGGCTGGGGCAAATGTGCCTGGGGCAAACTTTACGGACAGTGGATCTGCGGTGCTGTGGTCTTTGTCTATGACTTCGACAAGTTTGTGCCCGCCGATCTGCTCGGTATCCTTTCGAAATATCATATCAATTCGTTCTGCGCACCTCCCACGGTGTTCCGGTTCCTCATCCGCGAGGATCTGTCGAAATATGATCTGTCGGCCCTCACACGCTGCTCCATTGCCGGCGAGGCGCTCAATCCCTCGGTCTACGAACGCTGGAAAGAGCTTACCGGTCTGGAACTGCGCGAGGCCTACGGGCAGACCGAGACCACGCTGACGGTCGGCACCTTCCCCTGGCTCACCCCGAAGCCGGGTTCGATGGGAAAGCCCAATCCTGCCTACGACATCGATGTGGTCGACGAACAGGGGCGCTCGGTGCCCAGCGGCGCCAACGGCGAGATTGTGATCCGCGCCGAGCGCGACAACAAGCCAGCCGGCCTGATGATAGAATATCTCGAGGATGAATCGCAGATGGCCCGCACATGGAGCAACGGTGTCTATCATACCGGCGACATCGCTTTCCGCGACGACGACGGCTATCTGTGGTTCGTCAGCCGCAAGGACGATGTGATCAAATCGTCGGGCTACCGCATCGGTCCCTTCGAGGTGGAGAGCGCATGCCTCACCCACCCCGCCGTGGTGGAATGTGCCATCACGGCCGTGCCCGACGACATTCGCGGACAGGTGGTAAAAGCCACGATAGTGCTGGCCAAGGAGTATGCCCGCATGGCCGGAGACGCTCTGGTCAAGGATATTCAGAACCATGTGAAGCGCATCACCGCTCCCTACAAATATCCGCGCGTGATAGAATTCGTGAAGGAGCTGCCAAAAACCATTTCAGGGAAAATCAGACGTGTGGCCATCCGCGCCAGCGATGCCGCCGACAATGCCGTTAAGGCTACCTGCGAAGCCGCCGATAAAACAATGAAGGCTACGCGGAATGCCACCAACAGGGCACTCAGCGCAGCCAACAAAGCTGTGAACGAGGCCACAAAGCCTGCGTCCGGAGTTACTCCGGCGTGCGTCACCGCAAACCGTCGTCACCGCAAATAAAAGTTTTCTCCTGTACTTTTGTCACGACTGCGTCGATGTGGAAACACTCCTGTTTGTTTCCCTCGCCGCAGCCGACTTTTTATTTACGGCCTTACTAACTATACCTAATTATTAACTAAAGTTACGGATCACTTATCATGGGGGTGACTCACGTCAGCCGCAGATTGTTTCTTCTATTCTCCGGCCATCCGCTTCTCCGCTGAGATGCGGATGGCCGTGAATGTGTAGGTCTATACTTGAATCGGGGTTACGTGTTTTACACTTGAAAAATCGGTTAATTTCTTTGAAGGAATATTTGATTACATCTTTTTCTTCGCTCCGGCGGTTTGCCGGGATGGGAAAAATCGTGTAGTCAGGTTTGTTAATCAGTCAGGTTAGGATTGTGATTTAATTTAAGGAATTTTGGTTGAGGGAGGTGCAGGGATATTTTTTTGCGTCTTCCCTTGGATGTTGCAAAGTTAATACGCGAATCGGCGGGAGGCGTAAAATTATTGTTCAAACAGAGTGCAGTGTGGCGGGATAAAGCTATTTTGAACTGAAATTTATCGGAAATTGGCGGTTTTGACCAAAAATTACAAAAATAATCAGTGCCTGCGAGTGAACTTTCGCAGACACTGATTGGTCATGACATGATATTTTTCTTAGTCGGTGGTGAACGGAGCTACCGGGAGACCGGTGCTGCCGTAGAGATTTCCGTCGGGATAGTCGGCCCAGTTGTAGCGTGCCACGGTGGGTTTCTTCACCAGGGGCGAGGAGAGCACCACGGTGTCGGCGCCGGTGATGCGGGCGTTGGCGTTGGCCCAGCGGCCGTCGGCGTCGCGGAGGATGAAGCCGGTGACTGCGGCATTGCGGGCGCTGACGGCGCTGTCGAATTTCAGCACAAGTCTGTTGCCGTCGGCTTTCACCGAGATGCAGCGCGGACCGTCGGCCACGAGGCCGGAGTTTCCGTAGGTTTTCTTGAGAGCGTTGAGCGAGAGGCGGTGCGCCACATCCTGTTTGTTGGTGGGGTGAATGTCGGTGGGGTGTCCGAGGTCGATGGCGGTGGCCATGCCTGTGCCGGGGAGTTCAAGCGCTTTTGCCTGTGCGTTGCGCAGGTAGGCCCACGCCGATTCGGGCTGCAATGTCTGCGGCTGCAGGAAGCCTGCGAGTTGCACGAAGTAGAAGGGCATCGTGGGGTTGTTCCAATCCTCGCGCCAGCCGGTGATCATTTCCTTGAAGATACGTTCATACTGCTGGTGGCGCCCCACATTGTTGCACCCCTGATACCAGATGGCGCCTTTGATGGGGAGATGACGGAGCGGATGGATCATTGCGTTGTAGAGCACGGCGGGTCGGTTGGTGCCCATGAGACCGCTGTGGCGGGGATAGTCGGTGAGCTTGTCGGCTGTAACGGCGGTCTTATAGTGCCAGGGGCCGGCGAGTGAATAGGTCTTGCTGTCGCATTCGGCATAAAGCTGGTCGGCTGCGCCAACGATGCCGCCGCCGCCCTGACCGTCGTAAATCACCACAGTAATTATGTTTTTACCCTCCTTGACAAGGTTGGCGGGCACGTCGTAGATACGTCGGATGCCATAGCCTGCTGTCGAGCCTACTTTCACGCCGTTGAAGTATGTGACTTCATCGTCGTCGGCGGCAAGACTGATTTTGAGGGGTTTGCCGGCGGCCGAGGCAGGAAGTGACAGCGAGCGCTGCATCCATGCGATGCCGTCGAAGTTCGGTATCGCCGGTTCCCAGTCGCCTGGAGCATTCATTGTGGGCCATTGCGATTGCAGTCTGGTCTTGTCGAAGTCGCAGAGCCTGTCTGCCTTACCTGTGAGCCAGGCGGCATATGCTTTGTTCTTTTCTCTCTCCATGGCGTCGATGTCGTAGCCAAAGGCCTTGACATCCTTCATATATTGGTCGAAGTCGCCCTCTTTGTTGGCGTGTTCGTAGCTGGTCCACGCTTCTACCGGTGTGCCTCCCCATGTGGCGTCGATCACGCCCACGGGCACTTTCAACGAATCGCGCAACTCTTTGGCGAAGAGATAGCCTATGGCCGAGAATCCCCGGGCGGCGGGAGAGGAGAGCACCCATCCCATCTCCACGTCGGCATCGTCGAGCGGTCGGCCCGACATGGTGTTGCGGATCTGGAGCAGACGAATGTCGGGGTGCTGCATGGTGGCCACCACTTCGTCGCTACCCATCAGCCGGGCCCAGTCCCCCTCCACGGGGAATTCCATATTGGATTGTCCGGAGGCGAGCCACACTTCGCCCGAAAGCACGTTGGAGAGTATGGTTTCGCCGGTGCCGTCGTTGAAAATCATGGTGAATGGGCCTCCGGCAGCCGGAGCCTTGATTTCGATAACGAAATTGCCGTCGGCGGCGGCTTTAGCCGTTGCCGGCGCTTTCTGCCAGTCGGTGGTGAGGGTTACTTTGGCGCCGGGAGCGGCTTTTCCGGGAATTTTAAGAGTGGAATTCTGCTGCACCACCATATTGTCGGAATAGATGGCGGGGAGCGTCACTTTGGCTCCCAAAGGCAGCGCGGCCGCAACCATGGCGGCAATTGCAAGCTGTTTTTTGATCATGGTAGGGGTTAGTTACTTGAATTTTTTACAAAAATAGTGAATTATGAGATAAGTGCAAAAAAAAAATTACTCGTCATCACGACGAATAATCTTCTTACCTTAAATCTAATACCATGAAAAACTGTTGCAAAGTTACAACCGTTTGCGAAAGTTGCAATATATATTGCCAAAAAAGTGACGCCTGTTTAACGTTGTTTTGCCAAGGTGAAAATAGCGCTACAGATTGGTTAACAGTTGTTAACATTTGTGTCTTTTTGAGTAAAAATATGTTTTACAACATGTTTTTCGACCGGCTTAATTTGAGTAATTTTACAAAATACTTTAGATTTGCATCGGCAGACCGAAACTGAAATATGAAAGACAACGTTGATGAAATGCTGCCGCTGGTTGATGAACAGGGCAATGTGATAGGGCAGGCCACCCGCGGGGTGTGCCATAACGGGGTCGAGAGGCCGCTGCACCCTGTGGTGCATCTGCATGTGTTCGACCCGCAGGGGCGTCTGTATCTGCAGAAACGTCCTGAATGGAAAGATATTCAGCCGGGGAAGTGGGACACGGCAGTTGGCGGGCACATCGACCTTGGCGAGAGCGTCGATGAAGCGCTCCGCCGCGAGGTGCGCGAGGAGTTGGGTATCACGGATTTCACGCCGGAATGGCTTGGCCGATATGTGTTTGAGAGTGACCGCGAGCGGGAACTGGTGAATGTGTTCAGCGCCACGGTCGATGCCGCGCCGCAACCCTCCGAGGAACTTGACGGGGGCAAGTTCTGGACACGCGAAGAGATTCTGCAGGCCATCGCCTCCGATCCGTCGCCTCTCACCCCCAATTTCGCCGCTGAATACCGCCGTCTTTTCTGCGGGAATCAGTAGGGGAGGAAGGGTCCGGATTCCGGACCCGGTCCGGGGTGCCGAGAGGTGTGATGTCAGTAGGGGTACCTGCCCGCCCGGGGGAGTGCCATCAGGGATGATGTACGGATGCGGACACAATGTGGCGACGTAAGGTGTTGATTCTCAGTTGCGGTTGCAATGGGGATTTTTTTATTATAGTTTTGTGGCAGAAAAATTATGGACAAAACTATAGACAAAAAGGAAATCAGAAAGGCGACGCGCAAGCGTGCGCTGGTATGGGGCGGAGCGGCTGTCGCCGGCATCGCCGCCCTCTCGCTGGTGCTGATGAATATGGCGCCGACGGTCAACAGCCGCGACATAACGGTCGGTACGGCCGAACGCGGTCCGATCGAAATCACGGTGGCCGCCACCGGGCGCGTGGTTCCGGCGTATGAGGAAATAATAAATTCGCCGGTGGAGACCCGCGTGCTCAAGGTTTTCGCCCAGCCGGGCGACTCTGTGAAGGCCGGCACGCCGTTGCTGCTGCTCGACCTGGAGCAGGAGCAGACGGCGCTGGGCAAACTGCACGATGCGCGCACTATGCACCAGCAGGAGTTGCGGCAGCTCGAACTTAACAACATGACCGAGATCAGCGATCTGGAGATGAAAATCAAGGTTAGCGAGATGAATGTGAGCCGCCTGCGCATAGATGTGGAGAACGAACGGCGTCTTGACAGCATAGGCAGCGGCACGGGCGACCGTGTGCGTCAGGCCGAGACAGCCTGCCGTGCCGGCGTGCTCGAACTCGAGCAGCTGCGCACCCGCCTGCGCAACGAACGTCAGCGCGCCCGGGCCGCCGAAGCCGGTCAGCGGCTCAATGTGTGCTCGGCCGACCGCGACATAGCGCTGATGGAAAAGACTATACACCGCGGCAGCATTCCGGCGCCGCTCGACGGCGTGCTCACCTATATCACCTCCGATCTGGGTAGCCGTGTCGGCGCCGGCGAAAAGGTGGCTGTAGTGGCCGACCTGTCGAGCTTCAAAGTGATAGGCGAGGTGCCCGAGGGGAGCAGCGACCGCGTACAGCCGGGCGCCGCCGTGACCGTGCGCGTCAGCGGGGCACAGTTTCCCGGCACAGTGAGCAATATCACGCCGCAGGCGCGGCAGGGGGTGGTGTCGTTTGTGGTGCGTCTCGACAATCCGCGCGACAGTCGTCTGCGCTCGGGCGCCCGCACCGAGCTGCAGGTGAGTTTCGGCTACAAAAGCGATGCCCTGCGTGTGCCCAACGGCTCATTTTACAAGGGAGAGGGCGCTTATCAGGTGTTTGTCTTCGACTCGAAGGACCGGGCCACGAGGCGTACCGTCCGCGCCGGCGACTGCAATCGTGACTATGTGGAAATCCTCGAAGGCCTCAAGCCTGGCGACCGTGTCATTGTGAGCGATACCGAACAATACAACAAAAAGAAAAAACTCAATATAAAATGGGAATAATCACATTAAACAGTATAGGGAAAGTATACCGCACAAAAGAAATTGAGACCACCGCGCTAGAAAACGTGAACCTCGAAGTGAACAAGGGTGAATTTCTGAGCATCATGGGCCCGAGCGGCTGCGGCAAATCAACTCTGCTCAACATCATAGGCCTGCTCGACAAGCCCACCAAGGGCACCGTGACCATCCTCGACCGCGACTGCAGCAATCTCGGCGACCGCCAGCTGTCGCACTTCCGCAATGCAAATCTTGGCTTCGTGTTCCAGAGCTTCCATCTCATACCCACCCTCGATGTGGCCGCCAACGTCGAGGTCCCCCTGCTCTACCGTAAGGGTGTCAGTGCCCGTCAGCGCCGCGAGCGCGTTGAGCAGGTGCTCGAGCGCCTCGGGATGTCGCACCGCATCCACCATCTGCCCACCCAGCTCAGCGGCGGCCAGTCGCAGCGTGTGGCGATAGCCCGCGCCATCGTGGGCAATCCGCAGATAGTCCTCGCCGACGAACCCACCGGCAACCTCGACAGCAAGATGGGCGCCGAGGTGATGGCTATGCTCCAGCGCCTCAACAAAGAGGACGGCACCACAATCATAATGGTCACCCACAACGAAGTGCAGGCGCAGGAAACAGACCGTATCGTGCGCTTCTTCGACGGCCGCATAATCGGATAAGAGATGAAACAGAAAATACATCAGATAATCAACGACATGCGGCAGCAGCCGCTGGTGAGCACGGTCACCTTCATCGCCACTGTGCTCACCATATTCCTCTTCATGGCCGTGGTGATCACCACGCGCGTGAAAGTGGTGCCCTTCGCGCCCGAAAGCTGCCGCGACCGGCTGCTGGTGGGCAAATACATCCATGTCAAGAAACCATCAGGCAACTCCGATTCGTCGGGCGGCCTTAGCTACATGACTGCCCGCAAACTCTACGACGGCCTGAAAGGTGTGGAGTGCACATCGTTCTTCCAGTCGCTCTCGCCTTTGACTGCCTCCGGAACCGGAGGGCAATATTTCAAGGTCTTCACCCGCTGCACCGACGCCGGCTTTTTCAGGATTTTCGACCACAAACTCATCGCCGGCCGATACTACACTCCCGAGGAGGTAGCCTCGAGACTCAAGGTGGCCGTAATCAACGAGCGCACTGCCCGCCGGGCATTCGGCACCGTCGACTGCGTGGGGCAGAGCCTAAGCCTCAACCACCGGAAATACACCGTGACTGGTGTGGTCAGCGACCACTCGTTTCTTGCCACCACCGCCTGCGGCGACGTGTTCATGGCCGACGGCTTCGACGACAGCCCCGGCATATTCGGCGACACCTCGGCGGCGCTGTTGGTCAGGGAGGGTGTGGATTTCGGCTCGGTGCGCGACGAGGTGAAGGCACACTACGCCATCCTCGACACAGAGCTTGCCGCTGAAGGCACCGAGACCGTCTATCATGAGGCTCCCTTCGATCAGGAAACAATCGCGGGGGGCATCAGCGGCAGCAACACCACACCCGACACCACCTCCGACCGCCATGTGCGCTACACCATCTATGTCATTCTGCTCCTTGTGCCTGCCATAAACCTGAGCAGCCTGCTGCACAGCCGCATGCGCCGGCGCATCAGCGAGATAGGAGTGCGGCGTGCCTTCGGTTGCACCCGCCTGCGCGTCATCTCCGACATCATCTGGGAGAACTTCCTCGTCACCCTCGCGGGCGGCATCGTGGGCGTGGCGCTCGGCATTGTCTTCGCCATGACCTACAGCGGACTGTACGAGGAGATGGACACCTACGGCAGCGGCGTCACCCCCGACATCAGCGCTGTGATAAACTGGAGCACCATAGCGATAGCCGTGGGCGTATGCTTCATCCTCAACCTCATCAGTGCCTCCGTGCCCGCCTGGCAGGCCTCGCGCCTCGACCCCGTGGAGGCCATCAACGCAAAGTAACCTTCAGCACATAAAACTATGAAACGAAAACTGCTGAGACAGATGCTCAATGAGTGGCGCTCTAACATCTGGATCGTAATCGAACTTGTGATAGTGCTGCTGGTGCTGCAGCTTATCTTCGGCATGCTCTACTCAATCTATTCATTGAGAAAACCGGTGCTCCACGCCGACCTCGACGACATATATGTGGCCTGGATCGACAATCTGGAGGAGGACTGCGACGGCTATGTCCCATACGACAGCGCCCATTCCGCCGCCACCGACCTTGAAATGCTCATGACCCGTCTGCGCTCCAGCCGGTATGTGGAGAAAGCAGCCTACGGAACCCAAAACGCCATCCCGTACCAGTACAATTTCTGGGGCACGGCGGTCGGACTTCCCGGCGATGACACTCGCACCTCTTTTTTCATAAATGTCCGCGGCATGTCGCCAGAGATGATGGAGGTGATGCAGATACGCGGTGCCCGCGGCGAGACTCCCGGGCAGCTCGCCGACCTTATGCGCAAAGGCTATGTACTGATCTCCGAGGCGGAACTGCAGTATGATGAAAACGTACCCGAGGCCGACGGTTTCGTCGGCAAGGATGTGGAGAAGAAACATGATCCGCCGGAAATCCACCATGTCGGCGCCATTGCCGAGCCTATGCGCCGTTCCGATTTTGAGCCGGCATTTTACGGTACATGGTACGAGCCGATCGAACCCGACGAAGCCCGTGTGATAGTGCTGCGCGTGAAACCCGGGATGGGGCACAGGTTTATCGAGTCGATGAATGATACCGCCCTGCGGTCGGGCAACATGTTCCTTACCGACTTCACCTGCATGTCGGACCTGCGCGACATGTGCCAGATGGATACGACTCAGGCAGTCAACGGTATCACGGTGTGCGCCCTGTTTGTGCTGGTGATGATATTCTTAGGCTTTTTAGGCACATTCTGGTTCCGCACGCAGCAGCGCGTATCAGAGATTGCCATCCGCAAGGTCAACGGCGCCACCGACCGCGACATCTATCAGCGCTTTTTTGCCGAAGGGCTGACACTGCTCGGCGTGGCCGTGGTTGTGGCATCGCCCGTGACGGTGTGGATAGTGCGGAATCTCGGCGACATGATGGACTTGTCGATCCTTGACAACGAGCTTGCGGTGCCTGTCATTTTCAGTATCGTGGTGCTGGGGTTGCTCATCATCGCCGGCATCTACGCTCCGGCGCGCCGCGCCGCCTCCGTCAATCCCGCCGAGGCGTTGAAAGATATGTAAAGTTGAAACACAATGACTAACAGTTTATTCATACTTATGCTGGCGCTGCCCGCGCTGCTGCTCCCCGCCCGGGGGGCGGCACGCGAGCTGACGCTGACTCTCGACGACGCCATCGCCATGGCCCGCGTGCAGAGTGTGGATGCCGCCGTGGCGCTCGACGAACTCAAGACTGCCTACTGGCAGTGGCGCAGCTACCGCGCCGAACGCCTCCCCGAGATAACCCTTACGGCCACGCTGCCGTCGTACAACGACCGCTATACCTCCTATATGAACGGCGACGGCGAATACAGTTTCGTGCGCACCCACAACCTCGACGCGCAGGCCCAGCTGTCGGTCAGCCAGAACATCCCCCTCACCGGGGGCACCGTGGGTCTGAGCACATCGCTCGATTATATGCGCCAGTTTGAGGACGGAGGTTCCAACCGATTCCTCACCATCCCGGTGGCTCTTACCCTCCAGCAGCCCATTTTCGGGGTCAACACCTTCAAATGGGACAGCCGCATAGAACCGGTGCGCTTTCAGGAGGCAAAGGCGGCCTTCCTGAGCGCCACCGAGGATGTGGCTCTGACCACAGTAAACTATTTTTTCACGCTTGTGATGAGTCATGAGAATGTTGCGATAGCGCGTCAGAATCTCGAGAATGCCGACAAGCTCTACGCCGTGGCAGTGGAGAAGCGCAAAATGGGGCAGATAAGCGAGAACGACCTCCGCCAGATGGAGCTGAACGTTCTCGACGCGCAGTCTGACCTCACCGAGTGCAGCAGCACGCTTAAAAGCGACATGTTCACGCTCCGTTCATTTCTCGATCTGGGCGAGGATGTGGAGATTGTGCCTGTGGTGCCCGAAACCATCCCCGCGGCGCACATCACTTATGCCGATGCGCTCGAACGTGCCCTGGCCAACAACAAATTTGCCAAAAACATTTGCCGTCGACAGCTCGAGGCCGACTACGAGGTGGCCAAGGCCAAGGGGGATCTGCGTCAGATAAAGCTCTATGCCCAGGCGGGTTTCACCGGCACCGACCATCGGTTTGAGGATGCCTACAGCCGTCTGCGCGGCAATCAGCTGATCGAGGTGGGGCTTTCGATTCCTCTGGTCGACTGGGGCAAGCGTCGCGGCAAGGTGAAGGTGGCCGAGAGCAACCGCCGCGTCATGGAGAGCCGCCTGCGGCAGGAATCGCTCGACTTCAACCAGCAGCTGTTTGTGCTGGTGGAGCGTTTCGGCAACCAGCAGCAACAGCTCTCTATCGCCGTGCGGGCCGACGAAATCGCCCGGCAGCGCTACAACACCAACTTCGAGACTTTCATGATCGGCAAAATCTCGACACTCGACCTCAATGATTCGCAGACCAAGAAGGATGAGAGCAAGCGGCAGTATATCAACGAACTGTATAAATTCTGGAACTACTGGTACCGCATCCGCTCGCTCACACTCTATGACTACGAGCATCTGGGCGACATCAACGCCGACATAGACCGGCTGTGCCGCATGTAAATTTTTTATAACCCGAATCCCGCTGACCCGTGCTCTTGCATATTTCGGCGGGATACGCTATTTTTGTATTATGATTCTGATTGTTGATGATGACAATGCCGTGAGGATGTCGGTGTCGCTGGCCCTGAAACGTGCCGGATATGAGCCGTGGGCTGTCGGCAATGAGGATGATGCCCTCGCGGCCGTGCGCGATGAGCGTGTCGCTCTGGTTATTCTCGACATGAACCTGACGCTTTCGACCACCGGACGCCAGGGTGTGGAGATGCTCCGCAAGATTCGCATCCTGCGTCCCGAGATACCGGTGATAATGATCACTGCCTGGGGCACGATACCGCAGGCGGTGACCACCATGGCCTATGGCGCCACCGATTTCGTGACCAAACCGTGGAGCAACGCCGACCTCGTGGCCCGTATAAAGAAAGCGTTGGCCGGCAGCGAAGCCCGCAACGAGGCCGACCGGCATGTCAAAACGCTCGACGAAATGGAGAGCGAGGCCATCCGCGACGCCTTGCGCCGCTGCGGCGGCAATCTGTCGGAGGCCGCCAAACTGCTTGGCATCACCCGTCAGTCGCTTTACCGCCGTATCGAGAAATACAAGTTATGAGATACCGCATATACATATTGCTGATGGCTATGATAACCATGGCGGTTATCGCCTGCGCTGTCGGCGAGGGCGGCACGCTGTGGATCGTGGGATTGTGCGTGGCGTCGCTGATAACGACAGCGCTGCTGGCGCGGGCAGTGCACACTCCGCTCAAGGCGGTGCAGAACGGCATGTATCTGCTTCGCGAGCAGGATTTTTCAAGCCGTCTGCGCCCTATCGGTCAGGCCGATGCCGACATGGTTGTCGAGGTCTACAACTCCGTGATAGACTCGATGCGCGCCGAGCGCCTCAAAAATCTTGAACAGAACCGTTTTCTGAGTCAGGTGGTGGATGCCTCGCCGCTTGGTGTCGCCATCTGTGATTTCGACGGCAGGATAGTGCAGACCAACCGCGCATGGGAGAAAATGCAGTCGCCCCGGCTCGCCAAGGCAATCGACTCAATATCCGACGGCACTACGGGCACGGTGCGTGTGGCCGACTCGCTTATAGTGCGCATTTCGCGTCTGTGGTTTATGGACAAGGGTTTCAGGCGCCGTTTCATCCTTGTGGAAAAACTGACCGACGAGATTGTAGCTGCCGAAAAGCAGATGTTCAACACCATTGTGCGCACCATCGGCCATGAGGTCAACAACAGTCTGGGCAGCGTAATGTCGGTACTTGAAAGCCTGGAGGAAATGCATGCCGGCGATCCGCTCACCGCCGATGCCATAACGAGTTGCAGTGCAAGCTGCGCCAATCTCGTTGGCTTTGTGCGCGGCTATGCCGATATTGTGAAACTGCCGGCGCCCGTTCCCGAGCCGGTCGACCTCAATGAGTGGCTCATGCGCCTGCGTCCGACTTTGCAGGCCCTGGTCACAGGCCGCGGCATCACGCTTGAAATGAACCTCGGCGAGGGTGAGGCACCATCACGCATCGACCCCATGCTTATGGAGCGTGTCCTTGTCAATATTGTAAAAAATGCAGCCGAAAGCATCGGCGACGAAAAGAAAGGAGTAATCACCGTGTCGTTGGCAGCCGTGACCGAACCCGATACCCCGGCATGTCATCTCCTGTCGGTCACCGACAACGGCAAAGGCATTTCGCCCGAAGCCTCGAAAAAACTGTTCACCCCCTTCTTTTCAACCAAAAATCCCGACCGCGGCCTGGGGCTGATGCTTGTCACCGACATTCTGCGCGCCCACCGCTCGCGTTTCTCCCTCTCCACCTCTGCCGAAACATCCCTTACCACTTTCTCCTTCACGCTGCCCTGAGGAGCAGCGTGGAAAGGCGGTTTTTAACCGCCGGCCTTTGGCTTATGGATATTGCCATGTTACAGCCGGCGGTTGGAAAACCGCCTTTCCATAAGTCGGCGGTTACAAACCGCCGCTCCATGCCTTGATGTTTCGGAGTAGGCCGGCGAGTTTGGCGCGGCGGATGGGGGAGTGGCGGAAGAGGAGGGAATATGCGGCGGGGGTGAGGGCGGTGACTGTCGCGGCGGTGAGCCTTGTCAGTGCCTCGCGGGGCTGGAACTCGGGGAGCACTGTCACGGGGCGCGACGGACGTGACAACGGGCACGTTTCCAGGCAGATGTCGCAGCCGTAGAACCGGCCGTGCGGCACGGTGATGTCATCGCTGATTTCGCCGCGGTTCTCTATGGTCTGGTACGACAGGCACCGCCGGGCGTCGAAGCCGCAGGTTTCAGTCAGGTGGTTAGAAGATACTAAGGCGCCGTTGGGGCATGCGCGCATGCAGCGGTCGCACCCCTCGGGGCATTGCCGGTCCATGGGGGTGCCGTAAGGGGTGAACTCGGCGCGGGTGACCAGCTCGGCCAGAAAAATGTGCGACCCGATTCCGGGAATTATCAGCTGCCGGTTTCGCCCTGTGAATCCCAGCCCCGACTGCTGCGCCCAGTAGCGTTCGAGAATCGGTGCGGAATCTACGCAGATACGCGCCGGATGCCCTGTGGCGGCAAGGATGGCGTCGGCCACAGGTTGCAGCCGCTGGCGGAGCACTTCGTGATAGTCGTCGCCGAGAGCATAGCGGGCTATGCGCAGCGCTCCCGGGCGGAATGTAACATCAGAGGCATAGGCGAAAGCGGCACACACCACAGTGCCTCCGGGCTGCGGCCCGTCGTCGAGCAGCAGTGCGGGGTTCCGGCGGATTTCGGAATGATTCGCAAGATAGGCCATGGAGGCATGCCCGCCGGTTGCTATCCAGCGGCTGTAGCTCTCCCATGCATGGTGGTCGACAGGCCGGAGGGGCGCGAAAGCCACGGCGCAGGCTCCGGCGTCGGTGAGCATCTGTGAGAGCTTGCCGGCATCCATGGTAATTCTCAGTTTACCGGGAGGGGCTCAAACTCGTAACCGAGCGAGCGCAGATATTCGATGGCACGCGGAAGCACCGCCTTCATGTTTTTCTCGGCTTTCAGCGAGTCGTGAAACACGATGATGGAGCCGTTGCGGGCATAGCGGCGCACATTGTTGAACACCTGCTCGGGGTTGAGTTTCTTGGAATAGTCGCGCGTGACAAGGTCGTACATCACCAGATTATAGCGGTCCTTGATGGCGCGTGCCTGTTTCCAGCGCAGCAGCCCGTGGGGAGGGCGGAACAGCGGCGAATCGATCAGGTCGTTGGCCTCGGAGATGTCGTGCATATAGCGGTAGGCCGTCACCTTCATCCCCTGCAGATGGTGCATGGTGTGGTTGCCCACGGCGTGGCCACGGCGGCGCACCTCCTCGAGCAACTCGGGGTGGCGGCGCACATTGTCGCCGACCATAAAGAAAGTGGCCTTGATGCCGTAGCGGTCGAGCGTGTCGAGCACCCAGGGCGTCACCTCGGGAATCGGGCCGTCGTCGAAGGTGAGAAACACCACCTTGCGGCGACGGTGTTTGATGCGCCAGATTGCCTCGGGGAAGAGCAGACGGTAGAAGAGCGGCGGACGTTCAATGAGCATGATTCCGGCTATTTCTGCGTGGCGATATAGTTCTGAATGTCATTGAGGTCGATGCCCTGGTCGAGCAGCTGCTCATGGAGCGCGTTGAGGTCGCCACCCTCCTCCACGTAGAGCTGCATGAGCAGATAGAGGTAGGTGGGAATATAGCGGTCGGCGGTGGAAAGATTGTTGAATCCTCCGGCGGGATGGCTGCGGCGCAGAGAGTTGAAATAGGGGAGGAAAGCGCCGTAGCGGCGGATTTCGTCGCGCACTATCGTCAGACCCTTCTGTTTCAGTTTCGGGTCGTTATCTTTGAGCGCTGCCAGCCGCAGATAGCTGTCGGCGATCTGATAGCCTATCTGGATGGCATAGGGCATCACGCGGGTGGGCAGCTTCTCACCGATAAGGTCGAGCACGATCTCGGCTTTGGCGAAGCGGTCGGCGGCAAAGGTGGAGTCGGCGGGGTGTGTGCCGGTGGCTTCTAGCGCGTCGATGCCCTCGTTGATCAGCGCGGCGGCCAGGTCGGCCATGCCCGAGCGGTGGGTGGTGACCATGCGGCGCACAGTCTCGTCGAGATATATGTCGCCGTTCTTGCCTAACTTGTCGATGCCACCCCAGCGGAATTTGGTGGTGACATTCTCAAACATCTTGTCGGTGTCGGTCCATGTCTCGGCCGAGCCGTCGGGGTTGCGCAGCGGCGACACCTGATAGGCCAGACCCACATTGCGCAGATAGGGCGAGAGCGACAGATAATAATCATCGGGCACGGTCATGGCGAAATAGGCCGGACGGTTCCATCCGTTTTTAGCCTGTGTGGCGATCATGTCGAGCGAGAGCGCCTGGCTGAGGGTCACACCCCCCGAAGGGTTTTTGGGGTCATTGGCCAGTGTGACAGTGATAGTCTCCTCGGCAGCGGGCACTTCCTCAGGCGAAATCACGCCGGCCTTCGCTGCCGCCGAAGCGTTGGCGGGGAACGACATGTTGGGCATGCGCATCACTCTCACTCCCTTCCACATGGCATCGGCGTTGTGATAGAGATCGTCGAGCGATGTGAACACATTCACGGTGTCGGTCAGTGAATTCTGGGGGTCGTAGTATGAGAACTGCAGGCGGTCGTAGGCGTAATCGGCGGGGCGGGCGAAAGTGGGGATGCCTGCGGCACCGTCGGTGGCCACGCGCATCTGGTTGGCATACCAGTCGGTGGTGAGATACGAGAGGTTGACCACGCGCACGTCGGTGCGATAGCCCTCCACCTCCTGACAGTACCACAGGGGGAAGGTGTCGTTGTCGCCGTTGGTGAAGATGATGCCGTTGGGGGCTATGCCGGCCAGATAGTTCATGCCGAAATCGCGGGTGGTGTAGCGGCCCGAACGGTCGTGGTCATCCCATGTCTGCGACACCACCTGCAGGGGCACGAAGATGCCCAGGGCGAGTGTGCCCCATGCCACTGCCTGCGCCTTTTTGGCGCTTGAGCGGGCGGCCTTGGGATTTGCTGCGGCTTTCTCAGCCAGTTCCAGACGGGTCTTCTCGGCATTGTTGAGCAGCCAGTTGACAAAGGTCCACACGGCTGCCACGCCCATGCCCACCCAGATGGCGAAGGCATAGAACGAGCCGGCGAATGCATAGTCGCGCTCGCGCGGCTGCAACGGCGGCTGGTTGAGATAGAGCACAATGGCCAGGCCGGTCATGAAGAAGAAGAAGAAAATGACCCAGAACTGTTCGATGCCGCGCTTGGAGCGGAACGCCTGCCACGACAGGCCGAAGATGCCCATCAGCAGCGGCAGCATATAGAACACGTTGTGCCCCTTGTTTCCCTTGCCGTATTCGTCGGGCAGGAGGCTCTGGTCGCCCAGACGGGGATTGTCGATGAATGAGATGCCCGAAATCCAGTTGCCGCGGTTGGGCTGTCCCTCGCCGGCGATGTCGTTCTGACGTCCGGCGAAATTCCACATGAAATAGCGCCAGTACATGTGATTGACCTGGTAATTGAAGAAATATGCCAGATTCTGGGCGAAGCTGGGCCGCTGCACGGCGGCCGTCTGCACGGTGTTGCCATCCTGGTCGACAACCACGGGAGTCTCTACCGTCTCGAGGTCGGCCTCGGTGGCGCCGATCCATTCAAGATATGCCCTCGGGTGCTGCCCTGCGGTGGAATACATGCGCGGGAAGAACATCTTGGGGGTCATCTCATATTTATATGAATCGTTGTGGGCCACATAGCTGTCGGGCTGGTCGGGCGACGTTTTCACGGCCTTCGACCAGATTGTCTTGCCGGGGCGGCGCAGGATGTCGTAGCTGTAGCCGTCATCCTTGAGCTGATACATCACAGTGGAGCGGAAAGTCTGGCCGTAGAGCAGCGGTGTCTCGCCATACTGTTCGCGCGAGAGATAGCTGCCGAGCGAGAATACATTGTCGGGCCCGTTCTGATTCATCGGGGGATTGGCGTGGGAGCGGATAAGCAGCAGCGCGTAGGAGCTGTAGCCCACGAAAATCACCAGAATGCTCAGTGCGGCCACGGTGAGGATGCGCACCGGGAGCTTGCGGGTGCCCCAGAGCCATGCGGCAAGCGCTATCAGCAGCACCACCGGAATCCACAGCGAGCTGCCTATGAAGGGGATGCCCGACAGGAGCACTGCAAGGAGAAACGACCAGCGGATGGCATTGGCCGAGCGCTGGCGGTAAAGTTCGCGGATCGACCATATCATCACTGCCACAAGGAGCACGGCATAGACCAGCACGCCCATGTTGTAGCTCCAGCCGAGGACGTTGACAAAGAACAGTTCGAAATACTGGGCCACTTCGATGAATCCGGGCACGAGGCCGAAGAGTATCAGCGCGATGATAGCGGCCGAGACGGCCAATGCTATCAGCGAGCCGGTGGCTGTGGTGTTGCGGAACTTACGGTAATAGATCACCAGCACGATGGCGGGGATGCAGAGCAGATTGAGCAGATGCACAGCTATCGATACACCTATTATATAGGCTATGAGCACCAGATAGCGGTCGCTGTGCGGCAGGTCGGCGCGGTTTTCCCATTTGAGAATCAGCCAAAACACCAGGGCGGTGCAGAAGCTCGAGAATGCGTAGACCTCACCCTCGACAGCCGAGAACCAGAAGGTGTCGCTCCAGGCATACATCAGCGCGCCGCACAGGCCCGATCCGAAAATCACCAGCATCTTGGTCAGGGAGATTTCTGTGGCGTCATCCTTGACAATCAGGCGTTTGGTGAGGTGTGTGATTGTCCAGAAGAGCAGCAGTATGGTGCCTGCCGACAGGAGCGCCGACATGGAGTTTACCATCAGCGCCGCCTTCGACATGTCGCCGCCGGCGAAATTCACGAAGAAGCGTGCGGCGAGCATGAAGATGGGGTTGCCCGGCGGGTGACCCACTTCGAGTTTGGCGCCCTGCGAGATAAACTCGGGGCAATCCCAGAAACTTGCCGTAGGCTCTACGGTCATGAGATATGTGACGGCTGCCACCACGAAGCAGAGCCATCCGAGCACATCGTTGTAAAGTCTGTATCTTTTCACAGAATTGCTGTTATTGTCGAAATTGTATTGTTGTGAGAATACTCAAGTTGTTAGAATAGTCTTGCAAAATTAACAAAACCCACCCACCTCCCCAAATTTTTCGTAAAAATTAGTAACTTTGTGGTGTGAAAAACGGCTACAGGTTGTTGAGGGTATTGCTCGTCACGGTGATAATGCTTGTCGCCGTGGTGCCGGCGGCGCTTTACGTGGCGCTGTCGCTCGATGGTGTGCAGCGACGCATCGCCGACGAGGCCGAGAGGCAGCTGTCGGAGCTGCTTGATGCACGCGTCACTATCGGACGGCTCGGCATCATGCCTTTCAACCGCGTGATTCTGCGCGATGTGACGGTGGAGACCGCCCCCGGCGACACAGCCCTGACGGCCGACCGGCTCGGAGTGGGCGTGGCCGTGTGGGACGCGCTTTTGGCGCGCCGCTGGCGCGTGGACTATGTGGCGCTGGTCGGTGCCGATGTGCGCCTCAGCCGCGACAGCGTTGCGGCGCCGCTGAATATTCAGCCCATAATCGACGCCCTTTCACCAAAGGACCGCACCAAGCCCCCCACACGTTTCGATTTGCAGATCTCCACGGTGATTATCCGCTCGTCGGAGGTGAGTTACGATGTCAGAGACCGTGAGAGGCGCCCGGGATTCGATCCGAACCATGTGAATGTGAGACATCTGCGTGCCGACATCAATCTCCCGAAGATAAAGAACGACGATTTTACGGTGAACCTGCGCCGACTGGCCTTTGATGAGCGCTCGGGGCTGGCGGTGCGTCAGCTTAGCGGGCAGTTTCATATTTCGGCCGGCGAGCTGGCCATGCACGGACTCGACATAGAGATGCCCGGCTCGCGTGTGCGTTTCGCCGACATGGCGTTGCCGCTCGAAGGGCTCAACTCCATAGGTCGAAAGCTGCGGACCGCACAGCTGGAGCTGCGTGTGCTTGATGATTCGCATGTGTGGCTCCCCGATTTCGCTCCACTGTGCCCCGTATTGGGGGAGACTCCCGTGATGGCGCAGTTGCGCGAAGTGTCGCTCTCAGGGTCCCTCGCCGATTTCAATGCCGCCCTCCGCATCGACCTTGAGAATATGATGTCGCTGAGCCTCAACGGTCATGTGACCGGACTTGCCGGCTCTGAACCTCAGTTGCGGTCGGGCCGGCTGAAGCTTTCGGCGGCCGCCGCGCCGGTGTGCGCTCAATTGCGTAATGCCGGGCTGGGGGCGCCCGCCCTGCTCTCCCGGCTCGAGACGTTGGGCGAGATCTCGCTTGAAGCCGCCGGCAAAGGTTCGGCACGACGGTTTGATCTGTCGACCGAGATTGCCGCCGCGCCCGGCCGCGTGAATATCAAGGCCGAGGGGAGCATGCCGTCGCGCAACGAATTCGGCGTCAAGGCCAAAGCTGTCACTGCCGGGCCGCTCGATTTGGTGGCGCTATTGCCCGATCTTGCTCCTGTGGCCGACGGTGAGGCGGAAATATATTATGGACAGCGCGGTCCAAACCGCCACGGCACCGCCAATCTGCTCCTTCACACCCTGCGCCTGCGCGGCACCGAGCTGGCCGACATCGGCTGCGAGCTAACGCTCGACAACAATATGGCAGGGGTGAAATTGGGTGTGAACGACGCCGACGCGGCTCTCATAGCCGAGGGGGAGTTCTCGATCGACCCCGACGCTCCCGCGGTGAATATGACCGCCAATGTGGTGCGGTTCGTGCCCTCGCGTTTCGGCCTTGGCAACAAATATCCCGGTGCTGCCCTGTCGGGGCGCGTGGATGTGGATATGCATGGCGCTTCGATGCGCAACATGGAGGGCTACGCCACCATCTCCGACCTCACCCTCAAACCGGTCGACCGTGAGGGGATTACCATGAACCGTCTGCACCTTGTCAGCCGCCACCTCGGCGACGGCACCGCCCGCATCGATCTGTCGAGCGACTGGGTCGACGGCACTCTTTACGGCGAATTCGACTTCCCGTTTATCGCCGCCGCAGCCGGCAGCGTGCTGGCGCAGTCGTTCCCCGCGTTGCTACCGCAGTATGTCGACACCGAAGCCCTTGCCGCCCGGCAGAGCGCCGGGGCGCGTCGTCGCAACAGCGCGATGACCACCAACGATTTCCTTTTCGATCTGAAACTCAAGGAGTCGGAGCGGCTTGCCGAATTCTTCAAGCTCCCCCTGAGTGTGATTTATCCGGTCACTATCAAGGGTGGTGTGTCGCAGCCCCGCGGCGAACTGGAGCTGAACCTCAGCGCCCCCTATCTGCGGCAGGGCAACAAACTCATCGAGAACACTTCGCTGTCGGCTTCAGTGAGCGCCGACGACGGCTCCCGGCTCAATTTCAAAACCACCATGCCCACCAAAGGGGGACCGATGACGCTGCAACTCGACGGCTCGGGTCACGACGACATGCTGCGCTCGTCGCTCCGCTGGAACATCGACCGCGAACGCGCCTACAACGGCTATCTGCGTCTCGGCGCCGATTTCCAGCGCGATGAACAGGGACTGCTCACCACTGTCGACATCCGCAAGTCGCAACTTACGTTCAACGATACCACCTGGACCGTGGATCCGGCACGTATCACCGTGCGCAACAAGGATATAACCGTCGACGGCCTCCATGCAATCCACGAAAACCAGTATATCAAAATCGACGGCAAGGCGTCGCCCGACCCCACCGCCATGCTCACCCTCGATCTGCAGCGCTTCTCGCTCGATTATCTGTTCGAGTCGCTGGGCATCGACGCCGTGATGCTCGGCGGCAAGGCCACCGGGCAGTTCTACGCCTCCGACCTTTTCTCGGGCGTGCCGGTGCTTGAGACACCGGGCCTCAATGTGAAGAATATCAGCTACAACAGCACCATCCTCGGCGACGCGCTGGTCAAGGCGCACTTCGAACCTAAAAACCTCGGGGTGATTCTCGACGCCGACATCGACAACGGCGGCCGCCGCTCCACCGTGGAGGGGGGAATATACATAAAGCGCGATTCGCTCGACCTCACTTTCCGCGTCGACCGCGAGCCGGTGGGATTTCTGCAGCCTTATATGGAGGCTTTCGCCTCCGACATCCGCGGCTATGCCTCGGGCTGGGCGCGTGTGTTCGGCAATTTCAAATATATCGACCTCGAGGGGGATGTGCTGGCCGACTCGGTTTCGATGAAAGTAAACTTCACCAACACCACCTACTGGGCCACCGACTCGGTGCATATCACTCCGGGACGTATCAATCTGAAAAATATCACCCTGCATGACCACCGCGGACACACCGCGCGGCTCAACGGCAAGGTGCTGCATACCTTCTTCAAGGAGCCGCGGTTTGAATTCAGCATACAGGGTGCCCGCGACCTGCTCTGCTACAACGAGACGCCCAAGGACAACCCCCGCTGGTATGGCCGCATCTATGGCGACGGCAACGCCTATGTGAAGGGTGTGCCCGGGCGCGTCGACATCAATGTCGACATGACCACCGCCCCCAACTCCACTTTCACATTCGTGCTTTCGGACCAGGTCGACGCCGAGCAGTTCTCGTTCCTCACTTTCCGCGACAAGAAGGTGATGTCGGCCGAGCTGACCGACACACTGGAACTGCACGACACCTCGATGGACCTTGTCAACCGCCTGCGTGCGCTGGCGGCATCGCACGACCCCGACACCCCCTCCGACTATAATATTACAATACAGATGGGTGTCACCCCCGACGCCGAGATGATCCTGGTAATGGACCCTCTGAGCGGCGACCGCATCCGCGCCTCGGGTACCGGCCACATACGCATGGACTATGGTTCGGCCAACAACGAGCTGAAAATGTATGGTAATTATACGCTCGACCGGGGCGATTACAACTTCACCCTCCAGGACATCATAATCAAGGATTTCACTATCCGTCCCGGCAGCGAGATTTCGTTCAGCGGCGACCCATACGCGGCAAAACTCGACATCAAGGCCGCCTATACGCTCAATGCCAACCTCAGCGACCTCGACGAATCTTTCCTCAACGATTCCGAGTTGCAGCGCACTAATGTGCCGGTCAACGCCCTGATGAATGTGACCGGCGACATAGCGCAGCCCGAGGTGACGTTCGACCTGGAGTTCCCCACTCTCACGTCCGACATCTACCGCAAGGTGCGCTCGATCATCTCCACCGACGAGATGATGAACCGGCAGATGCTTTATCTGCTGGCACTCAACCGATTCTATACGCCCGACTATATGACCGGCGCTACCCGCGGCAACGAGCTTGTGTCGGTGGCTTCGTCGACCCTTTCGTCGCAGCTGAGCAATATTTTAGGGCAGATTTCCGACAACTGGAACATTGCGCCGGCGCTGCGCTCGTCGCGTGGCGACTTCTCCGACGTGGAGGTGGATGTGGCTCTTTCGTCGCGACTGCTCAACAACCGTCTGCTCTTCAACGGTAACTTCGGCTATCGCGACAAGAGCTTGAACTCCAATCAGTTCATCGGCGATTTCGACCTTGAATATCTCCTCAACCGCAAAGGCACCATACGTCTGAAAGCCTATAACCGCTACAACGACCAGAACTATTATCTGCGGTCGGCGCTCACCACTCAGGGTGTGGGCATCGTGCTACGCAAGGATTTCGATTCGCTGACATCATTCTTTAAGCCGGTATTCAACTGGTTCCGACCGAAAAAGAGGGCGCCCGAGCCTGTGAAGGTGCCCCTGGCGCCTGTTCCCGAAGTCGCGCCGCAGCAGCCCGTGCCGGTGGAGATTCCCGAAATCGAGCCTGCGGTGCCTGTTACATTCCGTGCGGTTCCGCGCCGCAAATAAGAGGGTGCCGGCGTGAACTTTCACGGGGGCAAGAGCATTTATATTAGGTAAGAACGAGCGGTCAATATCTGTGTCGACCCTCCTCCCAACTAATATAATCTGCTTTTGGCAATGAAAATTACAAAATTCAGCATCATTGTGCCTTTGGTGTGTGCTTTTGTCGGCTCTGACAATGTGTGTGCCCAAGACACGGCAGACGGCTCCGCGGTCTGCACGGTCGGTTCGCTTGAACTGATCTCTACGGGTTCATCGCCCGAAGTTTTCCGGATTATTGAGGAGGCTCGCCCCGACGAACCCAATGCGGTGCCGGTGCCGAAATTCACCCTCCGCACCCGCGACAACAAGTTCATGCTCTCCATCGGCGGCAAAATCAATCCCATAATGGGCTATGACATAGGTAACAACCTGTATAATGTGGATGGCGCGGGGAGCAACTTCATCCCAGGTGATATTCCCGTGCCCGCACTGCAGGGACACAAGGGCGATTTCTTTATCAACGCGCTCAACGGCGATGTGGATTTCACCATGGCCGGTCTCGGCGGTACGCCCAACCGTATCACCGGTTATATCAAAATCGGTACCGACGGCATTTCCAAAGGGATAAAACTCAAACGCGCATATATCACCTATCGCCGCGTCACCGCCGGTCTGCGCCACTCCACGGCCACCGACAACGAAGCCCTGCAGCCCAACACCATCGACCCGCAGGGGCCTAACGGCGATTTCTGCACATCCAACTATCAGTTGGCCTACAACTCCCCCTCGTATAGCGGTTTTAGCTGGGCGGCAGCGATTGAAATGCCTTCGTTCAGCAACAGTAACGGCATCTATCGCGGGCACGACTTCCAGTCGTGGCATGGCCGGAAGGTCGATGCCGATGTCGACCAGCTTATCCCCGATGTGCCCGTCTGGGTGCAATATGAGTTCAGCGACAACAACCGTCTGCGTCTCACCGGCCTGCTTCGCGGTTTCGCATATCAGGACATGGTCAACAGTTCGCGTCAGACCGTGCTGGGTTGGGGAGCCATGGTTTCAGGCAATTTCTCGTTCTGGAAACCGCTGGTGTTCAATTTCCAGGCAGTCTATGGCAAAGGCATAGGCAACTATATCCAGGATCTGGCGGGGCGTCCGCTTTCGTTCACGCCCAAGTCGTCGGAACTGGGCAAGATGGAAGCCAATCCCATGATGGGGCTGGTGTTCGGTGCCTCGTGGAACATCAGCTCGAAGTGGCAGTTTAATGCCGTCGGCTCCTATGCCCGCGTTTGGAATGTCGGCAACTATGCCATAGCTTCGGACTATGCCGCCACCGATGCCAACGGCACTCAGGTCCACGCCGCCGGCAATGGCAACTACCGCTACGGCATCTATGCCGTGGCCAATGTGTTCTACCACATAACCAGCTATCTCGACTGGGGCCTGGAATATTGCTACGGCCGCCATGAGACATACGGTCTCGGAGGCGCCAACGATTCCCGCATACAGACTCAGCTCGCTTTCACCTTCTGATCCTTCCGTTTATTCAGGAGGAAACAGTGTTTCGACTAATTCGAGTTTGTCTTCGACAGAAGGATTGTAGATATTCAGATTTGCAAGGTGATGGTATATAGCTTTGCCCGGTCTGACGAATCTTCGGTGCAATTGTCCGTTGATTGTTGCTGTGACCTTGTAATGGCATTGAGAATTGACGGAGATGGAAAAATCGGAGACTGTTCGTCCGTATCGATCCTCAAAGGTCGGTTTGGAACTCTCGTCGGTGTCGAGGTAGCCGAAAGCTGTGAGATTGTCGTTAAGTGTCTTTTGTATGATGGCGCGCCATGGCTGAGTTATGCCGCATAGGTCGGCATATTTGTTGAATTGGCCGATAGCCTCCGCCACCCGGTTTATTATGGCGTTGGCGTTGCGGATGCCATTCTGTTTTGCAAAATCAAGCAGGTCGGATTTAGAAATGTCGCTCGTCTTTCCGCCGACGCTCAATCTTCGTGCGGTGTTTGGTCCGGTGCCGTTTGTGTTGAATATAAATGTGATATCGTAGGCCGGGGCAATTTGCCACCGGCCATTTTCTTCCAGAAGAAACGAAAAATTTTTATTGTGGTCATCGGTGTTGTTGGCCATGACATTGAAAACCATACGGACAAAGAGTTGCTCAATCTCCGATTCGGAGATTGACAGTTCCCGGCATGTGGCAACGAGCTCTTCATAAGTGGTGGCATCCGGATTCATGGCAGCCAATGTCTGGACGTGAATCTTTTTCCCCTCTTTTCTGTCGAAACGTTTGGTTAGAAAGTGGTTGATGCCATCAACGGGCATCAGACGGCAAGCCTCCATCCCGATTCCGGCGGCAACCGCCATGTTATAATATGCCGTTTCTATCTCGGCCATAGGCATGGATTTATCGCCGAACTTCAAAATGTAATAATCATAACCGTCAAGTCGGTCAGACTGCCCTGAACGAATTTCACCGGTTTCGTTATTGATAGCGAGAATTGCCTTCATCTGGCGTCCGCCGGCTGAGGTCCCCACTGCGAGCAATGCCTGCATGGTAAGTTCCTCATGGCTGCTAAGTGCCAGGTTGCCACGGTCCTCAAGAATCCTGAGAGATATATCGTAAAGCGATTTTATATCAATGGCTCGGTTGTGGGAGAGTTGGGCGTCGCATGGTTCATACTCCAGCGCACCCATGCCTCTTGTGCCAATAAAAATAAGCTTATATAGAGGGGTGATTCTGCTGCGCGGTATATGGTTGTCTTTAACCCATTTGTCAAAAAGCGTATTGCCCCAGAAATCAGGGAGAGAATCGGCAATGAATGGTGGAAGACCTTGATAGACAGGACGGTCGTCGCCATATATAGGCAAAAGAATGTTGCGTTTTGCCGCTGGCGCGAGCAGAGGCGCAATCTCTGGAATTCTGCCTTTCAGTGCGGGGTTAAACATAAAATATGTACGTCTCGAGGCAGAATCCCACACAAGGCGTCCGATTTCCATCCCCCACAAATTTACTTTAATATAGGTCATGGTTATGTGGTTGGCTTGCTTTTTTTAACCCGTTGCTTCTTCTGCTTGTCATCGTACATATATGGGGATTCGGGCAATTCGGGGAGTAGTGCATCCCAATTCTCGCCAAGACCAATCACCTTTAATAGTCTAAGCAAAGTGCTGAACGAGATGTCAGTCATATTTCCCGACTCGAATTTATATAAGGTGGTCATGCAGACAGAAGCAGATTCCGATATTTCCTTGCGTGTCATCCGCAAACGCAGGCGGTAGTCGCGGAATCTCAGACCAAGATTCCGGATCACATCAGGTGTAGCTAATGATTTGTTCGTAAGTATCATTATAGTGATATTTAATGCTAAAATCTATGCGTAATGATTATTATAGTGATGTTTACAAAGTTAAAGATTTATTTTCTGATCTCCAAAAATCAAAGGCAGGAAATTGTCTTATGGTGAAAAAGCCCCGGCAATTTCAGAATTGCCGGGGCATGTCTGTATCAGGTGAGCCGAGAACGGTTATTTTGCTTCCTTTGCGGGTTTCGCCGCTTTTTCGGCCTTTTTGGGTTTGGCGACTTTGGCGGCTTTCGCTTTAGGTTTTGCTCCCTTTGCGGTTTTTGCCGCTGCTTCCTCGCGGAGCTTGTGTTCTTCGTTGAGGTGCTCCTCGTTGAGGCGATAGGTTGCCACCTCTTTGTTGAGGGTTTCGATTTCAGTGGCCTGGTTGCGGATGGTGGTCAGCAGCGAGTTGAGCTCCTCGTCGTCGATGGAGGTGGGGTACTGCTCCTGCACGCGCACCAGGAAGTCGGAGAGCACGTTCATGTAGTTGGTGAACGCTGCGAAAGGTGTCTCGTAGGGTGAGAACGCTGCGTGCGACGATCCGTCGGCGAAGTGCTTGGTCGACATGTAGAACAGATGATCCGATGCCTGCAGGCGTCCCCAGTCCTGTTTGAGCTGGCGGTTGTCGCAGAGGCGCACGCGCTCGGCCACGGAGTAGAGCTTGTTGAAAGCCTCCTGCTGCAGCTGGTTGCCGAGCCATGCCGATGTGTCGCGCGCTTCGTCGGCCCACGACATGGGGAAGGGCACGGAGATTTCAGCCACAGGCTTGAAGGTCTTCACGGCCTCGGTAGGTGTCATGAAGCTCACGCCGCGTTCTGCCGCGAAACGGGGAAGCGCTTCGAGAAACTGGAATATGCCTGAGTCGCGGCGGTGGAATTCGCCGAATGTCTCCAGATTCATGAACAGGTTGAACACCTGCTCCTCCTCGGGGGTGTCGGCAATCCATCCGATATATTTGTCGGCTGTGAGGGGATATTCGCTCCATGCCGTGTTGGAGAAGCGGTCGGAGATGTCGTCGCTGAGCTTGTCGTTTTTGAGCAGCAGCTTGAGCTTGGGCGCGGTGGAGGCGCAGTAGACATAATCGGGCGATTTCCAGCCGAGAATGTGTTTTGCGCCCTCGGTGATGCACCCCTTGAAGCCCATGGCGAGTATCTGCGGGGCGATGTCGTCGGAGTAGATTAGCTCGGAGTTGCGGAACACCTTGGGTGTCTGGCCGAACAGCTCTTTTATCTTGTCGGTGTGGAGCTGCACCTGGATGCGGAACTCCTCGGGGTCGGCGAGCGATGCCAGGGAGTGGTCGTAGGTCTCGGCAAGGAACTCCACTTTGCCGGTGTCGGCAAGTTTTTTGAGCAGTTCGAGCAGTTCGGGCACATGTTGTTCGATCTGCTCGAGAGCCACGCCGGTGACCGACAGTGCGCAGCGGAACGCGCCTTTGGTCTCCTCGATCATGCGCAGAAGGCTCTCGCATGCGGGAATGTAGCTGTTGTGGGCTATGCGGTCGAGGATGTCATCGTTGGCGAAATCGTCGTAATAATAGTGGTCGTTGCCGATGTCGAAAAAGCGGTATCTTTTCAGGCGGAATGGCTGATGGATCTGGAAATAGAAGCAGATGGCTTTCATATCTGGAGTGTGAGGTGGAGTGTTACTGTTTGTTCAGGACCTTATTGTAAATATCGATCACTTTGCGGCCGGCCTTGTCCCAGGTGATCCGGTTGACCTCGGCAAGACCCTCCTCGCTGAGTTGGCGATGGATGGCCGGATAGTTGATCAGAGAGTTGATGGCGTCGGCCATGGCGTCGATGTCCCAGTAGTCGGTCTTGATTACGTTGTTGAGGATTTCGGCGCAGCCGCTCTGCTTTGAGATGATCGATGGCACGCCCATCTGCATGGCCTCGAGAGGCGAGATGCCGAATGGCTCGGAGACCGAGGGCATCACATACACGTCGGACGCCTTCAGCATTTCGTAGACCTGGATTCCCTTCTGGAAGCCGGGGAAATGGAAGCGGTCGGCGATGTCGCGTTCGGCCGCCAGGGTGATCATCTTGTCCATCATGTCGCCCGAACCGGCCATCACGAAGCGCACGTTGCGGTTGTTGCGCAGCACGCGTGCGGCGGTCTCCACAAAATATTCAGGGCCTTTCTGCATGGTTATGCGGCCGAGGAAAGTGACAATTTTGTCCTTGGGTTTCTCCACCTGAACGTTGAGATATTCCTCCGGGAGGGGCGTCACGGCGTTGTGGACGGTGGTGACCTTGGCGGGATCTATGCCATATTTGTCGATGACGGTGCGGCGTGTCAGCTCGGAGACGGTGATGATGTGGTCGGCGTTGGTCATGCCGTCGCGCTCGATACCGAACACCGTGGGGTTGACATTGCCACGCGAGCGGTCGTAGTCGGTGGCATGGACATGGATCACGAGTGGTTTGCCGGTGACCTGCTTGGCGTGGATGCCTGCGGGGTAGGTGAGCCAGTCGTGCGAGTGGATCACGTCGCACGGGATGGTGCGGGCGATTACGCCGGCCACGATCGAGTAGTTGTTTATCTCCTCGAGGAGATTGTCGGGGTAGCGGCCCGAGAATTCGATGCACCCCAGGTCGTTGGTGCGCATATAGTTGAAATCGGCATAGATGTGGTCGCGCAGGCGGAAATACAGGTCGGGATCCATCACCTTGCCGATGCGGCTCTCGACATATTCGCGCGACACGTCGCGCCATGCCACGGGGGTCTGCGATGCGCCCACGATGTGGGCGAAGTGACGGTCTTCGTCGCCGAAAGGTTTGGGAATCACGAAGGTGATGTCCATGTCGCCGCATTCCCACATACCTTTGGTGAGTCCATAGCTCGCGGTGCCTAAACCGCCGAGGATATGAGGGGGGAATTCCCACCCGAACATTAGTGCTTTCATGAGGCGGTAGAGGGGTTCTGCTGGTTGAATTTTCTGATTGTGGAGAGTGTGCGGAGCACTTCGGCTATGTTGGTGGCGTGGGAGATGGCGCCACGGCCGCTGTAGGGCGGGTTGCCGTCGTAGAGCTGCGACAGCGAGCCGATGCATGTGTTTGACATCTCCTCTTCGAAGCCTATGAGCATGCGGTCGATGTAGCTGACACCGCTGTTGCCGAACACTTTGAGGTAGGCGTCGGCATAAAAGCCGATGAGCCAGGGGCGCGCCGGTCCGTTGTGCAGCGCGCGCTCGCGCTGCTCGGGCGAGCCGTAGTAGTTTGGCCGGTAGCCGTAGCTGCGGGGCGACAGCGTGCGCAAACCCTTGGGGGTGAGCAGCTCGCGGGTGGCGACATCGATCACCGAACGACGCTGGCGGCGGTCGAGCGGCGAGAAATCAAGCCCGGCGGCTATCACCATGTTGGGGCGCACCTGCGGGTCGGCGTAGGCGCCGTTGACGTAGTCGTAGAGGTAGCCGGCATCGTTGAGGAATGTCGGTGCGAAGGCTTCGCCGACCTTTCCGGCCGCGGCGAGCCAGCGGTGACGCGCGGCATCGAGAGGTTCGTGCCCCTCGGCGAGTTGCGCCATGAACATCAGGGCGTTATACCACAGAGCGTTGATTTCGACCAGCTGACCTGTGCGGGGCACCACGGGGCGTTGATCCCACATAGAGTTCATCCATGAGGCGGGGGTGATGGTGCCGTTGACAGAAAGCAGGCCGTTGTCGTCGAGCGTCAGAGCGGGATGGTCGCCGCTGAGGATGAAGTCGAGCAGCCGGGCGGCGAAGTCGCCGTAGCGCTCCAGTGTTGCCTCACGGCCATAGGCGCGGGCATATTGCTGGAGCGCCCAGATGGCCCAGAGAGGTATGTCGGGCAGGTCGATGCCATGGATGGCGGCATCGGGCTGCAGCGATTTCATGAAACGGTCGAGAGCGTCGGCAGCCGTGTCGAATATCGCTTCGAAATCCTGACGGTGGTTAATGGCGATGGTGTTGCCGGGCAGCGACATGAATGTGTTGCGCGCCAGAATCTTGCCCCACGGATAGCCCGAAAGCATGTATTCCCGGCCGTCGCGTTTGAGATAGAACTGTTTGGCAGAGTTCTTGAGGCAGTTGAAGAAACTGGTGCGGGCAGTGCGCGAGGCGATTTCCGCCTCATACATTGCTTTGAGCGCGCGGGGGTTCACCTCCGACAGCCCTGCCGAGAAGATGATCGACTCGCCTTTGCGGATATTCACCTGGAAATAGCCCGGTACCCAGAGGTCCTCGCAGTAGGGCACCCCGCGGTCGAGATCCTTCACATACTCGATGTTGTGATACCAGTCGGGTTTGTAGATGAATTCAGGTTTGTGAGTCAGCTGCATGAACAGCGTGGGATAGCCCGGGTAGAGGCAGCAGCTTACGCCGTTGTCGCAGGGTGTGCACTCGGTGTTGATACGGTCGTTGGCGATGCACAGGGCGTTGCTTTCGCGGAATGCGAGAAATGGGCGGAACTGCAGCGTCGTGGGGGAGTGGGCGTCGACCAGAGTGTAGCGGATGAGGATGCGGTTTTCATGCTGGATGAAAATCTTCTCCTTGGTAAGAATCACGCCGCCCACGCGATAGGTGGTGCGTGGCACGCTCTCGCAGTCAAACTCGCGGATATATTTATGGCCGTTGGGGCTGTATACACCCCCGTGGTAGCGGTGCAGCCCCAGGTTGAAGGCGGCGCCATGCTGGATCACCGTCTCGTCGAGCGACGACAGGAGCACGTGCGGGTTGTAGTCGCCCTCGCCTAAAGGCACCACAAGCAGACCATGCTGCTTGCGGGTGTTGCAGTCCACTACAGTGGTGCAATGATAGGCGCCCGACTGATTTGTGCGCAGCATCTCTTTAGGGAGTGACTGCTCAAGATTAATCATCAGCCGCTTATCAAATTTAAGATAGCTCATGGTTAGCGGTGTTAGGTTGGGTTTCCAAAATAATCGTTTCTGCGAAAATACATATCTTTTTTCACTTTAACAAATTTGGCACCGCTTTTTTCTCTAAAACTCCCCCGGATTTCTATGCCGGGATGCTATGTCTGATTTCGATAGATAAATTCTTGTCTATATTATATAAAGAGAGCAGCAAACCCGGCGGGAAGCGCGAACGGTTCGCGCCGGGTTTGCTGCTGTGTGTTGAAGCGTTTTGTCAGGGCGTATGCACCGGGGTGCCAGCCTTATACTCTATAAGTGTTAGTCCTGACGGTCGCTGTAGAATTTCTGGATGCGGTTGTCGATCTTCTTGTTGCCGAGGAGAATTGCACTGATGTTCTGCTGCATGGCGCCTGCGCCCTGGCTGCGGTTGAACATCATGGCGTCGTTCTCCTGATCGAAGGGACGGCCGCTCTTTTCGATGTTGTTGACCTGGAAGACAACTACCGAGCTGTTGAGCGCCACGGGGCCTACGAGTTTACCCTGAGGAGCGACGGCAACGTTGGCGCTGAGCTTTGACTCGCCGAAGGGGAAGTTGCGCACCATCAGCTGGCCGAAGGTCACCTGAGTGGTGTCGACCGATGCTTTCATTGCTGCGGCATAGCCGGCGAGGTTGCTGGCTTTGTCCTTGTATTCGGCCATGAGTTTGTCGGCTTTCATGCGGTTGCGTGCGATGCCGGTGAGGTAGTCGTTGACGGGCTTGTAGGAGGAGGGGATATAATCACCGTCGAAGATGTCGTCAATGGCTACTGCCATAAGTCGGGTGTCGGTGTCGTTGCGGAGGATGCCCGACACGTCGCCTTTTTTGTTGGAGATGGCCCACTTGCATGCGTTGCGGCTCTCGTTGAGGTTGCCTACCTGCAGGGTGGAGGGTGTCACTACGCCTTCCATGAGTGCGTAGCCGGCCTTGGGAGCTGCTTCCTTAAACTTGGCTGCGGTGTTGTTGGCGGCCAGGAAGTCGGTGAGCTTTTTGTTGAGAGCGTTGACGGTTGTGGCCGAAGGTTCGATGTCGTATGAGATCTGGGCGATGTCGTAGAGGGTGACGGGTGCCTTGCGGGTGCGCACCTTGATGGCGACACCGGGGTTGTTCTGGGGCACGAAGTAAGAACCGGTGGCTACGGTCGACAGCTCGTCTTTGAGCATGGCGGCCTGGGGGTCGGTGATTGCGAGCCATACGCTGTCCTGCGACTGGGCGATGAGCTGCTCGCCGAGGTCGGCGGGTTTGGCGCCGGCGTTGAGGCGGGCGGTGACGCTGTCGGCGGCAGCGCCTTCGGCTAAGACTGCGAGGTCGACGAGCACTGAGTCGATGCCTGTGGTCTGGCCGAGATATTTGGCCACTACGATTTTGTCAGACATCGACGAAACGGTGTAGACGGTATCGGCGACGATCTTTTCGAGGTTGTTGCGAAGCAGGGGAGCCAGACGCGAGCGGGTGGTGCTGGCACGGTCGACATAGAAGGCGGCGTTGTTGGCCACGGCTTCGGTGCCGGGGGTGGTGCGGAGGGCTGCGATGGCTTTGTCGACTTCGGCGCGGGCTGCTGCGCGGTCGGCGTCGGAGGGGGTGACGTCTACGCTGAAGTAGCTGACCACATACTGCTTCTCGTTGATTTTGAAGCGCTCTTTCTGCTCTTTATAGACGGCGTCGATCTCTTTTTCAGAGGGAGTGAAGTCTTTGTCGTCGAGGGTGGAGAGGTCTTTGCGCACGTAAGCGATGGTGCGGGTCTCGGCGTTGTCATCGTAGTATGCCTTGGCGTCGAGTTTGTTGGCCTGAATCACGCCCTGGAAGAGGGTGGCGAACTTCTGCTGCATGAGCATCTGCTCGGTGTCCTTCTCAAGGCTCTGCCATGCCTGCTGGAGCTGCTGGGCCTGAGCGGGCTCCATGCCATATTTTGTGGGGTTGAACGCGTAGTCGTAGAACTCTTTGGCCGAGGGGAGACCCATCTGCTGCACCATCTGGGTGACGATGGGGTTGGGGTTCTCGCCGAGCATGGCGTTGGAGAGCTCGTTGTCGGTGACGGTGAGGCCGAGAGCCTTGTACTCTTCGTTGAGAAGAACTTCGTTGATCATGGACTGGAGCACCTGCTGCTGTAGACGGGCGTTGTCGATGTCGGTGTAGCCCTGTGCGCGCATCTGCTCGGACTGCTGCTCTACGCGCCGCTGGAATTCCATGTAGTCGATTTTCTGGCCGTCGACTTTGGCCACTGTGTGGTTGTCTGAGAAAAGCTCACCGGGATTGTCGACTGCGGTGAGGATAAACAGCAACAGCGCCAGGCCCAGGATGGAGATGATGAGGATGGGCCGCTGCCGAATTTGTTCGAGTGCTGACATTTAAAGTTAAGGATGTTATGTTATTGTTTTTATTTTTTATTTTAGCGTACAAAGATACTTCTTTTCTTGCAGTTGCCCAAACATTTGGCTGTTTTTTGTGTGTCGGTGCCTCCGGTAGCAAAAATTTTTGTAAATTTGTGTCATAAATCATAACCGAAAAACTGATTTAGAACATTTATATATCATGAAAAGAAAGATTTTTGCCGCGGCGCTGCTGTGGCTTGGTGTGGCTTGCCAGGGGTGGTGTGCCAACCGTGTCGATGAAATCAGAAACGTGCTTCTCGACCCTGAAAACGACAAAGTGCTTGTGGTTGCCCACCGTGGTTTCTGGCGTTGCGACGCCCCTGAGAATTCGCTTGCAGCCATCGATTCGGCCATTACCGCCGGTATCGACATGGTGGAGCTGGATGTGTGGCTCACCCGCGACAGTGTGCCGGTGCTTCTTCACGACGGCACGCTGGAACGCACCACCGACGGCAAGGGACATGTCGGCGAGCTTACCCTCGAACAGTTGCGCCGCGTTCATCTCAAAGACAAACATGGCAAAGTGACGCAATACACTGTGCCGACACTCGAGGAGGCTCTTCTGAAAGCCAAAGGGCGCATCATGGTGAACCTCGACAAGGCTTACGGCATTTTCGATCTTATTTATCCTGTGATCAAGCGCACCGGCACCGCCGATCTGGTGCTGATGAAGGGGGTGCAGCCGGCGGCTGATGTGCGCCGTGATTTCGGCCGGTATATCGACGATATTCTCTACATGCCGGTGGTGGGAATCGACCCTGCCGAGGCGCCCGAAACGGTAGCGGCGCTGCTTGAAGAGCTTGGCTCGCCTGCCTTCGAACTGTGCATCAAGGGGGAGAATCTGGAGAATCCGCTGACAATCAGGAAGCTCCTTGCCGGTAAGAGTAAAATATGGTATAACACGCTGTGGCCCTCGCTCAATGCGGGCAATGACGATGCAGCGGCACGCGCCGACGGTGGTGCCAGCTACGACTTCCTGATTGACAACTGGGGCGCCCGTATCATCCAGACCGACGACCCCGTGCTGCTGCTCAATCATCTGCGCAGCCGCGGTCTCCACGACTGATCTCCCTCAAATTCAAAAAAAGAGGGTGTGTCTGACAGCACCCTCCAATCCAGATAGAAAAAGCGCTGTGTCAAGCATTTTGACACAGCGCCTTTTTTATCATTGCTTAGAAGAATTTATGCGGGATCAGTCGATGGCTTCGTCGGCTTTGTAGCCGCCCATCTCGCGGATGGCGTTCTTGAGCATCACGTACTGCTGGAAGAGGTGGTTTACAGGTACCTCGCCCTTGGTGTAGTCGTGCATAGGGCTCTTGAGGAAGAAGCTCAGGAAGCGCTGGATGCCGTAACGGCCGTTGCGGGCTGCGAGGTCGCTCAGCAGCACGAGGTCGAGGCAGAGGGGAGCTGCGAGGATTGAGTCGCGGCAGAGGAAGTTGATCTTGATCTGCATGGGATAGCCCATCCAGCCGAAGATGTCGATGTTGTCCCAGCCCTCTTTGTTGTCGTTGCGGGGAGGATAGTAGTTGATGCGGACCTTGTGGTAGTAGCCGTTGTGGTCGTTGCCTTCGCCGCCGCAGTTAACGCCGTAGAGGTCGGGCTGATCTTCAGGCACGAGGATTGACTCGAGAGTGGAGAGTTTCGACACTTCCTTGGTGCGGAAGTTGGCGGGTTCGTCGAGTACGAGGCCGTCGCGGTTGCCGAGGATGTTGGTCGAGAACCAGCCGTTGAGGCCGAGGCAACGGGTGCCGATGATGGGGGCGAAGCCCGATTTCACGAGGGTCTGGCCGGTCTTGAAGTCCTTGCCTGCGATGGGCATCTTGGTCTGCTCGGCCAGCTCCCACATTGCGGGGATGTCGACTGTGGTGTTGGGAGCGCCCATGATGAAGGGTGCGCCCTCTTTGAGAGCTGCGTAGGCGTAGCACATCGAGGGTGCGATGTGCTCTTTGTCGTCGGCTTTCATGGCGGCCTCGAGCTGGTCGAGGGTCATGTGTACGTTTTCGTCAACGGGGACGTAGACTTCGGTAGAAGCGGCCCAGAGGACAACCACGCGGTCAACGCCTTTTTCTTCCTTGAAGTTGCGGATGTCGGCACGGAGGTTTTCAACCATTTCCCAGCGGGTGGCGCCCTTCATGATGTTGTCGCCTTCGAGACGCTTTGCGTAGTTGTGGTCGAAAGCGGCCTTCATAGGCACGATCTGCTCCAGTTCCTCTTTTACGGGGAGAATGTCTTTCTCTTTGAGGACTTCGGCATGCATTGCCGACTGGAAAGCGTTGGCAGGATAAACGTCCCACGAGCCGAACACGATGTCGTTGAGGTCGGCAATGGGAACAATCTGGTTGTATTTGAGATATTTTTTGTTTTCGCCTTCGCCGACACGGATTTTGTCGTACTGAGTCATGGAGCCGACAGGCTTGGCCAGACCCTTACGGGCCATCAGCACACCGGTCATGAAAGTGGTGGAAACGGCGCCGAGGCCAACCACCAGCACGCCGAGTTTGCCCTCGGCTTTCTTAACTTCACTCATTTTTAATAAAGTTGTATGGTTTATTTAGTTGTTTCTTCTGTCGTAGCAAAATTGCCCCCAAAAGTACACACATATTTCGGATTGTGAAAATATTTTTGAGGAAATATTTGTTGTTTTTCGTGAAGAAATGCTAAAATTGAGTGTTTTTAGTTAATGAGTGTTGATTAGGCTTGCTGTAGGCGTTGGATTGTTAAATATTGTAAATTTAGAGTCGACCGATTTTGCGTGTATTTCTGTTAATTTTCACGTCAGTGTGCGGCAGCTCCCTGACGGAGCAGGGCGCCTGTGGCGGGGTCGTAGATGATGTAGATGGGATCCTTGCGGTTGGTGAAGGAGTTGGGCGCGAGGCCGTAGGTGATGCCGAGCTGGGCAATGTCGAGGGTGGCGTCGGCGCAGGTCTCGCCGTCGCACTGCAGGGTGGCTTTCACCTGGCCGGGAATGGTGTAGGGCACGCCGTTTTTGGGGAAGGGGAGTGTCTGTCCCTTTTCGTTGACAGGGGCTTCGCCGCGCTGCACCACGCTGAGGTCGAGATAGATGGGTGTGCCGGCAAGGTCGTCGGCATCGGTGAGACCTTCGATGGCCGAGAGGCGCGCGATGATGAGGCGTGCGCTGTCGGTGTCGTCGAGCGTGAGGTCGCTGACGGTGTAGGTGACCACTTCGGTGCGGGTCGATGTGGTGCCGATAAACATGGCCGTGAGGGCTTCTTCCTGAGCCTGAAGATTGTCGAGCATCAGCTGCATGGATTTACCGTCGGGGGGCATGTTGTCGGCCTGACCGCTGATGAGGTCGCTGCGGGTCTGGCGGATTGCGAAGATGGCCTGGGCGGCGAGTTCGGCGCGTTTGGCGGTTGACTGGCTGCGCAGCATATCTTCCGACACGGCCTGACGTGCTGCGGGTGTTTCGAGAGGCGTGGGAGCGGCCTCGCGGGGCTGAGGCAGTTCAGGTATGGCCGAGGGGGCGGTCTCGTCGGTGTTGATGGCCAGGGGTATGCCGGCCTCGTCGAGCGCCACAACCACTGGGTTGCCGGGCTTGAACTGGATGGAGTAGCGCTCCTCGGGGTTGGGAGTGCCGTGGGTGTAGATTTTGGCCGAGAGGATGCGCGCCGAGTGGCTTTCGGCGGTTATGGGGTTGTTTACGTGGAGATATTTGGGGGCGTATTTGAAGAATTCGCCCGGTTTCTTCACGGTGATTTCGGCCTCGACGGTGATGTCGATTGCCGTGCGGGGGAGCGAGTAGACGATTGCGTAGTCGTTGGCCTTGGTGGCATTGAGGTGCTGCGCGGTCTGCGCTCCGGCTGCGGGTGCGCAGAGCAGGGCCGAAAGGAGGGATATATGGAAAAGCTTCATCTGAGCTGTTGTTTTGACGTGTTATAGAAAGGGGACCCGGTCGGGGTGTTTCCGGAACCGGGTTATTTCATGGTGTCGCGGATGGCGACGCCGATGTTGGCTGCGATGTCGCCGGCGGTGACGCCATATTCGCCCTGCGCTGCCTGGGCGTATTCGCCTGCCACGCCATGGATATAGACGGCAATAATCGATGCTATCTCAGGGGGATAGCCCTGGGCGAGCATAGCCAGCAACAGGCCGGTGAGCACATCGCCGCTGCCGGCGGTGGCCATGCCGGTGCAGCCCGAGGAGTTGAAATAGATCTTGCGGTCGGGGCGCACGATGGCGGTGTAGTGCCCTTTGAGGATGATGAAGATGCCATAGGCCTTGGCCATCTCCACGGCTTTGCGCAGACGGGCTTCGGCCGACGGCTGCGGGCCGAAGATGCGGTCGAATTCACCTGCGTGGGGCGTGAGGATGGAGAACATGGGGAGGGAGTTGAGTATGGCGGGGCGGATGGCGATGCAGTTGAGAGCGTCGGCGTCGAGGATGAGCGGTTTGCCGATGGAGGCTACGAAATCTTCCAACGCCTTGACCGTGAGTTCGTTGGTGCCCATACCTGGGCCGACGGCAATGGCCGAGAAATCGCGCTCGGGGTGCATCTCTGTGATGAACTGCTCGCCGCGGTTTGCGCGGTAGAGGGCTTCGGGCACGGCGGTCTGGAGTATGGGGAATGCGGTGCGGGGCGAGCACACGGTGAGTTTGCCTATGCCGCCGCGCAGGGCGCCTTTGGCGGCAAGGACGGCGGCGCCGACCATGCCGTAGCTGCCGGCATAGAGCATGCCGGTGCCGAAATCGTTTTTAGAGCAGAACTCCTTGCGGTGGCGCAGGCGACGCTGTATGTCGCGCTTCTCCACGATGCAGAATTCGGCAGGTTCGCGGTTCATGGCTTCCTGCGAAAGCCCCACCTCGAGCACCTTCCATTCTCCCACCAGCTCGGCGTTGCCGGGGATGAAGAATGCCAGACGGGGAAACTGGATGGCCAGCGTGAGGGTGGCGTGGATGCAGTTGCGGTTGATGATGCGCGGGTTCCAGTCGCCGAACATACCCGAAGGGAGGTCAATAGACACAACGGTGGGGTGCTCCTCGTTGATGTGCTGTACCAGCGAGAGGAAGCCTCCCTGCAGTTCGTCGCAGAGGCCGGCACCGAAAAGGCCGTCGACCACCAGGTGCTTCGTGGTGATGTCGGGGGGATAGAACCGCGAGGTGACCTCGTGGAAGTTCACGCCGGGCACCTCGGCCAGCAGCCTGTCGCGGGCGGCGAGGCACTCCATCGAGAGCTTGTCGCCGCCTATATTAAATAGGTAGATTTCAGGGTTGAAGCCATGCTCGCAGAGGCGGCGGGCAGTGGCCAGGGCGTCGGCGCCGTTGTTGCCGTAACCGGCGAAAACGATTGTGGGCTTCGATGCGTGCCAGCGGCGGCATATCTCGTCGGCCACGCCTTCGGCGACGCGCTCGATGACCTCTCCGGGGGAAATACCCTCGGATTCGACAGTCTGGCGCTCGATGGCCCTTATCTGTTCGTTGGTAAAGAGTTTCATCTGGCTGCAAAATTACAAATTATCTGCGAAAAAATGCAGCATCTGTTTTGTCAAGTGCTGAATTTTTTGCTAATTTTGCACAATTATTTCGAGCTGATGAAAGAAGTCATCTACAACGGGCTCACTTTCGTGCCCTATATATCCCATGAAACTATCACGGCGCGCATCCGCGAGCTTGCAAAAACCATATCCGAGGAGCATCAGGGCAAACGCCCCCTGTTTCTTGTGGTGCTCAACGGCGCCTTCCCCTTCGCATCCGAGCTGTTTATGAACACCGAGACCGATGCCGAAATCGCATTCGTGCGGCTGAAAAGCTACGAGGGCACCTCGAGCACCGGCAGCATGAAGCAGCTGATGGGGCTGCACGACGACATCGAGGGCCGCACCGTGATCGTTGTGGAGGATATAGTCGACACCGGCTTCACCATCAGCCATCTGCTCGAGACATTGCGCGAAAAGCATCCGGCCGAACTCAAAGTCGCCACCCTGCTCTATAAGCCCGAGTCGCTCAAGTGCGCTGTCACCCCCGACTATGTGGGCTTCGCCATCCCTCCGAAATTCATCATCGGCTACGGACTCGACCTCGACGGTCTGGCCCGCAACCTTCAGGATATTTATGTGCTGAAGGATCAGGCAGAAGCCTGACCCGCCCCTTATTTAGTTTTCAGGTAAAATTTTAGGTAGAAATGAATGTTGTAATCTTCGGTGCCCCCGGCAGCGGCAAAGGCACCCAAAGCGAAAACCTTATCAGGAAATACAAACTCCACCATATATCGACCGGCGAGGTGCTCCGCGACCATATCGCCCGCGAGACCGAGATCGGCAAGGTGGCCAAAACATATATCGACAAGGGTCAGCTCATCCCCGACGAGCTGATGATCGACATCCTCGAGGATATTATCCTCAACGAACCCAAGGCAAAATCGGGTGTGATTTTCGACGGTTTCCCCCGCACCATCCCGCAGGCCGAGGCTCTCGACGCGTTCCTGGCCCGTCACGGCCAGAGCGTGCACCACGTGGTGGGGCTCGAGGTGCCCGAGGATGAACTGATGGATCGCATGATTCAGCGCGGCAAGCAGACAGGCCGCGCCGACGACAACCCCGAGACCATCAAGAACCGTCTGAAGGTTTACCATGAGTCGACACGTCCTCTCCGCGACTACTACCTGAAATCGGGCAAGTACCGCGCCATCAACGGTTCGGGCAGCGTGGAGCGTATCTTCGACGACATCGCCCGCGCCATCGACTCCGAAAATTAAGATAACTTTTAACATCTACCAATCAGAATGTTAGAGAAAATACGGCAGCTCAAGGCCGAAATCGAAGCCCTGCAGGCGGCCTCACCCCAGGAGGTGGAGGCTCTGCGCATCAAATATCTCTCCAAAAAAGGTGAGGTGAACGCCCTCATGGCCGATTTCCGCAACGTCCCCGCCGATCAGAAAAAGCAGGTGGGCATTGAAATCAATCAGCTCAAAACCCTTGCCACGGAGAAAATTGCGGCTCTGAAAAGCGCCACCGAGAGCGCCGACACGCTCGACGAAGGTCTTGACCTGAGCCGTCCCGCATCGCCCGCGGCTCTGGGCACGCGCCACCCGCTGACGCTGGTGCGCGACGAAATCGTCGAGATTTTCCGCCGTCTGGGCTTCACCGTGGCCGAAGGTCCCGAAATCGAGGATGACTGGCACGTGTTCTCGTCGCTAAACTTCGCCGCCGACCACCCCGCGCGCGACATGCAGGACACATTCTTCATACAGCGCAACCCCGACGTGCTGCTGCGCACCCACACCTCGTCGGTGCAGTCGCGCACCATGGAGCACACTCAGCCCCCCATCCGCATCGTGTGCCCCGGCCGCGTATACCGCAACGAGGCAATCTCGGCGCGCGCCCACTGCTTCTTTCACCAGGTGGAGGGACTTTATGTCGACAAGGGCGTGTCGTTTGCCGACCTGAAGCAGACGCTGCTCTATTTCGCCCGCGAGATGTTTGGCGCCGACACCGAAATCCGCCTGCGCCCCAGCTATTTCCCCTTTACCGAACCCTCGGCCGAGATGGACATCTCGTGCAAAATCTGCGGCGGCAAGGGGTGTGCGTTCTGCAAGCACACCGGCTGGGTGGAAATCCTCGGCTGCGGCATGGTCGACCCCAATGTGCTCGACGCCTGCGGCATTGACTCGAAGGTATACAACGGTTTCGCCCTCGGCATGGGTGTGGAGCGCATCGCCAATCTGAAATACCGCGTCAGCGACCTGCGCCTTTTCTCGGAGAACGATGTGCGCTTCCTCGAGGAGTTTGCCCACGCTCGCTGACGGGGAGCGCTGTTTGTTATTTATTAAGTTGCCTGTCATCAACGCCATATACCGATGCTTGTAAAGGAACGCTACCGCCGAGTGATGGAGTGGTTTGCCGGCGCTATGCCCGAACCTCAGACTGAGCTGCACTACGACACTCCGTTTCATCTGCTGTTAGCGGTGATACTCTCGGCGCAGTGCACCGACCGGCGCGTCAACATGGTGGCGCCGGCGCTGTTCGAGGCTTTCCCCGATGCCGCATCGCTGGCCCGGAGCGACGAGGCCACGGTCTATGAGTATATTAAATCGGTATCATATCCCAACAACAAGACCAGGCTGCTGCTGGGCGCCGCTCGATGCCTGTGTGAACGCTTCGGCGGCGAGGTGCCCGACAATCTCGACGATTTGCTCACCATCCCCGGCGTGGGACGCAAGACGGCCAATGTGATGCTGGCAGTGGTGTGGAACCGCGCCGCCATGGCCGTCGACACCCATGTGTTCCGCGTGTCGGAGCGGATAGGGCTGACCACCGACTCGCGTAACCCGTTGCAGACCGAGAAGGCTCTCATGCGCCACATCCCCGAAGCCGACATCCCCCGCGCGCATCACTGGCTGATACTCCACGGGCGGTATGTGTGCAAGGCGCGCCGGCCCGACTGTCTAAACTGCGGCATCCGCGAGTGGTGCCGCTACTATTCGCGCGGCATCCGCGACCTCGCAAAACCCGCGAGCAGAAATCTGCCCGAACAGTGACCGTCCCGTCGGTAGCAATTATTATTAAACAAGCTCTTTGAAGTGGAAAGCACGTTTCTGACGGCAATTGAGGTGATAGGCACCATAGCGTTTGCCATTTCGGGCATACGCCTGGCAGCCTACCGGCGCTTCGACTGGTTCGGCGCTTACACCGTGGGTCTGGTCACGGCCATCGGGGGCGGCACCCTCCGCGATCTGCTGCTCGACATCCCGGTGTTCTGGATGCAGACGCCGCTCTATCTCGGGGTCACGGCCTTCTCGCTGGCCGTTGTGATTCTTTTCCGCCGCATCCTTGTGAGCAGCAACCGCATGCTGTTTGTGTTCGACACCCTCGGCCTGGCCCTGTTTGTGGTCATCGGAATCGAGAAAACTCTGGCGGTAGGCTACGCCATGTGGGTGGGGATAGTGATGGGAATGATCACAGGCGCATTCGGCGGGGTGATCCGCGACATCCTCATAAATGACGAACCCCTCTTTTTCCGCAAGGACATCTACGCCACGGCATGCATTGCCGGCGGCCTGGTCTACTGGGGATGCTTTGAAGCGGGGACATCAGGCACCGTGTGCCAGCTGCTGTGCGCCCTGGCCATCATAGTGCTGCGCACATGCGCCCTGCGCTGGAACTGGCACCTGCCGGTGCTCTCCGCGCGCCCTCCGCGCCCCCCGCGTCCCACCGGCAAAATCCGCAAATAACATTACGAAAAGAGTGTTTAACTCTTAATCTAAATTGCAGATTGGTTTAGCGACAAGGTGTGAGGCTGTATACATTAAAGCTCGGAAGGCGTTTGGGTCGGAAGCGTCAGGGATTGTATCGACGGGTTGTTCTGTTTTGCTATTTTCTCCGAGGATCCACGGTTGGCGCTTATAGTAATTACCGTAAGAACGGATGTAAAACCCTTCGTCGTCTTGCTGATTAGAGTGCGCGATGCGGTTTCGCATCAGGCGGAGAGGCTTGAATGACTGGAAGATGTAATCGGTGTATTTAAGGCCGAAGAGCTCCTTTAAATCATCGAGTTGGACCTTGTCTTTTTCAGTTACGGTCTTGTAATACTGGATGCATAGCTCGAAGATGTTGTAAAGCTGAAAATAGGCGAGTTTGATTTTCTTGGGGTCGTTTCTGGCGTTCATGAAAATATCTATGGCGCCGGCGGTCTGGTCGGCAATGTCCAGGTAAAGGCGGCGTTTTTCGACGGAGGAATCCTTGACTTCAGCGTACTTTTTGGCATCAGAGATAAGCTTGGCCCCCATGCCATAGACGTCTTTGAGCCAACTGTGACTCAGAGCCTCCGAGATGTTGGAGACGAGGTCCTGAAGAGCATCGGCGCGGTTTTTTTCATTCATAGGGAATTGCGGAGACTCCTTGATGAAGATATCGGCGGCCCCCAGTTCGAGGGAGCGTTTGATGTTCCATACTTTGTTGGAGGAAGTAAACATAATCACTCGCTGTCCGCGGTTGAAATCCATGATGGTCTTGAGCACCTGTAGGCCTGATAGCTCGTTGTCTGGGGTCGAGATCGTTTCTCCGAAGAGCCTCATGTCGAGAATAACGAGGTCGAAGTTGCCGATGATGTTCTGTGTCCACTTTTGGGGGCACATACCGTTTAGAAATATTTCGTCGTTGACGCGTTTGATTATGTCTTTACCCCAGACTGTCAGACTGTTGTTCCCTCCTAAGAGTTTTTGGACGACCGGAGTCCAGACTTCGTCCTGATCATCGATGAGGAGGATATTATTTCCGGAAGAATTGGCGAGTTGGATTTCGGAACAGGATTCTTTAGACGCGGGTCCTTCGTCGGCGCAGAGCTTTGCCCGGTCTTCTTTCGACATTCCTGAGAGGAGCAGATAGCAGAGATAGGTGAGGTCGCGTGTGGCGGGAATTTCGTCGGTGCTGCGGATTCCGAGGAGGCGTCCGAGGGTGTATGCTGCCCACTCATTCGCAATGGCATGGCTGCCCTGCTGACTCGTGACCTTGATCATGTCCATGAAACACTCGAAGTCCTCGGCCTTGAGAGCGCTGGCTTTCTTAATGTATGTCTCTGCCTCTTTGTCTGTGGAGGCAAGGTAAATCTGAGGCGTGTGAATAAACGCCTGCAATCCTGGAGCTAGGTTTTCAATCTCCGTTTTTTCGGTGCCGTCACAGTCACGCCGGAGGAAGTCGTCATGCGACTCGGTTGCCACGGGGAGAATCACAATCGGGCATAGCGCAAGCCGTCTCGTGAAACTCAGACTCAGGCGTATTCCTCTCGCGAGCCACAGAGAGTCCGATAGACTTCGCCCTTTGATCAGGAGACAGGTGTCAGCGGGAGATTCCACGGTTTTTGAAAGACTTACGAGGGTGGCGCGGAGGTCGATCCCGATGCAGTAGTAGGCAGTATAGACCGGCTCGATCTGGAATATTTTCATGAAGGAATTATTTTGCGGATCGTTCGAGAACGTCGGGGAGGAGATCGGCGAGTCCTGTTCGGCCTATGCCGAACAGGATAGGGCATCCTGTTTTTTGGAAGCTTCTTTTGTCACCGAGAGACTCGCCCCCGCTGAATACCACGTATTTTCTACGGGGGTCATCGAGTTTTTCGGAGGAGAGAAGTGGATCTACAAGCTTTCGCTCACCGTAGTGGTAGAAAATCCGGTCGGCTTCTTCCAGCCATTTGGCGAGGTCATCGCTCGGTTCGACTCGATAGTCAAAATTGGAGTATTTCTTACTATAGGTTTCAAGAGCTTCGGCCCATTCGGGGTAGTTCTTGGCCTGGAAATCAAGAAGACGTATTTTCATTGCTGATAATTATAAAACCATTGATATATTGTTGTTGCTATCGGTTTCGCTCTCGGCGTGGGTGTCGGCTGTCCCGCTATCGCTTAGGGCGTTGTCGGTAGTCCCGGCGTCGTCGACGGATGGCAGGTGAATGATGTAGACGAGGTCAGTCGGATTTACATTCTGTTTCCGTTTTGATACATCTCCGAGGATTTTCATAGGCTCGTTATCGCCATACTGAAGTCCGAAGTCGCAGAGCCCCCATAGGGCTATGACAATTCCGGCGTGTCCGCCTTTACCTTCGATGATGTTATCGCGGATTTTCTTAGTCGGGTTGGTTGTGCGTTCGCTGCAGGAGCTGATGACCTCGATGCGGAGTTGTTTTTTATCATCACATTCCGAAACTTCGACTATGGTCTCTCCTCCGTTGCTACGGTCCTGGCATTCGAATAATATGGAGCTTAATGCTGACTGAATGCTGGGCCAGTAAGCTCTGTATGAATATCTGAATTTTTCCGGGAAACGGAACTGTATCTTTTTGCGGTCTTCTTTTGAGATATCCTTATCCTTGATATTGTCCTTTTCTTCGAGGTATTGTTGGGGGATAATCTTAGCCTTGATATTGCCCTCGGTTTCGAGTATACTCTTGAGTTTTTTGATTGCGGCGTTCCATTCCTCTTCATTACGCGAGGCCCCGAAGGATTTGTGATCCTCCGAAAACTTATCCTTGAAAACGTACTGATATAGCAATTTCCCGGTGTCGAAATGCAATTGTGGGTTTTTGAGGAGGGAAAAGAGGGGATCGCGGTATTTGTTGACCAGATCATTAGCAGTCAAAGGACGGCCTGCATCATTGAGCTGACTCTCGAACTTATGGATAAGATAAATGAATTGTTTGTGATCTCGGAGAGCCTGGATCAACTTATTTGCCGGCAAGGTGTCGTGGTCTTTGAGGTCATGCGAATTGTCGGTGCCGTATTCGAAACGCGGGATTATTCTCAGGCGTTTCTCCAGCTCTGTGAATGCTTTGTAGTCTTTATACGTCTTATCGACAGGAAATGTCTTATACAAATTCCTGTATTCGATGGCTTTAGTTAAGTCCCCGGTTTCGTAATACAGAAGCCCGAGATATGGATATATCTTTTCTTCGTTATAGTCGTATATGTAATTGCTGAGAATAGTCTCTACCCATTTTATAAGTATTTCCGTGAGCGCGGTCCTGTTCTCGCCTAAGTCTTTGAACGTCTCATATATATTTATGACATTGTAATATGTGGCCACTGACTTGACGAGGTAATTATTGAGGTCATCGTTGTTGAGAGCTTTTTCGAGACTCCCTTTGTGATTTCGGAGCCAGTGCATCGCAATGATGTTGAATGCAGGATAGGAAGAGTTTTCTTCAGATTTTACGATCTTGTTTAGGACTTCTTTTTTTGTCTTATCCGAACCGTGACTGTTGACGGTGTGTCCCAGATTTCCCCAGTATTCGGAGATGTTATATCCCAGATCTTTCCATGATTTATTTTGTTTCGCTTCCTCCAGGGTATCGATGGCGGCAAGGACAAATTGCCGGAACTGATCGTCGGGAAGACCTTTGCGGCCGTGTAGGAACTTTAGAATGGCCTCTATTCGGCGTACCTCGTTGAGTATGGTGGTGTCTGATTTGGTTGGGGTGGTGCCTGGGTCGGTTGGGGTGGTCTGCAAGTCGGAAATCAACTTGCAGAAATTTGAGGTCGAGGAAGTGATTTGCTTCAGAAGCGAGTCGGCTGAATAATGTAGGAAATCGAGAATGGCATCGTGGAGGTTCTTCCCACTTTCTGTTGCGGCTGCTTCACTGTCGAGCTGTTTTCTTAAGGCACAGAGTCCTTTCTTGACATCGAGCACAATATCTGGAGCTGTCTCGGGAAAAGCAGTCTCAGGCTTCTTCCTGAGTTCTATGAAAGAGTCATGATATGATACCTCTTGGAAAATGCGTAATCTTAGACTTGCAATTATCTCCTTGCGCGCATTGTCGTCGGCTTGGTTGACGGCATTTTTGCAGCGGTCAAGCAGGCTACTCTTCCTTTTTCCCGAAGCCTTTTCATAGAAGAAGTAGAATAAACGCGTGGCGTCAACAGATTCTTTATATGTCTGTTCTTTATTTTTGTCGTTCTCCATGAAAGTAACTGCGAGATGGAGAGCGACCGATTCGAGGAGCTTCCCACAGTTGGGACATAGTTCTGAGAGGTTCTCCCAACATTCTTCCACAAGGTCGGCCATATATCCAAGAAGGTAGCGGCGGTGTTCCTGACCTTTGAAGTGAGTGGATGTGAGCATGGGGATGTTATCTTTCACGAATTTTTTTATAGATTCCAGCAAAGCGTTGCCACCGTCAGCGAGGTAATCATTGCTAAGACTTTTGGCCTCTGCCTTTTTGCCTGGCATGATACCCCCGAGACAGCAGAGGATTGTCAGGGTGTATTCCAGTGCTTTGTCGAATTTCTCTTTCTCGATAGCCTCGGAAATTCTGGGAACTTGATACTTGAAGATGTTCTGTAGAAGATAAGGGATAACGTGGTGCCTTACGTCATCTTTCGGTGGAGTGCTCAGGAGGCTGTTCAGCGCGTTGTAATATATGCCGAGCACAGCACGGCTGTTTCCGGCATTCTTTTTTTGTGTTGCCTTCCAGTCTATGAAATTGATGAAAGAAAGAGCTTCGGAGTTGTAGTTTTTAACCGATTCTTTGAGCTTATTAAGTTGATCCTTTTCGTCGACCCCCAGTTGTTCTATATAGATCTTGAATTTGTCGAGGTGTATTTGTGCTGAATCCTGGTTGTTGCTCTTCAGGGCATTGAGATAGTGGATTTTGGCTACTCTCATGCCAAGTTTCAGACGCAACTCGCGCTCATAGACGTCTGAGATGTTGTCGAGTTTGGCGATATGGTCCTGCAAACGCGTGGCGATACGCGTGGCAATGTCGTATTGATGCCATTCGAGGGCACGGTCAAGTGCCGCACAGAGAAATGGGTCGTTTAAATGCGTCTCGTCGTCGTCATCAATGCGTTCGACTCGATCTGCAATTTTACTCATCAGGCGTTTGAGAGGCTCCCAATTGAAATAAAATCTTATGAGGTTCTGAGCTTCATTAATAAGTTCATTTACGAGTATAATGGAGAAATTTTCAGAATAACGGTTTTCACCGAATACAGCTCTGAAGAGAGCCTCGAACTGACCGATGCGGGAGTCGTAGTCGTTTTTCAAGCCGAGGCTTTCGCTTTCGTGCAACAAATTCATAAAGCGAGTGAAATCTTCTCCCCTTGGAGGAAGTTTCCCCGGAATGGCCGATAAAGAAGTCTGGTTCATATGGCGATTTAAGATAATATTGCAAATGTAAAGATTATTCCCGGATTTACAAATAAAAAACGCTCGGCTGCCCATTAATCAAGCGGCGTTATCAGGTTCACGCCCATTGAACTTGCCTTCTCTTCTTCAATGGGTGTTGGTTTCTAAAAATCTATTCAACCGCCGGCCCGCACAAAAATTGCAGAGAGGCGGTTTGCAAACCGCCTCTCCACAGCATATTCACAATCTCCTCCGTTATTTTTTCGGGAGGGGGATTTTGGCGACGCGGCGCTCGTGGCGGCCTCCCTCGAATTTGGTGTTGAGGAAGATGTCGACGAGGTTGATGGCGGTGGCGGGGTCGATGAAGCGGGCGGGAAGGACCAGGCAGTTGGCGTCGTTGTGCTGGCGTGCCAGACGTGCCAGGTCGGCGTTCCAGCAGAGGGCGGCACGGATGCCCTGGTGTTTGTTGAGGGTCATGCCGATGCCGTTGCCGGTGCCGCAGATGGCGATTCCGGGGTAGCAGCGCCCCTCCTCGATGGCTTCGGCCGCGGGGTGAGCGAAGTCGGGATAGTCGCACGAATCGGCCGAGAAGGTGCCGAAATCCTCATATTCTATATCTTGCGATTCGAGGTATCCCTCGATGATCGACTTTAGTTCGTAGCCAGCGTGGTCGCTGCAAAGGGCAATTTTCATATTTCGGGCTGATTGATTGGGTTTTCGTCGGGGGATGGAGAGGGGGTGTCGGGTTCGAGCGGCTGCTCGACGGGAGCGCCTTCGGGGGCAATGCCTTCAGGCGTGGAGCCGTCGGAAGGCTCTTCCGTGGGGGTGTCGGGGGGAACGCCGGGGGCGAGATCATCGTCGGTGAGACCCGGGGGGAGTTCGGGCGCTTTGCGCGTGAGGGGGAGAGTGTAGAACACGGAGAATGAGCCGGCGAAGATGCCGTTGCGGGCGCCGTAGCCGGGGATATACCATGGCTCGCCGGCGGGTTGCGCGGTTTCGTGGAGGATGGTGCGCAGGCGCACCTGCCACCCCATCGACACCGGCCCGAGGATTTTCACTTTCAGTCCGAAGACCACATGCAGATAGGTGACGTTGGAGGTCTGCCGGGGAAAGTTGACCGTCTGGCTCTCACCCCAGTATGGGTCGTTGATGGTGACGTCGCGCAACTGGTAGTTGAAGTGTGACCATCCCAGCCGCAGACCGGCCACGAACTGATAGTCGGGATTGCTGTTGTAGAGGAAATTATAGTTGGCGCCGATGCGGAACCAGGGTGTGATGCCCACGTGGTAGGTGAAATTCTGGTCGGAGGGGGTGGAGGAGGCGTTGCCGAGGCCGAATTCCACCACGGGGATGTAGCGGTTGTGGAGGTTGAGCTCGGCCGAGAAGCCTATGAGACCATATTTCTGGCCGAATGCGCGCATCAGGGGATCCCAGATGTCGACGCCTACGGAGGCGCTGAACAGCAGCGGGTTGATCATCTTGGGCACGCGCCCTGTGGTGGTCTGCGCCGTGTCAGGCACCTCGATGCCGCTGATGGTGTCGACAAGGATGGTGTTGCCGGCCTCGTCGGTCATGCTCACCACGTTGGAGTAGTCGATAGAGTCGCCCGGCTGTTTGTTTTCGTTCTTGCCGATGATGTTTTTGGAGCCTTGGGTGACGGGTGTGACGCGGCGCTGGCCGCTGACATGCGCGCAGACGCATGCCGCCAGGGCCACAACGAGCGCCACTGCCCGGAGCCGGCGCATCATTGCCCGTTCCCCTCCCCGGGAGTCTCCTCGTCGGGCGTGGCGACGCGGAAAAAGATCTGTATGCGTTCACGCTCCACGTTGGTGATCAGCGAGTCGGTGATTGCGATCGACTCGATGAGGTTGTGGGTGGTGGAGGCGCTGACGATGCGGTACTGATACATGGCGCCGCATTCGCTGGAGGCGAAATATGGTTCGGCGGTGTAGGTGAAGGTGAGGGTGTCGTTGAAAGTGGGGTCGTCGAGCCCCTGCTCCTTGTAGTCGTAGTGGATGAAGAAGCGGGTGACGGCGGCATCCTGCCGGAAGGGGAGGTAGACGCGGTCGCACCGCTGGCCCGAGATGACCAGCAGCGAATCAGCCGGGGCGCCGACGCCGCCGAGGTCGATGGAGTCGAGCATGATACGCTCGCCGTTGTTGCAGTTGTAGAACGCCATCAGGGGCAGGGCGCTGTGGTTGTCGGTGCACCCCGAGGTGTTGCACGCCCCGAGCAGCGGCAGCAGCAGTGCCGCGGCGGCAAGGGCGGGGAGAAGATGCAGAAATCTATGTTTGTGAGTCGTGGTCACGTCAATATTCCTTCTCGATTTCGTAATCGTTGCGGCGGGGCGAGTTGCGCACCACCAGTTCGCCGACAAAACCGGCCAGGAAGAGCTGTGTGCCGAGGATCATGGAGGTGAGCGCCAGATAGAAGTAGGGCGAGTCGGTGACCAGAATGTAGTCGTGGCCCGAGTGCATGGCCCAGAGTTTGTGGGCGCCCACTACGATGCATGCCACCAGACCGATGAAGAACATCAGCGAGCCGAGCAGGCCGAAGAAGTGCATGGGCTTTACGCCGAACTTGTTGGTGAACCAGAGTGTGGCGAGGTCGAGATAGCCGTTGACAAAGCGGTCGAGGCCGAATTTGGTCTTGCCGTATTTGCGGGCCTGGTGATGCACCACTTTCTCGCCGATGCGGGTGAAACCGGCGTTTTTGGCCAGATAGGGGATATAGCGGTGCATGTCGCCATAGACCTCGATATGCTTCACCACCTCGTTGCGGTAGGCCTTTAGGCCGCAGTTGAAGTCGTGGAGGTTGTGGATGCCGCTGACGCTGCGCGCCGTGGCGTTGAAGAGCTTGGTGGGGATGGTTTTCGACAGGGGGTCGTAGCGTTTCTGCTTCCATCCGCTCACCAGGTCGTAATGGTCGGCGGTGATCATGCGATAAAGCTCGGGAATCTCGTCGGGCGAGTCCTGGAGATCGGCGTCCATGGTGATGACCACGCGCCCGCGGGCGCGACGGAAGCCGGTGTTGAGCGCCGGCGACTTGCCGTAGTTGCGGCGGAAGCACACACTGTGCACTTCGGCGGGATACTCCCCGGCGAGGCGGTCGATCACCTGCTGCGAGGAGTCGGTGGAGCCGTCGTTGACGTAAATCACCTCGTAGGAGAAGTGGTTCCGGATCATCACGCGGTGAATCCAGGCCTGCAGTTCGGGCAGCGATTCCTCCTCGTTGTAGAGGGGCACCACCACTGATATGTCGACAGGATAATTATCTTGATTGCTCATAAGTAAATGCTCAGACTGTTGTTAAACAAGCTCTTACTTGGCGGTTGTTTTAGTGTTGTGGCGAAAGAAAAGTCAGCGTGCGGGGTCGTCGGGCTTGTCGGAGAGGGGCACCCGCGCCAGCCTGGCGGCCACGGCCAGCAGCATCGACAGTATCGAGCCGGTGAACATTCCGGTCCACAGCCCGAAGAGGGCGAACACCGCGGGGGCGGGCAGCAGCTTGCGGTCGAGGATGGTGCGGCAGTCGATGCCCATCTGCTGCACCTCGGCCGAGGGGTGGTCGGCAAGCCCGGAGGCGAGCATGCGCACCAGCTCGAGGTTTAAATCGGGCTGAATCCAGCGCACATAGATGTATGCCGCCGTGGTGGCTATCAGCGATCCGGCGCCGAAGGTGAGGATGCCCTGCATCCATAGCGCCGAGAATGTGGCCATGCCGTAGCAGTCGGTGTAGGTGCGCCGAAGCCACACAAACACCATGCATGGCACTGCCAGCATCATGGCCATGATGGCCGACGGCAGCAGCTGCAATGACGGATTGCCCACCCAGAGGATCAGCAGGAAGAACATCGCCGACAGCCACGCGCCGAGCCATGCGCCGTCCGAGCCGGCGCGCTGGTAGATATTGTGGGGTTTGCGGCCGGCGGGAGCGCCCTTGCCGCGTGAGTCGGTGCTGTTCATTGCATGCGGAGAAAGATGATGTGACTGATCTTCGGGCAAAGTTACAACTTTTTTTGCTAACTTTGCAGTCCTCAGGTTGTATATTATATATAGTGTATAAAAAATATGGCAATGAATGATATTGAACCGAGGGATGTCACCACCGAGGTGAAGTTTCCCGAAAACCTGAAAACTGTGGAGCACGAAGAGTTCGGCGGCGAACGCGCGCTCTTCAACACCCATGCGCTGCGGCTGCGCGACGTCACTTTCCATCCCGGGGAGTCGGCGCTGAAATGCTGCTCCGACATCGTGGCCGAGCGGTGTCTGTTCGAGGGGAAATATCCTTTCTGGCATGTGGAGAATTTCCGCTGCACCGACTGCGATTTCACCCCCGGCGCCCGTGCAGCGCTCTGGTATTCGCGCAATCTCGAGATGGTAAACTGCCGTGTCGACGCCCCCAAGATGTTTCGCGAAATGCACAATCTTTCGCTCGAAGGGGTGCGGATTCCCGACGCCCAGGAAACGCTCTGGAGTTGCACAGGTATAAAGCTGCGCGACGTGGAGGTGGCCAAGGCCGACTACATTTTCTTCCACTGCGCCGACATCGACATCGACGGCTACCGCCAGCAGGGCAACTACTCGTTTCAATATTGCCGCAACGTGGTGATCCGCAATGCCGTGATCGACTCGCGCGACGCCTTCTGGGAGACCGAGAATGTCACGGTTTACGACTCGGAGATCACCGGCGAGTTTCTCGGCTGGCACTCGCACAATCTGCGGCTGGTGCGCTGCCGCATCAACGGCACCCAGCCCCTCTGCTACTGCCATAACCTGCGTCTGGAGGATTGCACCATGGGCGACGAGTGCGACCTGGCGTTCGAGGATTCGGAACTCGCCGACTGCCGCGTCACTTCCAATATCGTGAGCGTGAAGAATCCGCGCACCGGCCGGCTCCACGCGCTCTCGATCGGCGAGATCATTCTCGACAGTAATATCCTCGCTCCCGCCGACTGCGCCATCACCACCGACATCTGAAACCACCGGGCTGATAACGCTTCCCGGCAAATATAACGCTTCCCGGCAATGAACATAAAATATAATTTCGATGAAATCATAGACCGCCGCCGTTCGGGTTCTTACAAATGGGACTCGGAGCATGGCCGCGACCTCATCCCTCTCTGGGTGGCCGACATGGATTTCCGCGCGGCTCCCTGCATCACCGACGCTCTGCGCCGCCGGGTGGATCATGGTGTTTTCGGCTACACGCATGTGGGCGCGGGCTATTACCGCGCTCTCCGACAGTGGTTTGCCGGGCGCCACGGCTGGGACATCCGTCCCTCGCAGGTGATCTACACGCCCGGGGTGGTGCCAGCGCTGTCGGCCATTATCAAGGCTTTTGCCTCGGCGGGCGACGGCGTGATAGTTATGACGCCGGTCTACAACTGTTTTTTCTCGTCGATCCGAAACAACGGCTGCCGGGTGGTGGAGTCGCCCCTGATCCAGGAGGCGCTCGACGACCACTATTTCACCTATAAGATTGATTTCGACTCGCTGGAGACGCTCTGCGCCGATCCCGCCAACCGCATGCTGCTGCTCTGCAATCCGCACAATCCCGCGGGACGCGCTTGGACCCGCGAGGAGCTGCAGCGCGTGGCCGACATATGCCGCCGCCACCATGTGAAGGTGGTGAGCGACGAGATCCATTGCGAGCTGGTGTTCAACCACGCCGAGTATGTGCCTTACGGCACGGTCGACCCGCGTGCCGTGGTGTGCGTGTCCCCGTCGAAGGCGTTCAACACCGCCGGGCTGCAGATCGCCAACATAGTGGCGTCCGTGAGGAATGAGCGCGAGGCAATCGACCGGGCTGTCAACATCAACGAGGTGTGCGACGTGAATCCGTTCGGCCCGGTTGCTCTCGAGGCGGCTTACTCCGACAAAGGCGCCGAGTGGCTGTCGCAGCTGCTCGACTATCTCTATGCCAACTATGAGGTTGTGAGCCAGGCGGTGGCCATGCAGCTGCCGAAATGCCGCGTGGCTCTGCTCGAGGCCACCTATCTTGTGTGGATCGATGTCAGCGCCCTTGGTGTGCCTGTCGACGAGCTGTGCCGCCGCATGAAGGATGAGACTGGAGTGTGGGTGAATCCCGGCACCATGTATGGCGCCGAAGGGTTTATCCGAGTCAACATAGCCTCTCCGCGGGCGCTGCTGTCGCTCGCCATGGTGCGCATGGTAGAGTTTCTGCTGAAATTCTGAAGTGTGAGCGGTGGCGGGGATAGCTGAAATACAGTCGGGCCGCGACCTCACGCGCCGCCAGTGTCTTTGGCTGGCGGCAAAGCTGTCGTGGCCGGCCATGATGGCTCAGCTGTCGAGTATCGTCATGCAATATATCGACACTGCCATGGTGGGGCGCCTCGGTGCCGACGATTCGGCCTCGGTGGGGCTTATGGCCTCTTCGCTGTGGCTTTTCTGGGGCATCTGCTCGGCCGCCACGGTGGGGTTCTCGGTGCAGGTGGCCCACCGCGTGGGCGCCCGCGATTTCGAGGGTGCCCGCAAGGTGCTCAGGCAGGCTCTGCTCGCAAGCGTGATTTTCGGAAGCGCCGTGGCCGCCGTTGGTGCAGCCCTGGCGCCGTCGCTCCCGGCGTGGCTCGGAGGCGGACCCGAGGTGTGCCGCAATGCGTCGCTCTATTTTCTTGTGTTCGTGTTGGCTCTGCCGGTGTTGATACTTAACTATTTAGGGTGCGGAGTGCTTCGCGCGTCGGGCAATATGAAGGTGCCCGGCGGACTCAATGTGCTCATGTGCGCCCTCGATGTGGTCTTCAACTTTTTCTTCATATTCCCCACCCGCGCGACTGTGGTTTTCGGCGCTGAAATCACGCTCCCCGGTCTCGGATTGGGTGTGCTCGGGGCTGCGCTGGGCACTGTGCTGGCCGAGGTGATCTGCTCGTCGCTGGTGATGTGGTATCTCTGTTTCCGACAGGATGGCATGCGTATCTTCGGCACCGGCGAGCGGGGGAGCTTCATGCTGCGGGGCACCGTGCTGCGCAATGCGGTGAAGGTGTCGGTGCCGGTGGCTGTGGAACATGCCATTATCTGTAGCGCACAGATCACCGTCACGCTGATTGTGGCGCCGCTCGGGGTGGTGGCCATTGCGGCCAACGCGTTTGCCGTCACGGCTGAGAGCCTCTGCTATATGCCGGGCTACGGCATAGGCGACGCCGCCACTACGCTGGTAGGGCAGAGCTACGGCGCCCGGCGTCTGCCGCTTGCGCTGCGTCTGGCGCATGTGACCGTGGGGATGGGCATGGCGGTGATGACGCTGATGGGCGTGATCCTGTGGCTGTGCGCGCCCTATGTGATGGAGATGCTCACACCTGTCGAGGCGATAAAGGAACTGGGCACGCAGGTGCTCCGCATAGAGGCGTGGGCCGAACCGATGTATGCCGCCTCGATTGTGGCCTATGGCGCCATGGTAGGTGTGGGCGACACTATTGTGCCCGCAAGCATGAACTTTCTGAGTATCTGGGTGGTGCGCATCCCGGTGGCGGCTTTCCTCGCCACACGCATGGGGCTGCCTGGAGTGTGGCTGGCCATGGCTGTGGAGCTTACATTCCGCGGAATCATATTTCTTATACGCCTGCTGCGTGGTCGCTGGCTTCGCCACGGACTCCACACCACGCCCCTTCCCGGGGTGTAACATTCAATCACGTTTCAATCTATATCAACCTATAAACAAATGACTCTATCGCGAAAAATTTTTACTTTTGTTCTCTGCGCCGCCGGTCTCATGCCGGCTGCTGCTCAGGAGAAGATTATGTTTCTTGACGAAGGTACATATCAGACCGACAACGGCCGTCTCTCTTATTTCGAGGATGGCGGCATAGTCAGCAATCAGCTGTTCATGGACGCCAACGGCCGGAAGTTGGGCAACACTCCCAACTACATTCTGCAGATTGACGACAACAGGCTGGCTATTTCGGTGAATGTTTCCAATGTCATACAGTTTATCGATACCAAGGGTAAGGCGATTGCCGCCATCGAAGGTGTGCCCAACAGCCGCTGCATGGTGTCGGACGGCAAATCGCTCTATGTCACTTCCTACGCCCATGAAGTGGAGGTAAACGGCTCCATCCGCACATTAACCCGCGGTTTCGTGGCTAAAATCGACCTGACGAACTACAGCATCACCGATGCCGTGGAGGTCGGTTACGAGCCTGAGGGTATAGCTCTCTACGACGGCCATCTCTTTGTGGCCAATTCGGGCGGTTATTCCTATGCCGAGGACCACGACTATGAGCACACCGTGAGCGTAGTCGACGCCGCCACGATGAAGGTGACACGCACCGTGGATGTCAGCGCCATAAATCTCTACGGCTACATGAGCATCTCCGGGCAGTATCTCTGCATCAATTCGCCGGGCGACTATTACGAGGAGGGTCCCTCCACCGTGATTTTCGACTGCCGGGCCGCCATTGATTCCAAGCCCGACGGGCAGTGCAGCGCGAAACTCAGCTTCCCCTCGACTTACAACACCGTCATGCCCGACGGTAATTTCCTGACCATCGGCTCAACCTATTCATCCCTGACGGGTGATTTCTCATATTCCAAAAGCATAATCAACCCCGCAGAAGTGATGCGCACCGGTGGCAGCGGCGGCGTGTCAAATACCCTCCCCGGATCCGTGGCCGCCGACATCGCCGGGATGCAGACCCCCAACAGCATCTATGTGAATCCCTACACGGGTTATATCTACGCCACCGACGCACGCGACAGCACTTCGGCCGGCCGTCTGTATCAGTGGACCCCCGAGGGTAATCTGAAAGGCACCTACACCACCTACATCAATCCGGGCCATATTCTTGCTCTCCCGCCCGACGGACATTTCGGCGGCATCGACGGCGTCGCCCCCGACGCAGGCGCGGAGCCGTATGAGGATTCCATCATCTACAATCTGCAGGGCATCCCCGTAGTCAATACCGTTCCGGGCCAGATCTACATCCGTGGAGGCCGCAAATTTATTCAGCGATAAATGAAACCAATAAGAAATCTGCTGGCAGGCGTGCTGTGCGCCGCCGGTCTCTTGCCGGCTGCGGCTCAGGAAAAGATTCTGTTTCTCAACGAAGGAATGTGGCAGGCCGACAACGGCCGCCTCTCTTACTTCGAGGACGGGAACATCGTCAGCAACCAGTATTTCCGCGACGCCAACGGCCGGAAGTTGGGCGACACCCCCAACGACATAGAGCAGATCGACGACAACCGTCTGGCCATAGCGCTGAACTGGAGCAACATCATCCAGTTTATCGACACCAAAGGGAAGGCGATCGCCGCCACCGAGGATGTGCCCAACAATCGCTACATGGTGTCGGACGGCAAGTCTCTGTATGTCACTTCCTACGCTCACGATGTGACGGTCAACGGCGCAGCACGCAGTTTCACCCGCGGTTTTGTGGCGAAAATCGACCTGACGAACTACCGCGTCACCGCTGCGGTTGAGGTGGGTTACGAGCCTGACGGCATAGCGCTCTACGACGGCCACCTTTTCGTAGCCAATTCGGGAGGCTACGCCTTTCAGGAGGACCATGAATATGAGCGCACAGTCAGCATCATCGACGCCGCCACAATGAAGGTGACGCGCACGGTCGATGCCGGCGCCATCAATCTCTACGGCCACATGAGTCAGTCGGGGCAGTATCTCTGCATCAATTCCTCGGGCGACTATTACGAGGCTGACGCCTGCACGGTGATTTTCGACTGCCGCGCCGCCCTCGACGGGAAGCCCGACGCACAGTGCCGCGTGGTGCTGAGCCGTCCGTCGATATATAACACGGTGACACTCGACGGCAAGTTCATGGCTGTGGGCGCCTCTTATTCCTATGTCACCGGCGAGTCGAATTTCTATACCCACACCATCGACCCGGCGGAGGTGATGCGCACCTCGGGCCGCAGCGGCGTGTCGACCCGTCTGCCCGGCACTCTCGCCGACGACGTACACGGCATGCAGAACCCCTACAGCCTTTACGTCAACCCATATACGGGCTACATCTACGGCACTGACGCGGGCGACAGCACATCGGCCGGACGTTTCTATCAGTGGACTCCCGAGGGGCGCCTCGCAGGCGTGCACAGCGCCTATATCAATCCCGGTCACATCCTCGCGCTCCCGCCCGACGGACATTTCGGCGGCATCGACGCCGTTGTGGCTGATAACGACGCTGCCGCTCCCGCCGATTCCACCATCTACAATCTCCAGGGCATCCCCGTGACCGATCCCATCCCCGGGAATATCTATATCCGTGCCGGCAAGAAGTTTGTAAAACGTTGATTGTTATATTGTTGGCCTTGTCCTACGCTTGCATACACGTATGGGGGCTGTGTGGGGCGGCGGCATTCCTGCCGCCGTTCAATTGATAATAGCACTTAGAGCCAGATATATACCAGATATATATAGGTGGCAAGAATGCTATAGGCGGCAAGAATGCCGCCTCCCCACAACTCGCCTCCCCACAACTCGCCTCCCCACAATCCTCCGGTCGAAAAAAAGAGGGTGTACCAAAAAACGAATTTTGATACACCCTCTCCTGCATTAATGTAAACCGGTGGCAGATGCCGATCCGGGGCTAAGAAAAATCAGGGTATGAATAATGCATCGGCTTATGAAAAGCTTCAGCGGAGGAAAAGCATCAGCGGACGATGAGACGTCTGGATTGGCCGTTTAGGCTTACGATGTAGTAGCCTGAGGCGAGGGAGCTGACATCAATGGTGTTGTCGCCTTCGTTGACACCGGCCGAGAGCACGCACTGACCTGCGATGGCGAAGATGCGCAACTCGCCTGCCTTGGCGGTGGCTACGTTGATGTAGGAGTCGGCGGGGTTGGGTGTCATGCTCCAGGTGTCAGTGGTACCGACTGCCACATCTTCCACTCCGGCGGGCTTGAACACGGTCACTTCTACATTGGCGGTGACAGGTTTTTTGTAGAGTTTGTAGCTGGTGGCGGTGATTGTGGCTTTGCCTTCCGATACGCCGGTCACCTTACCGTCGGCATCGACAGTTGCGATGCTTTCATCGCTGGAGGAGAACTGTGCGGGTGCTGCCTGGTTGTCGCCCGGCTTGATGTCCCATTCGAGCTGACAGGTGCCGTCGACCGATACTTTGGGATTCTCGGTAGTGAATGTCAGCGAGGTGCAGGGTCTGTAGAACATGATGTGGATAGGACGTTCGAGGGCGAAGCCGCCGTCAGCGGTCTCGACAGTGATGTAGGCGTCGCCGGCTACGTCGGAGCGGTTCCACCACAGTCCGGTCGAGGGTTTGGTGACGGTGGCCAGTCCGGCTTTGGAGAATGCCACGTTGTCGGGGTTCGACGAGGTGTAGATGATGTTCTTGTTGGTGGCGTTTTCAGGCTCTACGTAAGCTGTGAGCGACTGCTGGTTGCCCCAGTTGCCCCAGCTTATGTTCATGATGCGGATATCTTCGTAATCGCCGTCATAGGATATGCCTGTTACGGGGGTGAAATCGGTGCTGCCTCCGACGGTCACCTGGCAGGCAAGAAGATTCCGGTCGCTGTCGGGTTTGCGGAGATAGAGCATGGTCTGGCCGATGGATGTGGGGAAGATGGTGTTAGTCTCGGCCTTGACGCGGGCAATGGCGGGATCGTCGCTGACCCATGTGGCATCCTTGCCGAAATATTCCTCGATGATAGCCTGCGACACGGGGTTGGCGCGGCCACCCATCTCGGTGGTGACTTTGAGCATGTCGACGTCAGCAAAGGTGTTCAGGGGCACCTGCTGGTCGGGCAGAGAGCCGTAACGGCCCGATGAAACGCCTGCGCTGAAGTTGGGGTTTACACCCTTGACGGTGATTGCGCGGTGTGCGCCGGGACCGCTGCCGTAACCTTCGGGGTCGAGGCAGCCGTTGAGCACGGCGAAGGTGGAGTCTTCGGGACGTGCAGGCACGTCGAATTCAAAGCGCTGAGCTTTAGGATTGTAGTTGAAGTCATACTGGCCGGTGCCGATGAGCAGACCCTTGTCCATTACATCGTCGTTGTAGACCACATGGCAGTTGCAGTTGTATATGCCGGCGAGTTTGCCCGACACATGGTAGAGACCGGCGAGCTGCAGCTTCACATGGTCGCCGGGGAGGATATATTTGTCGGCGCGGGGATAGACGATTTCGCTGGTCATGGGTTTGGCGCTGAGCACCTGATAGGAGGCGTTGCCAGCGTTGTCGGCTGTGCGGATGATATTGCGCCCGAAGGTGAGCAGCACGGTCACGGAGCCGTCGGCGTTGGCGGTGACATTCTTCGCGGAGAATGCGTCGGGATAGCTCACGGTGTTCTTCTCGCTGTCGACCACGGGGTTGGCTACGGTGACAGTGCAGCCTGTCTGCGGGGTGAAGGTGAGGCTGTAGCCCGGCTCGGTAGCGAGGTAGTAGAGGATGTCGTGCTCGGCATCCATGGGATTTGCGGGTTTATAGGCGAGGTGGATGTTGTCGGCGGGCATGGCGTCGGTGTCGGCGTCGACGGTCACCACGAATGTGCCGGTGTTTTCAGCCCAGATTTCGCTCCAGTTCTTGCCGTTGAAGCCCAGGGCGTTGTAGCGCACCTGCACGATGGCGGTGCCGGGAGCTTTGGGTGTGATGTGCCCTTCGGCGTCGACCTCGATTACGGAGTTGTCGGGCTGGAAGTCGGTGTCGAGCACGGTGTAGTAGAATTCCGGTTCAAGGAAGTTGTTGCCGGTGATGGAGGCGGTGAGCTGCCATGTGCGGAGGTTCACGATGTCGTGATAGCCCCCTTCGCTCTTGAGGTTGAGCTGTCCGCGCTGATTGATGTTGAGGTAGATGTCGGCGTAATACTGCGACTGGTCGTCGTGGCTGAAATAATGGTCGGTGTGGGCCGACAGGGTTTCTTCGGTCACGGTGATGTCGGGAGTGCTCGAGGGTTTGAACCAGTCTGCGATGGTCATTGAGCCGGGACGCACCACGCGGTAGGCCAGCTGGCTTGATGTCGAGGGAACATTGAAGGTGTGTTTTGTCATGCCGTCGGCGGTTTCCTGCTTCACTTCCTCATAAATGGTGAATGGCGCATAGTGGGCGCCGGTCTTTTCCGAAACGGAGCAAGTGGCATCGGCGGGAGCCGTCACGGTCACTTCGAGGATCGAAGGGAAAGTGAATCGCACGGAAGTGGAGCCGGAGGTTGTCAGTTCTTTGCTGTAAGGAAAATATCCCGAGTGCTTGTCGGTGACTTTTGCATCGTAGTTGATGGAGCAGCTGGAGACCATAAGAAATTCAACGCCGGCCTTGACATCGCCGTTGTAGTAGTCTCCGGTGGCGAGAGTGAGGTCGCCGTCTTCCGATACCACGGTGTATGAATCGGTATAGTCGACCCCTCTTTCAAATTGTATTTTTACATCCGATCCGGGTTCTGTGTAGGTGTTTCGGCAAATCACGGTTTTGCAGGAGAAAGAGAGCCAGCATTCACCTTCTTCGGTGTTGTCCCAGACGCGGACATCGGTGCCGATGCGCTGGGTGGGTTCTTTCTCGTTGCTCAGATTAAGCTCGGAATAGGTGTACATGCCCGGCTCGCATTCGCCGACAAGATAGGTTTCCTCCACATTGAGAGTGACCTCCTCTCCTGTGGTTTTGTTGACCAGCTTTGGCTGAGGATTCTTTGAGGTGGATTGCGCCGTGTAGATGCGGAAAGGCAGGGCGCCGGCGGCGTTGGCCGCGGCAGCCGTCAGCATCATCAGCACAAATGTGAGTAAATGTTTTAGCTTCATAAAGTTTTTATTGATTGGTTGAAAATTCCAACAATTAAACTTCATGAAACCACGGCGGCGCACGCAGAGAGTCCTATGCGGGCTGCACCTCCGCAAAAGCAATGGTTTTGACGGCGGGGAAGTCTTCCTGAGCGTTGTCGCGTAGCTTCGATGAAGATATGTGCGGAGATGCAGGTCTTCTGACTCAGCTCCATTTCCTGCACCCGCCTTCCCGGCCATCTCAGGCCAGTGGCATATCGGGTGCCGGTTCTCGGCAATGCTGTCGGATTTCAGCGGTGAATTACCGCCTGATATGGATGACAGCATTGCGTCGGAGCAACACAGCAGCGCGTCTGTCGGGGATTCTCACCCCGTTCCCTTGCGCCGTCTCTTTCGCGGCGCGGCAGACACCTCCGTAATCTGCCCGCAAAGTTAAATAAAATCTCCCAAACCGCCAAACCTTTCCCAATGCTGCGCCTCTAAATCAATACATCATTTTGCGGGGGATAAAGGATCGGAGGGTTTGAAGCACGGTCTCTAATGTGCGGTGCCGGATGAAATCTTTGCGTGTGTAGATCGAGACGCTGCGTTTTGAGACGAAGTCGCCCTCGATGGGTCGAACGTTTTCCCGCTGTTCGGGGGTGAGAAACTGGAGATGCATTTCGGGTATGATGGTGAAACCTCCGTTGATGTCGACAATCCTTATCAGGGTGTCGATGCTGCCGGCTTCATAGATATGGCGTCCGATGCTTCTTGATTTGCAGAAGCTGAATGCGCTCTCCCGCATACACTGCGATTCTTTCATTATCCACATTTTCTCATGCACCAGGTCGGCCGGATTGAAGGCTTTTATTTTAATAAGGCAGTCCTTGGCCATATACACATGAAACGGTTCGCTGTAGAAGGGCGTTTCCTCTATCTCCGGAGCGGCCAGCCCGCTGACGGCAATGCCAAGGTCTATCTTGCCGAGTCTCAGGGCTTCAACGATAGCTTCGCCTTTCATTTCGTTTACTGTAAGCTTGACGTGGGGATAGCTGCCTGTGTATCCTTTTATGAAGCGGGGCATAAGATATGGCGCTATTGTGGGGCCAACCCCTATTGAAAGCGGGCCGCTTACCTCTCCCTTTTGCTCGGCAACCGTCTCTTCAATCCTGGCTGCACTGTTCAGTACAGCTTCGGCCTGCCGGATGACCGTCTCGCCGATTGCCGTGGGGCGTACGCTTTTGTTGTTCCGTTCAAAAAGCCTTACGCCGAGCTCATCTTCAAGCTTTACAAGTAATGCGCTGAGAGTGGGCTGCGTGACGTCGAGTTCGGCGGCAGCCCGTGCAAAATTGCGGTAGCGGTCGATTGCTACAATGTATCTTAATTGCTGTAGTGTCATGATAAATAAATTCGATGCAAAGATAATTAAATTCTGTTGTCGGTCTATTATCCTATAGGTAATTTTGCAGCAGGAAAATCAAATAGATCGGATAAAAAATTTTTGAACAGTCACTTGTCAAATGTCACAGAAAAGATTTCACAGATATTACCCCACGAAGAGCCTGCCGCTATATTGGATTCTGCTGGTTTATCTTGTCATAGGTTTCTTCTTTCCTGTCATCGGATTGCTGGCTCTTGTGTGCATGATCGCGCCGGTTGCCTTTGCCGTCAGCCGCGGACGGTGGTGGTGCGGCAACGCATGCCCCCGGGGAAATATGTATGACCGGCTCCTTGCGAAATATTCACCTCACCGTCCCATACCGGCTTTTGTAAGGACCTTCGGATTCAGGCTGTTTATGGTACTGTTCATCTTTACGATGTTTGGTGTTCAGATGTATTTTGCATGGGGCGACTGGAATGCCATGGGGCGTGTGTTCTGGAACATCATATTGATCACCACCATTGTCGGCGTCACTCTGTCGTTTATTTACGCGCCGCGCACCTGGTGCTCGTTCTGTCCTATGGGTACACTGTCATCGTGGGTCACACCCCGCAAAGCTCCTTTCCCGGCGGCTTTCACAAGCGTGAATGTAGCTTCGTCCTGCACTACCAAGTGTAAGAACTGCGCCAGAGCGTGCCCCATGCAGATTGCTCCCTATGAAAGCCGCGGCAACCATGCCGGCTATCTTCACCCCGATTGCATTAAATGTGGCAAATGCGTTGCATCATGTCCCCTCAAGGTCGTAAAAATCAAACCTAACAAGATATCATATGATAGTTCTGAACAAAAATCTTTGCCCGCATGACCATGTGTGTCCCCTCATAAAACTGTGCCCAGTCGGAGCAATCGCCCAAGGGCGCGACGGCTACCCGACTGTAGACCACGACAAATGTATAGAGTGTGGCAAATGCGTCCGCTCATGTCCTAAGAAAGCTATGACAAATCAGGAGCAAGCTCTGACAAATCAGGCAACCCGCTGATTCACCCTCCCATCCGGATAGAAAAAGCGCTGTGTCAAGCATTTTGACACAGCGCCTTTGTTATTGTAGGACTTGTTTAATCGTAAACAAGTTTGTGGTTCCGGAGATTATTCGCCGGGGATGATTGCTTCGGAGGGGCAAACTTCTGCGCAGGTGCCGCATTCGATGCAGGTGTCGGGATCGATGTGGTAGATTTCACCTTCTGAAATAGCCTCTACGGGGCAGTTGGGGAGACAGGTGCCGCAGGCGACACACTTGTCGGTGATAACGTAAGCCATTTTATTTTAATCGATTAAAGTTTATAGATAGTGTCGTGACACTTTATTTATCCAGTATCGTCTGCAAAATTAGGCTTTTTCGCGCGAAACGGCTGTTGCGGGGATGGTATTTAACGAAATTTAACTGTCGGTTCAACATCTTTAATCATCCCGAAGGTGTTGTATATATACCGGAGCTATGCTCTCGGCGGGGCGATGACGCGATTAAAGAAAAATTTCCTTAAACGTGTAGCTTTTCAGAAAAAATTGCGTACCTTTGCACCCGATATAGAGCAGACAATTCAAATTTACCCAACATATTTTTTCTACGATCATGACATTAGAAGAAGTAAAGAAAGCCCGTCTGGCCGGCGTTGAAGCCGACCTCCAGAAGTACGGCATCGAGAACGTCAAGGAAGTGGTCTACAACCCCACTTACGAGGAGCTTTTCAAAGAAGAGACCCTCCCCAGCCTCGAAGGCTATGAGAAAGGTGTGGTAACCGAGCTTGGCGCTGTCGACGTAATGACCGGCGTTTACACCGGCCGTTCCCCCAAAGACAAATTCATCGTACTCGACGACAAGTCGAAAGACACCGTGTGGTGGACAACCGAAGAGTACAAGAACGATAACAAGCCTGCTACCCAGGAGGCCTGGAAAGAGTGCAAGGATCTGGCAGTAAAAGAGCTGTCGGGCAAGAAACTCTATGTTGTCGACGGCTTCTGCGGCGCCAACAAAGACACCCGCATGGCTGTGCGCTTCATCATGGAAGTGGCATGGCAGGCTCACTTCGTGACCAACATGTTCATCCGTCCCAACGCCGAGGAGCTGAAGGACTTCACCCCCGACTTCATCGTCTACAACGCCTCCAAGGCAAAACTCACCAACTACAAGGAACTCGGCCTCAACTCCGAGACCGCTGTGGTCTTCAACATCACCTCGCGTGAGCAGGTAATCATCAACACCTGGTATGGTGGTGAAATGAAGAAGGGTATGTTCTCCATGATGAACTACTTCCTTCCCCTCAAGGGCATCGCATCGATGCACTGCTCGGCCAACACCGACATGAACGGCGAGAACACAGCCATCTTCTTCGGTCTCTCCGGTACCGGCAAGACCACCCTCTCGACCGACCCCAAACGTCTCCTTATCGGTGACGACGAGCACGGCTGGGACGACAACGGCGTGTTCAACTTCGAGGGCGGCTGCTACGCCAAGGTCATCAACCTCGACAAGGACAGCGAACCCGACATCTACAACGCCATCACCCGTGACGCTCTCCTCGAGAACGTTACCGTTGACAACAACGGCAAAATCGATTTCGCCGACAAGAGCGTGACCGAGAACACCCGCGTTTCCTATCCTATCGACCACATCAAGAACATCGTGAAGCCCATCTCGCACGGCCCCGCCGCCAAGAACGTGATCTTCCTGTCGGCCGACGCCTTCGGTGTTCTTCCCCCCGTGTCGATCCTCACCCCCGAGCAGACCAAATACTACTTCCTGAGCGGCTTCACCGCCAAACTCGCCGGTACAGAACGCGGCATCACCGAGCCTACCCCCACCTTCTCGGCATGCTTCGGCCAGGCCTTCCTGGAACTCCACCCCACCAAATATGCCGAAGAACTCGTTAAGCGCATGGACGCTTCCGGCGCCAAGGCTTATCTGGTGAACACCGGCTGGAACGGCACAGGCAAGCGTATCTCCATCCGCGACACCCGTGGCATCATCGACGACATCCTCAACGGCGACATCCTGAAGGCTCCCACCAAGCAGCTCCCCATCTTCGACTTCACCATCCCCACCGAGCTTCCCGGCGTGGATCCCAAGATCCTCGATCCCCGCGACACCTACGCCGACGCCGCTACCTGGTACACCAAGGCTGAAGACCTGGCTGCCCGCTTCATCAAGAACTTCAAGAAGTACGAAAACAACGCAGCCGGCAAGGCTCTCGTTGCCGCCGGTCCCCAGCTTCCCCAGAAGTAATAAACAGCTTCTAAAGAAGTAATAATACGCTGCACATGCAGTGACACATAATTCAGGCACCCGTTGCGCCCCGGAGGCACAGCGGGTGCTTTTCCGTATATACGCCTCTTTGTGATGCGGGGGAGACAAATGGGGGGTGTTGGTCGCGGAAACGGGGGATTATATCTACATTTCGGTGGAGTAGTCGGAGAGTTTTGTAACTTTGCACGGTATTAAACAAGCTCTAAATCATAAATGTGTGCAATTAAATAATGAGTGCGATTAAAATATGTGCTATTGTTTTTGGTTTGGGATTCTTGCCGGTTTCTGCATGGGGGGCGCTATGCTCGGAAGCCTCTTCGCCCGAACATTCGCTGGGCGAAGTGACGGTGACGGCACAGTCGGCGCGTCAGCGTGTGGATGCCGCTCAACTCGGCAGCGAGCGTCTGGAACTTGACAAACTGGCTCTTGCCCCGCAGCTTTTGGGCGAACGCGATATAGTGAAGTCCATCACACTCCTGCCGGGTGTGCATGGCGAGACCGATGGCGCCGGAGGATTCGAAGTGCGCGGCGGCAATGCCTATCAGAATCTGGTGACCGTCGATGGGATGACCATCTTCAATCCCTCGCACCTGATGGGTATTTTCTCCACTTTCAACGACGATGCCATCGGTTGGGGTACGCTCCACAAGGGACCGGTGCCGGCGGAATTCGGCGGCGCGTCGTCGTCGGTGCTCGATGTGAGAATGCGCGACGGCGATCCCCTGCGCTATAATTTCAGCGGCACCATAGGTCTGCTCAACGCCAAGGCGTCGGCAAGCGGACCGGTGGTGAAGGATAAACTCACCTTTGCCGTTGCCGCCCGCCGTTCATATTTCGACCTGTTTCTGAAATGCACTGACCAATACAAGGGCACGGTGCTCAACTTCTACGATGTCAACGCCAAGATTCATTACGACATGCGTCCCGGCAGCTCGCTCGACGCCTCGTTCTTCCTGGCCCGCGACAATATGGCGGTGTCGCGGCTGATGTCGATGAACTGGGGCAACATCGCCGGCAGCTTGAAATGGCTCGCCACCGCAGGCGACAGTTGGCGCTTCACTACCACGGCGGCTGTGACGCGCTACAACACCGATGCCGCCATGGACATCATGGATGTGGACCAGCGTCTGAAAGGCTATATCCTCACCGGATCGCTCAACTCCAAAGCCATGTGGCGGATCTCCGACAGCCACTCAGTCGACATGGGTTTCCGCTCCGAGCTGCTCAAAGTGATGACAGGCGAGGGATTTCTCAACGGGCTGCGCACCTGCGACCTCCACTCCGGGTGGCAAAATGCCCTGTGGGTGAACTATTCAGGCCGATTCGGCATGTTTTCGGCAGTTGCCGGTGTCAGAGGCACGCTCTTTACCACAGTCACGGGCGACGGTTTCAGCGAATTCAGTTCGCCCGACGAAAGCTCGCCCGATTTCTCGCATAAAACCTACTTCGACATAGAGCCGAGACTGACGCTCAAAGCCGACATCAACGAGTGCCATAACCTCAAAATCGGTGCCTCGGTGACGACACAGCATATCCACGGCATCCGCACCACCTCCACCTCTTTCCCGATGGACCGCTATGCACTATCGTCCGCTTCGATAAAACCCGAGCGGAGCCGGCATCTGTCGGCCGGCTATGCCGGCATGACAGCCGGGGGAGCCTGGGACTGGTCGGCCGAAATCTATTACCGCACCATCCGCAATGTCTATGACTATCGCGACGGCATGTCGATGTTCAGCCGCATCGACATCACGAGTATTATCGCCGGGGGCAAGGGTCGCGGCTACGGACTTGAACTGATGCTCCGCAAAAACCTGGGACGCCTGAAAGGCTGGATATCCTACACCCTCTCCAAAACGGAGACACGCATTTCCGGCATCAATGGCGGCCGCTGGTATCGCGCTGCCAACGACCGGCGCCACAATGTGAACATAGTCGCTCTCTACACTCTCAGCGATGCATGGAATCTCAGCGCCGCCTGGACCTACTCATCGGGGCATCCGCTCACGGCGCCCGACCTGAAATATGAGGTGGGCGGGCTCACGGCCTATTATTTTTCGGAACGCAACGGCTACCTCACCGCACCGTCGCACCGGCTCGATCTGTCGGCCAACTATACCCGCATCGGCCGGCGGTTCACATCGGTGCTCTCATTCGGCATCTTCAACGCCTACTGCCATTACAGCCCGTTTGTGGTATATTTCGAGGATGATCCAACGAAACCATCAGGCACCCGTGCGGTGCAGCAGTCGCTTTTCGGTATCATCCCTTCCATATCCTATACAATAAAATTCTGACAAACGATGATAAAACTCCCAAGTATATCCGATAAAAGAGGTCAGTGGCGGCTGTGGAGTTCCGCGGCGCTGAAAATCCTGGTGGCGACCCTCGTGCCTATGCTGTGCTCCTGCGAGAAAGAGTTGGATTTCGAGTACCACTACGAGCCGCCCAAAACGGTAATCGAAGGCACCCTCGACCAGCATGGTGCGAGAGTGTCACTGACGCTCACCACCCCGATGGATGAGCCTGTGGACCGCACCCGGCTCACCGACGCCACGGTGACGGTGGAGGATCTCACCGCCGGCACTGTGCGCTCTCTGCTTCCCGATGCCGACGGATATTTCACCGACGCTACGCCGGGCGAACCGGGCCACAGCTATCGGCTGAAAGTGCTGCGCGACGGGGTGACCTACACATCCGACTGCCTGATGAAGGCGCCCACCGAGATTCTTGAGATGAAATTCCGGTGGGTGAAGATGCCCTACGACCATGTGGCGGCGCTCCGCATCAGCCTGGCCGACATTCCCGGCGAGGAGAGCTACTACTGGGTGCGTCTGCTGCGCAACGGCAAGGGCTACCAATGGATGTTTATCAACGACAAGGGGATGGAGGATGGCACGGTGAAGGGTGCCACGTTCACCACACGCATGGATGCCGATGAGGAGGATGAGAAGAACCGTCTGGTCGACGGCGATGTGGTCACGGCCATAGTCACTCCGGTGTCGCTCGAAATGATCGACTATCTGGTTGCGTTGGGCAACGACAGCAACGGTCCGGCCATGTTCTCGGGCGGTTTCTGTCTGGGATATTTCCTTGCGGCGCCGGTCTGCGAGGAGTCGGTGGTGTTCCATCCCGCAGAGATTGAGGTGGAGGAATGAAGCGACGGACCATATACGCACTTGCCGTACCGGCTTTCGCTCTCATTGCCGGCAGCGCCGTGGTTGCAGCCATGGGCGACACATTCCCCGCGCGGGGCTACACCTTTCTGCTCACCGTCGTACCATTGGTATTGCTGTTCATGGCCATGATAGCCATGAACAGCGAGATAGCGGTGCCGCTGCTGCTGCGTCACCGCTACCGCAGCTATCTTGTGGTGGCTATGCTGATGGCGCTGCTGATCCCTATGGCAAGTCTCGGAATGGAATATATCGTGCGGCTCCGCTGGGGAGTGCCGCAGAGGGTAGATGACTGGCTTTCGCCATGGTTGATGCTATATGCTGTCACTAACGGCGCGCTTGTATTCCTGATCATCTTAGGATTAGGCATGTTCGCCATTTTCACGCAATGGCGCAGGATGCTGCTCCGCGAGGCGCAGACCGCCGACAACCTCGGCCGGTATATTGCACAGGTGCGTTCCCGGCTAAATCCCGACGGCATGTTTGCCGAAATCGATGCCGTGCTCGCTGATATGGATGAGTCGGTGGAGCGAGCCAACAGCCGCATACGCCGCTTCTGTGCCATGCTGCGCCGTCAGCTCTACGAGCTGCCCCTGCCGGCGGTGCCGGTCACCGACAACGTGCCTGTCGACCATCCCGCGCTCGCGGCGTTCCTGACATCGCGCCGCTACCGTCTGTGGCGGCTCACCGCCGCTCTGCTGATTCTGACAGTCATAGCGTCGGAGACCTTTTTCGAGGCGCCCGATCGTCCGGTGTTTTCGGCTGAAAACTTTATCGGTGTGGGCACGCTTCTGTTTGTTTTCATACTTCTCACCACCGTTACCGCAGGGTGGCTGTTCCGCCGCTTCCGCAGGCACGGGTCTCTGCGGCTGTATGTGCGCGATGTGTGTGTGCTGGTCGTGTGCATGATCGTGCCTATGGTGTTGTTGCAGATGCTCACCTACAACCGGTCGCCCTATTCGGGTGTGTGTCCATGGCCGCTTGCACTTGTGTCTACTTTGGGTAGCGCCACCGCGCTGGTGCTGTTTCTTGCAGGAGTCAGTTCGGTGCAGCTGCTCCGGCAGTGGATTGTGGCCCGGCGGCGCATGGTACTTCTCAAAGCCGAGACGGCGCGTCAGGAATATCTGTTTCTGCGCAGGCAGATCAATCCTCATTTCCTGTTTAATGTGCTAAACAATATCGGAATCCTCAGCGAGGAGGATGTCGGCAGTGCCCGCGGCATGTTGCTGCAGCTCAAACATCTGCTCGAATATCAGTTTTCGCGGGGAGAGCGCAGCAGCGTGGATATGGCCGGCGAGATGGAGGTGATCGATACCTACCTCAGGTTGCAAAGTTCGCGGATCGAGCCGTTTGCCTATGACATCGGAGTTGAAGGGAATATCGGCGGGAGGCAGATACCGTCGCTTGTGCTCATTACATTTGTGGAAAATGCCGTGAAACACAGCTCTGTGGTCGACGGGCGGCGCACCCTTTCGGTCAGAGTCGGCGGCGAAAAGCGTGGCATAAGATTCAGGTGTGAAAACAGCTATGTTCCTCCTGTCGGGAATCCATCCCCTACAGCTGCCGGCGGACTGGGGCTTCGGAACACCCGCCGGCGTCTCGATCTTATATATGGCGACCGTTACAGCTTGGAAATCAGCGAGTCGCACAACATCTATTCTGTAAATCTTTTTATCCCGACAATATGATTGACTGTATAATTGTAGATGACGAACCTATCGGGCGCCGCGGCATGAAGCGACTGGTGGAGAATGACGGGCGGCTGAACCTGCTCGGAATGTTTGACAGCGCCGCTGCCGCCGCGGAATTTCTTGCAACTAACCGCGTCGACCTTGTTTTTCTCGACATTCAGATGCCCGGCATGACGGGTATCGACTTCGCCGCTACTCTGAACGGAAGCGCAATGGTGATTTTCACCACTGCTTATTCCGAATATGCCGCCGACAGTTACGATGTCAGCGCCGTCGACTATCTGGTGAAACCGATTGATCCCGACCGATTTGCCAAGGCAGTGAAGAAGGCCGAGACATATAAGTCGCTGCTCGGTAGTGTCGCCAGCGGCGGGGAGGAGCAGCGCCTGCCGGTCGACAGGGATTGCATTATCGTGCGGGCCGACCGACGTTTTCACCGCATAGCTTTCGACAGTATCCTCTATGCCTCCGCTCTGAAAGATTACATCATTATCCACTTGCCCGACCGGAGGGTGGTGACACGCCTGACCATGAAGGAACTGGAGGATGCGCTCCCGGCCGACAGGTTCATGCGTGTCAACAAATCGTTTATCGTCAGCATCGCCGCTGTAGACTCATTCGACACCAACGACCTTTATATCGGTGACACTCCTGTAGCAATAGGCGCAAGCTACCGCGACGCCGTGCTCGAGCGCCTGATGCGCTGAGAGCTGCGGCGTCGCCGGTGATGATGAATGAAGAGAATGAGGCGGGGGGGGAGGGCGGTCTGCAACCGCCCTCTCGGGGGAATCACTGTGCCGTCACGGCGAGTTTCTGAGACTCGGTGGTGCAGCGTTCTCCCGACACTTTGTCGGAGATGGTGGCGCGGTAGAGATATATGCCGCGACCTACGCGGTGGCCGCCGTAGTCGGTGAGGTCCCATTTGATGGGGAGCGATTCAAACATGTCGCTGCGGCCTGTCTTGGTGGCGCCCCAGAGTCGGCGGCCCATCAGGTCGAACACCTCCACGGTGACGGTGACTTCGGCGTCGGGACGGTCGTGACTGACATAAAAGTTGGCATATTCCGAGGCTGGATTACAGTCGGTGTACACGCGGTAGATCTGCGGGGCGATTTTGTGTGTTACCCAGAAATCGATGGTCTGCTCGGCTGAGTTGGGAGCGGTGTCCCACACACGCAGACGCAGCGAGTGGGGACCGTCGGAGAGATTTTCAATAGGATAGACTATGCTGCCGCCGTTGCGTCCGTCGACAAAGGGGGTGAAGTAGTCGGCCACGTCGGCAAAGCTTTTTTCGCCATTGTCGAGGTAGAGGGCGATGGAATGGCCGATGCCGGCCGACGAGAGGTTGATCGAAAGATCGTCGGAGAACTCGGCGATGACCGTGGGGTTGGGGTTGACAGTGTCGCCCGAACGGAATGTGGGATGGTTGAGATAGAACGATTCGATGACCGGGGGCACCGTGTCGGGGCGGGCGTTTTCGTCGATGCCGTAGACAAAGAAGTCGCGGTTGACGCCCACGGCCTTGCGGGCAAGGTCGGATGATGTACCCTCCTCATAGGCATAAAGGTTGATGGCGGCGCTGCGGTAGTTGTCGGCCACCTCCGAGGGCATCACCACCGGTAGGGTGAAACGGCCTCCGGTGACCTTGGCGTTGCCGATGAAGAGGCGGTCGCCCTGCGGTTTGTCGAAGGAGAACGGAACACCTGCCGAACCGTTGCCGAGTGTGGTGACGCTCTGGGCGGCATCGTAGAGGGTTGCAACCACAGTGCCGTTGAAGTCGGTCATCACGGCGTCGCCGGCGGCATTTAGTACGCGCCCCTCCATGGTGGTCTGCTGGCGGGCCATGAGGCATGGAGCATCCTTGGCGGGGGTGACGGGCACCTCTTTGCCGGCCACTTTGTCGATGACCACGCGGTTGGAGGGAATTGCCAGACGCATCGCGGGGTCGCCCATGAGCACGAAGCGGAGCTTGTTGGAGTCGGCTGCGGGGCGTCCGAGGGGATCGGTCTTGGTGTAGATGCGGTAGTCGTTTTTGGCCCGGCGGTATATTTCACCGAAAGTGAGGAGCCTTCCGTCGGTCTCGCGGGCGAGGAAGAAGCGGCCGAAAGCCGCACTCAGATAGCCGTTGTTGGGGATGTAGACGGGACGCACGGCGGAAATGACTGCCGCCACGCCGCCGTTGGGGTTGCGGAAAAGGATTTCGGCGCCGGAGATCGTGGGGCTGTCCCATCGCAGGAAGTTGCAGGTGGCGGCATACATCACGGGGAAGCGGCGCAGATAGAGGTTGTTGAGGTCGGTGTAGTTCACGAAGTTCTCGGCCGTGAGCGATGTGGTGTTGGCGTGGCCTATGTAGATCCACCACAGGGCGCCCTCGTCGAGGGCGCGGAAGAGCAGGCGGCGGCCATCCTCGGTGCTGTTCGACACGCGGGGAAACTCGTCGATGTAGATTTTCTTGGAGAGGTCGGTGTGCCCGTCGTCGGCTACCGAGAGGAAATCCCAGAGCTTTTCAGCCTGGATCATGTGCTCGGCTTCATCCTCGTCGTCGGCGGTGATGAGGAAGTTGTTGCGCCAGTTGCCGTCGTCGAGTTTGCGGGTGTAGCGCTCGATTTTGTCGACGGCGGCCTCGGCCTCCGATGCCGAAGTGCACGGGATGCGCCCCACGGCTATGTCGAGTTTGTCTGATGCCGTGTTGGTGCCGCTGTTGTCCTGGAGAAAGGAGAAGATGTCGTCGGTGGTGTATGAGTCGTTGTCGTGCAGTCCGCGGTCGGTGAACCACGCCGGGAGCATGGGATAGTCGAGGCTTTTGACCTCGGGGGTGAGGCGGCGGTTGTCATAGGTGACACGCGACATGAACAGGGCATAGCGCAGGGGGTGCTCCGACACGCTCCGGCGGTCGTAGAGCATCTTCAGCAGTTTGCGGAACGCCTGTGCGTCGGGGGCGCCCGACGAGAATTCGTTGTAGATTTCCTGAGGTGTGAGCACCGCCACGGAGAGGGTGTCGCCGGGAAAAGTGCGGTGAAAGTCGGCCAGACGGTTGGCCTGGGTGCGCCATTGCGGCAGTGTGAAAATCACCATGTCGGCCGAGGCCATTGCGTGGAGGTCCTGGTTACGCACCACACCCTCGTTGGTGGCCTGCATGAACTGCGAGGCGGGGGTCCATGCCGCGAAGAGGCGCGCGCCGCTGCGGCGGAGGCTCCAGGTGCGGCGGCCGTCGGCATCGGGCTGGCTGAGTTTCATTGCCGAAATGTCGGTGAGGGAGGTGACATCCCACACACGCAGGCCGTCGGCGCCCCCGGCCATGGAGTAGCCGTTGTTGCCCGAGCTTCCGTAAAAGAGCATCTGGCCGCCGTTGCCCACGTCGAGCAGACGGTTGTAGGTAATGGCGATATAGTTGAGGTTGGCTTTGACTACTGTGCCGGAGCATGCGTAGTCGATGCCTACAGTGGCCGTGGGGCCGTTGACTGTGACGGATTTGTTTGACACCCCTTCATAGCCGTGGGCATAGTGGTCGCTGTTGACCGATATGCGGTCGCCTCCCGACGAGGGGAGCGCGGTGCCGTTGAACGTGTAGGTGAGCTGCGAGGGAACGGAATAGGTGTTGGCTATGAACGAAACCTCCATGCGGGCGGCTGTGTTGTCGGGGTCGGCGCCGGGGGTGGCGAGGGTAAATGTCTGACTCTTGTTGAATTTGAACGATTCGCCCACGAGCAGGTGACCTGCCTGGCCGGGTGATTCAAGTTCCTGCTCATGGCTGACCATGAAACGCACCGAGCGTGCAGGTGAGCCGGCCGATGGATCGGAGAGTGTTGACTCGGCGGGCACCAGACGCTCGTCGCTGCCGTCGGCTGTCAGGAAGTAGTATCCTTTGACTGTGAAGGGGTTCTGCACGGGGCGATGGGCGGTCGATGTGGTGTTGGTTACCGACAGAGGGCCTTCGCCATAAAACACCACGCCGCGCCCGGCAATATACTCCGAGGCGGTCTGCGGCAGGTCGTCGATGTAGCTGTTGTCGAGGCGTTCGGGCAGACGGCGGGCGCCGTAGCCGTAGACTTTCACGCGCGAGGGGTCGCTGAAGCCCCACTGGCGCAACTGCTGGTCGGTGAGGCAGTACATGCCGCTCTGCGTCACCGACACCTTGACCCAATAGCCCGAGGCCAGACGGCTCGAGGCGGCGTAGAAGTCGGGAGAGAGCGCATGCAGGGCGGGTATGCCCGTCAGCAGGGCAATGACCGCGAAGAGTAATATTCTGAGGCAGGGGAATTTCATCGGGAAATGTGATTCGGGGATTTTACCCCTAACTGATAACGGCTCAGAAGCGTTTTTATTATCCCGGCGCCGGAGACAAATGGCCCGCGGGGTGAGTTTTAGCGAAAATTAATGCAGGCCGTTGGCTCAAACCCGAAAAAATTAGTTAACTTTGTGCATCCTACATCAAAACCCAACACAATAACACTCATTGAAAATGGCTAAAGTTATCATAATCGGCGTTGGGGGCGTGGGCACCGTGGCCGCCCACAAGTGCGCCCAGAACCCCGATGTCTTCAACGAAATCGTGCTCGCTTCGCGTCGCCGCGAAAAGTGCGATGCCGTGGCCGCCGCTATCGCCGAGCGTGCCCGCAAGGAGGGCCGCAAGCTTCCCGAAATTGTCACCGATCGCGTCAACGCCGACTCAGTCGACGAGCTGTGCGCGCTGCTGCGCCGCCACAAACCCGACCTGGTGATGAATCTGGCTCTGCCGTATCAGGACCTTACCATCATGGACGCCTGCCTGGAATGCGGCGTGAGCTATCTCGACACGGCCAACTATGAGCCGCGCGATGTGGCTCATTTCGAATATTCATGGCAGTGGGCCTACCGTGAGCGCTTCGAGAAAGCTGGTCTGACGGCCATCCTCGGCTGCGGTTTCGACCCGGGTGTGTCGGGTGTGTTCACCGCCTATGCCGCCAAACATTATTTCTCGGCCATGGAGACCCTCGACATCGTCGACTGCAACGCCGGCAACCATGGCAAGGCTTTCGCCACAAACTTCAATCCCGAAATCAATATACGCGAAATCACCCAGAACGGCCGCTACTACGAGGATGGCAAATGGGTGGTGACCAAGCCGCTGGAATATCATAAGGAACTTAACTATCCGCGCATCGGTCCGCGTGACTCATATCTGCTCTATCACGAGGAACTGGAGTCGCTGGTGCAGAACTTCCCCACCATCCGCCGTGCACGTTTCTGGATGACTTTCGGCCAGGAATACCTCACCCATCTGCGCGTGATTCAGGACATAGGCATGGCCCGCATCGACGAGATCGACTACAACGGCCAGAAAATCGTGCCTCTGCAGTTCCTCAAAGCTGTGCTCCCCAATCCTCAGGACCTGGGCGAGAACTACACAGGCGAGACCTCGATCGGCTGCCGCATCTCGGGCAAGGACAAGGAGGGCAAGCCCATGACCTATTACATCTACAACAACTGCTCGCATCACGCCGCTTTCGAGGAGACCGGCATGCAGGCCGTGAGCTACACCACCGGTGTGCCCGCGATGATCGGCGCCATGATGTTCCTCACCGGCCAGTGGCGCAAGCCCGGCGTGCACAATGTTGAGGAGTTCGATCCCGATCCATTCATGGAGCAGCTGCCTCTGCAGGGTCTGCCCTGGGAGGAAATCGTCAACGAACCGCTTGAGCTTTAAGAGGTTGTATAATAATTAAACTCTGACTGATATATGGCACTTGACAAATATCATGAGGCTATAGGCCGCTCGCAGGTGACCGCCGACGACGCCCTGGTGGCCTCGGAGGTGAAACGGATCATCGACCGCGACCTCAAGGAGTGTTCCACCCCCGAGGTGTGGAAGATGCTTTTCAACTGCATCGACCTGACCACGCTCCGCGCCACAGATTCGCCCCGCTCCGTGGCCGATTTCACTGAAAAGGTTAATCTTTTCGAGACGGAGCACCCCGAGTTGCCCTCGGTGGCCGCCATCTGTGTCTATCCCAACTTCGCACCCATTGTCCGCGCGGTGCTTGAGGTGTCGGAGGTCGACATCGCCTGCGTGTCGGGCGGTTTCCCGTCGTCGCAGACTTTCCCCGAGGTCAAGGTGGCCGAGACGGCTCTGGCTGTCGACGGCGGTGCCGACGAAATCGACATAGTGATGAATGTGGGCAGTTTCCTCGACGGTGACTATGAGGGTGTTGCCGATGAAATTCAGGAACTTAAGGATGCGGCCCGCAACGCCCGTCTGAAAGTGATTCTGGAGACCGGTGCCCTCGGTACAGCCGAGAACATCCGCAATGCGTCGGTGCTGGCCATGTACTCCGGAGCCGATTTCATCAAGACCTCTACCGGCAAGGAATTTCCCGGCGCCTCGCTCGAGGCTGCATGGGTCATGCTCAAATGTATCAGGGAATATTATGAGCAGACGGGCCGGATGGTAGGTTTCAAGCCTGCCGGCGGCATCCGCACCACCGACGAGGCCGTGGCGTATTACTGCCTTGTCCGCGAGATTCTCGGCGAGAAGTGGCTCACCAACGAGTATTTCCGCATCGGTGCCTCATCGCTTGCCAACAACCTCCTCAGCTCGATTATCGGCACAGAGACCCGCTTCTTTTGATCCCTCATATTAGCCTGCGCATTTCTTATGATATTCTGCGCAGGCTTTTTATGATTTTTATCGGATATTCCGATTAAAAATGTTATATTTGCGGTCACACTTGGAGTGTAAATCACTTGGAGTGTATATAAAGACAGCCATAGATGAAAGAATACTGGACTATCGTCGACGACAAACATGCCGGCCCCTATTCGGCCGCTGAACTTGTGGAAATGGGCATCGGCCCCACAAGCATGGTCTGGACCCAGGGCTTGCCCGACTGGGTCGAGGCGCAGCAGATTGAGGAGCTTAAGTATCTGATCGATTTCCGTGACCGCAGCGGCGCAGCGGCGCCGGAACCCACTGAGGAAACCGTAGTGGTGGAAGTGGAAACCGCCGCTCCTCCCGCTCAGCCGGGATGGCAGCAGGCTGCTCAGGCTCAGGTCAACGCCGAGCCTTGCCCTCCGGCTTATCTGGCCTGGTCGATTGTCGTCACCATTCTCTGCTGCCAGATTTTGGGTGTGGCAGCCATCGTGTGCTCCTGTCTGGTAAAATCGAACTATAACCGCGGCAACCTCGTCAAGGCCAACAAACTCTCCAATGCCACACAGTGGCTCATTATCCTCTCGATAGTTTTAGGGCTGATGATGCTGCCTCTGCAGATCGCGTTCAACGGTCTGCTCAGCGAGTCGCCATTCTGACGTCGTGTCCGCCGCTCCCCGCCGCATTTCGCCGCTGGCAATCGTCGCTGCAGTCGCTGTGGCGCTGTATGCTCTGTTCTGCTCGGTCACGGGGCTGCTGCCGAGATGCCCGCTGAAGATGTTCACCGGCCTGCAATGCCCGGGCTGCGGTTCGCAACGTGCGTTTTATGCCCTCCTGCAGGGGCGATTCGCCGAGTCGTGGAGCTACAATCTGCTGCTCCCCCCGCTGTTGCTTTATACGCTGGCCGTGGTGCTCCTTCCGCTATTGCCGTGGAAACCGGCGCGGCGCATCCACAGTGCCTTGACGTCGGTGGGAGCCATGATCGGTCTGTTGGCAGTGATTGTGGCATGGTGGATAATCCGGAATATTCTCGGTATCTGACCGGTCGGCGGTCGGGAACCTGTATTAAACAAGCTCTAACATAATTTCGAACAGTTACCTATGAGAATTGCGGTATATTGCTCGGCGCGCGCCGACATCCCCGAAATTTACCATGACGATGCCCGTGCTCTGGGAGCATGGATCGGCCGGAACGGCCACACGCTGGTCTACGGCGGTCTGTCGCTCTCGATGATGGGCGATGTGGCGCACGCAGCGGCTGTCAACGGCGCCAAGGTGATAGGTCTGGTGCCGCGCGCACGGCTGCAATTGCAGTCGCCCGACAACACTGTTAGCATTCTCGTGGAGACCCTTCACGAGCGTAAGCAGATGATGGAGGAGAATGCCGACACCTTTGTGGCTCTTGAAGGTGGCATTGGCACTCTCGACGAACTGTTTGCGGCGCTTGCCTCCTCCACTTTCAGCGGCGAGCCGCGTCAGGTGCATCTGCTCGACCGCGACGGCCTCTATGAGCCGCTGCGTCTGCTGCTCGAAAAGATGCATTCCCTGGGGCTGGTGAATGCCGGCACGCTCGAATGTATCCATTTCCACGACTCGCCCGAGGCGCTTTGCACAGCTCTGGAGCGTCAGTCGCATATCTGATATTTCTCTTCCACCTTAGTTTATGAAAATCTACACACGCACCGGCGACACAGGCACTACTTCGCTGGTTGGGGGCAAACGCGTCAGCAAAGCCTCCGAACGTCTTGAAAGCTACGGCACGGTCGACGAACTCAACAGCTGGCTCGGCCTGCTGGCCGCCGACGCGCAGACCGATGCCTCGTCGGCGGTGCTCCTGCACACGGTGCAAAACAAACTGTTCAACATCGGGGCCTATCTTGCTACTGACAATTCCGACAATCCTTCGCTTGAGGCGCAGAATCTCAGCGACGCCGATGTGAAACTCCTTGAAGATGAGATTGACCGGCTCAATTCGCATCTGATACCTCAGAGGGCGTTTATACTCCCCGGAGGGTGCGAGGCGGCCGCGCAGGCCAATGTGGCGCGCACTGTGTGTCGACGCGCCGAACGCCGCATTATCGCCCTGACACGCGTGGCCGCGGTAGATCCCCGGGTCATAACCTATGTGAACCGTCTGTCGGACTATCTGTTCACTCTCGCCCGTTATCTCAACCATCTCACCTCAACCCCCGAGATTGAGTGGCAGCCCTGACGGTGCCTCTTCCATGTCCGCAGATAAGAACCGCAACTTACAATAACAGCAAACCCAATGGAAAGCGTGAATGTCATCCATTGGGTTTGCTGTTGTTCAGTAACTATTCAGAAAGGTGTCAGGCAGCGGTGTCGGCGGTGACACGTTCGAGCCAGCGGAGCATGGCGAACATCACGCCCATGGATATGAGGCAGACGGCCAGGAACACTGCCCATGCCACCCAGATGGGAGCTTTGTTATAGATCAGCGGGCCGATCCAGAGGAGAAGGTTGCCCACGGCGGTGGCGCCGAGCCAAAGGCCCTGGCAGAGACCCTGAAGGTGTTTGGGCGCAACTTTCGACACAAACGAGAGGCCAAGGGGCGAGATGAACAGCTCGGCCACGGTCATGAAGAAATAATAGAGGATCAACACCCACCAGCCGGCCTTGACGATAGGCTCGCCGGCTTCGACCATGGCGCGGAACTCGGTGCCCGAGGGGTAGTTCTCGACGAGTGAGAAGATGGTGAGGAAGAGGTAGGCCACGCCGGCCAGCCCCATGCCTATGGCGATTTTCTTGGGTGTGGAGATGGCTTTGCCGCGGCGGCTGAGCGATGCGAAGATGACCATGATGATCGGGGTGAGGACAATCACGAAGAATGGATTGACCGACTGCCAGATTTCAGGCGCTATGGCCGAGGTGTCGACAAAGTCACGGGCAAAGAGCGACATGGAGGTGCCGTTCTGATGGAACGAGAACCAGAAGAAGATGGCGATGCCGAGCACTGCGAAGAGTGCATACATGCGCTGGCGGATCTCCTTGGCCATGGCGGCTTTCTCTTCGGCTGTATATTTCACGCTCTCGACGGCCTCTTTCTTGGCAGGTGTGGGAAGGCCTTTCTTGGCCCACAGGAAGATGCAGAGCGAGATGATCATGGCGCCCACAGATGCGATGAACGAATAGTGGATGCCGGTGTTGAACACATTGAGATACTCTGCACAGAACTCACGCAGCTGATCCATGCTCTGGCACCCTACGGATGAGGCCAGGGCGTAGAGCTGGTCGGCGTTGATATTGTTGGCCGAGTCGGTGACACTCAGGAACTGATGGCACATGGCGGGGAACTGGGCATTGTAGACCATGCCGTTCACGTCGAGCCACCAGGAGCGGAGCATGGGAGCAACGAACGGAGCAATCAGACCGCCGATGTTGATGAACACGTAGAAAATCTGGAAGCCGGAGTCGCGTTGCGCCGAATAGCGCGGATTGTCATAGAGCTGACCCACGATGGCCTGCAGGTTGCCTTTGAAGAGTCCGTTGCCGAATGCTATCAGGAAAAGGGCTACGGCGGTGAGGCTGAGCAGCCAGGTGGTGTTCTCGGCTGTGGCGAGGATGGGGAAAGCGAGCACAATGTAGCCGAGGGTCATCACTATGAGACCGGCGATGATGGTGCCCTTGTAGTTGCGGGTGCGGTCGGCGATGAGACCGCCTACGAGGCTGAGGATGTAGATGCCGGCGTAGAAGAAAGAGTAGATCAGTGCGCTGGTCTCTTCGCTGAGCCCGAATTTCGAGCAGAGGAAAAGCACCAGCACGGCGTTCATGATGTAGTAGCCGAAACGCTCGCCCATGTTGGAGAGCGCGGCAGGAATCAGTCCGTGGGGGTGGTTCTTGAACATGGAATTATTTTAAGATTGAATGAATATTGAGTCGGGGTGGGTCAGACGGGTGACTTGCCTGCCAGCTGGAGCTCGCGGAAAGCGGTGGCATAGAGGCGCATCTGTTTCACCATGGCCAGCAGGCCGTTGGAGCGGGTGGGGGAGAGGTGTTCCGACAGGCCGATACGGTCGATGAAATAGAGGTCGGCGTCGAGGATTTCCTGAGGAGTGTGGCCGTTGAGCACATCGATTAGCATCGAGATAATCCCTTTGACGATGATGGCGTCGGAGTCGGCGGTGAACTCTACTTTCCCTTCGGGAGAGAGCCGGGCGTCGAGCCATACGCGGCTCTGGCATCCTTCGATGAGGTGAGAGGGAGTCTTGAGCGATTCGTCGATGGCGGGGAGCTGGTTGCCCAGGTCGATTATGTAGCTGTAACGGTCCATCCAGTCGTCGAGACCGGAGAGCTCGTCGATAAGTTCGTCTTGCTTTTCGTTGATGGTCATAGTGTTGTTCAGAATTTACCGGCCTCGCGGGCCAGAGTGTTCAGCACCACCTGACTCACGGCGGCTAGGGTGGCGGGGTCGATAGCCCCGATGTTGTCGCCGAGTGTGTGCCATGTGGGGTTGAATGAGCCGGTGGCCGGGTTGGCGTTTTCTATAATGTCGATGCAGGGGATGCCTGCGCGGTTGATGTAGAGATGGTCGTCGATCACAGCGCCGCCGCGCTCGTTGGGGAAGCGCGCCGACAGGCCTGAGGCGGCTGCCACGGCCCAGACTTTGTCGCAGATAGCGCGGGCATAGCTGTCGGAAATCATCTCGCGGTTGAAGCGGGCGTCGCGACCGCCCACCATGTCGAGCAGGATGCCGTAGGCGGGCAGATTGCCGTCGGTGTAGGGCATGTTCTCCACCCATTTCTGGGTGCCGAGGCACCAGCTTGTGTCATCGCCATCGGTGCCGGAATCCTCAAGATCGGTCAGGAGGATGTCAACGCCGATGGAGTCGACGGGGTTGGCGCGTAGCGCACGCGCCACATCGAGCAGCACGGCCACGCCCGAGGCACCGTCGTTGGCACCGTCGAGAGGGGTGGAGCGGTTGGCGGGATCGGGATCCTCGTCGGCGTGCGGACGGGTGTCGTAATGGGCAAGGAGGAGCACGCGACGTGTGGCACCGGGGTTGATGGAGCCGAATATGTTGTAGGCGGTGCGGCCGACGCCGTCGGCGGTTGTCACTGCCTCCTCACTGACGGCGACATTTTCCACGCCCAATGATGTGAGTTTCCCGGCGAGCCATGAACGGCACTCGCGGTGAGCCTCGCTGCCGGGTGTGCGCGGTCCGAATGCAACCTGCCGGGCCACGTAGCTCATGGCCGAGTCGGCATTGGCCACGGCGGTGATGGCGTTGGCTGCCGCCTCCGCACTGTCGGCTGCCGCGTCAGAGGCGTCGGCGCCTTTGCGGGAACCGCAGGCGGTGAGGGCGAGGGTCAGGAACAGAGCCGGAAGTGCTGATTTGATCATTGTTTCATGAATATGAACTCGCATTGCGACGGATTGAGAGAATTGGTCACGCGCACTTTCACGCCTTCCACTGCGTCATCCTTCCAGAGCGTGGCGATGTCGCAGGCGGCGAAATACCGGCGGTCGAATGTGGGGGAGTGGGTGGCGCGTTCATGCCAGAGCAGAAGTGTCGGCACCGGGTCTGACTCCGTGGCGGGATCGATCACCATAGAGAAAAAGCGCGGTTCCTCGGTATAGGGGAGGCTCAGACGCATGAAAATGCGTGTGCCGCCGCGCCATATGCTCCACAGCTCCACTGGGTCGGCATCCCAGTTTGTCACGGCGGCGCCGATGTTGATCTTGCGGGCTTTGATGTTGTTGATATATGAGAAAGAACGGATCGTCACGGCCCCCGACTGGTAGGGGACTCGGCCGTCGGTGTAGGAGTAACCGGCCAGTACGCACATGCCGGGGCGGATATGTTTTGCCGAGTTGCTGATGGGATTTGATCCGTGGCATGTAAGCACCACGGGAATGTCGGAGTCGGGGCGCCAGAGATTGAGCACGGTCTGGCCTGCGTCGACCGAGGCCACCTCCACGATGTCGTAGTTGACAGGGACGTTGACTTCGGTTTCCCCCTCGTCGCGGCATCCGTGATGTGTCGCGGCCAGGAAGACGATCGCAAAGGAGGCGACGGCGTCCTTGATATGTTTTATTATGTGGCGGGAGCGTCTCATCGGTGGTGAATCAACGGTTTGCGGGGCGGTCGGGCGCCGAAGCCCCCGGCCCGGACGAGATCACGCCGTCGGCGATGTGGATTACCCTGTTGCTTCTGGCGGCCAGCGACTCGTCGTGGGTGACGATGACGAAGGTGTGTCCGCGTTCGTCGCGCAGACGGAAGAAGAGGTCGTAAAGCTCGCGGCGGTTGGCCGAGTCGAGGCTTCCCGAGGGTTCGTCGGCAAGTATCACCGAGGGGTTGTTGATGAGCGAGCGGGCCACTGCGGCGCGCTGGCGCTCACCTCCCGACAGTTGCGCAGGGCGGTGCGACGCGCGGTCGGCAAGGCCGAGGTAGCCTATCAGGTCGGTGGCGCGACGGAAGGCTTCGGCGCGGCTCTCCCCACCGATGAGGGCGGGCATGGCCACGTTCTCGAGCATGGTGAACTCGGGGAGCAGCTGGTGGAACTGAAACACGAAGCCGATGTGGCGGTTGCGGAACCGTGCCAGCTGGCGCTGACCCATGGCGAGCACGTCGGTGCCGTCGTAGGTGACGCTGCCGCTGTCTGGGCGTTCGAGTGTGCCGAGTATCTGCAGCAGTGTGGTTTTTCCGGCTCCGCTGGCGCCCACGATAGAGAGGATTTCGCCTGCGTTGACATCAAGATCCACCCCCCGGAGCACCTCCAGACGGTCGAAACTCTTGCGTATGCCGCGCATGCTGATCATATTCTTCGTGGGTCAGGAAAGTTTGTCGGCGATGCGGTTGATGGCGTATTCGGGCCGCACGCGCCGGTAGAGAATGTCGTAGACAGCCGAAGCTATGGGCATGTAGACCTCATATTCGGCATTGATTTCGTGGATGCACTTGGCGCCGTAGTATCCCTCGGCGGTCTGCTCCATTTCCATGCGGGCGGCGCTCACCGAGTAGCCTTTGCCTATCATGGAACCGAAATTGTGGTTGCGCGAGAAGCGGGAATAGGCTGTAACCAGCAGGTCGCCGAGATATACGGAGTCGCAGATCTGACGCGGTCGCGGATTCACGGCGTCGAGAAACATCTGCATCTCCCGGATGGCGTTGGAAACGAGCATTGCCAGAAAATTGTCGCCGCGCTTCATGCCGTGGACGATGCCGGCGGCTATGGCGTAGATGTTTTTCATAACGCCTGCATATTCGATGCCGTCGACGTCGGTCGAGGGTATGGCATGGCAGTTGCGGCTGCCGCAGAGCAGGTCGCCGAAACGCTGCGCTACCTCGATGTTGTCGCATCCTACGGTGAGATAGCTGGGGCGGTCGAGCGCCACTTCCTCGGCGTGGCAGGGGCCTGAAATCACCAGGCAGTGGTCGCGGCGGACTCCGAAGTGCTCCATCATGTAGTCGGTGACGAGCATGTTCTCGTCGGGCACGATCCCTTTGACGGCCGATACGATATGCTTTTCGGAGATGTCGGCGGTGAGTTTGGCCAGATGGCTCTTGAAGTAAGGCGAGGGCATCACCAGCACCAGCGTGTCGGCGATGCGCGCCACTTCGTTGATGTCCGACGAGAATGTGATGCGGTCCACGTCGAACTGCACGTCGGTGAGATATGCGGGGTTGTGGCCCAATTGCCTGAACTCCTCTATGCGGTCGTCGCGCCGCATATACCATATTATGGAGTCGCTTTTCTTCAGCAGCAGCTTGGCAAGAGCGGTGGCCCAGCTGCCGCCGCCCATCACAGCCACGCGACCCGGAAAGTTATTGCAATTCATGGCTTGACGATTTTGGTTACTTGTCGAGTCCTTCGGTGAGCACGGGGTATTTCTCACGGGCTGCCGCTACCCATGCCTTGATGTCGTCGGGAGCGGGATTTTTGAGCTGCAGCTTATATTTCTTGTTGATGCCCAGCAGTTCCTGCTGCAGCTTGCCTGGAACGGCGGCTGCAAGAGCCTCAACGGTGAGGAATCCGGCTTTCTGCACGGGGGCTACCCACTCGACGGGCACGCCTACGGCGGTGAAAGCTTCCTCTTTGTCGCGGCGGGCAATCTTTTCGGGGCGCATCTGCGGGAAGAGCAGCACTTCCTGAATGGTGGTCTGTCCGGTCATGAGCATCACCAGACGGTCCATGCCGATGCCCATTCCCGATGTGGGGGGCATGCCGTATTCGAGAGCGCGGATGAAATCGTGATCGATGATCATGGCTTCGTCATCGCCCTTCTCCGAAAGGCGCATCTGCTCCACGAATCGCTCATACTGGTCGATGGGGTCGTTAAGCTCGGAGTAGGCGTTGGCCAGTTCCTTGCCGTTGACCATCAGTTCGAAACGCTCGGTGAGCTGAGGGTTGTCGCGGTGACGCTTTGTCAGGGGCGACATCTCAATCGGGTAGTCGATGATGAATGTGGGCTGGATGTAGGTACCCTCGCATTTCTCGTCGAAAATTTCGTCGATGAGTTTGCCCTTGCCCATGGTGTCGTCAACCTCGATGCCCATGCCTCGGGCTGCGGCGCGCAATTCATCTTCGGTTTTGTTGTTGATGTCGAAACCGGTGTGCTCGAGGATGGCGTCGCGCATGGTCACGCGGGGGAAAGGCGCCTTGAACGAAATCACGTTGTCGCCCACTTTCACCGAGTCGGTGCCGTTGACTTCGAGGCATATACGCTCGAGCATCTTTTCGGTGAAGTCCATCATCCAGTTGTAATCTTTATAGGAGACGTAGATCTCCATGCATGTGAACTCGGGGTTGTGTGTGCGGTCCATGCCCTCGTTGCGGAAGTTTTTCGAGAACTCGTAGACACCTTCGAAACCGCCCACGATGAGGCGCTTGAGGTAAAGTTCGTCGGCGATGCGCATGTAGAGAGGTATGTCGAGGGCATTGTGGTGTGTGATGAAGGGACGGGCCGATGCGCCGCCGGGAATCGGCTGAAGTATCGGGGTCTCCACCTCCATGTAGCCATGCTCGTTGAAATAGTTGCGCATGGAGTTGAACACGCGGGTGCGCTTGATGAAAATCTCCTTTACGCCGTCGTTGACCACAAGGTCGACATAGCGGCGGCGGTAGCGCAGCTCGGGGTCGTCGAAAGCGTCGTAGGTGACGCCATCCTTTACTTTCACGATGGGGAGGGGACGGAGCGACTTGCTCAACACGGTGAGTTTCTGTGCGTGAATGGAGATCTCGCCGGTCTGTGTGCGGAACACGTAGCCCTCCACGCCCACGAAGTCGCCGATGTCGAGCAGTTTCTTGAACACAGTGTTATACATCTCCTTGTCTTCGCCGGGGCAGATCTCGTCGCGGTTGATATAGACCTGGATGCGTCCGTTGGCATCCTGAAGCTCCATAAACGAGGCCTTGCCCATGATGCGGCGCCCCATCACGCGGCCTGCCACCGTCACCTGGCGGCGGGGACCAACAGGGTTCCCCTCGGCATCGGTCTCGGGATCGACAAATGTGGATTTGATCTCATCGGTGTGGGCATTGACGGGAAACTCTGCAGCAGGATAGGGATTGATACCCATTGCGCGCATCTGGTCAAGCGATCCGCGGCGCACAATCTCTTGCTCGCTCAGTTCAAGTATATTCATCGCACTGAAATATTTCGTGAAACTATTATTTTACTGCACTCAGGCATTACTTTGCAGCTAAAAATACGCTTAACTGCAAATTTATGGCAAAGTTACAAATAAACCGTCAAATCCCCAACATCTCCTCCATCAAATTCCCACGTCAAAATCCCCTACACTGCCTCGATGCAACATGGATTAGGATAATCATATTGTCAGGCTGCATTTCTCAGACGTTAAGCAAATGTAGTACATCGGATTTCAGCCGTGGTATGTGATTGATTACAATCGCCCATAAGATGTCGGGTTTGAGCGAATCGTATGCATGAATTACATAATTACGGGTGTCGACTATTTTACGGGCAGACGTAATCTTTATGTCGGGCTGAATTTTCAAAATACGATTAACGGCTTCTCCCAGGATTTCGATATTGCGTTCAACAAATTTTCGAAAAATCACATCATTTTCAAAAACATCATATTGCCGGCCAAAACGCTCTTCTGCCATTTCGATGTCGGAAATAGCGTGTAAAATATCTTCGAGATATTTTTTTGATTGAATTATCCATAGATTAGTTTCTTGGTTCGGTCGAGTTCCGCACGGAAATAGTTATTCTTGACAGCATCATCACACACTATATCGATGCGACGGCCGAAAAGGCTTTCAAGTTCGTGCATAAAGTCGAAGAATATATCTGCCCAGTCAAGTCCTTCTCGTCTGATTGTTTCGTCGTCGAAATTGACTGAAAAATCGACATCGCTGTCGTCGTTGAAACGGGGAGTGAGAATGGAACCGAATACCCACAGTTTCGCAACATTGTACTTTTTGCACAGGGCGATGATCTTGTCGATATTCATTTCAATCAGTTTCATGTGGCAAATATAATTATTTGTAATGATATAACAAAAAAAGCGAACTTGGATTTTGCTCCAAATTCGCCGTTTGTGGAGTACAGCGGACTCGAACCGCTCACCTCGACACTGCCAGTGTCGCGCTCTAGCCAGATGAGCTAGTACCCCGGTTTTTGCGATGCAAAGTTAGCGCTAATTTTTTGATTCTGCAAATTTTCACCGCAATTTTCTGAAAATTTTCGGTAGATATTATGGATGTGGATGGATAATAGGTTGTGACATAGTGCGTTGTGTGGTCAGTTGGCCATGCAGTCGTGAGGTATGGCGAGGGTGAGCATGGCGGGGATGCCGCAGGAATCAATCTGAAGGATCGAATAGAGGCGCGTGGCCGAGGGTGTGCCGGAGGTGGTCGAGGCCGCGTTTCCGGCCAGAGCTGAGGGTGTGTCGGCGGCGACGGGGAGGAGCACCGTGGAATCGGGGGTGGGATTCCCGACGGGGATTTCGTGAGGGAGCGGAATGTCGGAGAGGTTGAGACCCGGGATGCCTGCAGCTTTGTAAAGGGCCTCTTTTATGGTCCAGGCCCACAATGACATGGGCCATTGGCTCCAGGCTTCCATTTGCGTGGGAGAAAGGAAGCGCGATGCTATCTGGCTGAGCTGACGGCGGCGGTTGCCTGTTTCGCAGTCTATGCCGATGTTGTGGCCGGCGGGGCCTGTGGCGAGTGCCACCATTGCTGCACAATGGCTGATGGAAATCGATGGCCAGGGACCGCCGAGCGGGGTCGGGGGAGTGTTGCCGTCGGTGTCGGGATCGGAAAGAAAGGGGGCGCCTGAGCTATAATGCCCGATTCGGGGACGTTCGCCGTAGGGGAAAGCTTCGCGCAGCAGGCGTTTGATTGCGGCGGCCTCTGCTACCCTCCTTGCGGGGCCGCGTCCGGTGGGCGTGTCGGGGAGAGAGGTGGCGTAGACGCGCACGCCGTAGTTGTTGAATAGAAGCAATTTAAGACTGGTGTAATGGAATAGGGGAAAATAAGAGTATAGGGGTCAGGCTGTCTGGGTATCGGGCATCACCTTTATTCGGATTGAGCAAATGCGGTGATGGTCGATTTCGAGGATGAGGAATCTGCATCGGCCATAGACCAGAGGTTCCTTTTCTTTGGGGAAATCGCCTTTGATGGCGAGGAGCATTCCGGCAAGTGTTTCACAGTCTTCCGCCACGGGGCGGTAGTCGTCGGGATCGAGCCCGGTGATGCGGAAAAAGTCGTTGAGGAGAGTTTTGCCTTCAAATATATATGTGTCGTCGGGCAGGCGGCGGTAGGTTTTCTCCTCTTCGTCATATTCGTCGTTGATGTCACCGACGATTTCTTCGAGTACATCCTCAAGGGTGACCACGCCCTGGGTGCCCCCGAATTCGTCGACAACGATGGCGATGTGGATTTTGAGCTTTCGGAAGTCTTCGAGCAGGTCGTCGATCATGCGGGATTCAGGCACGAAATATGGCTTGCGTATCAGCGACTGCCAGCGGAAATCGGGGTCGGCGAGCTGCGGAATGGCGGGGGTGCCGGTATTGCCGTCTCCGGTGGCCTCTGCGGCATCGGCTGTGACATCTTTGGCATCGGCTGTGGCGTTCTGGGCGATATAGGGGAGCAGATCGCGGGCATAGAGCACACCGCGGATGTCGTCCTGCGATTCACCGAAGACCGGCATGCGAGAGTAGCCTTTGTCGATGATCACCTCCATCACCTGAGCGAAAGTCATGTCGGCGTCGAGACCTGTGATGTCGACTCTGGGAGTCATTATAGCCGAGGCGTTGGTGTCGCCGAAGCGGAGAATGCCCTCGAGCATTTCCTTGTCGGGGCGGCTCTCCACATCAGTGATTTCGAGCGCCTGCCCCAGCTCGTCGGTGGTGATGTTGCGGCTCTGGCGTGTCACCACTTTCTTTAGGATTTTGCCCGAGCGGACAAGCGCCGACGACATGGGCCAGAACAGCCGCATGATGGCGGTGACGGCCGGCGCGGCGAAGCGTGCCCAGCGCACCGGGTTGGTGTTGGCGATGAGTTTGGGCAGTATCTCGCCGAAAAGAAGGATGAGGAATGTGAGAAGAACGGTCTGCAGGAGGAAATCGGCCACCGGGGAGAGGTTGGCGAAGAGCGCGCTCAGGGCAAAGGATGTGAGCACGATGATGGTTACGTTTACCAGATTGTTGGCGATGAGAATTGTGGCCAGCAGACGTTCGGGCATGTCGAGCAGGCGACGGATCGAGTCGGAGCGTTCTCCCTCCTCGAGCTCCTCGGCCTGCTGCGGGGTTATTGAGAAAAATGCAATTTCGCTGCCGCTGACAAAGGCCGATATGCTCAGGGCAAAGGCCGCACAGCAGAGGGCCACAATCTGGGCGACGCCGAAAACGGCGGTCTCAGGTGCGGCCTGCATAAGTATCATCAGAGATGGCAAAGGGTCTATATCCAATTTCTCGAATTGCTAATTGAAATGCAAAGGTAACGATAATTTTGCAGAAATTCAACAAAAAATATAAGACCGGCAATAATGACGCCTGATATGGGCGCCCCGGGCTGTATGGGGAATCAGAATTCCGAGAAGGCGAAGGGGAGCAGAGAGCGCACCGACGGCAGTCTCACCACTTTGTCGGCGGCTGCGAGGAGAACCTCCACGGGTGCTCCGCCGAGTGTTTCGTATTCGAGCAGAGCCTGACGGCATGCGCCGCAGGGAGCAATCGCTCCGGGGGTGAAATTGCCGTCGGTGCCTCGTGCGGCGATGGCGATTTTCAGAAACCGGGTCCCGGGATATGCGGCATGAGCGTAGAAACATGCGGTGCGCTCGGCGCATGTGCCCGAGGGGAACGCCGCGTTTTCCTGATTGGCGCCGGTTATAATCTCCCCGTTGTCGAGCAGGATGGCCGCTCCCACGCAGAAATGACTGTAGGGAGCATAACTGCGCGAGGTGGCTTCCCGAGCCATATTCACCAGGCGGCTGTCGGCATCGGAAAGCTCCCGCAGGGGCATTTCTTCATAGGTAATGCTGATGTGTTTCTTTTCCATATAAGGGTTGCCGATGGGTTACGGTTCGTAAAGATAGCACTAAAAATCGGAAAAATGAGTGAAACTCGTCGAAAATTTTGGTGAATCGGGCGTAAATGCTTAATTTTGTGCTCCCGAAGAATACCACCGAAAAAAATAACAACAATCATAATCCATGTCAAAAAAAGAACAAGCAACTGAATCGGGTCTGGAGCAGGTCAACGACCGCCTCACCGAGATGACCACCAAGGTTCAGGACAACAAGAAGATCATCAGCGTGGTTTCGTGCGTGGTGATTGCCATAGTCGCCATTGTGCTGGCTTATGTCTATTTCTTCCGCGGCCCCGCCATCACCAAGGCCAACGACTCGATCGGCGCCGCCGACCTCTATCTCGCCCAGGGCAACGATTCACTTGCCCTCGCCACCTACGAGAATGTCGCACAGAACTTCAGCTACGATGCCGGCAACCGCGCCGCCCTCAATGCCGCAATTCTCCTTTATCAGAAAGGCGACTACAAGAAAGCTGCCGAAATGCTCGAGAACTACGACGCCAAGGATGACATCATCGGCGCCGGCGCAAGCTCGCTCAGAGGCGACTGCATGGTGAACCTCGACAAACTCGGCGATGCCGAGAAGTGCTACAAGGAGGCCATCAAATGCAGCGACAACAACCCCGCCTACACCCCCTTCTTCATGCTCAAGCTCGCCCGCGTCTACGCAGCCCAGGGCAAGCACGCCGATGAAGCCGACCTTTATAAAGAGGTGATGGACAAATATCCCACCTATGGCCAGATGGCTCAGATCGACGTTGAGAAATACTACGAGCGCGCCCGCCTCGAAGCCGAGCAGGGCAAGAAATAACTTCAACCTTGTAACCCATATCATGAAAGGCCTCCCTCCCGGCTATAAAATGCCGGCCGGGCGGCCTTTCATTGCAGACTCCACACTCCGGACAAGCCGGAGCAATTCTGACAGGAAAGAATTCTGAAATGTCAACAAACACCACCGACAAACCGCGGAAGGTGACAACCGCCACCCTCCGGAAAATGAAGGAGTCAGGCGAGAAAATCGCCATGCTCACTGCCTACGACTATACCATGGCCCGTCTGGTCGACGGAGCCGGCATGGATGTGATTCTCGTGGGCGACAGCGCCGCCAACATCATGGCCGGCTACGGCACCACCCTGCCGATCACACTCGATGAAATGATCTACCACACCTCGTGTGTGGTGCGGGGCGCCGAACGCGCTCTCGTCGTGGCCGACATGCCCTTCGGCACCTATCAGGGCGATCCTGTGGCGGCACTCCACAATGCCGTGCGCATGATGAAGGAATCGGGCTGCGAGGCCGTGAAAATCGAAGGCGGAGCCGAAATCCGCCAGTCAATGGAGGCCATCCTGTCGGCCGGCATTCCCGTCATGGCTCATTTAGGACTGACACCGCAGAGCGTTAATAAATTCGGCGGCTACGGCATCCGTGCCAAAGAGGAGGCCGAGGCTGAAAAGCTGCTCTCCGACGCCCGGCTGGTTGAAAGCCTCGGATGCTTCGCCCTCGTGCTTGAAAAGATACCCTCTGAGCTGGCCCGGCGCGTGGCCTCGGAAGTGAAAATCCCCGTGATAGGCATCGGCGCCGGCAGCGGAATCGACGGTCAGGTGCTGGTGTGTGCCGACATGCTCGGCATGAACCGCGGTTTCAAACCAAAATTTCTGCGACAGTATGCACAGCTGGCCGACAGCATCGAGGCCGCATGCAAACAATATATGGCCGACGTGAAATCTGTCGATTTTCCGTCGGAAGCCGAAAGCTATTGAAAAAGTAATTTGCTAACGACGCCGGCCGCTACCTGTGAGGGCAGCGGCCGGTCTTTTTTATTTTAAGGTGGTCGGCCATGGCTATTCGTCGGGCTGACGTCCGCCCGACGAATAGGTCAGCGGCCTACGAATATGCGCAGGGGCGGGGTGGCGCCGTAGTGGCGTCCGGAGTTGAAGTAGAAGATGGCGTTGTAGACGCCGTCGGCTACGGGATTCCCCTCGGTGTCATCGAGGTTCCATGTGTAGGGCGATGTCAGAGAGGCGTCGGGGTCGGTGTAGACCACGCGTCCGTCGGGTGTGGCGATGATCAGACGGCCATGCGCATCCTCGGCCAGATCGGTCTTGATGGAGAATACCGCTTTGTCGCGGAGATGGGGCTCGTCGCAGAGCAGATATGCCTCGGCCACATTCATCACCGAGAAATGTATCTCGCGTTCGTCGGACTGGCCGGTGATGCTCTTCACGGTGAGTTTAAGATGGTGGGGACCGTCGGCAAGCCCCGACACATTCAGTACCATGGAGGCTGTGCCGTCGGGGTGCATCTGCACTGCGCCGTCGGCGCCCGGAAGTTTGCGGGTGTCGTCGAGCGAGACCGAAACGGTGCCGCCGAGGCGGTCGGAGTTGCCGGGCAGACCGGCCGTGCCGCCGTCGATTTTAGCATAAAGGGTGAACGACGCGGGGAGCTGGTCGCCGTTGACAAATGAGGGATCGTCGGCATACATCTCCATGATGCGCGGGGCCGAAATGTCGGCCACATCGTCGGGAATCACATTGCTGATATTCACGCCCGGGAGGTTGCCCACTGCGCGGCGGCTGTTGTCGTCGTTGATGGCGAAGAGTGTCACGCGGTTGCCTAGGCCGGTGTAGGAGGGAGCACCGAGTGTCACGTTGCCTGTGAAACGGCCGTCGCGCACCTCAAACAAGGCCTCCTGCAGCAGCATGTCCTCAAGGGTGACAGTGAGGGAGGGGTTAGATGTGTCGACGCGCGATGGGTCGGACGAGCGCTCGTAGCGGCCGTCGTAGAATGCCACGGTCACAGTGCCGTTGAAGTCGGTGTCGACATCGCCGGACGAGTTGCGTACCGAGCCTTCTATGGTGTATTCTGTAAGAGGCGAAAGGCTGACATCGGAGCCGGGAGCGGCACCGTTGATGTTATCGATAGTTACTGTGCCGTCGGGCGAATAGAGAGGCAGCATGGGGTCGCCGCCGAAGTTATACGACAGGTGGTTGACGTAGGGGCCTGTGGCCGTGGTGCTGGTGCCGAAATCCACGGGAGATGTGCAGAGATGGTTGCGGGCCATGCGGAACACGTCGCCCTGGGCTGCCCCGGCCTGACGGTTATAGTAATTGTAAACCACGGCGTAGGCCATATACTTGTTGTGGGTGGCATAGACCGGGCGGGTAGGACCCACGCCTGCGAGCATGCCGCCGGTGGGGTTGAGGAGCATGTCGGACTGAAGACTCGACGTGGCTTTGTCGAAAACCATGGTCTCGCAGGTGGCGAAGATGGTGAACGGGGTGTCGTCGATTTTCAGACTCTGGTCGAGGTTCGACGACCATGTGTTGCCGTCGCCGATGATGTTGTGCTGCAGGGAGTGACCGAAGTAGACAAACATGCCCGAGCCGCGGGTGAGCTGCTGCTTGATGCGGTTCTGCGAAATGCGCAGGGTGCTGGCCGAGTTGGCCGGGTAAAGCGACATATAGAGGTCCGACACCACAACCGAGGGGGCTTTAGCTGCAGCGGTGGAGGACCCGTTTATCATTGAATTCACAGCGATACCCTGGGTGAAGAAGTCGTTGGAGTCGCCGGCGCCAGCGAGCAGAAGACAGCGGTTCCACATCGGTTTTGAGGATGGGGAGGTGAGGTGGCGGATGGCTTTGTCGATATACTGCGAGGCCTGCACGGCGTCGGCTGCGGGCACTCGTCCCACATTAATATATAATAGAGAGCGGAGAAACTGCTCTACGCCTTTCGAATTATCCCAGGAGCCTTTGTTGTAATAGAACTTGTCGCTGAGCATTCCGTAGATGGCATCGGTGCCGTAGGTGTCGGGTTCGCGGCCGAAATTGTAATATTTCACATCCTCGCATTCGAGCATCGGCACGAAGCCCTTCACAAGCGCTTCGAGACCGCCGTTGACGCTCACGCCAGTATTGTCCATCTCGGCAGACGAGAGGATAAACACGCCCTTGAGTTTCGACGGATCGCGGTCGTAGAGCATCTTGATGTATCGGCGGAGAGCCATGGGATGATATTGACCTGATGCGAATTCATCCATGAGATCGGAGAAGCGCACCACTTTCACATCATTCACAAGGGGATTGTGCTCGCGGTGGGCGTCGGCCATGCGGCAACCCTCGTCGTAGGTGCGGTCGTTCGTGACGATAATCATGTCGGGAGTGGTGTCGGCGTGGAGGTTCGATGGCTTCACGTCGCCCTCAATGGCGGGAGTATACAGCTCGGCCGAAGGGTCGAACACGAGCAGATCGAGACCGGGAACCTGCGAATCCCAGTTGAGCGTGGAGGTTGTGACCACGCCTTTCATGCCGGTGTCGCCGAGCGGAGCCACTTCGTATTCAACGGGGGCTGCGTCGGGAGATACTGACCATACCTTAATGTTGTCGCCGGCTTCGGTGAGGGCCACGCCCATGCCGGGGGTTGTTTTGCTGAGCACCATGTGTTGCTGCGGCTCGTTGCCCACAGTGGTGGAGCGCAGATAGCGCACGCCTACATAGTCGCACATCGCTCCGGTCATATCGTCGCTGGGCGAGGGCACGGAGAGTGTCAGCTTATAAAGGTCATCGTCGGTTTTGCCGATATTGTCAAACGAAGTATTTCTTATTGTGGAATAACGGAAGTGCCAGTAGCTGGTGTCGCCGCCAAAACCTGTGATCTGAAATTCGTTGGAACTGCCGTTGATATCGACTGTGGCGCGGTTGGCGTAGGGCATCTGACCGGCCACGGCGAGGCTGGTCATTATGTTGGCTTTGGCGTCGGTAAGGCCCGGAAGACTGAATTCGACTTCAAGCGGCGACTGGTGGAAGCTCTTGCTGAAAAGGAGGGCGCCGATGCCGGGGTAGTGCTCGGTGAAGTCGTGGACGGCGTAGCCATAGGCCGAGGTCACTGGCGTGGTGCCCGCAAACTCTCCCTGCGAGAGGGCGACGCGCTCGGCAGGCTGCGAGTCGGTCAGGTAGTAATACGACGCAAGGCCGTAGACGTTACGGAGCAGATCGATGTGGTTGGTGCCGGATGCTCCGTATTTCGTCAGGGTGACCATGCCGCGGCCCACGCCGAAAAACACGAGTTTGTCGCCATAGATAGCCGAAACCACCGCGGGCAGATCGTCGGGCATCGAGGATGAGAACGCGAAGTCGCGCAGCTGCATGCCCGGGTAGCCATAGACGGCCACCTTTCCGGGATCGCTGAACCCCATCGCGCGCAGCTGGTCGAACGTGAGCTGCTGCATGCCGGTTTCGGTTACTTTCAACTTCACCCAATGACCCGAGGCAAGTTTCGACTCGGTTGCGTAATAATCAGCCGGGAGGGCATGTGCGGCCATGACGCCCGACACTGCCACGACAATCGCGATAAGAGAGCGGTATAATAAGTTCAACATCTGTGATAGATTGCGAAATGGTAAATGCACAAATTTTCTCATAACATCAACGAAAAAAGAGCCGTTTTATTTCCCGTGAAAAAGATAAATTGCCATAACCGGTGCTATATTCGCATATTTTGCTGAATATTTTGTTTATATAGATGTGAAGTTGGTCTTTTTCAGTATGATTTAGCTAACTTTGCAGTCGCAGATGTGCGAATATCGCATCATACTTATATAATAATGTGGAAATCTATGAAAAAAATCGTCTCTGCCATTATATTAGGCGCAGCCTGCGCCATGTTTGCCGCCAATGGCGCGGAGCCTATCAAATATGGCAATTTCGAGAACTGGGTGACCCGCAACATCAAGGAATCGAAAGTGATCGGCGGAAAAACCAAGCAGGTGTATGAGATTGCGCCTAATGCCACGATCAACGGCGATCAGGCCTACCGCAATCAGGGCGGTTCGCCCTGGGGTACCTCCAATGTCATGGCCAAGGTGTGCGGCGTCACCAAGACTTCCAACGCCGTCTATCCCGATGCTCGTGAAGGCGGCGGTCGTGCCTGCAAACTCACCACGCAGATGGAGCATTGCAAAGCCATGGGCATCGTGAATATCGATGTGCTTGTGGCCGGATCGATTTTCCTGGGCGAGATGCTCGAACCGGTGAAATCCACCTCCAATCCCTATTCCAAGATGGTGATGGGTATCCCCTTTGCCCGTCGGCCCAAGGCGCTTCAGTTCGATTACAAACTGCTGATGCCCCCGGCTTCCACGGGCCGCATCTATTCTTCGGGATTCTCGAAACAGAAACATTACCCCGGCAACGACTCGGCCGAAGTCTATATCCTGCTCCAGCGCCGGTGGGAAGACAAGGATGGCAATATTTATGCAAAACGCGTGGGCACGGGTCGCGAACGATTCCACAAAGGCACCTCGGGCTGGGTCAACGGCCATCAGATCCCGGTGCATTACGGCGACATCACCGGCCAGCCTTTCTATAAATCATATATGGGGTTGATTCCCGAGGAGAAGAGCTACTATGCCCGAAACTCAAAAGGGAAGATGGTGCCGGTAAAGGAGGTTGGCTGGGACAGCGCCGACGCCCAGCCCACCCACATGCTTGTGATGGCGTCGGCCGGAAGCGGCAATGCCTATATCGGCACCCTCGGCCTTACCCTCTGGGTCGACAACATGGCATTGGCCTATTGACTCCAAGTCGCGTCGGATGACACTTAAAAGATGTTAAACGAATGGATTAGGTCGATATAATGCTCAAAATTGACTGATAAAGCCTTGCATTGTTCACAAATTATTTGGAACTTTGCATTGTGTGTTTTTCATAGTATTAGATTAAGATAAAGGTTTAAAGGAGAAAGGCTGTTGCGAAACAGCCTTTTTTTATTAGCCTGATTAGACTAATTGGACTAATTAGACTAATTGGCCTGATGTGTGAGGGGTATAAAAACGAAAAGTGAGTTTCTTCACAGAAACTCACCTCCCTCATAACCAAAATTCAAGTATATATGTTCTTTTCGTTGTATAAACGTTGTGTCTGTTTTGGAGGGAAACAGAATGGGATATCTTCCATTTCCGATGCAAAGTTATTGATTATGGATGCTTGCGCGGAAATTTTTAGCGTTAAAAACTGTTAAAGAAATGATATTTGTGCCGAATTTTCCACATTCTTCACGGTTTTTAATGGCTATTCACAGATTTAACGGCGGGATAAGCGAAAATATTTGGCAAAATGGAAAATAATTCGTAATTTTGTGCGCTTTTTTAGCCGAAACAGGCTCCGATAAGTCGCCGGTATGAACCTGGCGCGCCTGACGGTATAATTTTAAATATAATCAATCGGATGTACGCTATCGTAGAAATCCAGGGACAGCAGTTCAAGGCCGAAGCAGGCAAATTCCTGTATGTCCACTATCTCGGCGACGAGAAAAAAGAAGGCGAAGTCGTTGAATTCGACAAAGTCCTCCTCGTTGATGCCGACGGTGCCGTGAAAGTAGGCGCGCCCACCGTAGAAGGGGCAAAAGTTGTTTGCGAGGTAAAGCGTCCCCTCGTAAAAGGCGATAAAGTTATCGTTTTCAAGAAGAAACGTCGCAACGACTACCGTCGCAAGAACGGTCATCGCCAGATGTTCTCTCAGATCGTGATCAAGGACGTAATTGCTTAACCCCAACCGGAAACTTCCGTAATCTCAAACTCAAATGGCACATAAAAAAGGTGTAGGTAGTTCTAAGAACGGCCGTGAGTCGGAAAGCAAACGACTCGGTGTGAAAATTTTCGGTGGCCAGAAGGCTAAGGCAGGCAACATCATCAAGCGTCAGCGCGGCACTGTTCATCACCCCGGCCTGAACGTGGGTATGGGCAAAGACCACACAATCTATGCTCTCATTGATGGCACTGTTGTATTTACCACAGGTAAAGAAGGTCGCCGTTTCATCAACGTTACCCCTGAAGCCGAGGCATAACAGCCCCGCGACGGGAGTAACCCGCAAGCTCTAAAAGAGGATGCAGCCTCAGCCGCCATGCGGCAGGCCCGGCATCCTCTTTTTTTGTGGTTAAACCTCGCGACAGAGCCGGATGTTATTACAGTGATGAAAAAGATATTGATCATGGGCGCCACATCGGGCATCGGCCTGCATGCCGCCATCGCTTTCGCCGAAAAAGGGTATATGGTGGGCGCCGCCGGGCGCAACACCGCGCAGCTGGCGCTACTCAGCAACCGCTTCCCCCGCAATGTGGTCACTCGGCGCATCGATGTCGACGACGCCGACGCACCCATGCAGCTTCACAACCTTGTGGAGGAGATGGAGGGGATGGATATCTACTTCCATGTGGCGGGCATAGGGTTTGAGAATGCGGCTCTGCATGAACTCGAGGAGACCGAGGTGGTGGAGACCAACGCCGTGGGGTTCGCCCGCATGGTGTGCGCCGCCTTCCGGTGGTTCCGCGACCATAACGAGGGTCGGGGACATATTGCCGCCATTGCCTCCGTGGCGGGCACCAACGGCATCGGCGCCATTTCGGCCTATTCCGCATCGAAAGCGTTTGACCAGTACTATCTGCGGGCGCTCGACCAGATCGCCCGTATGAGCCGTATGCAGCTGCGGTTCACCGATATACGCCCCGGATGGGTGCGCACCCCTCTGCTTGCCGCCGACGAGACTTATCCCATGTGCATGACTCTCGACTATGCCGTGCCCCGCATAGTGCGCGCCATCGAGCACCGCAGGCGGGTGGCCGTGATCGACTGGCGCTGGAATCTTGTGGTGGGACTGATACGCCTGGTGCCCAACTGGCTGTGGGTGCGTCTCCCGATTAAAATCAGCCGCCTGAACCGCAGGAAATAAATGGCCCGTCAGACAGCCTTGCAGCCTGTTAGTCAGTCAATCACAAAAAAGTCGGGGGAGATTGTCGAGGAATTAAAAAAATATATTAATTTTGTGGCGCATGGCCGTCGAAGCCCCGGCAGGGTAAGAGGCGGGATGCGGACATATTTATCAGAAGCGTTTATCGGCGCTGATTCTTGACTTCCTGAAATTCTCGCAAAATTTCCACTACAGTCAGAAATCAAGCAACGATGAATGCCCAGGGCATGTAATATCCCCGTTCCGGCGTATCGGCCGGAGCGTGTCGATTTACATACGAGCGTGGGCTTCAGCGTTGCCGTTCTATTGTAGTAAGGCAATGCGAGAAGCCTCAGGAAGTGGAGCGGCAACTGCGATACGGCTCCACGCTTCTTTTTTATTAACCCTGGTCAGAGAGGGAGCCGGGACCGGAAAGAGTCTTTAACCCGCCATGAAAATTTTTACACGGGGGATTTACGGGTTGGCGCTATGCCTTATGTCGATGGCATTGCAGCCTGCCGCGGCCGAGACGATAGTGCCTTGTCTGGTTTTTTCGGGGAGTGCGGAGAAGGATAATCACTTCGACCTCACGGAATACAACAGGATCACTTTCTCAGAGAACTCCATGACGGTTGCATCGTCGACCGATGAAACCCGGAAGCCGGTGGAGATGGCCTATTCGCTTTATCATCACTTCACAGTAGGCGATGCGGTACCTGACGATTTCTCAGGCGTCGAGGTGACCGAGGTCGGCGAGGAATCGCGCATCTTTGTTGATGGAGAGTCTCGGCTGCTGCATCTGCAGTCGTGGTCGGCGTCGCCTTTCTCGGTCGGCGTGTTTGACATCGGCGGCCGTCTGATGCTCACATGCAATCTCAGCGCAGGCGATGCCCTGACTCTCGATGCGCTGCCTGCCGGCAGCTACATCGCAGTTGCCACTGACGGTGCCGTCCGTCTTACCCTAAAATTCATCCTTCATTAATCACAGCATGAAAATATTTAAGAAATCAGCCATTATCGCTGGCGCGCTTTCTTTAGCAGCCATGGCGGCTGTCGCCCGACAGGAGAAAGTGCTCCAGATTTTCAGCAACGGGGAGATTATCAAGGAATATCCCGTTTCCGAAATAGATTATATCGAGGTCAATGACCTCATCGCTGCCCCGTCGGGCATGAAAGCCGATGTGAGCGACAACAGCATCACCATCACATGGAATGCGGTGGCAGGCGCCACATACAATGTCTATCGCTCGCCCGACAATGTCAACTTCTCTCTGCTAGCATCGGGGCTGACAGAAACCACTTATACCGACGAGGCACCTCTCGGAGGAACCAACTTTTATAAGGTGAAAGCTGTGGTCGACGGCGTGGAGAGCGGTTACTCCTCTACGGCTACCGGCACTCTGACCGAAGACGGCCAGCAGAGCGGCATCTATCTCGGCATCACAGGCTTCAATCAAGCGCTCTACACCTATCCGGTGATGCGGTTGACGGAAAGTTCGGTGGGAGGGTTCCGTGACTTTGTCGACAATCTTACTATGAAATATGGCACACTTCTTTACTATTCTGTCGACCAGGCCATCAACGCGCTTCAGAGCACAACCCTCCCTCCGGACATTTCCACCGCCGCCATCGTCACCTTCACCGACGGCCTCGACCAAGGCTCGATGATGATGGATGTGCCCTATAACGACGATACTGAATACATAACGGCTCTGAAAGGGCGCATCACTGACGAAAAGATTGCCGGCCTGCCCATCACGGCCTATTCCATCGGCATCCGCGGCCAGGATGTGAAAGATGTGGCGATGTTCACCGCAAACCTGAATCAGTTAGCTTCCGCTCCCGAATCCGAACATGCTCACGAAGTGTCGAGCATGTCGGAAGTCAACGCCAAATTCAAGGAAATCGCCGAGCAGCTTTCGAAAAGCAGCTATCTGCAGACCATCAACCTGAAAATGCCGGGTGTGTCAAACGGCACAAAGGTGCGTTTCACGTTCGACAACGTCAGGGACGCTTCCGATTCGCAGCTCTACATCGAGGGAACTTTCAATCTCAAGGCCCGCACGCTCGAGAATGTCACCTACCAGGGAATGACGTCGACATCCGGAACTACGCTCAAGGGCACTGTGGAGGGCATCTTCGTAAGTTTCTCCATCGAAGGAGTGCGCACCGCCGACAACAAGCTAATAGACAGCAAGTTTACCGATGAATGGACCTACATCACATCAAACGGTTCATGGCAGATAAACTCCGAGTTCGACAAGACCCAGAACTCCGAAGTGATAACCGAGCGTAGCTCGGCTGTGATAATGCTGATTCTTGACTGCTCAAGCTCGCTGGGCGATGACTTCAAAGTTGCCCAGGCCAATGCCAAAAACTTCATCGACACTCTCTACGGCACATCCGGTGGCTCCGACAACCCCGGCGGAGACACACCCGACACGGCCATCTACTCCACCACGCCTATCGACCTTTCGCTTTCAATCTGGAAGGATGGCAAACGCTATTATCTCACCAAAGAGGAATATGCCAAGGCAAATCTCTCTGACGCCGTTGTCGAAGGCCTCACCGTTGTCAGCGGCTCCGAAAGTTTCGTGCTGTCGCCACGTGATGTTCAGTCAGGAACCATGGGAAATGTTAGTCTGACATCTTTAATGTATTGCGATATGACGCCGACAGAGCTTCAAGGCAGAACTATCAGTGCAAAATGGACAGATATAAACATCGCATTACGAAACTTTGGCTTTACAACGCTTGAGGCAAATTATGCTTATTACACGGATGCCACAAGATATAATAATGGCCGTTTCTATAATTGTATCGTCGGTTCCGGCGGAAGTCTCTATTATCATGATTATTATTATCATATTCGCGGTGCCGTTTCAACGAGTCATCCATCCGCGATATACTGGAACGACCCTGATGAAATGAAACTGTCAGTGATAATCAATGGCAAAAGAGAATTTCTGACAAGGTCGGAATATGATGCCAAAAAAGATCGGATTACCAAAATCGAAGGGGTGGCAGTAATAGACGGTGGAGTGAAATTTGCAGTCCAGCTGAAGGATGCGCAACAGGGTTCCATTGATAATCTGACAACTGCAAGGACTTTATATGGCGACATAATGCCGACCGAACTGCAGGGAATGATCATCAGCGCCAAGATGAACGAAATCAATAATGCAATCAGATCTTTCGGCGGTACAGCCATTGACACCGGTTATGCTTATGTAACCACAGCGACAACAGTTTCATCCGGCGGTCGGTACCATAACTGTGTAAAAGGTACAGGAGGAAATCTGAATTATCATGATTATAGCTTATATGTCCGTGGGGTTGTGAACCTCAAGGATTAGGCTGAGGCCGAGTAAACACTTTGTTTCGTCCTTAATGTAGGGATGCATCCGGGGGCGTCTGCTGACCGACAACGGTATATGGCGGATGCATCGGGATGCATCCCTACATTCATATCTTTGGGTGGCTGAGGAGACGAGTTGCAAATATTCGGGGATTTATTTGGGGAATAGGGGCAGAATCGCTAATTTTGCGATGATGAAAAAGCTTTCACGCAATTCAATATACCTGCTGGTGTTGATGTTTGTGGCTGCTACAGCTGTGGTGGTGTATTTTATGCCTGCCGACAGCAAACATAAGTTCAGCTACGAGATGGGGCGGCCATGGAATTATGAGCTGCTGACGGCGCCGTTTGACATCCCGGTCTATCGCGACTCGGCCACGGTGAACCATCTGATCGACAGCATCGACCGCACGTTTGTGCCTATCTACAAGGTTGACAAAGGTGCCGAGCAGCGTGTGGATGCTGTGATACGTGCCTCAGGCGAGGTGTCGGTCCATGCGCGCAACCGGTTGCTCAATGCGGTGGCGCGGCTCTACAACAATGGCGTGGTGGATGCCAGCACTTCGGCCATCATCACCGACCGTAAGCTCGAAAAGGTGAAATTCAATGTGGATAATACCACGGTGGAGCAATCCACGGCCGGCTTCATGTCGCAGCGCGACGCCTATGCCTATATCGATTCGGTTTTTAGAGATGATCCCGAGCGGGCGCACATCCAGGCGCTCAATCTTGCCAATGTGTTATATCCCAATATCGTGGAGGATACCCGTGCCACCCAACAATACCGCGAGAGCCTTATCCAGCCCGTGGTGGCGGCAGTGGGTGTGATTCAGAAAGGGGAACGCATCATCGACCGCGGCGACCGCGTGACGCCGCAGGTTTATCAAGTGCTCCGCAGTTTCGAGCTGGCGCTCGACAAGGCGGGGCGTCAGGAACGCAATCACCGCGTCTACACCATCTGCGGGCAGACGGTGCTGGTTAGTGTCATCTTCCTGATGCTATACCTCTATTTCGGGTTCTACTATCCCGAGACACTGGAGTCGCCCAAGCGCATGCTTGCCGTGGTGCTTCTGATGGTGGGCATGTTTGTGTTCGAGGCGGCGATGACGCATGTATTCTCCGCAGGGTATTATGTGGTTCCGTTCGCCATACTGGCTGTGGTGGTAAAAGTGTTTTTCGACTCCCGCACGGCTTTCTTTACCTACGTGTTCGAGGTGGTGCTCTGCTCGGTGCCGGTCACCTTCCCGCTGGAATTTATCTTTGTGGAGCTGGCGGCGGGCACCGTGGTGATATTCTCGCTTAAAGAGCTGTCGAAACGTTCGCAGTTGTTGCGGTCGGCTCTGCTTGCATTCGTGGTGTATGTAGTTGCGTATGCCGCCGTGGAGATGATGAGCGCGGGAACCCTCAGCGCCGTGTCGGTGCGTTATATCGGCTATTTCGCCGTGAGCGCCGTGCTCATCTCGTTTGCCTACATCCTCATTTTCATTTTCGAGAAAGCATTCGGCATGACATCGGTGGTGACGCTGGTGGAACTGGCCGACATCAACAACCCGTTGCTGCGTGAACTTTCGCGCGAATGTCCGGGCACTTTCCAGCATGCAATGGCCGTGAGCAACCTTGCCTCGGAAGCCGCGCACAACATAGGCGCAAACGTGCAGCTGGTGCGTGCCGGCGCGCTGTATCACGACATCGGCAAAATCGACAACCCCTCGTTCTTCACCGAGAACCAGTATGGGTTCAACCCTCACGACACTCTCCCCCCCGAGGTCAGCGCCGGCATCATCATCAGTCATGTGACCAACGGAATCAAACGCGCCGACAAGGCCAAGCTGCCCGATGTGATCAAGGATTTCATCCGCGAGCATCATGGGCGCGGCACCGCGAAATATTTCTATATGAAGGCGCAGCAGGCCCATCCCGACACACCCGTCGATCCGGCGCCCTACACCTATCCCGGGCCTAATCCGCGGACCCGCGAGACTTCGCTGCTCATGATGGCCGACGGCGTGGAGGCTGCCTCCCGCTCCATGAAGGACCATTCGGTGGAGGCGATCACCGAGCTGGTGAACAACATCATCGACGGGCAGGTCAAAGCGGGCTTCTTCAATGAATCGCCCCTTTCGTTCCGCGACATAGCCACAGTGAAGCAGACCTTTATCAACCGTCTGCGGTCGATGTATCACGGGCGCATATCCTATCCACCCGAAAAGAAGCCCCAGGAGCAGCCCAAAGGACAGCCTCAGGAACAGCCTCAGAAGCGGGAGGAAGCGCCAAAACCCTCAGAACCAATAAAATCAGCAGAGCAATGATCTCACGACTCCGCGACCTTATTCCCGAGCCGGCGCTGCGCCGATTGCCATGGTATTTAGCCTACGTGTCGCTGCTGCGTCAGCGCGGCGTGGAGTATGTGTCGTCAACCGGCATCTCCCGCGGCATCAATGTCGATGCGTCGCAGATTGCCAAAGACCTCTCTTTTCTCGATATAAAGGGTAAGACCCGCATAGGCTACGAGGTGAAGCTGCTCGAACACAAGCTCGAGGAATTCCTCGGTTTCCGCCGCCGCCACAATGCCGCCATCGTGGGCGTCGGTTCGCTCGGGCGCGCCCTGATGTCGGACTCCGGTCTGGCCAACTACGGCCTTGAGATTGTGGCCGGATTCGATGTCAGCCCCGCGCTGATCGGCACCTCCACGCCGCAGGGGCTTCCCATCTATGATGTGGCCGAACTGGCCACCCGCGCCCGTCAGCTCGAAGTGGAGATCGGTATCGTCACGGTGCCCGTTGAGTATGCCCAGGAGGCCGCCGACGAGATCATAGCGGCGGGGATGAAAGCGATATGGAACTTTACACCGTACCGCATCATGGCGCCCGACGATGTGGTGATTTCCAACACATCGATTTATGCGCATCTGGCGGTGATGTATAACCGAATGCTGTCAAAATGAAAGTAATCCGCGCCGACCGTATGGCGGGGCCGCTGCATCCGGCGCTTACCGCCGCTATCGCCGACCCAGAGGCCGTGCCCCTCGATCAGCTGCGGCTGCAGCTGATAGCCGACTCGGCCATAGGCCGCAACAATCACCCTGTGTTTCTGCCCGATTTCATCACCGCCGATCCCGGCGCATGGGTGGTCGAGGTGATGCCGGCGGTGCAGATCGGCCGGCTTGGAAAATTTATACGTCCGAAATTCGCCGCCCGCCACATCAGCGCCATTCTCCTTGCGGGGTGGGTGCGTCCGGCGACCGCCGACAGCGCGACGCCCATCACACTCCTCTTCGACGGAGCGTTGACCCGCGGAGTGGAGATGCCACTGAATGAAATCTTCCCGGCTGATTCCGCAGATTCTTGCGATGAGATCTCCGGCAATGCTCTGTTGCAGATCGAGGCTGAGTATTCTCCGATCCGCGATGCTTCGGGCGAGAACACTAAGCGAGAATCCGCCTCCATGGACCGGGAGCAGATTCATGCAGAAGATATGGTGGCGTTTGTGAGCCGCTTCTGCACCCTCAAAAGCGGCGATATAATCATTCCCGCATCGGCCGGCATAACCTTCCCCGTAGCACTCGACATGCGTCTGCGTGCCACCCTCAACGGCATCAACGCTCTTGAACTGCGCCTGAAATAGTAGGGCGGGGAGCGGGGGAGAGGTGTGCGGTGCGGGGGATGCGGTAGCCGATCCAGGCGATGAACACCGACATCAGCGGAGATACGTAGTTGAATACGCAGAAGGGGGCGTAGGCTATGGTGGAGACGCCGAGCACTGTCGACTGCGTTATGCCGCAGGAATTCCAGGGAATCAGCACCGAGGTGACCGAAACGGCATCCTCCATGGCTCGGCTCAGCAGACGCGGTTCCAGCCCGAAACGACGGTATAGATTGCGGTACATGTTGCCCGTGATAATCAGCGACAGATACTGGTCGGCGGTGAGGCAGTTCATCGACAGACCGCTGGCGACAGTGGCGCCGACGATGGAGGTGCGTTTGCGCAGACGAGCCGTGAAAGCCTGTGTCAGGCGGTTGAGCATTCCGGTGCCGATCATGGCGGCGCCGAAAAGCATCGCGCAAGTTACAAGGAAAATGGTGGGAAGCATGCCGGTGATACCGCCGGTGGAGATCAGCGAGTCGATTTCGGCATTGCCCGATGAGCCGGCATAGCCGCTCCATACCGATTTAAGCATAGGCAGGGCTCCGCCGGCCAGTTGCGGCTGGAAGATGAACACGCCCGCGGCGCCGAGCAGCGATGCTGCCAGAAGCACCCGGAGGGTGTTGACGCGGCAGAGGATGAGAATGATGGTGACCACGGGTATCAGAAGTGTCCATGCCGAAATGCGGAATGTGTCGTGCAGCGCTATGGCCAGTTCGGATGATGCCACGGCGCTGTCGCGGCTTCCGAAGAATCCCACACAGGCATAGACAATCAGAGCGATGACAAAGGAGGGAACGGTGGTTACCATCATGTAGCGGATATGGCGGAAAAGTTCCACGCCTGCCGTGGATGCCGCCAGGACGGTGGTTTCGCTCAGCGGCGATACCTTGTCACCGAAATATCCGCCAGAGATCACCGCGCCGGCCACCCATCCGGCCGGGCAGCCCATGGCCTCGCCTATGCCCATGAAGGCCACGCCGATAGTGGCGATAGTGGTCCACGAGCTGCCGGTGAGCACCGAAATGCAGGCGCTGATTGCGCATGCAAGCACCAGGAAGAATGCCGGAGAGAGCACTTCCAGACCATAGCAGATGAGTGTGGGCACTACCCCCGACATCATCCATGTGGTCGATACCATGGCTATGCAGAGCAGAATGGGGATTGCAGGGAGGATCTGCGAGGCGCTGCGCCGCAGTCCGTAGAGCAGCCCGCGTCGGGTGGCTGTGCGTGCGATGCATGCGAGTGCCACCGCCATAAGTGCGCACGCCGCGAGGATCCAGCCGCCGATACGGCTCACCGAATCTGCGCCGCCGATCATGATGATTGCGGGCAATGTCACCAGCAGGGCAACCAGAGGTGTCAGCGCCAGCCCCAACGGGGGGAGGTTGGGAGTAGTTCCCGACATTGCCTGTGATTCCCGGGAAAAGATATTTGAAAACAGGGAGGATATGCGTGTGAATCTGTGTGGTTTCAATCCTGATAGATTGCTTAGAGCTCGTTAAATAATGAATTGCGCCGCAAAATTAAGCAATATCACCCTAAAAGGCAACAGGCCCTCACCCGATTATCACCATTTTTCACTCATAATTCATATTTTTCACATATCACGATGTGATGCGAAAGCTCTGCAAGGAGGTGTAGTGGCTCAGGAACCGGAGGGGGTGCGGGAGGCGATGTAGTCGAGGAGCTGTGGACGGTAGCTGTCGCTGACGGGTACTTCGTGGGTGACGGCGGGCGACTGGCGGTTGTCGGTGACGAATATGCGGCCACGCTCTATGGCGTTGATTTTCGACAGGTTGACTATGTAGCTGCGGTGCACGCGCATGAATTCCGGCGGCGTGAGGGCGCCCTCGAGCGTTTTCATGCTCATAAGGGTCATCACCGAGCGCGCCTGCCCCTCCACGAATATGCGCACATAATCTTTCAGACCCTCCACGAAAAGGATGTCGCGTTTGGCAATCTGCCGGTGGCGGTATTCCGATTTCACGATGATATGGCCGTCGTCGGCCGGGGTGTCGGCAGAAGGCGGTGAAGCGAGGGCCGGGGCGGAGCGGCGGCGCTCCATGGCACGTCCCACTGCGGCGAGGAACTCGTTGTAATTCACCGGCTTGAGCAGATAGTCGACGGCGTTGACGCGGATGCCTTCGATAGCGTAGTTTTCGTAGGCGGTGACAAAGATCACCATGGTATCGCGCGGAATCAGTTTCACAAACTCCATGCCCGACAGTTCGGGCATCTGGATGTCGAGAAAAAGCAGGTCGACTTCGCCCGAAACAATCAGGGAATAGGCCTCGCGGGCCGAGGTGAACACTCCGGCAAGCTGCAGCGAGGGTGTGCGGCGGGCATAATTGCCGATAAGCTGGCCCGCCAGGGGTTCATCGTCGATTACGACGCATCTGAGAGTCTGCATGGCGGTTATTCGTGTGGATTGGTGATGGGAACAGTGAGAACAGCTTCGAATTCATTGTCGGAGCGGCCGGTGCGGAGCGAGGCCCGGTCGCCGTAGATCAGTTGCAGGCGTCGCCTGAGGTTGGCCAGACCTATGCCCCCCTGTCGGTCGGCGGGGATGTCGGCGGCGGGTGGGCGGCAGCCGTTGACGGTGCGGCACACCACAGTTGAGTCTCCGGCAGTGACGGAGATTGCGATGTGGGCGCCTGGTTCGCCTGTGTTGCCATACTTGAAAGCGTTTTCCACCAGGGGTACAAACAGCAGCGGGGCGATGAGCCATTTGCCGCGGTCGTGACACTCGAGGGTGCACTCAACCCGTGTGGAGGGCGCCAGACGCAGCTGCATCAGGCGCACGTAGTTGCTTACAAAAGCGGTTTCGCGATCCAGCGACACCTTGCTGCTGTTGTCATAAAGCACATAGCGGAGCATGCCGCTGAGTTCGTGGACGGCCTCCTGCGCTTTCGGAGGCGACACCTCGATAAGGGCGTAGATAGAGTTGAGGGTGTTGAACAGGAAGTGGGGATTGAGCTGGCTCTTCAAATTGCGCAGCTCCTCCTCATGTTTGTCGGCAAGAATCTCCTGCTGCCGTCGCGAAAGAGCCATCCAGGCGTCGGAGAGTTTCAGGGCGATGCTGAGCGCGATGGTGAGCACCACCATCACAATGTCGCGCACCGACATCTTCAGCCATTCGAGGAAGCCCCAGTCGTGGTGGCGCGGACGGGTGGCATTCCCAACGTTGATCCCCTTTGCGGCCTTGCGGATGCGCCATGCCTCGTTCCAGTAAGGTTCCATCCATTGGCAGATGAGCCAGAACACGGCCATGGCCACGGCGATAACGGCCAGATTGTAGACTATCAGCCGCCACGCGAACCCGCGCCGGCCCGGGGCGCCCCCGATGATGAAGCAATAGTTGATGTAGAACACCGCGATATACACCAGCGACTTGGCGTAGACGCCCCAGCGCAACTGAGGCACCAGCTGGAACGGGCGACCCATAGAACTGACGATTTCGGGCAGAACGAAAAGCATCCCTATGAAAATGAGATGAGTGAGGGCGCGCACCAGGCGCTGACGGCGTGTGTCGGCCGATGCCCGGGGCATCGTTAGGGTCTGTGGCATAAATGACAGTTGTGGAGGATAACCGGCGGAAATGCAGGCCGGTTGCTAATGCAAAATTAATCAAACCGCGTGAAATTCCGCGGCCCCACACTGAAAAATTCGACAGATGGCGCTTTTTTGCCGATAATTTCGTAACTTCGTGAAATATTTGTCTGACACAATGCAAAGTTTCTCTCTTAACATCCGAGGCCACATCCGCGAATTCAGCACACCGCAGGTGATGGGCATCCTGAATGTAACGCCCGACTCGTTCTACGCCGGCTCGCGTACCATAGGCGGCGAAGCCGACAGGGTTGATGCCATGGCGCGGCAGCTCGTCGACGAGGGTGCCGACATCATCGACATCGGGGGGTGCTCCACCCGTCCCGGCTCCGAAACCGCGGCAGCCGCCGAGGAGATGCGTCGTGTGGCCAGCGGCATCGAGGCTGTCAGACGAGTTTCGGCCGATATCATCATCTCGGTCGACACCTTCCGCGCCTCAGTGGCCCGGCAGGCGGTGGCGCTCGGAGCCGACATTGTCAACGACATATCGGCCGGAACGATGGATCCCGGCATGATTCCCGCCGTGGCCGCCATGGGCGTGCCATATATCATGATGCACACCCGCGGCAACCCCGACAATATGCTCACACTCACCGACTATCCGCTCGGCGTCTGCGCCGGCGTGGTCTCCGAACTGCAGCCGCAGATAGTGAAAGCCACCCTCGAGGGGATCGCCGACATCATAGTCGATCCCGGTTTCGGCTTCGCCAAAACACCCGAACAGAATTATGAGCTGATGGCCGGCCTGCCCGAGGTAGGCCGTCTGCTGGGCGACCGGCCTATGCTTGTGGGCGTATCGCGCAAATCCATGATATACCGTCCGCTGGGCATCACACCCGCCGAGGCGTTGCCCGGCACCACGGTGCTCAACGCGCTGGCTCTTGAGCGTGGCGCCGCCATCCTGCGTGTACACGACGTGGCCGCATGCCGTCAGGCCGTGGATGTGATGCGCCTGTTCGCCCGAAACTCATCCGCCGCCAACTGACCCTCTACTTTCATTACCACAGCCCTTCCCCTTAACTCCCCGACCATGATAGAATCATTCGGCATAAAAGATCTGCTCGACATTGTAATCGTAGCCCTGCTCCTCTATTATCTCTACAAACTGATGAAAGAGTCGGGCACCATCAACATCTTCTATGGTGTGCTCGCATTTATTGTAGTGTGGGTTGTCGCATCGGAGATACTGGAGATGAAACTCATAGGGTCGATACTCGACAAGGTGATGAGTATAGGCCTGCTTATCCTTGTAATCATCTTCCAGGACCAGATAAAGCGCTTTCTCGTGGAGTTGGGATCTAAGAAACGGTGGAAATTCCTCACCGACCTGTTCCGGCACCGAAAAGATGAGGACCGGTCGCCCAGCCATACCCGTGTGATGCCCATCATCTATGCCTGCATGTCGATGTCGAAAAGCAAGACCGGCGCGCTGATTGTGATAGAGCAGGAGGTGTCGCTCGAAAACTACGAGAAGACCGGCGACTGCATCGATGCGGAAATCAATTCACGCCTGATCGAAAATATATTCTTCAAGAACTCGCCCCTGCACGACGGCGCCCTCATCATAGCCGGAGCGCGCCTGAAAGCCGCCGGCTGCATCCTTCCCGTGAGCCACGACACCAACGTGCCCCGCACGCTGGGTCTGCGCCATCGTTCGGCTCTGGGCATATCGCAGGCTACCGATGCTTTCGCCATCGTGGTATCAGAGGAGACAGGCAACATCTCCGTAGCCTACCGTGGCCGCCTGTTCACCCGCCTCTCCTCCACCGAGCTTGAAAAACGCCTCTCCACCCTTCCCGTACCTGTCTGACCATGAAAACCTTACCTCTCTGACCATGGAAACCGTACCCGACAGCCCTCGAAATGCCGTTGCGGCAAGTTATGCCGGCCTCACTGCAACGTTCGGCAAGATTTTCAAATTCATGAATTTCAAATTCACCAGAATCACTCTGCCGGTTTTTGGTGAGGATGACGAATTTCATGAGGATCAGACGGGGCTGTCGACACTTTTCGCCGACGAGGCGGCCATGCACCGGGCCGCGGAATTGTTATCCGATATTATAGCAAGGGCGCCGCAATGCGCAGGGAAGCGATGCATATGCATCAACCGCGTGCCCGAATTCCTAACATGGCTTGCGGGCGACGTGGTCGGGTCGGCTCCGTTCGAGAATATGCTGGCGGTGTTCGAGGGGTGTGTGAAAGATATAATCTTTTTCATCACGGGCGATACGAGTCTCCCCGAAATGGATGACATATCGGGATTGTGCAAACTGCTGATGAACGTGGCCGGCAAGGCAGGCCTGATCGACCCGAAAGCACGCAAGGTATTCGACACCATGCGCGAACTCCGCAACAGCAAGGTACACGGCAACAACAAGGCGCAGTATATCAACGCCAACGACAAGAATGTGGGGCGTCTGGTGCTGGTGTGTCTGCTGCACATCATCGACCGCGGTTCGGAGAAGCTTAACCGCTCGTTTGGCGATGGAAAGCTGTCGGGCGGAGGCGCGACCGAGGTCAGCGAGCCGGAGCAGATTGAAAAGTATCTGAAACTGAGCCGTGACGCATTTTCGGAATATCTGACCAACAATGTTCTTCACAGCGACGGCAGCGACGAAGTGCCGCTGATGCCGGTGATGCTCCGTGAAATCTCTGCTGACGGCAACGACAGCGACATCGATGCCGAGAAAACGCTCTGTAACGCCGGGGCGGGGGCGCATGTGGTGCTCGGAGTGCCGGGTGCCGGCAAGTCCACGCTGATGAACAATATCCTGCGGCAGCTCTGCGACGCCGAGGGTACCGGTGGCCGTATCCCCGTGCTGATCAATATCAAGGAGATAGAGCCGGGGAGCACATTTATAGGAGAACTCCACAGCCGCGCCACCGCCAGACGTATGTCGCCGGCCATAGCCGACCGACTGCTCGACGAGGGGCGCCTCTTCATAGCCGTGGATGGCATAAATGAATTCAAACCGGGTGTCAGCTCTGAAAAGTTTCTTAAGGATCTGCTTGAAAACACCCGCAACTGCACTGTGGTGCTCACAGGCCGTGTTTTCGAGTATGCCGGAGCCAAGCGCGTCATCGAAGAAACATGCAGACCACGCATTTTCAGAATACAGGACATCAGTAGCGCCACCATCGCGCGGTTTGTGATGTCGTTGGGCCTGAAAGAGGAGGTGAGCCGGCGAATGCTCCGGATGTTCGAGAGCGACAATATCCTGGCGCTGCTCAGCTGCCCGCTCAACCTTAAAATTCTTATCGGAGCCGTGAAAGACTCCGAAAAAGAGTTCAGCTACACCAACCGCGGGGCGCTCCTGTCGGCATTCGTCGACAAGGTGTTCGAGCGGGAATCGCTTGAATACCAGGCCGGAGAGCTGCTCGACGAGCTGGCGCTCGTGAGCGGCGACAACGCCGGCGGCATCAGGGTGGATGAATTCATCGGTCACATGCAGCAGAAGCTCGCTGCGGGCAATTCCCCGAAGAAAATCAAGCAGACAATCTCGTCGCTCGTGAGTGCCGGCCTTCTGAATCTCGAGAATGACAATCTGGAATTCCGGCTCGATACTTTCCGCGAATTTTTCAGGGCGCGGTATCTGGCACGGGTTTTCATCGAGCTTGGAGAAAGGGGCGCACAGCTTCCCGATGTGGCTGACGACAACAACACCGAGACATTCCGTCTGATGCTCGAGATTATGCCGGCTGCCGGAGCGGCCGTGCTGGCCGAGACGCTATATAACCGTCGTGGCGGTCAACGCGACACAGTCGACTGGCCGGCCACAAACCTCTGCGGCGTGAACAGTGCGCTGGAATGGATCTGCGGACTCTGCCGCACACTCCCCGAAACCGACGGCGGCCCCGGCGACTCTCTTTCCGACAGCCATCCCGGGGCGCGCGACCTCTGCGGCAACTGGGTGGTCAACCATATGAAACTGATGCTCGACCAGCCCGGAAGTTCACTGTTCAGGGAATCATATCTGGCAGTGACCCGCGCCGCCACCACACTCGGCACCGAGCGCGTGGTACGTTTTATCCTCGGCGACCGGTGGCTGGAGCTGATATGCCGTCTGCGCCTCGATGATGATGCCGCGCAGGCCATCGCCGAGTGCGTCACCGATATGCGCACATTCTATAAGGTGATCCGTCAGTCGCTGTCGGAGCCATCGTCGTCCAAGGTGGTAAGAATTGCGCTGAACAAAATCAGGATGAAGACACTCCATGTGCTGCAGCCAATTCAGCTCGAACTTCTGCACAGGCATATTCTCCCGGAGATAGAAGAATGCCGTGCGAAGAATCAGGTGGCTCCCCGCATGCTGTATGTCGACTGTTACACCACGGCACTGCTCACGGGCAATATCGACATAGTGGAGAATGTGCCCGGGAAGATTGTGCGCGAAGCCTCCGTGAAGCTGTCGCCCCGGTATTATAACCGCCTGCTCGACCTCTGCGCAGCCGAGCCGGTCGGCGGACGTGTACACACTTTCTTCGGAAAACTCACGCCACAATATAAGGATTATAGGGATCGTGATAAGGATAACAATGACAGTGTTAAGTTCGCGGAATATGTGGTGCGCTATCTGAGCATGCGCGACTGCACCGCGAGCGCCGCGTGGCTGATGCAGCAAAAAGAGTTTTTGGACTGTTTGGCCGGCGACAGGGAAGCGCTCCGCCGGGTGTGCGCGCTTGTGCCTCTCGACGAACTGCCCCACGAGATAGCGTCGCGGCTCTATGAGCCTGTGATGATGCGTCTGGCCATGGAGAGCCGGCGTGAGAACACATTCGCTGCGAATCTCCGCAGCGATGACCTCCGGGCCTATGCCGCGGTAGCCAACAACAATCTCAATTTCAACAGCTCCCCGGGAAAACAGCAAGACAGGACAATGACATCGGGCGCCCGTGTCGTGGGAATGGAGAGCCCGTCGGTCATGATGCTATCGCTCCCGGTGGTGGAAAACCCCGGGCAGTTTGTCGGGTCGGCGGTTTCGCTGCAGGTAAGCCATTCCGAACGCTACAGCGGCACAGTCACCGAATGCCGCCGTGGCGGAGGCGAGTACTGCGAGATGTTTTTCTCCTTCTTCGGCATCGAACTGTTTCCGGTCTACGGCACATTGTCGTGGCACAATCCGGTGCTCGGCCTCGGAGGCTCGCTGCGCTATTCGCTGGCCACGCAAAACAATTTCAAGGTGCTGATGCTCCGTTTCACCGACAAGGATGCGCTGCGGCAGCTGGGCAACAAGGATGTGCTTGCTGCCATCACCTCGCGTCTGACGGTGTTCAAGATCGGCAGCACCGTGCTGTCTCCCCTCAAGAGCAACCGCTACCCTGCGATGGCTACCTCCACAGTGATGCGCGTGGAGCTGAATTCGGAGGTTGCCCGCAACGACACCCTCGCAACTGGTATTAATCTGGTGCGTCTGGCCGACAGCGCCCCTGACAAGCCGCGTTTTTTACGGCTCGACTATGTGGTCGGCGGCAATAAATCGGTGCCGTCGCGACTGCTTGAATGTCGGGGCGAAGAAGCTTCGTTCCTGTTCAGCCGGGAGGCTTTGGCCGAGGTCGGACAAGGTGTGTGGCTCACTGCCCCCGGAAGTAATTACCATGCGTTGATTTCGCACCCGACGGAGCCTGTGGAAAAGGTGATTGAATGCACCGGCATGAGGTTCGAGCATACCGCTCTACCCTCCTCGGGACAGGTGGAGATAGAGAGCGTCGACGGTGCGGTGGATTTCTACCTCAAAAACAGCGATGACGCCGGAGTGTCGATGCTGATGTTTATGACCGAGGCGCAGAGCCGGGCTTTCGGGGCGTGCGCCGCCTCCTACCCCGTGATGCGCTTCTCCGACGGGACCTCCGCCACGCTTCAGGAAGCGCCCGTGACCGTTGATCTCGGAAGTGGCATTCTGCTGCGGGCTTCGCTCAGGGGTGCTCCCGCCGACATAGCCACCCGGTGGGGCGACACTCCCGCCGTCAGCTTCTCGGTCAGCCGGGTGGTGAACACCTCCCCTCTGAACAGCGGCATCTACGCTGTCACGGCGATACCCTATAGCGTCGACGATCAGGGAAAAGTGACATTGCCGACCCCTTTCGACCCTCGCACACTCATCCGACTGAAAGTACGTGTCGACGACAATGCCCCCGAATCGCCGGTGTTTACCGTCGATCCAGGCAAAATCTATCCCGGACGTTCGCTCCGGCGCATCCCCGTGCGACTGAAAAATATGTCGGGGGCGGCGATAGCCATGCGTCGCAGCAGCCACGGCATCCTCTATCTCGCCGAGTCGAGCGTGAAGTATCAGAATATCATTCAGTTGGTGCAGTTCGACAATGGCAGCCGCTATCATCCCGACATGGTCGCGCCTGTAATTGAGGAACTGATCTCAAGCGACCGTGTGGAGTTTATAGACCGGCACCTTGCGTTCTTCCGTTACAGTCTGAGCGAACATCTGCTCATGCGTTACGAAGCCACGGCCTCGTGTCTTAATACCAAAGTGGTTGGCCGGATCGATGACGGGGATGAGAGCATGGAGAGTTATACCCCGAAAGCGCTCCCCGCATATACTCCGAAATTTAAGAAAGGGGCTAATTTCGATGTCGGGAAACTGGATTTGAAGATCGCGGCGCGCGACGGCGACTGTTTTGTAGCCGACGCGGGTCTGTTCTTCCTGCTCCGCATTCCGGAAAATGAGTTGCCAGGTGCTGCAGTCGGACAGTATCGGCTCGGCGGGCGCGAGGATTTCAGCACCATCGTCAACAAGGAGGATGACGAGCGCAGGCTCGTGGCCGCGCTCAACGATCATATCCGCCGCGGCGAAGCATTTAGCCTGACCTGCAGCGGGAGTACGGAGGGGTATGTGGTGGAACTGGAGTCGACCCGTTGGCCCGGTTTCAGATTCTCGGTGCGCAACAAGGCGCCGCAACTCCACCGCGCCGACCTCTACCGTCTGCGCGACGGAGCGGTGGAATTCCGCACGGTGCCCGGTTTCGACGGCATAACCGGCGCAGGCGAGCCGGTGTTTGTGGAGTCGATACCCCAAGAGCGTCCGCGGCTCTACCGCTACTATGAGGCTGTGGTGGTGTCGGTCGACTCCCGGGGCGCGTTTTTGGAGTGCAACGGCTTCCGCGGCCGCATGGAACTTACAGGCATGCAGACAGGCCGCGAGTATCATCCGGGCGAGTTCTTGCCTGTAAAGTGCGTGTTCGCCGATTTTACCGGCGGCCGCTACAAGTTTAAGCATGAAGAGGAACAAACGGAAGCGAAGCTGGCCGAAGGTACGATAATCGGTGAGGCATATATCAACCATTTTGATGAGGAAGAGGGGCGCTACACGGTGAATTTCAAGAATTTTACTGATTATCCCGCTCTGTCGATCGACGGTCTGAATCCCTTTACATGGGATGCCTGCGGTCTTTTTGTACCCGGTTCCAGAATCAAGCTCAAAGTGGTGAAAGTGACCGGCAAAATGCCTTTCCCGTATCAGGTGAGCATCATCCCTCCGCCGGGCGACCCCTTCGGACTTGTCAAGGGCGACCGCGCCAAGGTGCAGGTGGGGCCGCGCGACCGGTTTATTCATTTCACCATCCGCGACAGAGAGTATTCCATGCAGGCCTCGGAGCATTTCTTCCCCGAGTTCATGAAAGAACTTTGCCCCGATCGCCTGACCATGAATCTGCTTGTAGCCGGCGGCTACGGGGAATATGAAGGTCTGAAATATGGTAGCCCGATACTGCATATTAACAGCCACCGGCAGTTTGAGGCCGATCATCCGATAGGGGAGAAGTTTATGGCCGAAGTGCTCCTTTCCGACGCCGTGCACACGGTGGTCAGAACCGCCGACGATTATTACCTTGATATACCCGACAGCCATTTCAAGGGTCACTGGCCTATGCTACGCCGACCCCGGAAAGGTGACAGTGTGCTGTGCGAGGTGGCGACCTATTCGGGCAGCATCGGCAAAACATCGCGTGTTATATCTCCACTTTATGATGCGTCAGTCGAGAAAGATGCCACCCTGCCCTCCGGAGATTATCGGGGTAAAGTGGCGGACGCCTATCTCAACCACAGGTATCTTGTGCAGACCGATGCCGGCGAGGTGACAGCCACGTTCACAGGCCCGGAATATATCGAAAAATATTTCTTCTTTCAGGATTGGCCTGTGACGGTGACCGTCGCGCCCGACGGCGAGGCCGTGATGCACTATGAGGGGGTGCGCTATCAGGTGCCATTGGCCGAGAAGAGAATCAGAATCTATCCGGTGATAGAGAGCGGTAAAGGTATCATGGTGCGTTTCCTCCACGACGACACCGACTGTTACGGTTATATGGCCCTCGACGACATCCGCTGGACCCACGGCTATGCTGTCCTCCGCGACGAGGAGTTCCTGCGGCTGTCGAAACCGGGAAGCGTGGTAATGGCGCAGATGAAAAGCTCGGGTCCCGAGGGCACGTTTTTCCGGCTCAAAGATGCCGCCGACAATCCCTACATGAGGCTGGCCGCCGATGGGATGGCTGTGGGTGATGAAGTGGAGGTGGAGATGATTCGCCACCTCCCGAAGGGCACCGTGCTTGTGAAATATAAGGATGTGGAGGGATGCATGCTTGCCACCGGCGCAGGCCGCTTCTGTACCGACACGGGAGCTTCGGCACGTTATGCCGGGGAAAGATTCAAGGCCCGAGTCACAAAATTCAAGCCGGAGGAGGGCACCCTTGAGTTCCGTGCCGTTTCGGCAGGCCGCAATTACGCTCCGGAGAAGAAATTGCGGAAAGAAGTCGAATATGAGGTGGTGGTCAGGGGCTATGCCGGCGAAAGTGTGCTTGTGCAGTGTGAGGATGTGGTAGGCATAATATCCCACGACAGAAACCTCTATGAACGTATCACCGTCACCCCTGCCAATTACCCCGTGGGGATGCGGCTGAAAGCTGAAGTAAAGAAAATCAGGCAGCACGAAAATGGATCCACAGTGCTTGTGACATTCTCCATTTCGGAGCAATGGATGCGCCGTTTCCACACCCTTTCGTCCCTGTCGGCGCTCCGCGAGAAGCCGGTGACCGGCACCGTGACCGGATATGCCGACGAGGGGTTGGTGGTGTCGTTTGCGATGCACGGATTCGGCAATGTGTGCGGCATCGTCCCACGCGAGGCGGTGCTCGAAAATGTCGAAGGCGCCGCTGCCGACGTTGATCTAAGCGACATATATCCACGGGGCACGCAGCTCGAGGTAATCCCCGCCGTGGCATCGAAAGAGACCCGCGTTGTGTTCCTTGTGCCGGTGAATTGCCGGCTGCTCGAGGAGGCGCGCAAAGTGATAGCCGGTGAGCGGCGTGTGTCGGGAACTGTGATAAAGGCTGATCTATACGACGGTTATACCGTGCGGCTCGACAACGGACTGACGGGAATTGTCCGCAACACCGACGCCACTCATTCGTTATGGACAACCGACCGGCTGCATCAGGGCGAACGTTTCGATTTCGATATCACCGAGGCTGATTTCAGGAATTACCGTCTGAAACTGACACGCAAGAGTGTTGTCGCCGACCCGTGGCAGGCCATAAATCTGCAACCGGGCGACAAGGTAGTTGCCGCTGTGAAAGAGGTCTTTGACGGAAGTGTGCTGATAACCCATAGCGGTGTCTGCGACTATATCCCGAAAGAGTATATGGCCGATCTGGCAGGATGTCCGTGGGATGTCGGTTATCAGCCCCGAAGCGAGGATTTTCCTGCCGGAAAAGAGATTGCCATGCGGGTGGTGAAAGTTGAAAAGGGTTACCGCCATGTGACCCTTATGCCCGACCGCGCTGCGTCGGCTGAGTCGTTGCCGCTGCTGTTCCTGGCGGAAGTGGTTCATGCGGGCGACGACGGCCTGTGGGTGCGTCTGCCCGACTCCGAAGTCATCGGTTATCTTCCCGACGATGAAATCTCGCACGCCGGGGTAAAGGCTTCCGACGGCTTTTTCCGGCCCGGAGAGATGATTACCGTGTCACACCGGAAGGTGGAGGAACCGACAGTGCGCCCGCACCTCTCGCGAAAGAATGCTCTCGACAATCCTGCGCTCCCGGCGAAAGGGAAAGTCGAGGTTAGAGTGATGCGTGTCGCCGGCGGCAAAGTGCTGGCGGTGGCTGCCGGGCGCGAGGTGATTCTCAACGCTTCGGCTTTCGGGTCGGAGCCGGAACCCGGTGATGTCTGCACGATGCAGGCGGAAGTTATAAAACGTAACCTTATCAAGAGAAATGAGCAATAGCAACGATTCCCGATCGATGGCTTCGGTAAAGGCATGGTTCTGCGGACATATACTGTTGGACAAATCGGTAAAGGCGCTGAAAAAGCTCGGATGGACCGAGCAGATGCTCCGCACTTATCCCGAAAGCGTGCCTGCGTCGCGGAGGGTGGAGAGTGAGGATTATGAGCTGATGACCAGCGTGTTCTATCCTTCGTTTATCGACTCCATGGCCAATCACACCGACCTCGGGGGCAAGGAAGTGAAGCTCTGCCGGGGGTACCGCGGAAAGCACCATCTGAGCCGTCGCCCCGCAGTGCGGGAAATCGAGTGCGGCGACGACGCAGGGTTAAGAGTGGCTGTGGAGCTGATCCATCTGTTTATAATGCCCGACGGCACCTGCCTGTGGGCTGTCGAGACAGACTACAGCGCCCCGCCGGAGCAGGTGTGCGCGGTGCAGTCGGTGCTCCGCTCCTTCGGCCAACCCTTTATGCCGGTGCTTGAGGAGTTGCTGAATATCACCCCCGACGGCCGCATCGATCAGCTGCAACTGTCGGGAAGCAAGGCGAAGGTGTTTCAGCGCATCGACAACGCCGACGATTCGCCCGAGAGGATTTTTGAATTCGGATGCATGCTACCCTATGGCTCGATGACGCCCGGAGCGTCGGCTTCGGGAATGGCACGCAGCTATTACGACAGAATAATCGGCGCGAACCTGGTGACGATATGGGCCGACTGGTCGGCGCTGGCGTTGGTCGATTCGTTTACCATCCTCGGGAAAAACGCCTCCGTGTGGGATGAGAATTTCTATTGTTATTTCCGCTTCATCTATCTCAACTCGCTGTACCAGAAAGTGTCGCTGCAGAAAATAAGCCGGGCCTACCGGTCGGGCGACAACAGCTATCATCTGGCTCAGCGGCTGCGCGAGACGCTTGACACCAACCATTGGTATGGCTTCACCCAGATAAGCCATAATTTCATGCCGCAGCTGATCTACAATGCCATTGACAAGGGGATGGAGGTTTCGCTCGAACGCAAGGAGCTTGCCGCGCGAGTGGCCGAGTCGACGGCGGCCCGCGAGAAGCAGTCGGACCGCAACACCAACACTCTGCTGACACTTGTGGCCATCTTCTCGGTGATGTCGGTGCTGTTCGATCTCTCGCAATACCTGTCGCAATACTGGAATCTAGACACCGAAGTGAGCAAATGGGCTACCATAGCGGTGTTCCCTTCGTTACTGATAATCTGGTTGCTGCTGCGTCTCATCCGTCGTTTCCGTCAGTAGTGGCGGCGGGGACGATAGTAGTGGCGGGTAGCAGCGGCGCCCCTCGAATCCGCAACTTTTTGGTCGCGGGTGCGGGCGGTTTGAATAATAATTGGTAACTTTGCCACAAAACTGAAATGCCAATGGCTCCTAAATATTATCCCGAAGATCTACTCACGGTCTATCAGAACTCATTCCGCAATTATTGGGCGCTGCCGGCCCTGACCGAGTATGGTTCGCAGGAAATCCTCACTTACGGCGAGTTTGCACGCAGAATTGCGCGTATCCACATCTTCTATCAGCAGATGGGACTGCGCCGTGGCGACAAGGTGGCGCTGCTGGGCCGCAACTCCGCGACATGGGTGACCTTCTTCATGGCCACCATCACATACGGGGCTACAATCGTGCCGATCCTGTCGGATTTCAACGCCAACGACAGCCAGCACATCATCAACCATTCCGAAGCCACTCTGCTGATTGTGGCCAATTCGATCTGGGAGACTCTCGACTATGAGCAGCTGCCCATGGTGCGCGCCGTGCTGTCGCTTGATACCCGTCTGGTACTGGCCGAACGTCCGCGCGAGGGACATCCCACGGCCGAAAAAGCCATCCGCAATCTCACCCGCCGGTTCCGCGCGGTCTACCGCAATGGATTCGGACCCGAGAACATCTGCTACGAGCCTACCGACAAGGATGCCATGGCAATCCTCAACTACACATCGGGCACCACCGGCTTCTCCAAGGGCGTGATGCTCACCTATGACAATGTGGCCGGCAATGTGATGTATGGCGTGGAGTCGAAGCTGCACTACGAGGGTTCGCGCGCACTGTCGTTCCTGCCGCTGGCTCATGCCTACGGGTGTGCGTTCGACATGCTTGTGCCGCTTGCCACAGGCAGTTTCGTCACCATCTTCGGCAAGACTCCTACCCCGGTGCTGCTGATGAAGGCTCTGAGCCAGGTGCGCCCCAATCTCGTGGTGTGCGTGCCGCTGATTCTGGAGAAGATCTACCGCAAGATGATCGTGCCTATGATTACTCGCCGGGCCATCCGCTGGGCGCTGGCCGTGCCCTTTGTCGACAGCGCAATCTATGCCAAAATCCGCAACAGGCTCATCGATGCTTTCGGCGGATGCTTCGAACAAGTTATTATCGGCGGCGCGCCGCTCAACAGCGAGGTGGAGGAATTTCTCTGCAAAATCAAGTTCCCGTTTACAGTGGGTTACGGCATGACCGAATGCGCCCCGCTGATCTCCTATACCTCCTGGCGTGAATTTGTGCCCACCTCGTGCGGCCATGTGATGCCCAACATGGAGGTGAAAATCAGCGGTAGCTCCAACCCCGAGGAGGTTCCGGGCGAAATCTGCACCCGCGGTCAGAACCGCATGACAGGCTACTACAAGAATCCCGACGCCACCGAGGCCGCCATCGACACCGACGGATGGCTCCACACGGGCGATATGGGCACTGTCACCGACGGCACAATCTTCATCCGCGGACGCTACAAGACAATGATACTCTCCGCTTCGGGGCAGAACATATATCCCGAGGAGATCGAGGCCAAGCTCAACAACATGCCCTATGTCAACGAATCGCTTATCGTGGAACGCGGCAAGGGCCTGACCGCCATTGTATATCCCGACTACGACCGCATGGATGCCGACAAAATCGACATCAATGCACTGACGCCTCTGATGGAGACCAACCGTGTGGAGCTTAACAAACTTGTGGCTCCGTATGAAAAAGTCGACCGCATACAGCTCATTCCCCATGAGTTTGAAAAGACGCCCAAGAAGTCGATCAAGCGTTATCTCTATCAGTAACTGCCGCGGATGCCATCATCTTTGGCGCCGTGAATCGCCACTTTTGCTGTGAATCCACCCGAAAGACCATCCACGCCCCGGCTGAATCTGCCACCGGCGCAGTTTCGCGTTAAACTATGCGACGACGGCGTGTGGCGCATCCACGACCGTCTGCGCCGGCGGTTTGTGGCGCTGACGCCCGAGGAGTGGGTGCGCCAGAATTTTGTCGACTGGCTTATAACGGCCAAAGGATACCCCGAGCATCTTATGGCCAACGAGGTGGCGCTGACTTTCAACGACACCCGCAGACGATGCGACACGGTGCTGTTCGCGCCATCAGCCTCAGCCGCACCCGGGAGTCTGTGCCCGTTGGCCGTGGTGGAATACAAGGCCCCCGGAATCGAGATCACTCAGCGTGTGTTCGACCAGATCGCCCGCTACAACATGGTGATGGGCGCCCCGCTGCTGATAGTTTCCAACGGCATGCGTCATTTCTGCTGCCTCACATGTCAGGAGCACTCGGAGCAGGGGAGCGGGGAGAACAGGCCTTACACGTTTCTCCGCGACATTCCCGATTATCAGCATATAAGCTCGCTGCGTTGAATGTCGGGTTGAATATCGCGTAGAATGTCGGCCGCATTCGAAATTTCTGCCCGGAAAAGCACTAATTGCCTCACATGCGCGTTAAATAGGTATGAAAATTCTTAAAGGAATAGCTTCTCTGATTGTCGGTGCCATCGTGGCGGCCGCCCTCTCGGCATGCGGCGGCGCCAAACTGTCGGTGGCCGACGAACAGTATCAGCGCGGCGAATATTTCGAGGCGCAGAAAACCTACCGTAAAATCTACAACAAACTCACCAAGAGGGAGGAACGCCCTCAGCGCGGCGCTGTGGCCTACAAGATGGGTCTCTGCTATGACAAGCTGGGAATGAGCGCCCGCGCCTCGTCGGCGTTTGCCAATGCCGTGCGCTATGGCTACCCCGATTCCACTGCCACCCTGCTGATGGCGCGCTCGCTGCAGGCCGAGGGGAAATACACCCCGGCGGCAAAGGCCTATGAGGATTTTCTGAAACTCAATCCCAAATCGGAGGAGGCCGAGAACGGTCTGGCTGGGTGCCGCTGGGCGCTTGCCCGCAAGGGGAATCCCACGCGCTATGTGGTGCGGCAGGCCAAAATGTTCAATTCGCGCCGCGCCGACTATGCACCCATGTTTCTCGACCCCACCACGGCCGATGTGCTCTATTTCACCACCACCAACGAGAAGGTGACCGGCGACCGCAAGAGCGAAATAACCGGTATGAAGAAGGGCGACATATGGTTCTCGCGGCAGAACGAGAAAGGGGAGTGGCAGCGGCCCGAACCGGTGGAGGGTGAACTCAACACCGAAATGGACGAAGGTGTGATTTCGTTCACACCCGACGGATCCACGATGTATCTGTCGCGTGCGCGCCGTGAACCTCATTCAGCCACCTCGGTCGAAATTTTCACATCGCAGCGCTCCGACGCAAAATGGAGCGCTCCGGTGAAATATGATGTTATCAACGACACGGTTTCGGCCGTAGGGCATCCCGCTGTAAGCCCCGACGGCAACTGGCTCTATTTCTCCTCCGATATGCCCGGCGGCGAGGGGGGCAAGGATATATGGCGCGTCAATCTCAAGGATAAAGTGGGCTCGCTGGAAAATATGGGTCCCTTCATCAACACCCCCGGCGACGAGATGTTTCCCTATTCCCGCACAGATTCCATACTCTATTTCGCCTCCGACGGTCATCCGGGTTTCGGCGGCCTCGACATTTTCAAGGCTACCCTCACTCCCTCGGGCGGATGGAAAGTGGAAAACATGGGGCAGCCCATGAATTCCTCAGCCGACGATTTTGGCATCACATTCGGTAAAGGGGAGTCGGGATTTTTCTCGTCGAACCGCAACGATGGCCGCGGCTATGACCATATATGGTCGTTTGTGCTCCCCGATCTCCAGATATGGATTTCGGGCTGGGTGCTTGACCACGACGAGGAGCCGGTGCCCAACGCCGTGATACGCATCATCGGCAAAGACGGCTCGAACCAGAAGGCGGTGGCCAACCCCGACGGGTCGTTCCGCTTCCCGCTGCAACGGGGTGTGGATTATGTGATGCTTGCAGGTGCCAAAGGATATCTCAATGCCAAGCAGGAGTTTACCTCCGACACTGCCGAGGAGGATGCCGAATACAATGTCGACTTCATGCTTGCCTCGATTACCAAGCCTGTGGTGATTGACAATATTTTCTACGATTTCGACAAGGCCTCGCTGCGGCCCGAATCGAAAAAGGCGCTCGACGAGATGGTGCAGGTGATGACCGACAATCCCAACATCACCATCGAGATGGCCTCGCACACCGACCGCAAGGGCACTGACGAGTATAATATCAACCTGTCGCAGCGGCGTGCGAAGTCTGTCACCGACTATCTTGTGGAACATGGTGTCAAGGCCGACCGCCTGCAGTCGATGGGCTATGGCGAAAGCCGCCCGAAGACCATCACCAAGAAGCTCGCCCGTCTCTATCCGCAGTTCAAGGAGGGACAGGTGCTCTCAGCCGATTTTATAGAGACGCTTTCCCCTGAGGATCAGGAGGTGGCCGACCAGATCAACCGTCGCACCGAGTTCCAGGTGCTTTCAATCGACTACGGCATTTACTGAGATGAATTTCCGCACTGAAATCGAACCCCTCCGCGGACTGGAGAACACCATCGACCATTCGTCGGAGATCTGGACCGTAGGCTCATGCTTCGCCGACAATATCGGCGACAAGCTGCTCGAGGGTGGTTTCAACGTGGAGGTGAATCCCCAGGGAACGCTATATAATCCGCTGAGCATACTGCGCGCGGTGTCGACGCTCGTCGACGGAAATCGCTACACCCCCGCCGACTTCTTCGAGCACGAGGGGAAGTGGCGCTCGTTTGATTTTCATTCCATCTTCGCCCGTCAGACGGCGCAGGAATCGGCCGACATGGTCAACGACACCCTCGACAGGTTGCGCGCCCGGTTGCCTTATCTGACCACTCTCATGCTCACTTTCGGCAGCGCCCGCGGTTTCAGGCTGAATGCCGATGGCCGCGTGGTGGCAAACTGCCACAAGCAGCACCCGCGCATCTTCACCGAAACGGAGTTTACGCTGGCCGAATGCTCAGACGCCATTCTCCGCACCATAGCGCTGATGCGCGGCGCCTGTCCGCGCCTGTCCGATGTGATTCTCACAGTCAGTCCCATCCGTCACAAGGCCTACGGCCTGCATGCCGACCGCGTGTCGAAAGCCACGCTTCTGCTCGCTGTAGACAGCATTTGCGCCGGTGACCCCGCCGCAAGCTATTTCCCTTCCTACGAGATTATGATCGACGACCTCCGCGACTATCGTTTCTATGCACCCGACATGGTGCATCCCTCGCCGGTGGCCGTGGATTACATTTACGAAAAATTCAGCGAAACTTATTTCACCGATGCTACGCGTGCCAGAGCCGCGCAGCATTTTCTCGCTTTCAGGCGCTCGCTCCACCGCCGGCAGTGACGCCCCCTTCCCATTATCCTCTTCAGTCAATGATTCCCGAAGATTTCTATCCGCTCACCGATTCCCGCTCTCTCACCGACGCATCCCACACCATATTTTTCGCTCTCCGCACTCCCACCGGCGACGGCCACCGTTTCATCCCCGAGCTTTATCGCCGTGGCGTCCGCAGGTTTGTGGTCGAAAATGACTACGTCGACGGCGGCAGTTGTCCTGATGCTACATTCATACGTGTGGAGTTGCCGCTGAAAGCGCTGCAGCAGGCCGCCGCCGACCGCCGCCGCCGGTTTGCGGGGCGTGTGGTCGGCATCACAGGCAGCCGTGGCAAGACCATGGTCAAGGAGTGGCTGTCGGCAGCGCTCGGCGCCGACAGCAATGTGTGCCGGTCGCCCCGCAGCTATAATTCGCAGATCGGTGTGCCCCTGTCGGTATTGCGCCTCTCGGCCGCCAACGACCTCGGGGTATTCGAGGCAGGTATCTCCACCACGGGCGAAATGGAGGCGTTAAACGGCATAATCAGTCCCGACATCGCTGTCATAACCAATATATCGTCGGATCATGACAACGGCTTCGCGTCGCGCCTCGACAAGTTGCGCGAAAAACTGCTGCTGGCGCGCGGCGCCCGCGTGCTGGTCTACCCCGCCGACGATGCCATGATAGCCTCCGAGGCCGTCGCTTTTGCGGCAGCTACCCCCGGAATGCAGTTGGCGGGATGGTCGCTCCGCGGCAATCAGGCCCGGGTGCAGGCTTCGGCTGATGTTGCCGGTGATCACACTCTTTTGACTTTTTCGACCGATGACGGACGCCATGGCGCCGCCGATCTGCACTTCACTGCTCCGTGGCAGATTGAGAATGCCATGACGGTGCTGACGGTGCTGCTCGCCCTCGGTATTGACCCCGGCACTGCAGCCTCGCGTCTGGCCGAGCTGCATCCGGTGGGCACCCGTCTGCAGGTGAGCGCAGGGGTCAACAACTCACAGGTGATTCACGACGACTATTCTTGCGACTTGTCCTCGCTTGCGCTGGCTCTCGATTTCATGGGGCGCCGCGTTGTGGAGGGGCAACCTGTCACGGTGATCCTCTCCGACCTTGACCCCGACGGCGCTGACGAGCGGCTCACTTACCGCCGGGCCGCGGATCTGCTGAGGATGCGCCATGTGGGGCGTCTCATCGGCGTTGGTCCCGCAATGCTCCGCAATTTCGACTGTATGGGTCTTCCGGGGCAGTGCTATCCCGACACCGAGGCGTTGCTCAGCCATATCACACCCACTGATTTCTTCAATCAGCTTGTGCTGGTGAAGGGGTCGCCTGATTTCAGCTTCCAGCGTGTGGTGAACATGCTCGAGGCCAAGACTCATGAGACGGTGCTCGAGGTGAACCTCGACGCCATGGTCGACAATTTCAATTTCTACCGCTCGAAACTGCGCCCCGGAACCGGCATCTGTGCCATGGTGAAAGCATCGGGCTACGGTGCAGGCTCGCTCGAACTGGCCAAGACACTCCAGCAGCATGGAGCCGCCTATCTGGCGGTGGCAGTCGGCGACGAAGGCGAGGAACTGCGCCGCGCGGGCATCACCATGCCCATCATCATCCTCAATCCCATGGTGCTCAACTACAAGCAGTTGTTCGAGAACCGTCTTGAACCCGAAATCTTCAGTTTCGACTCTCTGGAGGCTATTCTCTATGAGGCTCGCCGGGCGGGTATCAAACGTTATCCCGTGCACATCAAACTCGACACAGGCATGCACCGTCTCGGTTTCCGCGAGGAGGATCTGCCCCGTCTGTTTGCGATTCTCGACGGGCAGGAGCAGGTGGAGGTGCGTTCGGTGTTCTCCCACCTGTGCACTGCCGATTGCCTCGATCAGGATGAATACACCCTGCGCCAACTCGATTATTTCACCCGTTGCTCGCAGCTGATCGTGGACCATTTCCACCACAAAATCATCCGCCATGTGCTCAACACCGCCGGCATCCTCCGCTTCCCGCAATATCAGTTCGACATGGTGCGCCTTGGTATCGGCCTTTACGGTATACCGGTGATCAACGACGGTTCGGAGGCGCCGCTGCGTCCTATCTCCACCCTCCGCACGGTGGTGGTGGCCGTTCACCGATGGGAAGCCGGCGAAACCGTGGGCTACGGACGCCGTGGGGTGCTCACACGCCCCAGTGTCATCGCCACTATCCCGATCGGGTATGCCGACGGGTTCAACCGCCACTGCTCGCGTGGCAACTGGAGTGTGATGGTCAACGGCGTTCCATGTCCCACAATGGGCAACATCTGTATGGACAACTGCATGATCGATGTTACCAATGCGGCAGCGGCAGGGGAGGTGCGTCCCGGCGATCCCGTGGTGATTTTCGGCCCTGAAAATCCTGTCACGGCCATGGCCGATATGCTCGACACCATCCCCTACGAGTGTCTCACCTCTGTGTCGCCCCGGGTGCGCCGCGTCTATTATCGCGAATCGTGAACTTTTGCCAAGTGATTCATCCGAATCAGCGCTAAAATCCATAAAACCGCAAAATCTCATCAAGAATGAACAGATTTTGCGGTTTATTTTGGTGCGTATGCCGGTAAAAATCGAATGTTAATGCAAAATTGCTATTAATTGAAATGTTTTTTTTGTGATTTTGGAGCGGGCGGATATAATTTTGCAGCATCAATGGCATGACTGATGCCGGAATCACGATTATCTTTTAAAAAACTTCCGACCGAACACGATGCATTTGACCCATAACCAAAATATCATGAAAAAAACTCTATTGTCATTATTCGCACTTTGCCTCGCCGCCATGCCTATGAGCGGGGCCGAGACCTCACAACCCCGTCCCGAGTACCCCAGGCCGCAGTTCCAGCGCGAACAGTGGCAGAATCTCAATGGTCCGTGGTCTTATACTTTTGATTTTTCGAAATCGGGTCATGAACAGGGGCTCCAGGCTTCCAAGGGTTTCAAGGATAATATTATTGTGCCTTTCTGTCCCGAAAGCGATCTGTCGGGTGTCGGTCATAAGGATTTTATCGAGGATATGTGGTATCACCGCAAGCTCGATATTCCTGCCGAATGGGCCGGAAAACATATCCTGCTTAACTTCGGCGCCGTGGACTATCGCTCAAAGATATATATTAATGGTGTGCAGGTGGCCGATCACACCGGCGGTAGCTCGTCGTTCTCAATCGACATCTCGCGCTATGTGACCCCCGGCCAGCAGGCCGATCTTGTGGTGGCTGTGCACGACAACCTGCGCGACCGCACCCAGACTGCAGGCAAGCAGAGCGAATGTTTCAATTCCTATGGATGCAAGTATACGCGTGTTACCGGCATATGGCAGACCGTGTGGCTGGAGCCGGTGGAGAAGGGTGGTCTCAAGCAGTGCCGCATCACTCCCGACCTCGACAACAGCCAGTTTGTGTTCGAGCCTGAATTCTACGACCTCGACGGTGCCTCTAAATTCCGGGTACGTCTGCTCGACAAAGGTAAAGAGATATTCTCGAAAACAGTGCCCGCCGGCAGCTCCTCGTTTGTGGTCGCTCCTGTAAAGAATGCAAAAATCTGGTCGCCCGAGACTCCCAACCTCTATGATGTGGAGTATGCAGTGCTCGGAGCTGACGGCAAGGTTATCGATTCCGTGAAATCCTACGCCGGCATGCGCAAGGTGGAGGTCCGCGGTAATAAATTCTATCTCAACAACAAACCCTATTTCATGCGGCTTGTGCTCGATCAGGGCTACTATCCCGATGGTGTGTGGACCGCTCCCTCCGACGACGCTCTCCGCGCCGACATCGAGATGGGCAAGCGCGCCGGTTTCAACGGCGCCCGTCTCCACCAGAAGGTGTTCGAGCCCCGTTATTACTATTGGGCCGATCGTCTGGGTTATCTCTGCTGGGGTGAATCGGCATCCTGGGGTATGGACTTCACCAGCCCCGTGGCCGCCCGCAATTTCCTGATGGAATGGGAGGAATGTGTCAACCGCGACTACAATGCCCCCTCGCTGGTGGCCTGGTCGCCGCTCAACGAGACCTGGCAGGATGATAACGACTATCAGCGTGCCCGCATGACCAACGACCTCTATCTGGCCACTCACCGTATTGACCGCACGCGTCCCGTGGTGACGACTTCGGGTGGCTACCACGCCGGGCTCACCGACATCTATGCCGAGCACAACTATGAGGGCGACCCTGTGAAATTTTATCTCCGATTCAAGGATGGAGAAAAGGGAACTCCCTATGTGGCGAACCCCACCAAGAGCGCTCCTTACAAAGGCGAGGCCTATATCCTTGACGAGTTCGGCGGAATCGGCTGGTATGAGCAGAAAGAGGGCGAGGAAGCCTGGGGCTACAACAATCAGCCCAAGGATCTTGAAGAATTCTATGCCCGTCTCGAAGGTCTTGTCAACGTGCTGCTGTCTCTCGACCACATGCAGGGCTACTGCTACACCCAGCTCACCGATGTGGAACAGGAGAAAAACGGCATCTACACCTACAAACGTGGCACCAAGTTCGATATGGACCGCATAAACAAGATTTTCTCAAAGTCCCGCGAACAGGCACGACGCGAGGTGGCCGAGATGCTGCGAGAGCGCGGCGTCGATGCTCCCGAACTGGCCGATAACTGATTTTCCTCGGCTAACTCACTTTAGCGACTGTATATTTAGGTTTCCAACAGTCAACCGGCTCAGCCGGTACCCCTGATTTTTCTGCCCTGCAAAGGGCGGCGGCCGGAGGGTGTGAATTCTGCAAATTTTGGGTCAGGCAGAATTTTACCATCCGGCCGCTTTTTTCGGGGTACGCTTTGCATACATCAATCTCAATAAATATACCATGAATAAGTTTCTGTTTATTACCGCTCTCGCAGCTGCCGGTCTGTCGGCATGCTCGCAGAAATCCGAAGAACTCCCGCTGGTCAGCCCCGATGCTTTCCGCACCGAAATCGACGGCAAGCCTGTCGACCTCTACACCCTCCGCTCCTCGTCGGGCATGACGGTGCAGGTCACCAATTTCGGCGCCCATGTGGTGTCGCTCTGGGTGCCCGACAAAGATGGCAAGATGGGCGATGTGGCTCTCGGCCACAACACTCTCGAGGAGTATAAGAGCGACCGCTTCTGCGGCGCTGTGGTCGGCCGTTATGCCAACCGTGTGGCCGACGGCCGCTTCTCGATCGACGGAAAGGAATATCAGCTTCCACAGAACGACAACGGACAGTGCCTCCATGGCGGTCTGAAAGGTCTCGATTCAGTGGTCTGGACGGTGGATTCAGTGGCCGATGATGAGATCTGGCTGTCGTATCTCTCGCCCGATGGCGAGGATGGTTTCCCCGGCAATCTTAAAGTGGAGATGACATATAAGGTAAACGCTGACAACGAACTCGTGATCAATTACGATGCCACGACCGACGCCCCCACAGTCATCAATCTCTCAAACCACACCTTCTTCAATCTCTCCGGCGAAGGCTCAGGTTCGATCAACGACCATATGCTGACCATCTATGCCGACTCTATTACTGCCGTCAACGACAAACTCATCCCCTTTGATGCGCTCATGGCTGTTGAGGGCACTCCGTTTGATTTCCGTGAATCCACTGAAATCGGCGCGCGTGTCAACACTCCCGACAACGAACAGCTGAAAAATGCGGGAGGGTATGACCACAACTGGGTGCTGGCCCGCAAGACCGCATCAGAAGTAGAGAAGGCGGTCGAACTCTATGATCCAAAGAGCGGTCGCGTGATGGAAGTGCTCACCGACCAGCCCGGCGTGCAGTTCTATGGCGGCAACTTCTTCGACGGCTCGACCCACGGCAAGACCGCCGACAAGATCGGCTATCGCGAATTCCTCGCGCTCGAGACCCAGCATTTCCCCGACAGCCCCAATCATCCCTCTTTCCCCACAACCCGTCTCAATCCCGGTGAAACATATCACCAGACCTGCATCTATCGTTTCTCGGTACGATAAAAGCCTATGGCTTAGATCGTTAAAATAGTCACGAACTGAATAACAAGAGCCGCGCAGAATGCTGCGCGGCTCTTGTTTATCTCCGTGGCTCAAGTGGGACTCGAACCCACACAGCCGCAATGGCCAAGGGATTTTAAGTCCCTCGTGTCTACCATTCCACCATTGAGCCTGGAATTTGAATGCAAAATTACGCTTTTTTAATCATATAGACAACATGTAATCGGGAATTTTTTGTAACTTTGCATTCGGATAGAAGTGCCGGGGCATTCCTGCTGACGTCCCGTCGGTTGCACTTCGTAATCCCCCGACACTGCAATTCTTTTAACTTAATAGCTTTTTAGCAATAGTTACTACACACTGTTATGAAAATCGAAAAAATCATTGGTCGTGAGGTGCTCGATTCACGCGGCAACCCCACTGTTGAAGTCGATGTAATCCTCGAAAGCGGCGCATTCGGCCGCGCATCTGTTCCCTCCGGCGCTTCTACCGGCGAAAACGAAGCCCTCGAGCTCCGCGACGGCGACAAAGGCCGCTACATGGGCAAGGGTGTCCTCAAAGCAGTTGCCAACGTCAACGGCCCCATCGCCGACGCTCTTGTTGGCATGAGCGCGCTCGACCAGATTGCCATCGACGAGGCTATGCTCAAACTCGACGGCACCGACACCAAGAAGAACCTCGGCGCTAACGCCATTCTCGGTGTTTCTCTCGCTGTGGCCAAGGCTGCTGCCGACTATCTCGACCTCCCCCTCTACAAATACATCGGTGGCTGCAACACCTACGTGCTCCCCGTGCCCATGATGAACATCATCAACGGCGGCGCCCACTCCGATGCCCCCATCTCTTTCCAGGAATTCATGATCCGTCCCATCGGCGCTCCTTCCTATCACGAAGGCATCCGCATGGGTACCGAGGTGTTCCACAACCTCAAGAAAGTGCTCAAAGACCGTGGCCTCAGCACCGCTGTCGGCGACGAAGGTGGTTTCGCTCCCAAACTCAACGGCACTGAAGATGCTCTCGACTGCATCATCAAGGCTATCGAGCTCGCCGGCTACAAACCCGGCAAGGATGTGACCATCGGTCTCGACTGCGCTGCTTCCGAGTTCTACCGCGACGGAAAGTACTGCTACGACTCACTCAACAACGGCGCCAAGAAGGAAGAAGGCGGCAAGCACCTCACCTCTGAGGAGCAGGCTCACTTCCTCGAGAAGCTGATCAGCGAATATCCCATCGACTCCATCGAGGACGGTATGGACGAAAACGACTGGGAAGGCTGGAAATACCTCACCAAGCTCATCGGCGACCGCTGCCAGCTCGTGGGCGACGACCTCTTCGTCACCAACGTGAAATACCTCAAACGCGGTATCGAAGAAGGCTGCGCCAACTCCATCCTCGTTAAGGTTAACCAGATCGGTTCGCTTACCGAAACCCTCCGCGCTGTCGAACTCGCTCAGCGCAACGGTTACACCGCTGTTATCTCCCACCGTTCCGGCGAAACCGAGGACGCTACAATCGCCGACATCGCTGTCGCTACCAACGCCGGTCAGATCAAGACCGGTTCCGCTTCGCGTTCCGACCGTATGGCCAAGTACAACCAGCTTCTCCGCATCGAGGAGCAGCTCGGCGCCAACGCAGTTTACGGCTACGGCAAAAAGACCAAGCGTGCTGAATAATCCGGCCCTCGCAGCATAGCTGTCATACTATATCGGCCCCACTGTCAGTTCCGACGGTGGGGCCGTTTTGTTGATGTTGCGATTGTATTCTGCACTTCTTTTGTGCCGACGGTGTTCGTGATCGACCGGTTTAGTGCAATTGTCCTCTTTTGGAGTGAACTTTTTTAGTCGGTCGGGTGTTGTCTGCAATTCAAAGAAATTCAGGTATTTATATGAGCATTGAAGCTTTTATGGCCGAGAAAATATGTTTTTTAGCAGAAAAATCTTGCAAAAATGTTTGGTGGTTTCGCAAAAAGGTTATAACTTTGCACTCGCAATTCGGACAGAGGCCCGATGAAAATCCTAAAGCAGGCTTTTCAATCGCAATTGAAATTCTTTGATTGATTACGATTTGTAAGTCGAGAACCGAAAAGAAAATTTTTCTGAAAAAGTTGAGAAAAATTTTGGAGATTCAAAACTTATGCGTAACTTTGCAAGGTTTTTCGGCGCTTCTGAAACCGAAGCAATCCGAACGAGCACATTGAAAGATTTACAATAGACATTAAGAGTAGTACAAGAGCTAAATGAAGCTTCTTAGTCAATTCTTGAAAACCCGAGTCAAGATTTCCCGGAGCGGCCTTTGGGCTGCGAGAAACGGGGCTTTTTCCGACAACTATCACCTTTTAGAAATAAAAGAAACAAGATAAACAACGAAGAGTTTGATCCTGGCTCAGGATGAACGCTAGCGACAGGCTTAACACATGCAAGTCGAGGGGCAGCGGGGAGAGAAGCTTGCTTTTCTCCGCCGGCGACCGGCGCACGGG